>Ga0116156_10000077_pt1 | contig 102015 bp, 74 predicted proteins | sample AD_UKC045_MetaG_FD_89891 | JGI IMG/M metagenome (GOLD analysis project Ga0116156, IMG submission 89891) | Active sludge microbial communities of municipal wastewater-treating anaerobic digesters from USA - AD_UKC045_MetaG | ecosystem: Engineered > Bioreactor > Anaerobic > Digestate | place...
CATTATTTCGCCATGTATCACCAAGCGGGGTGGTCACATTGATCTTACAGTACTGTAGAACAGATCATATTACCGGCCTGGGGATTGAGGAACGACTTCCTGAGGGTTGGCAGTTTACCAACTGGGTGAGTGATACTCGACCTGATTTAGGCCCTGCATCAGGAGCGCAAGGAACACTGACAATGGCATGGTTTAATATTCCCACATTTCCCGTGACGTTGTCGTATAGGGTTACAGCGCCGTCCTTGCCAACGGAGTGTGAAGTGTTCCGCGGGCAGGTGCTCTATCGTACATACGGCCCGGAATTTCGTTCAAAGGTGGTGGCAACTCCGGTGAGATTAGGGGAGGGAGGAGAATAAGGCTTGCGGCGGGGGGCTTGAGGCCCCAAACCCCAAACCTTGAATCCTCACGGCAGGTAGAGTTCGATTCGGTCGAGCCAGAAGCGGTTTGCAGGGCTTGGGGACAGGCTAATGCCGAGATTGTTGATGATGCCGCCGGAAATGAGGTAGCCCTGTTGATTGGCTTCGGCAAGGCGTTCCTGGTAGAAATTTCGGCGGATATCGAAGCATTTCCATCCGTTGTCGAGGGTTTTGGCGGGCGCATCGAGGGTGAGGGCGGATTTCTGAGCGGACTCGAACCAGTAGGTGATAAGAAACTGTGTGTCGGAAGGGGTTTCTTCTTTGAGATAGGCGCGCAGTGCATAGGGGGTTTCAGAGACGGGGAGATAGGCGGCAAGCCCGAATCGTGCGCGTCCGTCCTGAGAGGAAGGGCCGAGTTCGAGGAGTGCGCTTACGCCGCCGGTGCAGGAGGCTTCGGGATCGATTTTACTGGCCGCAACCGTTCGGTTTTGCTGATTCTCAATGGCCGCCAGCAGGGGCGGATTTTTCTCCCGGAAATCTTCCACAATGATCAGGGGGGCTTCTTTCCACAGTTGCTTTTTCTGGGCATCGTCCAGTTTTGCGATTAGGTCTGCAAGATACCCCCCCGGATCCCCGCTACCCATGCCTGCGGTGGAAAAGGCGCGCAATGCCTTATCCGGGGCCGAAGCGGCAAGTAATTTCCGGCCTAATTCCGTTCCGAAGGAGGCCAGTTCCACGCGGTTTTCTTCGGTGGCATAGTAATATTTCTGCCGCCAAAAGGCGGTGGCGGCCTCCAACTCTCCCAGAGAATCATCCAGCTTGTTGAGTCCGGCATAGGCTTGTGCGCGAAGCAAATACACCTTGCCCCAGTGGTCGCTGCGGTTCACGCCGGCCTTGAGTGCGCCCGTACACAGTTCGATCGCGCGTTCAAAGTTTTTTTCCGCCAGAGCGGTGCGCGTATAGTCTTCAAACGCGGAAACCTGGTATTGGGTCACCCCCAGAGCCAAGGCGCGGATCAGTAAAATACCTGGGATCAATGCAAGGGTAAGCAGTATCACCAGTCCCACAAGGTATTGTTTGGGCAGGCCGGGATTCAGCGCGATTTGTTCCCGTGCCGGTGTATTTTCAGTCTGTTCTGTCATAAGAATCTTAAAACCCTTCCTGGAAAATCATCCTACGGGTATGGGGCGGGGATGTCAAATAATAGGACCGATAGGGCCAATAGGACCGATAGGGCCAATAGGGTCAGCAGGACGAGAGGGCACGTTCGGGTGTTGGCGGGTTTCGCATTGATTCAGCCACCCTGCGATATCTGTGAATTGCGGCGGTGATTTTTCGGCTGCGGGGGTGGTTTGATTGCAGGGGCTGGAAATCGGTAGACTTGAGGCGATTTGAAGTCTTGGGCGATGGTCGAATTCATTTAACAGTACGGGGTTTGATACAGACATGGCTGACACGAAGAATCCTCAAACGCAGGGCGGGAACGCGGAAAAAGAATCTGAGGGAGGCCGCAAGGGATTGTTTGGCGGATGGAACTCCTGGCTGAATGACGCGATTCAAACCGGGCGCGCGCCAGAACGCAAATTGCAAATGCCGTCCCAGCAGACTGAAACGCCGGCCTCGGCGGCGCCGGTTTCCCGGGATGAGGCTCCCGCGCAGAAAAAGCCATCCGCCGCCGGCCCGGGCAAGATGGTGATTCCCGAAGGCGTGAGCATTAAAGGTTCGCTGACGGGCGGACCCGACACGGAAATTTCCGGTCATATCGACGGCGATGTGACGGTGGAGGGCCGGTTGTTGCTGGGTGCGACAGCGCGGATTTCAGGGAAGATCCATGCAGGTTCCTGCCGTGTGGACGGCCAGGTGGAAGGGCCTGTCGAATGTATCGAGGAAGTAGAAGTGGGCAAATCCGGGCGGTTGAACGCGGGCGTGTCCGCCGGCAAGCGAATCAGCGTGGCGGGCCAGATAAAAGGCAGCATCGTAACCACGGGACAGCTCCGGCTGGTGGCGGGTGCGCTCGTCCAAGGCGACATTCAGGCGCGGAACCTGGTGATTGAGGAAGGCGCGATGTTCAACGGCCAATGCGCCATGCGGACTGTGAAGTGAGGCGTGAGGCCGCCGTATGCGGTGAAGCGAGTGAATAGTTTTTCTGTTTTTGGTGTATATATAAGAGAAAGGCGTCATCCAGGGAAACGTGGAGACGTTTATAAAAAATAGAAAGAAAGACGGGCCGTGTAAGGCAGTACAGCTTTGCACGGTTCTTTGATGAAAAAAGACGAGTACTAAGGAGAAGAAGAAACGATGTTTATGCCTGGATTTTACATGTTTCACCCAGCGGATCTGCTGATGATCCCGGCCATTATCCTGACCGTCTGGGCGCAGGCAAAGGTCCGTGGGGCCTATAGCAAGTATTCGCAAGTGTTTGTCCAGAGAGGCATTACGGGCGCACAGGTGGCTCAGTTAATCCTGCGCAGTGCGAATATTGGCATCGCAAACGGCCCTGCGCGGGGTGCGGCCAATGCCGTGGCCCTGGAACGCATTGGGGGGCAAATGACGGATCATTATGATCCACAGAGCCGAACGCTCCGCTTATCGGAAGACGTCTATAATGGCCGCAGCATCGCGGCGCTGGGGATTGCCGCCCACGAAACAGGCCACGCCCTGCAGCACGCCGATAATTACGTTCCGATGCAGGTGCGCCATTTTATGTATCCGATATCGGCTCTTGGGTCCCGTTTGGCCTTTCCGCTCATTTTCATCGGCCTGATTATCGGCTATGCGGGTCAAGGCGTGCCTTGGCTGGTCACGGCGGGCATCTGGCTGTTCACGGCGTCCGTGGCCTTCACAATCATCACGCTGCCGGTTGAGTTCAACGCGAGCAGGCGCGCGATGCAAGCCCTGAGCAGCGGCGGATATTTGACCGCGGACGAACTCTACGGCGCGCGCAAAGTGTTGACTGCCGCCGCCATGACGTATGTGGCCGCCGCGGCCGTGGCGGTGCTTCAACTCGTCCGCCTGCTGATCATTTTTGGCAGACGCGATTAGTCACCATGCTCGCATCCGTTCATTTCATCCCCTGCCGTGTCCTGTTAGGTGCGGCAGTTTTCATTTCTCTCATGGGATGGTGCATCGCCGAGGAAGATATTCTTACGGTGCGCATGAAGGGGCATGCGGAAGGCCTCGGCGCCACCGCGCGCACCGCCGCCATTAATTTCGCCCAGCAGGAAGTGCTGGAATCCGTGATCCAGTCCATGATCGCCTCGGAGGACATGAGTCCGTTTCAGCCCATGTTTCGCAATGCCGAGCGGTATCTGCGCAATTACGACTTGCTTCGGTGCGACACACCGGACAACGCCACGGACGTGGAAATTGATGCGCATGTGCTCGAACGTCCGGTGCGGCAGGATGTGGCGGCGCTGATCCGGCCCCGGCTGCCAAAGCCGCCCAAGGTGCTGTTAATCGCCGGGGAGCAGATTGGCGATGCGCAGGCGGCCACAATTCCATCGCCGGGCATAGTGGAAACGACGCTGGTGCAGGAACTGAAGAAGCTGAAATTCGACGTTTCCACCTCGGAATCCGTCACGGCCTTGTATCCCAAGGCGCAGTTGATCGAACTTCTGCGGGCCGATATGGAGATCTGCGGGAAATTTGCGCGGGGCACGCTGGCGGACGTGGTCATGCTGGGCGTTGCAACTACCGTGTCGGAAGGCGCAACGGGCGGGGGGAATGTGGCGCGGACCAAGGCTACGCTAACCCTGCGGGTGTTCCGGGGCCTTGATGGCAAAATGACCGATGACTTGACCCGCGCAGCGGCGGTGTATGCCGCAAATCCTGGCGAAAGCGGCGAACAGGCCGTGCAGGACGCGTGTATTAAAATGGCGGGCGATATTGTGGTGGCGGGCATTTTGGCGGCGGTCAGCGCTCTGCCGCCGGATACCATTTTGCTCGTGCTGGAACATCCCAATGCCCGGGATAAAGTGGACGGTGTGGTGCAGGTCCTGAAATCCACGCCGGGCGTATCCGCCGTGGAGGAATTATATTATTCGGATGCGCTTGCGCGCTTGCGCGTCACTTATTCCGGCCCTGTCTCAACGTTGGTGAATCTGCTGACCACGGAAAATCATTTACGGGCGCGTACGGTCATTGGCCGGGAGATGACGATGCAGTTTGTAGAATAAACTCAGGGCAGTTGGCGGGTTTCGCTTCGCTTCACCCACCCAGCAGGATGGAACTGTTTATACTTTTCAAAAAGACGTTTAAACACTTCATCGCCCGGGACCGCGTTACATTTTTTTGAGCGGAGTTCTTGTAAGCGCCGGAGAGCGATCTCTTTCCATTCCTTTTCAAAATCCATATTGGGCACAGTTGTGTTTCTCAATACGATTACGCGGGGCTGTCTTGCATGTGCTTTTGACGGGCCCTGCGCAATGCCACGCGCACTTCGGGATCGTAGGCGGGATCGCCGCTGGTCCGCCACTTGTCGATCAGCGCTTCGATACGGGCGTCGTAAGACGGCACGTAATTATTGATGAGATAGTGAATTTCCGCCTTGAATTGCTGGGCGTGTGAATCGCCACCTTCCGCGGACTTCATCAAGAGCTGCCGCCGGCCTTGTTCCACTTTTTCCCGGTATTCGCGGCTTCCGGTGACACCGCCGGAGGAACCCTTGATTTTACGGCGGGCCTCCTCCCGCATTTGCAGCTTTCGTTCGGATTTTTTCAGCGCCATGGTGATCTTTCCTCCATGCTTGACCTTACTATTATATGACATTTTCTGGATATAAAGATCAATGTGCCTGGGAGGGCGAGGATTACCAGTTCTCACTTTCTAGGTTTTGGTAAAATATTGAATAAAACTCATGAGGCCGTGGGCTTTGGCTTTTACATCGGCCCAGGATCGGATGTTTTTCATCATGCGCAGCATTTGGGAGGGGCGCAGGTAAAACCGGCGCAAACCGACATCGATCAGTTCGTTGATTTCTTCTTTGCTTAATGTGGGGAGGCTTATGATCGAGGCCTGTTCGAAATCCGTCGTCACCCAGTCGCGCCAGTTTTGGGGTACGAGCGCACCTTCGGCTTTGGCCCATTCGTAAAACGCGGTGCCTGGATATGCCACGACCCCCGCGAACTGCGCGGTATCTATATTGAGGCGCTGGGCCATTTCGATGGTTTTCATGGCGGTTTCGCGGGTTTCGCCGGGCCCCCCGATCATGAAACAGCCGTGGATGCGAATCCTGGCTTTGGCGGCATTCTCCGCAAAGGCAACCATTTGTTCGAGGGTAGTGCCTTTTCGCACATTGTTCAGGATCTGTTGTTCGCCAAACTCGAATCCGACGCAAAGCATGCGGCAGCCGGACCGTTTCATCAATTTCAGGATTTCCAGGTCGTTGAGGTCCACGCGTGCATTCGCGCTCCAGGAGAGATTCACCTTTCGGCGGATCATGGTTTCGCAGAGGTCCGCGAGCCGATCTCGCGCCACTTTCATGGTGAGCGTGTCATCTTCGAACATGATTTCTTTGAGATCAGGGAAGAGCCGCTTGTCGTATTCCATTTCCGCCACGACATTCTCGACGCTTCGCTGGCGATAGGCGTGGCCGGTCATTACCTGTGGCAATTGACAAAACGAGCAACGGTGCCGGCAGCCGCGTCCGGTGATCAGGGTGAGAAAGGGGAAGAGCTTTGCTCCATCACGGTAATCGCGGATATCCAGATGCCGCCATGCGGGAAAGGGCAGTTCGTCCAGGTTTTCAATGTAGGGCCGGTCGGGATTGGCGGTATATTCTCCATCTTTCATATACGAAATGCCCAGGCATTCCTGCAGCGGCACGCCGTTGGCCAGATCGCGCAGGGTGTAGTCATATTCGCGGCGGCACACCGCATCCACCGCGCCTTGGGCGGCCCGCAGGGTGTCCTCCGGCTCGGCGGAGACATGCGGCCCCACCAGCACATGCACACCGCCGCCGAGGGCCTCGCGGCATTGCCTTGCGGCATCGATGTCGGCATAGATGGAGGGTGTGGTCGCCTGATAGATGAGCAATTCGGGGCGAAAATCCTTGAGGCGGGGCATGAGAGTGCCGGTGGGCATGTTTTTCGCTTGGGCGTCTATAAACAGGAGTTCGTGGCCTGCGGCCTCTAAAACGGCCACGGCGGTGGCGAGATAATCGGGATGCCGCTGGACGCGTCCGCGCGAGCGCGCAAACCACCGTGCGGACTTGGTGAAGTCCTTTCCGAACATTGGATTCAGCACGGCGACACGCATGGGAAAAATCCTTTCGTGACAGGATTCTATGCCAAATCGCTCTGCTCGTGGTAATTTGAGCCACTCTGGCGGAGCCGGGCCACTTGCGTGTCGTCGAGAATGCGCACATTGCCGAGGGCATGGGCCGCCCAGTAAATCAGCGCGGAATGCTCCACCTTCTCTAATTTGAAGTAGGCATCCAATGGCGAGGCGCCGACGGTCACGGCGCCGTGACGGTCGATCAATACGGCATCGTGCCGCCGGATCAGATCACGGATGACACCGGAACCTTCACGGCTGCCCGGGGTGGCATAGGCGGCGGTGGGGATGGTTCCCAGGGCCATGACCAGTTCGGGGATCACGGGTTCGGCCATGCCATGACCGGCAATCATGAGGGCGGTGGCCATGGGGGGATGACCGTGCACCACAGCCTCGATGTCCGGGCGCTCTTCATAGGCAGCCAGATGCGTGAAGAACTCCGTGGTGACGCGCCCATTCCCGGTGATTTTTTCACCCTGTCCATTGGCAATAATGAGGTCGCTGGGATGCATGAATCCCTTCGAGACCCCGCTCGGCGTGCATAAAAACCGGTTCGGCCCCAAACGCGCGCTGATATTGCCGTCGGTGGCGGCCACCATGTCCTTTTCATACATACGGCGGCCCACTTCACAGATCATGTCACGCAGTTCAGTTTCCGTCATTGGGCGAATTCTCCGGTTCGGACGGTGTTTGCCGCCGTGCATTCCAGCGTAGTAACAGATACCACACGGAAAAACAGACAGCGAACGAAAGGAGCAGGTGGAGGGCCACAGCCGTGGCATGGCCGCTGAAATGCCCCGTTATTACTTTTATGTAGGAACGATACACACGCACATAATTAACCCGCTCCGTGAGGATTTTGCCTTCTGCGTTTTTTGCGATGATTGTCATGGCGGTCAGGGGGAGCCAGCAGGTCAGCAGGAGAATTGCGAGATAGTTCGCCCAGAATGCGAGAGAAAACACATCACGAATGCGTACTTTACGCTCAACGCTCACGGTATGTCCTTGTTTATGCGGTTAAAATACGGGGGTGCACCAGGAACGGTACTGGGACACTTTACCCTGGACCACATCGAAATAGACCTGCTGCAACTTGCGTGAAATGGGGCCGGGCTCGCCGTTGCCCAGCACACGGCGGTCGACGGACCGCACGGGGGCGACCTGCGCTCCCGTGCCACAGAAAAACAACTCATCGCACACATACAGTTCGGTGCGCGAGATGGGGCGTTCGATCACTTCGAGGCCCAATTGTTCCGAAGCCAGTTGCATGACGGTATTCCGCGTGATGCCGACCAGGATGTCCGCCGTGGGCGGCGTAGTGATCAGCTTGCCGTTCATCACCATGAAAAGGTTCATGGCGCTGCCTTCGGCGACTGAACCGTCTTCGCGCAGGAAAATCGCTTCGTGGAACCCGTTTTGTTTGGCTTCGGTGGCCGCCAGCGAGGAATTGATGTAGCTGCCGGTGGATTTGACCCGGCTCGGAATCGCATTGTCGGACAACCGCCGCCATGAGGTCACCGCCACGTCGAGGCCGGATTGCGTGTCGCAGTAGTCTCCCAGTTTGATGACGTAGCAACAAAAACTGCTTTCCACGCCCTTCACGGTGGGTCCGAGCGACAAATCGCTTTTGTAGCAGAGCGGGCGGATGTACACGCCTTCCTTGAACCCGCTACGTTTAACCAATTCGATACAGATGTTTTCGATATCCTCGAAGGATTCGGGAATATCCATGCACATGATGCGGAAATTGCGCGTGAACCGATCCACATGCTCCTTAAGCCGGAAAATGAGGATATTATTCTCCTCCGGCGACCAATAGCCGCGGATGCCTTCGAAAAGGCCCGTGCCATAATTAAAGCCGTGGGTCATGATACTGACTTTTGCGTCTTCGGTGGGAACATACTTGCCTTCAAAGTACGCAATAGGTCCGGGATGCATCGTAGCCATAATACTCACTCCAAGATGGTTGCTTTATTTATTCCAGCATTTATGCGCAGGTAGTCCCGTTCATTGATTTAACGGAACTACTAGTATTGCGATTTTCCCGTCTGGATGCAAATTTACAGCGGGGCGTGCTAATCGTATTTGTGTCTTTGGGGAGAATCGCGTCATAATTTGGTTTTAACAAAGGAGACATGCCTTGAGCAAAAAGAATACTTCCCCGCTTGCACTGCACGGCGGCACGCCGGTGCGGTCCACGGAAAAGACCTGGCCGGCATGGCCGATATATGATGAGCGCGAGAAACAGGCGTTAATGGAGGTTCTGGAAAGCCGCACGTGGTTCTACGGTCCGCGCGTGGAGCAATTTGAGAAGGAATTTGCGGCGTTCCAGGATGCGCAGTTTTGCGTCAGTTGCAACAGCGGCACGGCAGGGCTTGAAATTGCTCTGGAAGCCCTGGGCATCGGGGCGGGGGACGAAGTGATCGTGCCGCCGTATACCTTTATTGCCACGGTGTCGGCGGTTTCGCGCGTGGGCGCCACGCCGATTTTCGTGGATTTGGACAAATCGTGGTGCATGGATCCGAACGCGGCGGAAGCGGCCATCACGCGGCGCACCCGTGCGATCATGCCGGTGCATTTCGGCGGGCGGGTCTGCGATATCGACCGGCTGCGGAGCATTGCGCAGGCGCGCAGCGTTGCCTTGATCGAGGATGCCTGCCATTCGTGGGGGGCGAAGTGGGAAGGGAAAGGCACGGGCGCGCTGGGTCTTTGCGGCATTTTCAGTTTTCAACAATCGAAAAACATGACGGGCGGGGAAGGCGGCGCGATTCTCACGGATAATGAGGACTTCGCCAGACTGTGCCGATCCATCGTCAATTGCGGACGTGAAGCGGGCATGCCATGGTACCACCACATCAATGTCGGCACCAACGCGCGGCTGACCGAATTTCAGGCGGCCCTGCTGAGCGTGCAGTTGTCGCGGCTGGAAGAGCAAACGCTGAAACGGGAGCGCAACGGCGCGTTGTTGAACTCGGAATTATCGGAAATCGAGGGTTTGGAGCCGCAGCCTTCCAGCAACCGGATCACGCGCCGTGCATATCATATTTATTGCCTGCGGATTGACGAAGGGGCGTTTGGATGTTCGCGCGCGCGGTTTGTTGAAGCTTGCCAGGCGGAAGGACTTCCCATCAGCGCGGGATATCCTCTTCCGCTGTACAAACAACCGGTCTTTAAGAAGTTGAAGGATTTCGATTACGACGCCTGCCACTGCCCTGTAACGGAAGACCTTTGCTATACGAGCGGCATGTGGATTATGCATCCGGTGCTATTGACCGAAGAAGAAGACATGTGGGACATCATCAACATCATCCGCAAGGTCAAGGAAAACGCGGAGTTATTGAAGTGATTCATCATTGTGGACTTATCTGCAATCAGGAAAGTTACAATCGCATGAATTTATTTTCCCTATCGTTGCAGCAGGATTTGGATCTTCCCCAGCGGCGATGTGAAGTTAAAGGTGTGAAGAATTTCAAAGCTAAGCTTTTGGGCAAGTGCGTTCCCAAGTGCAACTTGGGAACGAGATGCAAAGATCAATAAAAAAAGGAAAATTCCATATGCCCATTAAGGTGGCGATGATTGGCGCGGGAAGCATCGGTTTCACGCGGAAATTGATGCAGGACATTTTAACCGTCCCTGAACTCGAAGACACCCACTTCGCATTTACGGATATCAACAAGCGTAATCTCGACATGATGGCCTGCATCGCGGCGCGGGATATCCAGGCCAATAAGAAACCGGCAAAAATCACCGCTACGCTAAATCGCAGGAAGGCCCTGGAAGGCGCGGATTTCGTGTTCAGCGTGATTCGCGCGGGCGGATTGGAGGCATTTAAGACAGACATCGACATCCCGCTGAAATATGGCGTGGATCAATGTGTTGGCGACACGTTGTGCGCGGGCGGAATCATGTACGCACAGCGCAGCATCCCCCAACTGCTCGCGTTTTGCAGGGATATTCGCGAAGTGGCTAATCGCAATGCCCTGTTCATGAATTATTCCAACCCCATGGCGATGAACACCTGGGCCTGCAATACGTACGGTGGTGTAAAGACCATCGGCTTGTGTCATGGCGTGCATGGCGCGTGGGAACAGATTGCGGAGGTGTTGGGCATCCCAATGCACGAGTTGGATGTCCTCTGCGCGGGCATCAATCACCAGACCTGGTTCATTTCTGTAAAGCACAAGGGCGTCGAACTCACCGGGAAGTTGCTTGCTGCGTTCGAGAAACATCCAGTCTTTTCGCAAACAGAAAAGGTGCGGATCGATATATTGCGGCGTTTCGGGTACTACAGCACGGAGAGTAACGGCCACTTATCGGAATATGTGCCGTGGTACCGCAAGCGCCCGAATGAGATTAAGAAATGGATCAAGCTGGGCAACTGGATCGACGGCGAGACCGGCGGCTACCTGCGGGTATGCACTGAAGGGCGCAACTGGTTTGAAACGGAATTCCCCCGTTGGAAAAAGGATCCTGCGCCGGAATATACCCCAGAAAACCGTTCTTCTGAACACGGCAGCTATATTATCGAGGCCTTAACGACCGGGCGCATATATCGTGGCTTCTTCAATGTGATCAATAATGGGGTTATCTCCAATTTGCCATCCGATTGCGTTATAGAAGCGCCGGGATATGTGGATGGAAACGGCCTGAACATGCCGGTGGTGGGCGATCTCCCGTTGGCGTGCGCTGCAACCTGTAATGCGAGCATCCAGGTGCAGCGGATGGCCATGGAAGCGGCGGTTCATGGCGACGTCACCCTGCTGAAACAGGCCATGTTGCATGATCCCCTGGTGGCCACCGTGTGCAATCCGCCGGAGATATGGCAAATGACCGACGCCATGCTGGTTGCCCAAGCCCAATGGCTGCCGCAATATAAGCGAGAAATCCTTAGAGCGCGAAAGCGGTTGGACTTGGGACCCAACCTTGGTATCCGAAAAACGAAGGGAGCCGCACGGGTAAAAGTCAAAACCATCGCGCAAATACGCCAGGATAATAAAAAACAGGGTAAAAAATAGCTTGGGAGGTTGGCCCCCCCGCCAACTGCCTCCCGGCAAGTCAGATCGACATGCCAAAACAACAAAAACCAACCATTCCGGCAGAGAAATCGAAAACATTGACCTGCCCGCATTGCCGGTATGAACGCCCGGCCACGGATAAGTTTTGTCATATCTGCGGCTATCCCTGGAGGTGGAAGAAGGATCATTAAAAGGGCATTGCCGGGGAACATCCACTTTGCTATACTCGTTTATACGGAACATATAACAAGAGGAGGGGAAGTCATCATGGCTTCATTACAGAAATTATTGGCCTACGCGGTGAAAAATGGCGCATCCGATTTGCATCTCACGGTGGGGAGCCCGCCCGCCATACGGCTCGACGGCGAAATCCGGTTTGTCGAAACGGAAGCCCTTACCCCCTCCGACACCATGAGTTTCCTGGATGAAATTATGGATGAACGCCAGAAACAGTTGTTTCTGGAACATGGGGACGCCGACTTGGCGCACAGCGTATCCGGTTTGGGGCGGTTCCGTGTGAATGTGCTCCGGCAACGCGGCTCCGTGGGCATTATCATGCGGCACGTGCGCGGGAAAATCCTTGATTTCGCCGCTCTTAATCTTCCTGCAGCCATGAATAAGATTGCCGACATTCCGCGCGGCCTGATCTTAATCACGGGCACTACCGGCAGCGGAAAATCCACTTCCCTTGCTTCCATTATTGATTGGATCAACCAGCGCAAGCGCATGCATATCATCACGCTCGAAGATCCCATCGAGTTTCTCCATACCAATAAGAAAAGCATCGTGAACCAGCGCGAAGTCACCATTGACACCAAAGATTTCTATGTGGCCCTGCGCGCCGCCATGCGCGAAGATCCCGATGTCATTCTGATCGGCGAAATGCGCGATGCGGAAACCTTCCAGGCCGCCATCTCCGCGGCTGAAACCGGCCACATCGTCTTTTCCACGCTTCATACGACCAATTGCATGCTAACGATCGACCGCATTCTCGACATGTTCCCCTCCAACATGCACCAACAGGTTCGCTCGCAGATTTCGTTGCAGTTGCGGGCCTGCATTTCCCAGCGCCTCGTGCCCAGCGCAGACGGCAAGGGACGCGTCCCCGCCATTGAAATCATGTTCAACAACCCCGGTATTTCTATGCTGATTAAAGAAAATAATCTGAAGCAGATTCCGACGGCGCTGGTTGCGGGTCAGGAAGACGGCATGCAAACCTTTAACATCAGCCTTGCCGGATTGGTGAAATCCGGACTTATAAAAGAATCGGATGCCATGATGGCCTCCGACAATCCCGATGAACTCAAGATGAACCTCCAGGGCATTTTCCTGAGTTCCGGACGCGGCGGCATCCTCAAACGGTAACCGTTCGCTCAGGATGTCGAACGAGGTTTTTTCATCAATCTCTACATGTGTTTGCGATTTCGAGCAGCGGACATCTTTGGCGCACACGCCAAGAAGAAAGCAAAACACAAAGCCGGGAGGGCGATGCTCCTGCCGAGCCGTATGACAAACTATTCAAAGTGCTGCGTTATTTTGTTTCTATGTAGATCTTTTTCGACGGCTCAGCAGGAGCTTCGCCCTCCCGAAAAACGTGACAAAGACATTAATGCTAAAGGTTTTCTCTTTCTGTAAAATAAAGGTGTGCGTTGTAGTTGTAATTTATGAAAGGAAGCTTCATGAAAACCGTACTTAGATCATTGTTGCTCGCATTTATCTTGTGCCTTGTGTTCTCCGGAATGGCGTATGCAGGCAAAGGTAAAGCCCATAAAACTGAAAACATCATTTTTGTCATGACGGACGGCTTGCGCTGGCAGGAAGTCTTCTTTGGGGCGGAAGAATCGCTGCTAACCAAAGAACATGGCGTCGCAATTCCTGAGTTGAGCCAGGCCGCTTTCTGGCGGAATTCCCCGGAAGCACGGCGCGAAGCGTTAATGCCATTTTTATGGAAGGTGATGGCCCAAGAGGGGCAGGTTTTCGGAAACCAGGCCAAGGGAAGCATCGCCCAAGTGAGCAATGGTCTTAATTTCTCCTATCCAGGCTACAGTGAGACGTTTTGCGGCATTGCCGATCCGCGGGTGGACAGCAATAAGAAAATCCCGAATCCCAATCTGAATGTGTTGGAATGGCTCAATGGGATGCGCCGGTATCGTAACCACGTGGCGGTCTTCGGCGCCTGGGAACTCTTCCCCTACATCCTGAACCGCCAGCGCAGTGGATTATTCATTAATGCCGGCTATGAGCCCATCTCCCAGGTTAAACTCACCCCAACGTATCAGGTGCTAAACCGCCTTAAAGATGAAACGACCCGCTTGTGGCATGGTGAGCCGCTTGATTCACTCACCTTCGAAACAAGCCTCGAATATTTTAAGAATGAAAAACCCAGGGTCTTTTTCCTTTCTCTTGGCGAAACCGATGAATGGGGACATGAAGGCCGGTATGACAAGTATTTGGAGACTGCGCGGATGGCGGATAACTGTGTAAAAATCCTTTGGGAAACGGCCCAATCCATGCGGCGGTATCGCAATAAAACGACACTTATATTTTCCACGGATCACGGGCGGGGCAATGCCCCGGAAGGATGGAAGAGCCATGGTGAAGAGATGCCGAATTCCGAGAACATCTGTATGGCATTCATGGGACCCGATACTCCGGCGCTGGGCGAGCGCAATCAAACAGAACGCGTGACGGCAAGCCAGATCGCGGCCACCCTGGCCGCGTTCCTTGGAGAGGACTACCGGACCGCCGTGCCTAAAGCTGGTGAACCCATACGTGATGTCCTGCCCCAGAATTAGTTTGCGCTTGGGCCTTTGCGCCGATTAAAATCCCCTTTTGGGCTCGTCCAATAGTTGGGATGACTGCACAACTGTTAAGGAACTATTAAGGTATGGCTACGAAACGCGCATCGAAACAAACCTTTGGCGTATTGGTTGGCAACCGGGGTTTTTTCCCCGATATTCTGGCGAAGGAGGGCCATGAAGTCATTCCGGCGCTTCTGAACAGGCTTGGGTATGGATCGATCATTCTTTCCGCGAAAGACACCAAGTACGGTGCGGTGGAAACCTGGGCCGATGCCAAGAAATGCGCGGACCTCTTCAAGAGAAATCGGGAGAAAATCGACGGCATCATCGTCACCCTGCCCAACTTCGGCGATGAACGCGGCGTGGCCGATACACTCAAAATGGCCGGCTTGGACGTGCCGGTGTTAGTTCATGCGTGGCGCGATGACGCGGCCAAGATGACCATCAAGCACCGCCGCGATTCCTTTTGCGGAAAAATGAGTGCGTGCAACAACCTCGTGCAATACGGCATTCCCTTCTCCATCACTTCGGAACACACCATGGACCCCGCCACGGAAGAATTCGAGGATGAACTCCACAATTTCGCCGCGATCTGCCGCGTGGTAAAAGGCATCAAGAACTGCCGGATCGGGGCGTTGGGCGCGCGGCCCGCCAATTTTACCACCGTTCGCTACAGCGAAAAGCTGCTCCAGGAGTCCGGGATCACGGTGGAAACGCTTGATCTTTCCGAAGCCTTTGGCCGCGTTGGAAAACTGAAAGATTCCGACCCCAAAGTAAAAGCGCGCGTGCAGGCGATCACGAAATACGTCAACACCCGAGGCGTTCCGAATGCGGCGCTCTTGAAGATGGCTAAATTCGCCCTTGTGGTGGATGAGTGGATGCTGAACGCCGATCTGAACATCACAGCGGTCCAGTGTTGGACCTCCATGGAGGAATTTTTCGGGGTTGTCCCCTGCACCTGGATGAGCATGCTGAGCAATGCCTTAAAACCCTCCGCTTGTGAAGTGGATGTTTGCGGCGCGGTAGCAATGCACGCCCTTGCACTGGCCGCGCAAACCCCCAGCGCCCTGCTTGATTGGAACAATAACTACGGCGCTGATCCGGACAAGTGCGTGGCCTTCCATTGCTCCAATCTCCCCAAGGCTTTCTTCCAGGACATGACCATGGACTACCAGGAGATCATTGCCGGCTCCGTGGGCAGGAAAAACACGTATGGCACCGTGGTGGGCCGTATCAAGCCCGGCCCCATGACGTTTTGCCGTATCAGCACCTTCGATGACGAGGGAAGCATTGCAGGGTATATCGGAGAAGGCGAATTCACGAGCGATACGCTAAAAACGTTTGGCGGATACGGTGTCGTAGCTATTCCGGACCTGCAATCGCTTCTGCATCACATCTGTGAGAACGGTTTCGAGCATCACGTCGCCATGAACCGCAGCCAAGTGGCCCGGCCGGTCTTTGAAGCCCTCGACAACTACCTCGGCTGGGATCTCTACTGGCATCAGGGATAAATGCGTCCATCAAATGGTCTTTTCCCCGGTTGATTCGGGTGCAATCGTTCTGGGATAATGCCGCATCTGCGGCAGGGAACGGCACCACGGAGGTTACCCATCCATGAGCGAACCAAAGCAAAGCATGTTTGTCTTGCCGGACGGCAAGAGTGTCCGGTTTACGTTCATCCTTGTCAGCTCCCTATTTCTTCTCTGGGGGGTCTGCAATGGGATGATTGACGTGATGGACAAGCATTTCCAGGATGAACTGGGGCTGACGAAGGCGCAGTCGGCCAATGTCCAATTCGCCCACTACCTTGGGTATTTCCTCATGGCGCTTCCCGCGGGCTGGCTGGCACGGCGTTTTGGCTGGAAGGGGGGTATTATCGCCGGTCTACTGTTGGTGGCGGTGGGAGGATTCTGGTTTTTGCCAGCCACAGGTCTTCAGGCCGCGGCGCACGCCGGAAGCGTCTCGAAAACCACAGCGTTTGTAGGTTATCTAATCGGGGTCTGCGCCATTGCCTCAGGGTTGACTTTCCTGGAAACCGTGGCCAATCCCTACACCACGGTGCTCGGACCGGCGCGGTATGCCGCGACGCGCATCAACCTGGCGCAATCATGCAACGGGGTGGGTTGGATTCTCGGTCCGATCATTGGTGCGCAATACTTTTACTCCAAAGATCCGAAAATCTATTTTCCGTATGTTGCGACGGGTATCCTGGTGCTTGTTCTGGCGGCGGTGTTCAAGTTCGCCTATGTGCCGGAGGTCAGAAATGAAGATGACTATCACATAGACGATAGCCAAGCGAAAGTCTCGCATTCTCTTTTGTCCCGGTGGCATTTTACGATGGGGGTGCTGGCGCAATTCCTTTATGTGGCGGCCCAGGCGGGCATCTTCAGTTTCTTCATCAACTGCATGACGGTGGACACAAAAACAAGCTTTTGCATGGTGCCTGCGATTCCCGAAGCGTGGAATGTGAGCCTTCTGGAACGTCTGTTTGAAACTGGCAAGGACGGCCTGCTGCACATCAGCAGCCAGGGCGCGGCCAACCTGGCGTCGGCGGCATTCGTGTGCTTCCTATTGGGCCGGATCAGCGGCGCCTTTCTCCTGAAGAAGTTTTCCCCGCACAAAGTGCTTGGTTTTTACGGCACAGCCAACATCGTGGTCTGCCTGCTGGTATTCTTCAACCTGGGCTGGATATCCGCCATCAGCGTCTTCCTCAGCTACTTCTTCATGTCCATCATGTTCCCGACCATTTTTGCCTTAGGGATCTTCGGGCTGGGCGACAAGACCAAGAAAGCCTCGGCGTTTCTCGTCATGGCCATCATGGGCGGGGCTGTTTTGCCGAAACTAATGGGGCACGTGGCGGACGTATACGACATGAGCCGCAGTTTCATCGTGCCGATGTGCTGCTTCGTATTCATCGCGTGCTACGGCTACTTGTGGCCTAAGTTGAGCGGCGCCAAAGACATGCACGGAGTCCAGACAGCAGGGGGGCATTGAGAAAAGCGAGGCGATCCGAATCACTGCAATCCGGTAATTCCGCGCAATGTGGCCAGTTCACTGTCCGTGAGGTAACGCCATTCCCCCGGGCGCAGTCCGTCCGCTTCGATATTGGCAAAGGCAATCCGCCGTAATTTCTTCACGGGATGCCCCACCGCCGCGCACATCCGCTTCACTTCGCGTTTGCGGCCTTCGCGCAATACCAGTTGAATTTGAGTTGAATTCGATTCAACGCCCAATAGGGATGCTTCGGCCGGAGCCGTCATGCCATCGTCCAATTGCACCCCAAACGCCAGTTGCTCCAATACTTCTTTTGATATCCGCCCACGCACCTGTGCCCAATATATTTTATTGATACCATACCTGGGATGCATAAGCCGGTTGGCCATCTCGCCATCGTTGGTTAATAACAATACGCCCTCGACGTCCATGTCGAGGCGGCCTACCGGGTACACACGGGATCGGACGCCCTTCAGGCAATCCAGAACGGTCTTGCGTCCGAATTCATCGTGTGCCGATGTCACCACTCCGGCGGGCTTGTTCAAGACAAGGTAAACCCGCTCATCATGGGCAATTGAGTTGCCGTCGATGGTAACCGTGTCTTGGTTCGGCTCAATGCTTTGGCCTACGGTGGCCACGGCCCCGTTTACAAGCACCCGCCCTTCTTCAATAAGGCGTTCGCAGGCGCGGCGTGAAGCCACCCCGCATTCCGCCAGGTATTTTTGAAGACGCACCAAGGGACTACACCATTTCCTTTAATTCTTCAATGGAGGGAAGCTCTTTCAGGCTCTTGAGCCCGAATTGAACCAGGAATTCATCGGTCGTGCGGTACAATTTCGGACGGCCCGGCAGATCGGACACCCCCGCCACCTTAATCAAGCGCCGTTCCTGCAATTGTTCAAACGCATGCGACACGCTCACCCCGCGAATCGATTCCACGTCGGGACGCGTCACCGGCTGCTTGTACGCGATGATCGCCAGTGTCTCCAAAAGCGCCTTGGACATACGGTTGCTCTTTTTGATCTGGAACAGCCGCCGGATATACGGCGCAAACTGTGGTTTGGAGAGAAACTGATACCCCCCCGCGATTTCATGCAACGTATAGGGAAGGTCGTCGTGCTGATCCAGTTCCTCGCACAATTCCATCAATAGCGTCGCCACAATCTCCGGGTCCATGTCGCCCATGGCTTCAGCCAGGCGTGCGGCACTCAAGGGGCGATCACTTGCGAACAGCAGCGCATAGAGCGCCTGCCGCGACTCTTCCCGGCCCAGCATGCCGACCGGTTCGAGTTCGTCACTTTCTTCCTGCTCTTCATCCGGTTCTTGCAGATCCAATTCGTCCGTCATAGTCACCTTGCTATGGTCATGCCCATTACATTCAGCAGGGGCGTGATTTCTTCCATCATTTTTTTAAACTTGTCCGGCCGCAGCGATTGCTGCCCATCCGAAAAGGCCTCCGCCGGACGCGGATGCACTTCCACGATGATGCCGTCGGCCCCCGCCGCCACGGCCGCCCGCGCCATCGGCGTTACCAGGTCCCAATGGCCCGACGCATGACTGGGGTCGATAATCACGGGAAGATGCGTGTATTTCTTCAACACCGGCACCGCCTGGATGTCCAGCGTGTTGCGCGTTTCCGTCTCAAAGGTCCGGATGCCGCGCTCACACATCACCACATTTGGATTGCCCTCGGAGAGAATGTACTCCGCAGACATTAAAAACTCATTAATTGTTGACATCATTCCGCGTTTCAGCAGAACGGGCGTCGAGGTTTTGCCCACTGCGCGCAACAGCCCGAAATTCTGCATGTTCCGCGCGCCAATCTGCAGCATATCCACATAATCCATCACTACCGACACCTGTTCAATCGTGACCACTTCCGTGACCACCGGCAGCCCGTAGCGTTCCCCCGCCTCTTTCAACAGCCGCAGTCCTTCCTCCTCCATTCCCTGAAAGCTGTACGGCGACGTCCGCGGCTTGTATGCCCCGCCGCGGAGCATATTCGCTCCGGCTTCCTTCACCGCCGCTGCCGTCTCCATAATCTGATCCCGCGATTCCACGGCGCACGGCCCCGCCATCACGCAGAAAAAGCCCTTACCTATCTTCACCGGGCCACACTCCACCATGCTGCTTTCCGCCTTCACCTCCCGGCCCACCAGCTTAAACGGTTTTAAGATGGGAAACACCTGTTCCACATGTGGCAACGCTTCCAAGGCCTGCAAACGGTACTTGCCCCGCTCATCCCCCACCGCCGCTATTACCGTCCGCTTCTCGCCCACGATAATATGGGCGTTATAGCCCAATTCCTCGATTTTCGAGACGACGAAATCGACGTCTTCCTGCTTCCGCGACGCCATTACAATAATCATGACACTGCCATCCTTCGTTGGGGAAAATCAGTCCAATAGTATACCGTGCGCCAGCCAATCAAAGCAAAAGACGGCGAATTTCCGGATAAGAGAAAAAACACAGACAACCACGGACGAACACAGACGTTTATGGACCCCGGATTTTTTTAGAGGTGTTGTCCGTGTGTGTCCGTGTCTTCTTTGCTTAGTTTCACTTCCGATACCACCCACCCCTAACATTCTTCTGGGAGTTCCTCCCCGGTAAAGCCGGGGGTCTTTTAAGGCAGGGCAGGGCCATTCATTGTCAGGGCCTATAGCAGTTTCCACACCTTCTCTTAAACAGGGGGGCGCCTATTGGGGTTAAAGAAATGGCGAATTCAGAGGAGGTTCTTTTTTCATATATTACTTCCCTGCACCCGGAGCGTATCCATCTTCCGTTCCCGCTTCAATGTGATAACAACCCGAGTTGAAAAACTGGATGATTCGCAGCAGTTCCGACAGAGTTATGGACCAATCCTGCGGAGCATAATCCGCATCATACGCGCCGCACGTCTGATCACCAGCCCCCGGCGCATATCCATCCTCAGAACCCGCATCACAATGGAATCCTGCACTATTAAAAAACTGAACCACTCTCAACAATTCTGAAAGACTAATCACCCAGTTTTTATTCTGATCCACATCATGCTGCCCTGAGGGCGGCACCGGATATACCGACAATTCGGCTTCTTCCGACACCAACGTCGTTATTCCATCGCTGACCGTGCAACGATACACTCCTGCATCCCCTTCTGTCAGTGGTCCCAGCGTATACACCATAACATTCGGCCACCCCAACGGGATTCCGTCTTTTTCCCACACATACACAATTGTCCCTTCGCCTCCCTCCACTAAAATCGAGGCCGTCCATGACATGCCCACATATAATGAGGCACTTCTAGGTTGTTGAACAATTTTAAAAGCATGAATCTCCCCTTCCAGGGGGGAACCCTCTACCTCTCCTTCACCCTCTGTCTGGCCTTCACCTTCTAGCAGGCCTTCTACCGCACCTTCTTCTTGACCTTCGCCTTCTATCAGGCCCTCGGCTTGACCTTCGATCTGGCCTTCGCCCTCTATCAGGCCCTCGGCTTGACCTTCGGTCTGACCTTCTACCGCACCTTCTTCTTGGCCTTCAATTTCATTTATGGTGTAAACCTCTCCGTTGAAGAAACCGCCTACAAGCGACTCATCGCATATGTTCCGGATGTCATTCGATTCCAGGACATCCAATCGGAGTGTTCCGGCGCCTTGGCCTGTGTTCACGATCACAATAAATACTTGCCCGTCGCCACTAACTCCAGTAACACTTGCCCCGGTGATAGATCCGGCTACCGCTAAGGAAAAATCCCCGGCCTCGACCCCGGAAACATCCTCGGAAAACACAACCAGGAACCGCACTGAGACAGCGGCAGCAGGACTTTCATCCAAGCAGTTGATTGCTATCACCTCAGGAGGGTTCTCCGTGTCCGGCGACATTTCGTATGCGCCGCGATCCACGCCTGTACCTTGTGGGCGAAGGAATGAGCGCAGGTCCATATCCGATGCTCCGGTTGCGGTGCCGGTGTCGCGGCAGGGGGAAGTGCATGCGAGCCGGAAATCACCACCGCCGGCATTTATAAACAAAGGGTCGGTATTTAAATTGCCGGTGCCGGAATATCCATTGCGCACATTGCAGTATTGAACCGTAACCGAATCAGAAAATGTGACAATTTCGCTGGGAGTATTCATCCAAAAGATGGAGTTGCAGTAGACAATTGTCGAACGGGCGCTCGAGTTTCCGTTCGGGCTGTTCCCATACAAGGTGCAATTCATCATATTGCACGTGGAAGTTTCGACATTAACCCCGCCGCCGCCATACGCACTGTTGCTATAGAAGAGAGAGTTGACATATTGCGCGGATGCCTGGTAATGCTGCGCGCCGCCGCCATAGCTAGTGCATGAGTTATTCCGGAAGATACAGTTTTTAAATACAGGGGAAGCACCGGCGCCATTGTAGACACCGCCGCCTGATGCAGTGGCCACACTGTTCTCGAAAATGCAATTCGAGATCGAAGGAGAGACACTATTGTTGGCCATGGCTCCGCCATAGTTGCTTTTGCCATACCGTAAAACAAATCCGTCAAGTATGCTGTCATTAGCGCCCACGGCGCACCGCCGGGCATTTTCTCCATCGATAATCGTTGGGCAGGCAGTCCAGTTTCGTTCTTCCCGGCAAATCTCCCTTCCACAGAATCCGCCATAAATAGCGACCCCCGGCGCCATTGTTAACACAGGATCGCTGGCGGAATGATAGGTTCCTTCAGCAACCCATATAATGCCCCCGGTTGGAGAAGCGGCGTTCACCGCCTCCTGGATGTTTGCAAAGGCAGTTTCCCAAGAGTTTCCATTATTTGTTTTCGCAGCCGATGCCGCATTCACGAAAAAAACAGGGAGAACTCTTACCGTGCGGGATATGGTTTGCGCACAATTAAGAAACAAATCGCACACATCATAAGAGATGGTATAGGTTCCAGGAACGCTGGTGTCAATTGGCAGGCCCGTTGTAATGATGTTAGTGCTGATATCTCCTTCACAATCATCCTGTGCAAAAACACCGGGATCGTTATAAGGGCGATTTTGTTCGTGAAATAGTTCGGACAGGCCACGCAACACCACTATTGGAGCTTGGGTGTTAGGAACGGAAATGGTTAAATTAACGGAACATCCGCCCCCTGTCAGGCCAACAGGATCTTGTTCTATCACGGTTTGATCTGGAAAACCCAAGGCACAATTATCTTCCGTAATAATTCCGACATATAACCCGGCATTCAGGATAGCGTTCTGCGCTTCCGTCAACAGCATCCCTATGACATCGGGAACAGGGGTATCCCTCTCGAACTCGTAAGCGCCCATATCGGCGAAATCCGGAGAACCTTTTCCGGTGTTTATGACATTGGGATCATCCCACCGTTCTCTCCCGGAGATGTCCGTTGATGCCGAAACGTCGCCATCCGCCGCATCGATACATGGTGAGTTGGGGCGCAGGCGGTAATCTCCGACAGAAGATTTTGCGAAAGAAGGATTATCATAGATTATGGAATCTCCCGTCAGATCAGTATCATAAACACACGAGTAAGAAAGTGCAACTGATTTCCCGGCGCGTAACCCTATCGATCCCCATACGATGGAACTTCGAATTTCAGGAAGACCTGAATAGGTATCAAAATTCAGTTCATCATGAGTGTTTCCGACAAATGTGCTTGAGATTATTTTAGGATTTGCCGCGCCTAAAAAATATGCGCCACCATTTGTGTTGTCGCATATTAACGAATTAATTATGGTAGGGATGATTTGATGAAAATGTAATCCGCCGGCGGAAACCACCCATGTGGAAGCATTATTTCGAATAATGCATCCGGATATACGTGCGACACAATTGTCATAGCCCAAGCCACCATAGTCAGTCAATTTTGCCCCTCCGCCTTCGTACGCAGTATTGTGAGACAATTCGGTGGAAAAAAGATAGAATCGTGCAGGCCGTCCACAGTTCAGATATATGCCTCCACCGTACCCTGTAGTGTAACCGCCCGTGATATGAACACAACCCACAACGGCCATAAGAGGTCCCGGATAGTATGTATCCGGGATAAAAAGAACCGTGCTTTGTACTCCGTCCGGCGGTTGGAGGATGGTGGCGTTTACCCCCCAGGCTCCGGCGCCAATCAATGCCAGATGATCTTTCAACTTTATGACTTCTTTATAGGTTCCCGGTCCGATTCGGACAATGCCTGGTCCAGAAACACTGTCAATAGCATATTGAACCGTTTTCCAGGGCAGCAATTCAAAGCCATCGCCGGTATCATCATCGCCCGTACCGTCATCCACAAACACAGTGGTGGGCGATTGCGGATCCTGGGGATCGGTTCCAATCGCCCATTCCCCATAATTAGGCAAAAGATCTTCATCCGGGTCGAGATCCGGATCCTTTGCATTAACCGGGTTCAATCCATTCTCATATTCCCAAAGATCATCCATACTATCGTCATCGGAATCGTTCTCAAACAGATTGCTTCCCGCTTGTGTTTCGAGATAGTCCACCAAACCATCCCCATCCTGATCATGATATAGGGCAAGACTCATGGAACCACTGGTGCGTTCAGAGGTCCAAGTAAATGTAAAAATAGTGGGTGGCGGGACTGCGCCTGAAAAAGTGCCTGTGGAAAACTCGATCCATTGGTTGCCTTCACTAAAATCAGCTTCATTTTTGGTAATAACAACATGGGACGAGGCACATGCGGCGGTCAGCGTACAAGCGTTTTCCGAGCCTTGAAAAAAGCCGTTAACCGCGGTGAACCACAGATTGTGTCTGGCCAATTGCTCATTGGGGAGAACAGAAAAACCATGAAGCGCAAACATGAGCATAATATCCCGAATATAAATACGTTGATCGGCGCCAGGAACCAGCGCATTGGGAAATGAGTCTGGTTTTCCCTCTTGTGATATCACTGCGTCAAGGTCTATTTGCGCGTTTTCCGGAAATCCGAGTTCCCATGTGCTGCTTGCCGTAACGGTCATCTCTGCTTGACCGATGAAATTTCCGGATTTGAGGGTGTACGTATATAGTCCTGGGAACAACCACACATTGGCGGGAGTAAGGCCGAAATATTGATAATCCACAAAGGCGCTTGCAACCGATGGAATGCTTGACACGGTAATGGATGGCAGAAGCGCCTGCAATGTGGTATATGCCGAGAGATACTGCGGATCGGCCGGGTTATGGAGAAAAAGGGCGTGGGCCAGGAAATCCTGAATAACGGCCGCACCGGCTTCGCTTGCCGCAAGTTCCGTAAATGTAACGACGGCGTTTGCATACTGTTCGCGTTCCAGTTGATTGACCCCCTGCATAAAAGAGGTTTCCGACACACTGGACTCCAGTTCAAAATCATTCCCGCGGAGGATGCGCAGATTACGATGGGCCAACACATTGGTTGAGGTGTGCTCAAGATACGCACTGGACGCCGCAATAGCCCGCATCAGCCACCATACGGCGTCTTCCGTATTTCCCAGCCGCGCCTGTACAATACCCATGCCACACAACGCGTCATAACATTGCACATCATTGGTCAGCGCTGAGGTGTAATCCTGTGCGGCTTCCGTGTAGTGGGCCAGTTCTTCGTGGCACCATGCTCGGTTGGCATAGGCGGGCGCGTAAGCGGGATCCAAGACTAATGCTTGATCAAATTGTTCAATCGCACTAGTGGTTTCATCGTTTTCAGCGTATACCTTGCCCAGATTGAGCAAGAACCGTTTTTCGCTGGCATCCAATGCGATTGCCTGCTGAAGGGCGGCCTTTGCGTCCGAATACTGCATAAGTTTGGCAAGCGCGAGGCCGCGATTGGAGTGCGCGATCGCATAGCTGGCGTCCTGAACAATTGCTGCGTCATATTTGGTTACCGCCCCCGCATAATCACCACTTCTGTAAAGTGCATTTCCCTGGGCCACAAGCACTTCCGCGGCCGTGGCGTCTGCCCATACATTCGGCAGATCCAATAGCAGGAAAAAACCGCCTATACCCAGCAAACAAGCAAGTACACGTTTTACCCTCATGGCGAACTCCACACAATTAGCCACATGGCACGTAGGTAACATGACCGCCACAACCATAGGCCGCACATCCACTCGCGCCAAACACGCTACACGGATTTACGGCATCACACGAACAGACCTGATCGCACCCGCAGGGATTCGCTGGGACACAACCGCAGACAGCATTGCAGCCACAGGGGTCAGTTCCACTTGGATCAATAAGTTCCTCCATTAAGGAAGGCTTTTGCAGCGCGTTCAATCGTACGAGCACGAATTTCTCTTCAGAAACCGAAGGGGAGACAGGTTCCGGTAAATTTGTACGTGCTTGATCGAGCCGATCATTGTATTGAGGCACTGGGGCTATAGGTGTTTTTTCATCCATAAACAAGCTCCTCGTTCCGCGGGTGTGCTCTTCGTTCTATTTCATCCACATAGTGTTGCAGCCGAAAAAGGGTGATTTTGCGAATTGCCTCGCATCGGGCGCCCGTTAACGTCAGGTTCACGTCGTTATAAAACCGGAAATTCCTGGTGGCGCAGTCGCCGCCGCACGAATACTTGCAAAAACAATCCTGGCAGGTTTCCAACTGATTGATGTTACGGGATCGCAATAATTCCAACCGTTCACTATCAATCGTAAAAGTACGTTTTCCTTCCTCAAATTTCCCGATGATAAACGTGTTTGCATATGGCGCACAGGCGTCGGTGGTTTCAAAACAGGCGGAGATCAATCCATCCGGCGTGATGTTGAACGGCTCATTGAATGCGCCGCAAAAACAGGCCACATGGGATCCCAAAGGCCGCATTCCTGAAAAGTGCAGTTGAATCCCCTTATGTTTGGCAACTTCAAACGCATGGTTAAATGCTTCTGCGAAGTGCATCATATCGGGGACCAGTTCCCGCTGCTCATAACATCGCCCGGCGGGCGACACGGGCTCGATTTTGATAATGCGGGGGTTGAATTCGCTGGTCAAGTACTCAACTATATTTAAAATTTGATGCAAATGTTTCCGTGTTATGGTCACCTGAAAGGAATAATTGAATCCTTTGTCATCAAGCACACGAATTCCTTCTTTAAGCAAGGGGGAACTGGGGTTTCCATTCAACAAGGGGCGCTGTTCATCCTGTATTCCCGGCGGGCCGTCAATGGATATCGACACATTATCCAGATTATCCGCAATCCATCGTGCGCGTTCAGGACCGAAACAGCCGTTTGACGACATCCCAATGCTTGATTTTAAACGGGTATTATCTGATTTTGTGCGCGCATAGCACACAAGTGTCTGGAACACCGTCCATGCGGCCGTGGGCTCACCGCCACCATGAAACCCCACTTCAATGCGGTCACGGCAAAGCTTTTGGGCATTTTCAATAACAAAATCAATGGCCGCCTTGCCGATTTCGGCTGGCATTGTCATGGGGCGTATATTTGCATTTGCATAGCAATAACGGCAAGCAAGATTGCATGTATTGGTTAAAAACAGCGTAAGACGGGTTGGCGCATAATCGTGGTTGCCGGGAAATTCAGGTTTCATTTCCGGTTCTCCGCCAATAATGCCGTTTTGCATAAGTGTCCGGATAACCGGATCGTTTTCAACAGCATGGATATCGCCGCCGCTTGCATGGATTTCCGATAAAAATCGGGCTGTTTGGGTGCCAACGGACAAAATAACATTTCGCAAGGGCGCATACACCAGGAACCTGTCTCCCACTGGAATCAGAAAAAGTTCTTTATCTATTCTCATTTAAAACGCACTCTTTTCGCGCCAATTGCATCGCACGTGACACCCCTCATTCATCAGAATTCCAGACGCAACCATTTGTTCCGTGAATCGAAGAAAATCCTTTTTCTGTTGTCCCCTGTTGTCATCCGGATAAGCCGTCCGGATTATCTCAAGAATATCAGTCAAAGCGGGGCGATTGCCCTTTTGATACGTATCAATTCCGGGAAAGGAATCAAACGCTAGAGCACCGCGTGAATCCACTGCATATTGGATAGATTCCCCTTTGTATGTTCGACATGATAAAACAACAGATCCATCCCGATAACTTTTCGTATATGCAGGATTTCGAATAAGCCTTGCACTTAGCTGGATGTTAGATTTTTGAGTTGATGCGTGGTGCTTATCCGCAGAAGCGCCAACCTGCAGAAGAACAAAACCTGACACGCCATATGCAAGGAAATTTCTTCGGTTAAGAGAATCCTGCATGCTTACCGTCCTCCCACGATTTCCACCTCAAATATGAGCTTCCGTCCCTATGTAACAAATAATAACAAAAGTACTATTAAATCTCAAAACATGAACATAATTAGATTCGATGTGCCAAGTTTCGATAGTGTTACTTAGCATGCAGATGTTTCGTTATAATGGCCGAAAAAGGAGTTGAAAGATGCTGATGAGTCTGTGCTTGGGTGTGATGGCGGTATTGGGCGCGCCGGAGGCTGTGGTGGATACACCGTTCATGCAGGAATATCATGAGGCGTTTCCGATCACGGCGGAGGAGCAGGAGGAGGCAAATGATGTTCGGTGTGTATTGGCGGAAGGGCCGGATCAGGTGTGGGCGGGGACGAAAACGGGTTTGTACCGCTTGGAGGCGGGGGAACACAAGTGGCATGGTCCGGTGGCGGGTGTTTCGGAAGGGCCAGTGTTCGATCTTCTGTGCGACACATCGGGCATGGTATGGGTTGCCGCGTGGGATGGCCTCTACCGGAGTGATTCGGATGGCTTCAAAAAGATCGATCTTATTCAGGCGCCGCTGGGCGCGTTGTGTGTATATAACGGCGGTATTGCGGCCTTTGGTCCGGACGGGTGGTGGGAGGTGAAGGGCGAGATCATCACGGCACATGAACTGCCGTGCGCGCGCAGCATCCGCGCAGTGATGGACGATGGTTCGGGGGGATTGTGGATAGCCACGGGCGTGGGCTTGACGCATCAGCACGGCACGGGCGTCACGCTGCATCAGGTGGGTGACGAAATTTTATCGGCGGATGTATATGGCTTGGCAAAATCGCCGGAGGGCGCGGTATGGGCTGCTGGAATGGGCGGCATCACGGTGTTCAGGGACGGCGCACGCGCCGGGGAGTTCACGCCGAAGGAGGGATTGCCGAGCGTATATGCTAAGTGCGTGGTCCAGGGGCCGGACGGGCGCATGTGGGCCGGCACTGCGCAGGGGGTGGCGCGGTATGACGGCGCCTCGTGGTCGTTACGGCACAGCCGGCGCTGGCTGCTGAGCGACGAGGTGCGCGATATTGTGTTTGACGGCGCGGGCACAGCGTGGATCGCCACGGCAAAAGGCGTGAGCGCGATCCGGCAGCGCCGCATGACGCTGGCGGAGAAAGCGGAGTATTTCCAGGACATATGCATGAAACGTCACGTGCGCAAGCCATGGCTGGTGGAAAAATGCGTGCTGCCCAAGGCAGGAGACGTTTCAAAGTGGGAACCGATGGACGATGACAATGATGGGCAATACACGGAAATGTATCTTGTGATGGAATCGTTCCGGTATGCGGCCACGAAAGATCCCGATGCGCGCGAAAATGCCCGGAAAGCGTATGAAGCGATGCGTTTTCTACAGTCGGTCACCGAGACCAGCGGCTTTATCGCGCGCACGGTCGTCCCCACCACCTGGAATCATGTGCATGATCCCAATAGAAGTTACACGGAACCGGAAATCGCGGAAAAGCGGGTAGAGGAGCCCCGTTACAAGCCGGTGGAGAAGCGGTGGCATCACAATGGCGAGTGGCGTTGGAAAGGCGACACGAGCAGCGATGAAATAACCGGTCATTTTTTTGGGTATGGTCTCTATTACGATCTGGCGGCGGATGAGGAGCAAAAAGAATCATTGAAAGATCTGGTCCGGCGCGTGATGGACTACGTCATCGACCATGGCTATGTGCTGGTGGACGTGGACGGCAAGCACACGCGCTGGGGTGTTTGGGCTCCAGAGCGGCTCAATGATGATCCCGATTGGCGCATCGAACGCGGGGTCAACAGCGTGGAGATTCTGTCGTACTTGAAAACGGCGTGGCACATCACCGGCGACGAGAAATATCAGCGCGAGTATCTCCGGCTTTTAAATGAGCACAACTACAAGGAAAACGTGCGGCATGCCAAGACCTATGAAGTGGCGTGGTGCACGCATATCGACGATGAACTGCTGGCGCTGGCCTATCCGGGCCTGCTGCTGTATGAAACCGATCCGGAACTCCGCGCGCTCTACCGGGAAAGCCTGGATCATTGGTACACCGGCGCGAGCAAGGAGCAAAATGCGTTCGCCAACATGATCTATGCGCTGCTCACCGGTAATGATCCAAACCTGAACGATACGCTGTTCATGCTGCGCGATACTCCGCTCGATCTAATCGACTGGACCATTGACAACTCCACGCGGGAAGATATTCATATGCAGCGCGCCCCGATTTTTGAAGATTTGCAAACCAACCGTTTGTTGCCACCGAGCGAACGCGGGGTGATCCGGTGTGATAAAAATCCCTGGACAGCCGTGCAAGGCGGGGAAGGAAGAACCGAGTGGGCGCCCACGTTCTGGCTGCTGCCGTATTGGATGGGGCGGCATCTCGGCTTTATCGCGCCGCCGCAATAAACGCCTCGATATTTTCCGTGGCCACGCCGGGCGGCATTCCGCCTCCGCAGGACAGGATCAGGCGGCGGGTATGTTCCAGCGGCGCAAGCATCGCACGGACACCCGCGAACACGTCGTCCGGAGTTCCCTGAGCGAGCACATCGCGCGGCGGCAAATTGCCAAGAAATGTGACCTCGTTTCCGGCCAGCGCGCGCATTTCATTCAGGGAGTGTTCGTAACTGAAATTGAACAGGTTCACCCCCATCTCGCGAAGAAATGGTGCGCACACCAGCCCGTGCGCATCGTTGTGGAAAAACCGCACGCGCGCGTCAATTGCGTTAAACACCCGCTTCAAATAGGGCACGGCGAATTCCATAAAATCGTCTTTGCCACAAAAGCCCACAAGATCATCCAGCAGGAAAACACCTTGGATGGATGGGAAGGCCTCCGCCTGGACCTGCACCCACTCCACAAGAAATGACGTGATGGTTTCGAGCAGCGCGTGCACCGCATCCGGCTGCATTTTCATGCCCATCAGGAATTCCGTATTTCCAACAAGGAAACCTGCGATATTCAGAGGGCCGCGCGCCACGGCAAAACGGATGGCGTGCCCTGAGGCATGAATGGCGGATTCCGCATGCTGCAATCGTTTCAAGACAAAGGGTGCCAAACCGTCCGTGCGTGGATTCGGACAAGCGAGGCCCGCAACACGATCCAGCGAGTCGAGCACCCGCTCCGCGAAGGGGAATTCATTTTCGTGCCATAGACACTTCGCGCCAAACGCCGAAGGTTCGGTGCACATGCCGTATTCCGCCCAGAATCCCGGAAGAAAAATCACTTCGGGAAAACGATTCATGACGTTGAGATTCGCGTCCAGCCAGTATCCCTCATGGGTGTAATAATCGAGAATGGACATACCCGCCCAGTTTGGCAGCCAGGGGCTGTCGATGATGAATCCCACCGGTGCGGGGTCTACGGATTCTCCCTCTATTACGGCGAGCAAACATTCCCATTGTTGTGAAGTCATCGTGAATTCCTTTTCCCCACAGCATACCGGAAAAATAGCCGTAGCGCCACGGGCGCGTTGTTTTTATTTCAAAAATCTGCAAGAATGCGGTTTCAGCAACCTTGAAGGGAGATAGAATCATGGACAAGATGCTATGTTTTTCCGTTGTGCCGTTGGTTTTGCTGAGTGTATGCAGCGCGACGGCTTCCGCCGAAGATTTAAAAATTGGGATCATTGGCCTGGACACTTCGCATGTAATTGCGTTCACCGGTTTGCTGAATGATACCAATAATAAGGCGCATATTCCCGGTGGGAAGGTGGTCGCGGCGTTCAAGGGCGGCAGTCCAGATATCGAAACAAGCGCTTCGCGCGTGGATGGATACACCAAGGACCTCCAGGAGAAATTCGGCGTCAAAATTTACGATACCATCGAGGAAATGTGCAAAAATGTGGATGCCGTGCTTTTGGAGAGCGTGGATGGGCGTCCGCATTTAGAACAAGTAAAACCGGTATTCAAAGTGGGCAAACCGGTTTTCATCGACAAGCCTGTCGCCGGGTCATTGCATGATGCCATTGAAATCTTCCGTCTGGCCAAAGAGAGCAAGGTCCCGTGTTTCAGTTCTTCTTCGTACCGCTATTATGAATCGCTTATAAATGTCCTGAAACAGGATATCGGGGGCGTGAAGAGTTGTATCTCCATCGGGCCTTGCTCCCTTGAGCAGCATCATCCCGACCTCTTCTGGTACGGCGTGCATGCCACCGAAGCGCTCTTTACGGTTATGGGCGTGGGCTGTGAATCGGTTGTGCGCACCACCACACCCGACACCGACGTCGTCACCGGCACATGGAAAGATGGCCGCGTCGGCGTTCTGTACGGCATCCGCACCAGCGGCACGCCGCATAAAGTGATTGTATTTGGGAGCAAATCGGTGGCCGAACAGGAAAACAGCGGCGACTATGCGCCGTTGGTCGTGGAAATTATCAAGTTTTTCCAAACGGGCGTGGCGCCTGTCTCCGCGGAGGAGACTATCGAACTATTTGCCTTCATGGAAGCGGCCGATGAGAGCAAGCGTCAGGGCGGGGCGCCGGTCCGCATCAGCGACGTTATTGAAAAGGCCAAATAATCCGGTATAGCCGGGCGGAAATTTACTCGCCCCGTTGTGTGCGGGAACCATTATGCAGGGGGTAAATAAAAATGCCGGCCTCGCTCTTCAGAGGAGGCCGGCATAAATGCTTCGTTCGATGCCGACAGCCGATTACTCTTGAATCGTGACAGAGATATCATCCGCCATGGATGCGCCTTCTTCGGCGCCGCGGCGATAGATGTTGAGATTGCAGGATGCAGGGTCTACTCCTGCGGGCAGAATAAAGCTCCATTCCAACTTTTCCCATTTTCCGCTTCCGGAATGGACTTTCCGGGTATCCGCGCCTTTTTTATCCCGGGTGTAACCAAAAACGATCGCCACCTGGTCGGGTGCGGAGGCTTTGAACATGCCTTTGACAGTCACTTTCTTCCCGGGAACGATAGCCGTTTTCGGAAAATCCTGTTTCACGATGACGAATCCATCGGCCTGGGTTGCTTTGGGCAAAATCATGGAAGCTTTTCCTTTGCCCGCATCTTCTCCCTTCTGCAGGGTGATGTCTTTAAACTTATCACCATCCTTTTCCTTAACAATCCAACCCGCCGGTTTTCCATCCTTCCAGTCTTCAATAGAGCCATTTATGACAAGTTCTTTGGCGGGTTTGGCCGGCGCCGTGCTTTTCTCACTGGTGGCAGCCGGTTGTGCCTGGGTCTTTGCGGGCGCCGTGGTTCCTTGAGCGGGGGCAGCCTTCTTTTCCGTTCTTTTTGTGGAAGATGTCGATTTTGCAGCATCACAGCCCGTGGCAAATATCAAACACGCACCCATCATTAATGCAATAACATGCCATTTGTACATTGTTCACTTCTCCTCATTTTCGTTCAGCAGCCCCGCCTATCGGAGGCTGAATGCACGGCAGTGTTTGAACTGCGGCAGCACCGTGCAACATGATTTTTACGTTGTCGGCATCATAACAAAAAAGACACCATCCTTCAACCAGAGGCATTTGCGAAATAGGCTTTTTTCTCCTCTGAGCAGATGAAGAGGCAACGATTTTGCTGTGAAATGCGAGTAATCTGTCCTGTTTCCGGTGATCTTTTGAGAAAAAGGCCTATTTCGCAAATGCCTGAACCAAAAACGTTAAAAATGGGGTGTAGGTTGACGCCAATTGTCTAAACACGGAGAACTGTGTTCACCAACGGCGCACTTCGCCATAGTCCGGCGCTTTTACCAAGCGCCAGTCATCCCAGATGACGCTAAGCGGAAAGACGTCTTTCGGAGTGTCTCCAGGGAGAAATGTGGAGAAGAGAACTGTGGCGGAGGTTCCGGGTTTTGTTTTGAATTGCCCGCATTTTGTTTTAATAAACTCGGAGGGTCCAAGGTCAAGCACATGCGGAGAAATGCGCTCAAACTTGCCCTGACCGGCCACCTGCCAAACGTCCAGCACCACAGGGGCTTGCGACAGGTTTCTTCCTTTGACGAAGAGTTCATAAACCGTATCGGGCTCAAGCCCCGACACGATGAAATGGAATCGTTTCAGGGGATCCGCCGTTTGACAAAAAGCGTCCCACGTTTGCCGGAGTGCAGTATCACCCTCGCCCACCTCGGCTTCCTCCCTTGTTACATGGGATTGTTCATTTGGCGCATAAAATCCGGCAGGAGCTGCTTCCTCTTCAGGCCACCGTTCCATGCCTCCGTTTGTGATGAGGTTATGGCACGCGGCGCGATATGCGCGCAGAGGCGCGGGCAACGGATACGGTTGCATTGTCTGATGCCAGGGGAGTTTTTTCCATTCAGAGGTCAGGGTGAGTTCCATGATAAACGCGAGCTGACCCGGATCCTGAACGCGATACACATTCTTTATGTTCGGCAGATTGCTGCTCAATACCGCAAGCCCCTCAAAGGTCCGTCCGCCTTGGATGGCGGCGATTTCCTCGATAAGGAATTCACCGGGCGCATCAAAGACCGGAATGAAACGTCGCACGGGGGCATTATTTGCATTGAATAGTTGGGCGGCTCTGGGGCTGTAAGTAAAATTCATGACATCCGCCGCGGCGGTGTAGCGGGGCCAGAACCAGAAACTTCCGCCAGATACGCCGTCGAGTTCAACCACGAGCACTTCAGGATAGGTTTGCCAGTCTTTCATGCTGTTAGCCCTGTCTTCCGCGGAAAACAAGTTCTTGGGCTTGAGCAGTGTCATGCCCGGGCGGGGCGTGTCAGGGACTTGCTCCACCGGTACTGGTTCAAGGTTCGCGTTAGCGTATCGTTCATACAGGAACTTGACTTGATGCTCTTGGATAAGCCGGGCAATGAAAAGGGCGAACACCAGCACGAACAAAGAAGTGGCGGTAAAACAAGTTGCCCTCCGTACGGAAGGCGTCCAGCACAATGCGGGGTGTTTCAGGATTTCTTGGAGGCGGGTGCGGCATTGTGACTTTCGGAGCGTTCGTACTGCCAAAACGGCCATTGTGAGAGAAAATCCGAAAGCCCAGAGGGGCAGGACCGCAAGATGGAAATAGTGCCTTCCTGCGAATTGGAGACACGAATAGCCGCCGAAATAGAGCAGAAGAAAGAGGGAGGCGAAGCCAAGACGGAGATTGTGGGCGCTCAGTATGATCAAGGCAACGACAGCGTAGAAAGGTCCGAAAGTGCCGAGGTGACAGAAGATTGGCCAAAGCAGGCCCAAGACTCTGTTTATAAACAGATTTTCTTCGAGGAAGTCGGGATTGCCGGCATAGAAAGACATAGGGGCTTGTTGTAACAGCCTGACTACGGATGCGTATGCGCGGGTAATCATATCTCCCGGGAAATATTTGAGCATGGTGAAGAAGTAGCGTTTCCCGGCATCCTGATACGCCTGACTCTCATAGGGCATGGGGCCGGTTGTTTTGTCCACTAGCCGGGCTTGTGCTTCGATAAACGAGAACATACAGAGATCATTCATGAGGGGCATCCAGGTATAGGGGGTAACGCCTATGCCCAGCGTCACGTCATGGGGTTCCACAAATCCGCCGAGGACATGGTGTGCGGAGGTTTTCGCGGAGGTCTTGGCGAGCAGGATCGGGCCTGCCGTTATAATGAAGCACGCGAGCATCACCAATACAGCGGCTATGCGCCTTTTCCACTCGGTGCGCGGATTGCCCGGCAGAAAAACGGCCAGGACGACCATGGCCGCAGGGAGGCAAATCAGCACGTCCATGCGAAATCCCCTGCCGACGCCTATCACGGCGCCCAATGCGGCCGCCACTGCGATCAAACACCGCCAGTTCATTGGCCGGAGCACGGCGTATCCCATCAAGAAAAGAGCGGCAAGCATGAAGGGGACTTTTCCATAGTCGCGCAACAGGGGCAATCCGTGAAGGTGTGCGGGCGAGATCAGGAAAACCAACGAGAAAAAAACGGCCAGGAAGCGGTTCATGCCCAGGCGGAATAGGGCATAGGCCGAGAGGATTGTCATCCCGCATAACACCCCATACAGGGGAAGAAGTGCTTTCCAAGAAACACCGAAGATCCACCATGCCAGAGCAACGGCATAAAGAAGATACCGATGGCCCTTGTGGAAGTAATTGGGAGGATTCATGCCGGTGTTTGCAGGAATAACCCCTGTCGGCAACATTTCGGTGTGGCGATTTAAAAATTCATTAAGGGCCTTGGGGGCAGGTTCCGGGCATCCGAAGGAGTGACCGGTGGCGAGTGCGGCGGAAGGCATCAACCACCATCCCTGCCAATAGCCTTCTGGAACTTCCGTCCACACGGCCAGATAGGTCATGCTGAAAATAACGGCCACAATAAACAGAGCGGCAGCGGGCCATGCATCTCCGCGGAGGATATCCGCCATCCGCGACGGCGATCTGTCTTCCATGGTATTCATGGGGCAAGCAAGCTCCTTGGGGGTGTCGTGCGCCTATACATCAAATGTCCTCCGAAGGAAATCCATCGGGAGTTGGCCCAAGCTCCACCAATCGCCAGTCGTCCCAAATCACGGAAAAGGGTTCATTTGAAAGCTCGTCCGGATAATTCCCGTAAACACTGATAATGACGCGGGCATTTTCCTCGGGGCGCGTCGAGAAGAGCAGGGTGTAATCTTTGAATCCATCGACTGGTCTGATAGGGGCAGGAAAACAGCGGCAATGGAGCGATTCACCGTTTTCTGATGGCACGGCCTGATAGATAGTTATGGAGCATTTCGTTTTTGAGAGGTTGTTTGCCTGAAATTGGAACATGTACCGGGTATTTGGTTTTAGATCTTGGACTTCCAAACGGAATTGATTGAAGATGCTGGTGGATTCCTTCCGGGTCCATGTTTGCTTGAGTGCTGCATGCCCTTCCCATACCGTTTCGGTTTCCTTTTCGAGGAGGGCATTTATGGGTGGATAATATCCGGATGGGACGCCGCTGTTCCACTGTTCGAAGCCGCCGTTGCCGAGCACATTGAAACATTTTGCCGTTCGTATATAGGGAGGCAATTCGTGGGGTTGCATGGTGCGGCAACGCGGGAATTGACTCCAATCGGAGGGGAGGTAGGTAGTGAACATCATGGGCAGTTGGCCGGGATTTTTGACCTTGTACAATCCTTTGAAGCAGGACATGTACTGTTTTCGCATGGCGATTCCCAGGAATTTGTTTGCTTCATCCCTGGTCTCGTAGATGGGGAAGAAAAAGCGGTTGAGAGGAGGGTTTTGCGTCGACCATGGCTCGAAGGCGCGTGCATGAGTAAGAGAGAGGGTATTGGGCTTGTTCTTGTCCGCGTACACAATCTCACAGGTGGGCAGGAGCATATCATTGCTGAATTCCGCCACGAGATAGTCAGAGAAGGTGTCGGTGCGGCCAGTGCGTTCCGGCTGCATCAGGAAAGCCGGTTCGCGTTTTGCCTCGAACATGACCAGATGAGGAAGGAGCGGGTGCTGGGTCTGTTCGCAGGGGATCTCTTCGAGTTCGCTGGCGTCTAGTGCCGCGTACAGGTCTCCGACGGTATAGTGCTGGCAGACGCGCGCCACGCCCAGCGGTCCGAACATTACGAGAAGGGAGAAAATGGAAAAGACCACAACGCGTTTTATTGGGAGGGACCACCACTCCTTTGGATTGGCGATGCATCGTACCATTCGAGTCCGGTTTTCGGCGTTGCGGAGACGTCCTGCCCAGGATATTGCGCATCCGAGGACAAATGCAGGAAACCAGAGCGTCATGAATCCCAGATGGAAAATATGGCGATACCCGAACTGAAGGGAGGGATATCCCGCGAAACAGAGGAATAAAAACAAGGCGGCGATGCCCAGTTGAAGATTGGAGGCGGCAATGAGTATGAGAGCGGCTGCGGCATAATACCGGCCCCAGGCATCGGCATGGGCCGAAGCCCAGGCCCCGTAATCCGCGATATACTGCAAGATCCGTTTTTGTTTTTGGGTATGGATATCATAATAAAGGATTTCATCCGCGGGTGCTGCTTCCACGACTCCCAGTATGCTTCCATAGACCCGGGTAATCAGGTCTGCCGGAAACGTCTTGGCGAGTTGGATGCAATAGCGCAGCGCCACCTGTTTGGGAACGTATTTTGTTTTGAAGTCCGGCAGCGGCGCTCCGGCGTCTGCATGCTGGAGATAATAATCAATGGCGGTTGCCGCAATAAAGGCGTCATTGTGCTGGCCAATGAGGGAGTATGGCGCACCATCCAATGCCATCAGGTTTAGAATAGTATCGGTAAAACCGCCTAGCAGATTCAGTCCGGTGTCGTCCTCTCCCGCGGCAGAAGCTTTCAGGACGGGATAACCTGCAAGGATGGTGCAGGCGAATATGATGAGCACCATGGCGGCCCGCGCGAAAATGTGACGCAGGCCTTGCCATGGCATAAAAACAAAGAGCAATCCGGCGGCCATGGGGGCGAAGATCATGACATCGCCGCGAAATCCGATTCCTAAACCGATGATGCATCCGAGGACTGCGGCGAGACCAAGAAGGACGCGGGTGTTGACTTTGTTTTTCACCAGATAGCCGCAGATGAGCAGGATGAGCAGGATGAAGGGACCCTTTGAGAGATCACGGGGGCACATCAACATGCCGAGGCAGGAGGGATAGCAGGCAAAGCATGCCGTGCAAAGCAGGGAGAGGCCGCGGTTTATTCCGAGCCGAAACAAACCATAGGCTGCCGCGATCATGACGCCATAAAGCGCTGCCTCGAGCCCATAGATTGCGGACCAGGAAAACCCCCGCCACCGCCAGCAGAGGCCGATGGCCCGCAGAAGATACTGATGGCTTTCCACGAATCGGAAGGTTTTGGGCCTGGGCAGAGACGGGATGCTGCCAGTGAATCGCTCTGTTTTCCCAAGCAGAAAATCCCACAATTCCGGCACAGAAGATACATCCAAGGGCCGCAGACCTTGACCTGCGGCATACGATACGGAGGCGGTGAGGTTGAAATTAGGAAACAATGGCAGGCTGGAAGGCGCCGGAAAGCTCATCGTGGCGTGCAAGTAGGCCATTGCCATGCAGAAAGCCAGCACGGCAATCCCGGCCGCCCCCCACCAATCGCCCGGCACTCGGCGGACTACGCTGCCCAGTTTTTGGGGCAGACGCCGGGGGGGATGCGGTTCTATGTTGTCGGTCATTATCGGCCTCAAGATTCCACGGTGTACTTGGTTTCACATATTCCCGGCTGCGGCACAGACACTTCTTCCTCTGCGGACGCCAACATGTGATACACCCACTGGGTGCATTATTATGAAGGCGCTTGAAGAGGTTGTCAAGGTCTGAACGCGAAGTCTATAACGATAAGATCTCGCGATCAACGGGGATTTCGCAACAGCACGCGGATCTTTCCGTCCTGCGGATGGATCGTTATTGCAGGCTCGCCCGGAATGCGGCCCACCGTGCCCTGCGGAACCGCCAGCGAATATATGAAACCATTATATTTATAAACGATTTCCTGAGGGCGGGTTTCGGTAATGGGCACTTTCTTTTCCCCGCTCCAGGCAAGCTGCAATCCCCAATTCAGCTCTGCGGGCACACCGGTGATCTGAAACTGCATCGTTTCCTTTTGAAATAGGGCTTCCAGTTCTCCAATATCCAGCAACGGCCATCGCACACGCAGTTTGCCGTCCCGTGTTTCTTCCACGATCGGCGCGCGGCCGCTCAACGGAATGGTTTGCCCGTTCACCGTGGCCACGGGGGTCAGCCCTGCCCGCGTTTCCTGCGTGCTCCAACGAAATCCGTCCACCACCGGAAGCGTGTCATATATACAGGAAGAAGAGGGCTCAACCGCCGTCAGATAGCGCTCCGCATACCGTTCATCAAACATATGGATGTCACGAATACACATCTTTTCTTTATCCCAGAAGACATTGACACGGTAATACCGGGAGTTATACCACACCGAGGCGCGGCCTTCGTCCTTCCAATCTTCAAGCGCGGTCACTGTGGTTTCGGGCGTCGTGCGGAAGGTGTTCCGGAACCATTCGGCGGAAGCGGCCAAGGTCTCCACACGCACCTTGCCCTGTTTCGACAACTCTTCCAGCAATCCGATCTGATCGGTTAATCCCTCGCCCATGACGGGCCAGCCAAACGAATTTTCCTGGCCCACCTGGGTATAGGCGAACGCCAGACAGGGGGCATCGGTCAAGGTGCGGAAGAACCACCGCACCCACGACGGGTTTCCGCCACCGTCTTTGTAGGCAGGTTCCAGCGTAACCACACTCTGTGCGGCTTCTCCAAAGCCCGCATCATATTGGTAAATCGGATCGCTTCCCAGCATGCGGAACACCGGCACGGGGATTTGCCCGCCCGCATGTTGCGCGGGCATATACGCATTCTTGCGGCTGGGATAATAGGCCTGATTCCAGTATCCGCCCCAGAGGGTGTACCCATCGGTCCCGATCTGATCCTTGCAATTACACGAGGCGCTCACGCCGTACTTGTCCGCCATATAACCGAGCGTGTGGGCATCCAGAAACCAGGACCCCACGGATTTCGGAAGATAGCCGAAGGTGTTCTTGAATTTCTCCATGAACACATCCACCAGTTTTTCTCGCTCCGCAGGCGGATATCCCACGGAAAATCCGACATTCACGTGCCAGTCCCAGGGATAGCGCCCCCGCCATTTCAGGCCCGCGGCCTCCACCATCGGCTGCACCACCTCAAACCAGCCCCCAAGCTCGCATTGCTGCGGCAATTGCTCTTTTAACAAAATTACAAACCGCTCCTGCTCCATGGCATCGTATTGAATCAAGAAGGTGGCGGGTAATCCATGCTGTTTGATCAGTTCGAGTTGCTTGACCACCGGCAACAGCAGATCCACATCCGTTCGAGGCTCCACGCCGCGAATGAAATTCACGATGTTCACAATCCTGGGCGCCATTGTTGTTCCCATAAGGTTCTGTTTTTCCTCCTGCGTCTGCGCCAAGGCCCAGCCACTGCAAAAAACGCATAAGATTACACCAACACCACATTTCAGCATTTTATGTTGCTCTCCTGATTTACGGGAATTGCTTTACAAACGGCATAGTAGCAGAAGCCGGGGAGACAGTTGAAAATATGACCGCACCGCCGGTTGTTTTGAATACCCATGCATACTTTGCCATACTCCCTGCTGGATTTAAAGAAGAAAGCGTTGTTTTAAACGGCATGAATGTTTCTTTTGTATTAAATCACGTAGTGAGTGATCTTGCGGAGGTGTTCCGCAAGACCTTCTCCCGAAATCCCCATGCAGGATGGATATGTGCGAAAGCCCATGCGCTCAATGCCGCAAATCTGCTCCGGAGCCGGCTGACGCGTCAAAAACGCGTGGAGTGTCCCTGTTGCGGTTGGACAGGCTATGCGTTTCATGCCCTCGACGGCGAAATTTGCGTGCTGGCTGAGGCGGAATGCCCGCACTGCCTTGCCCAGGAGCGGCATCGTATGATCCAGGTTTTTTTCAACCGTTATCCGGATGCCCTTTTATCCGGCAGCGGCGATATTTTGCACTTCGCCCCGGAAATGCAGGTGCGGAACCTTTTGCAAGGCGAGGGACGCCGGTGTTTTAGCATGGATATCGCCCCTGAGAAGCTCAGGCCGCTTACCGGCCCTCGGTTTCAGGCCGATGCCCAGCGGTTGCCGTTGCCTGATGCTGTATTCGACGCCGCCGCCGTGCTGCACATGCTGGAGCATGTGGACGATGACCGCGCCGCGATCTCGGAGATCGCGCGCGTGATCAAATCCGGTGGAAAGGCCTTGATCATGGTGCCCTTCGGCATGCATTTGGCCCGCACCATGGAATTCGGACGTGGCAACGAACGAATGTTCGGTCACGTACGGGATTATTCCCCTCTTGACTTTTCCGAACGCTTACATGGATTTCAGGTTCAGACGTTTACACCAACAGACCTGTTATCCCCGGAAGAACAGCGCCGTTTTAAAATACCCGGCAGCCAGATTATCTTCCTGTGTACAAAATAAAATACTTTACCAAGGGAAAAACAGTATGTCACGGTTTCGGCAAATTGCGTTGGGCATTCTTCTTGTTTTCATCCTGTTGATTCTACTTGCGGGTAGCATTGGCTGTTATCTCGCGTTCTACGATCACGGAATCAACTATGATTTTGATCCGCAAAAGGTGGCCGCATCTGAAACCCGAATGTGGAAATTTTATTATACCGGCCAGGGCGAGGATCTTGGTTGGGAGATGGTGTCTATCATGCGGGAGCAGATGGGCGTATCGTTTCTCACCGCCGCGGCCGTGGTCGAACCCATGGCGCGCGGCACCATGATCTTTGCCCGGGCGGAAGGCAATTACGAAACCACCGTGCTCCCGAAACTCGAAGAAGCCTATGCCAACCTCGCGAAGGCCTGTAATACGAACTGGGACGCCCGCGAACTTGCCAAAGCGGAATTGGATTGGTGGGAGGCGCGGCGGAGTCCTGACACCTACGATCCCGCGATTGTCGGCGCCAAAATTGCCCACCTCTATGCGCTGCTCTACGGCCAAACCAATCCTCAAATCGAACGCGCCGGATTATTGCGCGCCCAAGCCGCCGCCCTCCGCGACGAAGGCGGCCCTAATGCCGACTGGCCCGCTATTGAACAAATGCTTGTAGAGTCCTACACCACCCTCCGCGACGGCATCCAATCCGGACGCTCGTAGATTCCCAAAAACTACAGCGCATCAAACGGCAATGCGGTCACACCTGGGCCAAGGGGCAAGCGGACAGAACCGGAATGAATCACATAACCGGGCAAGGATGTATCTGGAAAGTCTTCCTGAAATGTTTTAATGGACACGGCCATGGCGGGCCGTGGCGTTGCGGAGAGTTTTACTTCTATAGGGACTATCTTACCGCCCGTTTCCACTAAAATATCCACTTCCGTGCCAAATGACGTTCGCCAAAAATACACGTGCGGATCAGTGCCTTGATGGATATGCGTTTTTACTATTTCGGAAAGCACGGCGGTTTCCATGATAGCCCCGCCCAAGGGTCCCGCCATCGCATGTTCCGGATCTTTAAGGCCGGTCAGATAACAAAGCATTCCAACATCGTTGAAGTAGACTTTTGGAGTCTTGACCAGGCGTTTTCCTATGTTTGCAAAATAGGGTCTGAGCACGGTTACCTGATAGGTGGCTTCCAGCACGGATAACCAGGATTTAACGGTGTTCAGGGCAATGCCAAGATCTCTTGAAAGCTCTGAAAGGTTTAGCAATTGGGCGCTCCGCGCCGCCAGCGCCCGTAAAAAAATTTGAAACTGCGAAAGATCGCCCACCTGCCGGATCGTACGCACATCCCGTTCCAGGTAGGTTTGCACGTATCCCGCATGCCAGAGATTGCAGTCCCTTGACGGATTCACCGCTAATTCCGGATACCCGCCACGCAGAAACTCTTTCCATAGCGATCCGGACGATATACGTTCATCCCGTTGTTTTTGTTTCTTGGATTCCCAGGGCAACGGCGTTTGCGGATATCCCATAATCTCACGGCGGGACAGGGGCAGCAAACGCAGGACAGCCACGCGGCCCGCGAGCGACTCGCTGGTTTTTTCCATCAAAAGAATGTTCTGGGAGCCCGTAAGAAGGTATTGACCAGCCTTATTGCGGTGGACATCAATTCGCTCCTTCACATACGGAAGCAATTCCGGCGCATGTTGGATTTCATCGAAAATCACCGGCGGCGGATACATCTCTAGAAACCCGCGGGGATCTTCAAGGGCAGATGCACGGATATCCGGCGTTTCCAGCGAAACATACCCATAACGCTTGCTGAATAAATGTTTTAACAGGGTGGTCTTTCCGGACTGGCGGGGGCCGGTCAACACAACGGCAGGAAACTCAGACACCGCCTTTTTCAGCACCGGCTCCAAGGAACGTTTAATATACCTGCCTTGTGGCATACCCAATCTCCTTACGTGTAATTATGCATTTTAAATGCAAAATTGCAAGTAAAATCTTCGGAGTCAGGCGGGTTGCGTCTTGGCCTTTTTCGCGGCGACCAGGGCGTTGATCAGTGCGATGCGCATTTTGGCGCCGGCGGATTTCCCCGTGCAGCCGTCGAGCACCTTGATATCCAGCCGTTTTCCAAACCGGCGGTGGTGGTAATACACCCAGAGGGGGAAATGGTATAGCCGGATTTCTTCCACGGCCCCGATATCGGGCTTGTTCATCTGACCGCGTTGCGAGAGAATAAAACGGAGCAGGCCTTTGCGGGCGGCTTTGACTGCTTCCGTTTCCTCCAGTTTTGGGGGCATGCAGTCTTCATCCAATTCCCATTCCACTAATTGATCCGAGCAATCCATGATGGCGCATTGCCCGGACCACCCGTCGACGGAGGTCCAAACGCTGTTGCTGTCTTTTCGGGTGGCGGCCTGTATGCGGATGGCATACGCGGGCATCCAGATGCGTTCGACAAAGGGGGGGATGCGCGTGGCGGGATCTTCCGTACTTGCAACACGCACCGGACGGCTCAGCAGACCATAGAGATTGGCCAATCGCGGACGGCCAAAATACCGTGCGGCGAATTCCCCCGGAACGCCGCCCGGAAGACAATATACTTGCGTCACGAGCGTCTCTTATTGCGGGCGAGCAGGATGCGCCCGTACGTGATGGCAGCCACGCCAATCAGCAGCAGGACGCCAGCGCAGATGATATTCACGATGGCCGCGCGCATGTTGGTTTGGGCGGCGAAATAGGTGCCGATCACCACGGGAATCCCTACAGCCACAATGAACAGCCCTAGCGCTACATACGTTTCGCCGTCGCGTTTCTCCATGCGGATGTTTACGTTCTGGTCGGAATCCGACGCTTTAATTTCACTCATAACCGTGTGTCCTATCGGGTGAAGTAAAAATACACTAACACGTGCGGAGTCATGGAAATAATCGTCCACAACCGCAGATCGGTCCAGATGGATTTATAGGGCCGGCCACGGTTTACATACTCCTTATTCAGAATCAGGCACACCCACAGCATGGCGCATACAAACAGGCCCACGCCGCAGATGCTGGCCCAGGTAACGGAAACACTTCCCACCGTGAAAGGGTGTTGATCCACCCAGTTCAGAAACTTGTCCACGGGATGGAAGATAGGCGCCAGAATGGGATAAAAGAGCGTTTTGAACAGACTTTCTATCCAGGCTTCCATTATTGAGCGACCCTTTCTTGCAGTGCATCTTGTGCTTCTTCATCGTGCACCACGGAACTCCACACCATCCCGCGCAGTTTTTCATCGGGCTCGCGCGGGGTGAGCAGGCTAACCACAATGGTTACAATCAAGGCAAATACGAACGACCACCACGCCACGAAGAGGAAGGGATCTTCCGAGGGGAAGAGGCCGGGGGTGTATTTAAGGACAAAACAGCACATCACACCGAGCACCAGGCCCGCAAGCCCACCCCATTGCGTTGCGCGTGGCCAGATAATGCCCAGCAGCAAAATGGCCAGAACCGGCCCCTGGAACAGGGACAGAATGGTCTGCATGAACACATAAATTTGTTCACGATCAGCAATTGGTTTCGCCAAGATCGCCGTGCTGATAATCAATGTTGCGGTAATTACCCGGCCCAGACGCAGCGCCAATTTCTCCGGCAAAGCCCCTTTGCCAATCCATTTCCGAATCTGGCCCACAATATCCGTGATGAAAATGGTGGTAGTGGAGTTCAAGGTGGCGGAAATATGTGACATCATGGCTGCAAAGAGTGCGGCAAACATGAGCCCGCGTAATCCCGCCGGCATCAGCACGCGGATCATTTCGGGAACCGCACGGTCGGCGTTTTCCCGTCCCAGGGTGGGCAGCAACACCACTGCGCACAAACCCGGCAAGGCCACCATCAGCGGGATCATAGCTTTGAGGAAACCGCCGAACAGCATGCCGCCCTTGGCATCCCATTCCGACCGTGCACCGAGGGTGCGCTGCACAATAACCTGGTTGCCGCTCATGTAAGCCACCGCCATCACCAATCCCAACCCAAACACAATGCCGGTCCAGGGGAATGGGCCGGTAGTGTCGTTGGGCAATAGAATCCGGAAGTGATCCTGATATTCCGGCCCCATGGCAATCACTTTTTCATGCAATGTGGTCCATCCGCCCACTTCCCACAGGCTTAGTGCAAGCAGGCCAAACCCGCCGACATACATAACGATCAACTGCACCACGTCCGTAAATACTACCGCGGTCAAGCCACCGGAAAAGGTGTATATGCCGGTGATACCCGCCGTGATCCACAAGGTCCAATACGGATTCCACCCTAACACGGTATACATTAGTTTATCCGCGGAAAGCCATTGCATGATGGCCAGCATGAAAAATAACACCACGACCCATATCATTCCATTGATGAACTGTACGGCGGCGTTGTAGCGGCGGCCCAGGAATTCCGGGATGGTAAATACGCCCGACCGCCAGAAATACGGCACGAAGACGAACGCCGCAATGACCATGGCGGGCATCGAACCCATCCAGTCAAAATTTGCCGCGGACACGCCGTTGCAGTAGGCCGCGCCGGCCACCGCCACGAAATCCGTGGCCCCGATGTCGCTCGTGACGATGGAAAAGCCGATGGCCCAGAATGGCAAAGCCTTACCCGCGATGAAGAAGTCTTCGGCGCTCCCAACAAAACGAGTGCAGTATACGCCGAGCATAAGCGAACCGGCCATGTATACTAAAATGATGATCCAGTCAATAAAATGCAGACCAATAAAAGACTCCATGGAGAAACTCCGCACACTGCGTTTGACCGTCGTTAATCCCCTGCGAGAACCCGCAAGGGAAAACAAGTATGCCAGAATTGCCCCGGATAAATAAAATTACCACCCGTAATGACAAACGCGCCGTGTCCCGCCCATAACGGAACACGGCGCGCCTTGACCCAAATTGTTCAGGAAATTAGCAGGGCAATTCCCAGCCTTTACGGTATTCTTTGCTGACGATTTTTTCCGGATTGGATATGTCCATCACCACACCCTTGATATTGTCCCAATGCAGCTTTTCGCCCGATTTAACCACCAGATTGCCAAATTGGACCATTTCCGCGAAGGGACCGGCATAGTCGAAGTTCGAGCAGGGCACTTTCCCGGTCTTGATGCCGCGAATCCAATCGAAGTACGGACTTTCGTCGGGGATGCGCTCGGCGGTTTCCGGCGGATATTGGTAGTCCTTCATTTTTTCAATGGGCATCAGACGCGGCTCGCCGCCGTATTCGCCCGCGGTAAGCACGCCCTTGTCGCCTACAAAGAAGGAGCCGTTCTTGTTGTCATCGCCCAGCACCTGGTCTTCCGGAATGCCTGCGGGGCGCTTGGGCCGGTTGTAGATTTCCTGTCCGGTGGCGGGATCGGGCCAGTGACCGTCATACCAGTACACATCCACCGGCGGCATGTCGCCCCGCGCGGGGAAGGAATACTTGATGGTAGACATAATCGCAAAGGTCTGATCATTCCGGCCGCGCTGTTCCATCACTTCCACCGTGTAATCCGTGGCTTCCACCAGTTTCAGCGCCATGTAGGCGGGGTCCATGATATGACAGGCCATGTCGCCCAGGGAACCGCCGCCGAAATCCAGCCATGCGCGCCAATCATGCGGGGCAAGCTTGTGATTGTATGGGCGCCACGGCGCGCAGCCGATCCAGCGGTCCCAGTCGAGGTTTTCCGGCGTGACTTCCGGAGGCAGCGGCTCGGCCAAGCCCTGATTGTCCCACACCGGACGATGCGTCCATACGTGCGCCTCGCGCACGTTCCCAATCGCGCCGCTCCAGATCATTTCGCATAGCGTGCGCACGCCGTTGCCGCAGTGGCCCTGGTTGCCCATCTGCGTCATTACGCCGGTTTCCTTCGCGACGTTTTTCAGCAGACGTGCTTCGGCCACGGTGTGCGTGAGCGGTTTCTGCACATAGACATGCTTCCCCATCTTCATCGCCATGTAAGCGGCGGGCGCATGTGTGTGATCGGGCGTGGAAATCGTCACGGCGTCGATTTCCGGCATTTTTTCCAGCATGTTTCGATAGTCTTTGAACTGCTTCGCATCCTTAAGCCGGTAAAACGATTCACCCGCGCGATCCCAGTCCACGTCACACAGGGCCACCACGTTTTCACCGAGTTTATGGCAACTCATAATGTCCGAGGTGCCTTTGCCCCCCGCGCCAATCGCCGCGACGTTCACCTTTTCATTCGGCGACAGCTTGCGCGGCACCACCTTGGCTGTGTTCGGTTTGTCCTGGGCGCTTGCAATGCCCGCCACGGCGGTGGTCGTGGCCGCCGCCAGGAACGCCCGGCGCGTTAAACTCTCGTATTTCATGTTACTGTTCCTTTTCTCTTAGATCCACGGAAAACACCACAAAGGATTCCCATCATACCACGCTCACCAGGCATAGGTCACCTCGTTAAAGGGGAAAAAGAGTACTGCCTGGAGATAGGACCAACTAATCTGCCCATTTTCAGGTGATGCACTTTCTTATATGGATCCATGGCAAAGATCCAAAATGAAAGCTTTACATTCCCACGCAATAGCCGTCTTCCGTGGCCTCTTCAGGACAATAATGATAACCGCTTGAATTGAAGAACTGTATCACCCGCAACAGCTCGGAAAGGGTAATTCGCCAGTCGTGCGGATTGTAGTCACAATCGTGTGACGCACAGGAAGTATCCCCCACGCCCGGCGCATAGCCGTCTTCCGTGCCTGCTGAACAATGGAATCCATTTGAATTGAAGAACTGTATCACGCGCAACAGCTCCGACAAGTTTATGCGATGATCCCCATTTTGATCCGCCGTGTATATTCCCGGCTCCCCTTCCCCTTCTTCCACACTTTCCCCCTCTACGGCGCCCTCTCCCTCTTCCACACCTTCCGCTCCACCTTCGCCTTCTTCACCCCCCTCGCCTTCACCGGATTCCGTGCTCAAACAAAAACTGAGATCAAATTCGCCAAAGAACATCGTATCAAAGATCTCAAACGCATGCTCCTGATTTCCCTGCGGCGAACTTAACCAATTAAAGGATTTTCCAGATTCATCGTTCTGGATGGAGAGCCATCCTTCCACGAGGCTGCACGGCGGTTCAATCACTGCGTCAAACCGCCATACCGGCAGATCAGTCACCATAAAGCCCGTCGAAACCGAGTCGGCCATCACGGTATATTCACACACCGTACCACCCGGCGCCGATTCTTCCAAATTCGCAAACCGGATCACAAACTGACTGCATTGCGCGGGTGTGCCGTCATCATTAAACACCATGCCCCACCAGCGCACCCCATGCACCGCTTCGCCGGAAGTCTGATAATTATCCCAGGCCCTGTCCAGATCCATCGTGCTGTCCGTCGACTGCCATTGTTCGTTCACCGGCCCTGGCAATTGACTGTACACCGTTTCCTCCAGACAATCCTGTCCCGGAATTTCTCCCTCCACACCGCCTTCGCCCTCACTAACACCTTCAAGTTCTCCTTCGATCACACCTTCCCCTTCATTTACACCTTCGATTTCCCCCTCGATCTGTCCTTCAATCACGCCTTCACCTTCAATTACACCTTCTATTTCTCCTTCGATTTGTCCTTCAACCTCGCCTTCACTTTCACCTCCGCCTTCGGGCGCAACACACCCCTGCTGCACTTGAAGTTGATAGACACTGCCATCGCCGGGTGCATAAGAGGCCACCCGGATTAAATAGGGCATGCCCGCGGCAAGATTCACACAAAGCCAGGAATACACAATGCAGTAATCGTCATTACATTCCAGCAGATTCAGATTCGCGCAATCACCTGAAAAAACAGCCAGCGTGGTGTCGAAAAAGCTTCCGCACAACGAGAACGTATAGTCATCCGTAACGGCCGGTGTAAAGCGGAACCACACATCTTCTCCGTCATTCGGGCGGCATATCCCCGTGACGTCGGAATTCGCCCCGGAATTCGACTGAATATACACGTTGTCCAAAATAAGGTCCGTGGCTTCCGAACAATAATCATTGCCCGGCGGCGTCTCCCCTTCGCTTGCCTCTCCGGTACGCAAGCACACATCGTCCACTGAAAAAATACCCGTGGTATGCGCCATAAAAATCAACATGTGCGGCATGCCGTCGGCGAAGGCGGAAACATCCCGTTGGACGATATGATACAAGGAATAGCCGGTCGTGGATCCCGTGGCCTCAAACAGCAGCGTGGCATCAATGAAGACCCCAAAATAGTCCTCAGGCTGATTCAGCCCCATCTGCAAATAGAATTCCAGCCAGAGAGAATCCAATGTCACGATAGTGAACTGCTGCGTCAATGTGACATTTTCACCGTCCATATTCCCCCCAAACCACGCCGAGTACTCCCCCGTATGCGGAGCCAACTGAACGATCACGGGAAAACCGCTCTCACTGATCTCGTTCCACGCCTCATCGGGAACAATCTCAAACCCGCCATTTTGCACATAGTTGCCCGCGCATTCCGCGTCCGCTGACGGAGCCCATATTCCCATACAAAACCCCATCCACACAATAAAAAAAACCCGCCGCGCATGCACCTCGTTTCGCATACACCTTCACTCCTTAGTTGGATTTTTAGTATAACACAACATTTTCGACTGACGCCGCCCGCCTTGATCCAGCAACCTTTGTCTGCCATAGTGGAAGGATTACGGCATGGAAAATTGCTTTTTCCTGCCGTTGAATAAACCAAACCGGAAGGAACAGATCATGGCGAAGATACACATCGCTCGAAGGACATTTTTGGGACAAAGCGCGGGAATAATCGCAGGATTGTGGACGGTCAATGCCTTTTCCGCGGAAGAAGCGAAAAAGAAAGCAGATTGGACGCCGTTGTTTAACGGGAAGGATCTTTCCGGCTGGAAAGCGGAAGGGAATGCGGTGTGGAAAGTGGAGGATGGATGCATTGTGGGCGTTCAAGGCCCCAACGGCGCCGCTGGCGACCTCTTCACCGACAAAGACTATGCCGATTACGAAGTGCGCGTCACCTATAAGATTCAATGGCCCGCGAACAGTGGTATATGGTTCCGCTATCAGAACCCCGACAAGTCCTATCAGGCGGACATCCTCGAATACAAGAATCCCGAATGCTATTCCGGCACGATCTATTGCCCTGGCAAGATGTTTCTTTCGATGAATACGGACAAATCACTCGAGAAAAAGGACGATTGGAACACCATGACCATTCTGGCCAAGGGCGATCATCTTGTGGTCAGCCTGAACGGCAAGCAAGTCGGCGATGTTCATGAGAATTCCTTCACCACCGGAAAAATCGGATTTCAGATTCACCCCGGCGACGAATTCAACAAAATGAAAATCACCGTGAAGGAAGTCATGATCCGGCTTTTGTCGTAATGAAACATGCTGAAAAGAACGCCTCGGCAGGCATCTTTCCTTCCGAGGCGTAATTATTCAGCAGCAATCACTTTTGCAGTGCAGTTAATGCATTCTGCGCGGTATCGTGGATAGTGGCGTCGTCGCATTTTCCCAACACGGTCTTGAGCGCGTCAATGCCGAGTGTTTTACCTTCCGGACTCTGTTTGCCCAGTTGTGTTGCCACATTGATCACGGCCAGTGCGGCTTCAGTCTTCACCGCTGGATCGTCCAATTGCGGGAGTAGCGCGGTGAGCGATTGTGGTGTTGGCAGGGCGCCCCAGGCGGATAATACGAGCTTTTTCTCGTCGGGACGCTTCACCAGCCCCATGGCGTCCGTAAGCATGGTGATTTTTTTGTCCACGGCGGTTTCGCTTTGCGCCAGGCGGACGTAGCCGCGCAATCCCAACACCTGCTGGCTGAGATCGGCGCTTTCGGCCAGTTTACGCAGATGCGGGGCGGCGTCCATCGTGGTCCAAGTAGACAGCAGGTTCAATGCTTCCGTGCGAATAGGTTCGTTGGGGTCCGCCATGGCCGCCAGCACCGTATCAAGCGCCTGCACGCCGCCAATTTGCGCTATGACACGGAGAAAGATCACCCGCACTTCCATCGGCGCTTCCTTCATCGCCGTCAGCAACGAAGGCAGCATCGGCTCGCCCGTACGCACGCCAATCGCGCCCAAGGCTGACTCTGTTGCGGAACGTTCCGCCGCTTCCGTGCTTTTCAGCATCAACGCAATCACCGCAGGCGCTTCCGCCTGCCCGCCGCGGCGCTCCAGCGCGCGCAACCCCGCTCCACGCAGTTGCACATCGCTATCGTTCACACTTTGAACGGCCAGCGGGACTGTTTGCGCCGCGCGGCGGTTCGTCAGCAGTTCCAATAACTTCACCCGCACAGGCACGGCGGCGGTAGTAAAGCCATTGGCCATGGCAGCGTCGATTTCCGGGCCTTCCAAGGCCGTGAGCGTTTGCGATGCGGTGGCGGCAATGTCTTCATCCTCCGAACCTAACCGTTCCATCAAGGCGGGTACATTCTCCGCATTGCCCAACGTCGCCAATGCCTTCAACGCGGCCAACTGTACGTTCTTATCCTTACTGGCTACCGCCTCTGCCACCGCTGGACGCGCCGCCGGGTCTTTACGCGCCGCCAAGCCCCGCAATAGCGCCACCTGTCCTTCCTCGGGCAATTCCGGCAATTCCTTCGCGTAATATTTCGTGTCTTTTTCGCCTGTGGTTTCCGCGACAATCTGCGCCGCCATATCCCGCAACACGGGATCATCGCCCTCTAGCGTGTCCTCTATCCAGTCGGCGCTGGGCTTTGCATAGGCCAGTCCGCGAAATGCACCCATACGGATGTTCATGGCCCTGTCCGGATCGAGCAATTGGTTGAAAATCTTCGCGGCCTTCCGGGGTTCTCCGTTTTTATCCATTTGCTGCGCCGCCGCCAGCAGCCCTTCATATAACGCGGGTTTTACACTTATCGCCACCGTGTCTTGGGCATCGAGCAGTGCGTCCGCGGCCTCCGATGTGGCGATTCGGCCCAAAGCCCCTGCCGCCGTCCGCGCTATATCCGTGTTGGCATCCATAATAAGTGGAATCAACAACGGCACCGCTTCCTTATCCCGCCGTGCGCCTAACGAAATCACAATGCCCGCCTTGGTCAAATCCGTGGCTTGGGCAAGACCATCGCGCAACGCCTTCCCCGCTTCTGCGAACGGCATGGGCTCCAGCGCATACCGGGCGATGTGCGAAAGCTTCGCATCCGGCAATAATGCCGCCAGCGCGGGAACGCTTTCCGCAGTTCCAATTACGCGCAGCCGCCGGCAGGCCGCATCCTTCGCGAACCAATCGGCGTCGCTTTTCAACACCGCGATCAGTTCTGCTTCACTGGCATCTTCCGCTACTGTGGTTTTACTGACACACCCCATCATCATGGCCGCCATACATACGGCCACCACTGCACTCAACCGCCATTTTCTATCGTTCATAAGTCATTCGTCCTTTATTTGTCCGCTGATTCCCGATCTCACAGATACCACGGTTCCCGGTACGCCCGAGAACGCAGGCGGTTCGCCTCTTCATCGCCGATGGCCTCTTCTTTTGCCGGATCCCATTTCACCGGACGGCCCAGGCGCTTACAGATGTTCGCCACGTGGCATGCCGTAATGGAATGATGCGCGACATCCGCGTTCGATATGGTCTGCTGGCGGGTCTTGACGCAATTCAAAAATTCGCGCACATGGTTGCCCACGGGGTACCCGCCTTCAAACTTGCCTTCGCCCATCAGCGATTTTGGATGCGCTTCCAATTCTCCCGAGTCGCCCGTTTCCACCCAGCCTTCATCGCCCTCAAAGCGCACAGGACACGAACCGAACCGCAGCCCCGTGCGCAAGACCAGCGTGGCGCCGTTGGCATACCGCCCCAAATAGCGGTCGCCCTCCTTCCAGAACTCGATGGGGCCGGTGTCATCCGCGCTGTTCGCCCACTGACACAAATCCGCCGTATGGCTGCCCCATTCCGTGATCGCGCCGCCGCTGAAATCCCAATGCGAACTCCAAAATCCGCGCGTTGGGGTTTTCTGGTTATACGGACGCCATTGCGCCGGACCCAGCCAGCGGTTCCAGTCAAACTCCTCCCGGGGCGGTTCCGGCTCACCGGGCAGTACCGTGTCATATTCATGGCCAATGCCTGCCTGCTCAGCGTGCAGTTCCTTCAGGCGGCCCAGCTTCCCGCTGTGGGCCAGTTCCACCGCAAACCGGAAATTGGCCACGTTGCGGCGCTGTGTTCCGCATTGGAATATGCGCCCCAAGCGCCGCATGGTTTCCGCCACGGCGCGTGATTCCGCAATGGTCACGCTCATGGGCTTCTCGCAATACATGTCCTTCCCGGCGCGCGCCGCCAGGATCGACACCCCCGAATGCCAATTATCGCCCGTGGCAATCAGCACCGCGTCGATATCCGGGCGATCCAGGAGTTCCAGCATGTCGATATAGGTTTGGCAATCCTTGTTTTTATACCCATCATTTACTTGCTTACGGGCCTCTTCACGCTTATTCTTGAATACGTCACACACCGCCACCATCTGCACGTCCGGCTCTGACATGAAGGAACGCATCACATCCCGGCCGCGTCCGCCCAAGCCGATGGTGCCCATCACAATCCGCTCGCTCGCCGGCGCGCGGCCCGCCGCGCCTAGCGCGGAATTGGTGATGATCAGCGGGGCCGCTACGGCACCACCCACGGCGGCGGCGCTGGTTTTTAGAAATTGACGGCGGTTCAAAACAGGTTTTCGTTCGATTCGTTTCATAATGCTTCCCTTATGAGTATCGCAACAGGATCGCTGCGAATGGGTTGTACCTTATCAGGCCGAGGGAATCACGGCCCGCACACAAACAAGGGCAGATTACGCCGAGCGGGCCATGGACTTCAAGAAAGCCAGGCCATTCACCGCCAGGTTGTCCGCGGAATCATAAATCGGACGCCAGATGCAGGCTGCGGCGCATAAATCCACAATGCCCGTGGCAAAACTCTCAATGGTAATCCAACCGCCGTAATGAATATCGCGCAACGCCGCAAAAATCTCTTTCCAGCGCACCTGGCCCGTGCCCGGCACCCCGCGATCATTCTCGCAGGAGTGGAAATGGCCCAGCAGCGGCCCCGCCGCGCGAATCGCCGCCGCCGTATCCTTCTCCTCAATGTGCGCATGGAACGTGTCGATCTGCACCTTCAAACTGGGATGATTCACCTCGCGCACCAGCTTTAATGCATCCGCGTTTGTGTTGATCATATATGTTTCAAAACGGTTCAATGTCTCAATCGCCAGAAAAATCTTGGCGCGTTCCGCGTGTTCCGCGCCAGCGCGCAACCCGTCCACCGCCCACTTCCACTCCTCCAGGGTACGTTCCCGGCCCGGCAAATACCGCACCGGCGCATACAACGGCCCCGCCGCCGCCTCGCCCCCCATCTCCGCCGTGATGTCCACAATGCGCTTCAATCGTTCCACACCCTTCTGACGCACCGCCGCATCGCCACTGGTCAGGCTCGCATTTTCCGGCATGATTGCGCACGCGGTTAACCCCATCTTCGCCGCTTCACACGCCCGCCGCGTCGCCGCCGCATCCAATACATCCAGGTCGCCAAACAAGATCTCCACCCCGTCATAGCCCATATCCGCCACCTTCTTAATCAGATCCACCTGGTCCTTCGTAAACGACGCTGTATATACCAGCAGGTTCAATCCGAACCGCGCCTTCAGCGGCGGTTTTGCCTCTGTTGCCGCCTGTGCCGTTGAAAGACTCGCCGCTCCGGCCGTTGCCGCCACCGTACCCACAAATCCCCGCCGCGTCATTGACTTCTTGCTCATATCCATCTCCCAGGAACCGCCCTAAGTGCAGTTGCCCGCGCCAGAGGGATATTCCATTGCCTTTTACATCCATTTCCCTCTATACCAACACATTCCTGGCCGGTATTGCAAAACTAGAAATTTAAAAGCAGGCTTGTTTAAACGATATGCTTTTCATTACACAAGGCGTCAACCTCAGCAATCGTATCGGTTTATGTGAGCGACACACCACTACTGAGCAAGCATTTTAATCACATGGGAAGTAACGCGGATTTCGATTGAAGTTCTTTCGTTCCGCTTCTTGGAGTTTTAGTGTAATCTGGACATTGTCATCGGGATTCTGGATAACAATATTTTGTACAGCGGCTCTTGTTTCCGGCTGGCAACCTTTGCCCTGATACCTGATACTGCGCACATATAGGGTATAATTTCCAGGCTCAAGACATATAAACTCTCCGAATGGACGTTCAGTATAACTATTTTCGAGCCAAGGGTGCGACCACACTTCCGCAACAATATGAAAATTGTCTCTTGCCCTGCCTAAAAATCGATACATTTCAAATTCCACGTATGGCCATTCCCCATATTCATCTGCGTCCACCGGCACATCACCACTGAATAGAACTGCGCTATATCGGTTGTCGTCTTCGGGATTGATAATTTTATAGTCAATACGCGATGTATGCGGCGGTATGGGTACGTCAAAATGATATTTATCACCAGGCTTTAACGTCCCCTCGTAAATTTGCCATTTTTGCTGATTTCGTGAGTCTGTAGCGAGTTCAAAACGCAATATGAAATTTCCGGAAGGAAAGTCCGGGATACTCATATCATTGGATGTATAATGACACCCTCCGCCGCCATATATCATCTCGCCTGTTTCAGGTCGTTCAACAAGAAACGAAAAGCCTTTGTCTCCCTTAAATTGTTCCGGAAATGTACATGAAACCTCCCCTGGTAATGCTGAGAATTCCATTCTTATAGCAGCCTCCTGGCCAGGCAATAACTCTTTCTCGCCATTCATTTCAAGTTTACCGATACAAGACGAGTTCGATATTTTAGAACCATAAGAATAATGGTATTCCATTATTCCCGGGGGTAACCGTTTAAAGGAAAAAGAACCATCCGATTGGACAGTGCCTTTCAGAGAAAAATCTTGGCCCCGCCAAGCATTGCGCACCAAAATGGATACTTCCCCGCCATTCACGGGGGTTTCATCAAATGTGACCTTGCCCGTAAACCATGCGCATCGGGTTAACTGGATGGTAAGCCGACCATTGGGCAATGTTTTAAGGAAAAATTGTCCGTCAAAGGGAACACAGTCTCTTTGGTAAGCTGCAATCTGAACAACTTCCTCCGGAATCCATGGCAGGGAAAAAGAACCGTCTGCTTGTGATATGGCCATCCGGCTTTCCTTTGTCTTGCGGGCATATTGGACTTTGTTTATATTGGTTTTCGGAGCATAATTCAGAAAAATGTCGACATCAGGAATTCCTTTCCCGGTTTCATCCACAACCATCCCGCGGATAGGTAAAGCTTTATCCATGTACATGACATAGTCTCGTGTATACCCCTGTTCTAAATTACTTAAATTTGCTTTGTACAATGCGTATCCCGGCGCCATGCCATAAAAAGTAACGCTGCCGATGGAACCAACCTCCAAAGTATATTCACCAGATGAATTGCAGTAAGAGGTAAAGGCGGGCGGGGGCCAATTGAATTGCGAATTATAGTCAAAAGGCCAGACTGTATGTCCCCACTCAAGACAACCGTACCTCCAACCGAATTGGACCTCAGTAATGGGTTGATGCGTATGTTGATCCAATACATGGACGTGAAGACGGGCGGGAATGGTTTTATTGCCCGTTTCGTCTGTATTGCGTACTATAATGAACTCCAGTAACAAAATTCCGCCAAATACGAAGGGTGTAACAATCAACGAAACGATGAAAGTGCGCACGGTGACCCGTCTGCCCAGGAATGGATATTTTGAGGCAATTCCAGCAAGCACTTTCTCCCAAAAGACTCCAAGTGCCACTCGTCTCAAGCGGATGTCCCGTATCATTTTCATACCCTGTCTCCTTCTGTGCCGTACATCGCCGGAACAGATCCTCTATCCCGGCGCACCGTGGCCAAGAGTTGTGGTGAATTCAATCTATAGGTCAATTGAGCACGACTTTTGGGGACATAGAGTGAAAAAAATTTGTATTCCGGATGGATACTCTCTAAGTTCTTCTGTGATAATGTCTTACAAGCACAAAAAGCACTCCTCGACCCAAATGAACCATGACTTGCTGCTCGCCAGAGTAGCCGGAAGAAGATACTTGTGACGATATTTATCCTTGCAAATTATCCATGAGTTGGATAAAATACAAGGATGATAGACCGGCGAAAAGAGAAAGAGGTTCGGGAAGCACTCGCGCGGCAGGCCGCCGTCGCATTAATTGGACCACGCCAGGTGGGGAAGACAACGCTGGCGTTGCATCTTGCTAAGGAAAGGAAGGCGCTCTACCTTGACTTGGAGAATCAGGCGGACAGAGATAAGTTAAATGATCCGGTTTTTTTCTTGCGGCAGTATGAAGACCGGCTCGTGGTATTGGACGAAATACACCGGGCGCCTGATCTTTTTCAAACCCTTCGCGGCCTCATTGACCAGGGGCGCCGGAGCGGTAAACGGAATGGACGTTTTCTGTTGCTGGGTTCAGCCGGGATTGATCTATTGCGTCAATCAGGCGAGACACTGGCGGGACGTGTGGCCTATGTGGATCTGGGGCCTTTTGACGTCCTGGAAACCAAGGCAACCCCGGAGGCCATCAACCGTCTCTGGATCCGCGGCGGGTTTCCGGACAGTTTCCTTGCGGGGGATGATAAAACAAGTTTTGCGTTGCGCAAGGATTTTATCCGCACCTATCTGGAGCGGGACATTCCGATGTTTGGCCCTCGCATGCCATCCGAAACGTTGGGGCGGTTGTGGACCATGCTGGCGTATAACCAGGGCACGATGTTGAATGCCTCGCGGCTCGCAGGCAGTCTTTCCATCAGTGCTCAGACTGTAACACGGTATATTGATCTCTTGGCGGATCTATTGCTGGTGCGGCGATTGCCGCCTTTCCATGCAAATCTCAATAAACGTCTGGTGAAATCGCCCAAGATTTATGTGCGGGATAGCGGCGTGCTCCACGCCTTGCTTGGTGTGATGGATCATAATCAAGTATGCGGTCATCCAGTCGTGGGGGTGAGTTGGGAAGGGTTTGTTATTGAAAATCTTCTGGCGGCAGCCCCGGATCGCACCTATGCAAGTTTCTACCGGACGGCGGCCGGGGCGGAAATTGATTTGCTATTGGAATTTCCGGGGGGGGAGACTTGGGCGGTGGAAATCAAACTGGGCTCGGCGCCCAAGTGCGAAAAGGGGTTCTATCATGGCCGGGAAGATGTACGCCCCGCAAAATCATTTATTGTGTATTCAGGCCAAGAGCGGTATCCGATAACGGAGAATGTCGAAGCAATCAGTGTCGGGCAGTTAGCGCAAGAATTGGCCGGACGGCATTGATCCTGGGAGAAATTGCCGCAAAAAGAAGGGCTAAGGGCAGGGTATGTGAGGCCCTGGGAAAAGAAAAGTTGCAGATTCACCTTTGTGGGGGTAATTTGGTAGGATAAGAACTCGTTTTTGTGTTGGAAAGTATCGGGGTCTTTTTAAAGGAGAAAGGCGCGCGCTATGAAGAAGATTTCAATTGGCACTTGGGCGTATTCAATCGGACCGTATGCGGATAATCCGGTTCCGTGGGAAGAAATCCTGGAAAAGCTGGCATCGCTGGATTTCGATGGGCTGGAACTGGGCGGGTTCGGCGTGCATCCGAATCCGGACCTGTTGACGTCGAAGGATCAACGGGACGCCTGCAAGCAGGGCGTGGCGGATGCCGGGCTGGCCTTCTCCGGACTTGCGGCCAATCTCTGGGGCGAGAAACTGATCAATACGGAAGATACCTCGCACTATATTGATGAATTCAGCAAAAACCTGCAGTTCTGCGTGGATCTGGGCATTCCGGGCATTCGCGTGGATACGGTGCAGCCGCCGACGATCTTCAGCGAGGTGGATGCGGATACGGCGCGGAAACGCGTGGTCACCACCTGGAAACAGTGCGTGGCGGAAGCGGCCGACAAAGGCGTGTATGTGACCTGGGAATTCGAGCCTGGCTTCGCGTTCAACAAGCCGTCAGACATCCTGCGGATTGTGGACGAGGTGAATCACGATAACTTCGGCGTGCAGTTCGACACCTGCCACGCGCACATGGTGGCGGCGGTCGGGGCGCGTCAGCCGGGACAGAAGGAAACGCTGCCGGGCGGTGCACTGGAACTGGCCCAGAAACTGCGGGGCAAGATCAACCATCTGCATCTGATCGATTCCGACGGCACACTGCATGGCGATGAAACAAGCACCCATGCGCCGTTTGGCGAGGGCATCCTCGATTTTGATGCGCTGATTCCAGAAATACTGAAGAGCGGCATCCCCCATGATTGGTGGACCATCGACCTGTGCTTCTGGCCGGACGCATGGACCGTCACGGAGAAGTGCAAGAAAGCCGTCGACAAGCTGAACGAGAAGTACGGGAAATAAACATTCCCGAGTGATATAGTAAATTCGATAGTGTATTGCTTGGTTCAGATTCAACGTTATGAATTGCGTATATTCACATTCTTGGGTATGAGCGGTAGTAGGTCCCATCTCCAGGTGGGACACTACATTCGAAGTTCGCACAGAATTCTGGAAAAGAAAGTCCTACCTGGAGATAGGACCTACTAATTGAGAACAAATACTTTTGACGCAACAACCACTCTTTAAAGTAGGCAAAAAACCGCGGAAGGTTTAAAAAATCGGAGATCTTTTTATGGCGAAGAAGAAACTGAATATCGGATTGATTGGGTATGGTTTCATGGGCCGGGCGCACTCGAACGCCTACCGGAAAGTAAACCAGTTTTTTGACGTGGGGTATGAGCCAGTGCTGAAGGCGGCGTGCGCGCGAAGCAAGGATAAGGTGCAGCCGTTCGCGGAGCGCTGGGGCTGGAAAAGCGTGGAGACGGATTGGCGCGCGCTGGTAGCGCGGAAAGACATTGATGTCATTGACATTGGGTGTCCCAATAACCTGCACCGCGACATCGCCATCGCGGCCGCCAAGGCGGGCAAGATGGTGTTGTGCGAAAAACCCCTGGCCATGAATGCCAAGGAAGGCAAAGCGATGACGGCGGCCGTGGAGAAGGCGGGTGTGCCGAATATGGTGTGGTTTAATTACCGCCGGGTGCCCGCGATTGCGCTTGCGAAACAATTCATAGACGAAGGCCGTATTGGCCGCGTATTCCATTACCGTGCGAAGTATTTGCAGGACTGGACCATCAGCCCGGATCTTCCGCAGGGCGGCGCGGGCTTGTGGCGGCTGGACGCGGATGTGGCGGGCAGCGGGGTCACGGGTGACTTGCTGGCGCACAGCATCGACACGGCAATCTGGCTTATCGGCGGCGTGGACAAGGTTTGCGCCATGACCGAGACGTTTATCAAGAAACGCGCGCTTCAGGATGACCCAAGCAAAATCAAACCGGTGAAGATTGACGACGCGTGTGCGTTCCTGGCGCGATTCAAGAACGGCGCGTTGTCCACATTCGAGTCCACGCGCTATGCGCGTGGACGGAAGAATCAGAACACCTTCGAGGTGAACGGAGAACTCGGCTCGATCTATTTCGACCTTGAAGATGCACATCAGCTCCAGTATTTCGATCACCGGGATGATTCAAATTCGCGCGGCTGGCGCACTATTCTTGTCACGGACAGCGATCATCCCTACATGAGTCATTGGTGGGTGCCGGGCTGCGTAATCGGTTACGAACACACCTTCATCAATGCCCTGGCCGATTTCCTGCAAGGGTTGGAATCGGGCGTGCCCGTGCGGCCCAATTTCCGGGACGCATTGGAAACACAGTATGTATGCGATGCGGTGTTGAAATCAGCGGAAGTGTCGGCGTGGCAGAACGTGGGCGCATAACAAAAAAGAAAGCGAGAACACTATGAGTGCAAAAACAATAGCGGGACGGGCATTGGAACAAGGCAAGGGAATCGTGCGGCTTACGCCCACATGGGTGCCGCGATCCTTCTGTGTGCCGGGGCGGCGGCTCAAGCTGCATCCGGACGATTATTACGCGCTGGGCGGCGTCCGGGGCGGCATCGATGAACGCTGGTTTTCTTCAACCACACCGGCGGACAACGGCCCGCTCACAAGCCCCAATGAGGGTCTGAGCTTCATCGTGATGGAAAACCGCGGTAAGACGGAAAAAGTGCTGTTACGCGACGCCGTGGCCGAATTGAAAGGCGCGCTGATCGGCGACCGCATCTGGAAAAAGCACGGGCGCTGGCCGATGTATTCCAAGTTTTTCGATAACAAGGGCGCCCTTCCACATCACATTCATCATGACGACAAGCACGCCGGCCTTGTAAATCAATTAGGCAAGCCGGAGGCCTATTATTTCCCGCCGCAGGTGAATAATCACGGCGGGGATTTCCCCTACACCTTCTTCGGTATTCAGCCGGGCATAACCAAGGCGCAAGTGCGCGAGGCCTTGGTGAATTACACACAGGGCGATAACAAGCTGACAAACTTGTCGGCGGCGTATCGCCTGGAACCGGGCACGGGCTGGGATGTGCCGCCCGGCGTGCTCCACGCCCCCGGCAGCCTATGCACCTATGAACCCCAAAAAGCCTCCGACGTGTTCGCCATGTATCAATCCCTGACAGGCGACTCAATTGTCCCAGAGGAATTGCTCTGGAAAGACACCCCGCTGAATCGCAAGGGCGATTTTGATTATTTGATTGACGTCATTGATTGGGAACAGAACACGGACCCGGATTTCGCTAAAAAGCATTTCATGCGGCCCAAGCCGGTCAAACCGTTGAAAGCCATGCAGGCGGAAGGCTACATCGACCAGTGGATTTGCTATAAATCTACCGCGTTCAGCGCGAAGGAGCTTACGATCCTGCCAGGCGCCAAGGTTACCATCAAGGACGCGGCGGCCTATGGGTTGATCGTGATGCAGGGACATGGCCGCATGGGTGTGTGGGATATCGAATCCCCGGCGCTCATTCGTTTTGGCCAGCTCACCAGCGATGAGTTCTTTGTATCGGAATCCGCCGCGAAAGCGGGCGTTATCATCAGCAATCCCAGCAAGACCGATCCACTGGTGATGCTCAAGCATTTCGGACCGGACAATCCGGATCTTGTAATCAAAAAATAACCGTACACGATAAACAGCCCCGCCACTCTTTTATGATTGGCGGGGTTATAAATTTTACTTTCACGGGATCAAAACAAAATTTCCGTGCACGCGTGATTTTCACGCACGGGAGGGCGAGGCTCCCGCCGAGCCGTAAGACAAAACACATCTTCTTGATCTTGTTCTTACGGCTCGGCGGGAGCCTCGCCCTCCCATGTAACAATAGGAATCAGCAGACGGTAACAACAAGCCCCGTCTCGCTAAGATTAAACTCGAAAAATCGAGCGCGGTCATTGGGCGGGTTGTTCTCAATCTCTTGACGGAGCGCTTGTGCGTCCGCGGGTGATTTACACACCAGAAGCAGAAATCCCCCACCCCCCGCGCCCATGAGCTTCGCACCATGAATATACTGGCGCATCCGCTTCAACAAGGCTTCGATTTGTTCGTTTGTGGAACCTGGATCAATGCGTTTCTTCAGTTCCCAAGCAGCATCGAGCGCCCTGCCGAATGCCGCCAGATCCTGCCGCGCCATGGCGTCGGTCACACGGATGGGGAATGCATGAATGCGTTCCAAGGTCGTCATGGCGGCGCGTTCCCGGTCCAGATATCGCCCCACTACATTTTGCAGGATGTTTTTCGCGAGCCGCGTGATGCCCGTGTAATACAGGAGCGTGCAGCCGCCGTTTGCGTGCTGATCCAACACCGTGGACGGCACAAAATGGATCATGGGATCCGGCACCAGGCCCGGCTGGGCCGTACTCACCTTGACCTGCCGCACCGCGCCGCCGACCTGATCTTGCCAGCCGCCGCCGGTGGTCATGGCCTGTTCAAGGCGCAGCACGCCATGGAACAACTCGCGCTGGGTGAGCGTACGTCCCATGAGCCGTTGCACCACCGCTAAAACAACCGCACCCACAATGCTTGAAGTGCCGAGCCCGCTCCCGCCGGGAATTGCGGCCAGTGTGGTAAGTTCAATGCCGCCGCCGAAGTATTCAAGCATTTTCTTCAACGTGGTGTTCTTCGGCCAGGGCGCCGTATCGAGCGAGAATCCGGAAATCGCGAGTGCAGCCTTCGGCAGCGAGAATTGACTCCAGGTCCGGCGGTAATTCATCAGCTCTTCTAACTCCTTAATCTCGATGCGCTCGCCGAAGTCAATCGAAGCAAGGCGTATCACCGGCTGCTCGATTACACGCGCATATGCCTGGATCGGCGCAGTGCCATTTAGATCCACGGCAGCATTGATGACACATCCGCCGCGCTCCAGCGCATAGGGAGGCGTGTCCGACCAACCGCCGCCTAAATCGAGCCGCGCCGGCGCACGGCCCCAGACAATTTCATCTTTCCTCAGTGCATTTTTCGGGCAGGCCTCCATGCGCGCCCCACAAGACAAGATCGTGTTGTTCAAATATTCAAACGCATGCGCGCGGGCGCGGGCAGCCCATGCCGCACTATCGGAAAAAGCACCGGGATCAAGTCCGATATTCGCAAGCCAGGCGCGTTCCGCCGCCACATCATCCCAAGCTTGGCGTAAAAGTTGCGGCGCCTGATCCGTCAGGTGTAACAACGCTGAACCCAGGGTGTGCAGGATTCGCGAAGCGTTCAGGGAACTCAAATCGGCTTCCGCACCCTCTTTTACATAATGACGCCGGGCCTCACGTACGATGGCGGCCACCCATGGCGCGGCCGCGCCGGATTGCATCATTCCATACGCCAGTTCGGGCGCGGAAAAATTGCTGTCAGGACGAAACATGCGCGGCAGGGCATGCAGCACCTCCTCCGCACGAATGCGGGCGCGGCGTTCATGAAACGCCTCCTGATGCGTCCGCTCCGCCATCTCGGCAAAACTGTAACGCTCGGCCATGCGCCACAGATCCCATTCCGATGCCGCGGCCTTTTCAGGGTTCATCATCCATGCCCAACGGCGGTATCCTAGCGGGTCCGGCTCCGCGGGAAATAGTTTGGCATTCCATATGCCACGCTGGGATTCCTCAATGGATTCGTCCCACACATCTTCGGGCCAGGTGCGGGCAAGATGGAGAAAGTCCATCACCGGCACACCGCAAATTGAGCCGCCATGATTCGCGGTTCCTTTAAAATCATCGCCGGTCTTGTAATACCGGATAAACCAGACCGTCTCGCCGTTCCGGTTATATCCCTCAATCACGTCGAGACAGGCGTGGGGCGGCATTGCGAAGGGCTCGTGTACGTCCACACCGGCAATGACATTATCACCCGAAAGGCGCAATTCCGCCTTGATTTTGCATCCTTCCACCCACGCATCCTTGCCATGAATGCGGCCCGCTTCTGAAAAAATATTGCAGATGCTCAGGCATTCGCGTTCCCGCGCTATGCTGCGATCCTCCCGCACCAATTCATGACCACTGGAAATCAATTGATGCGCCGCACCGAAATGCAAAAAAGAACAATGCGGCAACACCTGCACTCGAAACGGTACCGGCGAGAGCGCCGCGAAAAACCGGCGCAAGTCCGGTTCCGGCCATTTTGAATGGTAGATCTTCGCGTTGTGCAGGTAGTGTTTCACATCACTCTCCTCACCCAGCGCGCAACACACTTCGCCATAAAAATCTATTCCATGCCGGCCAATGGCCTCCCCCATGGAGGCGCTCCAGGCAAGACTTCCGTCTTTTGTAAGTCCGGCTTCACACAGTCTCAGCAATGCCGCCGCCGTGGCCGCATCAAAACTCATCACGCCAATATCGAGAATCGACCGATCATAGCGATCCACCACGCTATGTTTCCGCTGATCATGCGTGGACGGTTTTTGTAAAAAGCGCCGCACCTCGCCGCCGGCATGCGCCACATACACGCCGTGCTTCGACGCCTGCTCCGGTGTGGCATAGCACCCCAGCCCGTTAATACCGGGCGCATCAAACCGCACCAGCGAGGGATCAAGTCCCAGTAAAACATCGCCGGAGGTAATCACGATCTGCCCCTGATCCACCATGCCGGAAGGCAGCGAAAAATACCGGGGAATCTGCCGGTCGAACAGCGTGGTGCAAAGTATGCTGTCACTTTCGCCGGGAACCGGCACAAAAATCTTGCCGCAGGGACCATAGGCGGGAACGCGTTTCGAATCGCCGCCTGCATGCACAATCAGAATGCGAAGTGTGCACAAGACGGATTCCCGCGCCTCCGGCGTTGAAATATCAACGCCCCGGTTCGCAGCCTCACGGTTAAGTACAGTGATCAAGCAATAGATCGTACTGCCGCCACTGCCCACGCGCTGTCCGCCCGGATCCGCCACGACAAGCACTTCGCGCGCATCGCTCAGAAATCCCAACTGCCGCCGCAATCGCAATTGCGTTTCATACGCCTCGGCCTGCGCGGCATTGGAAGCCGTGACCACGAGGTAATCCCACGGTTCAATTAGGGCACTCACTGTATTTCTCCTTGCAGGACGTTACGCACGCCATTTCTTGACGGCGCGGCTAAAATCGTCCACGTCAAACACAAATCCAAATGCAAGCGCGACCCGCCACAACGCTAACTCCTTGGCCCACTCCTTTTTCGCGCTCTCCTTATTTTCCACCGCCGTCGTGGCTTGGCGCAACGCAGAACACAGTATTCCATATTTCTGCATTTCCGCCATGCCGCCAGGCGACAACAACAGACACCAATTAATCGCAAAACCACAATACACCAAATGATTAATGCAGCGCTCCTTGCACAAAGCGAAAAGCTGGCGGCCGTTTTCCGCTATGCCCTCCTCCCCCACCGGCTTTGCCTGCGGCGCGAAATCCAGGCGGTCGAAACCGCGCTTAACATCGGCCTGATTCTGTTTCCCAACAAATACATTGTCGCTCCGAAATTGTTCCAATTGCTGCCGCACCGGGTCCAGGGTAATTTTTTCCGGAGCGGGTTCCGGCGGCCCCGCCAATGCCACTGCACGCTGATAACCTGGAAACTTCTTATAGTATTCACCGCCGCCCACCACATGGAAGAGAGTGAGGCCAGCATTACGAACCGTGGATAGCAACTCGGGAAACACCTTTTCGAGGATTGCATACGAACGGGGAATATACGGCACGCACCGCCACCACCCCGGATACGCCTCGCGGGTTCCCGCATTCCACGCATGCATCACCACCACCGCCGTGTGATCCAACGAGAAGTCCAAATCTTGTTTCTTCCACCCGCCAAAACCTTCCTCCGGCACTTTTTTCTCATAGTCCGCATCAAAGTGCTGGTAATACCATGCTGGAATCCGCACCGTCGGACCCGCTACCTCTTCCTTTACCACAGCGGCCACAGGCGCCGGGTGAAGCATGGGGACCGTCAAACCAGCCCCCAGTGCGGTGCCCATACCCTGAAGCATCGTCCGCCGGGTGATCGTTTGTTTTTGCATCCGGCTCATCATCCTATCCTTTCGAGTGTCCTTCATTGTTCACAATACTAAGAAATTCATCAGGAGAAACGATTGTAGGACCACCATCGGGGAAATCTTTTGGATTTCGTGTAACCCAATAGGCGGATCGCGATTGGAGCGCACAGTGATATTGAATAGCATCCTCAAAATCATCCAAATCAGCATCAATAGCCTGCGCAATGATCTGATCGGTCACGGAGACCGTCTCAAACACTTGATGAAGAAGACGTATGGCCCCCATGGCCCGTTTTTTACCTGCTATATGCCGCACAATGTAATAAACATTGTTAAAGCTAATTGCGGAGAGGTAACCCCGCACCTTGCCGGATTCCACGAGGCTCCATACAAGTGCAGACCACGCATAGAAGGGCTCCCGCTGCGCAAAAACGTCTATCACAACATTCGTATCAAGAAATATTTTCATTTGCGCAGCCCGTATTTTGAAGACAGCGCCTGTTGGAGAATATCTCTCTCGGATCTCCCTTTGGGCAATTTGACCATGCCTGAAGCGCGCCGGGTTAAGGGACCGAGAGCCTTGTCATCCAGTTGACGGATTTTAACCAAATTTTCAATGTAGCGGGAAAACATGGCCGAAACACTGGTTTTTTGTTCTTTAGCCAATTTCTTCGCCTGCCGGACCAGCAGCGAATCCGCCGAAAGTGTCAATTTCGTAGTCGCCATTGCCGTTGCTCCTATACGTATCTTTTAAAACATAGGATACGTATAGTATCTTGGAAAGTCAATGGGCTTGATTCATAGATGACATACCAGTATTGTGGTCTCTATGCAAGAAAGGGAGATTTTCGATGACACAACGTGAAATTCGTCGATGCTTGGGTATTTTTATGTTCTTTATGGTCCCATTGTGTATACATGCGTGGAGCCAGGAAAAATTAATCCCGCCCATTAAGCCCTCCCCACCAATAAAACGTCTGATCGTCAATAACGATGGGACAAATCTGTTTTGGCGGGAGGATCTCAGCATGGAGATGGTGCGGCGGCATGTGGCGGAGTGTCCCAATGCCGTGACCACCTATATGCTGTGTCCGAACGGCATCCAGAAGATGATGTATCCCAGCCAGCACGAGGAATTGTCCACGCGGAGCGCGTTGCCAAAATTGGTGAAAGAGGGTGAGGATCCATTCGGCACATTTATTGAAGGGATCAAGACGCGGGGCATGGAGGCATTCGTCACGTTTCGTATGAATGAGGTGCACAATGCGGACAATCCAAAAGACCCCGATTTATGCACGCTCTGGCGGGAGCATCCGGAATACAGGGTGGCGCGTGGAGAGAATCCATCGGACTGGATGTCGCAATGCCTGGATTATTCGTTGGAACCAGTGCGCGAACATTCCCTGGCCTTGATCACGGAACTGATAGAAAAGTATCAGCCTGATGGCATCGAACTGGATTGGATGCGGTTTCCCCGGCATTTGAGCGGCACGGGTGAGGAAGTGTGGGAAAGGCGGCAGTTTTTAACTGATGTAGTGGCCGCCGTACGCGCGAAAGCAAACGAACTAACTGTGAAGATGTATAAGCCCATGCTTGTGGCAGTGCGAGTGCCGACAAGCCTCGAAGGGTGTCATGCTTTGGGCGCGGATATCGTGGAATGGAACCGACAGAAACTGATCGATTTCATTACGGCATCGCCGTTCCTGGCATCCGATTTCACCATGCCTCTGAAGGAAATGCGCGAGGCACTCAAGGAACGGCCTATTCCGATCTATGCAGGAATCGAGTTCGGGTACGGCGGCGATTCCCACAGCGAAGAAAGCATTCAGGCTGCCGCAATGAGCCTTTATGATTGCAGCGCGGACGGTATCTACCTCTTCAATTTCCCGTGCTGGCGCGAGACCAAACCACATCCCTTCTGGTCATGGATTCCCCCACTTCGTGATCCCAACTTGCTCAAAGGACGCAATTTGCTGTTTCCGCTGATTGATAATCATCATCGCATTCCCAACATTGATCTGCCCACCCAGTTGCCGCTTGAAATTCCCGCAGGCGCGGTAAAAGAAATTCCTTTGCACCTGCCAAAACTGGCACTGGCAAAAAACAATCCCATGGAACAAGCCACATTAACCATTGATCCGAAAGAAACACTCTCTGTAACACTCAATGGAAATACCGTTGGATTGGATGGCGATGTGCCGTTGGAAGCGCTTCACGCGGGAGACAACACGCTGGCGGTGACAAACACCGGGACACAATCCATTTCGGTAAAGGCAGCTTCTCTCGCGCTTTCGTATCCATTGGCAGTTCCAATGAGAGATACCACCAACCATGCAAAATTCTATGTGTCACCGGATGGTTCCGATGACAACCCCGGCACGAAAGAACTACCGGTTAAAACCATTCAGAAAGCCCGCGACATGCTGCGTGACCAGACTGTTGATAAAACAAAAGATTTCACGGTGGTCTTGCGCGGCGGCGTCTATCGCCTCGATGCCCCGCTCACCTTCGGCCCGCGTGATTCCGGCAAGAAAGGCGGACGCGTGATCTATGCGGCTGCTCCTGAAGAAACACCCGTGATAAGCGGCGGCGTTTTAATTGCTGGCTGGGAACAGGAAAGCAATGGACGCTGGAAGGCTTCGGTACCGCTGAAGGATTTCCGGCAATTGTATGTCAACGGCAAACGCGCCCAACGCGCCCGGGGCATATGCCCGGAAAATGTGGAACGCTACGGGGATCAGAAAAGCATCGATGCGGATGCGGGATTCCTTTTCCCGGATGGGGCCATGGCCGATTGGAAAAATCCGGGCGCCATGGAACTTGGCTTTTATAATTCCTGGAGCCACATGATCTGCCGCGTGGAGCGCATCACGCGGGATCTGCAAGGCCGCGCCGTAGTGAAAATGCTGCAACCGTGGTTCACGCTAACCTCCAATAAGGAAGGTGTTCAAGCAAAACTTCCGGAGTATATGGAGAATGCGCTCGAACTGCTCGATGAACCGGGAGAATGGTACTACGACCGTCAGGATAAGATTCTTTATTACCTGCCGCGTGACAGCGAAGATATGACGAAAGCGGAAGTAGCAGCCCCGCAACTGGAAACATTAATGCGTGTGGAAGGCCGCGCGGGACAGACCGTCCGCAATATCGTATTTCACGGGATTACATTCGCCGACGCCACATGGACCCGGCCGAACCGTATCGGGCATCCGGACGTCCAGGCAAATTTCTGTTTTAACAATACCAACATCTTTACACGGGACGGCTCTCTGGTCAATGTGCACAATGAATATATCAAGAGTCCGGCGAATGTGGTGCTTCGTCAGGCGGAAGGCTGCCGCTTTGAAGGTTGCACCTTTACCCGCCTGGGCGGCGCGGGCCTGGACATCGAACGCGGCTCAAAAAATAATTTCGTGAATGTGTGCGAATTTTTCGACATCTCCGGAAGTGCAATACAGGTGGGTGATGTTCTGGCGGTGGATCATCACCCTAAAACACCCGGACAGATTACCCGCAACAACCGCATCGCCAACAACCGTATTCATGATATCGGCATGGAGTATCAGGACAGCATCGGTGTGTTCGGCGGCTACGTAGACGGCACTATCATTGCGCACAACGAGATCTTCCAATTGCCATACAGTGGCGTGTCCGTGGGTTGGGGCTGGGGCGAGGAAGATGCAGGCGGCGGTGCATACGAGAACATCCCCTACCGCTATGTCTCACCCACTCCCTCCGGCGCAAATCAGATCGTGGCAAATCATATTCATCACGTTATGTTACGCAGGAACGACGGTGGTGGCATCTACATGTTAGGGAATCAACCGGCCACCGTGATTCGCGATAATTATATCCATGACAACGGCCCCGATGGCCCCGGCGGCATTTACCTGGACGAAGGAAGCGGATTTATTGAAGTCACCAACAACAGCGTGTACAGCGTGCCCACAGCGATGAATTACAACAACCGCGCCCAAGACCGCATCACTACCTGTTTCGAGCACGACAATTTCTTTGACATCATGCCGAATCAACCGGAGTTCTCCCAGGCAGTTGCGGACCACGCCGGCCTTGAGAGCGCATATCGAAAATAGATTTTAACGATGCCGAATGGTGCGTGTTCTTTATATCGGATTGATCAAACCAGTCGGACTAGCCGGACAGAATTGATCAGACCGATCCGTCCGATCCGTCCGACCTGGCAGATTACTTCCCAAAATGTGCGTCTATCACGGGAAAAATCCTGCAAAAATGTGCTATAGTCTACTCCTTCCCAAAATATTTCGGGTTGATCGCATGAAAGGAATTTTTTCATGGAAGTACAATGGATGTTAGATAAGCCCCGCTTTGTTCCCCCGCTGGACGAAGGATTTCGTCCGGCCATTTTGGCGAACCGGGCGTTTCGTAAAAAAGTGGAAGAATCGGGCGGCGGCGTTCCGATGATTCTTGCCTTGGAAAGAACAAACGGCGCGGTATCGCGCTTTGAAACACGAGTTTTTCCCGAAGAACATCCCCTCGCGGAAGCGAACCTGTTTTATATCGAGCGTCTTGTGAAATTTCTGTTGTGGCAGCGCGGCGGCTGGAAAGTATATGCAGGCGGCCCGAAATCCATCGGCAACTATCTTGCTCAGTGCTACAAAGACAGTGGGACGCGCTCGTTCGACTACCATTTCATGGGTGAAGATGTGTATGAACGCACGTTCACCATTAAGACCTGTTCGCCGGAAGATGTACCCCCCCGAAACGAATCCACGCAGCCGCTGGGCCGGCATCTGGAAGGCTGCCGGATCGGGTTTGATCTAGGGGCTTCGGATCGCAAGGTTTCCGCCGTAGTCAATGGCGAGCCCATCTACAGCGAAGAAGTGGTTTGGGAACCGCGCAAAAACAGTGATCCAATATACCACTATACCGAAGTGATGACCGCCATCAAGACTGCTGCCTCGAAAATGCCGCGCGTCGACGCCATTGGCGGCAGTTCGGCCGGCGTATACATCGACAACCGCGCCATGGTGGCCTCACTATTCCGGGGCATCCCCAAAAACCGCTTTAGCGCGGTGCGCGAAATGTTCGTGCGGATGGGCAAGGAACTGGGCGTGCCCCTGGTGGTGGTAAACGACGGCGAAGTTACCGCACTGGCCGGTTCGATGTCCCTGGAAGACAACGGCGTGCTGGGCGTGGCACTCGGTTCCAGCGAAGCGGGCGGCTATGTCACACTGGACGGCAACATCACCGACTGGCTGAATGAGCTGGCTTTCTGCCCGGTGGATTACAGTCCGGACGCACCCCGCGAGGAATGGTCAGGCGATCTGGGCGTGGGCGCGAATTACTTCTCTCAGCAATGCGTGTTCCGCCTCGCGCCAAAAGCCGGCATCGAATTGCCGAAAGACGTGACGGATGCAGAGCGGCTGAAATTTGTGCAGCAGATGTTGGAAGCGGGCCATGAAGGCGCGGTGAACATTTGGAAGAGCATAGGCGTGTACATGGGCTACGGCATTGCGCATTATGCCGATTTCTATGATCTCAAGCATGTACTGATACTGGGCCGATGCACGTCGGGAAGCGGCGGCACGTTGATCCTGGACGGCGCTAATGAAGTGCTTCGTGCGGAATTCCCCAGTATTGCCAAAAACGTGCATATCCAACTGCCCGATGAAAAGAGCCGGCGGGTGGGCCAGTCGATTGCGGCGGCCAGCCTCCCGATTGTATAAACGAAAGGACTTGGCATGAAGCTGAATCTGGATACAGCGGAACTCTACATCCCCGACGGAACACCGGAAGAAACCGCCCTGTCACGCACCACCCATCTTGCGATCGCGGCGCATCAGGATGACATCGAAATCATGGCCTATGACGGCATCCTGGCATGTTATCAGCAGTCTGACAAATGGTTCACCGGAGTTGTGGTGACGAATGGAAGCGGATCGCCCCGCACCGGTTTGTATGCGGATTACTCGGACGAGGACATGATGGCGGTGCGCCGCCGCGAACAGAAGAAAGCCGCCGCCATTGGCGAATATTCCGCCATGTTTCTTCTGGACTACCCCAGCGGGGCCGTTAAGGATCCGAAAAACCAGCAAACCATCTGGGATCTGCGCGCCATTCTCGAAGCCACCCAGCCGGAAATTGTCTATACGCACAATCTCGCAGACAAACACGACACCCATGTGGGCATCACGCTTCGGTTAATCACTGCTATTCGACAATTGCCCGGGAAAATCCGCCCGAAAAAACTCTATGGCTGCGAAGTGTGGCGCGACCTGGATTGGATGACCGATACGGATAAAACGGCCTTCGACGTTTCCGCCCACGAAAATCTCCAAGCAGCGTTGCTGGGTATTTTTGATTCCCAGATCGCTGGCGGGAAACGGTACGACCTCGCCACGCTCGGACGCCGCCGTGCCCACGCCACCTATCACGCCTCGCACGGCGTTGACGAAACCACCGGGACCATTTTCGCCATGGACCTCACACCCTGCATCACCGACCCCATGAAAGAACCGATGGATATCCTCCTTGAGCATATCGGCCGTTTTCAAGAGGAAGTCAAGGCGCGGGTAGGCAAACTTCAATAACGGTGCGCATAGCGTACCCTGCCAAAGAAGGGATAACAGTATGTCAGTAATTCTGGTTAGTGCATTAAGCATTATGTCCGGCGCCGCCGGAACGGATTGGCCGGAAACATGGCGCACGGTATGGGAAAACCCTCCTGCGGAATTGCGCCCGCTGCAAATTGTCCATGGCGTACCAGAAAATCAGGCCACGCCGGAAGGCATGGCGGCATATCGTGATGCGGGTCTCGGCGGCATCGTGTGCAATGTCAATTTCAACGAATACCTGCGCAACGAAACACATTGGGCAACGTTTCTCAAAGCCGTGGAAGCCAGTCATTCATCAGGCTTGGTTACCTGGATTTACGATGAAGACGGCTATCCCAGCGCATCCGCGGGCGGCCTCGTGCTCGAAACAAATCCAGATCTCGAGGCGCTGGTTCTCGCCTACGACCCTTCACAATCCGATCCGTTTGTACTCCGCCGCGCCTATGAATTCACCCACGCCAGCAACAATTTTTACGCAAAACGCCGCTATCCGAATCTACTCGAAGACGCCGCTACGCGCCTGTTTCTCGAAAAAACACACGATGCCTACGTCAAACGCCTTGGCGGGGATTTCAACCGGTGCATCACCACATTCTTCACTGACGAACCATCACTTATGGCCGTGGATTTGGGACCACTGGATAAAGGCCGAACCGTAGACACGCCGGATCCCAATGTAAAGCCGCTGCCCACCGTGCCTTGGTGCTCGGATCTGCCCAAGGTGTATCAAGAACGCTACGGACAGGACCTGATGCCCCTCCGCCTGAGCCTGTTTCAGGGCGATTCCGAACCGGATCAACAAATACGCCGTCAATTCTGGAAACTCGTGGCCGATCTGGTGGCTGAACGCTTCACCGGCCGAATCCAGGAATGGTGTCTCGCGCACCATGTCGCTTCATCAGGCCATCTGCTGCATGAAGAATCGCTGCTGCATCACGCGCCACTTTACGGAGATAGCCTGCTCTGTCTCAGCCGGCTGGACATTCCCGGCATGGACATGCTCTCCAGCAAACCGAACCATGTCGTGCTTGGAGGAAGCCGAACCCACACCGGATGGATGGCGGCCCTGCTCCCCGCCTCCACCGCATTCTTCAATGGCGGACGAAAAATAATGACCGAAGTCAGCGATTTCGCGGAAGGCGGAAAAGCCTCCTTGCAGGAAATGCTCGCCACCGCCGCCTGGCAGGCCGCATTCGGCGTCACCGAATTCACCTCTTACTATGCTAATTCCATGAAACGTATTCTGGACGCACAAGGTTCGGATTGGTCTCTGGAAGCGCAAGAATCCTATAAACGCTGGTGTGACATGATTGGCCGCATAAACGCACTCCTCCGCGAAGCGCGTCCCGCTCCCCGCACCTTGCTCTACTACCCGATTTGCGACGTTTGGGCTGGCTATCATCCTGTAGCGGGCCCGCTCAAACTCGATCAACAGCCCGAACGCCTGCAAAAGACCATCCGGGCTTTCGCATGCCTCGGCCGTCAGTTAATCATGAATCAAACACCCTTCGTTCTCGTGGATCCGGCTTGGCTCGCGGAAGGCGAAGTCTCTGACACGAAAACCCTGCGTATCCGCAACCGCGAATTTGACGCAGTGCTCATCCCGGCGGCGTCGGCATTGCCCAAAGACGCCGCGGACGTGGTGGACCGTTTCCAAACGGCAGGCGGGCGCGTGATTCGCAGCGAAGAATCCGATGAAACGCCCGGACTGCGCGAACTGGCACCATTCCCCTTGACACCAGCCAATCCCCGCATTGTACTCGGTCGCTTCCTGCGGGATGGCCGTGAAATCCTGTTGCTCGTAAACATCGGGGAAGAGGCATATTCGGGTTATATCAAAGTGCCTGCAGGCGCGTGGACCCACGCCGATCCGGCTACAGGCGAAGTGAAACCGGCTATTTCCTCGCCGGAAGGCGTTGAAGTAGTCCTCCCCTCACTGGCGACAGCGCTGTTTGTTCAGCATCCGGCGGGATAACCCGGTCTTTCTCACGTCGAAATCCCGTATTCCGCCACCTTCCGGTAGAGGGTGCTCCGGCCGATCTTAAGCATATCCGCCGCTGCGGGAATATTCCCCCCGCACATCTGTACCGCCCGTGCAATGTGCTCCCGCTCCAATTCCTCCAGCGAAGGAAACGGTTCATCATTCTGCGCCTCGCTGTTTTCCGCCGTGAAGTCCTCCAACCGGATTTTCTTCCCTTTCGCCACTACCACGGAACGCTCGATCACATTGCGAAGCTCCCGTACATTCCCCGGCCACGCGCGTTCTTGCAGCGCCTGGATCGCCTCCGGCTCGAAGCCTTCGACAAGACTGCGGAAACGGCCCCGCGCCTGATTCAGAAAATATTCAGCAAGCAGCGGGATGTCCGCCGTGCGTTCCCGCAACGGCGGGATTTGGATCTCAAATGCATTCAGCCGGTGATAGAGATCCCGCCGGAAGCGCCCCGCGTTCACCTCCATCGCAAGATTCTTGTTCGTGGCGCATATAACCCGTACATCCACCTTGATATCGGATCGCGCGCCAAGCCGCCGGAACGTGCCCGTTTCGATGGCGCGCAACAACCGCGCCTGATTGTGCAGGCTCAGGTCGCCCACCTCATCCAAAAATAACGTTCCGCCGTCGCTCTCTTCGAACAAACCGGTTTTGTTCGCGTGCGCCCCAGTAAACGCCCCGCGTTCATACCCGAAAAGTTCGCTCTCGAACAATTCATCCGGAATGGCCGCGCAATTCACAATGGTCAGCGGTTTCCCGGCACGATCCGACAAATCATGGATAAGCCGCGCGACCAGTTCCTTGCCCGTGCCCGTGTCGCCCATAATAAGCACATTAAGGCCCGAACGCGCGCAGGTCCGTGCCACCGCGCGAATTCGGGCAATGGCCCTGCCCGTCCCAATAATCGCCCCGGCGGTCGCCGTGCCCGCCAGCAAGCGCTGATTCTCCCGTTCCAATTGTTCCAAGCGCTCCACGGCCTTTAAATATGGCGCCGCCGCATGCGCAACTGCCAAAAGAAACTCCAGGTCATTCTCGTCATAGATGCGTTTTGGCGTGTCCACCTGAACCACAATCGCCCCCACGCTTTCCTTGCCCAGCGCCATCGGCGCCACCAGCGTCGTGCGGATGCCCATCTGCCCTTCATGCGTCCACCGTTCCGGCAGCAAAATCCCTTTCGGTTCATAGATCGCGCGGACAACAATATCGTTCAATGCACGATTCGATGTCAGCGCCGTGGCTTCTTCCATGGGAAAGATCAACAGTGATTCCTGCTCTTCCTGGCACAGCGCCACCCAATATGCCTCCGGATTAAACCGATCCTGAATCCGTTCCGTCAACACCTCCACCAGCCCCCCAAGGCTTTCGCACCGGCTTAATGCACGCCCGATATTGAACAACGTCGCAAGATCTTCCGCCGTCCGCGGTTTCCCCTTTGCAAACAAACTCTCTTCGTCCTCAGACAAATACGTCGGCTCCCCAATCTTCAAGGAATGCGTTGCCCCAAGGCTGACATTACGCGCCTGCCCTGCCGCCCCCCCCGATTGCAGCGATGTAATAAAAAAAATCGCATTCCCCACTGCTATCTCATCCCCTACCTTCAATTCCGCATGCTTGATCGGAACTCCATTCACAAATGTCGCATTACTGCTCCCCAAATCGTTCACGAAGAGGGCGCCTTTCGACAACCCTATCTCACAATGCCGCCGCGAGACAATGGGATCATTTATCGTGATCTCGCACGCCACATCCCGCCCTAACACTATCGGCGCTTCACTTATCAACCACGAAGCCCCTTTAAATGATCCCGTTTTGGCTGTGAGATGGTACATCGTCAAACGCCTTTCTCCAGTTTGTGAGGACAACCCGCACAATACATAACAACATCATACCACAATGCACCCTCTTGTCCCAAATCGGGATTTTTCCCCGTCTCATTTTGAGATCGGAGATCGCCGTTCTAAACAGGTTTCCCGCCCTTATCTGCCTATAGATGCATAAGTCCTCATGTTCCAATACTTTATAAGCCGCTCAATCTCATAATCAATCTTGGCATTGATATTGCTTTCTATTAACAAGAACGTGGTTAGCAACCGTGCGGTCAGAGAAAGTCGAATAGGTGCTCTTCGGGCAGGATTACAGGCTGGCAGGCCCGGTCTATTGCTGAGTTGAGACAAGAGCTTGTTTCCTCGCTTCAGACCGCCTGCCGGTCTGTTCAAAAAAAGTTTATTTGTTGGCCAGGATGGCGCCCCGGCGGATGATTGTTGTGAATCATTTATGAGGATTATGGAAGACCGCCGCGGCGTCGCGGGGTGACGTTAAGGCGTGCACTCCGGTGAGGCGGTGGACCGCGCAGAGGATTATGGTCCACCGGTAAACGGAGACGGCGCCGCAGGGTGAATAAAGCAACCCTGCGGCGCGCCGATCTCTACGCGTTGTTTTTAGCTTTTCCATCGGGAGATGCGCCGCGTTTTGTGCGCATTTCCAATAATATCTCTTCCGCATTCGGCACGCCCCGTAAATAGAACGAGGCCGTAAGCAGATGCCGGGTTTCCTCATCCAGATCGCCATGACGCCCCAGCCGGCGGAGGCGGTCTTGCTGAATATGATACAGACAAAGGGCCGCAGCAACGGAAATATTAAAACTGCGCGTGAATCCCTGCATCGGCACCATCACGCGATCATTCGCCGCCTCCAGCAACTCCTCACTCGTTCCCGTCTTCTCATTCCCGAAAAAAATCGCCGTGGGCACGTCAAACCTCACCTCCGCAATTGGTTTGGCCTTGCGTACGTGCGTAACCACAATCCGGTAGCCGTGCCGCCGTAAAAACTCCACACAGGATGCAGTATCCTTCCAGATACGGATATCCAGCCACTTATCCGCGCCCTGCGTCACCCGTTTCGCTTCCTTAAAGGCCTTTGAGGTGTCGATCATGTGCAGCGGCTGACACCCCATGGCCTCCGCGCTGCGCATCACCGCGCTCACATTCCCTCGATCATAGAGCCCCTCGGTCACCGGTACAATGGAATACGTGCGTTGCGCGATCACATCCCGGATGCGCGCATGCCGTTCATCACTCAGGTAAGGCCCAAGAAGATCCTGGATCTCCTGTGCGCTGAACGCTTCGCCCGCCACCCAAAAAGGTTCGGCATGTGGACACAACGGGTTCACGTTTCGGGTTTAAATCCTTCCACCAGTCCGTTCATCCGTTCATCCGGCTGGATCTGATGAACACGTTCAAATCCGGCCGTTTCGAGCCCTTCGCGGATTTCCGCGAAGGTATACGAATTGCCGCCCGGCGTGGCCGCCAGCATGTTCACCGCAAAAATCGCCCCGCTCACCGGCGCGGTGCGATCCGGGCTCATCACATGGTCGCGAATGACGATCCGTCCGCCCGGCGCCAGGCTCCGATTCACCTTCCGGTACAATTCACTGTTTTGCTTCCGATCATTCTGATGAATAATCGCTGAGAGCAGGGCGAGGTCATGCCCGCCCGGCAGTTCATCCCTGTAAAAATCACCGCTCACCAACGTAATGCGATCCAGCAACCCCGAATCGCTCAGCCGCCGCCGCGCCATCTCAATAACATCCGGCTGATCAAATATCGTGGCCCGCATCTCCGGCGCCGCCCGCAGAAAAGCTTCCGCATACGTGCCCGTGGCTCCGCCTACATCCAGCAGGTTCTTGGCATTGCCCGGTTTGATCGCCGCCACAACAGTGCCGGCCAAACGGCGGGCCACCACATGCATCGCATGGATAAAAGCCTCCATCTGGCCTTCTTCGTCAAACCGCGCGGGAGCATTCACCGGCGAACCTTTCTGCACAATCTCCGTTAAGTTGGACCACCGCCGCCATAATCCCACCGAATGCATCACCATCGGCAACACCGATTCCGGCGCCTTCGAGGACAATATTGCTGCCACGGCCGGCGGGCATAGATACCGGTTGTCCGTTTTCTCCAGCAATCCAACGGCGGCCAGCGCATCCAGAAGAATCGCCATGCCATGCGCCTGCGTCTTTGTCTTTTTCATAATCTCCGGCAACGTCATCGGCGCGTGCTCCAATAACGTGAACAAATCCAACTCCGCCGCCGTTAATAAAATGCGCGACTCCATAAACGCCCGCGACATACTTAACACTGAATCCGGACTAAACGCCTGCATACTGCTGATTCCTTTCCTTGTTACATAACGTCACTACATGGCCATACTATCAAATCATGTTAACTTCCATTCAAACCGTGTTGGTGCGCTTCCATGATTCTCATCACCATCGGCGCCAGAAGCCGCCCCGCTTCCTGCGCTCCACGTTCGGTAAAATGACAGTCGTCATAAAAATATTCTTCCCGCCCATTCATAACCGAAAGATCCACACAGGGCACATTTAACTCCTTGCAAACAGACAATGTAACTTCATTGTAGCGATCCATGCATTCCCGCAACGCCGCTATGCTCAGATACTCCCCATCCTCCAGCCAGCCAAACCAACACCGTGCAGTGAGCGGCAATGACAAATCCGCACGCCACAATACCGGCTGCGTAGTAAAAAGAACGGCAAAGCGCCGTTCTCGGCATATGGTGACGATTTTCTTGATGCGTTCCTTGTACTCATTGAGTCCGCGGGTAAGATCCGGGATCTGCTCCGTGATATGCGCCGCAGCACGCTTTTCCTGCCGAATCTTATATTCCGTCCCGCCTGCCCCCTCCACCGTTTCCGGTTTCGGACGCGGCAATCGCAATGTATGAACCAACTGAATCACACGGGACCGCGTCCAAACCGGACGCCACGCCTCCTTTGTTTCACGCACGCGCGGAACCAACTCCCCTTCAAATCCCGCCTCACTAAAACGATCATAACGGGTCAGCACCTCTTCATTCGCCAGATACCGCCAGAGATCATTGATACCGATTTGAAGAATCACACAGTCGATGCCCTTCAGCAACGGCGATGTTTTCAGGAAACGGATATGATCCCGCGTGTCATATCCGCTGATCCCCACATTCCCCACCCTTACATGCGGTTTTTTCCCGCCATTCAACAATTTCATCAGTTGCGAAGGCCAAGTTTCCTGATCATCCAAATATACGCATTCGGTTGTGCTCCCGCCGACACACAATACCCGGAAATCCTCCTTTTCAGGCACACTGGCCTGGCGTATGCCCTGTGCATCCGTCGTGTAATGAGAAACGCCTTCAATCCCCGGAAGATACTCCGCCACAGGGGTGAAGACCCACCGCATGTTAGGCCCCCGCGTATGAAATTGCTTCTCCGGACGCAGCATCCGATCCACGCGGTCCGCACCTGCTTCCAGCAGTGCCCACGCCACCACCAGCGCCCCCAGCAACAACCACAACTCCTTATTCCATCGGGACAATACAGCGTAAACAGTTCCCACATAACATCCCGCCACCATCAATCCCGCCAACCCCAGCATCCCCCCAACAACAACAAATTCCACCATGCCATACGGCCGCCAGCCCAGCGCTTCACCCACTACACTGTCCGCAGCCCACAACACCACGGGAAGGCCAATTGGCCCCAACACAATCCATCGCCTTTGACGCATTTCAATCATAGTGGCGCTCACTTTACCATGTTCCCCAAATTCCATCCACCTCCCCCTTATCGCTATCGATATCGCTATCGCTATCGATCTCAAGCATCCTCTCCCATCGTCTCCATTCCGTCCATTCGTTCTCTCTGGACATTCCCCCCCCATTTATGATCTTATTATGCATTACAAATCCGGAGGAATGGATGTCATGAAAGTTTCCGTGCTCAGTGATTGCCAAATTCAACAACTCCATGAAGCTTCTCTCACCATTCTGCGAAACGTGGGCGTGCATATCCCCCACAACGAGGCCCTGCGCCGTTTTGCGGACGCCGGCGCGGATGTCGACGCCGCCTCTCAGCGCGTACGCATCCCGGAAAAGGTCATCTCTTGGGCGCTGGAAACCTGCGGCAAGCAATTCACCCTCTATGGCCGTGACCATTCTAAAAGAGCCATATTCGGTGCGGGACAACGAAACTATAACACCGCAGCGGGGGAAGCCTTCTGGGTTGAGGACGACTCCAGCGCGCGCCGCTACGCCACCCTCGACGACGTGGGTACTGCCGCACGCCTCGTGGACGCTCTGCCCAACATCAACATTGCCGGAGCCATGAGCGATCCCCACGAACTCCCCCCGGAATACCGCTGTGTATACGTCGCCGCCGAACTCCTCAAAAACACCACCAAACCCATCATGTTCTGGTTCTATGACCGTGCCTCAGCACGCTTCGTTCTCGAACTGTTTGAGATCGTGGCGGGCGGCCGCGAACAAATGGCTCAGTATCCCATCGCCTATCCCTTTCTCGAACCCATCAGCCCCTTGCGGTTCCCCCACGACGGCGTCGATCTGCTCTTCGAAACCTGCCAAGTGCCCTTACCCGTTCCCATCGGCCCCATGGCCCAAGTCGGCGCCACCGGCCCCGGCACCCTCGCAGGCACGCTCGCCCAGGAAAACGCAGAAATCCTCGCTGGGCTCTGCGTCGTGCAACTGATTCGCCCCGGCACCCCTGTCTGCTATGGAGGCATCCCCCACGCCTTCGACATGCGCACCACCCAGATGATCTTCGCCGGACCCGAACAGGCCCTCATGGCCGTCGCCATGACCCAACTTGGCAAATTCTATGGCCTGCCCGTCTACATCAACGTCGGCCTCACTGACAGCAAGATCGCCGACGCACAGGCAGGCCTCGAAGCAGGCATTACCCTCGCACTCGGCGCACTCGCCGGCGCGGACATCTTCGGTCACCTCGGCATCTGTGGCATGGACCAGGGCAGTTCTCCCGCCATCCTCATGCTCCAGCACGAACTCATCGGCTATGTCGAACGCCTCGCGAGGGGCATCACCCTTGATGACGACACCCTCGGCCTCGAAACCATTCGCGCCGTCGGCCCAGGCGGCAACTACCTCGCCGAAGAACATACCGCCATGCATTTCCGGAACGAACTATGGTTCCCCCAACTCCTCGACCGCCACTACTTCGAAACCTGGTCCGAACTCGGCCGCCCCGGCATGCTCCAACGCTGCATCGATCTCAAAAATGAGCTTTTAAGATCGCATACCCCCACCCCACTCCCCGACGACACGCAACGCGAAATCGACCAGTTGCTGAACGCGGCGAAGAAACACCTCGAGAAATAAAATCCTTTTACACCCCCATTCTGAGGCAGGGTACCCGCCGCGCACCGATTTAGGGGGAGAATCGATAATCGCGAGTATCCAGGCATGAATCATAAGTAGCCTTATCGATGCGAATCCAATCCGACGACTCGATACCCCGGCGATTAAGCGCCATAATGCTGGAAGGAAACGCGGACGCTACCTTTAGCCAACGATCTTGTTCACGGGCAATAACCCGCAGTTCTTTCGCGACTTCTGAAAGATCCTGATCCTGGCTGAAAAGAATTGCTACATCATAATCGCCATGATGTGCCATACGAATAACATCAATGGCAATACGAACATCAATGCCTTTTTCTTCGCCTGCAAGAAAGGTATATTGGGTGCCATCGGGCATTTGCACCCTTTTATGCCGGTAGCGAAGCGGACGTGAGAAAACAACTACACGCTGACGGCCCATGGTTGCCATTTTCGCGGCCCAAAAATGATTCCAAGCCGCATTATCTTCAACCGCCGGAATACCCGTGTAAAAACGCACTTCCTGTAATTGCCACCCCTGCTTCAGGCAGATTGCTTCAGCCAAAGCTTTAACATCATAGTTCGGATACGTGTAACCAAACGCATCTTTTGCCGCGTGGTAAAGATTCTGACCGTCCACAAAGGACACTGCTCGTTTACATACGGGTTCGACAACCATATAAAAGCCTCCCTAGAAATAAACCCGCCAGAGGGCTTTCGCCATGTCCAGCGGGCAGCAAGTCTAAGTGTATTATCCTTGAGAAAACGCGTAAAGTCAAATAGTAACTTCAGGCAATTGCGAAATAGCACTTTTTCTCAAAAGATCGGCGGACGCAGGGCAAATTACTCGCATTTTACAGTCGAATTGTTGCTCTATCATTCGCCCAGATGAGAAAAAGGTCTATTTCGCAAATGCCTCTAACTTGTGTTTCTCTTTTTTGCACTCTGCATAAATGATCTCACTATGTGTACCCTGCCCATGCTCACTTTTCAACATTTCACCCTATCCGGACGGCTTTTTTGACTTCTGTCGCCTGTCTACAAATCGGTTCTATCCTCCGGCATTTTTGCCTCAAAACGCAACGTAGCCCGAATAGTCCATTCCACGCGCTGCGCGCGTGGAAAGAAGGGTAAAGAGAAACAGCGCACAGGGCAATAGCGCTACAGAACGTAGCGTTACGAAGTCCGCACAACCCGAAACCCAACAGCGGGGTACCGGCCGTCCGGAGTGCTGTGGTAGCGACAGGCAGAACGGCCGCCTGCACTGCTATCGCCCCACGAACCGCCGCGCAAATCCACGCAACGCCCTTGACTTGCCCGTGTTTACACCTCTTGGAGTATAGTCCTATTTTCCTGCTTTCACAACCCCCTTCCTCCATTTCAGCGGTTCATCAACATCCGCCCCTCGGCCCCTCTGTACTACTATCTTTCAATTTCAAGCATTTTTTCAAAGAAATTGTTCTCACTACATCCATACGTCATTCAACCTGAACACTATCGGTGTCAGACGCTTTCTTACTTATCCGTGCGGATCCGTCAAATCCGCGTCATCCGCGTTCTATTCTTTGGTTATGGCTATGCCCCTCTGTATTCACTCCGTTCTTGGCAAACGCAAGGTAATAACAGACCCCTGGCCGGGGGTGCTTTCCGCCTTGATATCCCCCCCGTGCCCTTCGATGATCTTGAGACAGAGTGCCAGCCCCAAACCGGTGCCTTTTTCCTTGGTGGTATAAAACGGCGAGAAAATGCTCTTGAGTTGCTCTTCCGTCATTCCGCAGCCTGTATCCCGCACCGACAGCGCGACATACGTATCATCGGCTTCCGCGCGCAGATGAATCTCCCCTTTTGCTTCGATGCTTTGCACCGCGTTGAGTAATACATTCAATAGCACCTGCCGCAGCTTCTCCGCATCCCCGCGAATTCTCAAACCAGCATCCAGATCCATGCGGATCGAAATCCGCGCCGGTTCATACTCGAGGTATCCCAAGGCGTCCCGCACAATATCCACACACGCACAGCGCGTCAGATTCAATTCCACCGGACGCGTAAACTCCAGCAATTCCGTCACCACCCGGTCCAGCGATTTCACACCCTCATTGATCTTATCCACCAGCCTTCGCCGCGGATCCTCCTGCGGAATATCCTGTGCAAGAAAGGCCGCAAACCCTCGGATTCCGCCCAGCGGATTCCGGATTTCATGCGCCACGGTCGCCGCCATTTCGCCAATCGCCGCGAGCCGGTCCATCTGGCGCAATTGCTCCCGCAACGCGATAATCTCGCTGAGATCCTGAAACGTCTTTACGCGGCCCAGCCGCTTGCCATGCCCTTCCACCACAGAATCCCGCTCATTAATCGGCACCATCCGCCCGCTTTTCGCGCGCAGTTCCATCGCACCGGGAATCCTCGGCGCCGCAAATACCCGCCCGAACACCTCATGAAACAAATGCCCGATCACCTCGGCGGGTTCATATCCCAAAATGGCGGCGGCGGCCCGGTTGAAGCGCGTCACTACATCCTCCGTGTTCACCGCGATCACGCCATCGGACATGCTTTCCAACAGATTGCTCAGATACTCGGTGGTAAGCGCGAGTTCCCGGTTTTTCGATTCCAACGCCCGATCCAATTCCGCGATTCGCGCTTCCAGCCGCCGATAGGCCTCCTCCATCGCCTGGGAAGATCGTGTAAACGCTTCCAGCGCCTGCGTCAGCGTTTCTATGTTCGTTGTCTGACCGCTCATGCTCTCCTGTCGATAAAGCCCGGATCCAAATCGCCGCCCGGACGGTATTTGTCTAACATACCGCGCCCGCGTTGCAACGCCTGCGCCGACTTTATCCGCTTGTTTTTCGCGGTGTCCAGTTGCGCAATAGCCGTTTCAAAGCGGCGGGCCAACTGTTCTGTCAATTGCCGGGATCGTTCCGACAACGTTTTCACTTCGGCCCGATCCTCTTCCGATACATTTTTGGCCTGTTCCCACTCCTGCTGCAAGCCGCGCTGTTCCCGCACGAAATGACGCAGTTCCTGTTCACGAGCCCGTTGCCGCGCCGCCAGCACATCCAGTTCCGGTGCATCCAGAGCGCGCTCAAACTGCTCCAATTCCCCCAATACCTGTTCCAGCCAGGCAATCTGCCGATGAAGATAATTCGTTACACGCTGAACGACATTCGGCATGGTCACGGCGGGTTATCCTTCCTCTTTGGGAATTTCGCCACTCACATTACTGGCCGCGGCGCCCCGGAGACGCTGCTCAATTTCCGCATACCCCGCTTTCATGCCGGCTTCCTTCGCCCAAGCCGAATCCGTGGCGGCCACTTCCTTGAAAAGCGTCAGGCTTCCCGCAAAATCGGCCAGTTCCAACAAGGCATTAGCCCGCTGGTATTTGGCCCATACCGGATCGGTTTTGATCCCCTTTCCGGAAAATGTGGAAACTTGGGCCGCGGTAATGGCCATATCATAGGCCTCCGCGGCCTCGCGATAGTCGCCTCTTCCGTAGAGATAATCTCCCCAGGTGATGGCCGCATCCACCAGGTAGGGCGTGTCCGCCGGGGCATTGCGTGTTTCAGCCGCTCTCTCCATCACCATCCTTCGCGCCGCCGCCGTGCGGTTCGCGGCAATATAGGCTTCAAGCAACACTTGCTCATCTTCCGGTTTGCGCGCATCAGGATAGTTCAGGTATGCAGCCTCCAGTTTTTCCAGAGCGCGATTCGGATCAACACTCAGCAGCGCTTTCCCAAACTCCGTCAAAAGCCCATACGCCATGGGATTGGAAAGCTTGGCGGCATCCACCCGCGCGATGATCGGCTGTGCAGCCTCCAGGTCTTCTGTGCGAAGCACGTCGATGGCGGCTTCCGCCAACGATTCGGGTTCGGTGGACTCCGCCGCAATCTGTTTGGAAATATCCGCGGCGGCGGCAGTCAGCCCCAGATCCCGGTACACCCGCGACAATGCGATCAAAATCGGGAGCCGCTCCTCCGGTTTTGCATGGGTTTCGGCAAGCTGCTGCAACTGCTCCACCGCACCGCTCACCTTATCCATCATAAACAACACCTGCGCCTCTTCAATCGCCGCCGTAAGCGCCTCCGGAGATTTCGGATATTCTTCCTTCACCTTGGCGTAGGCTTCCCGGGCCTGCTCATTCATGGTCAGCGTCCGGTAATGACGCGCCGCCACGATCAGCACCATCGGATCATTGGCCCCGGCTTCATCCGCCGCCATCAACGTGGCGGCCGCGCCATAAGGATTTCCGTCCAGCCCCAAAAATTCCCCGTAATTTCTTAGAGCAAGGGGATCCTTGGGAAAACGCACAACCGCCTGCTGCGCCAGATTCATCGCTTCCTTTCGATCACCCGCGCTCTCCGCGATCTGGCTCAGCTCCACCATCGCCGCGGAAAGCGCCGGTGCGCTCGAAAAAAAATTGATGAGGTCATTGAGTGTTTTCCGGGCATCCTCCACAAGACCCTTCTGACGATAGGCCTGTGCCAGCATCAGGTACACCTTGTCATTGCCCTCTTTCGCCGCCGAGGTCTGCAAGCAGGTCTTCAGATGATTAATGGCGGCATCATAATTCTTCTGATCCATCGCCTGACGGCCCAAACGCAAAAATGCCTCCGAACCCCGCGGCGAACCCGGCTCATTGTCGGCCAGCCGCACATACAGCGTGCGCGCATCATCTTCCATGCCCGCCATGGCATACGCATCGCCGAGCACCAGATGCGCTTCCGAGGCGTACGCTGAACCCGGATACTCCTTCAAAAGACGCTGGGCATATTCCGCGGCCTCCTGGGGATTGCGCAAACCGTTGCCCAGCTTTGCCGAATCAATCAACACCGTGTCAAGCAACGGGGCGCCTGCAAACCGTTCAATAATCTGCTTGTACACATCGTAGGCGGCATAGGGCATGTTGTCCATTTCATATAACTTCCCCTTCCAATGCAGTGCCTCCAACGTGCGCGCATGTGCCGGATTATCGCGCGTCAAGGCATCAATCTCATTATGCAACTCCTGGTACTTGGGCGAGTCGGGTTCGTATTCAAATCCCTTATAATGCGCCTCCAGACACAGGAAACGGGCGTTCGTATATTCCTCCCCGCTTTTCGCTCTGGCCATTGGTTCCTCCAACACCGCCGCGGCCTTTTCATATTCTTTCGCCGCAATAAACGCTTTGGCCTGTTCCATGGCCTGATAAAGCGTAATACCCGCTTCTTCAACGGCTCCCGCCGGGGCCGGAAGTTCCGGTGCGCGCTCTTGATTCAGATACAACGCTGAAAATGTACCCAAACCCACCAGAAGCCCGGCAGCCAGCGCCACCCCAATCCGAGGGAGTTTTCTCCGCACAGAACGCCGTGTTTTCCGGGGTGCGGGCGCTACCACAACTGCGGATTCCATATCGATCTGGGGCGGAGGCGCCGGGGCAGTCTTCTGGGCAGCGGGTTTCGCCACAGGGACTTCCAGAGGGGTCGTTTCAGGAACCGGCGTGGGCGAGGTGGCGGCTGCAGCGAGATTCTCCGAACCAACCTCCGCCGTAGCGGCGCTCTCCTCCGTGCTGGCCGCGGAAATCAGCGCCTCGATCATGTCTTGCGTAATACTCTCCGAAAGGGCCGCCGGTTCCTGCGAACCGGAGGGTGGGGGGGCGCCCTCATGATCAAATCCTGCTATCAGAGCATCCAGATCCGATTGACTCAGACTCACTGCCTGAGACAGCGATTCTTCCTCCGACGGGCCACTCGCCACAGACCCGGATGATCCCGAAGGCGGTCCGCCCTCCAAACCCGCAGTATCCGCCACGGCATCAGGAGAAGGCGCAGGTGTTGAAGTGCCCGATGATGTTTGCTGTGCTGGCGTTTCCTGTAATTCAGCCAGCAACGCATCCAAGGCCGCTTGATCCAGTGACGCGCCACTTCCGGTTTGAGGGGCAAGATGCCGATCTAATTCTGATTGAGACAAGGCTTCAGCTTTGTGGGGTTCCTCGACGGGCGGCGGCACTTGCCCCGGCGGAGTCTGAGAAGAGTCCACAGGACCGCTGTTATCGCCGCCGGGAACGGCCGCCCTGCTTTCGGTTGACTTGGCCTTTGACGATTGCGCCACAATCTGATCCAGTTCCTCTTGCGACAGCAGCACCTCCGCCTTTCCCTGCGGCTCCACCTTGGACGCGTCGTGAAACACTCCCAATTCCGACACCAGGCGATCCAAATCCTCCTGGGATAGATTCCCTTCCTCCGGCGGCGAAGATGACACAGGCTTTTGTTGAACAAATCCTGGTCCGAGCATCGACCTCGCTCCGTCCTGTATGCGTTTGGCCACCTCCGAAGGTTCCTGTTTGCCTATCTCCTGGTTGTGCTCCGCGATAAGCCGATCCAACGTAGCCTGAGACAACTTCCCCCCCGAATCCGTACCATCGCCGCTAAGCAGTTCATTGCTGACCGGCGCTAGAAGATCATCCTCGTCCCGTTTCACCAACGGAGAGTCGTCTGAAAGCGCATCCTCCTTTCCCAAAGACGTAGTATCCAGCAAAGCACTCGACTGGCCACTCTGTGCCGCAATAAGTTCATCCACAAGACCTTGATTCAAAACGGCGGCCTCTGGCTCGGACTCAGGCGGCTTGTGTGGCGTATTCGCTGAAGGCTCTTCAGAACTTCCGGGGCTATGGTCTTCCGATTGGGCCATATTTTCCAGTGTCTCTTTCTCTTTCAGTACAGTCTTAAGTGATATTGTGCAATTTTCCATTCAAGAACACAAGATATTGTACTTCCCGCAACATCTATCCGAACACACCCAGCCGCCTGTTCGAAGGTGTTCAGGGGGCTGCCAAATAATCGTGCCATTCCCCCATTCCGGTATAAAACCATGACTCGCGACAAACTTGAAGTATTGGTAGCGCCTGCGTTAGCCTATGCAATCGGAAACTATCTGCACGGCATCCAAAAAAGAATGCTCTGGCGCAAACCGTTGAATCGAACAACCCGTTGGGCGGGGGTGTACACATGGACAAAATCTTCATTAACAAATGTGGCAAGACGATAGTGTGTGCGTTGATAACATTGAGCCTGTCCTGGATGGCTCATGCCTCCACCATGTCATTAACGGAAGTATCGGAAGGAGCCGCTTTCCCGGCGCCCGTGCCACCGGGATATGGCTGGTACAAATTCGCGAACCATCTGCACACGAACGTAGAGCCCGATGACGGCTATATATCGGTCAAAGATGTGATAAAAGCAGCGGCATCCAACGGCGCGACGGTGTGCGCAATAACCAGCCACCGCACCATGAATGCATGCAGCGACGGCGATTTCCATGAATGGGACGGATGCACGCCCACGTGCGGAGAAGAATGGGGCGGCGGCGAGCATGCGGGATTGCTGAACATGGATGGAGGCGATCCCATGGTAGGGTGGGCAATTCTGGACATGATCGCCTCCGTACAGGCACGGGGCGGTTTTGTTATCGCAAACCATCCCGTCGGCTTTGCCGGGGAATGGGACGACCCTCTTTGGCCGGGCATCAGCGGCGTAGAGGTGTGGAGTACCATCTGGCTGGGCGGGAAAAATGACGTCTCCGAACAATGGTGGCAGAACGACTTGGAACACGGCCGCCGCGCGTTTTGCATCGGCGGCAGCGATGTCCATTATCCCTTATTAAATACCCTTTGGCCCTGTAACGTGGTTCTATCACCGAGCAGCGACGCCGGATCCATTCTCGGCGCGGTGCGCAACGGCTGCCATTCCATCACGGCCGATGCAGGCACGGGGAAATGCGTGGTATGGGCCGATATGGAAAATGACGGAACCTATGAAACCTTAATGGGCGCCGATACCCGCATCGATGAGGTACGCACCATCAAACTGCGCGCGGAGGCCTTCGATCACGAGGGTGATATGCTCTCGATCTACACCTCCGTCGGCCATGTGAATACCTGGACAGTTGGCGAGGGAAATCCGTGGGCCATTGAATTTACATCAACCGCCGGGCCGGATACCCGTGATTTTTTCCGTGCGGAAGTAAAAACCTCCCTCACGATGCTCTCCATTTCAAATCCAGTTTATGTCAACACGATGCCCTATATTCGCAACGTGACTCCAAATCGCGCCCACGGCGCCGGTGGAACTGCCGTCACTATCGACGGTACGAACTTCCTGGATGAAATATACAGCGTGATTGTATCTCCGGAAGTGCCCGGACCACCCTTTCCCACCGTCAGTGTTCCGTTAACCGTCACTTTCGGAGGAATCCCGGCCTCAAATGTGGTCAAGGTGAGTTTCAACCAAGTCACGGTGGAAGCCCCGGCAAATCCAGTGGACGGACCAGTGGATATTGTCGTGAACACAGTGAATGGCCCCGCCACATTGGAGGACGCCTTTACCTACGATAGCACCCCGCCTGAAATTACGCTAAATGGGGATACGGTGATGTACGTTGAATGTCAACAATCCTTTTCCGATCCCGGAGCATCCGCCGATGACACCATTGACGGGGATCTTACGGCTTTCATTACCGTTGGCGGCGATACCGTAGATATCACCACGCCGGGCGAATACATCATCACTTATGACGTCAGCGACAGCGTCGGCAATTCCGCGGAACAAAAGACGCGTACGATCATTGTTTTCGACGACACACCCCCCGTTATTACTCTATTCGGCAACAGCGAAATGCATCTGGAATGCCCTGCTGCATATCATGAACCCGGCGTAAATGCATTTGACGAATGCGACAAAGAAATGAGCATGTTGGTGGTCATCGGTGGAACTGTTGACACCGCAACACCGGGGACCTATTTCATCACCTATGATGTACAGGACCGCGCTGGCAATAATGCTGTTCAGCAAGTTCGAACTGTCCTTGTAGAAGACACCACGGCGCCGGTTATCTCCCTTCAAGGCGCCAATCCGCTGGTGTTGTCGTGTCATGCCGACTATATTGAACCCGGTTACACCGCAATAGATGCCTGTGATGGAACCTTGACAGCGTCGGTTATCGTAGACAGCAGCGCAGTGGATATTCATGCCGAGGGTTTTTATACGGTCAACTATTCTGTGGCGGATGCATCCGGAAATCCAGGCGTACAGACCCGAACTGTTGAAGTTGCAAGCCCCTGTGGCGGAGAGGAAGGCGAAGGTTCTCTCGAAGGGTTCGAAGAGGGAGAAGGCGCGTTTGTTTGTGAAAACCACCTCGGCAGTTGTGACATTCACATTTGCAGCGAAGACACCCCCAAAACCATTCTCCCAAGCGAAACCACCACCTCCACCCTTTATGTGCCAGTGTTTGATTACATTCTCGATGTGACTGTTTCTATCGAGATTGTACACCCGCGAACAGAAGACTTGGTGGCCTTTTTGCGCTCTCCCAATGACATGCAAATCCTGCTCTTTTCATATCCGGGCGCCGGCGGGGCAAACATGACCGGCACCGTCCTCGACGACAGCGCCACCGCAAGCATCGCCACCGCCAGTCCGCCTTTTACAGGTTCCTTCAGGCCACAGTCTCCCTTGTACACATTCGACTATGCCAATATGCAAGGCAACTGGTCCCTCATGATTACTGACGCGGGCACGTCAGGATCCGGCACCCTCCATTCATGGAGCCTGACTTTCAATCCATGCCCGGAAGAAGGCGAAGGGGTGGAAGAAGGCGAACCTGAAGGCATGACCGAAGGGGAAGGCTCCATCCAAGAGGGAGAGCCTGAAGGCATAACCGAAGGGGAAGGCTCCATCCAAGAGGGAGAGCTTGAAGGCATGACCGAAGGGGAAGGTGCAACCGAAGGATTACCCACGGAAGGGCAATCCGAAGGTATTAGCGAAGGGGAGGGCTTCATCCAAGAGGGAGAATCTGAAGGAAGCGGATCACTGTTCCACATCGCGGATCAGAATGCTGACTGGATCATTAACCTTTCGGAACTCCTCCGCGTGATCCAGTTCTTCAACTCCGGCGGATTACATTGTCTGGCGGGAACGGAAGACGGGTATGCACCCGGTGCCTCCGGTGATACTTCGTGCATCCCCCATTCCAGCGATTATAATCCGTCAGATTGGCATATCGGCCTTTCAGAACTCCTGCGCCTTATCCAATTCTTCAACTCCGGCGGCTATCATTCCTGTCCGGGATCTGAGGACGACTATTGTCCAGGCATAGCCTAATTAAAAATGCCTAAATTACCCTAATGTGTGATCGGAGTCTATTACGATCACGGTGTTTAAAAAGGCCAGAAACGGTGGAAGATCACGTTTGACAATGTGCCAGAGTGTTTCAACATCATCATTGTGCATAGATACATTCCGCACTTTCGAGGATAGCCCGTTTCCTTATCCAATTATTGCTCCGTTCCACGGCACGACGGGTAAGCAAATCAACTTTCCGCCCCAGAATTTCTTGGAGTTCCGCTTTCATTTCCACCATATCCAGGAGACTCCATTGAGCATCAGGTGCAAATGCGACTAAAATATCAATATCGCTATCCTGATTAAAATCATCCCGCAAGATGGAACCAAAGAGACACATCTCGGCAATATTCCATTTGTCACAAAAGGTGTCGATCTCTTTTTTGTGCACTTGAATTAAAGCATTCATGCCCAATGTCATTTCCATAGTACGTACACGTTTATTCTTATATCCGACATCATATCATTTCGTTATGCAAAGTTAAATACGATCCCTTGAAAGAAGAGCGTGGATTCCCACTCTATCTGCTATGTACAATACATTCCGGCATCAGGAGAGTATTTGCATGTTGAATGAGAAAGAACTGTTTCAGGTGCGCGTGGCGCTGATTCAAGCATTTCTGCGGGATAAGAGGTATGACGGTATCCTTCTTTCCCGCGCAGACAACTTCGCCATGGCTACGGGCGGAAAACGCAATTATATCTGGACCTATTCCGACGTGGGCGCAAATTCCCTCTTCATCACCCGGCAAGGTGAAGCGTATTTTGTGGGGAACACTATCGAAGAACCCCGGCTCATGACGGAAGAACTGGGCGCACTGGGGTGTGGCATAAAATCTTTCCTGTGGTTTGATGACTCCGCCGCTGGCGTGGCCCGCAAAGCATTTCATGGAAATCTCGTTTCGGACGATGGCTCGCTGGGCAGTAACGTCCACGCGGAACTTGCCGTACTTCGAGCATTGCTGACGGAAACAGAATTAGAGAAATATCGCCGTCTGGGCCGCCTGGCCTCGGAAGCCATGACCGCGACCCTGCCTCAAATACACGCCGGCATGGCGGAAGCGGATATCGCGGCGATATTGATAACGGAAGGTTCGAAACGGCGTTGTCAGGTGCCTGTAACGCTGGTGGCTGCGGATGAACGCATTGCCCGTTTCAGACATCCCCTTCCAACTGCCGCACCGCTCCTTTCCGGATCGCTGAAAGAACAGCCGGTAAAAAATTATGTGATGGTGGTAGGCTGTTTTATGCGGGAAGGATTAGTTACGTCAATCACACGATTCAAACAGACCGGAGCGCTGCCACAGGGCATTTCGGACGCTCTGTCACGCATTTGCGGCGTGGATGCGCTGATACAGGAAGCCACACTGCCCGGTAAAACACTCGGTGAAGTGTTCAGCCAATGCATGCAGGCGTATAAAAGCCTCGGTTTCCCGGAAAACGAATGGCACAACCACCATCAGGGCGGCCCTACCGGCTATGCGGGCCGAACCTGCCGGGCCATGCCGGGCGAATCATTTCCAGTGCTCGATACATACTGGCCGCGACGCGTGCGTGAACTGATGGGCCAGGAGATAGCATTTGGTTCAGCATTTGCCTGGAATCCCTCGGCGCGCGGCGTCAAATCGGAAGACACTTTCATTTTGAACCCCGATGGGACCAAAGAAATTGTAACGCTCACGCCTGAATTGCCCGCCATTGATCTCGTCTTGGTGCTTGGCCGCGAAACAGATGTGATAAAGACGCCTCTGGCCGTTTCGTAGTCTGCTTGGATACTGCCGCCAGGAGTTGCGGCAGAAAGGATATAGTAGTTATAGTGGGGCGGAATATCGGAAAAAGACGTGGGAGGGAGTATGAAAACCGGCATTAGTCAATGGGCTTTTCCTGGCGATATGCCAGCAAAGTCGGCACTGGCGCTCGCCAAGAAGATCGGCTTTGAATCGTTTGAACTCTGTGTGGGCGATGAGGGACCGGTTCTATTGAACATATCAGAAAAAGAGGCTTCCGCATTGCGGGTACAGGCGGACAAAGCAGGCATTGCCATCACCAGCGTTGCCTCCGGCATGGGCTGGAAATATCCCTTGAGTTCTCCCGACCCAGCCGTGCGCCAAAAAGGGTCGGAAGTCATCGAACGCATGCTTCAGATAGCCCGTTGGGTGGGCGCGGACTCGGTTCTCGTGGTGCCGGGGGTGGTGACGCCGGAGGTCTCGTATGACGCCGCCCTTGAGAATGCCCTAAATACGATTCAGGACTTGGTTCCCGCCGCGGAACAGGCCCAAGTCTGCATGGCCATCGAGAATGTCTGGAACAAGTTTCTACTCAGCCCTGTCGAGATGCGGGATTTTGTTGATCAGTTCGAAAGCGCACATGTGGGCGCGTTTTTTGATATCGGAAACGTCCTGCTGCATGGATATCCGGAGCAGTGGATTAGCATTTTGGGGAAACGCATCCGCAAGGTGCATGCAAAAGATTTCCGGGTGTCCGCTGGCAATCTCGATGGTTTTGTAATGTTGATGGAAGGCGATGTAAATTGGCCCAAAGTGGTTGCCGCGCTCCAAGCAGTGGGTTACGCCGGACCACTCACTGCGGAGTATGGGCCTTATCCGCATTCGTGCGAAACCCTGTTGCGCCATTGCCACGCCAGTTTGAAATCTATTATTGCCTTGGCTAAAAGCTAAGGAGGAGAATGCAGTATGAAGGTAGCGTTAATCGGTTGCAGCGGCATGGGCAACGTGCATGCCCAAATGGCCACAAACTGCGGCCTCAAGGTATCAGTGTTTGCCGATAAAAATATCAAGATCGCCAAAGCTATTGCCAAGCAATATAAGGGCGAGGCAATCACGGACGGCATGGCAGCCTGCGAGCGGACAGATATAGATATTGTAGCGATTGCAACGCCCACGCCCACGCATCTCATGTTTGTGAAAGCGGCGGCCAATGCGGGAAAACATATCTTTTGCGAAAAGCCGTTTTGCCGGACGGCATCGGAATGCAAGGAAGCCATCGCGGCGGCGAAAAAAGCCAAGGTAAAGCTTTTCGTGGGGCATGTGGTCCGGTATTTCCAGGAATTTGAGGCGATGAAAACACAGATCGCCGCAGGAAAGATCGGCGAACCTGGCTTCGCAAAACTCTACCGTGGCGGTCTTCTGCCCATGGGCTCCGAATCCTGGTTCCGGGATTTTGAAAAAAGCGGCGGGGTAACCTTCGACTGCATGATTCATGACCTTGATTGGCTGCGTTATGTTTTCGGAGAGCCGGAACGCATTTTCTGCCAGGCATTGATGTATACGAAACGCGTCCCTTTTGATTATTCGCAGGTCACCCTGCGTATGAAAAGCGGCCTCATCGCCACCGTGATTGGCACATGGGCGCATCCCCATGGTTTCCAGGTCAAGGCAGAAATCTGCGGCAGCGGCGGCATGATCCAATTCAATAGCAACGAAGCCCCCATGGCTGCGATGAAGCGTGAAGTGAAGACTGGGCCGGACTGGGCGCTGCCAAGCAGTCCCGTGGATATCAGCCCCTATCAACTGGAATGGGAAGATTTCATCGGCTGGATTCGAGACACACGTACACCCCGCGTGACGGCACACGACGCACTACGGGCTGTGCAAATGGTGGAAGCGGCGCTGCAATCGGCCAAAACCGGCCGCCCCGTGGCACTGTAAGGGAGAAGTTATACCATGGCTAACATCGGAATCATGAGCTTCGCTCATATGCATGCTTACAGTTATGCCGCGTGTTTGAAACAGCTTCCAGGATGCGAACTTACTGCAGTATGGGATGACAACATCAAACGCGGCCGGACCGCCGCAAAACAATTCGAAACGAAATTCGTCGCCAATCTCGATGCCTTTCTGGATAGCAGCCTCGATGGCGTCATCATCACTTCAGAGAATATGAAGCATCGTCCGATGGCAGAGCGGTGCGCCGCAGCAGGCAAATGGATTCTGTGCGAAAAACCCATCGCTCCTTCCGTAGCAGACGCCCAGGCAATGGTGCAGGCATGTAAAAAAGCCAAGGTGGGCTTGGGCACGGCCCTCCCCTGCCGGTTTTCTCCACCTTTGATGGAAGCCTGTACGCAGATTCAGACCGGTGAATTCGGCGAGATCGTAGCGGCATCCTGCACTAATCATGGCCAGTCACCAGGCGGCTGGTTTGCCGATGATGCCTTATCGGGCGGCGGTGCCACCATGGATCATACCGTGCATGTTGCCGATTTATTGCGCTGGATTCTGAAAAAGGAATTTGTGTCGGTCTATTGTGAATTGGGCAACCAACTGCATAATAAAGAATTCAAAACGGACGACGTGGGCAGCCTGCAACTGGAAATGGAAGGTGGCGTGCAGGTATCGCATGTCGCCAGTTGGAGCCGCGCAAAAAGTTTTCCCACCTGGGGCGATGTCACCATAGAGTTCATTGGCACAAAAGGTGTGCTTTGGGTGGATGCTTTCAATCAAAAAATCAATGTGTATAACGACGCAGCCATGAAAGCCGAATGGGCCTATTGGGGCGGCAACCCTGATCTGGGCCTCGTGGCCGACTTCGTGCGCGCCGTCGAAGAACGCCGCGAACCCACCGTCACCGGTTTGGACGGACTTCGTGCCACAGAAGTCACAGCCGCCGCATATCAAGCCGCAAAAACAAAAAAGCGGGTGCCCATTAAGCGCACTCGTTAAACCGTTTGTTTATCAGATTTGCGGTCAAGCAGATCTAAATAGTTATTTTCAGATGCAAATAATCTTGAGTACGCGGCACAAAATGTATTACTTTGTCATTGCGAATATCCTCCCGCCCTTGGCGACAATTTGAAAAAAATGTACGGATGGGAGGGCGAGGCTCCCGCCGAGCCGTAAGACAAAACATCCCGGCTTGTCATTGCGAGGAGCGTTAGCGACGAAGCAGTTTCGACATAGTGTCATCACTTTGTCGTTACGAGAACCGCACAAAAGATGGTGAGAGACAATAGTTAACCGCGTGTAGTACAAAAACACAGGGAGACAAGAGATGAAAACGATCACATGTTCTTTTTTTATCCTTTTAGCGTTGGTTATAGGTGCAACCACCGTACAGGCACAAGATCAGGCCCCCGGAACCTCGGTTCCATTCGTGTATGTCTGCCAAGATGCAGGCGCGGGCGCCTATGAAGCCTTCCCGGATGTCTGCCGGCTCAATGACGGACGTCTCATGTGCGTGTTTTATGCGGGGTATGGCCACGTGGCGATGCCGAATGAAAAACTACCAAAGGGCGGGCGCATTTCCTATTGCACCTCCGGAGACGAAGGCAAAACCTGGAGCAAAGCCGAAACCCTCTATGACGGACCAGACGATGACCGCGATCCTTCGATTGTTCAGCTTAAAAATGGAACTCTCCTTTGCAATTTCTTCTCGCTGCGCAGTGCGCCGGAAAATAAACCGCCCTGGATCGGCCTGGGCACTTGGATCGTAACTTCAACCGATCTGGGTAAAACGTGGTCGCCCCCCCAACAGGTATCCAAGGAGTATTATTGCAGCGCACCCGTGCGCCAGTTGTCCGGCGGAAGCCTCATCCTGGGCCTGTACGCCGAAAAAAACGGGAAGGGATGGGGCGCGGTCACGCTGTCAAACGACAACGGGAAAACATGGAGTCCCGAAATTGATATAGACAACGGCGGCATGAACCTGGATGCGGAAACCGACATCATCGAACTCAAAGACGGTTCCCTGTATGCCGCCGAACGTGGCCGTGATGAAACGGCTGCATGGTCCATTTCAAAGGACCGTGGAAAAACGTGGAGCGTGAGCAAGGGTTACGGGTTTCCGGGCCATTGTCACTATCTCCACCGCAGTCCGGAAGGAATCATCCTGATGGCCCACCGCAAACCCAACACCAGCCTTCACTACAGTCTGGACGAAGCCCAGACGTGGAGTCCAAACGTGGTGGTGGACGACTGCGGCGGCGCCTATCCGTCCATGGTGACATTAAAAGATGGCTCCATCCTGATTGTGTATTACGAAGAGGGGGAAGGCTCCAGCATCCGCGCTAAGCGGTTCAGGGCCACACCACAGGGCATACGCTGGATGTCCGTGCCTGAATAGATACAGTTTGTAAAACGAGGAATTATGGAATGGTGACTAGCATGATACTTACGATCTTCGTGGCGCAGTTCGCGTGTGGCGCACTGCCCACGGAGTCTGAATTGTCCGAAGCGCGGCAATGGACGTCTGCTAAATTTGAAGGAAAAGTGGAAGCCCAAGCCCCGCAGATGAATTCTCTCGAAGTTGTGGCGAATAACGATCCCGTGCAGAGCAATGCACGCGGCGGAAAACCCATGAACATCGCTGGGAAACAATACACGCGCGGGCTCTATTGTCACGCGGTAAGCAAAGTCGTGGTGCATCTGGCACAACCAGGTGCGCGCTTTGAAGCAATCGCAGGCGTGGACAGTAATGAACAAACCAGCGGCGGCCGCGGCAGCGTGGTATTTTCGGTGAACGTCAAGGAAAAAGAAGTCTGGCATTCGGAACTGATGCGTGAAGGGATGGCAGGTGTTCCGGTTTCCGTCCCGTTAAACGGCGCGACCGCCTTTGAACTCACTATCAGTGATGGCGGCGATGGCATCGGCTGCGATCAATCCGATTGGGCCGACGCCAAAGTCACTCTGCAAGATGGCAATGAGGTATGGCTCGGTGAACTCCCCATCGTCAGTCATCAGCGGGCGCCATATTCCCCTGATCCATTTTTCGCATTCACCTATGGTGGCAACTCTTCTCAAGATTTTCTTAAAAGTTGGGCGTTGAAACGGGATCAGAAGAAACTCGATGAGCAGCGCACGCAATACACCCTGACCTACACGGCCCCAGAAAAAGATCTGGAAATCAGATGCGTTGGAGTCGCCTATAACGACTTCCCCACAGTTGAATGGACGCTGTATTTCAAAAACACCGGAACAAAGGACAGCCCCATCCTCAACGATATTCTTGCCGTAGACACAACCTTTGAAAAAGGCTGCGCGGAAGACTTCGTACTGCACCGGAACAAAGGAGACAATTGTACGGCGGACAGTTTTGAACCCATTGACGACATTCTAAAGGCCAAAACAGATAACCGCATCGCCAATACCGGCGGACGCCCCACCCAAATCGAGTTTCCCTATTTTAACCTTGGCTTCGGTTCCCAGGAAGGACTCATTTTCGTCGTAAGTTGGGCTGGACAATGGGCTGCACAATTCACCCGCGGCGACAGCGAAGGAATTCGGCTGCGTGCTGGGCAGGAGCTCACCCACTTCAAACTTCTCCCCGGAGAAGAAATCCGAACACCAATGATTGTGCTTCAATTCTGGAAAGGTGAACGCCTCCACGCACAAAACGTGTGGCGCGCCTGGATGATTGCCCACAACATTCCCCGTCCTGGCGGCAAACTCCCGCTGTTACCTGAATTAGCCGCCTGCAGTTCTCACCAGTTCGGCGAAATGATCCATGCAAATTCAGAAAACCAGAAATTCTTCGTCGACAAGTATCTCGAACGCGGTGTCAAGCTCGATTACTGGTGGATGGACGCAGGATGGTATTGGAACAAGTCCGGCTGGCCTAACACCGGCACGTGGGAAGTGGATACCAACCGCTTTCCCGGCGGATTACGCCCCATTTCAGATCATGCCCATGCCAAGGGCGTGAATATCATTGTGTGGTTTGAACCAGAACGGGTCACGGAAGGCACTTGGATCACCGAAAACCATCCCGGCTGGGTGTTTGGCGGAGCAAAAGGCGGCCTGCTCAATCTGGGCAATCCCGAAGCACGCGAATGGCTCACTGACCATATTGACAAACTGCTGACCGAACAAGGCATCGACCTTTACCGCCAGGATTACAACATCGATCCGCTGTCCTTCTGGCGCAACAATGATACGGAAGACCGTCAAGGCATTACGGAAATCCGCTATATCGAGGGCTATTTCACCTATTGGGATGAATTGCTTCACCGCCACCCCAACATGCTGATCGATTCCTGCGCCAGCGGCGGACGCCGCAACGATCTCGAAACACTGCGCCGCGCCGTACCCCTGCTGCGTAGCGATTACATCATGGAGCCCATCGGAAATCAATGCCACACCTGGACGTTGTCCTCATGGTTCCCCTTCTACGGCACCGGCACCTCGAAAACCGACACCTATCTCATCCGGAGCACCCTCTGCCCCCATTTCACCGCATGCTGGGATCAACGCGATGAAAAACTCGACTATCCCAACTTTGCGCGCATCATCAAACAATGGCGGGAATTCGGCCCCAATTACTTTGGCGACTTCTACCCCGTCACACCGTATTCCTTGGCCAATGATCAGTGGATTGGCTGGCAATTCAACCGTCCTGAAGCCAAACAAGGCATGGTACAGGTATTCCGGCGCGCGGAAAGCGTCTACGAAGCCGCAGGCTTGCCGCTTAAAGGCTTGGATGCCGCGAAAATCTATCATGTCACCAATCTGGACGCCCCCGATACCGCCAGGGACTATCCCGGCAGCGAACTGATGGAGAAAGGGCTGCCGCTAACCATAACGGAAAAACCAGGAAGCGCCTTCCTGGTCTATCAGGAGCTGTAAAAACTACCCAAAGAACGCACCCAAAGAATTCAGCCCCCCGGATGGCTGCCGATATGGCCATCCGGGGTCTTCTCTTGAACCGATTGCGGCTTTTTGCTTGCCCCGGCATCCTGAACGGTACGTCTTAATCAAATACCCATTTTCTTCTTGACAGGACACACCCGATGTTGTAAAATGGCGTATCGGACACGTGTCCGGACACGTATTCGGCTACTTCCATTCCACTGGGCAGGATTAAGGGTTGCAGCATGAGTGGCGTTGGGAAAGTAAGTGGCAAGACACATAGTACTGAGCCATGGAAAGGTAGAGTGCATAGTATCGCACTCCGATTCGTGCGCCCAATAGAAAATCAACCACATCCCTGCTTTTCACCTCAAAAAACGCTGAAAGAGCGATCATCAAAATCCGGGAAATGTGCCTTAAGGGAAAAGGATTTTTCTATGCATTATTACCGGCAATCTACCCATGTTTTGCTCGTGTTTACCTGTTTTTTAATAGGAATAATCCTATTATGGCCCATCCCAAGCTGGGGGGGGACGCGTACTGGACCCAGCGGCTACACCATCACGGAAGACCTTGTCTCCACGGGCGGCACGCTGCTCTTGCAGTCCGGCTTCTCCCTGAACGGCGCCACGGGTCAAATCGTGGTGGGATATTCCCTGGACGGGTCGGGCAATGTCGTGTACCACGGGGTGTTTGGCCCCTTGTCCGGTGAAGGCGAGGGCGAAGGGGAAGGAACAACCGAAGGCGAA
>Ga0116156_10000086_pt1 | contig 98992 bp, 83 predicted proteins | sample AD_UKC045_MetaG_FD_89891 | JGI IMG/M metagenome (GOLD analysis project Ga0116156, IMG submission 89891) | Active sludge microbial communities of municipal wastewater-treating anaerobic digesters from USA - AD_UKC045_MetaG | ecosystem: Engineered > Bioreactor > Anaerobic > Digestate | place: USA...
GGTGATGCCGGGCGACAATATCACGATCACGGGCGAGTTGATCACGCCGATCGCGATGACGGAAGAGTTGCGGTTTGCGGTGCGCGAAGGCGGCCGGACGGTTGGCGCGGGCGTCGTAACGAAGATAATTGAGTGAGTATGGTACAATGAGAGAACAGATTACACTTCAATGCACAGAATGTAAACGGCGCAATTACACCGGGATGCGCGATAAGCGCAAGCATCCAGATCGGTTGGAATTGAAAAAGTATTGCAAAGCTGAGCGCAAACACACGGTTCATAAGGAAGCGCGGTAGCGCGGAGTTGGTGAAGTATCTTCCCCAGCAGGCCTGTAGCACAATGGCTAGTGCAGCGGCCTCCAAAGCCGAAGGTTGGGGGTTCGAGTCCCTCCAGGCCTGCCATAGGTTTTAATACGTAGCCAGTGAAAGTGAGTGTATGTTAAAGCAAACGACAATGGCGGAAGGAAAGCCGGGCGTGGTCCAGCGGGTGCAGGAATTTTTCCAGGAAGTCCGCACGGAACTGGGCAAGGTAACCTGGCCTACGGTAAATGATTTAAAAGTGTCGACCAAAGTGACGATGTTGCTGTTGGGAATTGTGGCGGCGATCATTTTCCTTTTTGATCAAGTGTTTCAACGGGTTATATTGGTGTTATTGAACCTGGCGGCGTAGGGAGTCCAGACTGTGACCGACAAAACGCGTTCGAAAGAAGCTGATACCCTTGTGGCGGAAGCGGAAGATGCTTCCCAAGAAGGGGGAGGCGAACTGCGGCTGCGGGAATTGCCCGATGACGGCGTGAAGCGCCGTTGGTATGCACTGCATGCGCATTCGGGCCAGGAAGGCAATGTGCGCAAGATGTTGTTGCAGGCGGCGGTGCAGAACAATTTGCAGGATTTAATTACGAATATACTGGTTCCCATGGAACAAGTCACGGAGTTTCGTTCGGGCCAGAAGAAGACATCGCGGCACAAGTTCTTTCCGGGTTATGTGCTGGTGCAGTTGCCGGAGCACCCGGAGAAGTATCCGGAGCTGTGGCATTTGATAAAAGAGACGCCGGGGGTTACGGGATTTATTGGTTCGCGGACGGTGCCAGTACCCTTGGAGCAAGAAGAAGTGGATGCGATTGTCGAGGTGGCCCGCGGGGAGCGGGAACGTCCGAAGCCCAAAGTGGCGTTTGAGCCGGGCGAACGGGTCAAGATTATTGACGGGCCGTTTGCGAACTTCCTGGGCAAAATAGATGAGATTAATGTGGAACGCGGCACGCTGAAAGTGCTCGTGGAGATTTTTGAACGGTTGACCAGCATTGAAGTGGAATTCTGGCAGGTCGAGCAAGTGTAACGGAGATTTGATTCATGCCTCCCAAGAAAATGAAGGCCCAAGTGAAATTGCAGGTAGCAGCAGGCGCGGCGACGCCCGCCCCGCCGGTGGGTCCGGCGCTGGGCCAGCATGGTGTTAATATCATGGACTTCTGCAAGCAATTTAACGAACGGACCAAGGATCAACAGGGTTTGGTTATTCCGGTCGTTATTACGGTTTTTGAAGATCGCAGCTTCACGTTTATTACCAAAACCCCGCCGGCGCCGGTATTGCTCAAGCGGGCGGCCAAGCTGGCGAAGGCATCGCCTCAACCCAATAAGAACAAGGTGGGGAAGGTGACGGACGCGCAGGTGGAAGAGATTGCCAAACTGAAGATGCCCGATCTGAACGCCGCGAGCCTGGAAGCGGCCAAGAGCATGGTAAAAGGCACCGCCCGAAGCATGGGGCTGGTGGTTGAAGGTTAAACAATAGGCTTGCCCCTTCCTGGGGGTGAACAGTGGGAGGACCAGCAGGTCCGGTTGAACCACGGAGGTTGTATCATGGCGAAGGCCAGTAAACGCGTAAAGGCTATCCAAGCGAAGGTGCAAGGGGGCCGATTTTACACCATTTCCGAAGCGGCGCAACTCATCAAGGAGTGCGCCACCGCCAAATTCACCGAAACGGTGGAATTGGCCTTTTTCCTGGGCGTGGATCCACGGCACGCGGAACAGATGGTCCGCGGCTCCGTATCGCTTCCCCACGGCACGGGCAAAAAAGTCCGGGTTGTAGCATTCTGCAAACAGGAAGAACAGATCAAGGCCGCTTTGGCGGCAGGCGCTTCCGAAGCGGGATCGGAAGAATTAGTCCAAAAAGTTCAAGAAGGCTGGACGGATTTCGACGCGGCGGTGGCTGCGCCGGACATGATGGGCCAGGTAGGGCGTTTAGGCAAGATTCTGGGTCCACGGGGGTTAATGCCCAGCCCGAAGGCGGGGACGGTTACGCCTAATGTGGGTCAAGCGGTTGCGGAGATCCAGAAAGGCAAGATCGAGTTCCGCGTGGACAAGAACGCAAATATTCACGTACCCATTGGCAAGACTGACTTTACTGCGGAGCAAATTGCGGAAAACGCCGCGGCGGTTATTGGTGCGATTGTGAAGGCGCGTCCCGCATCGGTGAAGGGGGTATACTTGAAGACCTGCTGCATCAGCAGCACGATGGGGCCCGGCCTCAAGATGGACCCGGCCCAAATGATGGCCCAGTTCAAATAAGGAAGTCCGCGCGGCCCTTCGGGGCCGCGCTTAACGTTTCAGGAGGTCGTACATGATAAAGAATGCGAAGGGCATTTTATTCACGTCAGAGTCTGTGACCGCAGGTCATCCGGACAAGTTGGCGGACAATATCTCCGATGCGGTGCTCGATGCGATGATCGCGCAGGATCCGATGAGCCGTGTGGCGTGTGAAACACTTGTTACCACCGGCTTGTGTGTTGTGGCTGGCGAAATCACGACGAAAGCCATTGTGGACATCGCTAATGTAGCGCGCGACACCATTGTGGACATTGGTTACACAGGCGGTGATTCCGGTTACGACGGACGTTCGTGCGCGGTTATGGTGACACTCGATAAACAGTCTCCTGATATCTCGATGGGCGTAACCGCCACTGCGACGCACGAACAAGGCGCGGGCGATCAAGGCATGATGTTTGGTTATGCCTGCAACGAGACGCCGGAACTTATGCCGTTGCCCATTCATCTGGCGCACAAAATCGGCCTGCAACTGGATGCCATGCGCAGGCGCGGCGAGGTGCTCTGGCTGCAACCCGATGGCAAATCGCAAGTAACGGTCGAATATGTGGACGGCAAGCCACGGCGCATTGATACAATCGTGGTGTCCAACCAGCATTCGGCAAGCGTTTCCAACGATGAAATCCGCCAGACGGTTATAGAGAAGGTGGTGAAACCGATACTGCCGGCCGAATATGTAGATGGCGAGATTATTTATCATGTCAATCCAACGGGGCGCTTCGTGGTGGGCGGACCCTGCGGCGATACCGGTCTCACTGGGCGCAAGATTATTGTGGATACCTATGGCGGCATGGGCCGTCATGGCGGCGGCGCGTTTAGCGGCAAGGATCCGTCAAAGGTGGACCGGAGCGCAGCGTACATGGCGCGGTACATGGCGAAGAACGTGGTGGCGGCGGAATTGGCGGAACGGTGCGAAGTGCAGTTGGCATACGCCATCGGCGTGGCGCGGCCGGTATCGATTAATGTTACCACGTTCGGCACGGGTAAAGTGGACGATTTGAAACTTGGTGGAATCTTGCAGGATTTGTTTGATTGCCGCCCTGCGGCCATTATCGACACGCTGGACCTGCGCAAGCCGATTTACCGTAAAACTGCGGGTTACGGGCACTTTGGCCGTGAAGATCAAGGCTTCCGCTGGGAAGAAACCGATCAGGCCGGCGCCCTGCGCAAGAAGGCAGGTCTGTAAAATTGATTGTCAGGAAAAACTTCTTGAAAGAAGTTTTTCCTGAGGCCTTTTCAAGAACTTTTGAGAGCGCGGAAAACCCTCGTTGAGGATTTTCCGCGCGACTTCTTTTAGTAGGGTATGGCATAATCGGAGGAAGCACGGCAAGGAGAGTTATGGGTATTTCCATCGCGATGATCGTCAAGAATGAGGCTGGCTTTCTTGCGGAATGCCTGGAAGGGTTGCAAGATCTCGCGGAGGAATTTTGCGTGGTGGATACGGGGTCTTCGGATGAGACCGTGACCATTGCGGAATCGTTCGGCTGCCGTATGGGTCATTATGTCTGGAACAATGATTTTGCGGCGGCCCGCAACGAATCTTTGAAAATGTGCCGGGGCGACTGGATTTTTGTGGTAGACGCCGATGAGCGGATAGCAGGGGAGGACATTCCGTGTCTTTGTGCGCTGATAGAACATGGCCCGCAATATTGCTACCGGTTTGTCACCCGCAACTACACGAACAACGCGCGCGTAAGCGAGTTTACACCTTGTTTGCCAGAAGATCCGATGGCGCGCGGATTTGCCGGATGGTTTCCCAGCGGGAAGGTGAGGCTGTTCCCCAATCATTTTGGGGCGTATTTCGAAGGGCAGGTGCATGAACTGGTCAATCCTTCGCTGCTGGCACGTGGCATTGAAATCGTGACGTCTGACATTCCGATTCACCATTACCCTCTACTTAAGCCCGAAGAACAGGTTCGGAAGAAGCAACTGATGTATATCGAGTTGGGGTTGGCGAAACTAAGGGAAGATCCAAAAAATGCGCGGCTGGCGGCGGAATTGGGGAATCAATATGCTGAGATAAACGATTACGTGAATGCGGTGGTCATGTACCGGGAAGCGGTGCGCTCGGAACCCAACAATCCGCTGTATTTAAAAGATCTTGGCGGCGTGATGCATCTACTGGGGAAAAACGAGGAGGCGATCAAAGCGTTTACGCTGGCGCTGCGGCTGGATGCGGCGATGGCGGATGCCTGGCGCAATCTGGGTGTGGTGTATGCCTCGCAGCAGCAGTGGGTGGAGGCGCTGGAGTGTTTTGATCATTTCACGGGATTGGCGGCGGGGGACAGCGAGGCGCATCGGTATCGTGCGGTGGCGCTGGAGCGGTTGGGACGGCTGCCGGAAGCGCTTGTGGAAGCGCGGGAGGCCTTGCGCCTCCATCCGGCGAATCAGGAAGCCCATTCCTTGGAACGCCAACTCAGCGAAAAACTTGGGGCCATGCCGCCTGAATAATATCCGGCAGATCCGAGATACGGTCAATGGAGGCATCCGCACCGGCATGTTCTTCTTCAGGGGCGAAACCATAGCGCGCGGCGATGGCCAGTGCGCCGTTCGCCCGGGCGGCTGCGATGTCTTCGCGGCGGTCCCCAACCACCGCTGCGGGGCGAACGGGGATTTCATTCATAATGTCCGCGACCATGGCGGTTTTATTTTTGCCTCCGGCATCCCGTGCACGCACCAGGGTAAGGTGAGATTGCAGACCGTGGGTGCGCACGAATTCGTTTACATATGGGGAAGGGCCATTCGAACAAACTGTAAGGCAACACCTCATTTCTAAAAGGCAGGTCAGCATCTCGTGGACGCCTGGATAAAGCTGTCCTTCTGAGGCAATGAGCGTAAGCTCATGGGCATTGGTTTCCTCTACGATCTGCGCCGCTTCGTCCGGAGGGCATTGTTGTGCCAGCCAAGCTTCGTAGTCTTCCACGGGTTTGCCGAAAAACGCCTGGATGGTTTCGTGATCGGGAATCGGTAATCCGTGGTTTGCGAAGGTGCGTTGCACGGCGGGCACGGTGACCAATTCGGTGCGGAACAACGTGCCATCCACGTCGAAAATGATCAGAGCGGCATATTTCGAGGTCATACCATGGCTTTCATGGCTGCGGGGAAGACGGGGCATAACCAGAGGAATTGCAGCGGAGCAGATAGACGTCTTTCTGGCCCGCGCCCAGGGAGTTGGTTTCTCCGGCAAGCAGGAATCCGCCATCACTTGCCTGAACCAGAGCATAAGCTGCATCATCGCCTGCCCCGCCGATATTCCGGGTCCACAACGCTTCGCCCTGCCCGTCAATTTTCACCAAATAGACGTTCTCATCGTTATTTTCCGTGGAGGCGGTGACCCCGCCAATAATAAATTCACTGGTGCTTTTGGCCAGAATAGCATAGGCGGTATCCATGCGATTGCCGCCGAATGTGCGGAGCCATACCTGTTTGCCGTTATTATCCAATTTCACCGCCGTCAGATCCACACTGGTGAACTGCCCCGGGTTGTACTTTCCCGCTACAATGAAACCGCTGTCGCCGGCGGAGGCAAGGGCGTAGGCACGGTCGTCATACAACCCGCCAATATAGGTCTCCCAACTTTTCGTCCCGTCATTTGTTGTTCGCACGATGTACATTTGTTCGTTGCCATTATCGGAATACCCTGCCGCTAGATAGCCATCACTAAGCGCTAACACAGCGCTTCCGGACTCATCACTCAGCCCAGGTCCCGGGGGGCCGGTAAAGGTTTTGGCCCATTCTTCCGTGCCATCGCCTGTGATTTTCAGCAGATATAAATCCATCTTGTCGCTAAAATTGGAGTTGGATTCTCCAGTGATAATAAAGCCGCCATCACTGGTTGCGGCCATGGCATAACCGCGATCCGCGCCCATGCCGCCATAGGTTTCCGACCAAATTTCCTTCCCTTCTTTGTCAAGGCGCAACACATAGACGTCACTGCTGCCCTTGCCGAAGGAAGTAGTCCAGCCTGCAATCACAATATCTTCTTCATCCCCTTTATCATCAGCGGGTACTGCCACGATGGCTTCGCCCGCTTCATCCCCTGTTCCACCAAAGGTTTTCGCCCAGACTTGGTTTCCCTCCACGTCCACTCTGAGCACATACATGTCCATATTGCCTTGCGTGTCGGGGGTGGTTCCGGCGATGACATATTCTTCCCCTTCTCCCTCTTCTGACTCTTCCATTGCGTTTGTGGTGCAAATGGCAAGGGCGTAGTCGTCTCCCGCCGTACCGTATGCCTCGGCCCACATATTGCCCGCGACGATGTATCCCGAACCGCGGACCATGTCTTCGCCGTCGGCGTTGGTCACAGTAAGGGATACTGTATAGGATCCTTCTTCCGTGTACGTATGGACGGGATGTTGTTCCGTGCTGGATTCACCATCGCCAAAGGTCCACAGCCATGCCGTGATGGGGGAGCCATTGGGATTGGAGGTATCAGTGAATTGCACTTCGAGCGGTGGTTTGCCATACCGTGGATCCGCGGTAAAGCCCGCCGCGGGCCCTTTGCATCCCGCCGCAGCCAATAATGCCACTAACGTGCCGCAAAACAAGCAAGCCCTCATTTTATACCCTCCGGTTGTGGATCTAATCATCTGTTCATCAACGCTCTTATCACTATACACCTTCCGAGGCCCACTATAACAATAAACGCCTGATTTCAGGAGAATAGGCGGGCTGTGCAGTATGGGGAAGCCGCATTTTCGCAAATGCCTCGGTTGAAGTGTCCTGGTGTCATTCGCATAATGTAGGCTACATGGGCGGAGATGACCAAGATGCTTGTATTAAGGAAAAATATTTCTCCGGGGAACGTGAACTTGCCGCACATCTTTTCCATCAGGCCGTTGCCCTGGGATGTGCATCCATTCAACGCGATGCCATGCATGGCGCCGCATGAATTCCTGCCGGAAGCCTATGACTGTCCATTCTGATCAATCTACTTTCGGGGTGGTGATCCCCTGCTTCAACTGTGCCGGGGTGTTGCGCCGCTGTGTTGAATCAGTGTTGGCGAGCGCCGCGTCCTGCCCATGGGTAAAGGGGATTTACCTTGTGGATGGAGGGTCCACAGATACCACATCGGAACTCTGTCAAGAACTCGCGGCGCATCCCTTGGTGCACGTACTCCGGCATGATGCATCCAGCGCCTCGGCCAAACGCAACGCCGCTCTCCGGCAGGTTGAAGCTGATTTTCTTGTTTTCACTGATCCTGATTGCATAACCACGGCGGAGTGGCTATCCGCTTATTCAAAGGCGGCGTTGGAGTGGTCTTGCTGTACGGGGCGGGTTACGCCTCTTGTTCCCGGCCTGGCTACCGCGATCCGCACTTCCTCCAAGGACCGAACCTATCAGCCCCGTCTTTTGTGGCGCGCGTTTGCGTTCCGGGCGGGATCTTCCAACAACCTGATGATATCGAGGGATCTCCTGATGCAATTGGGCGGTTTTCCGGAAGATTTGGGGCCGGGAACTTCAAACGGCGTGGCTGAAGACACGGAGGTGCTCTACCGAGCGTTGCGGGCGGGTGTCCCAATTCGTTACTGTGCCGGGGCTGAAGTGCAGCATGATCATCCGGAGACCACCGAAGTCTATTTACTGAAAAAAGAATTATACGCGCGCGGTCTGAGTTACTTTATGTTCAAACGGTACCGCAGTGATCCTGCCACGTATCTATCGTTTACAGTGATGATGGGGCATTCATTGGGACGATGGCTGTTTCATACAATGTTTTTTAATCGTTTTGGGCGCATCCAAGCCTATCGCGAACTCCGGGGCCGTTATCGTGGTTTGTTGGATGGGGCCGGATGTTCTGTGCGGCATCCGGCTGAAAACGAAGAGGAAACACCCCCTGGCGGAGAACCATGATGGAATCGGAGAACAAACAAAGGCATTGGCGCCGGCGTCTGGTGGATGGGGTCATGGGAACGGCTTTGCTGATCACGGGAATAACGATTGCACTCATGTACATCCCGCACCAGGGGGGCGGTCAGTTTATTGAGAAGACATGGTGGTATGGACCATCGGCTATGTTTGCATGCGGCAAAGGGCTGGCCATGCCCGCGATTGAAAAAATACCGGCGCTGAACGCGTTTTTAACCCAGCAGACGGGCTCGTTTTCCTGTGAAGAACTTCCTGCGGATCTCAAGTTGCAGCCGTTGTATGCCTTTCACAAATCACACCGGTATTTAATGCTGGCCGTGGGATGGATTTGGCGGATATTAGGCATATCGTGGGACAATGCGGCCTGGCTGACGGCGCTCTCCTGTGGTGTAAGCGCCTTGTTGATGTATGGTATTTTCCGGCTGGCCATGAACCAGGTTTTTGCATTGCTGGGGACCCTGCTCTATTTGTCGTTTCCCATTCATTTGTCGGTATTAACCCGGCTGCGCGACTATAACAAGGCCCCTTTTGTTTTCGGGGCTGTTTTTTTACTGGGATATCTGGTTAAATCCAAACGCTCCCCCAAAACTGTATTAATATCAAGCGCCCTTTTAGGATTGATCCTCGGCGTTGGTCTTGGATTCCGGCTGGATCTCTCGTTATTTGTGTATATCGCTTTGGTCACGCTGCTTTTTTTTCTGCCGGGCCGGTTTCAAGAGAATTGGTGGTTGCGTGGGGCGGCAGCCGCCCTTTTGGTGATATGTTATTTACTACCGTCTGCGCCGATTCGGCAGTCACTCCGGGAAGAAAACAGTTCGGCGCCCCACAATATGTTGGGGGGCATCGCCTGGCAGTTTGAAACTGAGTTGGGCATTGGCGGCGCTCCGTATCAATACATGCCCCTATATCTTGACGCATTAATCTACAGTACGACCGCCAGTTATAGCTATCGCACGGGCGGAATAACCGAACCCATAGATTATAAAAGCAGCGAGTATTCCGCCTGCGGCGCACAGCATGTCCGGGAATATCTTAAAACCTATCCGGCGGACATGCTGTTGCGTTTCTATGCTTCTGCATTGAGCATTCTCGAAGAGTCACCACACCGGTTTTGCCTTAATCCAAACGGTCTGGATCCAGTTGTGTTGAAGGGGCGGGACCTGACCGGCGTTGTGGCATGGCATATCATTCATTGGGGCCGGTGGTACGTTGTGGCGGTTGTGCTGCTTCTCGCGGTTTGGAATCTACGGATGGCCTGTGTGGTTTTTGCGCTTTTCATGATGCTGGGCATGTATCCCGCCCTGCAATTTGAACCACGCCATTATTTTCATCTTTCGTTTCTCCCACTTTGGTTCATGGGGGCATTTTGGTCCAATGCATTACGTGGGGCCTGGCGGATGTTCCGTTCTGACAACCGCACGGCCGCCGCCGCATGGATTCGCGAACATGTGTTGTCCCGCCGCACCTTGGGAAAAACAGCCGGTTTCGCCGCGGTATGTATACTGGGATTGTGGATCCCGTTATTGGTCTTGCGCGTGTATCAGTCGTCGGTCATGGGAGAGTTCTATCGGCAATTAAATGCTGCCGAGCTGACGCCCGTGCCCTGTTTGGAAACGGCGGACAAAGATCTGCCCGGCTGGGTCTTATTGCATCCTCAGCAGTATTTTGGGAAAGATGCGTTTTCTGCAAGGGATCAACAAACCAAATTCCACACGGAATATGTGGTGGTGGATATTGCGCCCATGGAAGGTCACAGCATGTACCTGGAGGCGCAATATTCCGCGGATAGGCCTGCTAATAATCTTTCCATGAGTTTTAGCCAGGAGCGTCTGCCTATCTCATCCACTACCGCACGAGTCATATTCCCCGTTTATGAATTATCCGAAAAAGGGAATGAACGGTTTTTTGACACACTACATTTGCGCGCCTCGGACAGGCCGCGCGTCAAAGGCATGTTCCTGATAAAGAATCTTGATTCATTCAGACTCTTGCCGTCCCTGGTGTTAAAACCGGAACCCTCTGACAATGCGCGCTATCTGCGGTTTACACCCCATCCGGCGCCGTATTTATTGCGCACCTATGCCGCCAAGTTTAAAAATTCCATACTTAATGGGGGCTTTGAACAATGGGAAAGGGGAATACCTGCGCAATGGGGGGCCGCTCCGGGACGTATGACTGTAGCTCCGGAAACAAATACGGTTTCTGAAGGAAAATTGGCACTTCGCCAAACATGGCAAGCGGCGGATTGTGGAGATCCACCTTCAAAATTATTGTATTGTCTGGTCAAGGGGTTGGAGCCGAACACCCGGTATGAATTAATGGCGGATGCCTGTTATGAAGGCCCAAACACGGTCAGCGTCAAAGCATGGCAGCTTGTACCCACGGAAGACCCAAAAGTGATGGGATGCGCATCGTTGGGAGAGGTGATTAGAGTGAGGCGTGGCAAGTATATGATTCCCTCCTCAGGGGTTTTTATCACCCAGTCGGCCAATCCTGTCATGGTTATCATTGCGGTATGCTCGCAAGGCCAATCCTATCCCGATACGGCTCTTTGGGACGCCTTCCGCCTGACACCACTTTGGATGCGGTAGATGGCATAGTTTTACCATTCTTTTAAATATGCTGTTTAATATGTTGTCGCATGGAGGCGGCGTAATTGAAGATGTCAGGGAAAGTCACGTACAATAAGGCGGTTGGCTAAGCCGGAATTTACGGCAATATGTACACAAGGGGCGGAAACATGAATGAACAACCGAGCGAGACACGCCAGGTGCAGGCTTTTACCCCGAGGCAATGGGGGGTATACACGGCCTGCTTCGCACTATTACTCCTGTTTCATGTGGGGATGAATTACTGGTGGTTGAAGGAAGACAACCACCCCATCCGCACCGATGAAGAAAGCCACATGATTTCAGCGCGGGCCTATTACAAGGTACTGTTCGTGCAAGAGTATGACAGCCCCTTGCAGAGACTGATCGCGGTGTCCAACATTCCCCCCAGCGAACCGGCGCATCCGCCGCTATTGCATCTATGCGGGGCATTGCTTATGCGGGTGTGCGGGTATGGCCCGGATGTGATGGGGGCTTTGAACACCCTTTCCTTTGTGGCCGTGTTATTGGGCTCTTTGCTGATTCTGCACAGGTTTCTGCCGCCATGGCATGCGTTGTATGCCGTCTTTGTTATTAGTTTTACACCGATTATTTTCGCTTCCTCACGCTATTTTATGACCGATTACTTGTCCTTGGCCATTGTCGTTTGGGCATTCTATGCCTTGTTACGGTGTGAAGGATTCATGAATACCCCCTGGGTATTTGCGTTTGCACTATTGAACGGTTTGGGTATATTGGCCCGCACCACAACCTTTCTGTATTACCTCGTTCCCTGTACAGCCGTTGCATTAATCGGTTTGTGGCGCGCATTGCGTCCGGCGCGGGGGGAGGGACTGATCAACAGGCGGCTTGGGCTGTGGCTATTTAATGGAGTGATGACGGTGGTGGTTACTTTTGGCGTATTCGGCCCTTGGTATTTCAAACATCTGGATCAAGTTTATGATTATTGGGTAAATCGTCATCGGGGCGGGCCTGGCGGTCCCATTGCGCTATTTCAGCCGGATACGCGCGGCATACCGCAGGGAACTGATCTTCGCGCATTGGAAAAGGCTGCCCAAGAGAAGAATCAAACCGCCGCGAAGGAATCTCCTCCGGCCAAGGCCTCCCCGGCCGTTGCCGCCGCGCCGCCCGCGGTGCGGCTAAAACATTTGGGCTTCCTGGATCAATTGCTCCATCCGCGTGTGCCGTGGAGCATTTATCCCAAAAACGTCATACAGGATGCAGTTTTTTTCCCCATGTTCATGACTGCCCTGGCAGGCATAATGATCATGATGATGTATTCCAAATACCGGCGCATGGAATGGATGTTGGTGCTGCTCTGGCTGCTGGGATCCTGGGCATGTATGACCATGGTGATGAAATATTCCACTCCTCGTTACACCCTTCAGGCCATGCCTGCACTGGCCATATTCGCGGCCTTGGCCGTCACGGCGCCAAAACACATTTTTGTGCGCAGAATCGCCATGGGAGTGTTTGCCGCCTGGCTGCTGTTTCAATATGGCAACCTGACCATCGCGCCCTATGGCCCCATTCGCGAATGGGGTTTTTACACAAAGCCACACTCCACGGATCCCCGGCATTATCGTGTGCCGGATATCGTTATGTACAAGGATACCCTCACGCTGGGATTTTCCTATACCAGCCTCTCGGCGCCGGTGAAGGAAAATTTTAAAGATAAAATATTTAATGCATTGCTGCGCGCGGAAAGCAAACGCCCTTTGGTCAGAGGAGAATACGCAAACTATCTCCGGCTGAACATCCGGGGCATGGAATTTGAGCAGGAGCATTATTGGCCAAGCGGGAGCGCATCCATTTTGGACAAACAGGAGACCAGTGGCAATGCCGCGCCGCCCAAACGCAAGTTCCGGTCAGTGGGACAGGGAAAAACGCCGGAGGAATTGCTGACAAAAATCGACTCGGCGGACTATGTGGTGTACGCCATTAATAACGGCAATGAGGACGTGGAGCAGAAATGGCTTCAAACATTGGCAAAGTATGGTTTTCAACCCTTTGAACGTTTCCAGGAGAAGGCGTTTGGAGAGGTGCCGGACAGAACATACGGGATTCTCGTGCGGCAGCCGAAAACGGAACCAATCCCAATTCTCAATACAGGGGACATAGACAAGCTCAATCTGGTACAGCTTTATCAATTCCGCAATACCGTGGGATTGGGCACGGACCATCCCGATTTCAAAGCCTATGCCGACAAGCGTTTTGAACGCATGATCCAGGACTTGCACGTCCAGCCTTTTCATGTAAATGAATCGCTGACATTTATCTCCGCGGATGCCAGCCGTCTGGAGGGCGACTGGTTTTTATTCCGTTTTATTTTCAAAGTAAACGCCCCCCTTAACGAAGATTACCGTATGTATTTCCACGGCCAAGTAGCCCCGGAAAACGTCCAATATCTCCCCAAGAATTTCCAGAAGGACAAGGTTATGATGTGGAATTTTGATCCGGATCCCCCCACGCATAGTTGGCCGGTCAACGATTATGTCATCATAACGCATCGTATTAAGGCAGCCCTTATTCCCTATAAACTCAAACTTGGCTTTTCCCTGCCGGGGAATCAGTATTTCGGCTCCAGTATTCCGTTGGGTGAAATTGATTTCAACAAGATTAAGTAGCCGCCTTGTTCTCTTTGGGAGGCGTGCCGCAAACTTGACCTGATCAGGGATAAGCTGTAAAACTCCCTCTTGTCATGGCTCTACCTATACGTACAAAACGGCTCGATATTCCGATTCCGGGTGTGCCGGCGCAAACCGTGTCGGAGGGGAAACCTCCGGCCCATGTGGCGTTGCTCACCCGCGATTATTGGAAGATGCAACCCGTGCTTCAGGTGGAAGCGGGGGATGCGGTTAAACGGGGAACCCTCCTTTTTAAAGACGGCCAATCCGGCGTGCTCTATACGGCGCCGGGCGCCGGGACGGTTGTAAAGATTCACCACGATCCTTCCGGCATGCCGATAGCGCTGGTTATTGAATTGAATGCGCGGGAGCAGGCCGGAACTCCGGAGGAGAGAGATTTCCAACCGTTTCACTCTTTTCCCCTCCGGGACCTTGCGCTGTGCACCGGCCGGGATATAAAAGCACTGTTGTTGGAATCCGGTTTGTGGACGGCGCTGCGAACGCGGCCCTTTGGTCATGTAGCGGATCCGCGGATTGAATCGTTTGCGTTGTTTATTAATGCCATGGATACGGAACCACTGGCTCCTTCCATGGATGTAGTGGCTGCGGATCGCGCCGAAGACTTGTCGATCGGCGCGCTGGCCGTGTCGAAACTGACAAACGGCTACGTATTTTATTGCAAAGCGGCCGGCGCTAGAATCATACCGCCCCCAAATATTGGGGTTATGGTCCGGGACTTTCCAGGAACACACCCTCATGGCACGGTGGGGGTTCAAATACATCAATTGGAACCCGCGGGACGGACGCGGCCCATTTGGCATCTTGGGGTGCAAGACGTGCTTGCCATAGGAGCGTTGATTCGCACGGGCCGTCTGGACGTATCGCGCATAGTTGCGCTGAGCGGTCCGGGGATGGTGCAGCCGCGATTGATTCGCACGCGTCTGGGAGCTTCCCTCGCAGAGATCACCACAGGCGAGTTGCATCCGGGGCTCCATCGGATTATTTCAGGGTCGATTCTGAACGGGCGTGCGGTTATTGGAGGAGATGAGGCTTATTTGGGACGATATCACCAGCAGGTTTGTGTGTTGCCGGAGACTCCAGGACCGGGCTCAATGCTTCGGCGGGGGATGATGTCCATGCTTTCTCCCTTTCGCCGGGGAAAACCATGGGAACTGTCCACCGGGCACTCCCTGAATGCGCTGACCATCCTGCCCTTGGGATGGTACGAACAGGTCTTTCCCCTCGCTATCCCCGTGACTCATCTGCTCAGTGCCTTGCAGCGCCGTGACTATGCTGAGGTGGAAGCGTTGGGCGGGCTGGAGTTGGACGAAGAAGACGTGGCGCTCTGCTCCTATGTTTGCCCGGAGAATATTGATTTTGGCCGCCTGCTTCGCGAGGCGCTAACGGCGTTACAGGGAGGGAGCGCGTCATGAGCGGATTGCAGCTCATCTATCCGCCCCACGTGCGCGACGGCGTTCTGCGGAGCCGCGTGTTGATCGCGGAATGCCTGGCGCTGGCCCCATTTGCCGTGGTTGCACTGGCATTCGATCCGGCCCCAAGAATAGCAAGCATATTGGGGGTGATTTTAGTGGCGGCAGGCGCAGTGGAAGGGCTTTTTGCTGTTGTACAAAAGAGGCGTTGGGATCCACGATGTATATTTAGCGGCCTGCTCTTTGTTTCAATGCTTTCACCGTCTGTGCCGTTGGGGCAAGCCGCGGTTTGCATGGCCTTGGGGACAGTGGTTTCTAAGAAACGGTTTGGCAGTGCACGGCTGAATTGTCTTCATCCGGCGTTGACGGCATATGCAGCGCTGATTTGCTTCTTTCCGGCGTCACAAGCCGGCGTGCGGACAGGGACAGTGGAAGAATTAATCGTATGGGAAGGCGCATTTGCCGTGGCTGCCGGGCTTGGGGCTATGGGGCTATTGCGGGCAGGTCTCCGAAATGGACGCATCATGGCTGCTCTGTTCATTGGATTTTTGGGAGGCATGATTGCTTCCTTTGTATTTGCTGGTTTTGATGTATGGCCGGATCGGATAGCCGGTCTGTGTTTCGCGGGCGTTTTTCTAATGGCCGATCCGTATACAGGACCATTTACAAGACCTTCCCAATGGATATTCGGACTAGGAACCGGGATCCTCATGGCGATTTTTCCTGCCGCAATGCCAGCATCGCCTGAGGTCTTCTTTTTATTGCTTCTATTGTGCAATGCATTGGCTCCGGTCATGGATGACTATGTAGTGGCCAGGCACAAAGAACAACTGAAACTACCCCCTCAGAGAAGCCTCGTATGAGATGGTTGCTGTGGACGTTGCTGCTTATTCTGCTTGGCTGTGGCTGTGGCTTGAGCGGACCGCAGGAGTATCAGTTTCACGGGCCCACGATGGGCACTGCCTACACCGTTAAGGTGGTTGCGGCGGTTTCTTCAAAAGAAGCGGAACAGGTTGGATTGTTGATCAGGGGCGTTTTGGCGTCCTTGGAGGCGAAAATGTCCACATGGGAGCCGGATTCCGAACTATCGCGGTTCAACCAATCCCAATCCACGGAGCCGGTGGCGTTTTCACCGGAGGTTGTGGACGTATTTCGGATCGCGCAGGAAGTGAGCCGGCAAACCGAGGGCGCATTTGACGCGACGGTGATGCCGTTGGTGGAGGCGTGGGGATTCGGGCGGCGGCCGGCGCCCAAGCCGCCGGATGAATCGTCTTTGCAGATGATTAGGGAGCATGTTGGGTATCACTACATTGAAATTGGCAAGGATAACCGGGTGCGCAAACTTCGCCCGGATATCTATTGTGACTTTTCGGCCCTGGCCCCCGGATATGCGTCGGATTGTATTATTCGCGCTTTGGAACAGAGGGGTATCCGGCGATGCATGGCGGAGGTGGGGGGCGAAGTGCGGGCCGTGGGAATGAATGCGGCCAATCAGCCCTGGAAAATCGGTATTTTGCGCCCGGTATCCGATGAGACGGATATTCAGCGCATTGTGTTACTGGATAATTTGTCCGTATCGACTTCGGGCGATTACCGCGAGTATCACATTCGGGAAGGAAAACGGTGGTCGCACACGATTGATCCCGCCACGGGCAGGCCTGTGGAACACCCCTTGGCATCTGTAAGCGTGTTGCACCGGGAATGTGCTTGGGCGGACGCCTATGCCACGGCGCTCATGGTGATGGGGCCGGAAAAGGGGTATGACTTTGCGGTTCGGCAGGGCTTGGGGGCGTATTTTATTGTACATTCCGAGACGGAAGGATTTGTGGAAAAAACGACCCCCGCCTTCGATGCGGCGGTAAAATAAGCTATTTGGCGCAGGGCGGGAGGATGCAGTACAATACACCGGTTTGTTGAACCGGGTTGGGGAGTAGTCTGGAAGGATCTGAAACGCGCCATGAGTGAAAATGGGCAAACATACCGTTGGGAGCGGCTTTCACGCATTGCGGCGGTTGTGTTTTTGGTGCTGGGCATTTGTGCCTTTCCCTTTGCTATCCGGACCACCGTGGACAACCGGATGGAGCTGTTCCTGGGCCGCGATCCCAAGGCCAATGAACAATATGAGCAGTTCCGGAAGGCTTTTGGAACGGATGAGTTCGTGGTTGCCGCGTATACCGGCAAGGATCTTTTCACCCTGGAATCGTTGGATGTTCAGGTCAAGACATTCGAGCAATTGCAGAAAGTTAAGTTTGTCAAACGCGTTTCCGGTTTGCCGCAGGTATTCAGCGAGGTGTTTGGCGGGGAAGATGTCGAGGAATTGAAAAAAGACTTTCTCGCCACGCCGTTTTATCATGGATTCCTGATTTCCAAGGATGGTACGGTAGGCTCGCTCCTGATGGAAATGGACCGGCCCGGGGGGATCGAAGACCGGCGCAAGTTGATAGAAGATGTTTCTGCTGCGCTTCAGCCGTTGCGTGATTATGGATTCCAGGTGCATCTGGTGGGCCCGCCCGCTTTGCACATCACCATGGAAGATATTTCCCAGCGCGAATCGCGGCGCACTTTCCCTATAGCCCTGGTATTTTCGCTGGTCATTATGGGCTATCTCTTCCGATCCGCCAAGGCCATGATTATTTCACTTCTGTGCACCGGCCTGACCGTATTGCTCGTAGTGGGGCTGATGGTGGTGGTGCATCGTCCGCTGAACATGGTCACGTCCGTCCTGCCAGTCATGTTATGTGTGCTTTCCACGGAAACCATGATCCATCTTTTACGCCGCTACCAGGATTGGCGCGCCGAAACGCCGTCCATCCAGGAGGCGATTAACCGCGCGGTAAGCCAGAAGGCGCTGGCATGCATTCTCTCCTCGATGACCAAGGCCTTCGGATTCCTGTCATTGTGCATTACCGACATGGTTCCCATCCTCGAATTGGGCATTTTCGCGGCAGTAGGCCTTGTCGTATCGGTTTCTGTGAACATGACTGTGGGGCCGCTGTTGATCGAATGGCTCCGCGTGGGGCCCCGCGTCCGCAAGCACGTCACCCCCATGCGCACCGCCGCCTTCGTGGGCCGCTTCTCGCAGCGCTATGCACGCATTATCTTCGCCATAACCGCGATCCTGGTAGTGATCATGATCGCCAGTCTGGTAAAGATTCGGGTGGAATCCAATACCTTGACCTTCCTGCCGCAGGATTCGGAAACCGTGCAATCGTACAATTTTGTCGGCCAGAAATTGACCGGCCTATTCTCCCTGGAAATTGTGGCCTCCATGCCTTCCGGATGGCTCGATTCCAAGAACTGGCCGGCTATTGAGGAACTGACCAGAAAGCTGGGGGCGGAAGCCGGTGTGGCACGCGTGGTGTCCCCGCTCGATCTTCTCAGGAAGCTCAACCAGTGGGATCATGACTTTGACCCTCAATTTTATGTTTTGCCGGAAAGCAGCGAAGTCGCCCAGCGGCTGGTGGGAGAGTTGGACGAAACCGGTCAAAGTGAAATTACCCGTCTCGTTGCGGATGAAGGAAAAACCATCCGTATTTCCGTGTTGGTGCGCGACACGGATTCCAGCCGTTTTATGGAGATCGAAAAAGACGCGGAAGCGCTTATCGCCAAGCTGCCGGCGAATATCACGGCGTATCCCACCGGTATCGTGCTGCAAATGGCCAAAACACAACTCAACCTGGTGTGGATGCAGGTCAGCACTCTTTCCATTGCGTTTATTACCGTGTTCCTCGTGATTCTTGTGGGACTGCGCTCCTTGCGCTATTCCCTGATAGCGTTCATTCCCAACTTGTTCCCAATTCTCAGCGTTTTCGGTGTGATGGTGGCGTTTAACCTTGCACTGGACCCCGCCACGGTAATGGTCGCGAGCATCGCGCTCGGCGTCGGCGGTAATAACGCCATCCACCTGATGGGCATGTATATGCTGGTGCGTAAACAGGGCAAATCCACGCCAGAAGCCATCCCCGAGGCCCTCGGCATCGTGCTCCCCGCCAGTCTTACCGCCGCCTCCACCTCCTGTATAGGCTTTATTGTCCTCGCATGGTCTGCGTTCATCCCGATCCACTATTTTGGGATCCTCTCCGCCTTCGCTGTGATTGTTGCCCTCGTCGGTGACATGATCCTGGTCCCCGCATGCCTCACCTTCTTCGCCGACGACATGCGCGCCGAGAAAAAGAGCAAAACCGCCGTTGCCTAACGGGCGGATTTCAACTCCAGCCGCATTTCGTACGAATCGTTTTCTGACCGGAAACTCGTTTCCCCCACCACGCGGAAACCGAGTTTGCTGTAAAGCGTAAAAGCCCGTGCATTCTCTTTCATCACCGTTAAACCAATGGCCTGTTTATTTAAGGAATGCCGGGCCAGCGCAATCAAATGGGTCAGAAACACCCGGCCGAGTCCTGAGTTTTGGCATCTGTCCAACATACCAATGCCGAGATGCGGCACATCTTGTGTAACATTCCCAATGAAAAAATGGGCAAAGATGTTCCCTTCCGGTTCCAGTGCGATAAGGCTCAAATCAGTCCCTTCCACAGCCTTCTGAACCACCGCCCGGAAAGCTTCCTCCGAGATATCCTTGAACGGTTCATAATAATGGCGGCTCTGTGCTGACAATCCCGCATAAAACCGGCACAACGCCGTTTCGTCACCCAACTGAAGTGGCCGCACCGTGAAATGTATCATTCCAGAAAGTGTACTCATGAAAACACTCTATCCCAAACCCATTATACTGAGATTTCATGCTTTCAATGAAAATATGTCATACTGGGAATATACAATAATTGGAAACAAGCGAAAAGGAGAGCTGCCATGACCTCTCGCGAACGCATACTCGCCACGTTGAACCACCGGGAGCCTGACCGTGTCGCCCTGGATCTCTCCGGGCACCGCTCCTCCGGCTTGTCCGCCATGGTGTACCCGAAATTACGGGAATATCTGGGATTGCCCCCAAAACCTGTGCGGCTCTATGACCCAATTCAGCAACTCGCCATTGTGGATGAGGATATCTTGGAACGGTTCGGCGTGGACACCATCGAACTTGGCCGGGGTTTTGCCTTGGATGATCGCTGGTGGACCGATTGGACGCTGCCCGATGGAACGCCCTGTCAGATGCCGGTCTGGGCAATGCCGGAGCGTGAGGAGGGACGATGGGTGATTCGTTCCGCCAGCGGCCGTATTCTGGCGATCATGCCGGACGGCGCACAATATTTTGAGCAGGTATACTGGCCATTTTATGAGCAGGATGACAATCCTGACCATATCCGTGAGGCGATGGGCGAATCCATGTGGACAGCGATTGGCTCGCCGCCGGGCTCAGAAATCGGCGGGCCGAACGGCCTCACCGTGCTGGCCGAGGGCGCACACCGGTTGCGAACGCGCACGGACCGGGCGATTATAGGTCTTTTCGGCGGGAACCTGCTGGAAGTCGGACAATTTTTTTACCGCAACGATTATTTCCTGATGCTGCTGGCTCAGGATCCGGACCGCGTGCATCGGTTCCTCGACAAGCTCGTCGAGTTCCATCTCGACAACCTCGAAAAATTCCTCGGCGCCGTGGGTTCCTGTATTGATGTTGTCCTCTTTGGCGATGACTTGGGCATGCAGAATGGACCGCAAATCTCGCCCGCCATGTATCGCGAATACTTCAAACCGCGCCATGCGATGATGTGGAAACGCGCTAAAGAACTCGCCAACGTCAAGGTCATGCTGCATTGCTGCGGCGGCGTGCGCGAACTGCTCCCCGACCTGATCGATGCGGGTCTCGACGCCATCAACCCCGTGCAGATTACATGCCGCGGCATGGAAGCCGAGGGGCTGAAACGCGACTTCGGCAAGGACATCACGTTCTGGGGCGGTGGATGCGACACGCAACAAATTCTGCCTAATGGATCGCCCAAGGAAGTGGCGGAACACGTCAAACGGCAAGTGGCAATTTTGAGACCTGGCGGCGGATTTGTCTTTCAGCAGGTTCACAATATTCTCTCCAACGTTTCCCCGGAAAATATCGTGGCCATGTACGAAGCCGTGCGAAACGCTTAACAACCCACTAAAAACAGATGCAGGCAGGGTGTCCATGCTGCATTAATGGGTGGAATTTTCAACCGTATACATTTCCAACGTCGAGCTTGCAGACATCTCCCGTTCCACCGGCGGAACAGCCGTATTCTTCGTTTTCTCTGATGTGGCAAATGGCATGTAGGTTCCGTGGCCTTGGTGTAGCAGCCAGAAGCGTTTGGGCGCCAGGGAGTGATCTCCAATCCCTCGTGTGGTTAATGTAAATGCGTCTTTTTCCTTCACGCCAGGCGCGGCATCAATAGGAACGGTTGCAGGTGCATACCCGAAGTGCGGACGGTAATATTCAAAACAAACCCGCTGGATGTCCGCCACATATAACACATCGCCTTCCTGCCAATTTTCCTGCACATGCCGGAGCAGCGGCTTTATCTCAGAAACGCCGCCAGGACCGGAGCGCGCTTCCACAAGCACCTTCATGCTCTGCACCACAGGCCGGGCCAGCAATACACTCAACAACACCATTGCCGTTACACTCCACCGGATGCCGCCGCAGGTCCGCACCGCGTTCACACCTTCTGCGATCACCAATAGAAAGGAGGGAACTAAAAACAGAATGTATTGGTTTCTGAACGGATACTGATGCAATGCCGACGCCGCCATGACCAATCCCCCGGGAACCAGCAGCAGAAACAGCACCCTGCGCGCGCGAATCCAAAGGGAGAGGATGCCGATCATGCAGGCCATCAGTGCCAGTAAGGGCGTAGTTAATCCTCCGGGGAAACTGACGAAATGCGTCAAGAATTCCCGCCACACGCGAATATCTTCCGCTGTTCTTGGCGGGATGGGCACGGAAAGATATGCGCAGGTCTGCGCGAATAGGTCCCCAAGATCACTGGCCGTCACGTTCATTCGGAATATATACATATGAATCAGGAAGCTCAGTCCGCATGGGATGCCCCAGGCCAGCGTGCATAGGAGTACTCGTCTCTGTCGTTTCCAGGCTGACTCTATCAAGTCAACCATGCCGATTCCCGCCAGCACAAACACGGCCGCCAGTGAATACCACAGCACCACCACCCCGAAGATCGCCATGTACATGCTCTTCTTTGGGCCATCCAGACGCAATGCAATAAAATACGCGATGCATACCGCCAGCACATCCAGGGCATAATGCCGCACTTCGCTCGAATAATAGATGAGATGCTTGGAAAAGGCGAAGAATGCCATGGCAATCAAGACAAATCCCCAATCACTAGCAGGAACGGAAGGATTATCTTTGCTGTCTTGATGTTTGGCCATACGCCATGCAATCCCCGCGAACAGCCCTAGCGAAAGAATCCCCGCAAGCAGGGGAACCAAACGCAAGGCGTACTCGCTCCCCCCTGCGAATAGTGTCACCAGCTTGACGGTCCCCAGAAAGCCAATCGGAAAGGTTCCCGCCTCCAACGGTCCAATAAGCCCGGAAAACGGCTGCTGGAGTATAGCCACCGCAAGACACGCCTCGTCATACCAGAATTCGCGGTTGTGGAGATACTGCGCCAAACGCAGTACAATGCCTGACGCTAAAATGCCAACTAGCGCAAGGTGGTGAACCGTCCGGCGTTGCATGCATCCTCTCCTGCGCCGCCCATTACGCGGCAGAGGCATTGTATACAGAAGGAAGTATTCCCCGCACGTTCGTGTTACTATAGAAGACAGTGGTAACACGATTGTAACTAAAAGGATACTGTTATGGTAAGAAGGCGCCTTGTGATCCTGGTCCTGGGCATCGCGCTATGGGGATGTGCCACGCAACAGGGAGAAAAGACAGACCTTGCACCGCCCTTGCAGATTGCGCATTGGGTTAAGGGCGATCCGGTGGATTTGGCGGCGCTTCGAGGACAAAAAGCGGTGGTGGTGGAATTCTGGGCCACGTGGTGCGGCCCCTGCCGGGCGAGCATACCCCATCTGAGCGAATTGCAGTGCCACTATAAAGATTCCGCCGTATTTGTGGGCATCGCCGAAGAAACCCTAAGCGAAGTAAATCCGTTTGTAGAGAAAATGGGCGATCAAATGAACTACACCGTCGCCATTGATGATGGAGGAAAAACCGCCGCGGCCTATATGGACGCCAACAAGATAGATTACATTCCCTATGCCTTCATCATCGACAAATCCGGAAAACTGGTTTTCCACAGCCACCCCATGGACCCGAAATTCGAGGAGGAACTTAAAAAGGCCGTGGAGAGCAAGTGATCTTTTATCTACGAATTGTTGGGATAAGTGATTGTCAATAAAATAAGAGCGGAGAGTATCAACTCTTATAGACATCCCGACGATGGCCAATACGGATCACCAATACTACAAGCACATCGTCACGGATTTCATAGAGAACGCGGTATTCCCCAACGCGAATTCGATAAGTGTTGTTTTCTCCAGACAGTTTGACAACCCCTGCGGGACGGGGCATTACCGCCAACGCATCAATGTGGTCACGCATGCGTTCCTGTGTTTCTCGCGATAGCTGATGCAACTGCCGCCGGGCATGTTTGGAAAATTCAACGGAATAAGCCATGCAAGCACCCTACAGGTTTAATTCCGCTTTGACCTGTTCCCAGGGAATTGTGCCTTCCTGTGCCATCTCTTCCCGCGCCTTCCGGATTTCCTCACGATCAATTTGATCCTCGATTTCTTCGATCCATTCCAGGAGGTCCAGAGACACTGCCGCCACACGTTTGCCTTGGTATTCTATGATGACACGGTCTTCCCCTGCAGCAACCTCGGTAATTGCCTCGGCAAGCTCGGGCGGGATATCTTTCAGAATTAGTTGTGTCATATCTATTTTACATGTCCTATTTGGAATTGTACCTCTCCCGTAAAAGAAAAGCAATCACCCGGAAGAAAAAAAACAGACTTATTCCCCGCGCCGCAGGGTGATGATCGCGGCTTCCGGGGGGCAATGGTAGCGGATGGGGAGGTCGGTGGTGCCGAGGCCGCGCGTAGTGAAGCCTTGCATGGATCCCATTTTCCAAACGCCTTTGATGTATTCACGCGGGCAGCGTGCGTTGGGGTAGACCATGCCGATTATGGGCAGGCAGACCTGTCCTCCGTGCGTATGGCCGCAAAGATATAAGTCCACGCCGTGCTGCGCCGCCTCGGGAATTTTTTCGGGAGAATGGATCAACAGAATCTTAAACGCGTCGTCAGGAGCGCCCGCCAGAGCGTCCTCCAGATTGTCACAGCGGAACTTGTGCGGGTCGTCCACACCGCCGATCCATAGTTTGGCCTTGCCCATGGTCAACAGCACGCCTTCATTCATCAGTACACGGACACCTAGTTCTCTGAGTCCTGGGACGATATCGCTCAGGTCGTGATTACCCAGCACGCCGAAGGTGCCGTAGCGCGCCTCGATACCGGTGAGCACGCGGTGCAGATGCTCGTGGACCTTGTCTTGCAGCCCGAAATGGCCATAGCGATAGTCGCCGGTCATGAGGCACAGGTCTACGTCCATGCCTTTGAGCAGAGCAACGATGGATTCCGTAAACAACGTGTCGTTGGTGCTGAAGTGGAAATCTGAGAGATGAAGAATCCGCAGGCCGTCCAGATCTTCGGGAAGATTTGGATAGCGGAAGGTTAACTGAGTCAGGCCTGGTGTACGCGCATTGCGCCGGCCGCGTTCATACAGACCGCAGAGTTTGAGCACAACAGTAGCTAGTGTGGCGCGGAACTCGCTATACCAGTCGTGGAAATCCTGCTCATCACCCTCGCGCAGGTTCCAGTGGCGCTCCATGTCCAGCCGCTTGCGCCACAACGCTTCCGCACTTTCTTTCGAAGGTGTCTCCACGGTCCATTTCCAAAAACAACATAGCCACGGCGTTCATTTCCGCCGTGACTAGTAGTTTACCTAGATTTGGCTATCCACGCAATAAAGCGAGTGCGGAGCGCTGCGCTACATTCCCCTGCAGAATCGCCGCGATGCCTCCCTGCTGCATGATCTGGTTGCGGGTTCTGTCCATCACCGTTCTCGCGATGTCCGCGTCCCGGATCATGGATTCCGCGTTGGTGGCGTTCATCACACTGTTTTGAAGTTGGTTGATGTTGCTCTCAAAACGGTTCATTTGCGCGCCCAATCCGGCGCGGTTCTGATCGATGCGCGTGAGAGCCGTATCCACGTTGTTCAACGCCGCCGTGGCGCCCGCCGCCGTGCTCAAATCAAGACCCGTCAAGCCCAGTGCCGCCGTGTCGGATTGGTTCACGGTTACTTGGGCCCCGCCCTCCGTACCCAAGGGTGTCGTCGTATTGGCGTTCAACATCGCCTGGCCGTTGTATTGTGTATTTTGGGCCACATCGTCAATCTGGCCCATAAGCTGTTGCGCTTCCGCGTTAAGTGCATTGCGTTGATCCTGCGTCAGGGTGCCATTCGACGCCTGTACCGCCAATTCACGGATGCGCTGAGTGGCTTGTTGTTGCACGTCCAGGCCTGCATCCGCTGTCTGGGCATAGTTCACCCCCGTCTGGAGGTTGTTCATTTCCTGCTGCCCCTGCAGAATCTTCGTGCGGAAGCGCTCTGAAATCGCCAGCCCCGCCGCATCGTCCGCCGCCTGATTAATGCGAAGGCCCGATCCCAATTTTTGCAAGGCATTCGTCAGGGCTTTATTGGCCTGTTCGGTTTGGCGATTTGCGCCTAAAGCAGGAATATTGGAATTTATGCGCAGACCCATAACTTCCTATCTCCCATGGTTACGGCCTTATTTCGCATCCCTGCTTGGCCACTGTCCAGTACACTATATCATACTTTCTTCAGAACTGCCAAGACTTTTTCATTCTTTTGGGCGCAATATATGTGTTTGGCGCTCTATAAATTCCATCAATTCAATAATTTATAAAAAACAAGAGATGACTCAAGCGCCCCCGGTGTGGACCCCACATGTACAAGCTGCTTTACAACCAAGCGGGGGGGGGCATACCTATTCTTCGTTTGATCGGCATCAGGACAAAAGGCTGCGGTTGAATATGCTGGGCATGATCTCTACAATCGTTTTCAAGGAGTAAAGTGCCAAGCCGAGACTTGGGAACCCGGTTTTTTCCATAACATATGAAGTACACGCCTATGTCAATGCACTCTAAACATCCTGAGCCATATCCCCCCAAAACGGCAGCACAGGCACTCGTCGCGGAAATGACAGGCCTGTTGATGAATACCCCCTCTGGATCGAACCCAACCCCTGTGCTTCGGGCGGAGGTTCCTCTCATGGCCTGTTCGCCACTGGAATGGCTCAGCGCCCAGCGCGAGGTTACACAGTATTATTGGTCGGACCGCGAGAGTACATTTGAGATGGCGGGAATTGGTGAGGCGGATGTGCTGATCCCTGGGGAAAAAACCGATACGGAGGCATTGTTTGACCATATTCGCAGGCAGTTGTCTCCGCAATATCCCAGCCTGCGGTATTACGGCGGATTCCGATTCCATAGAGGGCCTGTGAAGGGGGAGCGCTGGCGGGCGTTTAAAGAGTACCGGTTTGTTGTTCCCCGCGTGGAGGTGGTGCGGCGTGCCGATGCGTATTTCCTGGCATGCAATGCGAGAGCCGGCGGGCCTGATGAGAATGCGCGGACGCTGGAAACAGTGAAGACCACTCTGGGGAATGTCCAGTTTCCAGACACATTCACTACTTTAGCCGTGCCCGCGATTCTTGCGCGGGAGGATCATCCGGATCGCGAAGGGTGGGATCGGTTGGTACACGGCATATTGGACGCCATTGCTAGAGGCGATCTGGAAAAAGTGGTGCTGGCGCGGGAGACCTGCTTCACGGCGGAAGTCCCTCTCGATCCCGTGGCGTTGCTGCTGCGGTTGTCAGAGTATAGTCCGGTTTCGTTCCGGTTTTGTTTTCATCCCGCGGATGATCGTGCGTTCATCGGCGCATCGCCGGAGCGGTTGTATCACCGGAACGGATGTTATTTACAGAGCGAGGCCATTGCAGGGACGCGCCCGCGTGGCAAGACAGAAGAACAGGATCGCATGTTTGGCGAAGAATTGATGAAGACACCGCGCCTGCGCCGTGAACAACAATTTGTAGTGGATATGTTGAAGAGCCGTTTTGAGAGCCTGTGCTACGAGGTGAAAGTGGAACCGGAGCCCTGGCTGTTGCGGCTGTCGAATTGTCAACATCTATGCACCCGCATTGAGGGATTGCTGAAGGATACTTTTGCGGACGCCTCGCTGATCGAAACGCTGCACCCCACGCCCGCGACCGGCGGCACACCACGGGACAAGGCGTTGCGCTTTATTGAGTCGGAAGAACCTTTTGATCGCGGGATCTATGCGTCTCCGACAGGCTGGGTGGGATATGACAGCGCGGAATTTTGCGTGGCGATACGGTCCGGGCTGGTGCTGGGGAATACCCTGGCGCTTTACACGGGGGCGGGGGTGCTGGCAGGATCTACTCCGCAGGAAGAATGGGACGAAATTGAAACCAAATTGGCCAACTTTTTAACGGTGTTAAATATCGATGCTGGATAATGCGCCAAACATAAATCATCTGTGGGCCGGGCTGCTGGTGGAAGAGCTGGCGCGTGGCGGTGTCTGTTGTTTTTGTATATCCCCCGGATCGCGGAGCACGCCATTAGCGATGGCGGCCGCGCGGCATCCCCGGGTGCCTTCGGTGGTGCATTTTGACGAACGCGGCGCGGCATTCCATGCACTGGGCTGGGCATCGGCCACGGGCAAGCCTGCCGTGTTGATCTGCACTTCCGGCAGCGCCACGGCGAATTTCTGGCCGGCCGTGGTGGAGGCGTCCATGTCTGGCGTGCCGCTGATTCTGCTCACGGCGGACCGGCCGCCGGAGCTTCTGGATTGCGGTGCGAATCAAGCGATTGATCAAATCCGGCTGTATGGCGAGTATGTACGATGGTCGTTTACACTGCCGTGCCCGGACCCGGAGATTCCGCCGGGCATGGTATTAACTACGGTGGACCAGGCGCTTTATCGCGCGCAGCATCCGCCTGCCGGACCGGTGCATCTCAATTGCATGTTCCGTGAACCCCTTGCGCCGTTGCTCAAGGATCAGGAACAGATCAAGGCCTGCATGGAAACTCTTTCCAAGTGGAGGCATGCTCAAGCGCCCTTTACCTCCTTCCGCATCCCGAATATTCGCTTGAAAACGGAAGATGATCTTGCGCTGCTCAATCTGTTGAACGATGTGAAGCGCGGGCTATTGGTGGTGGGACGGTTGCGCACGGCTAAAGAGAGCGAGGCCGCGCGGCTGCTGGCGGAAACGTTGCAGTGGCCGGTGTTTCCGGATGTGTGTTCCGGAGTACGGCTTGCCGGTGCAACCAAGGCCCCCTACGTGGCGCATTATGATCAACTGCTTCTCTCGGATACATTTCAACGGGAATGCACGCCGGAATTCGTGCTGCATTTGGGAGGAGCGATCACCTCGAAGCGATTGCAGGAGCATCTGGCCCGTCTTCGGCCGGAATATATGCTGGTGAATGCACAGCCTTTCCGCCAGGATCCCTTTCACCAGGTTACGCACCGCGTGGAAATGGGCATCACCGGTTTTGGCAAGTGGCTCACCCCATCGGTGCGCGATATCGGCGCACCCTCCTGGGGCAAGGATTTCTCCGAATATTCCCAGCGCATATCCCGGCAGGTGGATGACTGGTTGAACGAGGCATCCGCGCTCTCTGAGATTGCGGTGGCGCGCCTGGTGTCGCGGCAACGTCCCGCTGGAAGCATTGTATTTCTCGGCAACAGCATGCCTATCCGCGATATGGACATGTACGGTGCGCCGGATGGTCCCGAAGGATTAGTAGTGGCAAATCGTGGGGCGAGCGGCATCGACGGCAACATCGCCACGGCGGCGGGGTATGCGAACGCATTACAAACACCGGTTACGGCGGTGATTGGGGATTTGGCGGCGCTGCATGATCTAAATTCGGTATCGTTGCTGCGCGCCTCCGCTGCCCCGGTGATTCTCGTAGTGGTCAACAACAACGGCGGCGGCATTTTCTCATTGCTTCCCATCGCAGAGTATGAAGAGAATTTTGAGAAGTGCTTTGGCACGCCACATGGGCTGACGTTTGAGGAAGCGGCCCGTATGTTTGGGATATCCTATGCCTGTCCGGATTCGCAGGAACTTTTTGCGCAGGCTTATGGGCAGGCAATAGCCAAAGGAAGTTCATCGCTGATTGAAGTGCGCACGGATCGTGCGGAAAATGTGCGCGCGCATCGTGAACTACAGGCGGCGTTACGTACGGTCATATAACACAAGGAGACAAGTCATGGCGGAAAAACTGGCAATCGACGGCGGTCCGAAAACGGTAACCAATTCTTTGGTGGGATGGCCCAAGTTTGATGAGAAAGCCATCAGAGCGGTGGAAGAAGTATTGCGCTCAGGCAAAGTGAATTATTGGACCGGTCCAAAGGGCATGCAGTTTGAAAAGAAATTCGCCGAATGGCAGGGCAGCAAGTATGCGATCAGCGTGGCCACAGGCACCGCCGCTTTGCACGTGGCGCTTGCGGCGCTGGGCATCGGCCCCGGCGACGAAGTTATTGTTCCTAGTTATACGTTTATCGCGAGCAGTTTTTCTATTGTGCAGGCGGGCGCCATTCCGCGTTTCGCCGACGTTAATCTCGAGGATCACTGCATCAGCGTTGAATCTGCGGAGAAGCTGGTGACGGAGCGTACCAAGGCCATCATGCCGGTGCATCTGTATGGCAATGTGTGCGACATGGACAAAATCTGGGCCTTCGCGAAAAAACACAACATTTTTGTCATTGAAGACAATGCGGAGGCGTTCGGCGGCGAGTTTAAGGGAAAGAAAACCGGTACTCTCGGTAAAATGGCGGGGTGCAGCTTCTGCCAGAACAAAACATTTACCACGGGCGGTGAAGGTGGCATGGTTACCACCGACGACGAAGATCTTGCGTGGGAAGCGCGCAGTTTCCGCGATCACGGTTATGACGTGAAAGCGCGCATGAACCTGCTGGAACTAGAACAGAAACTGCCGTACATCCACAACCGCATCGGTTGGAATTACCGCATGACCGAGATGCAGTCCGCCATCGGCCTTGCGGAACTGGAGCGCATAGATTCCTGGAACATGCCCGCGCGGCGGCGCAACGCCCAGATCATTCTTGATGCGCTGAAAGACGAGCCGCTGGTGAAGTTCCGGCCCATCGACACCCCGGAGCGCCGCAACGGATGGTATGTCATGGCGTTCTCGCTCGACATCGAAAACATGCGGTGCGATATCAACCAATTCGTTGCCGCGGCGGGTGCGGAAGGCGCACCGGCCTGGCGGGTGTTCTGGCCGCAATGCCACACTGAGCGCGCTTTCATGGAGCAGCATGGTTTCGGCAACTCCGGGTTCCCGTTTACGTCGAAAGAATACACAACGCCGTCAAGCGTGGAATACACAAAGGTGGAAGTGCCCAATGCCATTTGGCATCAAAGTCACACATTCACCTGTTTCGCCTATCCGACCTTCACGGAAAGCGACGCGCACCAGATCGGCGGCGCCCTGAAAAAAGTCATCCGCGCTTACGCGAAATAGTTTTTTCCGCTCGTTCCCAAGTTGCACTTGGGAACGGACTTTTTTCAAAAGCCTTGCTTTGATATGCAGCATGAGGGAGAACTAAAGCATGAATAAGAAAATCCGTTGGGGTGTGTTGGGATCAGGCGGCATTGCAAAGCGCCGGACGATTCCAGAAGGCATCACACAGGCGTCAAATGCGGTGCTGACGGGGGTCTTTGACGTCAATGCCGAGGTGAATCGAGCCATGGCCGCGGAGTTTGGCGCGGCGGCGGCGGAGAGCGTGGAGGCGTTGCTAACCTCGGATATCGACGCGGTGTATGTCGCCACGCCGGTCAATGTCCATTACGAACAGGTGCTGGCCTGCGCGCGCGCGGGTAAACATGTGTTGTGCGAGAAACCCCTGGGCATGACGCCGCGTGAGGCAGAGGAGATGGTGACCGTTTGTAAAAAAGCGGGCGTGCAATTGGTGTGTGCGTTCATGATGCGCTTTCATGCGCAACACCAGGCGGCGCTGAAATTGATTGAAGAGGGGCGGTTGGGGAAACCCGTGTATGGCCGCGCACAGTTGTCCTGCTGGTATCCGGCCATGCCCGGCGCGTGGCGTCAGGATCCCATCCTGGGCGGCGGCGGGTCTCTGATCGATATGGGCGGCCACTGCATCGATCTCCTCGAAATGTTTTTCGGGCCGGTGAAGCGTGTGGCGTGCATGATCAACACGTCTGTGCAGAGCTATGCCTCCGAAGATAGTGCGGTGGCCTTACTGTATTTTGAAAACGGCGCAATGGGCTCCGTGGACGCCTTCTTCTGCATTCCCGACAATAGCAGCAAGAATATTTTGGAGTTGTACGGGTCAAAAGGGAGTATTCTCGCGCGCGGAACCATTGGGCAGGGTGCAATCGGCGAAATGACGGCTTATCTGGAGGGCGGTGATGCAGGATATGACGCGCAACAGGCCCGCGCCACCGCGGACGGCCTGGTCATCGCGCCGGAACCCGTCAATATGTACCGCGCGGAAATCGAAGCGTTCAGTCAGGACATATTGGATAAAAAAATAGCGGCCGGCGGTATGGACGCCGGTCTGCGGAGCCAGTTGATCATCACGGCATGTTATGAATCCGCCCGGACTGGCCGCTGTATCGAAATAGGCACGTGAGATTTCTTTGCTTTATGCGGGCTGGTATGCTATCCGGAGCGGCTTGTGTGGGCTTTACATGGGCAAGCAAACCTGCTACGATGTAACGCATTGTGCGGGTACACAGTGGGGTTATCCGCATATCAGGAAGGAAAAAACAGTATTCTGGAGTTATCCAGGAGGAGGAGGCGAAATGCAGACCTCGTTGATTATTGAATCGAATGGAAACGGCAAGCAGAAGCTGGACAAGTTGTTGAGTGAAGGGTGGACGGTGGTGTCGATTACCGCCAACCACGGCAAGAGTTACAACGATTTTCTGGTGATTTTGGAACAACAATAGCCTCTGCGCCAGCGATTTTGGCGGGAAGCCTCTAGGCTTCCCGCCGATGTTTTTTTAGCCCCCATCCATCTTCTGCGCCCCGCCGTTGCATGTTGTTTCCCAGACCCGATATGATCAGGGAATACGGCGGTATATGGGAACCTCAACGCCAAGACGCAAGGAGATTAGAAAATGTCACGGAAACTATTTTTGGCCACCATTGCGATTGTGCTCGCAGCGGGCGCCACGATGATTGCCCGGAACTACTTGGATTCGCCCGTTACGGCGGAACAAATTAAAAAGGAACTTGATGTGCAAAAGAAATTAGATCTCGCCCAAGCCAAAGAAAACACCACACCCGCCGCCACTACCCCAACGCCTGCGCCCACACCCGCCCCTGCACCCGCCCCATCAGCGGAAGAATGGCCCGCCAAGGCGCCGGATGTCTTTAAGGTGAAGCTTGAATGCTCCATGGGCGATTTTGTGGTGGAGTGCCACAAGGACTGGGCGCCCATCGGTGTTGAGCGGTTTTATGAACTGGTCAAGAGCGGTTTTTTCAATGATGCGCGGTTCTTCCGCGTAGTGCCGAACTTTGTCGCGCAATTCGGCATTCCGGCCGACCCGAAACTGGCCGCCGAATGGCGTGTAAAAACCATCAAAGACGAGCCCGTAAAGCAAAGCAACGTCAAAGGCACGCTGACCTTTGCAAAAAGCAGTGCACCCAACTCGCGGACCACGCAGTTGTTCATCAATTTCAAGGATAATGTGCAGTTGGATGACATGGGCTTTGCCGCGTTCGGAAAAGTGTCGGACGGCATGGATATTGTGATGAAAATCAATCCGGAATACCGGGAAGCCCCCAACCAGGGCATGATCCAATCCATGGGGAATGAATATTTGAAGAAATCATTTCCCCGGCTTGATTACATCAAAAAAATCAGCCTGGTGAAGTGATGAATTGTTAACCAGACAGGACGGGTTTGTGCGGCAGAACTACATCCACGTGCTTTGGCTGTTGCCCCTTGCGGCCATTCTATTCAGCGCAAACATCGGCGGCTATGATCTCTGGCCGCCGGACGAGCCGCGTTTCGGCGAAGTCGCGCGGGAAATGCTCCAGAGCGGCAATTATCTTATGCCGACAGTCAACGGCGTTCCCTATCAGGAAAAACCGCCGCTTCTGTTCTGGATGGCCACGCTGGCGTCCCTGCCCGCCGGGGAAGTGACGGAAGTCACGGCGCGTATTCCTTCTTTGCTGGCCGGGCTGGTGGCTGTTCTCTTTACCTTTCTGCTTGCTCTCGAACTGTTTGGGAAACGCGTGGCCATACTGGCTACACTTATTATGATGACCTGTTTCCGGGTTTGGTGGGAAGCGCGGACGGGCCGCACGGACATGCTGCTGGGCGCCTCACTGACCGCTACGCTGTATTTCTTCTGGCGATGGGAGGAATCCCGCCGTGTACTATGGCTGATCGCGCTCTATGTGGCGTTAGTGGCCGCCACTTACGCCAAAGGACCCATGGGACTGCTTTTTTCCGCCTTGTTTATTCTTGCATTCTATTGGGGGAACAAACCCGCGCGAAAACAACTGCATTGGCTTATCGGCGCGCTCCTCATCATTGCCGCGGGTTTGTTATGGTTCATCCCCGCGCGCATGGCGGCGGCGGGGATTGAATCTGCATCCGCCAGTGAAGCCATGACCTCCAACATCCTGCGCAATACCCTCGGACGGTTCATGGGCGCCAGCAAAGCCGCATGGCCCTGGTATTATTTTGAAACCGTGCCGGCGGATCTCGGACCTTGGGCGCTCTTTCTTCCCTGGACCCTCTTGTGGGTCTGGAAACGCCGCGGCGAAAACAAGATGATGCGATTTCTCCTCTGCTGGACCGTGCCCGCGTTCATTTTCATGTCCATCTCCATCGGCAAACAGGCGCAATACCTGCTGCCGTTGTTCCCGGCCTTCGCCATCCTGAGCGCCGCAGCCATTGTGGACCTGATGGACAGCGATTGCGCGCGCTGGCGGAAAAATACGGCCCGGGTGGGTGGAGGGCTCCTGGTGCTGATAGGTCTTGGCTCTTTTGGTGTTTTACTGACTCCCTACAAGGCCAGTTTTACTATTGGCGTGGCAGCGCTTGCTCTTGTGGCAGTTGTGTTCGGCTTTTACCTGCTCTATCAGGCCCGGAAATCCGCAATGAATTCTCTTCCTTGGATTATGGCGGGGCAAATAGCCGCACTTTGTGTCCTGACTGCATATTTGGCTTTTCCTGTTATCAACCAGCATAAATCCGCGCGTTCATTTTGCGCGCCGGTGCGCACATTAGCGGAAGCCGGCCGGGAATACCGCCTCTATTCCGTAGGCTTTTCCCGCGAAGAGTACATCTTTTATTCGAGGCACTTTCATGAAGAAGTGCTGACCGGTCTCGTGGGCTTGGAAGGCTTGCAGGGCATCGACATGCAAAAAATGGCCGAACAGCAAAAAAAAGCCCGAAAACTAATCGCGATGTCCGTGGAGAATGTCCCCATCGCGGACATAAGCGCGATTACTCCCGAAGAGCTTCAGGCGTTGCGCCAGGCCATGGATAAAGCAATCGAGAGCACCGGCAAGCACGTCGAGTCCTTGAAAATGTTCGAGGGCGCCTTGCAAAACGAAATTGACACTTTCGCGAAGAAATTTTCCGAACCTTCACCGGCCTTTGTGTTTGTGCAGGAGGAAGACTGGCGCTGGCTCTATACCCTCCACTCCACCTCCCCCGCATACACTCTTATTCGCCATCAGAGCGTGGGAAGCCGCGACGTATTGTTATTGGCGAATGCCTCCGGCGCCGCATTGGTGCAACCGGGCAAATAGCGCTTCATTATCCGGTCACGCGCCGCGAGGCTGCAAGCGCGGGCTGGGTCCCAAGGCGCCCAAACGACACTGCGTAAAGGATGCGGTCCACCGTGTTTCCCGTGTAATTCCCGATGCGCACCAGGCGCATCGCACAATGCATCCATTCCACAGTCTCCTTCCCGTACTTTTCCCCCAATGACTGCACCGCCTCGGGATCTGGCTGACCACAGGTTTCCGCCCAATGCTGCGCGTACAGCACGGCAGGACGCTCCGCCTCCGGAATACTCTCCATCTGCCCTTCCAATAGCTTCCGGATTTCCTCCGCTTCCACTCCCGCCTCCAATGCCATGCGCGTATGCGCCCGTGCGCAAAACCGGCAGTTATTCACCTCCGTCACCGCCAGCATCAGCCGCTCCCGGAATTTTGGATCAATGCCCTCTCCCTGCATCATCCGCTTAATCATAGCCCGGTTTCTCAGCAGGAACCGCATGTCATCAATAAACAACCCCACACTCGGATAACTGCGCTTCGGGAAAGGTTTCATGGTGTGTTCTCCAAAACAGTTGGCACAGGCACATTGTACGATGCACGACATGCACATGTATAGGGCAACAACTCTTCGCTTATTGCCATTCTATGGACTGAGAGAGTATAAAAGGGTTTCACATCCGTTTCGTGTTTAATTACGCCATTACAATTTTATGCCGAACGTGCATCCCTATGAACCTGATGTTCTCGCCACAGCGGATAGTGTTGTTTGGACTTGGGTCCACACAATATGTTGTGTTTCTTGGAAATTCATGCTACCCTATGTCTGTTTTGAACATTCCAAGCGAAGTTGTAGCCTTAACCGATGGGAATGTGGATTTTGGGTTCTTGCGTACTGAGTTCACTTCGCGCCCCGCAAAGGGCAGGGGCGGTGTTGATATTGATGTTGGTGCAATGGTGCGCGTTTGCCGCGCAGGATCGCGCGGATCTTGAACCGGGGGTGAGCGCGGTGATTCGCGGGGGCCGGATGATTTTCCTGGAATGTCATTTGCCGCAGGGGGATGCCGCTAAGGACTTGTTGAAGAATTATCTGGCGGATGAAGAAGAGTGGCAGATTTATAAGAACCGGACCGCCGTTGCGATTCCCTATAGCAAGCTAAGCGTGGACGCCCAGCTTAAGACGCTCCAAGTGTTATTCCCCGACGATTCTGTGGACAAGCAGGGGTGGTGGCATGTGGTGAAATATGCCGGTGCGGACGGCGTTGAGACCTGGTGGAGCCTCGCGGAGTGGTTTACCGGCTCAGGGCCCAATCAAGTGGCCATCCGGACCCATGAAGCTAATGCCGCCTTGGATGATGTATTAAAAGCGGGTCAAAAGGTCCTGATTCCGATGAATCTTTTGCCATCTTTATTTCGAATACCCGTAAATAAAGAGCAACTGGCGGAAGATACCTCCGTCATTTTCCAAATGGATTCAGAACTGAGCTATGGCAAGGATGCGAAAGGCGAGTATGCGGAATATGTGTTGAAGAAAGGGGAAACATTGTTCAGCGGTGTTGCGGGCCGCTTCACGGATTTTCATGAGGACAAGGATATTCTCGTGGCATGCATGGCGATTCAAAAACGCAGCGGCATCAAGGATGCGCGCAAGGCAGTGCCGGGTCAGAAGATCCGGATTCCAATGGAATTGCTTTCGGATCGATACAAACCGCAGGGCAGTCAGGAACGGCAAGAATACGACGCGGTGGATCAGGAGGCCCGGAAACTGGCCGCATCCCGCATCCCATCGAAAGACCTGGAGGGCGTGGTGATCATTCTGGATCCAGGGCATGGGGGGCGGGATCAGGGGGCGGCGGTGAAAAAGCTGGGGTTATTCGAAGATGAACTAAATTACGATGTCGTCTGCCGAATCAAGAAGCTACTGGAAACGAAAACACGCGCTACCGTCTACATCACGATGAAAGACGAAAGTCAGGGCTATAAAGAAAGCGCCAACAAACAGTTTGTCCATGATACCGACGAACACGTGCTCACAACCCCCCCCTATTGGAATGATGACGCACGATTCTCCGCTCATCTACGGTGGTATTTGGTCAATGATTTCTATCGCAGGGAACTGGAGAAAAAAACCGATCCCCGCAAGATGCTCTTTACCAGCATTCATTGTGATTATCTGCGGGACGGCGGCATGCGCGGCACGATGATCTATGTGCCAGGCGCGAAATACCGCATGAGCAATCATGCGCCGTCGGGCGCCGAATACAACCGCTTTACCGAAGCGCGCGGCAAGGGCAACGTTAAATTCACTCAGGCGGAGTGCACCCGGGACGAGGCGCTGTCCCGCCTCTTCGCCAATACACTTATTGACTGCCTTGCCCGTCATACACCGCCCATCAAAGTGCACAGCAGCGGCAATCCCATCCGCAATGTGATCAAGCAATCCGCGAACCGCACCTTTGTTCCGGCCGTCATTAAATACTCCTATGTCCCCGCAAAAGTGTTGGTCGAGATCGCCAATCTCAGCAATCCCACCGACCAGCAGCGCCTTGCCGACCCGCAATGGCGTCAGGCTTTTGCCGAAGCGTACGTCACGGCCGTGAAGAACTATTTCGGCAATTGAGGAGAAGCATTTAGCCCTTAACCCGGATTTATTACACGGCTCCCCTCATGTTTTGCGAAACGGGTGGCCGCCAAGAATCCCGACGGCGTATTCCACCAACAAATGATCCTGCAATTTTTGCTTACAGCCGATTTTGGAAATGCCTTCTATTGATTTGTCCTGCGACAGGTTTGAAGAGGTCGACAATATAAGGCACCCCCGGAACCTCTGATTTTGGTGGAGGAAGAGGCTCCGGGGGTTTGGGAAGTATTCGTCTGAGAATTATATGATTACCGGAGGATTAATACTCGCCGCCGCTCACAATTTTCCATCCGTCGGCTTCTTTGGCCAAGTCGAGAATCACAGTGACCGAACCGGGGTCGCTGCTGGCGTCAATCGGGCCAGCGGTGGCGGTGTTGCCGTCCACTTTGATTTGCATCTGGGTCAGGTCGACTTTCCCATTGTCCAGATATTTCATATCAATACCCATCTGGATGAGATCGGCGACGGCAGCCTTATCGCCGATATCAGGCTGGTCAAATTTCTCGGAAAGCAAGGCAAGGGCTTTGACCTTGTCTTTGGCTTCCAAGGCCGCTTTGAGATCGTTGATGACCGTGGAAATTTGTTCTTCGTTACTGGGCTTTTTCAGACCGGCGCAGCCAAGGGTCAACCCAAGCGCTACCGCGACGGCGATCGCCGCTACCATAGAAAACCTAACCATCTTTTGCTCCTTCTCGTTGATACTCAATGGGTTACGAGCCTTCGGCTCCTTTAAAAACGCCTCAAAGCGGTTCGGGGTCCACTCTCTCTTTGTCCACGATTCTTTGAAGCAGACAGCCTATAGACTCTTCCAGGCGGGTTCAGGATTCACTTAACGAGTGCAATTATGCCAGAGTTTTTCTGAATCGCAATGTGGCCAGGGTTATGATGCAGACGCCCATGCAGGCCAGGATAAGGCCGGAGTGCCAAAGGGCTTCGAGGGGGGCGTCGCGCAGGATGATACCGCGCAGGATGCGGATGAAATAGGTGGCGGGAACCACTTGGCCAATCCAATAGATGATGGCGGGCATGGTTTCCTGGGGGAACATGAACCCGGAAAGGAGAAAGGACGGCAGGAGGATAAGAAAAGAGAATTGCAGGGCTTGGATTTGGTTGTCGGTGAAGGTGGAGATAAGGAGTCCCAGGCTCAAGGTAGTAAAGAGGAAAATGAGCGTGAAACCGGCGAGATAGAGGATGTTTCCAGCAATCTGCACTTGGAATAAGGTGCGCATCAGGAAGAGCACGGAAATGGACTCGCAGATGCCCACAAAACCGTAGGGCACCAGTTTGCCGAGAATGAGTCCCAGCCGGGACACCGGGGTGACCATAAGTTGTTCCAGGGTGCCTTGCTCTTTTTCGCGCACGATGGCAAAGGCGGTCAGGAGCATGATCACGACTTGCAAGATGACGCCAACCAGTCCGGGAATCATGAAATTGGCGGTCTTCATGTCGGGATTGAACAAGATGCGGGGCCGGACTTCGAGGGGCATTTCCGTAACGCCGCCCACAACACGTGAGAGAATCTTAATCGATTGTCCGAACGCAATGGCATTGCTGGTGTTGAGGGCCTGCAAGGCGGACGTGGAATCGCTTCCGTCAATCAGCACCTGCACCTTGGTAGTGGTCCCTGTGACAAGGGTGTCGGTAAAATCAGGCGGGATTTTGATGCCCACCTTGACGTTGCCCGCCACGATGGCACCGTACATCCCGGCGTCGGAATGCGCCGTGCCGACCACGGTAAAATATCCCGTGTTTACGAAAGCGTCCACGAGTTTTCGGCTGGGCTCACGCCCATCAAGGTTGTATACGACCGTGGGAATGTTCTTTACGTCGAGATTCACCGCATAGCCGAAGATGGTCAGCTCAAGCATGGGGATTAACAGCATCAGAAACAAGGTTTTTGGGTCGCGCAGGATGTGGCGCGTTTCTTTGTAGATTATGGCATAGAGACCTCTAAACACGTCCATTCTCCTTGGCGCGTTTGCGGCTGAGGGTCACGAACACGTCTTCCAGCGTGGCGGGGATCGGATGGACGGTCGCGCCGGGGAATCCGTGACGCCCGAGATCGTCCACTATCTGCTTTTCATAGCCTTCCTGGGCCAGTACATGCACGACGTCGGCAAAGATGGTGGCATCAAGAACATAGTCAAAGGTGTTGAGGCAGCGCATGGCCGCCGCGATACGCGGGCAGCGGAGTTCGAGCCGAACCGCGCCCTCGGGGGTTACTTCCGGCAGGCGCTTCAGGTCACCAGGCGTCCCACACACAATCAACTTGGAAAAATAGATGTAGCCGATGTGGCTGCAACGTTCGGCTTCGTCCATATAGTGGGTGGACACAAAAAACGTAATGCCCTGCCCGGCAAGGTCGAAGAGCAGGTTCCATAGATCGCGCCGCGCTACGGGATCGATGCCCGCGGTGGGTTCGTCGAGAAACATCAGCTTGGGGCGGTGCACCAATGCACAGGCGAGGGCGAGGCGTTGTTTCCATCCGCCGGACAGGCGCATGGCCAATTGCCTGCGGTACTCGCCGATGCCGACGATGTCAATCACTTCGTTTATGCGCGCCGGGCGTTCCTTTCGCGGAATTCCGTAAATGCCCGCATAGAATTTCAGATTTTCCATGACGGACAAATCGCCGTAGAGGCTGAATTGCTGCGACATGTAGCCGATGCTGCGCTTCACCGCTTCGCTGTTGTGCTGTACGTCATTGCCGAGAATGGTGGCGCGGCCTTGCGAAGGGCGCAACAGTCCGCATAACATCCGGATGACCGTTGTCTTGCCCGAACCATTCGGCCCTAAAAAACCGAAAATATCGCCTTGCTCGATGTCCAGATCCACATGATCCACGGCGGTGAAATCGCCGAAGCGGCGGGTGAGGCCTTCCGCCTTGATGATCGTTGAACTGGATATGGTTGCACTTTCTTTTCGCATCATGAGGGTGTCTATTGCGCCGCAGGGCCGGCTTTGGGCAACTGCGCGGTGACGGTCATTCCGGCGCGCAGTTTTCCGCCATGGGAGTTTAATTTGAGTTTTACGCCAAAGACCTGCTGGACACGCTCTTCCTGGGTCTGCAGATTGCGCGGCGTGTATTCTCCTTGGGCGGCGATATGGATGATCTCGCCCTGGAACGTTTCGGGGCCGTGGGCGTCCGAGGTAAGGGTAAGCTTTTGGCCAAGTTGGATTTTACCCAGCATCACCGCACTCACATATACCACCAGTTCCAGATCTTCGGGGTCCACCAGCCGCACAACCGCGCCGGGTTTGATCAGGTCGCCCGGATGAATGTCCAGCGATTCCACAACGCCGTTAATGGGCGAGATGATGGTCATTTCGTCCAACGCGACCTTGGCCCGTTCCAGATCCGCCGCGGCCGCATCGCGCGCCGCGCGGGCCGCCGCCCGATCTTCCTCGCGGGCGCCCCGCCTTATTTCCGCCAGCGCCGCCGCCGCGCGATCATACACCGCCTTGGCCGCCTCCACTTCCTCGTTCCGCAGCCCGGACGTGGCAATGCCGTATTTTTCCTTTGCGGCACGGTGCTGCGCCTCCGCGGTATCCAGCAGGGTGCGCGCCTGATCATATTGCCGCTGCGTGGCCGCGCCTTCTTTCAATAACTTCTCCGCGCGCGCAAAATCGATCTTCGCCTGTTCGAGTTGTGCCGCGGCAGCGTCCAGTGCCGCCTTGACCGCGCGAACTTCCTCAACCCTCGCCCCTTTCTTCGCCAACGTATATTGTTCCTCTGCCGCTTTTGCCGCCGCTTCCGCCTGTTGCAACTGTTCTGCTGTCGCACCCGTCTCCACCTTGGTCAACTGTGCATCCAGCGCCGCCAGTTGCGCCGTGGCCGCCGCCATCGCCGCCTGCGTTTCCGCATCATCCAGTTTTATCAACACATCGCCCACTTTCACCGCATCCCCTTCCTTCACCAACACCTCTTTCACCCGTCCGCCGATCTTTGACCCCGCTGTTACCGTTACTCCTTCAATCTGACCCGTAACCTGCACCGATCCATCGACCGTGCCGCCGCATCCACACAACATATTTGCGGCGAACACTGCCAGTACAACTATCCCAACTCTTGCCGTTTGGATAAATTTCATATTCGTGCTCATCGGGCGGCTAACACTCCATGAAATGCAATTGTAACAATTGTATCCGCTATCGCGTCCAATTCCATTGGCGTGATATCTTTTAATTCAAAAACCTGCTGTGTCAATATAAATTCGCTGAACATTCCAATAATGGCCCGCGCCGTAATCACCGGATCTAACTGCTTGATCAATCCCGCCTCCATCCCCCTGGAAAACACTTCCGCCAATCTGAAATTAACCTGCGGCAACCACTCCTCGACATACGCTTTACGCAACGCCGGAATATGTTTCACTTCCGCGACGAATAACGGCATGGCCTTCGCCATATTCGGCGTCATCAAAGCATCCAGCAGCTTGCGGGTCACCATACGCGCGGAATCATCGGCAGGAATCTCACCCTCAAGCTGAAAGGCCGGCAACAAATCCGCCACCTGCTCCACATGCACCCGAAGCGTCTGAATAAACAGATCTTCCTTACTCGAAAAGTACAGATAAATCGTCCCCTTCGTTACACCCGCCGCCCGCGCCACGGCATCCATCGTCGCCCGCCGAAATCCCTTCAACGCAAATACATCCAGCGCCGCCGCAATAATCTGCTGCGGCCGCCGATCCGGCTGCCGCGTCCATTTTGGGCCTTTTGGGGTCATCCCTGCTCCTAACTAACTGAACGGTTAGTTAGTATACATCTTGGCAAGCCTCATGTCAATAGCCTGTATCCTATTGAATTTAAATGAATTAGTATATAAAATATAGATCATCAAATATTTCCAAGGAATATCAAGAGTGCCATACCAGATTCCGGTCCAAAAAAAACAGCTTGAAGCGCTCTGCACAAAATGGCAGGTGCGCGAACTGTCTTTTTTTGGTTCCGTGCTTCGTGAAGATTTCTCAGCATCGAGTGATGTGGATGTGTTGGTTAGTTTCTATCCAGAAGCGTCATGGAATGTATGGGACCTGATGGCCATGAAGGATGAGCTTGAGGCACTTTTCGGGCGCACGGTGGACTTGGTGGAAAAAGAATCTCTCCGAAACCCCTGGAGAAAATACGCCATACTCAGCACCCATGAGGTGGTCTATGCCGCTTGAACATCGCGATATGGCACGCCTTTGGGACATGCTTGACGCAGCGCGGGCAGTCATGCAATTTACTCAAGGCCTCAAATTTGAAGATTTCCTGGGAAGCAGAATGCTCCGGAATGCTGTTTAACGGAATCTTGAAATTATTGGCGAAGCTGCTCGTGGCGTTTCACAGGATTTCCGCACTGAACACACAGACATTCCTTGGAAGTCCATTATCGCCTTGCGAAATGTACTCATACATGAATATGGCGAAATCCGGTATGAGCGTCTCTGGGGGTTATGTACAGATCAACTTACACTGTTGATTAAACAATTAGAGGGTTTGGGAGTTGAAAAATCGGTAGAGGATGAATTATAAAAATCCTTGCCGATGTGGCGGTATGACGTGGGGGCATTGACGGTCCTTTTAATGGAAGTCAGCCGCACCCAGGGACTTCTGCTGGGCCGGTTAGCGGATGTAGGGATGGGATTGCGTGATCAAGCCTGTTTAGCGGTGCTTACGGAAGACGTGATTAAAACCAGTGAAATTGAAGGGGAACATCTGGAGGCTGCATTCGTGCGATCCTCTATTGCGCGGCGCCTGGGGGTGGATATCGGGGCGCTGACGCCAGTGGATCGTCATGCGGATGGCTTGTGGAGATGATTTTGGATGCTACGGGGAATTGTGCCGCGCCGCTCACGTTGGATCGTTTGTATGGCTGGCATGCGGCGCTGTTTCCTAAAGGCTATAGCGGTTTCCAGCGCATACGGACCGGCAAGTTGCGTGATGATGCCAACGGCCCAATGCGGGTGGTTTCCGGCCCGCTCCAACGTCAGCGCATTCATTTTGAAGCCCCGCCGGCGGAATGCCTCCTTTCCGAGATGAATCATTTCCTGGATTGGGCGAATAACGATACGGCCATGCCCCTGCTGATCAAAGCCGGCGTGGCGCATCTTTGGTTTGTGATGTTACATCCCTTCGATGACGGCAATGGCCGCATCGCCCGGGCTATCGGAGATCTGTTTTTGGCCTGCGGTGTAGCCGCAACCAAAGAATAGGATGTGGATAACTCTCTTTCGTACTGCGAGCTATGAGGAACAAGGCGGAGTGCATACACGGGTTCTCCGGATTTTCGTGGATAAATGATCCCCGAAGGGGAGCCATCTGAATAGCCGTGGGTGCAACCCACGGATCACAATTCACCACACAATGACCCTGAAGGGGTCGAAGGGATCTATTTTTTGATAATTATCGTTGTTTCAGAAAAATAGCGCGTGAAAAATTCCGAAAACACAAAATAGAATTGAACGCGTAGCGCGATTTTTCTACTACCCCTCCGGGGTACGTTAATAGGAGGTGGGGGCATGCTTTCCGGGGGTATCGCTTCGCTCAACACCCCGGCTACTATCTCATACGCCTCCGGCGTGGATAGCCATCGCTATCGGTATCGCTATCGGTATCGCTATCGGTATCGCTATCGGTATCACTATCCCTATCGGGCTTGCCACGGCGTCGTCACGCGCAGCGCGTGACGACGTGTCCTCCGAAGCTTTAGCGAAAGAGGAAGCCGGGTATCACTCTCGGTTGTCCGCAATCCGCTTTGAAAACAGCGGACCCATTTTCCCAATGCTCGAATCCGTGCAATCGATGCAATCTGTGTCACGCCTTTTCTCTTCTCTTCCTCCGGGTGTTCCCCAACAAGGATACATAATTCTAAGCTGCAACTCCCCGTTATGGATTCAATTAGTAGCTCACTTCTCCAGGAGGGAGTTCTTTGCTTATAAATAAAAAGATTCTCCTACCTGGAGATAGGATCTACTATCGATGAATTTTTATTGGCTTTCCTTTCCTGACGGGATACCGATATAGGGGGTAAGTAACTTGGACACCCTGTTTGAAAAAAAGTATCTCCATTTTTTGCCGGCACTTTAAACAGCGCAATCCGATGGTAAATCTGCGACACTGACCCGTGCCTGTTTCCGGGATTTCGGCTTTGGCCGAATAACAATTTCAACATCGCGGCCAAGCGCGTTTAGATAACGTAAAAGACGATCCGTGGAGAAGCCGGAAAGACGCCCACGGACAAGGGCCGAAATTTTCGCCTGATCAACTCCGAGCAACTTTGCCGCCTGGACTTGGGTAAGGTGCTTTTGTTCAATCGTCTGCTTGATGCGGATGGCCAGATTCGCTTTTGCCAAGGCAACTTCAGGATCGGGTAACCCAAGGTCGGCGTAGACATTGCCACTCCCTTCAGTAATCAACGTTCCCTTTTTCATATAGTTTATTTTCCCTCGCGCCGCTGTCGAGCGGCATAGTCTTCGTCGGCATACCTTAGCCGTGTTTTAATGAGGTCCAGGTCGTGTTTGGCAGTCGCAATGCCATGTTTTGATTTCTTCTGAAATGCGTGGAGGACATATATAGCAACTAAAAAATATCCAAATGATATAGATTCATTACTTCCCCCTTGATATAAACGCATTTGTTAAAGTGGTATCCAACCAACGAACACCACTTGAATTTATCCGATGTGGATAGACGCAAAGGAATGCTATATAGAATATAGGGTATTCTTTTATGAGAGAAGGAATTTCAGATCCCGTATTTTCACGAGCTTCTTTCATAAGTTCATTCCATTCTTTACTAGGTGGAAGGAAAATACTGTCCGTAGTTCCTTCTTCAACATACCATAAATAGTAATCGCTTATAACATCGGGCGTGAATTTCTTGAACTGTACCCGCGTTATATCCGGCCACAGCATCTTCATCATTTGCTTCATATTTGTTCTTACAAAGAGGTGCATTAGTGACTCGATAGAGAAAGAACCATCTTGGAAATTGTGTCGTTTTTCTTGTTGATTACGACACATCGTCTCTAAAAGCCATTCTTCCGGATTGCAGTATGGATCAGGCAAGAATTGATCTTTGACGGCCTGCGCGAGTTTAATGATGCTGGAGAAAAGATTGTGAAGCAGACTAGTGGACTTTAACGTTGCATCGGTTGCATTCATGTAGAAGTAAATTGAAAGAAACTGCGGAACAGCATATTCGCCCCACAATTGAAGGTGTTTAAGGTGTTTTTCAACAAAGTCATGGATGTGGTCATCCATTGCTTCATGCGGCTCCCCACGATGTATGCGCCATAGCCCTAGAACAGCCAACAAACCTGATACGTGTGTTATACGAATGCGGTGAAAAGGGAAGTCTAAAACAGGGTTGCCTTCCACAAGACTCATTCGTTGCGGAATTTCCTCGCACAAGCGGCATAGAGCTTCATACATGGCGTCAAGACTAAGTTTAACCTCGCGAAACCAGTATTTTCTTGGCAGATTACATCTTTCAGAAAGCGACATAGCATAAGCGGCATAAAGGGTCCAAGCTTCAAGAATGGCTACGTGATTGTCGCACCGAGCAAAACTTGTGGAAGCAAGCGAAGTTAAAATTGCTGCACTGGTTAGAATTCGCTGGCATTCTGCCTTTGAGACCTCACCTTTTTTATTCCCCACTTTTTTCCTCAGAGGTAGGATTTGTTCTAGCAGTACTGCTAGTTTTTCCTTAGGAAAACAACTATCACCAAGTTCGAGATAGAGTTCAAGAAGGGCCCGAGATTCGGCAAGCTCAGGTGGCCAAAGATCTGTTCCAAGTTCCATGAATGCCTTATAGAGTTTGCCTTTCACTATAATACCGAGCCGTTGCTCTTTGGGAAATCTCCGGTTCTGTAACCCTTGGTTGTACTGTCGCACGGACGCAATGGCTTCCTCATCAAGTTCGCCATTGATAACGAGAAATGATCTGTGGTGCTTGCCTGGCTTGACAGCAGGATGCTCTATACCCTGCAAAACAAGTTCATCCATCTGAGGAAGGAGTTTTGTTCGCCATTCATCTTTCGACAATTTGGCCCCACCAATATTCTTAAGCTGATAGGCACAAGGGGTGCCATCTGGTTCGAGGGCAATGATGTCTTTGCCCATTTCCATGGGGCAGTGTCGAGTTAAGTGGACGACGGTTTTGCCCTCATAGTTCAGCACATGACAAAAAGGAATTTGAAACTCCTTTTCCGTCGCGCTATCCAACCAGTTTTCGACAACTCTCGCTATCACGCCACTGTTCCCTCTTTTCGGAAATTATTGATTTAAGTTCTTTACGCAACTCTGGAGTTCTTTCAATTTGCTCGAGAATCGATCTAATCGCTTTGTTTGCGATATCATCTCCAACCATGACAGGCCATTCTGGTTGCCCATATACATCAAAAGATATTTCAATCTTTCGGAGTAGGGTAAAAAATTTTTCAGGGGTTGGTTTCCCTTCCATGTCCACACGATTCCCTGTCTGCTTAGTAATTGATTCAATTGTCGCAAACATGTGTCGTGCCATTGATGAGCCCATTTCTCTGCCAGCAGCTGCAACACGTTGGATTACATCATTCCAAGTAAAGTGTTCGTAATCATCTTCCGCCAAATCATTTAAATCACTTGCTGCCGAGTGACGTTGGAATGTGATCTCGTCCTGTGAACCATCCTCTCTCGTTATTTTCCCTCGATTACCTTCATGCATTGGAGCGGATTGTATGCTAAAAAGGAGTGATTCTCGCCCAGATGCAAATACCCTAGTTAAAATTCTGCTTAGCTCATTCTTAGCTTTTGGATAATCTGGAAGCATAATAATTCATCTCTAATTTAACCCCAATGCCCTGGAAGCTGCTACCTTTAAATCGCCGTAGAAGACAGGCTTGAGGTTTCGGTCTTTCAATACACCACACATGTTTACCATTCATTTGACTACCAGCAGTCAGGCCCGCTGACATTTAACGTACTACGTATATAAAGCAACAGGTCATAACTATGACAAACTCTTAACACTGAGTCAAACACGTGAATAAACTGGGATAGTCATTATACGGTATTTCAAATTTCTTCTGATGGCAAAGAGAATGTTTGCCCAGTTGAGCCCTGTTTGAGGAAAACGACATGGCCTTGTTCTGCCCCAAGACCCAGACGATACAACATCTACATCGGGAACCAATTGTCAAGTCTTCTCACCTTCCCTTGTCTAGAGTCACGCCCTCATCAAGGTTGCTGAACAACTTCGGTACCTGTTTTGCCAAGATTATTGGTGACCTGTCCCGGATTTATGTACCAACCTGAATGAGAGGATTTGGCTTGGTTTCGGGTTGTGGACCTGGGTTGCTGGCATTGCCGTAATGATGGCGGGACTCTGCCATATGGAAAACGATGGACAACCATAATATAATCTCTTTTTGTTTTAGTGGACACATGGGAAAAATCTGAAGATGGCAAAGCGGAAGACTTCGATCCTGGATGATTTGCAGAACTTCTTCGTGGCGGTACCGTGGTGTGTCGGACCTATTGTCGCGCTGGTCGGCTGTGGTTTCCTGCGGTTCTTGATGCCGGTAGTGTTCCAATCCGCCCTCCCTGCGGAGACTAGTCCGATCTCAGTGACCATGAACAATACCTTTGATCAAATACTAGGACCTTTTCCGGTCAAGCCTGCCCCCTTGGGAGAGGTCATAGTGCTGTTCGTATGGCTCGTGAGCCTCGTCCAGAAGGTGAATCAGCGAAGCCTACTAAACAGGCCCCACGAACCCGAAGATATGAAAGTACTCACTTGGCGCGAGTTCGAGTTGCTGGTTGGCGAGAACTACAGACAACGTGGCTTTATTGTTGAAAAACGAGATGGGGCATCTCCTGACGGCGACATTGACGTTGTGCTCAGGAAACGCTGCAGAACAGTACTTTTCCAGTGCAAACACTATTCGGCTATCAAAGTAGACATTCGTCCGGTTCGAACACTCCTTGGCGTTTTGGATCATGATTGGGCCAACGGAGGGATTCTTGTAGCTAGAGAACAATTCTCGACGTTCGTGAATGATTTTGCGGAGAAGAACGGAATCGGACTTGTGGATGGCAAGGGCCTCATTGGGATGGTTCGTTTAATAAAAGGAGAGGCTGTGGGTATATGAGTCTAGAAACATCGCATGGAAACCCCTTCGACTATACGAATCCGGTACTGAGTCTCGCGTCTTATATAGGGCGTGCCGACATCCAAGGACGCATGCAGTCATGGCATCATCCAGGCACTAGAATTTCCGTCTCCGGCCCTAGGAGGATGGGGACTACATCTACACTCAACGTTTTCCTAGAAGAAGCCAAGAGACTTGGCAGGAAGACAGTATACATTGACCTGCGCTCGCTTTCGAAACCCATAACAGCAACCGGCGTTTGGTCATCCCTCCTCTTAGAACTAGGGTATGAGACTGACGGTAATATTAAGGCACTCTATGAGACGATCCGATCCGCTGATGCTGTGATCCCACCACTCGCACTCGCCATCGACGAATTTGACCTTGTCCAGAGCACGGAAGCTCATTCCCTTCTTACCCGTCTCACAGGTATACTCCCATCGATCATCGAGGCTTCTCACTTAATGAACAACAACGCGAATATCGAACATTCTTTGACCGTCTTAATAGGCTCACGCCAATCTCTATTTGATATTGAACGGGCAACTCAGTGTATCGACTCCCCGTGGTATCAGATGTACCAAACCTTGAATCTCAGGCCTATAGGCAAGAAGGACGCCATGCGGCTGGTCCTTGAACCAAGCACTTCCGCAGGGACCCCACTTGATGACGAGAGTTCCTGGCTTATCAAATTTGCCGGAACGTGGCCTTTCTTCCTCAAACTTGCATGTCATCACGCGTTCCAATACAAGCATGATTCGGCCATGAAACGATTGAATATGCGTTCGCGTAGGGCAGTGGAGGAAAGCGTGTGGGAAGAGGCGTTGCCGCACCTTGATACATACTGGGGGTTCTTGACCTCGCGGCAACGGGACATCTTGATAAACCTAGATATGTGGTCCCGAAGTATGGCAGAAAGTCAGATCGACCCTGATACAACAAAATTGAGTAGGGATGGAATTGTGAGGACAGTAGGGGATAGGGTAAACTATACTTGTGATCTTTTCAGCACGTACTTCAGTAAAAAGCATGATGACGAGCCATTGTTGGGTCACGCGATGTCCACTGCGGATTCGGCTTTGATCTCGATAGCCGAGACGCTTTCTCGACTCGGGATATGCGCGTCAGAATTGTCACAATGGGACGATTCCACGGAGAAGAATATCCAAGAGATATCTTACGTAGTTCTGCGAAGTCAATATCAGCGGGTTTCACGCGAACGCCATGCAGGGGAAGGTCCTCGCCGGGACTATAGATGCGATCTTCGCGTTGATGATGTCGATGTATTGGTAGAGATCAAACGCGTAAGAAGCCTGGATCATGTTCCAAAAATCCAAGTAGAGATCAACGACGATCTCGCTGGATACCGAAGCCAGAAACCCAACCAGAGGATAGTATTTCTTATATGGGATCGTCAGAGATACATAGCTGACAGGGAGTACTTCCGAGACACATATGAAACCAAAGACAAAAACGTCAGGATTGTCTTCGCGCCGTGACTCGGAACACCTAATGTGTTCAAGTGGATTATTCAGGACGAAATCCTTAATTTGATATTTTCCGTTAACCATATCCAGACAATGCTCAAGATTCTTAAGAAGGCGTTGGATGAAAGGTCCAGAAAACAGGGGCCATCCATATTGCATTTACGGCCAATCCTGACGCACACTGTAACCTGTCTATTTAATGTTGCTTTAGTGAATGGTCGCCTATGCGCTGCTTTAAGAGGGCAGCTTGGGAGTATTCCGTGAGAAAACGTATTGTTCTATTAATTATTGGCCTGGTTTTTATTGCTGGGTTTGCGGTTGCGCAAGTGCCAGAGCCATCTGGCGGGGCGCCGGTGAAGATTTATCCGTTGCCGCAGGGGGAGGAGGCCGCTCCGATCTCGATCACGGCGAATGGTCAGGCGTTGCCGGTTTCGTTGTGTTACGTGTCCGCGTATCCGTATAACCGGCGGTGGCCGGGGCATCAGCGCACGAAAGACCAGCGCGAGGAGGCCTATTTTGCGCGTTTGGCGGGAACGGGGCCCATTGTTTTCCAATACAAACCCGCACGGCCTTTTTCCGCGTGTGTTATCCGTCCGCTGTCGGCGAAGGTAACGCCGGAGGTGAAGGACGGCGTGATCACGTTCACGCTGCCGCATCCCGGCGGATACACCGTCGAGTTGGACGGTACCCACAACGCGTTGCATCTCTTTGTTGATCCGCCCATGGACTACACCGTATCGCCTAATGCGAAAGGGGTGCATTACTTCGGGCCGGGCGTCCACCACGTTGGCATCCTTAATCTGAAGGACGATGAGACGGTGTATATTGACGAGGGGGCGGTTGTCTACGGCAGCATTCACGTGGATAAGGTCCAGCGCATCAGGATTCTCGGCCGCGGCATTCTCGACAACAGCGAAAACGTCGAGGAGATTCTCTTCAAAGTCGAAAACCTCGGAGACGGCACGGTCGACGTGGGCAACAGCCGCCGCGATCACACGATTCACCTCGTGGATTCCAGCGACATCGAGATCGAGGGCATTACCATCCGCGATTCGCTCGTCTACAACATCGCCGGCTTCGGATGCAGCAACACCACGATCAAAAACATTAAGACCATCGGATGCTGGCGCTACAACTCCGACGGAATCGATCTCCATAACTGCCGCAACGCGCACGTGTCCGGCTGTTTCGTGCGCACGTACGATGACTCGCTGTGCGCGAAGGGCCACACTGGCTATCGTTTCGACACCTGCGAAGACATCCTCTTTGAAAACTGCGTCATTTGGAACGATTGGGGCAAGGGGCTGGAAATCGGCGCTGAAACACGCGCCGAGCATCTGCGCCGGATCGTCTTCCGCAACTGCGACATCATCCACCTCACCGGCCCCGCCATCGACATCATGAACGTCGACTACGGCAGGGTACATGACGTCACCTTTGAAGACATCCGCGTCGAGTACGATCCTGTCATCCAGCGGCCCACCCTGCAGAAGGATGACGAGACCCCGTTTATCGCGGATCCCAACAGCACCTACATGCCCCCCGCGATCTGTTTCGACATCGTAAAACACGCGGAATACTCGGGTGGACTTGACCGCCGCGGCTACATCTACGACATCACACTGCGCAACATCCGCATCCACGCCGACCGCATGCCGCCGTCCTCCTTTAAAGGCTACGACGATGAGCACGCCGTCTACAATGTCACGGTGGATGGTCTATTCCTCAACGACAAGCGGATTACCACACCGGAAGAGGCGAAGTTCCATATCGGAGAACACGTCCGCAACATTAAAATCCAATAAACGAATACATCCTCAACGCGGACCGATCACGCTATAGGCGCCGATATCCTTTTTCTGGCCGGAAATATTAAGAGAGGCCAATATAGGTCCCTGTTTCCTATTGGGATACTTAGTCAACTGGAAGGGGGTGCAAGCGGCCAAGCAGGACTGTCGATCTATCATGAGGTGATCGTGCTGCCTTTAGAGCCTTCTGCGTCCTGCCGCCATAGTATATGCCTGACTTCTTATCAATTCGGACATTGGGGTTCAGTGATATCTAAGGCGAAATACGACCCGGTGGCTGCCGTCCTCCTCTTTCTTATGGTTTGACAGCATAGGGCAACCGCCGTATGATGACCCTATTGAGTGTTTCAAATTTGAACCGCCATCTGCGCGCTTCTCAACCGCCATTGACGGTGTTCCAGCAACAACAAGGAGAAGACAAGATGAAAGCCAGAAAAGAGACTGTTCTCGAATTTTTGATGACATTCCCCATTATGGCCGCTAGTCTCTGTGGGTGTCCCAAACCCGCCTATGATCCGCCCTCCGCATCGCTTGCTTTTCCCGCTGACCACGGTTTCCATTACAACAAAACGGAATGGGTATATTTCAGTGGATTCGTGCAAACCGATGTTGGAAAAGAACTCGGCTTCATGTTCACCATATTCCAAATAGAATCTGTAGGTAACGTGAATGGAGGGTTCATCTATCCGTGTCTATTGATAATTTGCGACCCTGAAAATTCAACGTACCACTGGTGCTCAACCTTCGGTTTCAATGGATCTGCCGGCGCCGTGGATGGCCTCCCTCGGATTAACGCCAAAGATGCCCAGTTTGCCTGCCTGCCGTCCGGCGATTTCAACATACAGGCGGATATGGACATCTTGTCTTTGAATCTGAACTTTACGCCAAACGAGGATGTCCTGCTTCATGGTGAAGATGGCATCATCCCGATGGGGGACGGCATGGACTCCGGCTATTACTCATTCACAAACCTGTCCACGAACGGAACCCTCGCGATAAACGGCACGGACTACACCGTAACCGAAGGGCGGGCATGGATGGACCATCAATGGGGAAACTGGGCCGACAACGGAAGAATATGGGATTGGTTCTCCATGAGGTTTGATAACGGTGGCGCACTGATGCTCTTCCAGTTTCGTGACGGTAATGGCAATGTCGTTCGTGGAAACTGGACGTACAGAGACGGTGACGGTGAAGTCCGCTACGGTACGGACTTCTCCATCAATGCACATCGCATGTACAATGACAAGGATTCATCAGGAAGCTTCCCTGTGGACTGGACGATTACTATCCCCAGTCTTAACGCCGAGTTTGAAGTCAAACCGTTGTTTGATGCACAGAACGTATACTCATTATGGGAAGGCGCATGTACTGTGGAAGGCGCGGCAGGGGATTCCGTACTTTCCGGCAAGGCCTTTGTGGAACTGACCGGATACGGAAACAAGGATGGTTTCGACAGTTACTTTGCCCTACTGCGGCTTTTGCTGAAGAACTGGTATGCGCGCGTCCGAAACTGACCCTCATGACGCCAGATTTTCGCAGAAATATGATAATTTACCCGCCCTGTTACTTTCGGCTGGATAACACTTGTTCCGAATCCGGACGGTTCAGCCGGTAGGTGTAGTCGGGCCATAAGGGACAATTCAGATCGACCCAGGCTTTCACCGCTTGCATCTCGTCTTTGGTCAAGGCGACCGTCTTGTGGTCTTCATCCCCCAGAACCTTCCAAAGTTTACTTTGGAGGGTCCCGAAAGAAAGCGGTTCGGCCTTAAACGGCCGTATGCCCCACGTATAATCGAAATAGTGAACCCAGCCGCCTTCGATGAGCGACCGGTAGGAGGCCGGTATGCGCTCTTCATCGAGTTTGCCGCGCAGATCGGGGCTCGCTCCCCTCCACCTTCCATCGTGACAACTGATGCATTGGCGGTCCAACACGGGCTGAACCACTTTCTCATAGGAAAAAGGCACTGCGCCCCAAGGCGGGGGCTCTAGACGGTCGGGCGGCCGCCGTATAGCCTCCCGCAAACCAACAGCAGGCGAAGAAGTTTGACGGCTTTCGTGGCAGCCGATGCAACTGCGCGTCTCGCCCGGCTGCAGTTGAATAACGCTCCGCATCCGTTGGATTTCATTGTAGTCTGCGTCAAGCAATTGGAAATAGAGCTGCCTTCCCGCGGGCGCCAGGAAATTCGCCGAGCCATCCTCCGCCACGGGCGCGGTGCCGTACGATCTTTTCGCCTCATACGTTGGCCAGGCCGGATCATCGGTCACGCGGTAAAGGCCTTCTCCCACTTTTTCTATTTTCTTGGGCCAGTCGTGATTGGTTCTGACTGGGCTCACTAATGCGTTTGTTGTACGGGTAAGGTAACTGTTGGCATGACCTTTCACAAGATGGGTCGGCGAGGCATAGAAATCCTGAAAGGGTGGGTGATCTTTTTGGCATTCGCCGTTAGGGAGACGTTCCAGGTCTGCGGGAACTTCCTCGGCGACTTGGATGTATTTGATGCGGCCGCGCACCTCTGGTCCCAGGCCCAGGTAAACGTCTTGAATGGTAAACCGTCCGAGTTGCTCATTTGCAAGACCCGGGTCAATGGAACTCGCCAGCACCGGCGGCCGCGGCTGCGGGCGCAAAGGCCTTGGCCCCGTGCTGCTGATTTCGGGATCAATATAGAGCAATTCACGATTGCCATACCGATCAATTACATATAGGCCCCAATTATGATGATTGTCAGGATTGTGGCTTACCAGGAAATAGTCACTGGAAATGGGGTAGGGATCCCGGAACGTGTCAAAATAGCTGCGGTCCATCTGGTAGTACGGATGCGTGTCCGGCGTAATGTTGGTAATGGCATTCGTGTCGAACGGATCTTTGCCCCGGTCAATCAAGGCAATCGGGCCTTCGTGACTGCCATGAGACATCAGCGTGCAGAGAATCTCGTTGGTTCCCGGAACCTCGTGCGCCTGGCTGTAGCAGTTGGGCGTATTGTTACCGAACACCAATGCGGGATGCGTTCCATCGGGGCGGATGGTCCAGAGCGTGTGGCTGAAATCCGCGCCTTTGTCGAGATACTCCGACCGCGTCCAGAGGATAAGGCCGTCGCTCATGACGGAGGGTTTCCACTCGCTCAGATTGGCGTGGGAAAGCCGCTGCAGATTCGAGCCGTCCCGCTCCATGCGGTAAAGCACATATGCCTGCGGACGCCAGCAAAGAAAGCGAAGCGCGCACCGGGTGGTGATGAACGCCAATCCCCCATCCGGCAATACAGCCGGATCAAAGTCATGAAACGGACCCTCGGTGAGTTGCCGCACTTCACCACTATTTAACGACAGCGAATACATATGCCAGTACGAATCCCATCCCTCGACCTGCGAAATTTCCGGCCGATAGGCGAAGAAAACGGTCTGCGCGTCGTAATCGAGCACCGGCTCGCGGACAATGCCCGCGCTGCCATCGAATAGTTGCTCGATCTGGGCCTGGTCCGGAAGCAGGCCGCCCTGCGCGTCGCGAGGCACATGGAGCACGAAGACGCCGCCGCCGGGTTCAAGACAGCCGTCCAAATGCTCGCTGTAATTATGCGATTCCAGGAAAGGATGCCGCTTGGCGAACAGCACGTGTTCCAGCGGCGCCAGCGAAGGATCACGGAAAAACAGGCGCCGCTTGGCCCAGCGGGCCGCGAGGTAAAGGTCGTCGCTGGAAGCTTCCCCGGGGTCCGCCGCCGCCTGGAACTGGGCCAACTGCTGCCGTTCCGCGCTAACCTCCAATCCCTGCTTCTCAAGCCGGTCGATTAAATCCGAATACAGCGCCAGGACGCGCTTCAACGTCTCTAACCGCGCGAGCTGTCCCCAATACGGCGCGCCGCCCGGATACGCCGGACGCTCCGTCACAAGCGGGGACAGGTAATCGTCGTTGGGAATCTTGCTCCACGTATCGCGTTCACGCTGAAAGGCGTATTGCACCACGCCATGCCAGTTTTTCTCGGCCAGACGATCCACCCGCAAGTGGGGCATCAGATCAAACGCGCTCAACGGGTTTTTCCGGTGAGGCACTAAAGAGCCTGCCTTGTCGCCCAGCGAAGCCACCGGCTGCCAGTCCGTTCCATCCAGCGACAACAGCACTTCGGCCTCGGTCGGGATGCGGTCCTGAAACGTGCCCTCCCGATCCCGTGAAATTACCACCCGGGCCACCTCTGCCGCCTCCGGCAATTCAATCTGCGCCCACCCTTCTCCAGGCGTGGCGGCAATCCAACTCTGGGAATTGCCATACTGACCGTCATTTAAATTTGCCACCTGGTGAATTTCATACCCAGGTAACAGCGACGACGCGCTTGCCTTGGCTCCCCGGGACGCAAGCGCCAGATTCTCCGTGCCGTTAGGCCCGTAAATCTCCAATTCATCCAGGCACGGTTGCGTGTTTCCGCTGGTCTTGTGAATCACCAGCCGGATAAAACGGGCCGTCTGAGACGTAAAGTCAATCGCAGCCGTACGCTGTTTTGCTTCCGCGGCGGGAATGCGCGCTACATTCTCCGCAAACTCTTCCACCACGGGACGCCCCTTGGTTTGCGCCGCCCCTGCCGCGACGCCATCCTGTCCCGGCGTGGCCATCAGTATGAAACCAAACACAGCTAAAACAAACGGTAAAGCAGCCATTTTCCGGTCTCCATTAAGGTATTATGAAGAATTATCCTTCTGTAGCCAGAACAAGTCAAGCACTGCGCAAGCGGCGTGCATCAGAATCAGAACTTTTGCTGTTTGATGGCGTCTACCAGGTCCGGTTTCCATTTGCCGGTGGTGTCGCGGAGGCCGCTGTGAGCGCTGGGGGTGTCTTGATAGGCCCAGATCCACCATCCGGCGAAGCCGTAGTGCGCGCATTTCTGGAAATGCCATTGGAGGATCTCGGGGCCTGGGCGATCTTGGATGGAAATGATGCAATCGCGCACGTCGTCGTGTCCGGGGCCTTTGAGGTCGGTGGAGATGATTCTTGCAGCATTCTCAGAGCCGAGAATGTTAACGATCTCTTTAAGATAGGAGAATCCATCAGGAGCGGGGTCGCAGAAGGGATAGGTGGTCATTACCCAATAGTCCGGTGGCATGGCCAGGTCGTCGATGATCCACTTTTTAAGGTTGTGGAAGGCGCTGAGGCGCATCTGTGGGGTCTTCTGCATCCAATACGCGGTGTTTGAGAAGATAGGCAGCATAATCGGCGGGGCCTTGGGACGTTTCCCGGCGGCGCGGAATACCGGCCATACTTGTTTCACGAAACGTTCGGTATTCGTGGTGATGGCCGGGTTATCGTCGCGGTCCCACAGGCAAGGTTCCGCTGCGCCGAGTTCGTAGTTGCCCATCATGCACCACAGTGCAATGGCTTCCGGATGCTTCGTGCGCCCTTCTATGTACTCGATCATTTCCCGGTACCACAGGGCGGATTCATTCCAGGGGGTTTCATCGGGCTTCGGCCAGTAACCCGAGTTTCCGATCTGATGGCCAGGATCCACGGAATATGGAATCCACATGTTGGAGGCTAGATCGAGTTCGACGGATAGACCGGCGTCATGGCAATCATCAATAAATGCCGCCACGCCATCCAGATAGGCAATGTTTGCCCACTCGGTCAGGGGTTGTCCTTCCTGGGGCGCTTGAGAAGGCTTTTTTAATGAATAGGCAATGCATACGAAGATATCAATGAGATTGATGCCGGTGGCGCTGACAAGTTCTTTCAAGGTGGTCTGTATTTGGGGGCGGTATTCCGGATAGAAACAAAGCCACGGAAAATCCGGGGTTTCGGGCTTCACCAGCGGATTAAAATACACCCCGCGAAACGGCGATTGGGAGGCGGCGGATCCCCCAATGCAGGCCGCCGTAATCAGAATGATGAATATTGTTATCGAGCGCACGATACTTACCCAAGAGTCCTCAAAACCAAATTTAGAGACCTTTGCCTTTTTAGATCTCTTGTATTACGTTAGGGACTGAATTTTCTATTTTCCCGGGCGCTCAATCATGGGGGGGTGAGTATACCGCGCCATCTTGACGGGGAACACGCCTCCGGATACGGCCCGGATGTCCTGCACGGAGATAAATGCCCTCGGGACGTGCTCGCGGAGCAGTTGCATGATCGCACGCAGGTTTTTACGCCGGATGATCATCATCATGATCCGCACACTGCCCTCCACGCCCTGGGCCTCGAACATGGTCACGCCGAAGCGCGCCGCCCTCATGTGGCTGAGAAGATCCGACTTATCCTCTTTCATGACCACCCAAAGGGATTGAATGCCCATGGCGAGCTTGTCTTCGATGAGCATGCCCACATAGTTGCCCATGGCGAATCCCCCGGCGAATGCAAGGTAGTTTACCCAGGAATTGATGGAGTTCATGACCGCGCCCATGACGGCAATCCAGATTAACACTTCAAAAAAGCCACAGGCCGGCGCAAGCAGCTTTAAACCGCGCGAGAGGGAGATGATGCGTAATGTTCCAATGGAAACATCCAACACCCGTGCGCAGAAAATGAGAATTGGAAGCAGCCAGTGTATGTTCTCTTGAAAGAAAGTCATTGTTGTGTCACTCCGTGGGCTGTGATTCCCAAAACCTTGCCTTTGTTGGGGACAAGGTCCACTGCCTTCCCCATTGTGTGCCCTATTCGGTGAATTCGTCAAATTTCACCTATTCAGGCGAAATAAACTCCCCCGTCTGAACTCCCGGGATACTTCATAGAATGTAAAGGCTTTGAGTGGAAAACGACGAGTCACTGGTGATATTGAGGCCGAGGGTGCGCAGTCCTGCTTCATCGCCGGGGGTGGGGATGTGGGTGCTGTGCATATCGCACCCCTGGAGGTTTTTAAGTTGTTCTATGGCCAGTTGGGTGGCGCTGTTCGAGGGGGTGGAGGCGCCCACGGCGATTAAGGCTTCTTCGAGATCGAGGCTGACGCTCTTGCCGTCGTTCATTTCGCGTTTCATGTTGCCAATGGCTTCAAGGATGTTGGGGGAAATCAGGTGGATTCTATCCGGGATTTCAGCGAGATGCTTAATGGCATTCAAGACGGCGCTGGTGGCGGCATGCATGAGGTGCGAATTGCTGCCGGTGATGATCGTGCCGTCTTTGAGTTCAATGGAGGTGCCGCAATATACCCCATCATGGCCCTTATTGCTGCGCTGGGCGCGTGCGGCGGCTTCACGGGCTGCCTGGACCACCCGCCGGTCTTCCACCTGCACGCCGAGGTCGTTCATAATCAGTTCGACGCGCTCCACGGTCTCGCGGTCCACAAGGCCCATCATATATTCGCAGCGGTAGCGCAGCACGCGGCGGATGACTTCCTGCCTGGCGGCTTCCCGCACGCTTTCATCATCCACAATGCCGAACCCCACGCGGTTGACCCCCATGTCGGTAGGGGACTTATAAAAGGATTCGGCGCCGGTGATTTTTTCGAGAATGCGTTTCAAGAGCGGGAAAGCATCGACATCGCGGTTGTAGTTGATGGAAGTTTTTCCGTAGGCCTCCAAATGGAAGGGATCGATCACATTGACGTCCTTGAGGTCCGCCGTAGCGGCTTCATAGGCCACGTTGACGGGATGTTTCAAGGGAATGTTCCAGATGGGGAAGGTTTCAAACTTGGCGTAGCCCGCGCGCACGCCGCGTTCGTATTCGTGATAAAGCTGGGAGAGGCAAGTGCCCAGTTTGCCGCTGCCGGGCCCGGGACCGGTGACGACCACGAGGGGATGGGTGGTTTCTATATAGGCGTTGCGCCCGTACCCTTCTTCGCTGACGATGAGATCGACGTCGGTGGGATATCCTTTGGTGGCGCGATGGGTGTAGACCTTGAGGCCGCGGCGTTCAAGCTTGTTTTTGAAAAGTTGCGCGGACGGCTGGTCTTCGTAGCGGGTGATGACCACGGCGGTGATTTCGAGGCCCCAGTCGCGGCGGAGATCGTCGATGAGTTTAAGGACGTCGATGTCGTAGGTAATGCCGAAATCCGCGCGGATTTTCTTCCGGTCGATGTCCCCCGCATAAATGCACAGGATGATGTCGATCTTGTCTTTTATCTTTTGGAGAAGGCGCATTTTCACGTTGGGATCAAAGCCGGGGAGCACCCGCGCGGCATGGAAATCAAAGATGAGCTTTCCGCCAAACTCCAAATACAGCTTGTTGTCGAACCGCTGAATGCGTTCGAGAATTTCAACTGTTTGCTCCGCCAGATACTTTTCAACATCAAACGCAAGGGGATTTCCCGCGCCCATAATAAAACTTCTCCCAATCTGTTATGCCCGGAAGGATTGTAACCTATGGACACGAGACAATCAATGCAACGCCATCCGCTCCTGCCTCCTGCGTAACTCCTTGAAACCTCGGCTGTTTATATGCTACACTTTCACTCTTGTTCGGGGGATTAATCCGTCCGAACATACCGTGATGGCATCCATTCCCCGTGGAACGCTAACGCTGGACGTATGTTTGAGAATCTGACAAAAAAGCTGGAACTGGCCTTCAAGAATATTCGCGGGCAGGGCCGCCTGACCGAGAAGAACATGAAGGATGGCCTTCAGGAGATCCGCGTGGCGCTCCTGGAGGCGGATGTCAATTACAAGGTAGTCAAGAAGTTTATTGAGGATGTGCAGGAGCAGGCGGCCGGGCAGAAAGTGCTCGACAGCGTTAATCCTACACAGCAGATTATAAAGATTGTCCATGACGAGCTGGTGCGGATCATGGGCGAGAAACATGAGGGTCTTCGCCGGGCGGAATCCGGCCCGACGATCCTCATGATGGTTGGTCTTCAGGGCCAAGGCAAAACGACGACCGCCGGCAAATTGGGCTTGATGCTCAAGAAAAAGGGTCTCAAACCCTTGCTGGTGGGCGCGGACGTCTACCGCCCGGCGGCCATCCGACAGTTGGAGATAGTCGCAAAACAGGCTGGAACCGAGTTTTTCAGCCTGGGCGAGAACGCAAACCCGGTGGACACGTGCCTCATGGCGCGCGGCGAGGCCCAAATGCGCGGCTGCGACACCATAATCCTCGACACGGCGGGGCGCCTGCATGTGGATGAGTCGATGATGATGGAAGTGCGGCAAATTGCCACGCAGGTGAAGCCGCACGAGATATTATTTGTCGCGAACGCCATGACCGGTCAGGACGCGGTAAAGTCCGCAAAGCAGTTCCACGACACGCTGCCATTGACGGGAGTGATCCTCACACAGATGGACGGTGATGCGCGGGGCGGCGCGGCCATCAGCCTGATTGAAGTGACGGGCTGCCCCATCAAGTTCGTGGGAACGGGCGAGAAGCTCGATGCGCTGGAGCCGTTTCATCCGCGGCGGCTGGCGGACCAGATCCTGGGCATGGGCGACGTGGTGTCGCTGGTGGAGAAGGCGCAGGAGGTGGTGGATCGCGAACAGGCGATCAAGTTCCAGGAGAAGGTGCGCAAGGCGGACTGGAATCTGGAAGATTTTCTGCAGCAGATGCAGCAGATGAAGAAAATGGGCCCGATGGGCGATCTGTTGAAGAAGATCCCCGGGCTGAACAAGATGATGCCGCAGATGAACGGCGTGCCGGAAGACGAGTTGAAGTATACGGAAGCGATTATCTATTCGATGACGCCGAAGGAACGGCGGCATCCGAAGATCATCAACGGGAGCCGGCGGCGGCGGATTGCGGCGGGCAGCGGTACAAGCGTGCAGGATGTGAACGCGCTGCTCAAAGATTTTGAAAAGATGAAGAAAATGATGAAGGACATGATGAAGGGATCGAAAGGCCGAGGCCCAAGAATGCCCTTGGGACCGGGCATGTTGCCCTTCTAGCAACGAAAGAGGACACCTGATGGCAACAGCAATTCGAATGAGGCGGGTAGGCCGGACGCACAAGCCGTATTACCGGATTGTGGTAATCGATTCCCGGGACCGGCGAAGTGGAACGGAAGTGGATGTGATTGGCGTATATCAGCCGTGCGCGCGTCCGAATCCAGTCGTCGATGTGGACGCGTTCAAGGCGCTCGGTTGGCTGCGCAAGGGTGCGCAGCCCTCGGATACAGCGCGGAATCTGTTCAGCAAGCTTGGGATTATGAAACACTACCACGATGGTACGACACCGGAAGCGCCAGAAGCCCCGGTTGCTTCTGTGCCCGATGCTGCTCCGGAAGCTACAGCAGAGTCAACCGCCGTTCCCGAGGCCTGATACGCTGCACGGGACGGTAAAACAATAAATTAATAGTGATACGGGAAGTATTATGAAAGACTTGGTGGAATTCATTGCGAAGAAACTGGTGGAACATCCTGAAGATGTGCAAGTGCAGTTGATTGAAACGGAAGATGGTCATGAATACAAACTGCATGTGCATCAGGAAGACATGGGCCGCGTTATTGGCAAAAGCGGGCGCACCGCGAAAGCCATGCGCACCTTGTTGAGTTCGGCGGCGGCGAAAAACAGCGTCCGCGCCTCTCTCGAGATTGTTGAATAATTAGAGGCTTGAGGCTTGAAAGCTTGAGTCCGCCTGCGGCGGATGAAGCTTGAGGCTTGAGGCGAATGGCTAAACTATGAGGATTGATGTCCTCACATTATTCCCGGAGATGTTGGAAGGGCCGTTAAAGGCCAGCTTGCTGGGCAAGGCAGTGGCCGATGGCCTCCTGACTGTGGCCTTGACGCAGATCCGGGATTTTGCGACGGACCGTCACCGGACGGTGGATGATGCGCCGTACGGCGGCGGGGCCGGGATGGTAATGAAATGTGAGCCGCTTTTTGCGGCTGTGGAAAGTTTAAAAGGACGCAACAGCCTGGAACGGGTGATTCTGCTGTCGCCCCGCGGGCGGCGGCTGGATCAGACCCTGGTGCGGGAATTGGCCGGATGTCCCGATCTCGTGCTTATCTGCGCGCGGTATGAGGGCGTGGATGAGCGGGTGTCTCAGACGCTGGTCACGGATGAAATCTCCATCGGAGATTACGTGCTGAGCGGCGGAGAACTGCCTGCCTTGGTGCTCATTGAGGCGATCAGCCGCATGATACCCGGTGTGGTTGGCGATTGGGAATCCGTTGCTACGGATTCTTTCTACGAAGGCCGGTTGGGCGCGCCGCAATACACGCGGCCGCAGGAATTCCGGGGTATGGAAGTTCCCCAGGTGTTGCGGGATGGAAATCACGCGGCGATACGCCGCTGGAAGAGAAAAGAGGCCCTGCGCGCCACGCTCGCGCGGCGGCCCGATTTGCTGAAGGATTTGGACAAAGAAGAGAAGAACCTGCTCGCCGAAATCGAGCGTGAGACGCCGATGCCGGAGAGGGAGAACACATCGTGAATCTCGTGGAAGAACTTGGTAAAAAGCAAATGAAAGCGCCGGAAAAGCTCCCGAAATTTGCCATCGGCGACACAGTCCGCGTGCATTTTCGTATTGTGGAAGGCGACAAAGAGCGCATCCAGGTGTTTGAAGGCGTTGTGATCGGACGCAACGGCGGAACAGGCCCCCACGCCACGTTCACCGTGAGACGCGTCGCCTTCGGCGAGGGTGTTGAGCGCGTGTTTCCGCTGCATTCCCCGCGCGTGGCGAAAGTGGATGTGACTCGCGAGGGCCACGTGCGCCGTGCCAAACTGTATTACCTGCGTGAACGCGTGGGCAAGGCCGCGCGCGTCAAGGCCAAGCAGCGCAGCACCAAGGGCGAAGAGGCGGAAGTGACCGCCCCCGCCGCCGAATAATCCCCCTGCCACTATACGACACGGGCGATCCCATTCCCTGGGCGCGCCCGTGTTTTTTACTGCCTCTCCGTGTTCCGCGCGCTTTGGGACAAATCATCCCATGGAATCCTGGCCACCAGCCAGATCATAAATACAAACAAAGTGACGACCAGGATGTTCTCCCAGAGTGGAATGGAATAACGGGTGTTCAGGGCCTCGGACCAGGAGCCTTCCAGGGTGCGGCCGGCAACGGCGGCGGCTTTTTTCATATCTTCGTACACGAAGACCCATTTGGTAAGAAAATACGCCGCAAGGAACACTATAGACCACCAGAACGTATACGGCCACACAAACCGCCAGTAGCCGTAGCGCCCAAGATGGCGCCGGGTGAATTTGTCGATAAACAGCAAAATCTCATGCAAAAAGATGCCAAGGTTGAAGGTGATAGCAACCATAAGACCGGCGTTGCGGTGGGCAAGCCCCCAGTCCCAGGTTCCTATGAAAATTCCATGGCCCGTGGGGATTACGCCCACAAGAATAATGCCCAGGCACCCCAGCAGCAGTTGGGATGCGCCAATGCGGGCGGCGGGTCTGGATATAGCGGAAAAACGGCGGCAGAGATAGAACACCAACGGCACCGTGGACAGCCCCCAGAAGGTCATGGCTACGGAGAATATCGGCCACCATTTCGGATTATGCTCGGGATCAAAACTGCCAAGATAACTGAACGAATGAGTCATGATCGTGAAGTGGTTTTCCCGGGGATAGCTGAGGTAGGCCGCAGCGATGAGCCCCCAGAACACCACTGTCATAAAGACAAAATAGCGTTTGAGGTCCGAAGGCTGGAAATTTCCGGTGCTATAACGTATCCACGTTCTCATGGTTATTTACACAATACCAAGTTAATGCACAGTGTTGCACCTGCCCAAGATTATCTCCATCCGTACGTGCCACATGCTCCAACAGTTCACAAAAATGGATAGGGGCATGTTGCGATATCCAGATTACCGCACCAACACAATGGTCTGCCCGTCTTCACCCGCTTCCGGCGCCGTTACGTTGGCTGCGTTTAAACGCTTCCGTACGCTGGCGTCGCCACACTCCGAGATGGGGACGGAATGGTACAGCCACGGCTTTTGTGGGTTATTGGCGCCATACACAGCCTTCAATTGGGTTAATGTCGTACTGTCCGGATGTCCGTAGTCGATGCCGTTGGTTGATATGACTACATACTTGGGCTTAATACGTTCAAAAAATTCTTTTGAATTGTTGTTCTTGCTGCCGTGATGGGGAAGTTTCAGCAGATCCACTTTGAAAGGTTGTTCTTCGTTTTCAAGCGCATCCATGATGAGGTCATCACGCGCATCGCCTGGCATGAGGAGGGAGGTGCTTTTCCCCTCCAGTTGCTTATCGACGTTATATTCAAATAGCAACACAAGACTTACGACATTGATAAGCTTGTCATCCTTGTCCTTGACCTTTTTCCCCTTGTATGTCACGGCAGCATTTGCCTTGTTTTTCACCGCTTTGATCATGAATTCTTTAAACTCGGCAAACACCTCCGGAGAGGGGCCAAGTATAGTTACGTCAAGCACCCCGTTGAACCGGCATTTTCCACGATCCGAGGTCAAATAAGCGAAATAGGGGCCATTAATGGCCATGTCCGGATGGTTTCGGGCCAACGTCATTAGATCCATGGCCTGTTTAATGCTTTCCTCCAACCCCATGGGTATGTCTTTGTTCTTTTTCCAAGATGCCGGTGCTTTCCAGTTTTCTTCCACTTTATTGGTCAGGGGCCAGTTAAACCAGAGGTTCTTAACGGACAAGGGCAACTCTTCTCCGCGGAAAAAGTCCACCAAGCCGCCGATGTGGTCGCTGTCAATGTGCGTCACAACGAGTAACTCCAGTTCCTCATATCCGTCGTCGGCCAGTTTTTGGAGCCAGGGGCGAAGATGGTTGGCTTTGTCGCCTTTCGGCGGTGTATCGAGCACTTTGACCTTTCCCTTGACAACGCCTCCGTCGCCGCCATCGATGAGAATGGCGCGCCTTTTCCCCTTCTTGTCGTTATAACGGATGACAAAGGCGTCGCCTCCTCCTGCATTGATAATGTCGAATTCAAGGTGTGCTTTTGCCTTGCTCATGGAATTCCCTCCTTTTTAGAGCGACTGCATGGCGCGCAATACGTCCAGCAGTCCGTGTCCCTGAAAATACCGTTCCCGGCCCAAGTCGGTTGCGGTTTCGCACAAGATTTGCTTGATGCGGCGCGGGTTGCCGATCAATTCGGGATAACGGGCCATCAATAATGCGGCGGCGCCGCTGACGTGGGGCGCGGCCATGCTGGTTCCATCTTTGCAGGCAAATCGTTCACCAGGAACCGGCGCGATGATTTTTTCACCGGGCGCAACCAGATCGGGCTTGCGCCGTCCGTCGCCGGTGGGCCCGCGCCCTGAAAAGTAGCTGATGCCATAGGTATGGGGATGGTCACGGTGCGTGGAGCCCACGGTGATGGCCTCCTCCGCATTTCCGGGGTCCGAGATGCTGATGTCCCGGTACTCGCCTCCCTGGCTGAAGGGGATGCTGCGTTCGTCGAATCCATGATTGCCCGCAGCGGCCACAACCACGACACCTGCGTCCACAAGCCGCGCGCATTCATTGCATACCGGGGTGCAGCCGCAGGCGAAACTTGCCACATCGTGCGGAATGGAGAGGCTGAGATTCACCCCATGCACCTTCAGTTCCTCGCGTTTCCGGTTTAAGAACCGGATGAATTCAAGCGCGCAGATCACCGTAAATTCATCGGTGACCTGCTTGGTTTCTCCAAAGATGCCCTCTTCGCCATTGCTGGTGTCCGCAAATACGCGCAAATCATAAAATTTAATATCGGGACACATCCCCACAATGTCCTGGCCTTCCGGCAGGCTGTTGAGATCCGGGTTAGAAGGCCAGTTGGCCCCGAGTATTCCAGCCACGTGGGTTCCATGCTCCCCCTTCGGCACGGGATAATTGCCGTCATGCGGCACTTTAATTTTAGTGCTAACGTCCTCCCAGTCAATCACGTCAGAAATGGATTTCAGGCGTTTCAGATTCAAGCTGGACATTCGAGCGGCATGGAGGCATTGCCAGAGATGGGTCTCCTCTTGTGTTTCCAAGACCTTACCCTTTCTCTTAGGGAATGCCGGGTCGAAAGAAGGTTGTTCTTTTCCAGGCTCGATAATGACGGGTTCATCGTCACTATCGCCATACCAGAGCGCGGGTTCTCGTTTCAGCCGCCAAAAATCATATGTTTGCACAATGCGTGTTGAAACAGAGTTTGTGTTGCTGCTTTTTTGGACATTTCCCGTCTTGCCGGGCGCTACAGGAGGGGGGATAGTCTCCTGAAATGCGGGGTGTGTGGCGTCTATGCCGCCATCCACAATGGCCCACACCAGATTAGAGCAGCTCACATTAAACAAAGTGCGGGCGGCATCGGCCTTGACAGTTAACGAAGAACGTGCGACGGTGGGTTTGGCTTCACGGTTCAATCCCACCTGCCACAGGGGATATAACCCGGAAGCCGCTTCTTCCTTTAACACCGGGTACGGGAGGATCAACGCCAATAAACGCAGAAACGAATCGATGGCCTCCACCCACGTAATAACGGTCAACTGTTTGCAGAACTCTTTTTCTTCAAAGAGCTTTTGTTGTTTTTCTGTTTTAGAAGATGGTTGCGCGGATATCTCCTGCAGCCGGTAAAGAATGCCCAGCAGGCGCACCGTCCACAGGAAAGTCACGGGTATCGCGGTTAAGTCCCTATCCAATGTATCTACCGGCAGGGCCTTTGTTTTTATAGAAAGTTGTTCCTTTCGATACAACCGCAATTTTTCCATACTTTCGCCCTGCACGTGCGGGGAGACATGTTTGTCCCACCATGCGGTCATGGGCAATAGCAGAATGACCATTTGTTCAAAGGTCAATTGAGTTACGATATAGGACGCACTGAACAGAATCGTTGGCGCAAAAATCTGTAGAGGGGCCATACTATCATCGGAAAAAATCTTCGTGTGCTGTTGCTTCAGGTGTTCCTCACATCGTTCCTGAAAGCGCCGCCCCAAGGTGCGAACGCCGAGTTTTGCGTGCGGGGTTAACAGCAACTCCACCGCCCCGCTATCGGTTTTGTCCGAGACGCCCGATGGGTTAGTGTAATACTTGCGGAAGAACTGCTCCCATACTTCAGGCAGCACCGGGGAATCCTGGGTGGCACGTTTGGCGCGCCCCCCCCAATAGATGAACTCGTTGCGGATCTCGATCCATTCCGCGGCCCACTCAGCATCGCGCACCATAAACGTTCTCCCTTTGTTTTCAAGCATATCCCCATACAGTACAATGCATGAAGTTACATCCTTGAGTACGTCCCATTCACCTCGGGCATGAGCATACTATGAATCCCCCGGCATGTCAACCATAGCGGAAGCAAAAATCTTACGATCAAAAATGTATGCTGGAGTGTACTTCTGGAGAAGTCCAAGAACATAGGTTTATGCTCTTTATATTAACCGGAAGTGAGGCGAATATGAGTATTTCGTTTTCTTTGATGATGATTGGACTATTGGCGGCCGGGGTTTCAGACAACCCAATACACACGATTACGCTTGAAGAACGGGTGCTGGTCCCGGAGGATGGGTTACTGTTGGGTAATGGCGATCTATCGGTCAGTGTGTATCAGACCGCGGATCGGATTATCTGGCGGTTTGGCAAAGCGGACGTGTGGGATCGGCGGCTCGATTTGAGCGCGGACCCGAAACCGGCGAACATTGCGGAAATTGCGCACGGCATTGAAGTGGAAGGATGGAAGTGTCCACCGTATGGCGATGGCCCGCCAGTGGCTACACGCGGAACGCAGAATCCGGAACGGATGAAGGAACTCTGCCAGGGCGCTCCGCCAAGTTACAATAAACGGCCCTATCCGTGTCCGAAGCCGGTGGGGGAACTCGCCCTGTTCCTGCCGCCGGATCAAATGGGTTTAAAGATTCATCAGGAACTACGTATTGAAGAAGCTATACTCACTATCACATGCTCGCGGCCTTCCGGGGTGAGGATTTTGATAGAGACGTTTATACCTCCTTCACCAAATGTGCTTGTGGTGCATTGGGAGGTGGAAAATTGGACTGATCAGACGCGCACCGGAAATGGCAATGCACCCGTCTGGTTCGCACTGTATCGTTGGAAAGATCCGAGCATTCAGGAGTTTGGTGCAAAATTCTTTGGCGATTATCGTCATGGCGCGTTTCGCGCGTGCTCCGATCCGAGCGCAACCCCTCTGCCTCCGCCAACGCTGCAAGAATCCGACGGTCTCCGCTTTATTGAACAAACCTTTCCTGCGGATCCCACTTTCCCCAACGGTTTCCGGTATGTAATGGCGCCGTTCGCGCCGGGCATGGCGGTGGAGACCGTGGATATGAATCCCACCGGCGAGGCGAGGCTGCATCTTATGCCCCCCGTTGCTTCTGAAGGATGGATGACAGTGGCCGTCGCCACCACGGGTGATCCCGAAGGCCCCATGACGCAAGTGCGCCAAGTGCAGGAAGCGCTCGGCGAACATCCTGCGGACACCATGAACCGCTGGGCGGAGGAAACCCGGTCAAAGGCCGCTGAATTCTGGACGAAGTCACGAGTGTCCATTGCCGACCCGCTGCTGGAGAATCTCTGGTATGAGACCCTGCATGCGCGCCGCTGCACGAACCGTCCGGATATCGCGCCGCCGGGGTTGTTCCTGCCGAGCACCGTCCAGGATTATTCCCATTGGCACGGCGATTATCACACAAACTACAACCTGCAGGAACCCTTCTGGGCGGATTATACCGCGAACCACCTCGATCTCGGCGATGCCTATTTCAAAGCCATCGAGTTCTTCCTCCCAATCGGACGTAAAATTGCACATGATTACTACAATGGCCGGGGTGCATTCATCCAATTGAGCGGGTATCCCATTGTTGCGGAAGATGACCCGCTGGGATGCGTGCCGATGGGCCGCATGGCCTACATGACCGGCTGGGCGATCAATCAGTATTGGTGGCGGTATCTGTATACGCTGGATCAGGACTGGCTGCGAACCACAGGCTATCCGGTGATCCGCGAGTGCGCCCTGTTCTACACCGATTTTCTAAAGAAGGGCTCCGACGGCCTGTATCATGCCTTTCCTTCCAATCAGGGCGAGGACGGATTCACGGGCGACCCTAAAGACTACACGGATCGCGCGCAAATCATGCAACACCTGCGCTATTGTCTGCGCGCGGCGATTCGCTCCAGCGAAATTCTGAGCACCGATCCGGAACTGCGCGCCCAGTGGCAAGAACAGTTAGATCATTGTGCGGGAGATGATGGCAAACCGCCTTCCACGCTGCAAGGATTGGAAAAACAATGCCAGGAAGCGAATCCGCCGGAGTTTGGCTATGGACGTCCCTATACACCACAACCCGGAACGGCCGAAGGTGCGCCATGGCCTCCCGTGGGCGATGGTTCCTGGACCTGGTATTGCGGTCAGTATGGCTGGGGCGTCTTGCAGCGGCTTCATGGCGGCGAGTTTATCGCTGACCGCGATTTTCCAGTTTTCCGAAAACTGCTTGAGCGTTGGCGCCATCCCAACGGGCTAATCTGGGGCATGGCCATCGCCAACTACGGTCACGCGGGCGCATGGACCGAAACCCTGGGCATCATGGCTCCGTTGCAGGAGATGATGCTGCAAAGCTGGGATGGCGCGCTGCGCGTGTTTCCGGCTTGGCCAAAAACAGTAGCCGCTTCTTTTGAAAACTTTCGGGCACAGGGCGCGTTTCTCGCGAGCGCTTCCTGGGAACAGGGGCGCATTACCGATTTAAAGATTATGAGTGAAAAAGGCGGTGAATGCCGTGTTTATGAACCATGGCCTTCTTCCCAAGCAGAAGTTTTTACCGAAAACGGAACCCCGGTGGAAGTCGCTCATGAGATAGGCATGCTCCACTTTCAAACAGCGCCGGGCGCTATTTTTGTGCTGCGGAATTCCGATGGAGATCCCAAACCCGCCGGTTGACGCTTTTAAAACGATCAACTACTTCCTGATAGGGCTCATCTTCGATGTTCACGAGCCCGTAATTGCCGTTTTCGCCATCGAAGCGTCCACCCTTCGGTTCATCCATGTATTCGAACCAGTGATAGCCCAGGAAATACGGCTGGGCCATCCAGGTGGTGGCACATTCCTCAAATTTATTGGCGCGATCACGTTGCATGGCGACTGTCGGTTGAAGAACAATAGGCGGCGGATAGGTGTTCGGCATGCCGCTGTCCATTCCCCGGAATCCGAATTCTGTAATGAGCAATGGTTTTTGAGTTAACTCGTGAAAAGCGTTAAAGGTCAGATCAGGCGGGATGCGCATCGAACCGAGCTTCGTGGACCATAACAATAAATATCCAGCCAGACCGGCTTCGTAATAATTGATGGACACCACGTCACAGTATTCGCCGCAAGCCTGCACCACTGGTTTTGGGGCCAGGATCCAAACAAACCGGCAGCCGAGAATCAGATGGTTCGTGTCCTTGGCGCGAACCGCCTCCGTGGTCAGTTTGAAATATCGCCGCGCAATCAGCAATACAAACGCTTCACGATCTTCCTGCGCCTTGAGCAAATCCACCGGAACAATGTCTTTCAGCTTCTCGATTTCACTCCAGTCGTTCAGGCCGCACGCCCACACCGCCGCAAAGCGTTCCGGGGTTTGATAGCGCTCCCTGAAGAACTCCAACATTTTCTGCTTCCCCGGCGCTTCCGGAGGCAGGGCCACATACCCCGGGAAAAGATTCGGAAGCCGCCGCCAATCGAACGACCATGGAAGTTCGTTGTCCAGGTAATATCCAATCAGATACGGATCATTTACATACGCATCAATGCCTGCGGCCCCGTTGCGAATATGCGTCTCCGCTTCCGGACTGAAAAAATCCGGTACTCGCTCTTTGCTCCAGAGCCCCGACCCCAATGATAACTCGATGGTGTAGGGCACTGTGCCACGTAATTCTTGGGTGTTCCATGCACCCAAGGTGTTCAGGCCCCATTCCTGAAGACGCGCACGCGTGGCGGCGGTCCAGTTTTCCACCGTTCCATGCTTCGCCAGCACATTCTCACGATACGGTTGGCGATTCGTGCCGCGCTCCGTATCTCCGATTGGATTGACCACGCATACCCCCAACGACAGAAAGGCATTTCCCTCCGGCGTCACCAGCCACCAGCGTTGCCCATCATGGTGGGTTCGGAAAAACGGGCTCGGTGTGAATGGTATATTCTTCAGCCCGCCAAAGGAATCCAATGTGAGTGGTTCTTCCATTGCGCTGGACCAAGCATCTGCCAGCCAGATCAATGTCAAAGTAATAAAAATAAGTAAAACTTGTTTTCTTAACATATTAATACTCCTTATCATGGCCTTTTTTTGACGATAAATAATCCAGTTTGGTTTTTAAAAGGTTCTCTTTGACATATCGCCATACATATGGTAAGGTTTTCCATATGAAGACCACATTAAATATTAGCGACCCTATAATGCAGGAACTCAAGCAGGAATCTGTCCGGCAAGGGAAAACAATGTCTGAACTTGTCGAGGCAGCGCTTCGGACCCTTTTGCAAAGGACACCTGAAGTAAGTGATTTACCGCAACTTCCCTCGTTCAATACGGGAGGTTCCAGGGTGAACGTGGCCAACCGCGATATGCTTTATGATGTGATGGAGCGCTAGACGTGTTTGTGGTGGACACGAACATCTTGCTCTATGCGGCGGACCGTGATGCGCCGGGACATGGTACCTGCCGGGAACTTTTGCTCCAATGGCGGCAGCAACCAACCCCGTGGTACCTGACATGGGGCATTGTGTATGAATTCATCCGCGTAGCCACTCATCCCAACGTATTTCGCCAACCATTCTCCCCTGCGGATGCCTGGCAATTCATACGCGCATTGTTGGCCTCGCCCAACCTCAGAGTGCTTGCCGAAACCCCGCGTCACAGTAAATTGCTGGGGCAGATCATCGAACAGACTCCCTCCGTTCGGGGTAATCTTGTGTTCGATGTTCATACAGTGGTCTTAATGCGTGAACACGGCCTTCGGGTCATATACACCCATGATGCCGACTTTAACCGCTTTCCCGATCTGCAAGTCGTTGATCCGCTGTAAAGGATTCCAAAGGGGATAGAGACAGAGATCATGTTTTAGATGATACTATTCCGGAAGCGGTTTACCCTTCGTTTCCGGGACAAACCAGATCAGGACGAGGCCCAGGATGTAAACGAGGGTGATGACAGCTCCCATGCGGGCATAATCGCCGTCGAAGTAGGCCACCAATTGTCCGCCCAGGATCGCACCAAAAGCGGCGAAAATCCGGCCGGTATTAAAGCACACGCCCTGTCCTGTTGCCCGCGCCCGGGTGGGAAACAATTCCGGCAGGAAAAGGGGAAACCATCCATAGAACGCTGCCGTGGTGGTGCCGGCGAAAAAGAAGGCTATTTGGAATGTGAGACCGTAGGAAAGATCTGAACGATATAGGAATCCGCAGGTAATAAGGGAAGACAGGCATAAGAGGAAAAATGCGGGGCGGCGGCCCAGTTTGCCGCCGATCAACGGCCCAACAAGGCACCCTAAAATGGCGCCCAGGGCAGAAAGCATGGCAATGAAAGCCTTGGCCTTCGGCATGGTTTGACCCACCATCTGGTCCACCCATACCGGCGCCCATTGTATCGTGCCCCAGGTTCCGATCAGCGCGATCGAGGCAAAGGCAATGCCCAAAAGGGTATTTCGGAGATAGGCCCTTGAAAAGACTTCACGGAGCGGGGCGGCAGCGCCTTGGGCGGCGGAAGCTTTCCAGCGTTCAGACTCTGGCACAAACAGGAGAATGAGAAATACGAGGAAGGCCGGGAGAACACCCACCAACCACATCCATCGCCAGGAATCCGTGGTTACGGAAATAGAAATTCCAACCAAGGCCACCAGAAGAAAGCCCACATTCGATGCGGCGCCGATGATACCCGCCAACAGAGGCCGCCACTTGTCCGGCCAGTATTCCATGACCAGCGCAACGCCCAGAGACCACTCGCCGCCCATGCCCAGCGCCGCAATGAATCGAAAGAGGCCCAGATGCCAGGGTTCCTGTGCAAAAAAACCCAATCCCGTAAAAAGGGAGTATACGAGAATGCTCATCGCCATGGCCCGCACCCGCCCGATGCGGTCGCCCAGCCATCCGAATATCAGCCCGCCCGCAGCCGCCCCCAGCAAAAACAGCGCAGTGATGTTGCCCATCCACGCGCCGACAAATCCATCCACACCGCTCTCGCTATGATACATGCTCCTCAACGCAGGCCTCGCCACAATAGGGAACAGTCCCATCTCGAACCCGTCGAAGAGCCACCCGCCAAAGGCCGCCAATAATACTTTTAATTGTGCACTGCCAATTCGTGTAATTACTTGTTCCTGTTTCATGAAGGCTATCGTACCTGAGAAAACGTCATAAATCCACTAGCGCCCCTCGCGCCATTGGGCATATTCCAATTCCACATCTTCCCTGCTCACAAAGGGTTTGATGACCACTCGCGCATGATAATCATAGACCTTGCCAACTTGAGGGGTATGGATAACATACTGCCAGTCCCATGCAGGGCTGTGTGGGTCCGGTTTTCCAGAGGCGTCCTGGATAAAATTCCATAGCGCGAAGCGGATGGCGTTCGTGTGATCAAACATCATGATATACACCAGGGTGTCTTCTTGTGTTGCCAGATCCTGATCGCCATCCAGAAGGCCGTAATACAATGGCTTCAGAAACTTCTTTGTGGGATGTTCAATGAGATTAAGTGTTTGCGCGCCTTTTTCATACGGCAGGTCCGGAATTCCGTCGTACGACACCGTTCCTGTCTCAAAGCCCTCCTCCAAGTCATCGCCAAAACTGGTCCAACCTTCGCCATTTGCATCGCGGCCATAGAAATGGATGCAGCGTTCGCGCGTCTTGTTCATGTAACTCGCCCACATGAGCACAGCATATCCTAGTGGAAAATGATCCGCCGTAGGCGTGGCAATAAAATGGAGATCCACCGCATTCGGAGCCGAAATCTTGTAGTTCATTATACATTCCATACCCCAAGCCGAGTGTTCCGCAGGCCAGTTGAAAGAGGCACACTCGTCAGATTGGGCCGAGAGCACACAGGCATCTTTGCGCGGAGTGAACATGGATCGTTCTTTATCGGCGGCGGCTCCATTAAAAATGTGCTCGAAATTCAACCCCACCAGTTCCGGCCGGTAAATGGGCGATTCCGGATACGCGGCATGATACAAAGGATGGAATCCGCTTCCCTGTCCGTTGGTGTTGGCGGTATTGTCCAGCAGGCGCCCCGAAAGATTTCCAGCACAAACGGCTGCTTCATGGGGCCTTTCCGCTGATGGGGAGTTTCCCTCAATACCGGCGCATCCGGCAGCGGTCAACAGGAAAAATCCTGGAATATATGTACATAAACACATAAAATAAGCCGCCTCTTTTTCCACAAGTATAGCATGCCTTAAACACATCACGAAGCAGGTTAGCCTGGAGGCTCATGCAATCGGGTTATATTATCCAAAGAAAATGGAAATGCTCTTCAGATGATGTACACTACCCTATTAGAATCACTATCGATAGCGATACCGATTAGGTGAATGTATGCCAAGACATCATGCGTTATCACGGACTGAGTTATTGATCGGGAAAGAGGCGCTGAATCTTCTGCGCGCAAAAAAGGTCGCCATACTGGGTATTGGCGGGGTTGGCAGCTTTGCTGTCGAGGCCTTGGCCCGGTGCGGCATTGGCCACCTGCTGATCGTTGATGATGATACCGTATGCCTCACCAATCTCAACCGGCAAATCCACGCCACCCGTGCCACTATCGGCAAGAGAAAAGTCGATGTGATGAAAAAAAGGATTGCGGAAATCGATCCAAAAATCATGGTGGATGCGCGGCATGTCCGTGTGACCGCGGATAATGTTTGCGACATTCTTGATGCCAGTGTGGATTATGTGATCGACGCCCTGGACACGATTTCCGCCAAAATCGCCATCGCCGAGTATTGTTTTCACCATTCCATTCCGATCATCAGTTGCATGGGAGCCGGAAACAAACTCGATCCCACGAAATTTGCCGTTGCGGATGTGTATACGACCCGGGTATGCCCATTGGCCAAAGTGATGCGTAATGAACTGCGAAAACGAAATATACCCCGTCTTAAAGTGGTGTACTCCGAAGAAAATCCTTTAAAACCCTTGGACGCCAATGAGATGGAGGGTGAGGGTGTAGCTGGTGAAGGCGGAAAACACGGTGGACGAGGGTATATCCCTTCAAGTATTTCTTTTGTACCGCCGGTCGCCGGATTTATTCTGGCCGGAGAAGCCATAAAAGATTTAATTCAGACTCCGAAATAATTTGGAAAACATGGTTAAAAAAGCAAAGACCAGAAAAACACCCAAACGGGAGACGGACCTTTACGAGCCGGTAAGAGATTATCTTCTGGCGCAGGGATATACGGTCCGGAGCGAGGTGCTGGGTTGCGATATTGCCGCCATGAAGGGGGATGATCTGATTGTGATCGAGCTTAAGCTCAACTGTTCCATGGAGTTACTGATTCAGGCCACACGCCGCCAGCGCATTACGGATTCTGTGTATGTGGCAGTTCCTAGGCCCGTAGGGACCCCATTTTCGAAATGGCGGGGTATTCAGCATATCCTGCGCCGGTTGGAATTGGGGCTGATTATCGTATCGTATACGGGGAAAATTCCCCGGGTGGAAGTAGCCCTCCATCCCGTGCCATTTGATCGGAAAAAGCAGAAATCCAAGCGCCGGGCGGTGCTACAGGAGATTTCAGGGCGGAGTGGAGACCTGAATCAGGGAGGATCCAGCAGGCGGAGGCTGGTAACGGCCTATCGGGAACAAGCTATCCAAATTGCCTGCCTTCTGGACATATTGGGGCCTAAATCGCCTAAATTTCTGAGGTCTCAAGGGACAAGTTCGAAGACGCTAGGAATCCTCTATGATAATGTTTATGGGTGGTTTGAACGGGTGGATCGGGGGGTGTATGGGCTCACGGCACAGGGGAAAACAGCCTTGGCGGACTACCCGGAACTAGTGGCCCAATACACCCCTCCGCCCGGAAGGTGAAGGCGGGGGGGAAATGGCGTATAATGGGGCCATTCGTGGAATGCAGGTGTTTCGTGGATATACCGCCTTACCAACTGATAGAGACAGAAGCCCAGTGGCTGACGTGCCTGGACGTGCTGCAGCGTCAGCCGCGTTTGGCTGTGGATGTGGAAGCCAACAGCCTCTTTGCCTATAAAGAACAAATTTGCCTGTTCCAGGTATCCGCACCCGGTGTTGATTTCATTATTGACCCCCTGGCCGGCATCCCATTGGATGAATTTGGCCGGATTCTGGCGGACCCCGCCATTGAAAAGGTATTCCATGCTTCCGGTTATGATCTGATGCTGCTCCGAACACATTATAGTTGGAAGGTGAACAATCTTTTCGACACCATGTGGGCGGGGCGCATTCTCGGCTACCGGAACATGGGCCTGGCCTGGTTTCTCCAAGAATTCTACGGGGTCGAACTGAGCAAGCGGTATCAGAAGGCAAATTGGGCGCAACGGCCGCTTTCCGAGGCTCAGCTCGCCTATGCCCAGAAAGACACCTATTATTTATTGCGGTTGCGGGATGATTTGGCCGCAAAACTAGAAGAACGCGGATTTCTGGAGGAGGCGAAGGAAATCTTCGAGAATGAGTCCCGAATTCAGCTTCCCAAACCCCGGACGAAAAATGAAGCCTTCTGGAACGTGCGCGGCGCCCGCGATTTGCAGCCCCAAACCCAAGCCATCCTCAAAGCATTGTATGTATTTCGGGATAAGGCGGCGCGGGAACGCAACTGGCCGCCCTTCAAAATTATTTCCGATGAAAAACTGGTGCTGCTGGCCAAACAGGGGCCTCGCAATAAAGAAGAACTCGCCGGATTGAACGGCTTATCGCCGCGGCAGTTGGAACACTTGGGGCCAGGGCTGCTCAAAGCCATTGCAGAAGGCCGCCGCATGCGGGCACCTACGCCACCGCAACGCGAACTCCGCCATGGGCAAGAGGCATCGCGCATATACAAGCGGCTGTTTGAATGGCGCAAGGAGATGGCTGCACGGCGTGAAGTTGAATCCGACGTGATCATGACTAGGGAAACCATGTGGGAGATTGCGGAACTGGCCCCAAAACGCATGGAAGATTTAGAAAAGATAGCCACGCTGGGGCCCTATCGCAGGGCGCTCTATGCTGAAGAGATACTTCATTGCCTGGCCGAATAAGTGCACGGTTGACAGAGTCTGTTTCCGAATATTTCTTCTAGATTTCAATCATGAAAGGGTGTGAAGGTGGCTAAAACAACGGATATTCACCCGAAAGCGGTTGAACTTTTTTTTCTGCCCGTGGAGACTCGGGTCCCCCTGAAATTTGGGAAGGAAACACTCACCTCTGTGACCTGCGCCCGTGTGTCCCTGCGGGTGGAAGATGCCCAAGGCCGGCCGGCTTTGGGGTGGGGGGAAACCCCCCTGAGCGTGCAATGGGTTTGGCCCAGCCAACTCTCCTACGAAGAACGCCACGATGCACTGAAGGAATTCTGCCAGGTATTGGCCTGTGTGTGGGCCGACTTTGATTGCATGGGGCATCCCCTCGAAGTGGGTCATGCGTTTATTGAATCGCAATTACCGATACTCTTGAAAGCATTCAACGAAAAGCGAATCAATGAACCTATGCCGCTTCTAGCCGCGCTGGTATGCTGCTCGGCCTTTGATATCGCTCTGCACGACGCCTTTGGCCGCCTGCACGAAGTGCCCACATACGAAACGTATAACGCCGAATATATGAGCCGGGACCTGAGCGCGTTTATCACCCCTGCTGCAGGCACGGAGGTTAATTTTACCGGGCGCTATCCCCAGGAATTTTTAGCGTCGCCGCGTCCGAACACACTGTGGGCATGGCATCTGGTCGGCGGCAAGGACTGGATCGATCCCACGGAGCGGGACGGCAGCGAACCTAATGACGGCTATCCCGTGCTGTTGCGCGATTGGATCCGCACGGACGGTTTGAAATGTCTCAAGATAAAACTGCGCGGGACGGATTCCGCTTGGGACTATGATCGTCTGGTGAAAGTGGGGGCTATTGCCGTTGAGGAAGGTGTTGATTGGCTGACCACGGATTTCAACAGCACGGTGCACGACTCCGCATATGTGAATGATATTTTGGACCGGCTGAAAACGGAGTATCCGCACCTGTACGGAATGATCCTGTACGTCGAGCAGCCGTTTCCCTACGAATTGGACGAACACAGGATTGACGTGCATAGCGTGTCCGCGCGAAAACCGCTGTTCATGGATGAGAGCGCGCATGACTGGCGCATGGTCCGGCTGGGGCGGGAACTTGGCTGGACGGGGGTGGCGCTGAAAACCTGCAAAACACAAACGGGCGCTTTGTTGAGCCTGTGCTGGGCCAAGGCGCATGGCATGACCCTGATGGTGCAAGATCTGACCAATCCCATGCTTGCCCAAATCCCGCATGTATTGCTGGCTGCATATGCGGACACCATTATGGGCGTGGAAACGAACAGCATGCAGTTCTACCCGGACGCCAGCAAGCCCGAAGCAGTCGTTCATCCTGGGTTATACCGGCGCCGGAAAGGAAAGCTGGATTTAAGCACGCTTCAAGGAGCCGGCTTTGGATACGACATGGAAAAAATCGATCGGAAGCTCCCCGAACCCGTGGCGCGCTTTTGATGACAATGCATTACCGGCCGGGAGGGCGAGGCTCCGGCCGAGCCGTCAAATAAGATCGGGAAGGTTGTTCCGTAGTACAGCAGTTGGATATTTTGTTTTACGGCTCGGCCGGAGCCTCGCCCTCCCGTGCCAAAGAAAATTTCCTAAGCAGCAAATAAGTTTTTTAATAACAAAAAACCACACGGATTTTGACATGAATCACCTACAATCGGAAGGCGACCTGAATATTTCACTGCGTCGCGCGGCGTGGGCGAAAAAACACATTGATCCCGAGACCCAACAGTGGCTGGATGCCGACGCGGCGGTGTTCCTGCATCAATCGTTATCGACGCCGTGCTTAAACGTGTTGCATGGGTGCGAGGGTGCGCATGTAGAGGATTTACAGGGCCGCCGCATTCTCGATTTTCACGGGAATAATGTGCATCAGGTGGGATTTTCCAACCCCAAGGTGATTGGCGCCATTACGAAGCAAATGCAGGAACTGTCGTTTTGTCCCCGCCGGTATACCAATATTCCCGCAATCCGATTGGCGGAAAAACTTGCCGCATTGGCCCCCGGTGACTTGAACCGGGTGTTGTTGGTCCCTGGTGGAACGGAAGCCATCGGCATGGCGATGAAACTGGCGCGGGCCGCCACGGGACGGTTTAAAACCATCTCGATGTGGGATTCGTTTCACGGCGCTTCGTTGGATGCGATCTCCATAGGTGGCGAGGCCATTTTCCGGAAAGATATCGGGCCGCTGCTTCCAGGCGCGGAACATGTGCCGCCGCCTGATCCGGCGCATTGCCCATTCTGTAAGAAATCCTGCACGCTGCAATGTGCGGATTATGTGGAGTACGTCCTGGAGAAAGAGGGTGACGTGTGCGCGGTGATCGCGGAAACGGTTCGCAGTACCCCCTTCATTCCTCCCGTAGACTATTGGAAGAAAATCCGCGCAGCCTGTGACAAGCACGGCGCGCTCCTTATCCTTGACGAAATCCCAACATGTCTCGGCCGCACGGGAAGCATGTTTGTTTGCGAACAATACAATATCGTGCCGGATATGCTGGTCGTCGGAAAGGGTTTGGGCGGCGGCATTTTCCCGCTGGCGGCGCTGATTGCCCGCGAAGGACTGAATAAGGCAATGCCGGATCGCGCCTTGGGCCACTATACGCATGAGAAGAATCCCGTGGCGTGTGCGGCGGCATTGGCGGCCATCGAGTTTCTTGAAGACGAGAAGATTTTGGAACATGTCCGCGATTTGGGTGCATATACCCTCGATCAATTACACGCCATGCAGCAAAAACATCCGATCATCGGCGATGTACGCGGCAAGGGCTTGCTTATCGGCGTGGAATTGATCCGTGCAAACGGTGACCGTGCTACAGACGAAGCGGAACATGTCCTCTATGAGGCCCTGCGTCACGGGCTCAGTTTTAAGATTACCATGGGGAACATTTTGACGCTCACGCCCGCATTAACCATCACCCGTGAAGAAATGGACGAAGCGCTGGGTATCCTTGACACCTGTTTTCAATCTCTTTAGTCCTTGGGGTGTGGAGTTTTGTAAGGATTCATCCGGTTGCTTTCACGTGCGGCTCACGGTAGGCTAATAGCCCGGCAATAACCATGAAAGGATTATCCATGGCGGATACACTAGACAGACGTCATTTTCTTGCTTCGGCGGCGGGCGCGGCAGCGATGCTTTCCATGCCAAAAGTATTGGCACAAACCCCGGCTCCGGCGGCAAAGCGGTATCAGGAAAACATCAGTCCGTGGCCGCTGGCACTTAACAGCAGTACGATCCGGCCCACGCCCTTGTTGGATAAAATCCGCATTGCGGCGGAAACGGGGTGGGACGCCATCGAACTGTGGGTGAATGAGTTGGACGAATACGAAAAGGGCGGCGGCGACCTGAAGGATCTTGGGAAACAGATTAATGATCGCGGGTTATTCGTGCCCAACATCATCGGCTTGTGGGAATGCATGCCGGCCACGGCGGATGCATTTGAAAAATCACTTGAGGCAACCCGCAGCCGCATGCGGATGTCGGCGGCGGTAGGATCCACGTTTGTCGCCGCCATCCCCGCGCCGGACCGCCCCGACTTTGATCTGAAGTGGGGGGCGGACCGCTACCGCGACCTGCTCAAGATTGGCCGTGAGGAATTCGGCATTACCGTGGCGGTGGAATTTGTCGGATTCATGAAAGGCGTGCACCGGATCGGACAAGCCTGTGCCATCGCCTTGGATGCGGATGATCCAACAGCGTGCCTGATCGCGGACACCTTCCACCTTTACCGCGGCGCCTCCGGGTTTAATGGATTGAAACACATACAGGGCAGTCTGATAGCGGATTTTCACTGGAACGACGTGCCGGGCGACGTGCCTCGCGAGCAGATGGGCGATGAACACCGCATTTATCCGGGTGACGGGATTTTGCCGCTGACGCAGGCGTTGCAGGATCTCAAAGCTATAGGATTCACCCGCACACTGTCGCTGGAAATGTTCAACCGTGAACATTGGAAGATGGATCCGAAGGTGGTGGCGCAGACCGGCTTGCAGAAAATGCATGATTGCATCGCCAAGGCAAAGGTGTGATCATTGCGGCCGGGAGGGCGAGGCTCCTGCCGAGCCGGAAGAAAAAGTATCCACTCGTTCCCAAGTTGCACTTGGGAACGGGCTTGTTCCAAAAGCTTTGCTTTGACTGGAGGCCCTAAATGATGGGTGGACAGGATATGAAACGCGTACTGGCTGGCGATGCGCTGGTGTCCGTGGTGGCGCCCATGTTCAACGAGGTGGCGAATGCCGCACCGTTCACCGAGGAAGTGCTTCAGGCACTGGATGCCTTGCAGTTGGCATGTCCTTATGAGTTGGTGCTGGTGGACGACGGCAGTTGGGACGGCACCACGGAGGCACTGGACGCACTGGCCGTGCAGCATGCGGGAAAACTTCGTGTGGTGCATCTCACCCGGAATTTTGGGTTAGCGGCCGCAGTAAGCGCAGGATTGGATCACGCGCGGGGAAGCGTGGTGATTCTCATGGATGCGGATCATCAGGATGATCCCGCCGCATTTAAACCGTTTCTGGAGCAATGGGGTAATGGATTTGATGTTGTGTATGCCCAGCGCACGGTCCGCGAGGAAAATCCGCTGAAACGAGCCGTCTTCTGGCTATTTTACCGGGCGTTTGCATGGGTGGCGAACATATCCATCCCGCTGGACGCCGGGAATTTCGCATTGCTAGACCGCCGCGTGGTGAAACAACTGCAGGCCATGCCCGAACGCAACCGGTATCTGCCGGGCCTGCGCGCGTGGGTGGGATTCAAGCAGACGGGTGTGCCGGTGGCTCGGCGCGGGCGATACGACAAAAAAGCCCGGATGCGGTTTCGCGATCTCTGGACACTCGGCATGAATGCGGTGTTTTCCTTCTCGTACGTGCCGTTGTTTGTGTTTCGCATCGCGGGCCTGCTCAGTCTCATGCTTTCCGCAGGAGTAATCCTCTTTGCCCTGTATCACCGGCTGTTCACCGGGAAAGCGGTTATCGCATGGGCCTCACAACTGGTCATGACCTCTTTTCTGGGCGGCATTAACCTGTTGGGCATCGGCATGATTGGCGAGTACATTGCCCGCATCTACGACGAGGTCAAGGCCCGCCCTGTATATATTGTAGATCGCGTGGTGGAAACGTCCCGTGAATAAATTGCCTGTGGGAGAAATTTTTATATGACGATACGCTTGGGCGCGGTGGATGCCTGTGTGGTGGTGGTGTACCTGATTGTCGTGATGGCGCTGGGCACGCTGATGAAGCGGCGCGCGGCCAAGAACATCGGCAGTTACTTCCTGGGCGACCGGCAGTTGCCGTGGTGGGCGCTGGCAATGTCGGGGAGCTCATCATACTTCGACATCACCGGCACGATGTGGATTGTGAGTCTGTTTGTGATCATGGGGCTGAAAGGGATGTGGGTGCAGTGGATATGGGGTTTCATCATCCCCGTGTTTTACATGGCCTACATGGGCAAATGGATCCGCCGCTCCGGGGTGATGACGGGCGCGGAATGGATGGAAACACGCTTCGGTTCGGGCCGCGCGGGAGAACTTGCGCGCGCGTCGTATACGCTCTATGCCGTGCTGACGATTACCGCGTTCCTGGCCTATGGCGCGACGGGCATGGGCAAGTTCGGCGCAGTCTTTCTGCCGTTCAGCGAACACGTCTGCGCAGCGCTGATCCTGGGCGTGACCGGCCTCTACGTGATCGCCGGCGGATTCCATGGCGTGGTGCTGGTGGAAATTTTCCAGACCATTGTGCTGAGTATCGGTGCACTGTTGATCGCGTGGCTGGGGTTCATCCATGTGACGCCGGAAGCGTTAAATGCGCGAATACGTCCGGATTGGCAGAGCCTGACGCCGCGCTGGGATTTCGATTATCTCGCCAACACCGAATATCAACTATTCGGCGCATTACTTATCATATGGGTGGTCAAAGGGCTGCTGCTGAGCCTCTCCGGACCAGAGCAGTTGTATGATTTCCAGCGATTCCTCGCGGCGAAAACTCCCAAAGAGGCGTCGAAACTCGGCGCGCTATGGGGCGTGATCCACACCGTGCGCTGGCCCATGGCCATGGCCCTTGCCGCGATGGGTATCGTCGGATTGGCGGAGCAGGGCGATCCGGAAAAAGTGCTGCCGTCCGTGATCCAGAGCATGCTGCCGGTGGGTGTACGCGGTGTGGTGCTGGCCGCGTTACTCTCCGGGTTCCTCGCCACGTTCAATTCAACGGTGAACGGGGGCGCGAGTTACATCGTTAAAGACATCTACCACAAGTACCTGCATCCGGCGGCCACGCAAAAGCAGTTGATTTACGCGAGCTATGTCTCCTCCGCGCTGCTGATTCTGTTGGGCATCGGCGTGAGCTTTGCCGCCACGTCCATCAACCAGATGTTCACCTGGATTATGGGCACCTTGGGCGCGGGCGTGTTAATGCCCAACGTGCTGCGCTGGTACTGGTGGCGCGTGAACGGCTGGGGCTACGCCGTGGGCACGGTATCCGGCATGGTGCTCTCGCTGATTCAGGCGTTTGTACCCGCCTTTGCACAGATGCCGCTCTATGTCACCTTTCCGGCGATTGCTGGGGCCGTTTGCCTGATCACGATTGTCACGACGCTGTTGACGGCGCCTACGGATCATGCCACGCTCATGCACTTCTATCAGACGGTCCGGCCCGCGGGATTCTGGGGTCCCATCGCCGCGGAAGCCAATTTGCCAGAGATAGCGAGCGATTTCCGCCGCGATATGATTAATGTTGTGCTCGGCATCCCCTGCCTCATCGCCCTGTGGCTCTGCCCGATCTACCTCGTGTTGCACCGCTTTACCGAGTCATTCACGGCACTCACGGTGGTAATTATATTAAGCGCAATCCTCTACAAAACCTGGTATCAGAAACTCTCAGAAACGTGAACGATAGATTTAATATTGCGAACTGTCAAACACCAATTACAATTCATCGTAGATTTTGCCTCGGTTGCAGTTGATAATAAGTTCGTCTGCTTGCTTTTACCGTGCATTAGCTGTAGTCTATATAGCAGATGATGACCATCTTCGATGATAAGGTTTATTGTCTGTCCCTTTTGGGAGTTGTTTTGCAGTACTGCCATGTGAAAAGGCTAATATTGTGTGGCCTGGAATAAAGGGTATGGATTCTTTGGGAGCAATCTAGAATGACTAGCGGCGCAAATTGGCTGTTAGATCTTGACCGTCCTACAACAAAAGTGCCCGTTGACGGGCTAATATACGTGCAAGGATACGACTATCGAGAACGGCCACCTGAGGAAGTGGCCATGATGGAGAAAGCCAAACATTATGGTGCGCATGCCATATTTTTCGAGGCAGGGCGCAATGGTCGTCCTCCTGTAGCACAAGCATTCATATTTGTCTCAAATGGACCAGCCGACGATCAAACTTTTGGGGAACTGCATCGTAAACTCTGGAGTTGGGGAGGTGTTCCGCTACTCTATCGTAAAACACCAGGGCTTGTGCAGCTTTTTCGATGCGCACACAAACCTGATTTCATCTCCAATAGGGGAGAGACAGTCTGCAAGCCATTTAAGACGCTTAGAATCGCAGCCTCCATTAGTAACCAACTGAATAAAGAGCCTTGGTGGGACGATGCGCGACTGCGTAATGGAACCCTATGGGATGACCCCGCCATCTGCAAAGAGATGTTGAGCGCGGACAAGGCAGCCCACAAACGGCTGATTGATGAGGTTAATCAACTCTATTCAGACTTGGATCAAGAAAGAATACTCAAGAAGCATCTCCGGCGAAAGCTTTTGATTCTATCGCTGCTTATCGCCTATCTGGAGGAACGTGGTGTCTTTCCCTCAGGCTACTTTAATCAATTTTGTGATGGAGCAACAAAGTTTTTTCAAGTGCTGGCAAACGGCAAAGCGCTTATCGCGCTACTGAAGGCGCTGGAAGACCGATTTAATGGCCACGTTTTTGTTCTTGATGAGGCAGATCAGGAATCTCTCAAGGATAATCGCCAGTTGGCCCGTTTCGCGCGTTTGGTGGAAGGCAGAGAAGAAAAAGGTGGTCAACTCACGCTGTGGCAACGTTATTCTTTTGGGGATCTGCCAATCGAGCTCATAAGTCATATTTACCAACTATTCGTAGAAGATAGTGACAGTTCGATCTACACCCCGCCTTTTCTTGTTCGGCTGATGTTAGATGAAGCATTAAGCTGGGAGAGACTTGACCGTCTTGAGCGAAACAACGAAATCATCCTCGACCCCTGCTGTGGATCAGGCGTATTTCTTGTCGAGGCTTACAAAAGGTTGGTGCTGCATTGGCGTAGCCGCAATAATTGGAAGAGACCTAAAGAGGGTGTACTCAAGAGGTTATTGAAAAAGGTTCATGGCATTGACTTGGAACCCGGTGCTGTGGAACTCGCTGCCTTCAGCTTGTGCTTGGCGCTTTGTGATGCATTGGAACCAGAGGAGATCCGCGCCAGCATCAAGCTCTTCCCTCCGCTGATCGGAGAGACAATACATCGTTCCTGCTTTTTTGAGGCCAAGGAAAACCACCTTATCACCGAATCTGTTGGGGTAGTGGTAGGAAATCCGCCATTCAAATCGAAACTCACTACACCTGGGGCCGAGGCCAGCTACGAACGCTATGAGATGGAACACGGCCCACTGCCAGATAAGCAATTAGCCTATCTCTTCTTACATGATGCCATGGAAATGCTGACTGAAGGTGGGACACTCTGTATGCTTCAGCAGTACAGCTTACTCTATAACCAGCTATCCCTGGACTTCCGCTGCAATTTCATAAAACGATGGGATGTGCGAGAGATACTCGACTTCATATCTGTACGGGGCCTTTTCTCTAAAGGGGGGGCAGACACCAAAGTAATAGTCGTAGTCGCCGAAGCCTCCCCCCCTCCAGAGGATAGGAAGATTCTACATGCTACGTTCCGCCGAAGCGGACGAGTTGATGCCGAGCAAGGTTTCGATATCGACTATTATGATCTTCACTGGCTGCCACGCGAGCTTGCACTAAGCAATAATAACGTGTGGCGTTCCGACTTGTTAAGCGGTGGGCGTGTGCTTGACTTCGTGAGTAGGCTAAAGAAGTATAGAACATTTGGCCAATATGCAGAAGCACAGGGATGGGACTACGGAGAGGGATTTATTGAAGGTAGTAGAGGTGTCTCCCGGCCAGCAGATCACATTATTGGTGAGCCACTTCTTCCATCGGAAGCATTAACACTAGATGGAATTAATGTCAAAGCCATAACCAAAGCCGCAAATAAACCTATTGAGGGGCCGCGATCTGAAAAGCGTTTTTCACCACCCATACTCTTGATCCGCGAACATATGGATATTCCTCATGCAATTTGGACAAAGCATTACCTGACATATAAGAACAAGATCGTTGGTTTCGCTGTACCACAAGAACCAGAGCATTACAAAAAACTTGTAGATATGGACAGGTGGCTAAAAGCTGAGGCTGCCTCATCGCGTGCTTTTGCCGCATGCGTGAGTGTCAGACTATTTACCCAAAAAGCCACCACACTTTCAGGAGCGGACATTCTTGCTCTCCCCTACCCTGAAACCGTCAACCTTGATATAAGCCCTAATGAGAAAGTCATTGTGGATGACATTGTTGACTATTATCGTGACCTTATTCGGTTAGGCGAAGACTCGGCGGCTATGCAGAAAAGCGGCTATGCTGGCCTCGCTGAGTTCACAAACATCTACACCCGCCAAATCAATTCGATTTATGGGAAAAATCCACTGCGCGCCGTTGAACCACAAACGTGGCCGGGTATTATCTGCCAGCCATTCGTTTTTGGGAAAGGTAAAGTGGATTGGGAGGGCTCGGATGAGTTGAAGGGCAAATTAGACGGTATCCTCCATAAACAACAAAGCCCTTCGCTTCACGTTACCCGTATTGCGCGCATCTACGACGGTGCTTTTATTTTCCTTCTGAAACCGGATCGCTTGCGCTATTGGCTGCGTTCTGTGGCTTTACGGGATGCCGATGAAACACTGGCCGACCTTCGGGCACAAGGGTTTTAGGGGGACGCGTCATGTTAGCCACATCCATGGAAACTACCAACCGGGCCGGTGCTCTTAGCGCTGATGTGCATGTGCCAGCAACGTTTATTCTCGAATTGCTGGATTTTATCTGCAACGAACTGCCCCGGTGGAGAGATCGCCCTGATCGGGCGGTTGAAACGGCGGAAACCATCCTGACATCTCAACTTTGCGCGCACCTTAACAGTGCTGCCCGGCATGCCGCTGGATGGGATATTCTTCAGTTTCGAGTAGAAGAGCCCGATGAGAGTCACAAAAACCGTAAGATTGATCTAGTGCCAGCGCCCTGTGGCGCGACTATCTGTATCGAGGGCCGCAGTTATACCGATTTTGACTACCTTTTTCCAATCGAATGTAAAAGATTGCCGATACCCGCAACTGCAGATCGCGATGAAAGAGAATATGTAATAAGCAAACACTCATCAACAGGCGGTATTCAACGATTTAAGGCAGGGCACCATGGATCCAATTATAACATGGGTGCGATGATTGGATATGTTCAAGAAGGCACTATTACCTCATGGTATAGCCAAATCGCAGGATGGATCATAGATCTGGTTAATGCTAGAGAACCAAACTGGACAGTAGATGATCAGCTTCAACTCGACAGTAATGATCAAAAACAGCGATTGGCCATACTCAATTCCTCACATACGAGAAAGGGTAGTTTGCCTATCACTCTTCGGCACTTTTGGCTGGAGATGAACTGAACTTAAATTTTTAAACGCTTGCCGCTTTTTACAAATTTATTCATAAAAAGACTTGTCTGTAAAGTAATGTAAAAAAAGAGTGGCTCTGCCCGATCTGCCTCGTGCTGCACCGCTTCACCAAATCTCTCACGGCACTCTTGCTCTTTAAATAGCACATTATAATTTTGGCTGCTGTTGAATGGCGGGTCCAGATAGATGAGGTCAACGGATTCATCCTTGACATACCGCCTCATAATATCCAGGTTATCGCCATAATAGAGAATGTTTTCCACGTCTTTCCGCCTTTCAACGCTGGCTATACAGGCCTCAGTTTCGGAAAGTGTTGCACGATGTTTGCGGTATCCACAAGAATACACCTCATTCCTCTCACCATTTTGAACTATCTACTGCCATCCCCGCAAGCGGATAGTCCGCCCACACGATTGAGTGTATCGTGGCCGTGGTATGGAGTGACCGAAAATGGCATAAATTTATAGGAACGAAGAAGCACTTAGAGCTTTAAAGTTGGTCGTGTTTTTTCAGGTGTCTGGTATACCAACATTACGATACGGGGCAGAAACCATCTTCGGACCCGGTGCAGGGAGCGTAGCCGGGGGAGTTGTAGAATTGGATAATCCGCAGTAGCTCTGACAAATTAATGTGCCAGTCTTGTGCATTGTAATCGCTGTCATGCGCCGTACAGGAAGTGTCGCCCGGCCCTGGAGCAAATCCATCCTCGCCCGCGGCATCACAATGATACCCATCCGAGTTGAAGAACTGGATCACACGCAGTAGTTCCGACAGGCCGATCCGCCCGTCGCCATCCTGGTCCGCGGTATGCGCACCCGTCTCGCCTTCACTCGTTCCCTCAGTTTGGCCTTCCCCTTCGCTGGTTTGACCCTCCGTTCCACCTTCACCTTCCTCGATCACGCCTTCGATTCCTCCTTCTCCTTCTCCCTCGGCCGCGCCTTCGGCAATGCCTTCGGGTTCGCCTTCTTCGTCGAAGGTACAGGCGGGATCGAAATGGGAGAGATCGAGAGACCAGAGTTGTAAATCACCGGACTCATCCTCTATGAGGAAGAAAAGACGGTGTTGAAAGAGGGTAGAACCTATTCCCAGGTAGACTCCCGAGTATTGAGTTTCTTCCGTTCCTGGGCTAATGTCTGTGACACGCCGGGTGCCGTTGGAAGTTCCATCGGTACACCAAATTTCAGCGTTATGTATGCCATCGTTAGCGCAAAAGAAGAGATATTCGCCTTCTGCCAAGAATGCATCCGGTTCATAGGGATCATAACTCTTCCATATTATAACGCTGTAACCGTGCGGATTAATGTTTTTCAGGAGAGTTGTTCCTTCCAGGGTTCCATCGGTGACCCAGGGCTCGAAGTCCTCATAGGTTTCACCCCAAAAGACTACTTTAGTGTTTACTCTGGTGAGACCATACGTGCCCGTGAGCCCAATAGGCGCTTCGTTCCAAGGAATTAATTGGGTCGGTTCTCCACCGGTGTTGGGAACACTCCAAAGGCCTTCAGCATTCGTATATACAGAGAGGCTGTCCAAGGTTACAATTTTCCAGGCATCGGGGGCGAGGGCCACAGGGACAGTGCCATCGGAGGTTCCATCAGTCTGCCAAAGTTCTCTACTCCCTGTATAGTAGATATAAGATGTGCCCATTTCATAAAGACAGGGATAGGCGTGAAAATACAGCAGGTCGTCGTATATTTTAAATCGCCGGGGCATGGAACTAAATTCATTTTCCGGATTTCCTATGAAATCAGGAAAGACTGGGGTGATGTCTTTCAGGGTGCGCGTGCCTTCCGTGGTTCCATCGGACACCCAAGGTTCAATGCCATAGGCACGGCTGGCGCCGGCGAAGATCAATTTCCCGTTGAACGCGGTGAGTCCGCTTGGTATAAGGAGGAATCCGGGGTAACTATCCCCACCGGAAATTTCTAGATCAAAGGTAACCAGTTTGATGGTTGTTTCCGGGGTTCCATCGGAGCGCCATAATTCTCCCACATACTGGTTATAGGGAGCAGGGGCGACTACACGGAAGAAGAGTCGATTACCTACCGTGGCGGCCAAGTGGTGGTAGCTTGTCCATTCATGACTTTCAAAGGATCCATTACAGGTTCCAAGGTTGATCGTCCCTTCCGGTGTCTCGTCGGTTCGCCACAAGCCGGTGACTCCAGCGTCATCTGTCGCAACAAAATAAAGGAGACTGGTCCCAGCCGCAATGGGATAAGCGCTTACAATGGTGGAGGGCAGCGATACTTCGCCGGTGCCTTCCGGTGTGCCGTCCGTTACCCAAATGGCATAGGTTTCATAATCGATAAAGCGCGCGAAATAGATACGGTCTTGTGAGGGGAAATACGTAAAGTCCCAAGGGTCGCGAATTCCGTTTTCCCAATCTGTAAGCTGCAATGGAGCAGGGCATTCCGTTTCTCCTTCTTCCTGAGATCCTTCCTCTTCCCCCTCAATTATCCCTTCAATAACGCCTTCCGTTTCGCCTTCTTCTCCTTCGCCTTCCGCGGGGATGAGAGTATACGTTACGGTATTGTCCACACTGGCGGAGGCGTTATTGGGCGCGCCATTGCTGATGGCGGTACATATGCCGCCCGGGATGCGGGCAACAACGGTTCCATCGCCGTCAATCGCAGTGACTTCAATGCGGAATGATGATCCATCGCCAAGATCCATAACGGCATAGGCGGTCACTGCGGCGGCGCTTTCTGAAAAGTCAACGGTTGTATTGTCAAAACCAGAGACGGGTTCGGAAAAGACAAGGTCAAAAAGGATAGGCAGCGTATCCGTGGGATCGGTTTGTCCTATCGCTTGTTCCAGACCGGTTCCCACAGAGAGACTCTGCAAATAGGGATATGTATGGTTTTCGAGAATGCCCCAGACGGGGGTCGAGAAGTCCCAATTGGTGAAAGTGGCCTGCTGAATCATTTCAAGGGTGGTTTTGGGTGTTCCACCCATGGATGCGGTTTGGTGGGAGGTTTCCGTATCCCAGAAGCAGTCCGATGTAGCACCCTCTTCTTCCGTGTATGCAATAAAGCCGCTGATTCGGTCTCTTCCTGAGGCGCGGGCGGTACTGTAACAATTGCTGATAGAATCGGAGTTCGTTCCAATCAGTCCGCCGGCATAATTTTCGCCAGAGACGTTTCCCATGCTATAGCAGGCTGAAATAGTGTCTCCAGAGGATCCGGCCAGCCCTCCAACCCGATCCCGTCCGGAAATATTCCCAAAACTGAAGCACTTGAGGAGACTGCCGCCATTAGAGCCCAGTAGACCGCCGACCCCATCATGCCCGGAGACCGTGGCGCGGCTATGACATTCCGAAACGCTTCCTGAATTATATCCAATTAGTCCACCGGTATTATCGAATCCCAAAACATATCCTATGGAGAAACAGTTGGATACGGAAGTATCCTGTTCGTTTTCGCCAATCAATCCGCCGGTATCATCCTCGCCGGAAACTTGGCTGTCGCTATAACTAGTTGAGATTGTGCAGTATCTGTAGTTCCAGCCAACCAACCCGCCTGTTCCCCAAGAACCAGAAACCGTTGCGCGGGAATAGCAATTGGCGATGCCGCCTTTATTAGAGCCCACCAGTCCTCCCACTTCAATATCGCCAGAGATACTGCCAGTGACGGAGCAATTTGTAATATTCCAGCATTCATTTACGCCTGTCAGTCCACCCACACCATAACGTCCCACAATATTCACTTCGGATAATTGTACGGCATTGATGGAGTCGCTCCAACCCACGACGCCAAATAATCCGACGCCGTCCATGTCCGGACGGTTAATATGCAGTCCGGTGATGACGTATCCCGCGCCATCGAAGGTGCTCACAAAGGGCGACGAATCATTGCCAATCGGCACAAACCCCGCTCCGTGGTTCCAGGTGGCGGTTTCCGAGGCGTCAATATCATTAGCGAGCACATAGTCGTAGTCATGCAGATCGTTTATCGCTTGGAGTTCTGTGGCGTTATGGATTTCGGTTAATGCAAGGGCAGGCGGGGCCGTGAAGAGGAAGGTCAGGATGAGGAGAGCGGGGAGTATCCTGGCGTTAAATAAAAATGAGGGTTTCTGAAAGCATTTAGGCCATGTATCTGCGTGCATGCTCATACCCCGCTGTAGTTGGTGTTCAACGCCGCTATTACGAAGGCAAAATCATTTGTTGCGCCATTAACATAGCACAGAAGGAGCAGAAAGGAAAGTTTTTTGAATAGGGGCCGGAAAAAGAGAAGCGCGGGGTGCGTTTCTGGTGTATACTGGGAGGAGTTTTCGGGGCGGAGTCAACCGCACGCGGAGCAGTGCATGGGTGGTTCTCGGAAGCGCCCGCCGGGAAAAGTGCCGCACTGCTCTTGCGATGTGTGAAGGGAGAGTGTGCAATGGAAGGAAAAGGTCGTAGTTTTGTTATGGTTGCAGCGGCATTGGCGCTCGGAATGTTTGCGATGGTCATGCTGCCGTGTTACGCGGAGATACCCGAAGGCGAGAGCGAAGTTCCGATGTTCGCATGTCCGCAGCATACCGCATACGGTCAGACGCCATATTTGCCCGGGGATTCCGGATGGTGCGCGGCAATTAGCGATATCGACAGTTCTGTGTACCGGTTGGATAATTTTGATGTGGGGAGTTATCCCATAGAAGCGGTGCATTGGTGGGGAATAGGTTCTTGTGGCGATGGCACTAAATCGTTCGTTCTTATGTTTTACGAGAATAATGGAGGCAGCCCTGGCGCCCTCAATGCCACCTATACGGTTACCCCCACCGTCACAGTGGTGGATGGGCTCTACGCTGGGACTGACCCGGGCTATCATTTTGTAGCATCGCTCGACACCCCGTGTTTTCTGAGTTCGGGGTGGTTGTGTATTTATTCGGCGAGTGATCCTTGTTCTTTCTCCTGGCTATGCTCCCCCAACGGGGATGCTATTGGCTATTATGGGGCGGGCCCCTCGCCGGTCAGCAGTCCACTGCAAACCGACATGGATAATGCGTTCTGCCTTATCTCCTCAGATGTCCCGATCGAGGGAGAAGGCGGGGGTGAAGGAGAAGAGGAGGGCGAAGGGGAAGAAGTAAACTTCCTCATGACTTGTCTGTTTCCCACCGAGGCCGGGCAAGAACCGTTTGACTCTGAGTCAGCGTGGGAGACACAAATGAGTGAAGAAGGCGCGGCGATCGTCTACGACAATTTCTCTGTTGGGCGCATGCCCATCACGGGCGTCCGCTGGTGGGGGCTTGGTGATTGTACCTCGCCGAACGATCAGTTTGTGGTCAAGATTCACGAGGACGCGGGCGGAACTCCCGGCGAGGCGGTTTTTGACTACACAGGCCCGCCAAGCCGCGTGGAAGCCACGGGTGAGTTTTTTGAGTTGGCGGAAGCCTATGTCTACACGCTTCTTTTCGAGGAAACGCCCATTTGCCTCCCCACGGGATGGGTATCCGTGTATTCGCCCGCGGGAGGGTGTCAGTTTGAGTGGCTGGGGTCGGAGAATGGCATGGATGGAAGCAGTTTGGCCGGGCTGGCGCCTGCGCTGAACCCGTTGCCCTTTGACATGGCGTTGTGTGTGGTTGCCGGATATGAACCCTGTCCGGATCACAATTTGGAGTGCCCTAATGAGTCCTTATGGCTCCAGGCGCCCTTTGCTCCCGAAGATGGCGGGTGGTGCGCGGCGCCTAGCGACGCGGATATGGGAGCCTACCATTATGAGAACTTTTCCGGGCTTTCCGCATCCATCCAGGAGGTGAGTTGGTGGGGCACGGGCTCGTGTGACACGGGGGACAAGACCTTCGTGATTGAATTCCGCGCGGATGACCAAGGGCAGCCTGGCGGGCTCTATTCCTGGTACTGGATTACACCGTCGATAAGCCCTGTGGACGGTCTTTATGGAGGAACATTGCCGGGCGCTCGATACACCGCACAGCTATCCCCTCCGTGTCCCTATCGTTCAGGATGGATCAGCATTTACGCGGCAGACGATCCATGCGAGTTTGACTGGCTATGCTCCACGGGGGGCGATGGCCTCTCGTATTATGGCGCGGGCCTCAATCCGATGGAAAATCTTTATAGCTCCGATACAAACTTTGCGTTTTGCCTGGCAGCGACAGGGGAAGACCCCGCGGCCTGTCCGGCCGAAACCTTCTTTAGCCAGCCTATCGCATTGCCCGGCGATCCCCTGTACGGGTCCCGCGAAAGTGATTTCGCCCGCCCGAGCATAAACATGGACAACTTCTCCAGCTTGAACGGCTCCATTCATGGCATTACTTGGTGGGGCACGGGCGAAAGCGGCTCCAAATTCCCCTGCGGGCCGATGCCGGAATCCTTCTGGGTCAAATTTTATTTGGATGAACAGGGTCAACCTGGGGCTATATATGACCAATATGTGGTAACCCCGGCAGTTACCGAAGCCTTTGTACAAGGAATCACATCAAGCACAAGGACCGTTTACCGGTTTGATGCCACGCTGAATATCCCCTGCGATCTGGAATCGGGCTGGATCGCCATACAGGCGCTGGGCCAATGCTGCTGCTTCTGGGGGTGGTCCGCATCCTCTTCCGGAGACAGTTTATCCTATCATTACGAAGACTACCAGCAAACAGCGGAGACGATGGATTTTGCATTCTGTTTTACCCCGGTTGAGACCGAAGGACAGGCCGAAGGCATGACTGAAGGCGAAGGGATGGTCGAGGGCGAAGAAGAAGGCATGATCGAAGGTGAAGAAGAAGGTGTAACCGAAGGTCAAACAGAAGGCGAGGGCTTGGAGGAAGGCCTAATCGAAGGCGAAGAAGGAGAGGGGACAATTGAAGGCGAAGGTCAGGAAGAAGGCCTAATCGAAGGCGAAGAAGGAGAGGGGGCAATTGAAGGCGAAGGTCAGGAAGAAGGCCTAATCGAAGGCGAAGAAGGCCAAGCCGAAGGAATAATCGAAGGCGAAGGCCAACTGGAGGGGGAAGGCTTAACAGAAGGTGAAGGAGAGGATAGATGCTACACGCTTGACCAGGCTTGTGATCATGTTATCACTCTATCAGCGTTGTTGCGTGTGATCCAATTCTTTAATTCTAACGGATTTCATTGTCAGCCGGGCACGGAAGACGGGTATGCGCCCGGTCCCGGGGACGTGAGTTGTTTGATACATGATTCAGATTACAATCCTCAGGATTGGCATATCAGCCTGTCGGAATTGCTCCGCGTAATCCAATTCTTCAACTTTGGCGGCTACCACTATTGCCCCGAAGAAGGAACGGAGGACGGTTACTGCCCCGGCTTGGCATAGACTTGTCTTAAATCCTTACCAAAGCAGCCAGGCCTGCTACACATGGCTGCTTCTGCAGATTTAAGGAGTCGGAGTGATATTTTTAAAAATGTCCTCCATTTTCAGAGTAATCAGTTGCACAATGACTTTTCCGTGGATTAGAGTAATGGTATGATGAAAAATGAAATAGTAGCGGAAGTGTGGCGCAATAGAGATGCATTTGCACGGCGGCACAAGTATGATGTTGATTCCATGGTGACGGCCCTTCAAAAAATGGAGCATCATGTTGTGAGCCGGGAAAATCCTGTATCGGAACGCCGGAAAACGGCTGTGTCTTTTGTGCACCCCAGGTAAATCGTATTTCAGGCTGTAGTCTCACCAGCATATTAAGGTTGGTTTTTTACATCCCAGTTATTGCATACAGGCAGACATGCAATTTCAGGGGCTCATGGTTTATTTTTTTGCAATGGCTTCAGGAAGTATCGTTAAGGAAGCAGTATGGGATTATTATTCGACATGCACGTGCATACACGGCGGCATTCGCCGTGCAGTGAGATAGATGAGACACAATTGATTCGTCAGGCGATCAAAGCAGGCTTGGACGGCTTGGTCATCACGGAACATTCGTATCAATGGCCCCAGGAAGAACTGGCGGAATTGCTCCAAGCGGCGGGCGAACCAACGTTTCTGCTCTTTTCGGGCGCGGAAATCTTTTCGGATCAGGGGGATATCCTGGTGTATGGCATTTCGCCGGAGGCTGTAAGCCAGTTTCCCCCCGGGGACGAAGCCCTACATATAATCCGCCGGGTCCAGAAGTTGGGCGGCGTGGCCGTGGCGGCGCATCCCACCCGGGCTGGCCTCAGTTATGACGTGCGCATCCGAAACCTCCCCTTTGACGCCATTGAGACGGAAAGCTGCAATTTGAAGCCGCATGAGCAACGGCTGGCCTGGCGGTTGGCGGAAAGCCTGGAACTTCCCGGCATCACCTCCAGCGACGCTCATACCCTGGAAAATGCCGGGGCGTATGCGGTGGAAGTTGACGGCCCCATCCACTCTATGGCACACTTATGTAACGCGATTAGGTTACGCGCCTTCCGGGCGCGCGGAAAGCTTAAGTAGAGTTATGTCGCTGGAAGTGGAAGAAAAAGAGGAATCAGACCCAAAACGGTTTGATCCGAAGCAGGAAATCAAACGCGAGGTCATCGAACTCGTCAAAATGGTTGTCCTGTTTTTGGTTATCTTCTGGACTCTAAAGACTTTTGTCGTGGAGGGTTATGAGGTACAAGGCCCTTCCATGATTCCCACTTTGGATGACCGTGAGCGCATTCTAGTGTTCAAGCTTCCGCATGAACTGAGCAAACTGCCTATTCTAAGCAGTCTCCTGGAACCCATAAAGTCCGGAGATATTGTAGTCTTTGACAGCACCGATGAAGCCAACAAGCGGTATATCAAGCGGGTCATTGCAAAGGGGCCCAATCAATCGAATGCAAACACAGTGGCAGCAGAATCGCGGGAGGAGTTGCCCGGTGTAAACTCAGTGCATGTGAAATTTGAGAAAGGGGCGGTATATGTCAACAATCGCCGCCTTGATGAACGCTATCTGGTCCCCACCGAATCCCATTCCCCCGATACGGATGAAATCGATCTTCGCCCGGGGCAGTACTATGTATTGGGCGATCATCGCAGTGTGAGTAAAGACAGCCGCAGCTTCCGGGCCGTGAATGATCAGCAGATTGTCGGCAAGGCGTTATTCCGTTTCTGGCCCCTGAGCAAGTTTGGACCGTTGTGAAAAAAACCCTTATTTTCTCTGACGTTCATCTCAAAGTAACGGAGGCGGACAAAGCGCGTCAACGGGCCTTTGTCTCCTTCCTGCGTGGATTTTCCCCCGATGAATACGGCCGGGTGATCTGCCTGGGCGATTTATTCGATTTCTGGTTTGAATACCGTTATGTGATCTTTTCGGATTATTTTGAACTGCTGCGCATCTTTGCGGATTGGCGGGACGCCGGCATGGAAATGCACCTGGTCTGCGGCAATCATGATTTCTGGGCGGGGCGGTTTCTTCGCGATGAACTTCACTTTCACGTGTATCCAGGGGAAGCGCGGTTGCTTTTTGGCGATAAGACCGCTCTCTTGCATCACGGGGACGGGATAAATGCCAAGGATTATGGTTACCGCATCTACAAACACATCGCCCGGAACCGGCTGGTGATCGGAGCGTTCCGTCTGCTGCATCCAGACTGGGCCATGACCCTTGCGCGGGGCGTTAGCCACGGGAGCCGCACGATAACAAAGGCGTATGACACGTCAAAAGGACCGGAAGCCCGCGCCATCCGGGAATATGCGCGCACGGCCCTCGCGCATGGCGACGCGGACATCATTCTGTGCGGGCATGCCCATGCACCCGTGATTGAAACCTATCCCACCCCCACCGGCACGGGCACGTATATCAACAGCGGCGACTGGCTCGACCACCGTTCCTATGTGATCTGGGACGGCGCAGAGTTTACACTGCACTACGCCGAACATAAAGGCTAAAAAACGTCGTTCATTTCCCCCAGAAATACATCTCTTTGCCCATCGACCACAAGACGAATCTGCACGCCTTCGGTGGTGATATCCAGCTTATTCATGTCAAAATTATCCGGCAGTACTCGAATGCTGTCGATATTCTCACGGGGGATCATCACGGGATTGGCGCGGGAATCGATCTGCACGCCATTGGCCGGTCCCCGGGTCAGCATCAGGCCCTTAGCGTCGATTACCACCCAGTTCTCGGAGAATGCGGTAACTTTCCCCACATAACACACCGGTTTCTGCTCCTTAAAATACTTCTTCATCTTCACGCGCACAATTCTGTCTTTAATCATTGGAACAACTCCCTTTCGGTTCTGTGACTTAGTATATCATAGGAGAAATGAGTAGTTCTTAAATGCCAAGACATCGTTTACTGAATTTAGTGCCAGGACATCGTTTACTGTTTTTCTGATACATTGGCCGTACCGGGTGAAACGGAGGCGGTTCTTGCTGGCGAGCACCCCGCTA
>Ga0116156_10000089_pt1 | contig 96071 bp, 60 predicted proteins | sample AD_UKC045_MetaG_FD_89891 | JGI IMG/M metagenome (GOLD analysis project Ga0116156, IMG submission 89891) | Active sludge microbial communities of municipal wastewater-treating anaerobic digesters from USA - AD_UKC045_MetaG | ecosystem: Engineered > Bioreactor > Anaerobic > Digestate | place: USA...
AACTGGTGATGGATAGCCTCACGCCGGGCGGGGTCAGCGATCAGGAAGCCGCCAAGGGCGTGCTCATGCTCCAGGACCACGGCAATTCGGTGAAGTACCGGAATATCTGGGTCAAACCGCTGAATTAAGCGTGTTTTCTCCACTATCGAGGGGAGATACCATGCGGTTGTCACTCATTATCCCCGCATATAACGAGGAACGGCGGCTGGGCGATTCGCTCCGGAAGGCACTCGCCTATCTGGACGCTCAGCCGTATGATTCCGAAGTGATCATTGTGGATGACGGCAGCCGTGATCGGACTATTGACATTGTCCGGCAAATGGAGAGTGAGCCGCACCGCACTCCCTTAAAATGTCTCGCCTATACCCCCAACCAGGGCAAGGGCTACGCCGTGCGAACGGGGATGACTGAGGCTTCCGGTGAATTCCGCGTGTATACCGACGCCGACGCCTCCACACCCATCGAGGAATTGGAAAAGTTCTGGCCCCGCTTTGACGACGGTGCGGACATCGTCATAGGCTCCCGGGCTTTGCCCGATTCCGACGTTGCGGTCCATCAGGCGTGGTACCGCGAATCCATGGGGCGCACCTTCAACCTGCTGTTGCGCATGCTGCGCCTGACCCACTTCAAAGACACCCAGTGTGGCTTCAAAGGATTCACCCGCCGTGCCTGCGAAATTGTTTTTCCCCGTCAACACGTGCTGCGCTTCAGCTTCGACGCAGAACTGCTTTACATCGCCCAAAAACATGGACTGCGCATTGACGAGGCGCCGGTCCGCTGGCTGAACAATCCCGAATCGCGGGTTCACCCTATTTCCGATTCCACACGCATGGCCTTCGACATGCTAATCGTCCGCCTGCGCAATAGTTTGGGGAAATACAAATAATCCTGGCTCCAGTTTAGATTACCGCTGCGGATGAAATTCATAACCGTCTTCAGGCCGCATAAGATAGGGAATCCCTTTCTCCCATCGGATCTCCATGCGTGACAGATGCCAGGTTTTCCCATGGTCGTTATTTCCCTGAAAAAACAGATGGTGCGAACCATTCCGATCCACAAATACACCGGGATGCCCTGACTCCGAAGCATTCCATGAACCGGCGGGGCCGTTGGGCAGCAACGGAAGATTCGACACTCTTTTCCAGACAATGCCGTCTTCGCTTGCCGCCACGCCGATCTGCTGTGGCGCGTTATTGTAATTGCCGGCGTAAAAAAGATACAGGCGATCCTTTCGCCGGCAAAGCGTTGGGGCCTCGATGCATTGGCCTTCCCACGGCAATTCCGGTTTTAAGATTGGCCCCTCCCCGCATTGAGTCCAATCTTCCCGATGGAACTGGGAAGCAAGCGGAGCGGAGGCCATCCCCAGCATTTGCGTGGTCATGGAAGGATCGCGCGTGGCGAAAAACAGCAAGAGCCGGTCTTGGTATGGAAACACCGCCGCGTCAATTGCACGCCCGCAATTCCAGGCGCCTGTGGGGGAAAAGATGGGATTTGTGTCATCACGGGTGAAGTGGACGGCGTCCTTGGACACCGCATGGCAAATAGCATCCTTGGGGCCATTCCCATAGGTCTGGTAAAAGAGATGAACGCATCCGTCGAGTACAATAGCGCCGGGCGCGGCAATACCCTTTTTCTCATACGCCGTTTCGGGCCGAATTTCACCCATCTTTTCCCATATGTTCAAATTGGTGCTTCGCGCAATACCGATAATGAATTTCCCTTTTTCATATTTGAGGGAGTAATAAAGGTAATACGCGCCCCTGAATCGAATGACTTCGGGATCTTTGGCAAATGGAGCGCCGTAGGATTCATCGGCAAAATACATCCGGGGCAACGCGTTCGGTGCGGCTGCCGGCTTGCTTGAATGCTCCATTCCTGCACATCCCGTCAGGAAAGCCAGAACAACGACCGCAATGATCTTTTTTGACATGGAAGCTCTCACCTGTTTTCTTCGCTCATAAAGAGAATTAGAAAAAGTATATCAGAAAGCGCCCACCACCATCATCGGAGAAGCGGATCAAGGGATTGATTGGGGCGTATAGATAAACACCAGCGCGGCGGGCCGTTCAAGTGCTTTCACCTCGAGGCCCGCATTCATCAGTTCCTCGCCCTTGATGGTGACACGTTCTCCGCTATCGAGGTTGGTGATCATGTAGACGGTTGTGGGATTTAGCCCTTGGAGCACAAGGTGGCCGGTTTCACATACGCTCTTGGGCCTGCGGAACACCTGTATCAATCCTTCGTTTAAATCATCGCGATGGAATTGCCACGCCAGCCATGCATCCTCCGCCTGAGAATATTCCGTGAGCGGATAATAATCCCCCAGGAAAAACTTCTGGAGATCGCGGTATTGCTGCAAAACAGCCTTCGTCTTGCCCACGTCAATGGTTTCAGGATGTGCCAAGGCCTTCTTGGCATCGCCCGCGCCAAAGAGTTCAAAGACCAGACTGCTGGACCATGTGGACCGAAATGCATAGGCATCTTCCCGGGCAGGATTCACCGCCCCAGTGGCGTTCAGCGGCGCACAGAGCGACATCCCATAGGTGTGGCATTGTTTTGCAATGGGTCCGGCAGGAAAATCGGTTCGCCAAAAGGGGGTGCTGCGGTTGAGCGATTCGAGATCAATGCGGCGTCCGCCGCTGGCACAGTTGTCAATGATAAGACCTGGATGCCGTTCGAGCAGGCCATCCCAAAACGCATAGAGTCCTTCCACCCAGCGGATTTCCGTCATGCCCTGGCGATCCGGGGCATCTGCCGCGCGCCAGAATTCCAGCGGCGCGATATTGGCATCATGGCGGAAACAATCCAGCCCGAATTCCGTGATTTTGTCTGAGATATAGTCTATTAAAAACGCGCGGGCTTCCGGAATACCCAAATTGAACAACCGGTCATTCTCCCGAATCTGATTGCGTGCACTTTCCCAGGCCACCCAATCCGGCTCGGCTTGTGAAGTGCCCCAATTGTAATGGCGTTGTTCCTTGGGGACTTCCAACAGCCAATCTTTAAGTTCCGTGTACCAGGTGGTGCCCTCGCAAACACGTTCGGGTTCAAACCATAGAAGCAGTTTTCGTCCGGAGGCGTGCAAAGCATCCGCAAGCGGCTTGAATCCCTGCGGATACAGATCCGCTTTGGGCGTCCAATCGCCTACCGTCTGATGCCACTTCCCCTTCCCGAACCATTCCGCATCGATCCAGTAATAATCGATGGGCAAATCATGCTGGGTAATCAATCGAATGTTGTCAAGATGATCCGCAGCGCTCGTGCCGCCCCAATTCCCGTTCAGGGTGAGTGGTTCCAGCGGTTTGCCCGCGCAGGCAGGCCGGTGATATTGCAGTACAAACGCACGCAACAGATTATGCGCCCGCGTGGCCGCGCCACTTTCATAAAACAACAACGCCACTCGCGGCGTTCTAATTTCTTCCCCGGGATGCAAAATCAGATGGGTATGCGCCATGCCGCACGACACACGCATACTCTTGCCCTGTTTCTCCCGCTCAAAATCCGCCGCCCATTCGCCGGACCAGCCAATCCCCAATACCATCCCTTTGTCCGGTTGTGTTTCGAGATTGAAAAACGGCATAAAGTCACTCGAAGAGCGCCCGCCACCCGGTTGAAAATGCTGTGAGCCCCCTTTGTTCAAAATACGCTTCAGCGGATGATAATCTTCCATGGAACACGTTGCACCCTTCATATAATGCACTGAAGGATCCCCGCTCGGCGTCGGCAGCGTGCTATCCAACGCCCGAATATCCTCGATCATCGGAGTATCTGCGGTCCCGGTGTTTTTCAGATACGCCACCCACTCCACCACGGGAAAATCCTTGTAAACAATACCCTCGATCCGCATTTGGAGACCCGTGTTTGGGCACGTGCGGAAGAACTTGAAATGGTCGCCATTGGCCTCGGTTGTTTTCTCCCGCTTCACCGGCCACGTGTTGATCGTGTTGGCGGAAAACTTGCCATCATACAGGAATGAAACCGGCCCCGTCCCCCCGTCCTTCTCTACATTTTCCGAGAACCATGTTGTTGCGGCCGCTGTATCCCCCGGCTGTACCTGAACCGCACATGCATCGCGCACTGTAAACAACGCCAATAGTACCGCTGCTAAAATCAGTAGGACTTTCATACCTGGTGCTCCTTATCTCCACATTCATTTCAGCCAATGTACTCTACCAAAATTCACCCACATATCCCACCTGAAAAGCGAGGTTTACCAGCCGCAGGAGAACTCCCCGCCTTAAATGGAAAGATTATTTATCTCTTTCAGAGAAGGTGTATAGGGGGACGTGTGCACCCAGGGTAGCGAAGCGCAACCCGTGGGCTGTGTTATGCATCCCCTTCGGGGAAAAATGCAATACGCGAAAGCGTGTGAGTGCATTCTGGTGTTTCTTCCCCATTCCCCCCTGTCTTCGGGCGGGTGTGGAGCTCGCAATGACAATACCGCTCGTTCGCTCGTTCCCATAATGCCCTTGGGAATGTATTTACCGGAATGCGTATATGAATCTTGGTTTTGGGATAGCCTCTACGAAATGTTGATAATCACTTTTGCTCTGTATCATAGTGTCTTAAATATCGAAACAGGAGAAGAATTCATGTTCACGCAAACTCTTAGAATGTCATGTTTGATTCTATGTATGGCAATCATTTTGTGCGGGTGCGCTACTCAAACAATTTCCCCGGCCCCCGTCCTTTCCTCATCTTCTCTCGATCCCGCCAAGGCGGTTCCGAGCGCGGACGGGAAAACGCTCTGGTTCAATGCGTTGGATATTGGTCTAGAAGGTCAAGGCTGGTCTAGTTTAAAACATCCGTATGACCGCCTGCCTTCCGAAGCGGAAGGAAAAGTGACCGATGCCGTGTGGAACCTTTCGCATCATTCGGCGGGATTATCCGTTCGGTTTGTCACGGATTCCCCTGAAATCTCCGCACGCTGGTCACTGCGTTCAGAACGCCTTGAAATGAATCACATGCCGGCCACGGGCGTGAGTGGGCTAGACCTGTACGCCAAAGGCGGGGATGGTGCATTTCATTGGCTGGCGGTCGGGCGGCCGGGAAAACAGAATGGAAACGAAACGGTACTGGCAGGGAGTCTGCCAGCCGGGCTGCATGAATACATTCTGTATCTTCCCTTGTATAACGGGACGGAATCGCTGGAGATCGGCATACAAACGGGAAGTACTTTGAATAAAGGCCCGGCCTATCCGGCGGACCGTGCCAAACCCATGCTGTTTTGGGGCACTTCCATCCTTCATGGTGGATGCGCGTCACGGCCCGGCATGGCCTATCCCTCCATCATCGGCCGCCATATGCAGCGTCCCACCATCAATTTGGGATTCTCCGGAAACGGTAAGATGGACCCGGAACTCGTTAAACTCATTGCCCCGCTGGATGTGGCCGTCTATGTGATTGATTGTGCGCCCAATATGGGGCCCGACCTGATCACCGAGCGCACGGAGCCTCTTGTGCACACCTTGCGCGCCGCACATCCTGACACGCCGATTGTGCTTGTGGAAAATATTGTCTACCAGCAATCTTGGTTTCTGGACAAGAAACAGGCGGCACATGTTGATAAAAATGCGGCGTTATGTGCGGCGTACCAGAGACTTCTCAACGAAGGCGTAAAAAATCTCTATTACATCCCCGGCGACAATTTGCTCGGACACGATTTCGAAGCCACCGTGGACGGCACCCATCCCACCGACGTGGGCTTTTTGCGCATGGCCGATGTGATCGAACCCGTTCTCCGCCGCATCCTCAAATAACAGGAGAATAGCCGGGGCGCCCGGCATACCCTACTTGAAGTTTTGAGTATCGATATATTCTTCATCCTGCGATGTATAAACAGCGTCAAGGATAATGGGCGCTTTCGGAGAACGCTGGATGTAGGCGCGCAACAGTGCCATGTCGGCTTGAGTAGCCAACGGCTGCGACACGCTCCAGAGGGCGCCATTGGCGTCATACCCCGGTGCGCTGGCCAGCCAAAGTCCGATTTTATCCACAAATTCCGGTTTCAGCAGGTTTGGCTCGATTTTTTGATGTGCCAACAGTGCGAGACTGGCCGCAATGCGCAGATTAGGCGCACCCATGCGTTGAACAAAACCTGCCACATCATCCGGCGTGCGCAATCCCTTTATGCTCATGCGAAAATATACCGTGACGCCCTTTGCCGCGGCTTGTGCGCAAATCTCGCGGACAGAGGTTTCAAAGGAAGCCTCGGTTTGTTCTCCTGAAAAATTGTTTTCCGGGCCTCGATGCCGAGTCAGGATTAGGTCCTTCGCACCCAAAATGGTCATTTTCTCCAGCACGTCGTGAATCGCCGCCATACTCTCGTTGTAAGGCGTTTCATCGTTGCTGACCAGCCGCAAATCGGGAAACAGATTAATGCCTGAACCCAAATCGACATAGATCCGCAACCGCTGCCGCGCCAGCCAGCCGGATTCCCGCTGCAAGGCGGCTGAATCTTTCTTATGAAGATACCGCCAATCCACCAGCACACTGTCGAAATGCTCAAAAAACGTTGGGCGCGCCAAAATGGCTTCCTTGATATCCTGAGGTGTATTCAACGCCAACCCACGGCCTGTATTCGTCGGCGGAGTAGGATCATGGGGAAGTTCAACAACTCCACGTTCATTCACTTTAACGGAGAACATCCGCACCGATCCGCCTGCGATAGTAGTGGCGTCATCTTGACCGATGGCTGCGTTTTCCGAACCCTCCGGGAGAAATCCCTCGGCATTTTTCTCAGAAGTATCCAGGGGAAGTTCCTGGATGGATTCAATCTCGCCAATATTCGAAGCAATGGAGAAGGGTTTGGGGGCCAAGGTGTTGTTGCATATGCCCAGCGTATAATCACCGGGCGCTTTCCGGCAGACGATGAAACTCAATCCGTCGCCTACCGTGAATAATGCCTGCTCACTGAAAACTTGGTTAAGTACCGTTTGGACGTGACTTAAGAGTGGATACGGTTTTGGAAGCGGTTGATCCGTAGCGCTGGAAATAGGGAAAGAAAGCGAGGGCGTATCGGCAAGTCCAAAGGAACTTGCCAATACAATAAGCGAACCTTTGCCACATGGGACATTCACGGCCACTGGGGTATCGCCACACCTTGCCAAAACATTAGAAGCGGCGGGAAATGTAAGGGCATTCAGCGTGAATGCTTGATCTTCCGTGCATATTTTCCCCTCCGCTGTTATTTCTGTTCCTGGCGGCATCGCGTTGGCCTCCCCCACATTGACGCCGCATAACCCCCCCGGCAACTTCTTAAGATTTCCGGACGTGATGACCACTTGCCCCCCTCCATTGACGTAATGCGTGAGTTTCTCCTGCAATTCCATCCCGCCCGACATTTCACCGGTTATCACCAGCACAGCATACCGTTTAAGCAGCCACTCCGGGGCATCGCTCAATAGACAATCCGTTGTATCGCCATACGGGGTGGCCACCTGAAATCCCGTTTCATCATGGAAGTACGAAGAATCCTGATACCCGGGATATAGCATGTCGAGGACACCATCCGTCAGGTAATCGCCGGGTCCATATGGGAGATTGCCCCAAACACGGTAAATATCCCCCGTATACAGATGGCGGGGAAAAGTCCAGCCCGCGAAGAAATCCGTCACAACCGCGATGGGGGTCAGCATGACACCGGGCATTCCATGTTCCCGCACCCAGCGCTTGGCTTCCTGTTGAATCGTCCCAATGGGCGATAAATGATCCCCATCAATCCACCCGGATTCAAATCCCACAAAAACGGAGTTATACAGGATATGACTGTACAGCAGCCGTTTGAGGAGATTGAGGCTGGTACCTTTTTTCGGGCCATTATCCGGGCCTTCACTGCCATAGGTTTTCCAGCCCCAGCGGTTCCACACCGACGCATTGCCGAACCACGGCACGCCATATTGTTTGCCAGCACCGCGAATGAACGCGTAGTAAATCTGACTGTTGGGCAGGGCTTGCGCCGTTTCCGCGCCAATCGTGGTGTAAATGCCCTCCTTAAGAAAGTAATGGCCGAAATTTAGCGACACCAGCGTGGACAGCTTGTTGCCCAGTTCGTCTCCCATGCGTTCAAAATGCCGCTGAAAATTGAGGTACTGCTGAAAGCGATCCTGGGAAATGGGATGCATCTGCCCGGCATACCCGCCAATATACCGGCCATCCTGCTCCCCATTGTCCATGCCGAGCCAATGATCCCCCAGCTTCGATTCCAACAGCGCAAACTGCGCCGGATCCGGACGATACTGCGTCCAATATCCGCCGGGTCCCGATCCTGGCACATACCCCCACAGATCAAAAAGGAATAGATTCCGCTGTTTAATTTCATCGGCGAGTTCCCCCAGATTTTTTGCAAAAATAATCGGATACGACGGCCAGACCACCGAACATAAATCATACGTTTTCGTATACGCGTCGATTTCCTCCGCGTACTTCACGATGCGGTCATTCTCCACCGCAAACCCGCGCAAGGCCACAAACTGCGTCAGGTTCCCAAACATATCCCAGTTTGGCGGCTTCACCCAATGCCGCTCATAGTCCGGATGCTCCCGGGGATCCAACAACCGCGGATAGATCATATGTTTTGGGCTTTCCTGCCCAGAACCATATCCGGGCAAGGCCCCAAGAATGATAACGGTAGCCACAATGGACAAAATGGAAGATTTTCTCATGGCGCACTCCCTGCAAACGTTATAGAATCATTGCCATTACCTGATGGAACGATAGTACCGTGAATCCATGGAGCAATTAAAGGTTTTTTCTCGGGCTAGCCCAGCCCTCCAAGGCGGGTTTTGTAATCGGAGTATGTGAATTGGCGGACCGTACGGAGATCGCCGGATCGGGAGTCGTAGAGGACGATATCGGGAAGGCGGACGCCATTAAAGGTGGTGTTTTTCACCATGGTGTAGTGGGCCATGTCGTGGAAGACGAGTTTGTCGCCGGGTTTGAGGGGTTGGGGGAAGGAGTAATCGCCGATCACATCGCCCGCCAGGCAGGTAAGCCCTCCCAGACGAAAGGTATGGGGCAGTTCTCCGGGCTGGCCCGCGCCTTCGATTCGCGGGCGGTAGGGCATTTCCAGGACGTCAGGCATGTGGGCCGCGGCAGACGTGTCAAGAATGGCAATATCCATTTCATTGTGGACGATGTCCAACACGGAGGCAACAAGAAAACCGGTATTTAAAGCGATGGCCTCGCCGGGTTCGAGGTATACCGTAACGGGATGCCGTTCTTTAAAATCATGGATGATTCGGCACAACCGATCCACATCGTAATCGGGGCGGGTAATGTGATGTCCGCCGCCGAAATTGATCCAACGCATGCGGGGAATAAACATGCCGAAGCGTTGTTCAAATGCTGGGAGGGTGCGTTCGAGCGCATCGGAATTCAATTCACACAAAGTATGGAAATGGAGGCCGGAAATGCCGTCGAGCGCATCCGGGTCAAATTCAGAGCGGCGTATGCCAAGCCGGGAACCGGGCGCACAGGGATCATAAAGTTTGACCGCGACTTCGGAGTGTTCAGGATTGACCCGCAGGCCGCATTCCACGGATTTCACGCGGCCACGGAACTTTTTCCATTGTGAAAAAGAATTAAAGATAATGTGATCCGCCAGGTTCACTAGTGTGTCGAATTCGTCGCCGCGGTAGGCCGGGGCGTAGACATGCACTTCCTTGTTGAACTCCTCGCGGCCTAATTGCGCCTCGTGCAGGGAACTGGCTGCGATGCCGTGGAGCACCTTCCGGATATCCGGAAATACATTCCACATCGCGAAGCCTTTGAGCGCAAGCAGAATCTTACATCCCGTGCACTGTTGCACGCCGTCCAGGATGTCGAGGTTCCTCTGAAGCAAGGCGGCATCTGTCACGTAGCAAGGCGTTGACAGCCGATCGAGGGGCAGCATCACCGCTCGATTTCCTTCCACGGCAAGCCGTACTTATTCAGCAGGTCCATAAAGGGCATGGGATCGAGTTGTTCAACATTGAACACACCGGCGCCGGCCCAGGCGTTGGTCAGCATAAGATATCCACCGATCATGGCGGGCACCCCGGTGGTATAGGACACCGCCTGGGCTTTGACTTCCTTGTAACACTCCGCATGGTCGCAGACGTTGTACAGCATCCGTTTCTTCGGCTTGCCGTCTTTGATTCCCTCGAAAACACATCCAATGCACGTCTTGCCTTTGTAGTTTTCACCGAGCGAAGACGGATCAGGAAGCAATACTTTGAGGAACTTCAGCGGCACAACTTCGTGACCCTCATACATGACAGGATCAATGCGTGTCATGCCGACGTTTTGCAGCACCCGCAAGTGGGTAAGGTAATTATCGCTGAAGGTCATCCAAAACCGGATGCGCTTCAGACCCTTGATATGCCTGACGAGCGATTCCTCTTCTTCGTGGTAAATGAGATAGCCTTTGCGGGGCCCCACTTCCGGAAAGTCGATCATTTCGGAAATCGACATCGGATCGATTTCTTTCCATTCGCCTTCTTCCCAATATTTTCCACGCTGGGTGACTTCGCGGATGTTGATTTCCGGATTGAAATTCGTGGCAAAGGGATGACCGTGATCGCCCGCATTGCAATCCACAATGTCTACAGAATGAATCTCATCGTACATATTCTGCTGCGCATAGGCGCAGAAGATATTCGTCACGCCCGGATCAAAGCCGCAGCCGAGCACCGCCATCAAACCCGCTTTTTGAAAGCGTTCCTGATAGGCCCACTGCCATTTGTACTCGAATTTCGCCACATCCGGCGGCTCATAGTTGGCCGTATCCAGGTAGTGCACGCCTGCCTTAAGGCAGGCCTCCATAATGGAAAGATCCTGATAGGGAAGGGCGACATTAATCACCAGTTCCGGTTCAACACAGTCGATAAGCGCGGCCAGTTCATCCACGTTGTCGGCGTCCACCTGAGCCGTGGTAATAGGCCGCGGCACTTGCGCGGCAATGCGGTCGCACCGCGCTTTGGTACGGCTTGCAAGACAAATCTCCGTGAACACTTCCGGCACTTGCGCGCATTTGTGGGCAACGACGCCGCCGACGCCGCCCGCGCCGATGATCAACACTTTACTCAAGGACGTTCTCCTTTTCCGGTTGAACAGACCGATTAATTACGGGATTTTATTGAAATTGAAGGCACATTGTACCTTACTGAGGGCATTTCCGCCACTCTTTTCAAATCAGTTTTTACTTACCCCTGCCGAACGAGGCGGTATAGTGTAAAGAGCCCCAGCAGGCACAAGGCAAGACCCATCAATACACCCACCGCAATGATCTCAAGGCGCATTTTTTCCCCGGGCGTCATCGTAGTAAGCGTTGCGGCCTCATTTCCATATGCCGGCGAGCGCCCGTCATATAGCAGGGACGATGGAGGCATGCCGCCATGCTGGAAGGCGGTCTCCACCTTTGCCACTTGGGGTATCGGAATATCGGGCGATTCCTGCTCCGGCGATGAGGAGCCTGATTCTTCGGAAGAGGCGCTCTGTGTGCCGAATTTCCCTGCCTTGCCATATTTAAAAAACCGGGTCGACTGTTTCGCACCGGATGGTTGAGAAACCACGCCGGGAACCGCCGGGCGAGGGACAAAAACAGAAGCGTGAGCAGAAGCTTCCATTGGGCCATCAACCTCCGGAACAGAGAACGATTTGCCATTTGCAGGATGTGCGGCAGATTTCGACAAACCGGTGCTTTTTGTTCCTTCTTCCACCCCTGGCCAATACGGAACATTCGACAGCCCTGTTATACCATCCGTGGAAGAGGTAGTTCCGGTTTTGGCAGAAGAAGAATCCGTGGAGGCAATGTCCTGAGAGGTGGAATCTGTTTCGGAAGACGTATTGTCCGCAGGGGCCGCCTCAGGGGAATGATCCGAATGATGTGTTTCATGTTTTCCGGATTCCGGTATGGTCACCGGAAGGGATCGCCCCAAGGGATCGGAAAGCACCGCATCTTCCAAACCATAGGCCCCCATGGGTGCATGGGCACTTTCAGGAGACAAATAGAGGACGGCCACCTCGCCTGAAGCGATGGCATCTTGATTAAACCCGGCAACAATAACCCGTACGGAATTCCCCTGAATGTCGAACATCACCTGTTTGCCGGCCGCTTCGGCAGCAGCGCCCACATCTACTTCTGCAATCGTGTAATACACGGAATTACAGTTCAGATCAAACTGAAGACTGGCCACCGACGCGGTAGAACCCGGTGTAAGCATAACAGGAACGGCTAGCAAGTCCTCTACCGTTGCCGGATTCCCCAGTGAGAGCGTTGCTCCAAAAGCAATGCCCCCATACCAGGTGATTATCCCGGCCAGTAGCAAACTGCTTGTCCGTCGGGCCGTTTTCACTATATACACTCCTCCACCATTAACTTTACCATTGCCTCTTCGCTTTTGCAATGGCTGTCCCTATTCTCTTATGTTAAGGTTATTCACTGGGTTTTTTCGTAAAAAGCCGGAAAATGCCCGGAAAATGCCGAAAATAACCTTGGATTTTCACGGAAATCAGCTAAAAACTTGTTGACAGCCCCGCAAGACTATGTTACGCTTAATACAGAATAGGGAATCAAAGAACTATGGTAAGAATGGTGGGGCAATGCCTATTGGCATGGGCGTTTGCGTGCGGAAGCGTCTGTGCGCCAATGGGGTTGTTATTGCCAACCGCCGACCTGAATGGTGACTGGCGGGTGGATGTGCGTGACGTTCAATTTGTGATCACACGGCTTGCATTGGCAAACGGCCAATCCGGCGCTGGGGATGTGAATGCAGATGGACATATTGATGTACTGGATTTCCAATGCATTCTCGGTAAGACCCGGGATACTGGGGCGCATGAGCGAAAGACGGAACCTGACCAGGATCATCATGCTTTGCCAGTAGCGCGATCCGAAGCGCCGGCGCGGAATTATGAGCTCAAACGGGTGTTAGCAATTCTATCCGAGTATCGGGAACAGCCGGGGATCACGGGCATCCCCGCCGTTTCTTCGATTCTCCCGCCGCCGCGCATGAATCGCCTGGTCTTATGTCTTGCGCCTAACGCCCCTCCTTTTGTTGTCTAGCATCCTGAATTATTTCAGGAAGGATCGATAAATTTAATCATGAGGGTGCGATGCGTTGATACAATGCGGCGCAGTGCATAAAGCAACCATTACAGATGAAAAGCGGTTTGTAATAAGCAGGAGAACTTGAGTATGAAAACGCATAATGTATGGATTATGGCGGCGTTTGTGGCGGCGGCAATAATTGCCGGTCCGAATCTCGCCCAAGCAGATCCCGCCGTATGTCCGTTGCCCGATGACCCAGAGGTTTTACTTGGTTTAGTATTTCCTTTGGTGGATGTCAACGGGGATGGCGGCATTTCCCTGTCGGAAATTCAGGTGCTCTATCCGGTGCCGGCACAATATTTCGACATCGTAGACGCCAATAACGATGGTTTGGTCTCGATGGCGGAGTTGTTGACATTTGTTCCGTTGCTGGAGGCGTATCTGCCCGGAGGCCTTCTGGGCGCGGTGGACAGCAATGGCGATGGGGTCATTCAATATTCCGAGATTTCGGAGTATGCCAGCCAAGACCAATTCAACCAATTAGACGCCAATGGCAATGGCATCATTGATTGTTATGATATTGGCGAGACGCCGCCGGTGGAAGGCGAAGAACCACCGGTGGAGGGCGAGATCGAGCCGCCAGTGGAAGGCGAAGAACCACCGGTGGAAGGCGAGAGCTATTGCCCGCTGCCTTCAGACCCCATGCCGATTTTGGCGTTGCTTCTCCCCGTCGTGGACGCGAATGGCGATGGAGGGGTAGACCCCAGTGAGATCCGGGCTATTGTTCCCGACGTGGACCAATATCTCGATGGCACCGGTTTCACCCTTGAAAGTCTTTTCGCCATTTTGGACAGGAACGACGATGGGATCGTGGTGCTGTCGGAATTGGCGCCATATGTCTCCCTGCTTCCCGATGATTTTATTTCCTATGTAGACACGAACGGCGATGGGGTGGTTCAATATGGCGAAATATCCGAATATGCCACGGAGGATCAATTTGCCCAACTGGATCACAATGGCAACGGCGTAATTGACTGTGGCGACCTGCCCGAGCCGCCAGTCGAAGGCGAAGACCCAGTGGAAGGCGGGTTCGAACCGCCGGTCGAAGGCGAAGCGCCCGGGGAGGGCGAGGGCTATTGTCCGCTGCCGTCCGACCCCATGCCGATTTTGGCATTGCTCCTCCCCGTTGTGGACACAAACGGCGACGGAGGAGTAGATCCCAGTGAAATACGGGCCATTGTTCCCGATATAGACCTATACCTTGAGGGAACCGGCCTCACCCTGGAAAGTCTTTTCAACATTCTGGACAGCAACGACGACGGGATCGTGGTGTTGGCCGAACTGGCTCCCTATACCTCAATGCTTCCCGATGATTTTGTGTCCTATGTGGACACGAATGGCGACGGGGTGATTCAGTATGGTGAAATTGCCGCCTATGCCACGGAAGATCAGTTTGCCCAGTTGGATCGCAATGGCAATGGCGTAATTGACTGCGGTGACTTATTCGAAGGCCCGGTGGAAGGCGAATTGCCTGGTGAGGGTGAGAGTGAAGCGCCTTGCCCACTGCCGCGCGACATCGAAGGGTTGTTTAACTTTCTGCTGCCGCTGGTAGATACCAATGGCGATGGCGGCATCAACAAAAACGAAATCCTTGCGGTTGTCCCGGATGCGGATATTTACCTGCAACAAATGGGTTACAGCCTCGATCTGATATTCTCTATCCTGGACAATAATCACGACGGCAAGATCACGGTGAACGAACTTAATGTCATGATGCCGCTATTGTGCAAGTGCGGGCCTATTGACGTGCTCTCGTATGTCGATACGAATGGCGATGGCGTGATCCAGCCAGGCGAAGTGGCTCCCTACATCCCGGCGGACGTCTTTGCCAACCTTGATACAAACGGCAATGGCGTCTTGGATTGCGAGGATGTTCCTGGCACACCCCCCGAAGGCGAAGTATTCCGCTGCGATGGAGTAGCGATGGGGTTGTTCCCCTTCTCTGGCATTTTTGGATATGGAATCACGGGAACATTCCCGTATTCATTTGAAGGGACTTTAACGAAATCCGACTTGAGTGACCCTGCATGGTTACTCACGGGGCAATTTACCTTCCCCACAAGCGGATATACTGTTTTGGATCCGGTGGTGACCATCGCGGAATCCTATCCTGAACAAGTGTGCGTAGTATTCAATGTTATTGAGTACGAAGGGCCTGCTCTTCAAGTGATTACTACCGTTTCCGTCTCTATTGAGATTGCCGTCTCCAATGAAGCACAGTTTTCGGTTAACGCCAATTCCATATTCGATCCGGGGCCGGGCGAAGGCGAGGGCGAGGGCGGCTATGAAGAATACTGCCCGCTAATGACCAGCCCCGAACTGCTTCTCGCGGCACTATGGCCGTTGGTGGATATGGACGGGGATGGCGCCATTTCCCTGGCCGAAGCCGATGCGGTATATCCCGGATTCTCCGGCTATGGTGTATGGGGCATGCTGGACACGGACGACAACGGCGTGCTTACCCAGGATGAATTACTGCCCTATATCGGATTTGGCGTGCAATACCTGGATGGCAACGGCGATGGCGTGCTGAGTTTCGAAGAAGTGAATGGCTTTGTCACCAACGCCCAATTCATCGCACTTGATACCAATGCCAATGGCGTGCTCGATTGCGAAGATGTGGGAGACGTGCCTCCGCCGCCACAGCCGTGCCCCCTGCCCGATGATCCCATGATGCTGCTTGAACTGCTGTGGCCGATCATCGATGAGAACGGCGATGGCGGCATCTCGCTCGAAGAAATCCAGCGGGTGGTGCCGATGGTGGATCAGAATGTGTTTAACCTGGCGGACCAGAACAAGGACGGGCTGATCACGATCGACGAAGTGTACGTTATTCTGCCGATGGTCCTTCCCTATACGTTTGCACCGATCGACTCGAATGGAAATAACGTGCTGGAATATGAGGAAGTTTCCGGGTTCATCCCGCTGGAAATTTTCCAGCAGCTTGACCTGAACGGCAATGGCGTGCTCGATTGCGGTGATTTACCCCCCCGTGAAGAGGAAGGGGAAGGAGGTTCCACCGGCAATGATGAGCCTGTGCTGGTAATGTCACGAGACGCCGGCGGCAACGGCTACTACACGCCGGGCGGCGTGCTTACCGTGACGATTACCCTGAACATGGTGAATCCCGGCACAGTGAACGCCCTGGGATTGTGGGAAGAATTGCCTGCGGGCTGGACTGTTGCGGAAGTAGTCGATTCTTCTGGCGCTGAATCCATCCCGGAAGCTGGTGCAAGCGGCCGCATCGAATTCGCCTGGCTGGTCATCCCCGCGTTCCCGGCCACGATTGTGTACCGGGTGAATGTGCCCGCGGAGGCATCGGGCGTGGTAACGATCAGCGGCCAAACCCTCTACCGCAGCGTCACGAGCACGGAGTACTCCACGGAGATCGTGGAAACGCTGCTCAGCACGGATCTCGGCGAAGGCTGGCAGCACACGGCGGATTCCGATCACAACTGGATTATCTCGTTGTCGGAAATTCTGCGGGTCATTCAGTTGTACAACATGCACGGGTATCATTGTGAGCCCGGCACCGAAGATGGGTACGGCCCAGGATCAGGGGATACAAGCTGCGCCATGCATGGCTGCGACTACATGACCCAGGATTGGGTGATCGATCTTTCGGAATTGCTGCGCATGATCCAGTTGTACAATGCGCCCGGTCATGCCTACCATGTGCTTGCCGGGTCCGAGGACGGCTTTGCCCCCGGAGCCTTTGGTCTCGATTAATTTTTCCTCAACTATACATCGGGCGGTGGAAGAAAACTTCCGCCGCCCAATTTTTTCGTCATCTGCACATTCAACCGCGATCACGTATTATTTCGCAAAGCATAGATGGCAACCTTGTGCGTAATCCAGGCTAGATATACTCGTACAGCGGAGCGAATCTTTGCGGCTTAGTCCTTCTAGTCATAAGCGCTTCAAGATGTTCTACTGTCTGGGGGGGGAGAAGCATGTCCGAACACACATTACATACTTCCGCAGGCACATTCTCAAACACAAGAATATCTGCCCCACTTTTTACCGTGTGAACGATAAGTTTCGTCTCATATTGACCAGGGCAACCTTGAATGCTGCATTTCATACTATTATCCTCTCTGAAATGGAGTCTTCCATTTAGGTGGCTTGGGCTCATAAACTGTAATGATGATCGCAACTTCTGTTGACGCTGTACAAACTACATGAATAAAGCGTCCTTTATATGTCTTTTGACAAACCAAACAACATGAACCACGTTTGTGTTCCGGATAATTCTCAAGAACAACAGCGTTAGCAAGAACATCTCTTATCTCATCCATCGTGATGGCTTCAGCCACCATTTCCTGATGCGCATGCAATGTAATCCGTATAGCATCTTTCATCACTTGCTCCGAAAGCCGTGATGTAATTTCATTCATATTGTGTTCATCAATAATATCCATAAACGCAAAAACGATTCTGGAATCTATTATAAGTCATATATCACAAATAAAACCACGATTAACTTGAACCTTTGTCAAGTGGGGGCTATAATCCGGCTCAATCACGTTCCGTGGGGTCTGCATATTAGTCATTAAGATATAAGGGCAACGTACGGTTGTCTGTTTCAGGAGAATACCTATGATACGCGCAGGAATGGTCGGGGCGATTGGATTCGGCGGCCGGGAGTTTATGCGGCTGCTGGCAATTCACCCCGAAGCGAAATTGACGGCGGCGGTGGAAATGGAGGCCGGGAAAGCACTGGGGGATGTGCTTCCCGCCTTCCGCAAGGTTTATGACCTTGTGCTGGAGCCGTTTGAACCGGAAGCCATCGCGAAAAAGTGCGATGTGGTGTTTATCGCCGTGCCCGGCACAAAATCCATGGTTTTGGGGGCGCAACTGCGCGCTGCCGGAGTCCGGGTAATGGATCTGGGATCCGATTTCCGGATTAAGGATTCCGCCCTGTATGTACAGTATTATAAGGCCGAATACACCCATCCGGAACTGGTTCAGGAAGCAGTTTATGGGCATGTTCCTTATTACCGGGACCAGATCCGCACGGCGCAACTGGTGGCGGTGCCGGGGTGTTTCCCGATCTCCATTATTACCGCGCTACGCCCGCTGGTGGAAGCCGCCGCGCCGGAAGTGCCGGTGGTGGTAAACTCCATTTCGGGCGTGTCCGGCGCCGGGCGCGCGTTGGCCGAAGTATTTCATTTCCCTAATATGAACGAGAATGTACGCGCTTATAAGCTGGGAGTGCATCAGCATATCCCGGAAATCGAGCAGGAATTGGGAAACAAGGTTCAAGTGCAGTTTACACCGCACGTCGGACCCTATACCCGGGGCATTTTAAGCACGATAATCCTTCGGCCTTCCCGGGCAATCGATGTGGCTGCTTTGTACAAATGGTATGACAATGAACCGTTCGTGCGGGTGCTTCCGGAAGGACAAGTTCCCGATCTCAGTGAAGTGCGCGGCTCAAACTTCTGCGATATTGGCTGGAGTTGGGACAAACGAACTGGAAACCTGATTATTGTAAGTGCGATTGACAACTTGGTCGGCGGTACGGCGGGTATGGGCGTACAATGCATGAATGTGGCGTTTGGCCTTGACGAGCGGACCGGCCTCAACTTTCCAGGAATGGCCCCATGACAAAGATCGAAGGTGGAATCACCGCCCCCAAAGGGTTTTGCGCGTCAGGCGTGGCGGCGCAGATCAAAAATCGGAAGTCTACACGAAAAGATTGCGCAATGCTTGTCAGCGACCGCCCGTGTGCCGTAGCGGGGGTGTTCACCACGAATCGCGTGAAAGCCGCACCCGTCCTTTGGACACGGGGCGTCTGCGCGCGAAAAACAGCCCGGGCACTCTTTGCGAACAGTGGCAACGCCAATGCCTGCACCGGATCCCAGGGCATGGAGGATGCCAGGAAAACAGCGGAACGCGTTGCCGAGGGATTGAACATAGACCCAGAACAGGTCTGCATCTTGAGCACCGGCGTGATTGGCGTTCCACTGCCCATGGACCGCATTTTTAACGGTGTGGACGCCAGCCTGGCGGCATTATCGCCAACCGGCAGCGCCGACGCCGCGCGCGCCATCATGACCACGGACACCGTGCCGAAGGAAATGGCGTTGGAGGTGGTCTTGGATGGCGGCACTGTACGCTTGGGTGTCATCGCCAAAGGCGCGGGCATGATCTCGCCGAATGTAGCCACCATGCTCTGTATCATTACCACCGACGCCGCCATAGATCCAGAGGTGCTCCATGGGCTCCTGCAGGGATGCGCCGAAGCTACGTTTAACCGCATCTGCATCGATAACGACATGAGCACTAACGACACCGTGCTCTGCCTGGCAAATGGCGCGTCGGGCCTTCCGATGCTCAAGCCCGGCACTTCCAATTACGCCAAATTTGCGCGCGCCCTCCATGAGATCTGCATGAATACGGCGCAGGCATTGGTGCGGGACGGCGAGGGCGCCACTAAATTTGTGGAAATCCGGGTGGAAGGCGCCCGAACGGAGACGGAAGCCACGAAAATCGCAAAGAGCATAGCTGCCTCTCAATTATGCAAGACGGCCTTTTTCGGCCAGGACCCAAATTGGGGCCGGATCGCCTGCGCCGCAGGGTATGCCGGCGTCGACCTCAACCCGGACCATCTATGCATCCGGGTGGGCGATGTGGAAGTGGTGCATAACGGTCTTCCCACCGATTACAACGAATCTGACGCCGCCGCGCACATGCAATTAAAAGACATTCTCATCCAGGTGTCCGTTGGAGAAGGTCCCGGTCAGAGTGTGTTCTGGACCAGCGACCTCAGCCACGATTATGTGACCATCAACGCCGATTACCGCACGTGAACCGCCCGGAGAACGCCCATGGAGCAATTGATACAGAAAGCCGCGGTACTGACGGAAGCCCTGCCCTATATCCGCGAGTTTGAAGGGAAAACGGTCGTGATCAAATATGGCGGCGCCGCCATGTTGGATCCCGCATTGCGCGGCACAACGGCCGAAGATATTGTTTTGATGAAATATGTGGGAATGAATCCCGTGGTGGTGCATGGCGGCGGTCCGGCCATCAACAGTGTTTTGAAAAAACTCGATATCAAATCGGTGTTTAACAAGCAAGGACTGCGCGTCACTGATGACGCCACCATGGAAGTGGTGGAAATGGTCCTGGCGGGCACAACCAACAAAGATATCGTCAGCCTCATAAACCAAGCGGGCGGCGACGCCGTGGGGATCTGCGGCAAGGACGGGCGCCTCCTGCATGCGTGCCAGGTGGAAACAGAGGATGGAAGCGATATTGGCCACGTGGGCCACATCGTAAATGTGCGCTGCAAGGTCATCGATGTGCTATGCGCCGCCGGCATGATTCCGGTCATTGCTCCCATCGCCACCGATCCGCAAGGCGGTACCTGGAACGTTAACGCCGACACGGCCGCCGGCGAGATTGCCGCGGCATTGCAGGCGGAAAAACTAGTCTTCCTGACCGATACCCCCGGTCTCTTGCGGGATAAAAATGATCCCGAATCGCTCATTCATCAATTGAAATCCGAAGATGTCGCCTCATTAAAAAAAGACGGAATTATCGCAGGCGGCATGATTCCAAAAGTGGAAGCTTGCTTGAAAGCCTTGGATTTCGGCGTCCGCAAAACCCACATCATCGACGGACGGGTGCCGCACAGCCTTCTGTTGGAAATTTTCACGCAAAAGGGCTTGGGTACACTGGTCAGCCATTAAAAACGACGGGTTAGGCGAACCGCCCGAAAAGCTTCCGGATAAAGCCCTTGGGCATAATGGATACTTCTTCCGCGCCTTCCTGAAGGGCAGATTTTCCTGCAACGCTCAGAACCCGCACTATCACCGCCGTAATGTTATCCGCCCCGCCCCCATCAAGGGCTTTTTCGATCAGACGGTGCGCCGCACTCTTAATATCCTCCAATTGCACCGCATCCGCGATAAAGGCATCGGATACGGTGTTGCAGAGTCCATCCGAGCACAAAAGAAGCATATCATCTTCCTTGAGACGCACTGCGAACAGGTCCACCTTCACTTTGTCTTTGATCCCAACGGCCCGTGTAATCAGATTCTTCAGGGAATGATTCCGCGCTTCCTCTTCGCTGATAATCCCGCTGCGCACCTGCTCCGCCACCAGGGAATGGTCCCTCGTTACCTGATGGATGCCCGCACGTTCCCGCCATAGATACACCCGGCTGTCCCCCACCTGCACCACATACATCCACCCGCCCAACAGCACAATGCCGGAAACCGTGGTGCCCATCCCGGAAAACAAGGGATTTATTTCCGCCTCCTCAAAGATGCGTTCATTGGCCTTCTCCACCGCCTCCCGCAAGGCTTCGGGCACCGGTTTCAATGGGCCTTTGAAGTAGGTTTCAACCAGGATATTCAGCGCCAGGCGGCTGGCATATTCCCCCGCACTGGCCCCGCCCATCCCATCCGCCACCGCAAATAGACACCCCCGCTCCTGCGCCAACACCGGATCCGCGGGGATGCACATGATACAGGAGTCTTCATTATTGCGGCGTTTCTTCCCCACATCACTCAGCAAATACGCTTCGATGGCCTCACTCTGCCAGGCAAAGGCAAAGTTAAGGCCGTTTATGGGACCAAACTCAGTACGTGGCACTAATACGCTCAAGACACCCCCCCTTATTTTGGGGAATCCGCTGGAATCCGATTACAGCGTTTTCTACTCTTTGCATCCAAACCATCCACAATATGTATAAAGACCAAAGGACAGGCGTACCACGCGCCTGTAGGATCGCATAATCCCGCCCAAAAAAGCAAAAAGGCGCAAAGAACGGTTTCCTCCCCGCTCTTTTGCGCCCGTTTACACCTGTCAGTCTAATTGCTGCTGCGGCCTTTCGTGCCCACGGTGGATTTGATACGTTTCGCTTCAGGTTCTTTCGGGCGCAATGCACGGCATGCTTTGCCGGCCTGCCACATCTCGGAATTGCCCAGAACATTCAATTCCTTCTGAAGCAATTCCCGGTAATTCTTGGCGCCTGTTGCCTTCAGTACACGCCGTGTCTCATCACCATTCTTTACCCGCTTGTAAAGTTCACGAAACACCGGCATAACCGCCTTTTTAAACCGCGGCTTCCAATCCAGCGCCCCGCGCTGCGCCGTGGCGGAGCAGTTCATATACATCCAATCCATGCCGTTCTCATCCACAAGCCGGATCAGGCTTTGCGTGAGTTCCTCCACCGTTTCATTGAACGCTTCACTTGGGCTGTGGCCATTCGCGCGCAACACGTCGTATTGGGCTTCCATGATTCCCGCGAGGGCGCCCATCAACACGCCCCGTTCGCCGGTAAGATCGCTGAATACTTCATTCTCAAACGTGGTTGGAAACAGAAATCCAGACCCAATCGCAATGCCCAGCGCCAGCGTCCGCTCATAGGCGCGGCCCGTAAAATCCTGCGCCACGGCAAAACTCGAATTGATGCCCGCCCCGCTCAGGAAATTGCGCCGCACCGACGTGCCTGAGCCTTTGGGCGCCACCAGCAGCACATCCACGAACTCCGGCGGAATCACCTTGGTCTGATCGTTATATACTATAGAAAATCCATGCGAAAAATAGAGGGCGTCGCCGGGGCACAAATACTTTTTCACCGTGGGCCAAATCGCTTTTTGCGCCGCATCGGAAACCAGCATTTGAATAATCGACCCCCGGGCGCAGGCCTCTTCGATACCGAATAACGTTTTTCCGGGAACCCATCCGTCTTTTACCGCCCGGTCCCAGTCTTTCTTGAACGCCTTGGATTGACCGATAATTACATTAAATCCATTGTCGCGCATATTCAGACTTTGCGCGGGTCCTTGAACGCCGTACCCAATCACGGCGATAACTTCATCTTTCATCACTTTTTTGGCCTTTGCCATGGGAAATTCTTTGCGGGTTATAACTTCTTCCTTTTCTCCGCCAAAATTAATCAGCATAACGTGTCCTCCCACGTGTCACATTGGGGTAAAAATCCCAACTCCTGCGAACAACCTACAAGAAAAACAAACAAAACATCCGCATATTGTAGGGGTTTGACGCACTCCGTTGCAAACCTGTCACGCGTTCCGTTAGGCTCTTGCCATGTTAAAACGAAGGAAAATGCATTATGAATGAGTTTCCCCGAACCATGGTGGGCGGTATTTCCCTTTCACGAATGATCATCGGCTCCAATTGGCTGTTGGGCTATTCACACCAAAGCCAGGCCAAAGACATCTTTCTCAAAAGTTACCATGACGCCAAACGCATTGCAGACGTGCTCGAAGTATTTCTGCGCGCCGGCGTAGATGCCGCCATGGGATGGCTTAACGTTAATCCGATGTTTGTCACCGCGATCCGCGACGCACAAGATCGCGTGGGACGGCCCATCACCATTATCGACACTCCCAGCATTCCCATGGCGGAAGGGAACATCGACTATGAGGACGCCGCGCGTGTGCTCGATCAATCCGTGGCAGACGGCGCAACCTTCTTTCTTCCGCATCAAAGCACCACGGACATCCTGGTTGATCGCGGGAAACGCGTGATCCGGGGCATGGATCGTTTGAGCGTCATGATCCGCGAACGGGGCATGATCCCGGGGCTTTCCACGCACATGCCCGAATCCGTAGTATACGCCGACGAATCCGGGGTGGATGTTGAGACCTACGTTCAAATTTACAATTCCGCCGGCTTCCTCATGCAATTGGAAGTGGAGTGGGTGCACAAAATCATTCATTCCGCCAAAAAACCCGTCATGACCATCAAACCCATGGCCGCGGGACGTCTTTCGCCTTTGGTGGGGTTTGCCTTTTCCTGGAATACCATCCGGGATCAGGATATGGTGATCGTGGGCGCCATGACCCCCGATGAAGCCAAAGAAGACGTTGAACTGTCTCTTTCCATGCTGGAACGGCGTGCGCCCGGCCTCACCCTTCAGCGCACCCGAAGCAAAGCAGCCGTTGAAAGTTCCCCCAGGTAATATCACGCATGATTTTTCTGGACATGCCAGGAGCCCCTACAGGTTGTTCTCTTCTTCCTGCTTGGGCGTTAGATTCCCATATAGTTTGGCAAAGCATTCCGGGCAAATGGAATGGGTAAACTCCGCTTCCGAGTGCTCGTGAAGGAACACCTCCAGCCGATTCCAGTAGCCTTGGTCGTCCCGAATCTTCTTGCAGGATGCACAGATGGGCAACAGCCCCCCCAGCCGTTTTACTTTGGCCAGAGCCTCCTGAAGTTCTAAAATGAGCTGTTCCCGTTCTATTTCCCATTGTTTCTTCGCTTCCATCAGCCGCCGACGTTCTAACGAACGCTCTATCAGGGTGGGTAAAAGATTTAAATACCCAGCTTCCGCATCCTTCACAACATAATCGGACGCGCCCAGCTTCATGGCTTCAACCGCCAGGGTTTCATTGCCTGCTCCGGTCAACATAATGACTGCTGGAGGAATACTGCATTGTTCCATGATGCTGCGCATAACATCCAAACCATTCTGACCGGGAAGATTGTAATCCACGATAACCAGGGAATAGGCGCTACTCTTTAGCTTGGCAAGGCCTTCGGCGCCATCCCGCGCCAACTCCACCTGCTGTCCTGCGCGGGATAACCGTTTTTGCACCAGCCGGCCCAGGCCTGCATCATCTTCTATATATAAAATCGCGGTTTGCTCCACTTGCTCATTCATTATACAGGCTCCTGATTTGCGCTCCCGGCGCTGTATTTAGGAAGGGTAAACGAAAAAAGTGTTCCTTCGCCCGGTGTGGAACTGCACCTGATTTCTCCACCGTGGCGCCGTACCATCGTGCGGACATAGGACAATCCCATACCCTCTCCCGGAACATCCAAATCTCCTGAACGCTGAAAAATCTCAAAAATCCGGGCATGATCCGTTTCAACAATTCCCCGGCCATTATCCCGGACATGAAATGTCACCTCAGATTTCGTTTCCGTCGCAAACACTTCAATCTTTCCCGGACGTGAGCCCGTGAGATATTTGACCGCATTGTCCACCAAATTCCCCATAATTTGGTTCATGGACAGATAATCAGCCTGCACAAGAGGCAGTTCCCCCACTACAATTTCCGCGTCTTTCGTTTCAATTTGATGCGCCATGCTGCTTAACACATCCCGCACCAGCACATTCATGTCGATCACCTCAAGGATTAATTCCTGACGGCCGATCCGGGATAAGGTAAGGATTGCGTTCAGCAGTGCATCCATCCGGGCTTCGGAGGACTCCATATACCCTAGAGATTCCTCCATGTCTTCCCGAAGGATCCTGGCAAACTCCACATATCGCTCCCGATCCAAAATCACAGGCCCATCGAATGAAGAGCCGCCAAGCAATTGATGGAGTCGACGTAAGTCCTGCCGGAGTTCCTGGGCAAATCCACGCAGATTGATCAATGGCGCCCGCAGATCGTGTGACACGATATAGGCGAAGGTTTTGAGTTCTTCATTCCGTTGAGCGAGTTGCTTGCTAAAAAACTGCAGTTCCGATTCCGCCCGAACCCGCTCCCGAACCTCTTGTTCAAGCCTTTCCTTTGCCTTAATGGTTTCTTGAAGCAGTTTTTCGCGGTCGGTCTCCAGCCACTTCCGGCGCTCCTCCACCGCAATGGCCGTCGCGACAATAGTGAGAAATTGGACGTCATCCACGCTAAGACCCCGCTCATCATCGAATAATACGGCCAGGCAACCCACGGTCTTTCCTTCTCCCCACACGCCACGCCCGGCAAAGGTGTGCGCGCCGCTGAATGCAATCAAGGGATCGGTTTGCATATAGGGGGTATTCGCCAGATTCGGGATGATTATCAAGGACCCGCTGCTGCTCTGGATTACTTCATAGGCAATGCGCCCTTCGGGCCGGTCAATTGCGTTGTAATCCGCCCGCAGATTCTTCTCCCCCGTTTGATGTCCACGGCGGTGTTTAGGCCCCGGCGCCTGCCATACCCCCGGCGTGTACAATACCCCATTGTCCAGCCAGCTATAGTACGCATGGGAGGCCGAAAGCAGTTCACCGCACAGGGCGGTCAACCGCCGCACATTCTCCATCGGGTAGGGCGTGAAGCTCAATAGACAGTCATTTAACCGAGAGATCCGTACGGACGCCTGACGATTATTTTTACGCATGAACGCTGTCGCCTCAAAGTCTGGTTATGAACGATATTATAATGAATTAAAAATAACCTTCCCAAAATACTCGCACGGGATCTCTATTTTCGCTGAAAGCGCTTCGGCACGCAAGTTCTTAAAGGCCGTTTTCCCTTAATTCAGGCCGCAGGCTTCTTCCGGCGCTTCCGTCCCTCTCCGGGCTTTTTTTGTCCGGTCTTTTTCCCGCCCGGCTCCCAAAGCGGAGGTTTAAGATCTTTTTCCCAGTTTTTCAATGCTTGTTGCAGCGATTCCACTATCGGACCATTGTTCGCCGCGACATTGTTTGCCTCCTTTATATCCTCGTCAAGGTTGAACAGCACCGGAGAGGCATCTTTCTCAATGACCAGTTTCCAGGGGCCTTGCCGGACGGCGCGTCCGGAAACGAACGCCCAAAACAGGGTGTCATGCGGATTATCCTTTTTGGGGCCGGTCAAATAGGAGATAAGATCCACGCCATCCATAACCCGGTCCGAAGGCAACGCCGCCTGAGCCGCTGCGGCGCAGGTTGCAATAATATCCAATGAAATAACCGGCTTGTGATAGACCATGCCGGCGGGAATGCGCCGGGGATAACGGATAAAGAATGGCACGCGGATGCCCCCTTCCCACACATTGCCTTTCACGCCGCGCAACGGCGTATTATCCGCCCCCGTGCCCTGAGTAGGTCCCCCATTGTCACTCAGGAAAAAGACCATCGTGTCTTTTTCAAGACCGGCATCCTTTAATTTGTCCAGTACTTTCCCCACCCCATCGTCCATGGCGCTCACTTGGGCTGCGTGAATACGGCGCTTGTTGTCCGCAATATCCTTAAACCGGTCCACATATTCCGGCGGAGCCTGCAAAGGCCCATGCACCGCATTGTACGATAAATACAGGAAGAAGGGCTTTTCTTTGTTCCGATCAATAAACGACACCGCTTCCCGGGTAAAGGCATGCGTGAGATATTCCGGCTCGTCCACCACGTCCGTACCCCGCATGATGGGATTCTTCGGCTCGGCCTTCGCATCAATGTAGGAATGCGCCCCTCCCAGGAAGCCGAAAAATTCGTCAAATCCCCGCTTCTGCGGATGAAACTCCGGTTGATACCCTAAATGCCATTTGCCCACCAGACCGGTCGTATAGCCTGCTTGTTTCAGTATGTCGGCAATGGTTATCTCCGTGAGCGGCAAACCAAAATTCACCGCGGCCTCGGTGGCAGAACCGGGATTGTACCAGTGCCCAAAACGCTGCTGATACCGGCCCGTCATCAAACCCGCCCGGGTCGGACTGCACACGGGGCAGGAGACATAACCGTTTGTACAACGTACGCCCGCCCTGGCAAAGGCATCCAAATTCGGGGTAGGAATATCCTTGCAGCCTTGAATGCCTAAATCCGCATAGCCGAGGTCATCTGCAAAAATAACCACAATATTCGGCTTTCGTTCCCCCGTCTCCGCGTGCAGGCACCCACTGATAAGGGCGGCGGCGCTCAATCCCGTCAACGCCAGGAAATCACGCCGGCCTAATTCCACAGAAATATTCTTTTTCATACCCATTCCCTCCTCTTATTGTTTGCCTTTAGTAAACCCCATCATTAGCCTTCCCGTCAATCCTTTTCTTTAGAATATTCAACGCCTGAATCGGCATCCACTTCCACCGGAAATCACAAGGTTGACTGTGCAGAGTTTCAATGGCAATATGATTTCCCGTGAAGAAACCATCGGAAGGGAAAAACTGCCCATGGATGAAGCGATTAAACGGCATTGTGCGGAAATTGAGCGGTGTAACCAACGCGGTGAACGCATGCTCTCCGTACTCGATTTGCTGGACGCCAAAACGCTGGATCTAGATCTTGCAGCTTACCTGATGGCGCGCATTTCCAACGGCGCTTCTTTCATGGTGGGAGCCAATCCCGGCGGCGCAGGTAAAACTACAGTTATGTGCGCACTGCTGAATCTCGTTCCCCCGGACCGGGTGTTATTGGCGGCCACACCAGAAGCGGTGCGTCAAGGCACTGCACACCCGCACTGCTTTATCTGCCATGAGGTGGGGTCCGGGCACTATTTCGCGTATCTTTGGGGCAGGGATCTGCAGGCGTATTGCTCTCTATCGGAATTTGGGCATATCCTGGCGAGTAACCTCCATGCGGATGACCTCGAAGAGGCCTATGAGCAAATGTGCCTGGATAACGGCGTGCCCAAGGCGCATTTCCAGAGCTTTCATCTGATGCTGTTTCTCCAGGTGTCCGGCGTGTATCCTGAGCGCCGCCGCCGCATCGCAACAATCTACTCCTCTGACGGACAGACGCCGCATAAGCTTGTATTTGACGACGCCCAAACAAATTTTACTTCCGACGCCGATCCTGAATGGCAAGCGGAATGCCGGGCATTCCTGCAACAGGCCGCCCAGGAAAGTGGAAGGACCATCGAGGAGTTTCGGGAACGCGTGGTGGCTTTTTTAGTATCAAAGCAACATCCGGAAGGAAAAGAAGTATGAGCAACGATACACTCGCTATTGAGGGAGGTCCCAAGGCTGTTGAACAACTGGGGCCGTTCGCCACGAAAATTGGGAAAGAGGAGCTTTGGGAACTCATCGACCTCTGGGACTTCAGCGAGGATAATAAAGAAAAACTGAAAGAGATCATTTTGGGCGACGATCACGTGCGCGGCCCCCATTTGTTCCGCTATTACAACCCGAAACCAAGCCGCGTGGCCGCGGCGGAACAGGCCATGGCGGCATTGATCGGAACAAAATACTGCCTTGCCACGAATTCCTGCACCTCGGCGCTTGTGGCCGCGTATCGCGCGCTCGGTGTGGGCACGGGCGACGAAGTGATTGTGCCCGGATACACCTTTTTTGCCACCGCTGCCACGGTCGCCGCCAGCAATGCCATCCCGGTTATTGTGGACGTGGACGATTCCCTCTGCCTCGATCCAGTGGCTATCGAAAAAGCTATTACCAAACGCACCAAGGCCATTGCACCGGTCCATATGCGCGGGATTCCCGCACAGATGGATGCCATTATGGACGTGGCCAATAAGAAGGGCATTCCTGTGGTGGAGGACGCCGCGCAGTCCGGTGGAGGCTCCTTCCAGGGAAAACGTCTGGGCAGCATCGGCGCGATGGGCTGCTTCAGTTTCGACTTCTATAAAGTTATTGTGAGCGGAGAAGGCGGTTTCATCACCACAAACGACGAGTGGCTCTATACCCGCGCGCAAAGCTGGCATGATACGGCCGCGTGCTGGCGCCCCGACCGCTACGCCCATGAACGGCGCGACGGTGAGTTGTTCTGCGGCGAGAATTACCGCATGAGCGAATTGGAAGGCGCGGTCGCGCTGGCCCAAATCCGGAAATGCGAACAAATCCTCGCGGGATACCGCCATGCCAAGAGCCGTATTAAAGCAGCTATCGAGCCTCGGCTCGGCCTCAGTTTCCGGCGCATCCCCGATCCGGCAGGCGACACCGCGGTCTGCCTGGTCATGTTTCTGCCCAATCCGGAGGTCACAAAAAAAGCGCTGGAGGCCATGAAGGCCGAAGGCGTGCCCATCGGAGGAGTATACGATTCCACCGTGCGTGATTGGCACATCTATACGTATTGGGAACACATCCTGGAGAAAAAATGCGTGGCGGAAGACGGCCTGCCCTGGAGCGGTGTACCGCCGAATGAATTACCCAAGTATTCGAAGGACATGTGCCCGCGCGCGATGGAGTATCTGTCGCGTGCGCTCATGCTCGATATCAACCGGAACTATACCGATACGGAGTGCGATGCCATTGCGTTGGGCATCAACAAAGTCCTGCGGACGCTATTGAAATAACCAGGAGATTGAACCATGGAATTTGGACTGTGCATCGAAATGGCGCTGACACACCTGCCGTTCGAACAGCGGCTGGCCAAGGCGGCTGAAATCGGATTCAAGAACGTCGAAATGTGGCTCGTGGGCGATAATTACAAAGGGACGCCGGAACATCTGGCGGAAGTGGCCGCGAAGGCCGGCGTGCGGGTCACCAATACTGTTATTGGCCCGCCGGACGGATCCATCGGCGGCGGATTGACCAATCCGGCCCGGCGCGAGGACTGGTTGGCCCGTGCGCGCATGACCTTCGATTTCAATAAGCGTGCAAATATTCCGGCAACGATTGTGTGCACGGGAAATACCGTGGACGGCATGAGCGATGCCGAAATGGAGCACTCCGTACTCGATGGATTGAAAGCCACCGTGGACTTGGCGGAAAAAGAGGGCATCACGCTGCTGCTTGAACCGTTAAACCTCCCCTACGATCACAAAGGCTATTGGCTCGACTCCAGCGACCGCGGCGCGGACCTCGTGCGCCGCATCGGCTCAAAACATTTCCGCCTGCTCTTCGACTGCTACCACATGCAAATCATGGAAGGCGATTTGGTCAATCACATCCGCCGCAACCTCGACACCATCGGCCATTTCCATTCCGCGGGCGTACCCGGCCGTTTCGAACACTACAACGGCGAAATCAATTATCCCTTCCTAATCGCCGAAATCGAAAAAATGGGCTACACCGGTATCTTCGGATTAGAATACCAGCCCTCCATAAAGGATCAGGAGGCTTCCGTCCGCAACGTTTTAAAACACCTCACGGTATAACTAAACTAATATTGTTTCATAGTAGCGCCCAATTCCAAATGAGTGCTTTTTACTCATCCGATAATATCATCCATGCTTTTGCACACAAAAAGCTATTGTCAATTGTGTGTGCTGGGCATCCCCAAAATAAGACCCCAATCGTCATTCCCGCGCAGGCGGGAATCCAGGCCCTCATGTTTTTTTCACCTTCATACTCGTGTTCTTAAAGTCATTCCTGCGCAAGAAGTGAAATCGTGCCTGGAAACGGCAATTAATCACGCGTGACAATCCTGAAATACAGGAACTCTCGGAAGATACATTTTATTGTTGAATCCTGGATTCCCGCCTGCGCGGGAATGACGGTGTAAGGCGCAGGGATAGTGACTTTGTGAAGCAGATGAATTATGGTTATGTTCTAAAGTACCGTTTGTGAACGAGCGCGTAGTTTATACAACACGCAGCGTTACGATCTTTTTCGGCGCAACGTCAACATGAAGTGCATTTTGTTTAATGGGCACGGGGGCTTCGGGGAGTTCTTCCAGGGTGACTACTTCAGCGGAGGCGGGAGACATTGCAAAGGTGATCGTTCCTTTCACGTGCTCCATCGTGGGATTGAACACCCTTAAAATAAAGCCATTACCGTCTTCGGCGCGTTTGAGGGCGCTGAGGATAAGGGTTGAGGGGGAAAGGCTGAGGAACCCGTGGCGTTTGGGCAAATCACCACCGTGCGGGCCGCTCTGCGCGGGGATCATGGGGACGGTGAGTTTGTCCGCCTGCTCAAATACACCGCCCTCCGCATAATCACCCGCATGCGGGTAAATCAGGAAGTTGAATTCGTGTTCGCCGGGGCATTGTGCGAGTTTCATCGCCGCATGCGTTTCCCAGCGGCAACTTACGGTGGCCAGATTGATTTCATAAGCCCGCATCAGCGTTATGGCGATCGCGCGGTCGTTATCCTGGGTTACTTCATATTCGCGCAGGCCATCATTGATGACCGCCAGCCCCGCGCCTTCCCCGCTGACATCCACGAACCGCTGCATGGGGAACGTAACGCCATGGGCGCCTTCCCAGGGGCTTCCTTCGCCAAAGACCGTTTCACGCTCCACGACATCAAAGGCGCTTTCCGCATCACAGGTCGTTCCTGGACGCCGCGTGGGGAACATGGCCCGCAAACGGTGGTCTTCCGCCGTATTGTTGAATTTGACGGTGATCCCCACACTCTCTTCGCCGTGCCGCAAGGTGATTAAGGAGATAATGCAAAGTTCGTGCAACTCAGGCGACCGCCGCGCTGAATTTCCAACTCCATCAAGCCGCTGCCAGGGATCACTGCCGTTTTCATCGAGCCGTGCGGGAATCTGCATCCGGCATTCCACCCGGAATCGCGCCAGCAACGGCCCGTCTTCTTCCAGAGCAATCGTCACGGGGAAACCACGACTGTCGATGACCTGATCAAACGCGGGATTATGATGCATCCACGCGTGACCCGCTTCGCCATTATCGAGAAAATACAGCACATCGGAATACGTGATGCCGGTTTTCTTGTGAGTGACTTTCAGTGTTCCATCCGGCTGAATAGCGACACGTAAATACTCATTCTCCATCGTATTCGCCGCTGTAACGAGGCTTCCGCGCTTGAACATCCTGCTGCGGTCCACTTTGTAGGTGGCATACCCCAATCCGGGGATGTTTTTCGCTTCGAAATGCACATGGAAACGCTGTGCCTTCATCATCGATGCGGCGTCACCCAAATGCTTTTGCACCGCCCAGAAGGGCTTGCGATCCGCCCCTTGCACAGGCACTTTCCCGCCATTGGCCATATCAACTAACTCAAACTCGCCCCGGGGGCCGGTATACGGCAAATCGACGGCCGCCGACACGACGCCGGACCGCGCATACGGCGCGGGGTTGAACACCGTGAGCAGCACGGTATCCGGTTCACAATCGCTATTGTCGATGCGCAGTTGCAGTGCGCCCAGCGAGTCTTTCAACACGCCATTTGAGATGTTGATCACCTGCCGCAAGCGGTAATGCATGTCTTCTTCGATGGCATCCACCCCGCTCCCGGAAATACTGTCATGCGCATGGCATTTCATCAGCGTTTTCCAGGCAAGGTCGATCAATGCCTGCGGATAGGCGCCGCCCAGCCATGCTGCAACTGCCGCAAACGGCTCCGTCTGCCGCTGCAATAATACCTCCGCATGACTGTTCCGCTGTTTCATGCGCGTACGGCTGGACAACACGTCGCTGTACAGATGCAAGATCACCGGCATGGGCTTGGGCGTTCGGCGTTCCCCCTTCAACACCGTCAATTTGTCCCATTTCATTTCCGCTTTAATCGCAGCCAGTAAATTTTCATAGCTGTCATGCTTGATTTCATCCTCAGGAAGGGCCTGGCGCGCTTCCTCGATCATGCGCAACTCCGCACGGTCGGCATTGCTGCTGTCGTGGCCACTCATAAACGCCAGATGACGTGTCGTCGAAACATTGATTTCACTTTCCCGGAGCGCGCGCACCCGTTCCCGCAACAATTCCTGATTAAATCCCAGTTTTGGATCCAGAATCCGGTGGTGGTCCATCTCGTAGTCACGCCCGCACAGATGGAACTGCATCCCCAACTCGTTCCAGCCATATTCTCGGTCATTGATGCCTTTTCCATACCGCACAGGCCGGTAAACATTGTGATAGAAGTTGTACCGTGCGCCGCTGCTCATCTGGCTGCCGAGGATCTGCGTGCCATCCGCCCCTTCGAAAATAAACTCATTCTTCACCTCATCGTGGCTGACGCCATGATAAAAGAGCATGGTGTCGATGCCGAATCCCTTGTAGATCTGCGGCATCTGCGAGTTTTGCCCATAGGAAAACGGCGTGTGCCCCACTTTCATCACGTGGCCGAATTCCCGCGCCACCCGGTGGCCATACTGAAGGTTGCGCACCAGCGACTCGCCGTTCACCTCAAAACATTCCGGGCAGGTATACCATGGCCCGATGAGCAAACGCTTATTCGTAACATGCATTATTACGTTTGGCCGCATTTCCGGGCGCACTTCGAGATAATCCTCCACCGGAACCGCCTGCGAATCCATCAGATACGACCGGTAGTCCTGCTCCGTATCAAGAATCTCCAACAATTGATCCATCATCTCCACCAACAGCATCCTCGTTTCCTGGAAATTGTAGAGCCATTCGCGGTCCCAGTGGGTATTGGAAATCACATGAATCACATACGGTTTGCTGGGCATATTTACATTCCTTTATTGTGTACTGCCAATATTGTTTCCAGCCCCCGCGTAATTGTCAAAACGCGCTTCCGCGCGTCTTTAACTGATCGAGCAACACCGCCGCCAAAATGACAACACCCAAGGTTACCTGCTGACCGAAGGTCTCCACGCCTATCCATGTCAGGCCGCTGTTCAACACCGATACCACGAGCAGTCCGACGAAGGTGCCGCCGATGCTGCCGCGGCCGCCGCTAAGGCTGGTGCCGCCGACCACCACCGCCGCGATCACCGCCAGTTCATCGCCCAAACCCACCTTCGGACTGCCTGAACCCAACCGCGAGGATAAAATCAGGCCCGCAACCGCCGTGAGCATGCCGCACAACACATACACAAGCCATTTCACGCGCATCACATTGACGCCGCTCAACCTCGCCGATTCTTCGTTGCCGCCGATAGCGCGCACATGCCGCCCGAACTGCGTGTGGTTCAACAACAGCGCTCCACCCGCCAATATGAGAAGAAGCAATACCACACTCACGGGCACCTGCCCCCACAAGGGATGCCGGCCCAGCCAATTGTAGGCTTCCGGAAGCGGTGAAATCGGTTTGCCATCCGTGGCGAGATTTCCCAGTCCGCGCAAGGAACTCATCAACGCCAAGGTGGCAATAAATGGCGGAATGCTGAACCAAGTGATGAGCAATCCCGCCACGCTTCCCGCCACCATGCCCAACCCCACCGCCGCGATCCAGCCAATGATAATCCACGCCCACACTTGCTCTCCCCCGCCCCAATGCACAAACATCGCGCACAACACCCCTGCACACGCCACGAGCGACCCCACGGACAAATCAATGCCGCCGGTGATAATCACAAAGGTCATGCCCACCGCCATGACCCCATATACGGCGGATTGATTCAACACGAGGATCAGGGTATTTAAAGAGGCAAATCCGGGATTGTCCTGTCTGCGGCCGATCATCTCAAAAATGACTATTTCCAGAATCAGCGCTAACACCAGCGGACCGAAGGTAAGCAGGGTCCGCTTGATTTGTGCGGCGTGGGTGGAGTCCGAGGGAGCGCTCATACCGGCATCAGGCCGCTTCGGCCTTGCCCATGCCCGTGGCCAGGCGCATGATGCGTTCCTGGGAGGCCTCTTCACGCGTCAATTCGCCTGCGAGCCGCCCCTCGTGCATCACGAGCACGCGGTCGCACATGCCGAGCACCTCGGGCAATTCGCTGGAGATCATCAGAATGGCCACGCCCTTTTTGATCAGGGCGTTCATCAGCTTGAAGATTTCCGCCTTCGCTCCCACATCAATCCCGCGGGTGGGCTCGTCGAAAATCAGCACGCGCGATTGCGTAAAGAGCCATTTGGCCAATACCACCTTTTGTTGATTGCCGCCGCTCAGGTTTTGCACCACCTGCTCAACGGACGGTGTCTTGATCTGGAGTTCGCGAACATACTGCTCCGCAACGCTGCGCTCTTCCTTGCGGTTGATAAACAGGCGTTTCACCAATTTTTTCAAACTGGCCAGCGTGGTATTCTCCCGAACGGTCATCCCCAGCACCAACCCCTGATTCTTGCGATCCTCCGTCAGCAGGCCGATGCCGTACTTAATCGCATCCTGCGGCGAACGGACCTCCACCGGCTTCCCGTCAAGAAAGATGCGGCCTGCGGTTATTTTGTCCGCGCCAAAAATCGCACGCGCCACTTCCGTCCGGCCCGCACCCACCAACCCCGTCAACGATACAATTTCACCGGTGTATAACGAAAAGCTCACGTCGCTAAAGGCGCCTTCGCGGCCAAGCCCTTCCACGCGGAGCCGTTCCTCGCCCCGCGTAAAAAATTCCTTGGGATACTCCTCGGTCAGCTCGCGGCCCACCATCATGCGGATGATCTCTTCGCGGTTGAGTTCGCTGACCGGTTTCGTGGCCACATGCTGCCCATCGCGCATCACGGTGACCTGATCGCCAATTTCAAACACCTCTTCCAGGCGGTGCGAGATGTAAATTAATCCTATTCCATCGGATCTCAAGGTACGGATAAGATCAAACAACGCGGCAAGCTCATGTTCCGTGAGCGTGGCGGACGGCTCGTCCATGACAATGATCTTGGCCTTAACCGAAAGCGCCTTGGCAATTTCCACCATCTGCTGCTGGGCCACGCTGAGTTCATTCACGGGCCGGCGCACGTCGAGGTCCACGCGTATCCGTTTCAGGATCTCCCGGGAATCATTGTACATGCGCTTCCAGTCAATAAAAGGGCTTTTGCCCAGCCTCGGCTCGCGGCCCAGAAAGATGTTTTCCGCAACACTGAGGTAGGGGCTCAGATTGAATTCCTGGTAAATCATGCTGATGCCCAATTCCTGGGCGTGATGCGGCGACAGAATCTGCACGGCGGTCCCGTCGATCAGAATCTCCCCGGAATCCGCCGGTTGCGCGCCTGCCAGGATTTTCATCATGGTCGATTTGCCCGCGCCATTCTCCCCAAGAAGGCAATGCACATCGCCCGGACGCAATTTCAGATGCGCCTTGTCCAGGGCCAATACGCCGGGGAACCGTTTCGTGACATCACGCATTTCCAGAATGTATTCGCTCATTTCAATCGCTCCGCCTTTCGGGCCGTGTAAGCGCCTATTCTACCATGTACAGGCCGTTCGGCTCACGGTTTCCCACCCTTGAGCGAGGCCTGATCAATCAGCCCCACCTCCACCGGCACGACCGGCGGCACTTTCTCGCCGCGCAGGCATGCTGCAATCACCTCGATGGTCTTCTGGCCGATCTTCTTCGGATACTGCACGGCATCCGCCTTAAGCGCCTTGCCCGCCGCAATTTCGGTTTCCGCCTCGGGCGTGCCATCGAAGCCCACGATAACGATTTTGTCTTGCAGACCTGCCGATTCCACGGCCGCGAGCGCGCCCAGCGCCGAATCGTCATTGATCCCGAAAATGGCGGCCAGATCCGGATGCGCCTGAAGCAGATCCTGCGTCACCCGCATCGCCTTGTCCCGTTGGCCTTCCCCAGGCACTTTCTGAACAATCTGCATGTCCGGATATTTCGCCAGAGTCTGTAAGAAGCCTTTGGTGCGTTCCTGCACCGACGCCACCGTCGGATGATCTATGATGGCCACCTTCCCTTTCCCATTCAGGCGCTTTGCCAAATATTCCGCCAACAGCACACCGCCTTTCTCATTATCCGAGGCGATGTGCGACACCACCTGTGCGCCGTGCGCCGCGATATCCGCCGTGAACACCGGAATGTTCTTGGCGCGCGCTGCGGCAATCACCGGCGTCATTCCACTGGAGTCGTTTGGGGCCACAATAATGGCATCCACCCCTTGCGCGATAAAGGTTTCAACTTGGTTAATCTGCTTCTGGCTGTCGAATTCCGCGTATTGCAACCGCAACTTGAATCCCTGCTTCTTCGCCTCATCCTCCATCGCCGACACCATGTCCTGATAAAACACATGGGTCTGTGTCAACAGGGCCGCGCCAATCACTTTGGGTTTGACCGGCACCGCGCCCGGTTTTGCCCCGCACCCGCACAATACGCCCGCCAGACATAGGACAATGCCAACCTGAATAGCTTTCATGGGAGATCTCCTTCTCAACCCGCCCTACTCTACCCTTTTTTACCCAACACCGCAAATGTCCGGACCGGTTATTCTTAGCACTCGTTCCCAAGTTGTGCTCTTGTCATTACCCACAAGTAGAAACCATCGATCCATGTGACAGCGATTTGAAAAGGATTTGTTGAATCTTGTAGCCCGAAGGGCTTAAACATGCCAGCCCAGGGCAGCGCCCTGGGAAAATGGCAATCCCATTCGAGCCCTGATAGGGCGAAACCGGAGATATCGTTCGTGTTCGACGGGGTTTTGTTGCGGTTTACTGATCGGCAAGTGTTGCCGTCGGTATTCCAGGCGCCGCCGGTTTCACGGCAAATCCTTAAGCCGATTTGACCTGCGGCAATTCGATCAGCTTGCCTTGCACCGATTCCAGGATGAAGTCCCGGATAAACGTGCTGGCCCGGAGAATTTCAATGCCGATTAACGCGCCCTGAGCATTCAACTCCGCCGTGATGTTCGGGCTCAACTCGACGCTTCCCGCCTCCGGTTCATCGGAAATCAAAAGGTGCAAAACGTCTTCCTGCGCGAAATAGGACATCTGTAGGCTACTCATACCTCCTCCTTCAGCTTTTCCTCTTTCCCAAGTTTGGAACGAGTTACCATGAATCGTAGATTCCCCCAGAAACCATGAAAATGGGTGGAGGGTACGGGGAATTTTCAGAGCAGCGGGAATACGCTTCATCCGGGGGAGGTGTTTGCCTGGGCCGCTTCGCGCATCTGTGGAAATTTCTGGCGGGCTTCTTCATTCTTGCGCCGCCAATACTCCATCTCTTCCTCGTTCGTCATGTCCTTGGTTTCTTCATAAATGCGCAATGCGCCCGCGTGCATCATTTCGACGCAATCGAATTCTTTTTCAGTCTTCTTCATCAATTATCACCTCTGGGGGGGTATGTATTGCTATGGGGGCATACCCCTCCGCCTGATTAACCTCATTATACAACAAAATGCGCCGGAAATTGACAATATGCTTGAAATTCCAGCTAACGATGGCGCGGCAGCCGCTTACGGTCGCCACAGCCACTTGCAGCGCGTCCGCTTTCCATCTGGGACCAACGATCTCTGCGCGCATGTAAGCCTGCCGCAGAGCACGCGCATCCTCATCGACTTCCACGCGCACAATCAGGGGCGCCAGTTCCTCAAAAAAATCACATACCGCTTGGGGAGCGCCCTCAAGTTCATCAACTACAACAGCCGAAACTACAAGTTCCACGGCACCCCCGCGCACCCGGTCAAAGAAAGGCTCGGAAAGCGCCGAGAATTCCGGGTCCAACGCCCCGCCAAATACCGACGTGTCCGCATATACCCGCATCGGCCCTGTCATCATTTTTATCCTTTTCCATTTTATCCTTCAGATTTCGTATCTGACTTACTCTGTTTTCCACAAGTAACAAAGTGACAAAGTAAGCAAGGGGCAATCACCTGGCGAGGCGGAAGCCGAGGCTGCTGCCTGCACCCGACGTATCCATGCCGCCGCGACCCGCTGAACGGCAGGAACCGGCGTCATCGGCATTGGCGGCGCCGCCACCCCGGAACATACGGTACGAGCCCCTGGGCGAATCCACCCAGGAAGTCCCGTCCGTCGGCCCGCCGGTATAATTCGAGTGCCAATCGTCCTCGCACCATTCCCACGCGTTCCCACTCATGTCAAATAATCCAAATAAATTTGGAAGCTTCAAACCCACTATGTGCGCATATCGCTCATCGACATTGTATGCATTATAATACCACCAGCAATAGTCATTGCCTATCGTATACCCCGGATCATCCCCCCAGTAGAACCGAGTTGTTGTCCCTGCACGGCACGCATACTCCCACTCCGACTCCGAGGGTAGCCGGAATGTCAACCCAGTACACGTATTCATCGCTGTGAGAAACGATTGCGCATTGTTCCATGATACATACTCCGCAGGGCTATTTGGATCATCAAGGACATCATCATACCCACTCCACGGTATCGTGCCCATCACCGCCGTCCACTGCGCCTTCGTTAATTCATACTTCCCCATCCAGAAACCTGGTATGGTTACAGGATGCTGGGGATCTTCCCAAAAATAACTGTCCTGCTCATCCGAATACCGCCCCATCATAAAACTGCCCCCAGGTATCCACACCATCTCTACCGGCACCCCGCCCGGAAGCAAGATGGTCTCCTCACATTCCCCCTCAATACAGATCTCTCCTTCCGGCTGTCCTTCAACACCGCCCTCTCCCTCCACCATGCCCTCTATAGCACCTTCTTCCGAACCTTCCTCAACTCCCTCAACATCACCTTCCCCCTCTGCACCCCCTTCTCCTTCCTCAATTGGTATGTTAGGAGCATACCCATCCTCAGTGTCTTCCTCAATATGGTATCCGCCGAAATTAAAGAACTGGATAATGCGAAGCAATTCCGACAGATTGATATGCCAATCCTGCGGAATATAGTCACTATCATGCAGATCACATGTCTGTTCGCCCGTCCCCGGCGCGTACCCGTCCTCCGTCCCCGCCTCACAATGAAATCCCTCCGAGTTATAGAACTGGATTACCCGCAGCAATTCACTCAGACTAATCGCAGAATCCCCGTTCACATCCGCCGAATGCGTTTGCGCGATCACCGGCGCGCAAATCCCCGCCAATATCATCACAACGAAAACGATCTTCCCTTTGCAATTACCTGCCATGACTCTATCTCCCTAATCCGAAGATATTGTTAACATCCTCACCACATTCATGGTTTACCCTTATCAGTACTAAGCATAGTATAAACCTCCCTGCCCGTTTCCGCAACGCATCCCAGGCGCCGAGACAATCCATGAGCGCGGGTTCCGGCATGTCCTATCCCGCATATTTCCCCAACCTGCAGACTCGTTTGTCATCGCTGTAAGTTGCCCACCTCCTTCGGCGGCGATTCGTAGAAGAAAGTAAAATGCGAGGTTGGGAGGGCGAGGCTCCCGCCGAGCCGTCAGAACAAGATCAACAAAACATATTTTTTTACGGCTCGGCGGGAGCCTCGCCCTCCCGATCATGGCCGCTTTCTTAGCAGTGGAGCGAAGCAATGACAAATAAACATTGTGTGATGTCTACTCATGATTGTCTACAGAATTCACCACACTAAACGCCAGCGTCAAACAAGTCTGGCAACCGCCAGAAAAATCCTTTACAATAACCTTTATAAAGTGAAACTCTGCAAGAAAGTGAAACCGTGAACATAGCGAATCTATATAAGCAACAGAAACTGGTCATTTCCTTCGAACTGTTTCCGCCCAAGAAATGGAAAGGGATGGCGAACCTCTTTGAACATTTCAAGGAACTGGCCACCTGCAATCCCTCTTTTGTTACCTGCACCTATGGCGCGGGGGGGTCCAACCGGGACAATACGCTCGAAGTGTTGCGGTGGATTCGCGAGGACTACCCGGACATCCCGATGGTTGCCCATCTCGCCTGTCTTGGCATGGGGCAGGAATCCTTACGGAACTACATTGCGCAAGCGATCGAGCGCGGCGTTTCCGGGATTGTCGCACTGCGCGGCGATCCTCCGAAAGAAGGCTCGTTCACCCCCGCTCCGGATGGTTTTCACCACGCCAATGAACTGGTGGCGCTCCTGCGCGCCGAGTTCCCGGAAATCAGTGTTCTCGTGGCGGGCTATCCCGAAAAACATCCGGAAGCCGCCAGCATGGATGCCGACATCGATTTTCTCAAGAAGAAGGTGGATGCGGGAGCGGATGCGGTGATTTCACAACTTTTTTATGACAACACGGACTTCTTCCAATTCCGGGAGCGGTGTGCGCGCGCCGGGATTACCGTGCCCATCGTTCCGGGCATCCTGCCCGTGACCAATCTTACGCAAGTCAAGCGGATCACCAAGCTGTGCGGCGCGAAATTGACCCCAAAACTGGTGCAGCGCCTGGAACGGCACGGAGAAGACGCCGAAGGCCAATTCTCCGTCGGCGTCTACTACGCCACACGTCAAGTCGAGGAACTGCTCGAACAGGGCGTTCCCGGCGTCCATTTCTACGTCCTGAACAAGTCCCGTGCCGCCTCCCATATCTGCCGCGCTCTCACCTTGGACCGGCGATAGTTTTCAGACAGACTGTTCGATTCTATATCCAGAAAGCAATATTCCTGCCATTTCTATCCCTTTTGACACCCTGAACCAGCAAAATTTCTGTTTCCAAGAAGTAATCAGGTGTGCTAGAATATCTTTACTAGGATAAGGGTCATGGCTGCGAGGGGGCGTTAGCGGAGAACGGCTGGAGGTTTGTTTAAATACCAGCAAAAACAGAAGGGAATGGGTTATGCGTTACTTAGGGTCAATTCAAGGCCTTCTGGCGGGACTGCTTCTATGGACTGCCGCGGCAAGCGCGGACGGTCAAATCTCCATCATGGCGCTCGCCCCAAAGAGTCTCTATACAGGAGGAACGAGTTCCATCACGGTTACCAGCATCTATACGTCCGACCGAAGCCCGGCGGATGTGGCCGTTTCAGTCTGGCTCGAAAAAAACGGCGATCCCCAGACGTATCCCTTAACCAGCGGAACCACCGGTGCGCAGGGCCGCTTCTTCGGCACGTTTTCCACACCGGCTATATCCCCCGGCACGTATCAGGTCAAGGTGCAGTCGTCCACGGCAGGGATTACCCTGCAATCATCGGTAAGCGTTATCGCGGTGCCGGTCTTATTCGTGGAAACGGACAAACCGATCTACAAACCCGGACAAACCATTCATGGCCGGGTGTTGCTGCTGAATCAGGAATTGATGCCCACGGCGGGAACCGTGGAACTTGTCATTACAGACGCCAAGAGCATCAAGCTGTTTCAACAGGAGGTGACCTCGAACAGCTTCGGGGTGGCGCCGTTCGAACTTCCCCTGGCCTCCGAAGTGAATTTCGGAACGTGGAAAATCACCGCCCGAAAAGATGCCTCAAAAACGTCCGTGGACGTGCGGGTGGAAAAATACGTGCTGCCCAAGTTCAACCTGGATATTCAGGCGGATCAGGAGTATTTCCTCGTGAGTGATCCGGTACGAGGTTCGGTGTCAGCGTTCTATTTCTTCGGCCAGCCCATCGAGGGAACGGTGGATATCGTTGCCAGCCGCTATATCGGGGTGTGGGACGCATACGCCACCTATAGCGGCGCACTGTCGAATGGCCAACTCGAATTCGACCTGCCTGCCGTCAATTATGTCGCGGGCACGCCGGCCAACGGCGGTGCGGGCAATCTATTGCTTGAAGTAACCGTTACCGACACCTCCGGGCATAAAGAAACAATCTCGGAGTTTTTCAAGGTCCCGCAGTCAGGACTGCAATTGCAGCTTATCCCGGCAGCGCAACGGTTAATCTCTGAAACTCCATGTGAGGCCGCTGTCGTGGCCAGCACGCCTAACGGCATACCCGTTGACGTCTCCGGAACCGTCAACGTAAGTTATGCCACCTTGGGTGGAGGGGACGAATGGGGCTATTACTACGAATGGACCTCCAATGAATCGTTGCCCTTCTCTACAACGGACGGCGTTGCCTGGATAACTCTTTCGCCTCCCCCGAATGTGGTTCGAGCGGACCTGTACACCTCTGTAACAACCGAGGGACAATACGCCTCCGCCCAAGCCACGATCTATGGCGCCTATTCTCCCTCGTCGAATTTCATTCACCTGGTGCGCACCGGATCCGGCCCAGTGGAAGCCGGACATACCGTAACGTTCCAAGTCATTGCCACCGCCGCCACCACCATATACTATGACGTCTTCGCGGCCGGCCACACCGTCTTTTCCGCGTATACCACTCAGCCGGAAATCACATTTACCGCAACTCCGGCCATGTCGCCCTCCGCAAAGGTGGTGGCCTACGTAATCAATCCAAATAACGAAATCTCCGCCGATTCCCTGTCGTTTGAGGTGACGGCGCCCACCGCCACGGGTCTTGAGACCGCATTCAGCGCGGATCAAGTGCTGCCGGGTGATCCCGTGCAGGTGAATTTGCAGGCACAGCAGGAAGCCATGATCGGCGTATCCATCGTCGACGAATCCGTCTATGCCCTGAATCAAGGCCGGTTGAACCTTCGGGAAGTCTTCGAGGAACTGGAATCCCTCTATATGGAACCTCAGCAGGAATATCATCCCTATGGTGCGTACGACATATTGACCGGCGCCGGATACCAAGTGATGTCCGATCCCGGCATGACAATCCCTGAAAGCCCGGATCAATGGTGGGATTGGTGGGATTGGGCTGGAGGAGGAGAAGGAGAATGGGAGTGGGAGATGGAAGGCCAGGCTGAGGGAGAGCCGCCTACGGATGGAGAAGGAGAAACCAATGGCGGTCTCGCGGAAGTAACGCGTGTCCGCCAATTCTTCCCGGAAACGTGGGTTTGGATGCCGGAACTCATGACGGACGCATCAGGCGCCGCGCAACTCGACCTCACCGCCCCGGACTCCATCACCACCTGGAAACTGCATGCCGTGGCCACCTCCGGCGCGGGAGTTGGCATCGCCGAATCGGAACTGGTAGTCTTCCAGGAATTCTTTGGCGAACCGGATCTGCCGTATGCGGTAACAAGGGGCGAACTGTTTCCGGTCCGCGTGCAAATCTACAACTATCTTGACAACCCCCAGAGCGTTCAGGTGGAACTCACCTGCGAGGATTGGTTCACGTTGTTGAGCGACGATACCGTGACGGTGGACGTATCCGCCAACTCGGTAAGCGCGGCGTCGTTTCTCATTCAACCCACTATGCTGGGAACCCATATCGTGGAAGTAACGCTAAGATCTCCCGAACGCGCCGACGCAGTGCGCAAGCCGCTGCTGGTGGAAGCCGAAGGCACTCCGCGTGAAATCGTGGATAACGGATCATTGAACGCGGGAGAGTCCATACAACTCTCCAGGAGCATTCCAACCTATGCGGTCGCCGATTCGGGCAAAGTGCTGTTGAGCGTGACCCCCAGCATCGCGGCCAAGGTGATCAACGGCCTGGACAAATTGCTTGATATGCCTTTTGGCTGCGGTGAGCAGAACATGATCAACATGGCCCCGGATGTTCAAGTCTTGCGGTATCTCGATGCCACCGATCAGGCCTCACCGGAAATCCGCGCCAAGGCAGAGAGTTTTGTTCAAACAGGATACCAGCGGGAATTGACCTACCGGCATGATGACGGCTCCTTTTCCGCATTCGGAGAAGACGATGAATCAGGAAGCCTGTGGCTCACCGCATTTGTCCTGAAAGTGTTCAGCAACGCCTGCGATGTGATCGCCATTGATGACACCATCCTTAATGAAGCCGCCACCTGGATCAGTGCCCATCAGCTTGCCAACGGTTCCTGGACACAAGTGGGATTCTTGCACCACCAGGATATGATGGGCGGAGCGGAGGGCGTGTTCCCGTTAACCGCATTCACTGCGCTGGCCTTGCATGAATTTGACCCTTCATGGTCTGGATTAACCCAGGCGGCCGATTACCTCGCGGCCAACTTAACCACGGTGGAAGACAATTCCTACGCATTGGCGATAGCAGCGTTGGCCCTGGCCCGGCTGGAACATTCCGCCGCAACCACCGCCATCGGACTCCTCATGGATCGCGCGATCTCTGACGATAATGGATTCCACTGGGAGCCTTATCCCGTGGAAACCACGTCTTATGCCGCACTGGCGCTGTTCGAAACGGAAAATTATTCCGCCATGAACGATGCCGTCGCCTGGATTGCCGCGAACAGCAACAGTCTCGGCGGCTATGGAAACACTCAGGATACGGTTATGGCCATAGAAGCCCTGCTCACCGCCGCCACGGGGCAAAACAGGGATATCAACCTTACACTGACTGCATATGATATCCCCGATACCCCCTATGAAGGCGAAAAGACCGGCACCGTGCTTGCCCAGTTCACCGTGAATTCGGACAACTTCGACGTTCTCCAGCAGGTGGAGATCCCGCAGGGCGATCAGTTAGAACTACGCGCAGAAGGAACGGGAAGGGCCGGTTACCAGCTTGTGCGCAAGTATAATGAACTGCTGCCGGAAGAGATTCCCGTGGACAGCATAGATTTCGATATCACCTACAGCGCCGATCACGTTGAAGTGGACGATATTGTGGATGTTACGGTGGTGGTGCATTTCGCGGATCCTGAAATTACCGAGGAAGGCGAACTGGAAGGCGAAACGCCTGACCCGGAACATGCTTCGGGCATGCTGTTGTTGGATGTAGGCGTGCCCACGGGCTTCACCCCCGTGAGTGCCTCCTTGACCGCCTTGATGGAAGCTGGTCTCATCAAACGCTACGAGGTGGCGGGCCGCAAGGTGATCCTGTATATCGAAAACATGGATTCAGGGCAGGAAATCACCTTGAATTACCAACTTTTGGCCCGATTCCCCGTGCGCGCCCTTACACCGGACAGCTACGCCTACTGCTATTACAAGCCCGAGGTCCGGGACGAGGTCAAAGGCCATGAAATCACCATCGAACTGGAAGGCAGCACTCCCAACACGCCCGGCATACACTCCGCGGACAGAGACCAGAACTGGATCGTTTCCATGAGCGAACTGCTGCGGGCGATACAACTCTACAACTCCCGCGCCTATCACTGCCAGGCCGACACCGAAGACGGATACGCCCCCTATGAAGGCAGCACAAGCTGCAGCCCCCACGCCTCCGACTATGATCCGCAAGACTGGAAAATCTCCCTCCACGAATTGCTGCGCCTAATCCAGTTCTACAACTCCAAGGGCTACCAACTCTGCGAAAGCAGCGAGGACGGATATTGCCCCACATTAAAATAATCTCAATGAAAAACGCGCCCTGTTGAAAAATGGGGCGCGTCCTTTTGTGTGCCAAGCATGGCGCGAAGCTATGGGGTGGAAGTCCCCAGCAAGCCCTGATGGTGGGAATTGCTAGCCGATAGCAAGGGCGTCGCCGCGAGGCGAGGTCTGGAGGAAGCTGTAGGCAAAAGCCGGACTCGACGAACAGAAACCGGATACAAGGCCGGGGTGGTGGGGTAAGCCAGCAATAGATGGCGACGCCCAATAGCCATTCGGACACGCACCCTGGTAAATCCGGCGAGGTCCGGCGGAAAGCGTTGCGTCTTACCTTGGGAGACCTGCACTTTTGTCTGGAGGAACCAGACTAGCGGGATGGAAACATGCCGTGATGGATGGGCAGGAGTCAGCCGAGGCCATAGTATCCGCCTTTGGCGGAGAAGGGCCGAATCGATCATTCAAGGAGCAGCATTGTACGTCTTGCGGGATATGGAGCGGCAGCAAGTAGCCGGATATCAGATGGAGCTTCCACTGAATCCGGCTTGCCACGGCGCAATCGGAGAAGGCGGAACCGAATCTGATGTGTCCGAGGCGCGGCAATTATCTCCGGCGGCGGCCAATAAGCGAGCCTTGACGCAAGACCTGATGGAGCGGGTCGCAAGTCTTGCGAACCTAACGGAAGCGGTACGCCGGGTGCTGCGAAACAAAGGCGCGGCAGGCGCGGACGGCATGAGCGTTCGCGACCTGAAACGCTGGTTTCCTGAACACTGGCGGGAGCTACAGGCGCAACTGACGGCAGGCCACTACCGACCGCAGGCGGTATTGGGGGTGCAAATACCCAAGCCGGGCGGTGGAATGCGGCAATTGGGCATTCCGACGGTAATCGACCGCGTCGTGCAGCAAGCGCTCCTGCAAGCGCTCGAACCGCTTCTGGACCCGACTTTTTCGGAAAGCAGTTTTGGTTTCCGTCCAGGACGCAGTGCGCATCAGGCGCTGGACCAAGCCAGCAGGTATGTAAGCGAAGGCCGCTGCATTGTCGTGGACCTTGACCTGGAGAAGTTCTTCGACCGGGTGAACCACGACATCCTGATGGCTCGCGTGGCGCGCCGCGTGACAGACAAACGCGTGCTTCACCTCATCCGCCTGTTTTTAGAAGCCGGCATGATGCAGAACGGAGTATGCGTGGAACGATACGAAGGGACGCCGCAAGGCGGACCGCTGTCGCCCCTGCTTGCCAACCTGTTACTGGACGACCTCGACAAGGAATTGGAAAGCCGGGGCCACCGTTTTTGCCGTTACGCGGATGACTGCAACATCTACGTGCAGACGAAACGTGCGGGAGAACGCGTGATGGCGTCCGTCACGCAGTTCCTTGAAGGAAAGCTGAAGCTGCGCGTGAATCGCGAGAAGAGTGCGGTGGCGCACATCGAAGAGCGGAAGTTCCTCGGTTACCGTCTGCGCTCCGGCGGGCGGTTGGGCATCGCGCCCAAGAGCCTGGAGCGGGCGAAAGACCGAATCCGCGAAATCACACGCCGAAACCGTGGAGACGCCAAAGTGCGCCAGATGATTGAGGAACTCAACAGTTTCCTGAGCGGCTGGATAACCTACTTCCGGTTCGCCGAAGGCAAGCGTCATCTGGAACGGCTCGGGGAATGGATGCGGCGCAAGTTGCGCTGTGTCATCCTCAAACGACTCAAGCGGACTAAAACGATTGCAGACTTCCTGCAACGGCTAGAAGTCCCAACATCGCAGGCGTGGATTCTCGCGCTATCCGGGAAAGGCTGGTGGCGTAAAGCGGGGAGTCCTTCCGCACAACACGCCATGAACAAAGAATGGTTCGCAAAGCAAAAACTGATAGACCCAGTCCAATGGTACGAAACGTTTAAAAATGACCGAAACCGCCGTGGTACCGAGCAGGTATGCCCGGTGGTGTGAGAGGGGGGATCCGTGAGGAACCCCCCTACTCGATTGAAATGCATCAAAGTCCGGGGCAGAAACTATCTTCCGTGTCTTCGCCGGGACAAGCGTGATACCCGCCGGAATTATAAAACTGAATGATTCGCAGCAATTCACTCAGGCTGATGTGCCAATCCTGCGGATTATAATCGCTGGCATGCGGAGAACAGGAGGTATCCCCGGCATCGGGGCTATAGCCATCCTCTCCCATCGCATCACAATGGTATCCTTCCGAATTGTAGAACTGAATCACCCGGAGCAATTCTGACAGACTAATCAATCCATCCGCATTCTGATCCGCACTGTGTGCCTCTGGTTCTTCTTCACCTTCCTCACTGCCTTCACTTACGCCTTCCGCGGAACCTTCGCCTTCCCCAACTCCTTCGCCTTCTACAGCGCCTTCACTTACGCCTTCCGCGGAACCTTCGATCATTCCTTCGCCTTCTACAGCGCCTTCACTTACGCCTTCCGCGGAACCTTCGCCTTCCTCAACTCCTTCGCCTTCTACAGCGCCTTCACTTACCCCTTCCGCGGAACCTTCGATCATTCCTTCGCCTTCTACAGCGCCTTCACTTACGCCTTCCGCAGAACCTTCGCCTTCCTCAACTCCTTCGCCTTCGCCTTCCTCAACTCCTTCGCCCTCATACGTGATTTGTGGATCGATATTGTTTGCGTGGGTGCGATCCGCCAATTCACAGGCCGCCGCCGCCACACCCATCGCCGTGGGCACCGTAATGGGCTCCACCGCATCACGGATGCTCATATGATCAAATATGGCAAAACCGTCATTGTCCGTGGCATCCGGCTGACTCTCCCCCATGATTTCCTCTAAATAGCTTCTATCAGGGTTCACACGCACGAAGCGCGCGCCGGCACTGCGCATTCCTTCATATTGAATCAGCACATGCGGGTGATCAAGAGCAGTCTGAACATGATCCTGTGCGCTGGCCTCCACAATAAACATCAAATTGGGAATATTCGTAACGGCCTGAGTGAACCAATTCTCAGCATTGCGGCTATACCAAAAAGCGGCGGTTTCCGCGGCCGTGGGCAAATGGCTGGGCGCGGGATCAGGATACAACTCCAGGCTCTCAGCCTCTTGGGCAATGCGGTTTGAATAATAGGCTTTCTTTCCGTCCCCAAGATCAAATATATATGGATTCACAAGGAAATCTGTGCCCACATCATAGGACTCATTCCCATTTAAATCAAAATACAGCCCGCCGGTAAGCACTTCAACAGCATCTCCGTCAATATCCACATCCTCCACATACCGGAGCGAAGACAGATCCCATACCCCCGTATCAGGGTCATACGCCGAATTCGTCATCGGATTCTCAAAGGAGGAGTTTCGCCCGCCTGCTTCAGCGGTGGGCATGCCGTCGCCCACCGGAGATTCCCAATTCACAATCCAACCAAGATCGGAAATCTCATCCCCATGCATTCCCGCAACACTAATCGTGGCATTGCCCCCATTCGACCATCCGGTGATCCCGGCATTCGCATAGTCCGGCACTATCGTTCCGGTAAGATCCGCAAGGGTATGACCGTCCACGTCCGTGAGATCGCCCATGGCAAACCGAAGCACATCACGCAACGCCTTGAGGGAATCGGGGCCGCGAAAATCATACGTGCCCCCGCTTATTTCATCCTCACGGCCGCTTCCAGGGAAATTGAAGAAAATCTCAATAAATCCCTCTGTGTTCAATTGTGCCCCCGTATTATGCAATCCCCCCCCGGTGGTTCCGCCAGGCACATAGACCACTACCGGCGCCCCTTCCGCGGCATACCGCGCTTCAACCGGCATAACAATACGTGTCGCAAGACCCTCCGTGCCGGCCACTTCCGAAGGTATCCGGGTAACCACTTCTCCACCATCACAGGCATCTTCCCACGCAACAAAGGCCTCGCCCATCTCCTGTATTGTGGACCATTGGAGATAGCCGGCCGCAACCAAGGGATCCACCACCGTGCTCAACAATTCTTCATAGTAGGAAAGATGAATAAGAAATTCATCCGAATAGGTCACTTCATGCGTAACCGGGTCCACCGCCAGGTATTCATCATAGGGGGTTCCTTCTTGCGAGAGAAAGCTATCCACATGAAAAATAAGACTGAGCGCATTCACCCGGTCCGCGTCCGCAAAATGAATGAATTGGCTGATGATGCGCGAAACGGCCAAGGGAACCCGATCATGATTTTTTGTAAAGCTTGTCCCCACGCCTGGAACATACACCAGCGGTCCACTAGGGTCATGGGTTAAAAATGTTTCCGTGTCCACGAGAGCATCCACATTGGTGGGACGCCACGGATTGTTGATCAAGTAATCATAGGATCTCTGAAGGCCGGGATTTTTAAAGCACGTGAGCGTTCGAATACCAATCGCCGCCAGGGGATTCTTAAAAACCAGATCAAAATTGCCATTGTGATCCATCACCGGAACACCTGACATCAGGGAAAATGTCTCATTTCGCGTCTGAATGTACTCTACAACATCCTCCGGTGTGATCTCCCGGCTCCATTCTGCATGCCGGTTGCATATTTCCGCGCCCATGGGCGTCCCATCTTCATCCTTGCATATCGGGCCATGGGTATGGGTTGAATAATAGACGCCATACTCCTCGCTGAGATGCTGCAGCGTGTCCGGCTGAAACAACTGCGCACCCAGCGCCCATTCCAGTTCCGGCTGAATGTTCAGGCGTCCCCCATGGTTGTAAAACAGTTCCGCAAGCCGGGTAAACACCGCGGTCTTCTGCCGGAAGAACGTTTCCTCTTCCACAAGCTCCTGCGGATCTTCCAAATGGATGCTGAAGGAAAGCAGTGTGGGGGCAACCGGGGTCTGGGGAACAGGAATTCCTCCGACGGTAACGGAAGGCCCGCTCACTTCCGCCAACTTCCAGATAGGCGGCTGCACGGATACATCGTCCACATAAAGTGTTGTTCCGGGGCCGATGGTCACCCCCGCCCACACTTGATGAAAATTCTGTTTGGAATAGGCTGTATAGGTCAATTGCGTCCAGGAATCCGTAATATCCACAAACGGACCGAAATACGGGCCGTCAATCAACAGATCATCATCCTCAAAATGCACCACGATTCTGGCCTGAGCGCTTCCTCCTGGGCAGCGCACCCAAACGGAAACCTGAATATCCTCCGCTTTATCGGCAAAGGCTTTGGTGGTTAATTCGCCGGCCTGGCCCGCCGTCGCCTGCACCTGATACCCCCAACTCCCGGAATGCGCGGCATCTCCTGAGCGCGTAGCCGTGGGCGGATCAAACGGTATTGATACAAACGGCGACGAAGTCCGCACTTCCGTGGCGGCATCTTCAAAACTGCCGTCCGCCAGCACTTCATACGGTTCCCAAAGCTCCGTCGAGACTTGGGCGCGTTTGGGATTTGGGAGTTCACACGGCGTTTGGGTCCATCCCCAAGTCCCCCACAACAACACACTCACAACAATACATACTGCGAAAATACGGATGCTGTTCCTCATACTCTTCCTCCTCCAAGCGTATCTACGCTTGCCTTCTTTACTTAGTCTAACACAAATTCACGGAAAAGGTTCCCCGAAGATCACGGCCTTTGGAAGATTAACCCGTATCGATCAATCTTTTCATCTGCCTGCATGATAGAGGCTGAATTTTCGAATAACAGGTTCTGCCGTAGATTTTAATACGCGCACCCGAACGGCGCTCACGGTCACGGCGACAAATTTCTCAATGCGCTTATGCCCTACGGACTGCCCCGTGCACAATGACTTCCATTGACCGTCCATCAGGCCTTCCACTACATACTCCCGAATTCGTTCCCCCTCGGTGATTTGCTCCATGAGGATCACATGATCCACCAGCGTTGGTTTGGATAACGCCAGCTCCACCACATTCCCCTTCCCGGAAGTTTCGGCAATGCTCCGCCCGAACCGGCGGCGAATCTCCGCGCCAAAAGCCGCCGCACGGTCAAAATCCGCCCTGGGAATCAGTCCGGTGCGATCCGGAGTAATGCCTACAATCATGTTGCAATTCCGGCCCACGGACTTGTAGTACATGTCCACGAGCGCGTCCACGCTGTAAAGCTTATTTTCTTCGTTCGGATTCCAGAACCATTCATGGTCGCGGATCGGCACATCGCATTCTCCCGGCTGCCAAACCGTCCCCTCCGGATCCCCATTTCCAGCGGCTTCGCTTTGCTTCACCGTCGCCCAACAGGGGTATCCCGCCATGCCGTCCTCATTTCCAATCCAGCGGATGGAGGCCGCAGGACCCTGAAATACGATGGCCTTGGGCTGAAACAGTTTCAAAATGGGGAGCATATCCGGGCCGCCCTTGTCCGGCGTCAATGCACCGCCATCGAACCAAATTTCAAACAACGGGCCATAATTGCCCCAGAGTTCCTTCAGCAGTTGTTCACACATCCGTGAATAGCGCGTCTGCTTCGCATCATCGCCGCCCTTCCCCCAATTCACCAGGCCGGGATTGGTCACTTCCCAATACGCATTGGCCGTGACACTCGCATATATCCCAGGCTGGATGCCATATTTCCGACACGAGGCCACATAATCCCTCACCACGTCCCCTTTGCCATCGCGCCATTTCGATTGCTTGACGCTATAGGGATACAGATCGGTCTGCCACTGTAAATGGCCCGTGCACCACTTCGCCACAAACACCGTATACGCCGCCCCCATCGCTTTCGCGCATTCCATCCATTGGTCCGTATCAAGCTGCGCCGGGTTATAAAGATTCGGGTCCAATGTCCCCGCTTTCTGCCAGTTTGGCTCCCGTATATCCGTAAACGTGATGAGATCCAGGCAAAACATAATGCCCAGTTCGGCATCCTGCCATGCGGCCTGCTCAGCAGTCGGACAGGGAATGTTACCGCCCTCCTCCGCAATTCCTGCTCCAGCAACGGCGGCAATTATTCCCAACGCAACCGCTATCATCCTTGCTTTGTGTATCATCTATGTGAATTCCTCTCCTGGACACTATAATCCCGCCGGGACCATTTCCACAAAAGCCTCGTATGGTAAAAAAGGCATTGTCACCCGCGCCGCCGGAAAAGTTGGCGTGTCTGGGTATATACATGGTAGGATCTTCTTTCTTTGCCCTGCAATTCTGCTGGGAAAGCCTGAAAATTGACGGAATGGGAAGTTGTTTGCATGAAAACACATGATTTTATTGCGTTGGAAGAAGAATACGGCGCCAAAAACTACCACCCCCTGGACGTAGTGCTTACCAAAGGCCAGGGCATCTGGGTGTGGGACGTCGAAGGCAATAAGTATCTGGATTGCCTGGCCTCGTATTCGGCGGTGAATCAAGGCCATTGTCATCCGAAAATCGTGGCGGCCATGGTAGAGCAGGCACAAAAACTTTCCCTGGTGTCCCGCGCCTTCCGCAATGATCAACTCGGCCTGTTTTACAAGGAAATCTGTGAACTGACGAACTCGCACATGGTCCTGCCCATGAACAGCGGTGCGGAAGCGGTGGAATCCTGCATCAAGGCAGTGCGCAAATGGGGGTACCAGGTAAAAGGCGTTCCGGAAGGCCAGGCGGAGATCATCGTTTGCGATAACAATTTTCACGGGCGCACCATAACAATTGTCGGGTTCAGCACGGAAGAACAATACCGCGACGGCTATGCGCCATTCACGCCCGGATTCATAACTGTTCCCTTCGGCGATACGGAGGCTCTGGAACGCGCCATCACCCCGAATACCGTGGCATTCCTGGTGGAGCCCATTCAGGGCGAAGGCGGCATCATTATCCCGCCGCAAGGCTATCTGCAACAGGTCCGCGAGATTTGCGATCGAAACCGGATCGTTTTCATCACGGATGAAATCCAGACCGGCTTGGGGCGCACGGGAAAACTGTTGGCCGAAGAACATGAGGGCGTTGTAGCGGATTTGACCCTGGTGGGCAAGGCGCTCTCCGGCGGCCTTTATCCCATTTCCGCCGTGTTGTCAAACAAAGAGGTATTGGGCGTATTCCAGCCAGGGGATCATGGCAGCACCTACGGCGGCAATCCGCTGGCCTGCGCCGTGGCCCGCGCCGCCTTGAAGGTGTTGGTGGAGGAAAAAATGGTGGAAAATGCCGCTGCACTTGGCCCCTACTTCATGGAGCGGCTTCGGGAAATCAACAGTCCGCATGTGAAGGAAGTGCGCGGCAAAGGCTTGATGATCGGCGTGGAACTTCACAAGGAGGCGGGCGGTGCGCGCCGGTTCTGCGTGCGCTTGAAGGAAAAGGGCCTCTTGTGCAAGGAAACGCATGAAAACGTGATTCGTTTCGCGCCGCCGCTGGTGATTGCCAAAGAAGACATCGACTGGGCGCTGGTGCGCATCGCGGATGTATTGATGGCCCCGTGATCCTACTACATTGGAAAAGCGATGAGTATAGAACGGCAAGGCGATCTATTCGATCCTGAACGTATGGAGCAGGAAGGGCTCTTTGACGAGCAGCTCCCACTCCCGTTGCCAGCCATTGCCGCACCAGAACCTTTCCGCACCATCGTCAAACGGGATGGCCGGGAAGAGTCGTTCAGCAAACACAAAATCGCCCTGGCCATTTATAAAGCCGCTCAGCAAACCGGCGGTCAGGACTATGACCTCGCTGAAAACCTCGCCTCGGCTGTCACTCTCTATCTCACCAAACGCCTGGGAAGCCAGCCGCCCACCGTGGACCAGGTCCACGACGCCGTCGAACGCGTGCTAATCCACATGTCACATGTGAAAACAGCCCTTGCCTACGCCCGATACCGGGATCGCCGCGCGCGGGTGCGCCGGCTCCGCGAAGGCGATATGCGGATGCTGTTGACCGAATTAAAGGAGGCGCGGGAAGAACGCGACGCATTGCGCGGACGAAGCGAAGCGCTCATGGTCCGCACCAGCGCCGATACGCTGGCCGAATGGAACCGCGAAAAGATTGTCGAAGCCCTGGTCCGCGAAACCGGCCTTGAAGACTCCGCCGCTCTCATGATCGCGTTGGAAGTGGAACAGCAAATTGAAACCGCACGCATCACCACCCTCACCACCGCCCTCGTGCGGGAACTGGTGGATGCAAAATTAGTCGAACATGGCCTCGACGAATATACGGTCCGGCACCGGCGCCTGGGTGTTCCGCTGTATGATGCCGAGCGCATCATCCGCGGCGTTACCCCGGAAACCGCCGGCCTGGATCCATCGGGAACCGACCGCGTGCTCGCGCGGATGGTAAAAAAGGAATATGCCTTCGCACAGATATTCTCCACCCCGGTGACCGAAGCCCATCTGCGCGGTGAACTCCACATCCACGACGTGGAGCAGCCAGACAGGTTGTTTTACACCGAACACACGCTCCTCCCCATTTTACAGCAAGGTTTTATGGCGCCAGGAGCTTCTCAAAGTGCTGGGCCGCCCAAGCGGGCCGATGAACTGCTCGCTCAACTGCTGAAAACCGCAGACACGTACCAAACGATGTTTTCCCAGCCGCCGCTATGGAGTGCATTAAACGTTTATTTCGCCCCCTTCCTGCAGGATTGGTCCGAAACGGATATTGGCCGCTTCGCCCAGATGCTCGTCTATGAATTCGCCTATCGCGCACTTGTACATTCATCGTCCGGAGAAGGAATCGAGCTTTGCTGGAATGTACCGGAGCCGTTGCGGGATGTTTCCATCCCCGGTGCAGAAAAAACCTTCGGGGAATGCCTTCGCACGGCGCGGCAATTTGCCTGGGCCATTCTCGACGTGCTGATCCGGCATGGCGAGGAAGGGGTTCTGCTTTCCACGCCGGCGATACATATCGCATTGGAACCCGGCGTTTTCCAAACGCCCGAAGGGGATGCCTTTTTGAATCATGCCGCGCAGGCCGCCGCCCACCGGAGGCATGTCCATTTTCTTTTTGAACGAGGGGATGCCCGGAGCGCGCATCCATCCGCTATTCAGCAAATTACGTTGAATCTGCCCCGCGCCGCCTATCAGCACAGCAAAGAGGCGGACCTCTTCCGGGAACTCACCCGGCTGGTGGACTTGGCCGCCATGGCGCATCAGGAGAAACGGGACTTTCTGGAAGGGCTCGCCGATGGGGCGGCCCCACAGGCACGGCCCCTGAGTTTACTCGGTGCGCACGGCGCAGCCAGCTCCATATCAGACGCTCCATGTCTCGTGGCGGTGGAAGGCCTGAATGAATGCGTCCAATTCCTCATGAATGCCGAATTGCATCAAGGTGAAGAATCAGAGAAGATGGGAAAACGCATTCTCGTCCATCTGCAAGAACAATGCACCTTATATGGAGAACGCCTGGGGCTCCATTTGGTCCTGGCGCAAAACAATGACCCCGCCATCAGCCGCCGCTTCGCGCTCTTGGACATCTACGAATACCCCAAGACCGCCCATACCGTAATCAAGGTTGTTGAAGCGAACCGCGATCCCCGCTACACCACCGGCGTGCGCTGCAATCCCGCCCGCCCCCTCAACCCGATGGAGCGCGCCCGGATTGAAGGCCTTTTCCACGCCTGCCTCGGATTCGGCGCACAAAGCGAACTCCCCCTGCCCTTCGAAAATACCTCCACCGAGTCCATTTCGGACTTTCTCAAACTCATTGCCCGGCAAACCACCAATCACCGACTGGCCTTTATATAGCGGATACTCTGTCCGAGTTCTTTTTCAACACACACTTATAGCAGCTTACCTGGTCCAAAACCGTCTTCACCACCCGCATTCTGGTGATATCCGCCGGAGTTGAAAAACTGTACGATCCGCAGCAATTCCGAAAGCGAGATCTGCCAGTTCTGCGTATTGTAATCACTGGAATGTGGAGTACAGCTCGTGTCACCAGGCGCAGGTGCAAATCCGTCTTCAGTCCCGGCTTCACAATGGAATCCGCCTGAATTAAAAAACTGAATCACCCGCAGTAACTCGGAAAGAGATATCAGGAAATCCTGATTCTGATCGCCCGAATGCAGCACTCCTGCCCCCTCAGACCCCGCTTGCGCCACCAAAATCGTCTGTGGCGCCACACTCAGGTCCGAAGTCGTCAGCATAATCTGCCCCACACGCTGCAATGCACCGCTGTAGGGCTCCGCCACCACGGTAAACCCGGCCGCCTCGCCGCTCTTCACGGTTTGCACCGAGAGCCAATCCTGACCGGAGGTTACCTGTACATTCCACGTGAAACTGCCTGACCCCGTGTTTTCCACGGCAACATATCCGTTGCCTCCCTCAAGATCGATCCGCACCGTCGGAGGCCATGCAAAAAGCGTTGACCCGATCACCGGTTCCGTGGCCCACGGTTCGAATAGGCAGCCATCCGTCACCGCATTTCCAAGACCACCCGGATTAAGTGTGGCGTGATATGGCCCTGATGCATCGCCCCACCAAGTGCCCCGAAGGTCCACGGGAGTTCCCGCGCTATAACTCAAAAAGCCATTCAACCGATTGCCTTCGATGTGGTTGTTTATAAACACAGGCTGCGCGTTGTCTTGCACCACAACGCCCTGATAATTCGAAGAGCGAATAATCGAGTTTTGTACTGTCACCGGCGATGTCCGAATATTTAATGGATTGTTTGCATATTCAAACGTGCAGTAATTAAAACTGCCAGAACTGCCTGCATTAAACTGAATAAATTCCCAGTCGCCCATTGCCGGTTCTGATTTATAGGAGGTAAACAGAATTCGCTGGGAGGGTGTGCCATTGGCAATCAGACTGCATCCGTTATTCAATTCAAAATTCGACTGCATCGCCGCGCCAGATGGGGCAAATTGCACAATCACCCCCGGATCAATCTCCAGGTGGACATTCTCGGCAAACCGCGCCCAGCCGGAAACTGCATACGGTGCGCCGCACAAATGCCAGTGCATATCCTGGCTCACGCTATTGCCGCCCGTGCCCGCCCACATAACAATCGCATTACCGCCTGTGTTGTCATAAAGGCTTATATTGCTGTATGTGGGCATCATCGTGATCGCGGTCTGCACGATTCCCCAGCCAACGCAATTACGAACTACAATATTACTGAGGCTTGGGCTGATCCCAACATTGTTCAATTGAATGCCGTCGTATTGGCAATCCTCTATCAGCATGTTGCTCACGGTTACATCCGAGGTCTTGACGATAAAGGCGGGGCTATTGGCGCATCCCGCATACCGGATTCTGCATTGATCAAAACTGGCCTGTCCCCCTTGATCTACCTGAATGAAAGACCAATCGCCGGGAGCCGGATCACTCTTGAATGAGGTAAAGTGGACCGGTTTGGATGCCGTCCCTTCCACAGTGAACGTTCCCCCATCCATCACCTCGATATTCGATTGAAGCGCCGTGCCCGCCGCCGTAAACGTCACGTTCACGCCAGGCTCTATCGTAAAACTTGAACCGATGCCAATCCTGAACCACCCCGCAATGACATAGGGCATGCTATTCACCGTCCAGACAATATTCGACGTGGTCTGCTCTCCGCTCCCCGAAAGCACCAGCATGCCGTTCCCGCTGGGATTATTGTAAAAATTAAGCGACTCGCCAATCACCGGGCTCATGTTATTAGTGTACATCACCAATGGCCAACCCGCTGTGTCATGAATGACGAGACCATCCAGCGAGGGAGTGATCAGCGGCGCATCCAGCCATAAACCGTCACAACTGCTATGCCGGATTTCCAGATTGTGCACAGCCACCTCAGAACTCGCGATATGAACGCTATAGTTGCCCCACTGGCCTGCATACTCGACGATAATATTCTCCAAGGTCCCCGAACCGCCTTCGTCTATCGCCAGATCCGCCCAATCCCCAGGTTCCGGCGCTTCAAAATGCGATGTGAATAGTACCGGGTTTTCCACCGTGCCCTGGATATTCAGACAGCCAAGCGCCGATGCTCCGATGCTGCTTTGCCGAGCGGAAGCCGACTCAGCGAATTCCACACGCACCCCCGGGCTGATATTCAGAATCCCATTCTCGCCCAGCTTATACCAGCCGGCAATCACATACGGCGCACCCACCATCTGCCAGTCCACTTGCCGGAATACACCCGCAACCGCAGGCGTGCCCGGCCAGATCACATTCGCATTCTCGCCATTGCCTGAAAAATTTACGCCGATAATTTGAGGATTCATATCCCCCGTATTCTGGTGCAACGCGTAGCCCGCGCAACCGGTCACCGTTAAATCCTCGATCACCGATGTATTCCCCGCACCATTCAGTTGAACGCCATTCCCTGCTCCGCCGCTGATCGTGCAGTGACGCACCGCCGAAGCGCTTGCCCCAAGGGCAAGGGAAGCACTGCCTCCGGAACCGCCGCCCGCAAGCGAACAATACTCCAGCGTAGCGGTGGCGCCATCATGTATGCTTATCCCGTACCAACCCAACGAATGCGTGGAACTGAACGTAATCGGATCGCCTGCCTCGCCAATCGCAACGAGCGTGCTCCCCGTTTCCACCGTAATGGCCCCAAGTTCCGCATCCACCGTCTCCACCCACACCAGGTTTACGCCGGCATTGATCGTAAGCACCCCGCCATTGCGTACCACTACCGCCTCATCCAACTGGGCTACCGGCGCAATGTCCTCCCAGTTAGTTGCAGTCTCAACGACAATCACCGCTCCTGCCTGCGGGACACACAATACCCCGGCGGCAAATACGCATGAAAGTACATAAAAAGAACTTAGCAGACACCTCATAGCTTTCCCTCCTATGCTTCTCACACCTGGATATACCTGCATTCATTTCCTGTCTAAGCAAACCTTAGACCCTCACAATTATCACCGCCTGCTTATCATAATTCTTATATTGTAGTATGTCAATAAAATTTATCCCAGGCAATTAAAAATAACGCTTTTTTTGAAAAGTATACCGGACACAGGGCACATTACCGGCATTTCACACCCAAACCATTGCACTATACCCATATTTTCCGGTGACAACACACTGTCAACAGGATGCCCACGCCCGCCATGAGCAAGAGATCACCCTTGAACGAGGACTTGGCGCCGCCATTTCCCGCCCCGCAGCTAAACATTCCCGATTTGCCCTTGAAAACCGCTGTGACAGTCATATCACTGGTCATTTGGATCGTCACAGGATTCGCCGTAGCGTCGGAACCTTCCAAACCCGTCCAGTGATCAAAGACCCAATCCTCTGCTGGCAGTGCCGCCAAACTTACCGACTCATTATCTTGGAAAGTATGTGTGCCTGAAATGGGGGAGCATGCACCGCTGCCTTCCACGGCAACGGTCAACGTCCACAGTTGTGGCGCGAAAACGGCCCGCACCGTTTTGTCGGCATTCATGACAAGTGACAGGGGGTTATCCGTCGAACCCTCGACGGACTCACCGGCCCAGTGATCAAAGCGCCAACCATCCTCGGGAGTTGCGGTAATCGAAATATCGGCATTCCATCCATAGCCATGGCTGCCGGGCTCCGGCATAGTGTTTCCCAAACCTTCCGTTAGAACGGTCAATGTAAACGCAACGGGTACAAAGACCGCAGTTACGGTAAAATCCTGATCCATCATCAGGGTGATCTCAGGCGCCGAATATTCCGCAGAGGTGTCAAAAGCCCAATGATCAAAAGCCCACCCGTCCGCCGGGGTGGCCGCTGCGGTAACCTGCGTCCCATATTCATACGTATACACGCCTGTTTCGGGAGTTATCTGACCACTGCCCTCCACCGCAAGGGTCAGGGTATACAGTTGCTGGACAAAGTAGGCATGCAACGTCTTTGATCCATCCATCGTCACGGCTTGCAGAAAACTTGCCGGGTCTCCAGAAACATCCCCTTCCCAATGATCAAATTGCCAGCCGTCTTCAGGCATCGCGGCAACAACAGCCAGGGCGCCGCTGGGATAACTATACACACCCGGTGTGGGCGATGTAGTCCCGCCCGCTTCCGCCTCAATGGCCAACGCATATTCAATCGGCACAAAAACGGCCTGTATTTCGGCATCCGCCGTCATTGCGATAGACAAGGGATTTTCCGCCTCCTGCCCGGCATCAACACCTTCCCAGTGATCAAACCGCCACCCCATTTCAGGAACCGCTTCCACCACTACAACGGTGTCGTGGAGATACGTATAGGACCCAAAGGCTGGAGTAGTGTATCCAAATCCCTCCTTGGTCAATTTCAATGCAAAATAGTTTTCTTTAAAGACCGCGGTAATGGTCCGTGCATTCGCCATCGTAATGCTCACGGGGTTGGTTTGATGATCAGCCTCTTCAATATCCCCCAGCCATTGATCGAAAGACCAGCCTGCCGCTGCGGTAGCCGTAAGCGTCACCACATCGGTATCCATATATTCATGATAACCGGCCGCAGGATCGAGCGTGCCATTCCCCTCCACGGCAAGATTCAGTGGACGCCAATGCGTGTCTATGATGTGGAGTCCTGTTAATCCGCCCAAGGCGTACACCAATCCATCCCTCAGCGCGACATCCGTCCCGGAATCACCGATGTCATAGGTATCCCGCAATACCGGATTCGCAGGATTACTCACATCAAGTAATGACACGCCCCCGCTTTCCTCCATAAGGCACACTGTCGTATACGTGTTTGCTATGGCCTTTACAGCGGAGAGTGTTGGGTATGTTCCCACAAGCGAAGTTCGTGGAGGAATACTGCTGTCCAGAATCAGCAATTGCCCGGTGGCGTCTGTGAGTTCCACAGCCGCATAGATTCGCTCTCCAACAACCCCAAGATCCTCAATACTTACATAATTTCCAGGAGTGGGAGGATATTGACCAAGCTCAAAAAAACCATACATCGAATCAGGGCTGTATAAATAGAATAAGTAAATTGCACCTTGCTTATTGGCATAATTGGTAAGGCCCACATAAAATAGTGGACCAGTAGCCGTCATCGAAGTGGCACAACTATACTTTGTCCCTATACCTATTCCATTTAGGCAAATCGGAAAAAGCGGATTATTAACATCCTGTATAGACACTATTCCTTCTGTTGATCCATATCCTCCGATATACATAAACCCATTATCCAATACTATATTCATCGGGAAGAAATACAACTCTAAAGTTCCCAACAGTTCGGGCGCCGCAGGATTGCCCAAATTTACGATCTCTATCCCGCCATCTACTGTGTTATGAACGGAACACTCCAGGCATCCCCATGCCACATAGGCCAAGTCATCTTTCACCGTAAATGTAATATTTCCCTTATCCTTTTTACTCGATAGTTGCTCGGTAAGCCGATATTCACCCAGGGACTGTGGGTTTTCCGGAACCGCCACATTGATGATTTGGATATAGCCCGGCGAATACACCGCATCGCCCGCTTTCAAAAGGTCTATCGCATTCCGTGAGATCCCAACGTAGGCGCGCTGCCCCTCAAGGGCAAGACAATTCGCCCATTCCACAGGTTCCGACTCGCCTTCTGTTTCACCCTCCAATGCCCCTTCACTCTGCCTCTCCGCCGCTAAAACAGACGCTTCTGCCGTTGTAACAGAGAAAAACACCACTGAAAACAGGGCCAAAATAAACAGGTTGGTGGAAAGTTGTTGTGACATGGTCCTCAGATCTCCCTACGCAGCCTCATCACTGCATGTTGCGAATCTCCCTTTTGCACGGATACAGTGCATATCATATGCCCTAAGCCAGGCAACGCAATTCTGGCATCTGCTGTCATACTATCCTAAAATCTTCAAATATACAAGCTTCCCCACAAAAATGCCTAACCTCAACACGAAAAAACCCTGACCATGTCCCTTCCCAACCCTGAACCAACATCCGTATTAGACTGATCTTTCATGTTCCTTGAGTTATCCTGGAGGGCGTGCAAACACCCGTAAAATACCCCCTTGACAAAGCGTGTGGAGGCGGGTAAGATCTGCAAATACAATGAGTTATACTCAATAGGTGACGTGTGCTGTCTTGTTTTTTTTTGCTTACTTGGGGAGGGAGAAGATATGCACCGGCTGCTATTGATTGGCTTGATGATGCTGGCTGTTTCGTTCGGCGCGCAGGCGCTGACGGGCAGCGGGGATTCGGCGAGCGGGGCGCTCGAGACGGTACCGCCCACACTGAATGCGGTGTCCACGGTGACGGAAAGGAGCCTGTCGGCGACATTCAGCGAGCCGATGCTTGCACCGGGCGTGGCAACGCCGGGAAACTACGCCGCCTCAGGTCTCGGACTGGGCACGCTGAGTGTGAATCCTGACGGGGTTTCAGGCACGGGGCCGTACATACTTTCGTGGTCCTCGGGCGAAATGCTGGACGGTGAAACGGTAACGCTGACGGTCGTGGGGTTGCAGGACGCCGTGGGCAATCCGATCAATCCGGCGCACAACAGCGCCTCCGGGACGGGTATTGGCATTACGCCGGTCTTCACCAATCTGGCCGCGAATCCTGTTCAGGCATCCACGGGCGAAAAGGTGACAATCACTTTCACATCTTCGGAATCGCTGAACGGCGATCCGTCCGTAACGGTGAATGGCCACGACGCCACGTGGGTAAGCGGTAGCAAGGCAGTGGACTTTACCTACGAATACGAAGTGCAACCTGGCGATCCGCTGGGCATGGCGAATGTATTGGTCACGGGTTTTGACCCGGCCGGCAATCTGGGTTCTTTGAACAGCGATATGGTGTTGGAAATCGTCGATGAACAGGCCGGGCTTCCGTTGTACGCGTGGCCTGCCGGGTTCGCGCTGCTGATAGCGGGAATCGTTCTACTGGCGAAACGCCGCCGCCCCGGAGCGGCGCTGCTTGTGCTCGCGCTGCCCTTATCCGCATCGGCTTTTGCGCAGGCGCCCACAGTCTCCAACGTCGCGTTTGTGCAGCAGGACAACGGCGCAGGCGATACCGAAGTCGTCATCACATACGACCTCGATGCGCCGAACGGTCCCTGCGACATTACGGTATCGCTGTCCAAGGACGGTGGCGCGGACGGCTATAGCCATCCTGTCACGTCGGTCACGGGCGACATCGCAGGCGTCGAGACAGGCGCCGGCAAGCACATCGTGTGGGACATTCGTGCCGACTATCCCGAAGAAGACATCCCCAACGCCAGCATCCGCGTCACGGCCGAGGACGGATTGCCGGCCGTCGAAACGTTCACCATCAATGCTGGTGCGGCGTCGTCGGCAGGCCCCAGTGTTACGCTGGACAACACGGCGACGAACACCCCGACGGAGTACATGGCGAGCGAGTCGCCGGATTTCACCGGTGCAACCTGGCAAGTGTATGACGCGGCGCCGACCTTCACCCTGTCCGCGGGCGAAGGGGGCACGAAGACGGTGTACTTCAAGGTGCGGAATGTAACGGGCGAATCGGCGCCGGCGAGCGATACCATCGAGTTGACGGGGCAGACTGTCAATCTTCCGGGCGATGTGCCGCTGGAACTGGTGTGGGTGCCTGCGGGCAGTTTCCTGATGGGCCGGTATCCGGGCGAGCAGGACAGTTTCAATTGGGAAGACCCGCAGCATCCGGTGACGCTGGCCTACGGGTTCTGGATGGGCAAATACGAGATTACGCAGCAGCAGTGGCTGGCGGTGCGCGGCTCGTGGCCCGGAGATTCCCCGTTCTATGGGTATAACGCCAGCCATCCCGCCTATCCCCTTTCCTGGAACGACGCACAAGATTTCATCACGTCGCTGAACGCGCATCTTGCGAGCAGCGGCCAGGAACCTTTGGTAGTGCGGCTGCCCAGCGAATCGGAGTGGGAGTATGCCTGCCGGGCCGGGACGGCCACGCGCTTCTACTTCGGCGATGCGCCGGGGTGCGACGGGCTCTGTTCGGATTGCGAGGCGGGCACGCTGCCGGGCAACGTCAGCGATTACATGTGGTACTGCGCCACCGAAGTGAGCCCTATCGGGATCAAGCCGGTCGGCGCGCAACCGCCCAATGCGTTTGGCTTGTACGACATGCACGGCAGCATACACGAGTGGTGCGAAGACGACAGCCACTTTGACTACCTTGGCGCGCCGTCGGACGGCAGCCCGTGGATTGAATCGCCCCGCACCGAGTACCGGATGCTCAAAGGCGGCTACTGGAACGAAGCCCTCACCTACTGCCGTGCGGCATGCCGGAGCCATAACCCGGCGGACTGGCGCGAAGATAACTTAGGGTTCCGGCTGGCCGCGGTCGCGCAGCCCGAGGTAACGTCGTTTGCCATTAACGGCGGCGCGGAATTCACGATGGACCCGGCGGTGACGCTGGACAATACGGCCACGAACAGCCCGACGGAGTACATGGCCAGCGAATCGTCAGATTTCAGCGGCGCAACGTGGCAGCCCTATGACACCGCGCCAATATTTGATCTCAGTTTTGGCGTCGGCACGCGCACCGTCTACTTCAAGGTGCGCAACGCGGGCCGCGAGGTCTCCCCAGTTGTCAGCGACACGATCTTCCTCGCGCCGAACACGGTGGGCGTGGAGACGGGAACATTCACGATTGGGCGGACCGAGTCTTATGTCGATCAGATGTATGGCGAGGCGGATGAATACCCGCGTCACGAGGTGGTGCTGGGCGCGTATCAACTCGGGAAGTATGAAGTAACGACTAAAGAATACTGCGATGTCCTGAACTGGGCGCTGACGCAAGGATACTTGTATGCGGACACCGCGGGGACGCCATGGGCGGGTTCGAACATAATCTACGCCGGCGGCACGGCCGGAAGCCGCTACTATGCCATAGGGTTAGGCGCGACGAGCAACATCCAGTACACCGACGGCATATTTACGGCGAAGATTCGCGTGGGCCTGCCGGATACGACAAACTATTCGATGGATACGCACCCAATGGTGCGCGTGACGTGGTTTGGTGCGGCGGCGTTCTGCAACTGGCTGAGCCAGATGCAGGGGTTGACGCCGTGTTACGACATGGATTTGCCGAGTTGGCCGCTGACGGTGGCGCCGCCGGCGCCGGGGGGCTACCGGTTGCCGACGGAAGCCGAATGGGAACGGGCGGCCGCATGGGATGTAGCGGCTCCAGGCGGGCCCAAGCACTGGACCTACGGCTTCATGAGCGATACGCTGACCGGCAAAGATCGGGTGAACTACGGGGATCTAAATCCACTGTACGTCAACCCGCTGGGCATGACGGCGGAACCTTATACCTCGCCCGTGGGGTGGTTCAACGGAGTAAACGTGAGCCCGAACGGCAGCGTGGCGACAGTGGACAGCCCGAGCCCCGTTGGGGCCTACGACATGAGTGGCAATATGAGTGAGTGGTGTCAAGACTGGTATTCCTCTATGTTCTACAGCACTGGGTGGATATCCAATCCAACAGGACCCCCAGTTGGGTCGTCCCGCGTCTTGCGGGGTGGTAGCTACCTCAACGCACACTACCGTCAACGTTCTGCAGAACGCTCTTTTAGCCTCCCCCACAGTACATTCCCCACCATGGGATTCCGCATTGCCAGATCCGAACCTTCAGTGGGGGTATCATCATTTGCCATCAACAACGGCGACGCGACCACGCTGCTGCCGTCGGTAACGCTGGACAACACCTGCTGGGGCGCGCCAACGGAGTACATGGCCAGCGAGTCTGCGGATTTCAGCGGGGCAACCTGGCAGCCCTACGACACGGCGCCGACTTTCACGCTTTCCTTGGGCACAGGCGGCGCAAAGACGGTGTATTTCAAAGTGCGAAACGCTGAATATGAATCGGCGCCGGTCAGCGACACTATTGATCTGACGGGTCGGATTATTGCGCTTCCGGGTGATGTGCCCCTGGAGCTGGTGTGGGTTCCTTCGGGCACTTTCCAGATGGGCCGGTACCCGGGCGAGGCGGACAGCGACGCAGGGGAAGACCCGCAGCATCCGGTGACACTGGCGTATGGGTACTGGATGGGCAAGTACGAGATTACCCAGCAGCAGTGGCTGGCGGTGCGGGGTTCGTGGCCGCGCACGTTCCCGAACTCCGGAACTGGCCTTGGAGACAGCTATCCAGCCTACAACATAACCTGGGATGACGCGAAGGATTTCATCACGACCCTGAACGCGCACATTGTGAGCAGCGGTCAGGGACCGCTGACCGTGCGGCTGCCCAGCGAGGCCGAGTGGGAGTATGCCTGCCGCGCAGGAACGACCACGCGCTTCTATTGGGGCGATGATCCGGCCTGCACAGAGATTGATGCCTACGCCTGGTATACCGACAACAACAGCCCGAATGGGACCAAGCCCGTGGGCGGAAAAACAGCAAATGCCCTGGGGCTGTATGATATGAGCGGCAACGTCTATGAGTGGTGCGAAGATGACTACCATTCGAGTTATACCGGCGCCCCGGCGGATGGAGGTGCGTATATTGACGCGCCACGGGGTCTGTACCGGATAGTCCGCGGCGGCTGCTGGATCGCCCCCGCCAGGTGCGGTCGTTCGGCGTACCGGGACATCAGCATGCCGGACTCTTGGTACAATGTAATCGGCTTCCGGCTGGCTGCGGTGCCGACGCAGGTACTGTCTTTCGCCATCAACGGCGGCGCGGTCACAACGGCGGACCCCGTGGTGACGCTGGATAACGCGACGACGAACAGCCCGACGGAGTACATGGCCAGCGAATTGCCGGATTTCAGCGGCGCGACGTGGCAGCCCTATGACACGGCGCCAAGCTTCACGCTTTCTTTCGCCGAAGGCGGCATGAAAACGGTGTACTTCAAGGTGCGCAACGAGGCGGGCGAATCGGCGCCGGTGAGCGACACCATCAATCTGCCGTGGCGGACCATCACCCTCCCCGGCGATGTGCCGCTGGAGCTGGTGTGGGTGCCTGCGGGCAGTTTCCAGATGGGCCGGTACCCGGGCGAGCAGGACAGCTTCGATTGGGAAGACCCGCAGCATCCGGTCACGCTGGTGTACGGCTTCTGGATGGGCAAATACGAGATCACCCAGCAGCAGTGGCTGGCGGTCCGGGGATCGTGGCCGGGTGAGACGCCATCCGTACAGCCATCGGCGATGTACGGGCTGGGCAATAGTTATCCCGCCTATTACCTCTCCTGGAATGACGCGAAGGATTTCATTATCGCACTGGACGCGCATATTGTGACCAGCGGCCAGGGACCGTTGACGGTGCGGCTGCCCAGCGAGGCGGAATGGGAGTACGCCTGCCGGGCGGGGACAACCACACGCTTCTACTGTGGCGATGCGCCCGCGTGCGACGGGGTTTGTTCGGATTGCGCGGCGGGCACGCTGCCGGGCAACCTGGGCGATTACCTGTGGTACTGTGGCAACGAAAGCCCGCTTGGTTCCAAACCGGTGGGCGGTAAACTGCCCAATGCCTTTGGCTTATACGACATGCACGGGAACGCGCGCGAATGGTGTGAAGACGACACCCATTATGACTACCTTGGCGCGCCGGCGGATGGCAACCCGTGGGTGGAATCGCCACGGACGGCATATCGGATACTTCGGGGCGGCTCGTTTAGTGAACTCATCACCTATTCCCGTTCGGCGTGCCGGGGCAGCTACCCGACGGACCTTCGGGACTTGGACACAGGATTCCGGCTGGCTGCGTTGCCGACCAGGGTGCTCTCTTTTGCCATCAACGGCGGCGCGCCCACGACGGCCGAACTGCTGGTGACGCTGGACAACACGTCGACGAACAGCCCGACGGAGTATATGGCGAGCGAAGCGCCGGATTTCAGCGGCGCAACCTGGCAGCCCTACGACTCGGCGCCGAGCTTCACGCTTTCCTTCGGCGTCGGGGCCCGCACGGTGTACTTCAAGGTGCGCGATGCAGGCGGTGAAGTATTTAATGTTGTCAGCGACACGATTTTCATCACGCCGAACACGGTGTCCGTGGACACGGGGACGTTTACGATGGGGCGCCTGGACAGCGGCACGAACGACGACGTGACGTACGGCGCCGCCTACGAAATCCCGCGGCACGAGGTAACACTGGGCGCTTATCAGCTTGGAAAGTTTGAAATAACGAACAAGGAGTACTGCGATGTCCTGAACTGGGCGAAAGCGCAGGGGTATCTCTATGCGGATGCAGCAGGGACGCCCTGGACGGGTTCGGGCAACATCTACGCCGGCGGCACGGCCGGCAGCCGCTACCTCGCCGTCTACATCATTTCCTCCGAATGCGATATCATCTACTCGGGCGGCGTGTTCACGTCGAAGACCCGTGCGGGCCTGCCGGGCACGACATACTACTCCATGGACACGCACCCGATGATCGCGGTTTCGTGGTATGGCGCGGTGGCGTTCTGCAACTGGCTGAGCGAGTGGCAGGGGCTGACGCCGTGTTACGACATGAACTCGCCCGATTGGCCGCTGACGGTCGCGCCCCCCACCCCGGGCGGGTACCGCCTGCCGACGGAAGCTGAGTGGGAACGCGCGGCAGGCTGGGACGCCGCCGGCGGCGGACGGCATTGGATCTACGGTTTCCTCAGCGATACGCTGACCGGCAAAGACCGGGCGAACTACGTCGAATCGGGTGTCGGTCGTGTAAACCCCCTTGGTCTGACAACAAGCCCCCGTACTTCGCCCGTGGGGTGGTTTAACGGCGTGAATGTGAGCCCGAATGGCAGCGTGGCGACGGTGGACAGCCCGAGCCCGGTGGGCGCGTACGACATGAGCGGCAATATTTCGGAGTGGTGCCAGGACTGGTTTTCGGCTACCTACTACAGCGACGGTCCGCTGACGAATCCGCCCGGGCCGGTAACAGGCGCAAATCGCATCTATCGAGGCGGCAACTGGTACAACGATCGCAGCTATTCTCGGACTGCTTGTCGCGTGAGTGACATCCCGACGGCCATGTCCTCAAGTATGGGGTTCCGCCTCGCCAGGTCGGAGCCGTCGGTGGGCGTGACATCGTTTGCCATTAACAACGGTGACGAAACCACAATGCTGCCGTCGGTGACGTTGAACAACACCTGTTGGAGTACGCCGACGGAATACATGGCCAGCGAGTCCTCGGATTTCAGCGGCGCGACCTGGCAGCCTTACGCAACAGCCCCGAGCTTCACGCTTTCCTTTGGCGTCGGGGACCGGACGGTGTACTTCAAGGTGCGCGATGCGGATGGGCATGAGTCGCAGGTTGTCAGTGACACCATCTTCCTGACGCCGAACACGGTGTCCGTGGAGACGGGGACGTTCACGATGGGGCGCCTGGACAGCGGCACGAACGACGACGTGACGTACGGCGCTGCCTACGAAATCCCGCGGCACGAGGTAACACTCGGGGCCTATCAACTCGGGAAATTCGAAGTAACGAACAAAGAATATTGCGACGTGCTGAACTGGGCGTTGGCGCAGGGATATTTGTATGCGGATGCGGCGGGGACGCCATGGGCAGGTTCCGGCGATATCTACGCCGGTGGCACAGCCGCCAGCCGATATCGGATTGTGAGCCTCGTCTCGTCGGGCATCCAGTATTCGGGTGGCGTGTTCACGTCGAGGACGCAGGTAGGGTTGCCAGGCACGACGAACTACTCGATGGACACGCATCCGATGGAGAATGTGTCCTGGTATGGCGCGGTAGCGTTCTGCAACTGGTTGAACGAGTGGCAGGGGCTGACGCCGTGTTACGACATGAACTCGTCGCTTTGGCCACTGACGATAGCGCCGCCGGCGCCGGGCGGCTACCGGTTGCCGACGGAAGCCGAATGGGAACGAGCGGCGGGGTGGGATTCCGCCGGAGGCGGAAGACATTGGATTTATGGCTTCCTCAGCGATACGCTGACCGGCAGAGACCGGGCAAACCATAATCGCGGATATCCCGATTACGTGAACCCCCTTGGCCTGACAATAGATCCACGTACTTCGCCTGTGGGGTGGTTTAACGGCGTGAATGTGAGTCCGAACGGCAGCGTGGCCACGGTGGACAGCCCAAGCCCGGTTGGGGCGTATGACATGAGCGGAAATGTTCGGGAGTGGTGCCACGACTGGTATGCGGATAACTACGGCGATGGTCCGGTGACGAATCCAACGGGCCCCGCAACAGGCACGTTGCGCATCAATCGGGGTGGAGGCTGGAACAACCAGTTCAACTGGTGTCGTTCTGCGTGTCGCGTGAGTTACGCCCCGACGACTATATCCTCAAGCATGGGGTTCCGCCTTGCCCGGTCTTAGTGCTTGGCTGCTCTGCCGGTGGTTGGCCGCGTTCGCACGGCCAACCACCTGCCGGGTTCCGGAAGGCCGTTGGCTTTCCTCTGCCAGTACCGCTTTTACCGATTGAATAACAGGAACCAAGGGATATGGCCAAGTGACGTGCAGAACCGGGCCAGCTAACTGCGAATGCCTGGAAATGGTCTTATGCACGCCATGCCCGCCTCACCATCAGCGACTGGCAGACACTTTATGTGCGTGCCAGCATGAACGTGGTCCACTGTGTGGTGCTGTCCGGCGTTGTTTCCAGCGTCTGCCTGAGGATCCGCTGGGTAGTGCAATTGCGTTTTATCGGCGTGTACCCGTCCCGAGAAGCATTATTTTCAATGCCTTCCAGTCTCAATTCTGCGACCGGCAGTAACGCCTGCAACGGATCAGTTTCAACTTGAAAACGGTATCTATCGCCCAACTGTAAAAACGATCTCTTCTCGCGTGACCCACGAGTGGTCCCACTGCGCATGCGGCACATCTGCTCCTACGCTTGAAATGGAGTAGCCCTGTGCGTCCCGCCGATAGGAAAGCGGCCGGTCATTAAATGGGTCCGCCGGCAGCACCTGAAGAAACTCCGGTATCAATTCCTCCGGTTTGTCCGGCAGCCTGCCATATTTCAGCCTGAATCGTTCAATGGACAATCCCATTTCAGCCGTCGCCACCCGCGCCTTATGGCATGTTTCCTGGATCACGAGACCAATGATCGAAGTCTCCTTAATGAATGCCCGCGTAATCGGAGCCTGCCAAGTTGACGCATTGTTCAACCGCTCTTGAAGCGCAGCAGCCGCATCCTCTCGTGCCGAAAACGGGACGAGTTTTCTCGCCTCCTGCCAGTCGTGTATGAATTCGTTGAATCGTCTCCGTTCCATGTCCGCCAGCCCGGACAGGAAATAGAACTGCCGGCGCCATCCCTGCAGCCACTGCGGCGGCAAATCTGGTTCATACATCTCTTTTTTGATCTCCATTGAACCTCGGAAATACTGCGCGGTCCCGCAACGCATGCCAACCAGCCCCCGCGTCATCTCTTCAGCCGTGTCGGCATTTGCCAAGGCCGTTGATATCGCCATCAATTGCTCATCTGTCAACGTCACCCGCGTCAACGCTCGTTCCAGCGCAAGAAGAAGAAATCTGCTGCACCACCACCGTTTTATCGTATTCATTACCATCAGCTCGTTCCGAAGCGAACCCGCCGCCGCAAATCCCGCAAGCAATGCATCAACCGCCCCATTGCCGTCCCCCCGTTCCGCATTTAAGACCGCCTCCAAAGCAAGCATCGGCCATGGCCGCCCTACAACCGGTTCCCCTTCCTTTTGCCCCTCCGCCGGATACCGGCATTTTGGAAGTGCCGCGGCCTCGTGCAGCAACCGGACCGTCTCCGCGTTCTTCGCCAGAAAATCGGTTATCGATTTCAGCGCCGCGTCCGGCAGTGCGTCGCCCGGACCCGGCAACTCGTTTCCATTAAAGAACGGGATGTTCTTGTCTCCGTACTCGGGCAACGCGAAAGCACGTGCAGCGTTGAGATAAAGCGGGGCTGCGTTTTCCGCTTCTGCCACCGTCTCCGGATACCATGCCTTCAGATCTTCTTCCGTCGCCGGTTCCCCCGGTACGATCGGCAACCCATTCTGAGCCTGCACATATACTGTAATCCGGAACACTCCACACACTAACCCCACCGCTCCGATTCCGAGTAATATCTTCCGCAGAACCCTCCGCATATCGACCGGCTCCTTTCCTCTGCTACATACGGTTAATGGATGCCTCCATTCTCATACATGGGCTTTCTGCGATAGTATATAGCAGAGAGTCTGCGAAGCAATCATATAGCAGAAAGCCATCGTGGCTTGGGCGTGTCGAAGCCATGACGTTGTTCGTGTACAGCCGAGAAGAATTGCCAGGGATCGGTTAGCCCGCTGTCCGCGCACTTCGGCCAGGACCGCGCGTTCTAATAGATTGATGCTAGGATGAGAAGATGCGGCGCACAAAAGCGCCTCGACGTTTCTCTCGGCTACCGGAAACGTTCGTGAAACGGACAAGGGGCTTTTTTCATGCGGAATTTCTCGGAGACACGTGGGGACAATAGATTTTCCCCATGAAGAACCTACTCGATGCAAAATCAACTCGAAAAACGAAAACCGTGTTCGGACGTCGTTGTATTGCAGCTGCGGGTCGCTGAAGGGGGTGGACACGTTGAAACAGCCGTGGTGTCAGGGAGGACACATCACGAAAAGCCTGTAAATAAAGATCGGTGTGCGATCCATTGTTATGGACGCGCACACTGGTAAGGTTTTACGGATAGAAAATTTCGAGTAAAAGTAGAATGGTGGAGGATTCCGTCCTGGACTCGGAAAATCTCTACATTCCCATGGTCTTGTCTTGCAGAATCATCTTTATTCCTGTTGGAAACCCTGCCGGTCCAGGTCGGTAGCGAACAATTCTATGCGTCCCCCGGCAGGCGACCGGCGCCTGTCCGGAGGTTACTTACGGGAATCGCTGAGAAATGCGCTGGATTGACAGGACCTTGGGCGGAATGGCATAGTGATCTTGCTAACAGAAAAGGAGCATGATACGGTGTATCGCGCAATCAAAGTCGTGGTGGAACACCACGCAGACGGATACATTTCTTACCCGCTCGGATTGAAAGGCGTGGTCGTCGGTCAGGGCGAAACGTACGCGGAAGCATTGCAGGACATCGAATCGGCCATCCGGTTTCATGTCGAGAGCTTCGGCGAGGATGTTCTTGATCCGGACCCTGAGACGCCTGTGCTTGAAGCCTTCGTGGCAGAAGCAGGCGTCCAGGTCAAATGACCTCCTTTCCTTCAGACGCGCCTTTGGAGCAAGTCATAAGGGCCTTTGAACGGCTCGGTTTCCGGGAAGTCCGAAGGGGAAATCACATTTCAATGATCCGTGACAACGCCGACGGCACTCATACTCCGCTCACGATGCCGTCGCATCGCAGAATCAAAGGCTCGACCCTTCGCACAATCCTCACCCAGGCGCGCATATCGCGCGACGATTTCCTCAACGCATTCGACGCCTCTTGAACGCGAGCCGCGCCCGCCGAAAACGGGTGAAAAAGAAACTTGTCATTCGCGGATCGGCCGGAGTAGAATGACTCATTCATCGAGAAGTAATATTGCTGTGCTACGGATCTTTGAGCACCGGGGGAGTCGCTGATTGCGAAGAGCGACCACGATGCGCTCGACGCCACACGCCGAACACACGTGATAATTGAATCACGATTTCCTCTAAAGGCGAAACGGGGGTCATGCCGGGGGCACAAGGACGTGAAGACCACCATGATTTACACCTCAATCGGGGACCTTCGATTGTACGCAACCCAATGGACAGGTTATGATAGGAAGATTCTTATGCTGATCCGTATAAGATGCGTGAATAAACGCCCGAGTCCGCATCAAGAGACTGAAAGAATAGGCTTTATCACTCCCTCGATGCAAAATGTCGAGGCGTCTTATGCGGACAGAAAGCAAGAAACTCGCATCTTATGTGGGTCCTTCTAGTCATTGTTAGGACGATACAGAGGAAAGTATATGACCGAGAATACAGCAACGAGGGCGGAGCCGCCGAGGACGTCGGACGACATCCGCGCAGAGTATGCCGCGCTTTCCGCATATTTCAGTACCGTTATCAACTTCCGTTTCACTACACTCGGGTTCTTCTTGGCGGCCGTCGGCCTCATCGTGAGCGCGGACGTGCCCACCCATGCCCACGCCCTGCTTCTGCTTCTCGTGGCGTTAGGTGCGTGGATCGTCGAGATGCGCAACCGGAGCCTCTTTCGTGAACTGGCCGATCGGGGGATTGAGATTGAGCGAGAGGTTTGGGGGTACAAAGGCGCGGACGCCTTCAAGCCCTTCTATTCCCGAATGCTCAAGACGAAGCCTCAAGACGCGACGAGCGCGGCACTCCCTCCAGCCGTCAAGACAAAGCTCCTCTTCTGGGAGTTCGGCTGGGAGTTCGGCGCGAAACATCTCTCGCATACACTCGGCATCGATCTCATCTTTCTCGGTGTAGTCGCCTTCGCGATTTGGCAGCTTGTGGTGCTCAACCCATGAGAAAGCGAAATGGACTAAAAACAGGTTCCAGCGGACGGTCTTCGCCCACCGCTGATCCCGAACGTTATGCGTACAAGTGACATGACAGATTCCGGAATCGATGCGGGAATACTTCTTTTCCTTGAAGCCGAGGACCGATTCCGCGAGCTTAGTGCGTTCTTCGTCGCGAAGAGCGTTGATGAGCTCTGTGAACAGGCGGAATACGCGTCGTTGAGGCCCTATGTTGAGGCTGGTATGACGCTTCTCGTCGAGAAGTGCCATTGCACGGTGTCTGCACTTTCCGGCTCGCCAATTGAGCGCGTCTTCGCACGCTCAGTGATGCTCTCATTCCTGAAGAATGGACTTCCGCTCGTCTTCATGCCAGCTTTCCGGGACACTCTCGTAAACATCCATGAGTATCGACAGCAGTTGAAGAAACTCGATGAGTTTATAGAGTGGTACGACCGACACCACGGCTCCACCGTTGTCTCGGCCCAATATCTGGATCGTCAGGTCACGTCGGGGAGGATGCCTGCGGAGGAGCGTCCGTGGATTGAGGAACTACTCCTTCTCTACCACTATCTACCGTGTCGGGACGCGTGGCATGTCAGCCTGCAGCCCCAGTTCCCTGGGCTTCTTGGTGAGCGTGGAGTGCGTCCAGACATGCTGTTCTGGAAGCCGTCGCTGCCGAATCGCCATCTGCTTGTGGAGTGCGATGGGTACTCGTTCCACCGATCTCCAGACAGCTTCGATGCTGACCGAAGGAAAGACCGAGCGCTTAAGGCTCGTGGCTATGATGTGTTTCGGTTTACTGGTCGGCAAATCAACACCGACCCGGTCATGAGCGCTCACGAACTGTTCGTGTTTCTCGACGACTGGTGTGACGGAGATGACGCATAACAACAGTAGGCAGCCGCCGGAGCTTCGCATGGAGGCTGATATGGTGGCTGATAGAGTATAGAGGTGTTACGTGAACGCTGATCAGTTCAAGTCTATGGTTATAAGACTGTATGAAGGGTATAAACCCACAACTGGCCCAGGATCCGGTGTGCCTTCGTTTGTCAATTTTTTGTGTAGCAACGCATTTGAGGAATACGGTCGACCAGGCAAAGGTGAGTCAGTTGCTGTCGTTACCAGCTTGGGGAAGACTGCGGCACTGTGCCACGACCGTGTCTTCTCCTTCGGTTGTAAGATTCCGGATGAGGTCTCGCTCTATGTGCCTACTCGTGCAGCTTGCATCGCTCGGCTTACGCTTGTTCTCGCAAAACTTCATGGCTCCTCAACTTATTCGGAGTCTAACCCCGAAACTTTTGCAGGGGACGCCCAGCGCCTCTTGGTGACCGAGCTTAACATGCCCCGGCATCTCTGTAACTTCGCCGAACCCAATACCATAACGGAAAAGTCCTTTGAGGCCTTGCAGACCTACTTTATCAGGACATGTTGCGAGGACCTCTGGTCAGAATACAAGATAGCCGGGATACCGGTTTACAGTTCTAGCAATGAACGCGACGCACAGTACGGGATGGGGGATCATGGTGCCATCGTTTCGTACCTAAAGGATCTTGAGATCGTGGATGAGGAAAACACTAGATGGGAACAAGTCCTCGAGTTCCGGAAGGATCAAACAGCACGTCTCAAGTACCGGCGTTTCATCCACTGGCTCGATTCCGAAATGGTAGGAAAGAGTGCCTCCTTCGTTGAGGATGCTATTGCGATCAAACTCGAAGACTACCGGTGGGCTCTACGCAAGCATGGGATTCGAACGTTTCTTGGCGCTATCTCCGCAACTCTGGATCCAAAGTACCTCCTTGGCACAAGTGCAGTTGCGGCTAGTATGGGGCTATTGACTAGTCAACCACTCTGGGCGTTGCTGACCCAGGGGGGGCTTATGGTGGGAAAAGCGTGTGTGAGTTTAGCACGTGCTGGTCTTGACTTCGATGAGGTGAGGCGTGGACACAATAGTGAAGTGGCCTTTGTCTACGAGGCACAGAAGCGCATAAATAAGCCTGACAAAACGATTGGAACCGACGCTTGAAACGCGCCTCAACCACAACATTGGCTGGGAGATACGAAATGGACATTCTGACATTCGTGACGGAAATGGTGAAGTCACTGGCGTGGCCGATTGCGTCCATAGCGATTATCCTGCTCCTACGTCGCTCACTCCTTACACTCATTCCGAACCTGAAACGCCTCCAATACAAGGAGTTCGCGGCCGAATTTGACAGGGACCTGAAAAAGGCCGATGAGCAAGTTGCTGAAATCAACCCCCCACCCGTCCGAGAGGCGGAAGAGACGCCAATGGGCATTCCCGAACCTGCGGCTCAGAAATACCGCCGCCTTGCTGATGCGTCGCCCAAGGCGGCGATAATCGAAGCGTGGCGGGATGTCGAAGTAGCGCTTCTGGATGCAGCGGGTGTGCGGGATTCAGAGGCAACGCTCCCGCGAGTTTTAGACAAGCTCTTTCGGGAGGGCAAACTCGATACTGGAGAGAAGCACTTTCTTGAGTACATGCGGATGATCCGCAACAAGGCCGCGCACGCAACCGACCTCGATCTCACTGCAGATCAGGCATACCGCTACGCGATCCTTACAACTCAGATGACCATCGGCCTTAGAACGAGAACCAAACCGAATCGAGGTGTCGTGATTCGGGACGTGTAGGAGAGAAGATCAGCCAACCAGCGCCTGCATTTTACGTCGCTTCGGGCCGAAAATGAGGCATTTCGTTCTCTCGATTTGCTATAGGTTATTGCACTGACGCGTAACGCATAGCCGCTTCTTGCGGAAACGATAGTCGCCGTCAGCCTAGAGACCACGGGGATTAATCTATTGCAGGACGGGATAACGGAGGGGGGAGCGTGGCGATTGCCGATTGCGGATTGAAATGCTGGGGTGGGGTGCCTGAAAGAAACGGACTGGCTTTTCCTGCATGTCGATGATCGATGGGGCGTCACCCGCCGTGACGATAGGGTCGAAGTCCAGGTGATACAGCCGGGGATGACCGTTTCCGTGAAGGTCATGGCGTCCTGCTCTTCGAAAAGAGCGGTGCCGAACAGCGGCACGCAGTGTCTACGACCGGAGTGGGGCCTTGAAACACAAGACTCGGAACCTTGGGCACCTCGAACACGTCGTCCGGGGGGCTAGAACAGCATTGGGGACAATCTCCGCCTTCACCAGGCGGATGAAGGTTTCGACCACTTCGCGCAGCAGCGTCATACGTTCGTCTCCGGTAAACCTCGTTCGCAGGTTACTTATCGGAAATCGGCATGATGTGAGTTGCCAAAGTGAAAATGCAGAGAGTAAGATGAAACTCAGAAATCGCCTCACGAACAGCGTGCCAGGAAAATCTCAGCAGCAATGCTACGGTCGCATGACAGTTCTGTCCCCACGGCGGTGAGATTCTGAAAGCGACTGTGGAAGAACGCGTGAAAGGTCAGCTTGCCATGGAAGGACTTGATGCTTTTCTAAAGGCACTACCGATTGTTGCATCCAGCCCCTTTGCTTTTGTGTGTTACCTAGGCCTTCTTTGCCTTTGGGGGTTCCACCTCTTTCAAAGATGGCATACAAAACTCTTTCTCAAATCTCTCGACGGTCTGTCCAGCGACGAGAAGATGGCGGTTATTAAGCGGAAGTCCCCAGATTTCGCTCCTCGGTCAGGTTTCAGCGCCAAGCAATACCTTCAATACGCTTCGATTCGAAGCCTCACCTGGGCTTTTTTCGTGAGTGCGATAGTCGCCGTCATCATTGTTACGAACTCAACCTACAGAGCGCACGTACAGGGAGGAATAGAGACTCTTCGAATCCAAAATGATGTCTTGCGCGAATCGCTGCGGAGGGCGCTTAGATTAACGCGACTTGGAATCCAGGAAAGCGATCAGAAGCGTTATGAGAGTGCCGCTGTCTTCCTGCAAGAAGCTGCGCAGGAGAACCCCTCATACGAGACTTGGATGAACCTCGGTTACGTACTGGAGGACATTTCGGAAGTAGGTCGGGCAAAAGATGCCTATATGCGCGCTTCTGAACTTGCTCCAAGCGAACCTCGTCCTTTGAGCAACCTTGGCATGCTCTGGCTCTACGATGACCCTGTAAAGGCTAGGGACTGGTTGACGAAGGCCCTTGACCTTTATGAGCAACAAGGAATAGATGACAAAGAACTCCTTCTCATGATAAACGGAAATATCGGGAATGCTTACTATGATTTGGCAAACTCATCAAACGGGGCGGCGTCGGAGGAGACATGGCGTTTGTTTGCGCTGGCTCGTAAGCACTACGAACAGGCAATTGATCTCATTGCCGCCACCCGCAACGAGGATTTCGTTGCTCGAATGTATTCAAATATGGGTAATGTATGCGTGGCATTCCAAGATTCTGGTCTAGCGAAGACCTACTTCGACCGGGCGCTTGCTATCAAGCGAAGACTGGCAGCAAGTCCGTCGCTGGCAACAACTGAGAACAATTACGGGGAACTCCTTCTCTCTTTGGGCAACAGGGAAGAGGCCAAATCACTCTTCGAGAGAGCACGGGACGTGTTTTCACTGACAGGACACAGGGCAAACGAGGCTCTGGTCTTGTATAATCTGGCAGAGGTGGCAGAGAGAGAGGGGCATCGAGAAGAGTCATGCCGTCTCCTTACACGAGCCAAGGATTTGTGTCTTCAGTCAGGATCTACGACATATCTCGGAAAGATCGAAGCGAAGCTAAACAGCCTCAGATGTGAGTGACTCACAGCAGTCTAGAGTTGTGTTTTCTTTGTGTTTACAAGGTGACCATAACTACAAATGGGAGATGTCGACATGCCAGGAACTTACAACACGAAGTCATTTAAAGGGAAGAACGAGGATTCAAGCGCCAAGACCAGCGCATCTACGGGCTGGCCCTGTACCAGAGCTGGATGCAGCTGCACATCATTCGAACCCAAGAATGATACCCAGTTTGATTGGTGTAAGACTTGTGGCCACAGAGATGTTGACCATAGAGTGCAGTGATGTTCTCGAATCCTACCCTATGTCGAGGGCCGCGCGGATGGCATTGCGGTAGTTGTCCACGACTTGGCCACGTTACTTTTCCATCGTCGGATGCAGGAAAGGTCGCGGCGGGATGATAATCGTGGTCCCGTTCGGCACGGTGATAGTCGCGCCGTATTCCATTACCGGAAACATTCGTGAAATAAATGTGGGGCTTTCTTCATGCGGAATTTCCCAGAGACACGCGGGGACGATAGATTTTCCGCATGAAAATCCTAGAGAATTTCGAGTGAAAGTAAAATGGTGGGCGATACTGGACTTGAACCAGTGACCCCTTGCATGTCAAGCAAGTACTCTAACCACCTGAGCTAATCGCCCAAAACGTTGAAACGGCAGTATACCAGACGAACGCAAAATGAATCAATGATGTCCGCCGGGTTTCTTGCCGGGATAATTCCATTTGGAGTGGTGTGCGTCGGCCCACTCGCTGGATACTTTGCCGCCGAAAATAGCATTCAAACTGTGTGAGACCACAAACGCCGCCAGATATACATGCGCCAATAGCATCAGGATCATCAGCAGCGCCGCGGCGTCGTGAATCGTGTACACAATCTCCTGCCCTTCGAAATGCTGTCCGCGGTTCAGGCCCATGATAATGCCGGTCACCGCCAAGGCGGCACAGGCAAGCATCATCAACCAGAAGAGCACTTTTTGTCCCGCATTGAATTTTCCCGCTGGCAAATGCTCTTTCACGCCGCCAAGGTATCCACCGGCTTTGAGCATCCATTTAATGTCGCCCTTGGCCGGGAACATGAACCACAGCCACGACAGCAACACGCCCGCAATGCCCACCACGGCCGCATAGCCCACGTAGGTGTGTACGTCGCGCGCCCAGTGGCCAAGCGGATCGTTTTCGCCCAGCAGGAAGCAGAATCCGGTAATCGCCAGGATAACCACGGTGACCAGCGCAATCAGGTGGCTCAGGCGTTCATGCACGCGGAAACGCAACACGTCCGGAACCAGTTTCTTGCCGCGATCTTTGGGGCCGATGAGGACGTAATGCAGGAGGATGAGAATAAGCACCGCCAACACAATCCATGCCGCGCTCTCTTTTAATTCATCTTCACGCCAAACGCTGAGCATAAGATCATTCAGGTTGTATCCCAACAGGGTATACATGGGCACGGTCTGCGGGGTGGCATCGGCCTGATAAGGATCGACCACGGCCTTGCCAAAGAAGAATTGCGACTCTTCCGAGTGGCAATCACCGCAACCGTTCGCACCCAAAGCCCGTTCCTTGGGTTCAACCCCATGCGAAGCGGTCCAGGGCAAGCGTTGCGCTACAGCGGCAATAGCGGCATTGGCGGTCATGTCCACCTTCTCTATCGCCGTCTTGTACAGACGCGCCAAACGCACTTCCTTGGTCTCCCACGTCTTCACGCGGGCATCCCAACTATTCACGCCGGGCGATTCCACTTCTTTGCGGCGTTCAATCGACATGAACGCCTCGTTCTCGCCGATGCGGTCCATTTGAAGGTAATCCGCCGAATAGGGATTCGTCCATTCTTCGACATTCACCTTCCAGGCATTTACGCCTTTTATGTAATAAAGTTCTCGATTCTTCAAGCGGGGCGACGCTTGTTTTAGCGCCCATGCCACCAACGCCATTTCATCTTCGGTGTTCACTTCCGGGAAAGAATCGTTGTTATCGTCGTATACCTCCAATAAATGTTTATCGGAAGCCATATAGGCGTCCAATTTGGCGGTTACCGCCATACGAAGCTCTGTTTCAGGATCGGGGGCTTGTTCAACAGGAGCAGCCTCGGGAGCCGGAGCAGGTTGTGCTTCCGGCGCAGGAGTTGCCGCCGCTTCGGGGGCCGGAGCAGGTTGCACTTCCGGTGCAGGAGCCGCCGCTTCGGGAGCCGGAGCAGGTTGCACTTCCGGTGCAGGGGCTGCCGCCGTGTCTGAAGCCGGAGCAGGTTGCGTTTCCGGCGCGGGTGTTGCCGCTGCTTCGGGGGCCGGAGCAGGTTGCGCTTCTGGTGCAGGAGCCGCCACCGCTTCGGGGGCCGGAGCAGGTTGCGCTTCTGGTGCAGGAGCCGCCGCCGCTTCGGGGGCCGGAGCAGGTTGTGCTTCCGGCGTAGAAGTTGCCGCCGCTTCGGGGGCCGGAGCAGGTTGTGCTTCCGGCGCAAGAGTCGCCGCCGCTTCAGGGGCAGGCGGGGTTTCTTGCTCACCCGCTTCTCCCGTGCGCGGCAATCCAGGTGAAACAGAGCCGTCAGACGGCAGCGCGGGATAGGCGTAGAACTTAAACTCGTCCGACTTTAAAAAATCCCATGCCGCCTTCATATCTTTCAGGAAAAGCGGTTGCGCAACACCGTTCTCGACAAACACCCAGAAAGCGCCCAGTTGGCTGCTCTCCGGGTAAATCATAGTATCGCCCTTGCTTCGGCCATAGGCATAGGGGGTTTCAGCGATCGTGGCTGCGGGGCGTTTTGGCTGAAGTTTCGCCGCGATCTCGCGCATGTTCCCGGTTTCCATCCGGTAGGCTTTGCCCCGGAACACACAAATCGGCACCGCGGAATCCCCCCCGCCGGTGACTTGCTCCAGCGCCATGAGCATCAAGGCACGCGTGTCTTCGGTTCGCACACCGCCCTTGCGTTCAATAAAATCGCGCACCGTAAACGCTTCCATGGGCACTCGGAAGGTATTGTCCGCATTTTGGAAGAAACTGCGCATGGCGGAATCGGGCGCCACCATCAGCGCTGCGGCCCGTTCCAGTTCCGCAGGCGTATATGCATCAATCAGGTTCTCTTTATCATGCCCGACAATCTTGCCCCACATCGCGCCAAATAAATAGCCATCATACGCCTTTTCGTCGAACTGTGCGGGTAATTGCACTGCTTTGCCGGTCAATGAATCCACGGTCGCCGTAGGCACGAAAGGACGGTGAGTGATGTGGCACGCCTCGCAACTGATGCGTTCAAGATGTAATGGCGGCAGCCATTCATGGTCCTCATTCGGCGCGCCATGTTCTCCGTCCTCATGGCACTTCTTACACGATAGATTCGTGTAGTCCAAATCGTCCCGCACGCTTTGGCTTGAAGAATGACCCTTGGCGAAGTTATGGCGGATGTCGCCATGATGGCACTCCACGCACCCCAAGCCCTGGTCTGTATGGACATCCTGCATATAGCTGTTATGCCAAGAACTGCCGCGTTTCTGCGCACTCGACATATCATGGCATTCCTGGCATTGCCGATCCGAGGGCCGGCGGATATGCAGATACACCGTGCCATCCGCGCGGAACATGGATTTATCGTAATAGACCTTGGGCTGCTGGCCCTCCGCTGTGGAGCCAAACACATACCCAAATCCTGCCGCCGCCGTAGCCGCATACTCAAAATTGAGCTTTTTCATCTGCTGTACGCGGACAGAATATTCATAACTTTCCAAGTGACACACCAGGCAGTCGGCTTCTATCACACCCGTCCGGCCCCATGCCGATTCATGGTAATCGCCGTTGCCGAACATCGTCAGCCCGCCGATATCCCCCTTGATCCGCTCGTCGTACCGCTTGTGATCGCGATCATATTCCGCAGGACCGCCCCCCGGATGGCAAATGCCGCAATTCAACACCCAGTCAAACGGCGTCATATCCACATCATCCGGATTCTCAAAATTAATCGGCGTCAATTCCCGCTGATAGAGCAATTGCCACTTGCCAAAAAGCCCTGGTCCCCGGCTGGGTGAATCGCCCGTCCCGGCTTCCACGGGCGGATACAACTCATCCCGCCCCATCTGAAAATGATACCCATGCGTTATGGTGTTGTAATCGTGACACGCCCCGCAGGTTTTTTTCAGGCTGACCGGACGCGGAAGGCCCTGTTCCTGGAGCGGCAGATCCGCCGGAATCGGCTTGCCATCCTTATCCTTCGTGGGATCGATGACATCGCCATTCTTATCGCGCAAATTAAACGGCGGACACGACAACGGCAAGGGACGCACCAGCTTGGCATTGATCGCGCGGCTATCGGTCACGGCTTCCCGTCCGATAAAGCGCTGATAATTTTCAATGGCCGGTTTGGGCGTCTTCTCGACATCGGCATATACCGCCATCATACCGCCCAACAGAACGATGAACAACAGAAATACGGCGAGTTTTTTCATCGGCTCGTTAAACTCTCTTCCGCATTGTAGGTTACGGCACAATGCGGCACGGATAACACTCACCCGCGCCGCAGGCTACACAAAAATACTTAGCTCACTACACCGGGATCAGGCGTCGGGAAATCAAACGTGTACCACGCCGGGTCAATTTCGACCGTGCGCTTTTCGGCAATCGCCGTAAAGCCTGACATCGCCATAATGGTCGCATTCAATCCCACGATCTGATTGGCTTTAGGCATTCCGCCATTTTTGATGTCTTCTGAGAAGCGGATAAACTGAAGCTGATCCACCGACTTGTCGTTATCCACCGTGATCGGCTTGCCTTCCTGCTGCGCTTTGTTGCTCAGCTTCAACGTGCCGCCCGACGTCACCACCGTCGCCGCCTGCTCCGCCGACGGAGAACCGCTGCCCTGTCCGCCCCACGACACCTTCGACGTAGGCTCCTGATAATAGAAGCTGCCTTCTTCAGTCAACTCGAGCGTGCCTTCGTCGCCTTCAATCAACTCCGAACAGCCTTTCTTGGCATTTGCCGTGATGCTCGAATACATCAACCGGACCGAATACGGATTATTGATGGCAACCTTGTCTTGATAACTGCTGCGCGCATTGATGGCATAATACCCGCGGCTGTTTTGATCCAGTTCAAACTCATAAATCAGGTTGACATTGTCGTCGATTTCCCGGCCGTCCCGCCAGTAGTCCAAACCGCCGCAGCCATAGACCCGCTTTGGCAGGCAATCCAGGAACCACGCCGCAATATCAAGCTGGTGGGTGGCGAGTTCCGTCATCAATCCCCGGGAAGTCGCCTGATACAACCTCCAGTTCATATGGTGTTCCAGATCCTGGATGAATGGCGCTTCTTCCGGTGTGATGACATGGTCGGTGTTAATCGGACGGCGCCAGTCGTTGTTCCGGTGCCATTGCGCATCAATATGATTGAGCCGTCCGATGACGCCCTCCTGCCGGACCATCATTAACGCCTTGTTATACAACGGATTGTATCGGCGCTGATGCCCCACCTGGACAAACAGGTTCTTCTCGTGGCACTTCATTACGATATCGCGCGCCTGCTCAATCTCATAACACATGGTCTTTTCGCAAAACACGTGTTTACCGGCATCCAACGCATCCATGACAATCTGATAATGCGTATGCAACGGGGTGGCAATAATAACCGCGTCGAGCGTCTCGCTCTCCAGCATTTTCCGGTAATCATAATAACCCTGCGGCTTATACGCGGCCATCGCTTTCTGTTTCTGGGCATCCGTCAGTTGTTGACCGGGATCCAAATAAATCTTCGCATTCGAGATGCGCGCCAGTTGCACACCCAGCTTTTGATGCGGGCCATACACGTCGGTTACAGCCACAATCTGGATGTCCGTCGCGCCACTCAACCCGTCGCGCACGTGGAAACTGCCCTGGCCGCCTGTGCCGACACAGCCCACGTTCACCTTCGAGTTCTGCGCATACGAGAAAGGAATATGACTGGCGACCGCCATCACGCCTGTCGCCAATCCAGCCGTCTTCATAAAATTCCTGCGGTTGACCTTGTCGCTCATGCTTGCTCCTTATTTCGCCGGAAAATTGATCCGCACCGGTTTCAACACCCCGCCTTCGGAGACCACCACGATGGCCCGGACTTGCGGGTGCGCCTGACAATACTTTCTTATATTCTCCATGCCCATGACAAAAAAGGCCGTGCTCAGCGCGTCGCTATCCATACCCGTGGGGGCGATGGCGGTGGTGCTCAGCATTCCTTCGACCGGCCACCCAGTGCGCGGATCGAAGATGTGGCCATACTTCTTGCCATCCAATTCGACATAGCTCTCTGACCCAGATGAAGTGGATAAAGATTCGTTGCGAATCTCGACCTCCTCAAGATATTCATCCTTATTATACGGAGATCCAATACGAACTTTCCACCCAGACTCCCCTGGCCCGGAACCCAGCGCAAAAACCGTGCTGGTTCCCCCATCCACTAAAACATTCTTAATCCCTTGCTCACGAAGCATTTCCACCGCACGATCCAGCGCCAAGCCCTTGCCAATCCCGCCAAAATCAATCCGCATCCCTGCCCGCGCGAAACGTACCGTCTCCTCCGCTTCATTCACGTCCACTTTATCGAACCCCACCTTTTCCAAAGCCTCTTTCATTTCTTCTTCTTTCGGCAAATGACCCTGTTTGCGGTAGAACCCCCATAAATCCAGCAGGGGACCCACCGTTACATCAAACGCACCCCCGGAATCCTTGTAGAAACGCTGACACGTCTGCAACAGGCTGATAACATCCGCCGAAACCTTGACCGGACGATCCGAAGCCGATTGATTCACCTTGCTGATTTGACTCTCCGGAATCCACGTACTGATCTTCTTTTCCAGCGCGTCAATTGCTTCACATGCGGGCTCCACCAGATGATTCACTTCTTCCGAATACATTGTCGGTGAAGGCGGGCGCACGGAAAACGTAAATACCGTCCCCATCGCGGTATGTTTCAGCGTTATCACCCCCGGCGACGCTTCTGCGGCATGGACCACGCCGGACACTATCGCCGGTAGTAGAAAAAACCATAGAAATATTGTCGTATGTCTGCCCATGCTACAGCCTGTGAATACGGATTCAAAGAGACCGAGTGTATCATGCCTGCCTCAAATCTGCAAACTTCAATAAAGTCCAATAATGTTCGATTTTCTGATCCTAATAGACTGCATTGCTGCCCATTAGGATTCTCTTTTCCTTCAATTCCGGGTCACTTCCCGCCCCCAAATCCCTATCAAATCCCTGCTGCGCTTGACCGCGAAAATACACTTCGCCATAGAGAAACGGAAGAACCGGCGAACAAGGCCAACAACGGGAATACCATGGGCAATGATATAGCGGCAAACCGAAGCGCCGCCATGCTGATAATCACATAAGCAAAAAACCAGCCCACCCAAAGCACCCCCACCCATTTCGGGCTTAATCGCCAGGCAAATGCCGCCGCAAGCAACCCCAACACCCCTACAACAATGCTCTCGGCTAACCAAGACAAAGAACGCAATGAATGCCCTGACAAGAGATTCTCCACACATACGCCATGCAACAACAACCGGTTGACGCGGCTGTAGACATCCCAGCACGGTGTCCAAACCGGACGCTCATCCATCAAAGCCCCCACCACCGCCACTTTACCCATCCACACAGGGTCTTTCTGGCTCAGCACGGCAATGCTGTCCCGGTTCGCTTCCACCTCCAGAACGGGCAACGATTCCAAACATGAAAAGTCTATGCCTCGATTTGCCTTTTCCTGAGGAACATTCCGCCCAAAAAGCTTGACTACGGCCATGGCAAATGAAGTCCGCGGAACATTCCCCTCCGGCAACACCAAGGACATCTCACGCACCCGGGTGTCCAGAACCGATTGAGGATATGCCACTTCACCCGATCCCTTTGCTTTCAACAACAAGGACGGAGCAGGCTCCAATATCGTTCCTTGCTCCCCCCGAACCCCTAAAACAACATTCTGCGCCATATCAATCGCCATGCCCAGGGAAGAAATTTCACTCGCGGTGGCATTCGGAGCCACCGGCAAATCAATCCCCACCACCGACGCGCCGCGGTTCACCTCCCGCAACTTGGCAATCAGAAGTTTCAACAAATCCGGAGGCAACGGCCATTGCTTTACCCCGATCAGAACAACATTCGGATCCGCAGGCCGCTTGCCCAAGGCGCAATACTTCGCGTCATTCACCGTGTGCCAGAACGCCGCCACGCCGCCCTGTTCATAGGGCCGGCCCATGGCATAGAGCCCCGCGGCAAACGCAATCACCACAAATACATTAATCCACCATGTCCGTTTGGGTGCCCCCATGTGCGGCAACCGTAACGTTGAACTGGTCGGCCGCTTAATCGACCCGCTGCCGCCCCTCATCTGACGCAGACATTCCGAAAGCGCATCCGCCGCCTCTCGCGCCGTCGCATACCTGTCTTCCGGCTGGGGCGCCATCATCCGCGCCACAACCAACGCCAGCAATCTCGGCGTTTCCGGGCGTAACCGGCTTAACGGAGGCGGACCCTGTTTTATCTCCCGGTATAACTCCCGCGCCGTCCGCGACTTAAACGGACGCTCCCCCGCGATCATCTGATATAACGTAACCCCCAAGGCATATATATCACTGGAAAACGTCGCGTCGTCCCCCTCGCACTGCTCCGGCGACACATACGGTATCGTCCCCATTACCACCGGCGTCCGCGTCACTTGATCTCCCGAACCCCACAACGGCTTCGCCAGTCCATAATCCGTCAAACGCACGTGACCCCGTTTATCCAGCAATAAATTCTGCGGCTTAATGTCCCGGTGGATAATCCCCTCCGCATGGATCGCATCCAATCCTTCCGCTGCCTGACAGGCATAGCGAACCGCCTCCTCCAGCGGCATTGGAGCATGTTGTGTAATCACTTCCGCAAGCGACTGCCCCTCCACATATTCCATGGCAATATAATGCAGCCCCGAATCACACCCCGCCGCATACACATTCACCAGATTCGGATGATGAACCCGCGCCGCCGTTCTGGCCTCCCGCAAAAACCGCGCCACAAAATCCGGATTCGTAAAATACTCCTCGGAGATCACCTTGATGGCCGTGGGACGATCCAGCGACTCGTCATAGGCCTCATACACCACTCCCATCCCCCCCTGAGCGATCTTCCGCCGAACCATATATGCCCCCACACGGCGGCCCGCAAGGTGCGATGTGTTAATCCACCCTCCCGGCAACTTCGGTGAAGCCGGAAACGGCGTTTCATTGTCTTGACGGGGTGTCGTAGGCGTGTCATCCGGAGACAACGCAGCATTCTCCGGACGCCGGTCTCGCCCGGACCGCCCGGATGCATCCGATGTATCATCATACATTGACCCCATATCTCATATACTAAACGAATCCCCCGCCCCATTGCACACCCATGCTTTCCACCATGAAACAGTTGCGCCTTCCCCCTGATTCATGCTACAGTAGTTTTTCCCGCGCGGAGAGGTGACCGAGTGGCCGAAGGTGGCGCCCTGCTAAGGCGTTGTACGGCTTAACCCGTACCGTGGGTTCAAATCCCACCCTCTCCGCCAGATTTACCCTTCCAACGCTTCCCGGAGCTTCCGGCTCAGATCCACGGGATGGTACGGCTTGTTGATAAAATGAATGCCTTCCTCCAACAGGCCATGATGCGCAATGATGTCTTCATTATATCCCGACATATACACTATCTTTATGTCCGGACAGAGGCCCGCCACCCGTTCTCCCACCTCGCGCCCGTTCATATCCGGCATAATAACATCGGTCAACAGCAAATCGATCCGCGCTTCATGCCGGGCGAGTTCAAGGCACTCCTGCGCGGTCTTGGCTTCTATCACGGTATACCCAAGCTTGGCAAGAAGGTGGCAGGTCAGCTTGCGGACACCCGCATCATCCTCCAGCACCAATATGACCTCTCCTTTCCCCTGAAGAGCCTTATCCCGCTTTGGAGAGGCTGTCCCTGGACCCATTGGCTGGATTTTCGGAAGATATATTCTAAAGGCCGTGCCATGACCCAGTTCGCTATATACTCGTACTTCACCCCCATGCTGCTTCACAATACCGTACACCGTCGCCAATCCCAGCCCCGTCCCTTTACCCTGTTCCTTCGTCGTAAAAAAAGGATCAAAAATGCGCCGTTGCGTCTCTTCATCCATCCCGCATCCCGTATCACTCACCGTTATCATCACATATGAACCAGGTTGTATGTTCGGGTGCGTAAGCGCATTCGTCTCATCCACTTCAACATCCCCGATTTCAATCGTCAGGGCGCCCCCATTCGGCATAGCGTCCCGCGCATTGGCGCACAAGTTCATGAATACTTGTTCCAGTTGCACCGGGTCTGCCCGCACATAGCCCGGCTGGGGATTGGGGACCACCTTCAGGTGTATATCTTCGCCCAAGAGGCGTTGGAGCATCTTTTCCATATCGCTCAACAAGGCATTCACCGGCACCGTCTTCATTTCCAGCACCTGCTTCCGGCTAAACGCCAGCAATTGGCGCGTCAGTTCTTTCGCCCGTTCGCCCGCGGCGGTGATCTGTTGAATCTCTTCATGCAAATGCGGATCCGGCGCAAGCTCCGTCTCCAATATATCCCCATATCCAAGAATCACCGCCAACAGATTGTTGAAATCGTGCGCCACCCCCCCGGCCAGCCGCCCAATCGATTCCATCTTCTGCGATTGACGGAGTTGATCCTCCAACCGCTTCCGTTCCGAAATATCCCGGCTCGACGTAATCACCGCATTCACCGCGCCATCCTGATCCAGTTCCGGCATCAGCAGCCAGTCCACCCACATCCCATTAGGCAACTGAAACTCCACTTGCTTGATGCGGCCCGTTTCAAAAACCTCTTGAATCGCCCCCTCCCACATCACACACAGGGATTCCGGGAATCCAATCTCCGAATGCGTCTTCCCAATAAATGCCTCCGGGAGAAGGCCGGTCGCCGCCGTTACCGCCCGATTCACATACAGGTGGCGGCCTTCCCGATCGAATCGCATGATAACATCCACCGAATTTTCCGCCAGGGCGCGGAACGTCTCCTCCCGTTGCCGCAATTCCTCCACCGCACGCTTGCGCTCGGTCACATCCCGGATAATCCCGATTTCCCCAATGACCATCCCCTCACTCTTCAACGCGGTACTTGCCAATTCCGCATCAAACAACGTCCCATCACGGCGTTTCAGCTTCAACTCAAATCCCGTCAGGGATTCCCCCGTGGCCAGTCCCTCCTGAAACGAACTCATCACACGGCCCACTTCAAAGTCAGGCAAATACTCCACAAAAATATGCCCCTCCATCTCCTCCGGGCGCCATCCAAACAATTGTTCAGAGCCAGGTGAAAGATATGTGATGCACCCGTCTCTATCCACTATGTAAATGCTGTCCATCAACTGCTCTGCAATATTGCGGAATTTCGCCTCACTCTCCCGAAGTTCCGCTTCCGCCCGGCAGCGCTCTTCAACCTGCCTCTCCAATTCATGAATCTGCCGCCGCGTCACGCGCCAGCTCAATACCGAAACAATCACCACGATGGCGATGGAAAAACTAACAATAGCAATGCTGAAACGCCAAACCAGTTTCGTTTGATCCTGCTTCAGCGCCTCTGCCCGCTGTTTCATGGCGTTATCAATATGATCCGCATATGCCCCGGCTCCCACCACCCAGTGCCATTCCGGCAAATACTTGATAAACGCTACTTTCCGGTACCCCTCCGGAGAACTTTTTCCGTCCACTATCTTGGGCCAGTAATAACTGACTATGCCTTCCCCCTGGCTCAACGCAATACGGTTGAATTCCGCAAACAAATCTATGGGCTTCACATAGCCCACCCGCGGATCTGTTTTCGGCACAATATCCCCCTCATAATAAATCTGCGTAATGCGATCCAGGTCGATTAGCCCCGCATTATCCCGGCCCCGCAATGCATCCGCCGGGTGCACCAGCATAAACGCACTCTCCACATGTTCCGGATCCAGCCGGTGTATCCAAAGATAATTTTTCTCACCAAAACGGATGCCAGAAACCGCCTGCATCGCGGATTCCTGCGCTGATGCCGTATCCGGGCTGTGTTCCGCGATATGCCGAATCATATAACACGCCGTTTCAACCCGCCCCCGAACCTCCGCAATGATTTCGTTCTCCTGATCCTGACGCAACGTGGCCATCCGAACATCCCCCTCCCGGTTCACCAGCACCAACAGATACCACGCAAGCAGTGAATTCCCCACTATTAAGGTTAATACAATCCCCACTGACGATTTAATCAGTCGATTCATTTACCTGAACCTTAGTTAATTAATACGTTCTTCCTCCTCCCAAAAACCAACTGCCTCCTTACTTTATCGTACCACCTCCCATCTTTCAAGAATTTATGGTTTCCGCTCGCGGAAAACTCCACATTTTTGTACAATTAGTATACATGAAATAAAAACCAAGTGCTATATCCCCATTCGCCTTTTTTAGAACCCTTCCCAAGGACAATCAATCCCCTATCCGCGAGAAACGGCTTCCGCCCTTCAACCACCTTTCCATCGCACGTTTTTCCCCGGCGACGGGTTTAACCTCATGATCCGGCTTGTTCAGAGTCTCAGGGTTCCCCAAGCTCCAAAACAGCGGATCCTTCGGATTAAACCGGTTAAACACGTATATGCCATTTACCCCTGCGTGCCATGCCAGAGCGGCCTGTTCATGCCACAAGGACGCATCATCCGCCCCCTCTTTGTCCGCACGAATCCTGGACCCGCTCAGCCCAGCATAAACCGGCACATCGTATTTCTTCCCCAACGCCACAAGATGTTCCCACGGCTCAAACTGAAAATAGCCCCCGCCCGTTACAATATCCACCAAGTCTTCCTGAAGCCAGCGTTCCACATCGAGGCCAACCCCTTTTGCGAAACCCAGCGAATCCGGCACGCGCACCGCAATCAGCACCGGGCGGGTTCTCTGTTCGGCTATCTCCACCGTCATCGCCCGCACGCGCCGTAGCAATTCCGTCATCAGGTTACAGTCCTCCTGCGTTACGGGTTTGCCGGTCATTTGCGGCTTGAAATAGACGGGGTGCCGGTAAAAGTCCAATTCAAGGCCATCGACATCATATCGAGAGGCTACATCCTTCAATATTCGGAAGACCTTGTCCCGCACTTCCGGCAATCCATAATTCACCGCGGACCACCGCCCGCCCCCATGCTTGTACTTGCTCGCTCGCGTACCCATCAGATACTCGGGATGAGCCTGTTTCCATTGGCACAATAGCGAATCATCGCCCGAGTCATGGGTATCATTCATCCGCATCGACCAAAAGACTTCCATCCCATGCGCATGTCCAAAATTCGTGACCAAGGTTAAAGAATCGGTTCCCTGCTGCGTGAGCTCCCAGGCCCAATCTAACTGTCTCTTGTCCCCATGACCCCGCAATTCGGTCTCTTCGCTCTTATGGGTGTAGAAATTAAACACCCCCGAACAATAGAAAATAGCATCCACTTGCGACCCGGCCAGGGGCGAGGTGCGGCGCGCCAAAAACGCCTCCGGTGTCTTTTGTTCCCCCCCCTTCACACCCCGCGCATCATTGCCGTCATTATTCATAATAATACGCCGCGTGCGATGCGCCGCATGTTTTCTGGCCGCTTTCATTTCCCCCGTTTCCTTGACGGCGGAAACCGCAGCTTCTTGCCCCGCGGCGGACCTGTGAATCAGCCCAATCCCGCCTGCCAGTCCCGCAAGAATAAGAACACACATCCCGCGCCGAACGAAAAGAACCATGCCTCTTCCTTCCCGTTGCTTTATGCGCCCCGGTTTCACATTCGATGCAAAAACTCCCCCCATACAAGGTTACTTGGCGGGAACTAATGTAATTACCACCGCCCGGCGGTTAAGTTCCCGGTGATCAACGCCCGCCGCAGGCTGGGTCTCCCCAAGGGAAACCGTGCTGACCCGGCTCGAATTCACCCCATGCTCTACAAGGTACTGGGCTACCGCATCCGCCCTCCGCTGCCCCAAGGTCATATTGTAAGCGTCGGAAGCAAGATCACAGGTGTGGCCCTCAATAATCGCAACCAGTTCCGCACGGCTGTTCATCAGCGCTACAATCGCTTCGCACTCCACTATGCCCTGCGGACGGAGAACCGCCTTGTCCAAGTCAAAATAAATCTTATCAAATACCGCCGCCGGGCAATTCGCACAATCATCGCAAATGTACTTGCACTTCTCGCATTTGCAGCCTGTCTTGCAACACACTTTGTCCTTGTTACAGTAGGTGCAATCACCAGGACACTTGGCCCGAAGCGCCGCCAAATCCACCGGCGCAAACGGCAGATAATTGCCAAACGAAACCGACCGGTTTTGCCACCCCACATCCTGGGCCCCGGCCGCCACGGCCGAATCCGCCCCATACCCGGCTGAACCCATGCCAATCATCAGGGCAATCATTAACCCAACCATCATCCTGTGCATAGTATCTCCTTTCCTCACAAACAAAACCCCAACCATACGTTTTTTCTTTCCATAGTATATCTTATTTCCACAAAAATGTATCCTTTTATTTCAGGCAATTGCCCCAGCCCCTTTTTCCCAAAAATGCGGCCTAATCAAACTTGTTGACGATTAGACACGCTTGCGGTATGCTTAGGATACATAAAAAGTTAACCGGTAAGGGGAAAGGAATAGGACCATGCCCAAAACGAACCTGCTGATAAGCATAGGGCTGATGATTGCCATGATTGGGGCAACAGCGGCCGCTGAACAGAATCTGTGCATTTCGTATTATCTGACAGGAACCGCCTCCGACTCTTCTGGAAATTTCAAGGAAGCCGCCATACTCCTTCAGAAGGCCGCCGATGAAGCGTGCAAAAATGTCCGCAAAGCCGAGGCCCTCGACGGTCTGGGCCAGGCCGCCATTGCCTTGGGAGAATTTGACAAGGCCGATCAGTGCCTTAGGGATGCCTATAAACTGAAAAAGAAAAGCCTGGGCAAACGGCATCGTGAAATGGCCACCACGATAAACAACCTTGCTGATTTGAACTTTTTACAAAAGAAAACCGAGGCGGAATGCCTCTATCGGCGGGCGTTAGAGATTAATCGCCACGATGAAACCAACCTGGAAGTGTGCCGCAGTCTGAACGGGATTGCGCTCATCAAAAGTGCGGCCGACGCACCCGTCGAAGCGGAAAATCTGCTCCTGCGCGCCGTGCAGCTCCACGAAAAAGCTCAGCGCCGGCACCACCCCTATCTCGCCACAAACCTGACCAACCTGGGAATCCTGTATACCGCCCAAAACCGGTACCCAGAAGCTGAACAGGCCCTTGAACGCGCAAGAGTCATCCAAGACCAGGCCCTGGGCGAATGCCATCCCGATGTAGCCGTCCGGCTCAGTGCCATGGCAGCGCTCTGCGCGGCCACTAATCGAACCGCGGAGGCCATCTGCCTGGCGGAACGCGCCGAGGAAATCCGGGCAAAACAACGCGCGGTGGGAAACCTTTATTAGACTGGATTTCTCCCCCAGACAAGCACTCACGATATCCAAACAAGCGAAGCGAACGCTATGCTGAATTTACTCGTATCCTTTGCGCCCTTTTTCGTTAAGGAGGTGCATAATTCATTGTAGGGAGTGCGCTTTGTCACCCTGGGTATACAATACTCCCAAATACTCCTTCTCTGAAATAAACTGCCATATGCAAAAAATGCATGAAACTGCTTCCATCTTTTCAAAATTGTTCTATTCCAGCACATATTAGCCTATTGCCAAAAATTTCTCTTGACAAATAGCATCCACAGGTGTATACAGAAAACTGTGCGTTGAATGTGTGCTAGTTTTATAAATGTACCCATAGCACGGATGATAAGTCGCTCGATCCGGATGCGCCATGGGCCGATCTGGGTGTGAAAGGGGTTCATCTGGTGGCCTTGAAGGAATTATTGTCAACCGATGATGTCCGGGGAATGATGCGCCAATTGGAAGCCTTTCCCGAGACGGAGGATGCCGGACCCGGACGCGATGAATACACCGGGTACGGACGGTTGAACGCCGCCGCCGCGCTCGAATTGGCCAATG
>Ga0116156_10000093_pt1 | contig 92863 bp, 64 predicted proteins | sample AD_UKC045_MetaG_FD_89891 | JGI IMG/M metagenome (GOLD analysis project Ga0116156, IMG submission 89891) | Active sludge microbial communities of municipal wastewater-treating anaerobic digesters from USA - AD_UKC045_MetaG | ecosystem: Engineered > Bioreactor > Anaerobic > Digestate | place: USA...
CCCCCTTAAATTTGGAGTGCGGCAGCAAGCTGCCGTTTGTGCTGACGATACCCATTCCAAAAGCGGCAGCAAGCTGCCGTTTGTGCTGACGATACCCATTCCAAAAGCGGCAGCAAGCTGCCGTTTGTGCTGACGATACCCATTCCAAAAGCGGCAGCAAGCTGCCGCACTCCAAATTCGTCCGGCGATGTTTCGTATTTTGTGGTAAAAAGGTCATCAACTGCGCAAGGGGCGAAATAGACGAAGGAAACCAACGCAGAGCCATCAATTTCTTATTTTTGAAGTTATGGGGCGGGTTGGGCGTAGACTTCGACTTCGATAGCGTGGTTCAAGGTATTGGAGGTGTTTCCGTTGGTGTAAAGACGCAGGTAACGGGCTTTTGTGCCGTTGCCTTCGATTAGTTTGCCTTCGTTGGTTTCGATGTATTCCTTATTTTTGCCGACGCCGAGACCGGCGGAATTGTCGTGGTCATTGTTGAAGAGTGTTTTGACGTTGGTGATGAAGTCGGGGTCGTCGGAGGTTTTCACGACGACGTCGTAATAGACGCGGGCTTCCATGTGGTAATGCCAGAGGAGGATGGCGTGGATGAGTTGGGGTGCGCCGAGGTCGATTTGGACGTATTGGACGCCAGAATCGATTTCGATGAAGCTGCCGTCGGAGCCGCGCTTGTCGCCGTCGGTGAGTTGTTTGAGCGTGCCTATCTTTGGGGAGGCGGCGCTGCTGGAGACGGGTTTGCCCAAGGCAATGTTTTTAATGCCTTTGGGGGCAAGGAAGGGTTTCCGGTTTTTCCCGGTGACGGGTTCGAGATTGGGGGTAACGATATCTTTGGGGGTTCCGACGAAGAGCGGCGGGGGCAGTTCGAGGGGGAGGGGTTCCCAACCGGGTTGCGCGGAGCCGGCATTGAGGTATTCTGATTCCTGTGCGTGGAGAAAAGCAGGAAGAGCGATCAAGAGTAAGCACCCGGACAGCACAAAAAGGTGAAGATATTTCATTCTCAGGGTTCCTTTTAGTTCGTAAGCACAACCGTCATTATTGGCTAGAAGCGCCCGGAGATCAATTTAGCGATGAGTTGGTGTGCATCCTGTTCCGCGGAGCGGTGTACGATCAGGGCGAGTTCACAGGGTCCGGCATGGTCACGGGTTTCATGGGCGCTGGCATTGGCGCAGGTTACGTCCACGAAATACGGGCCATGTTCGCCGGGGATGAATCCTTTGGCGCGGTACAGGGAAGGGAGTTGGACGAGAGCCTGGAGGAGCTTTTCTGCATCGATGGTGTGTTTCACCGGAATGGCGAAGGAGGCGTAATTGGGGTCGCGGCACAGGGCGTATTCTCCGGAGAGGTGGCGTGGGGGCTGGATGGCGAAGGGGTCAATAGGTGTTTTGCAGAATTGTGTGCGGAGAATGGGGATGCCTGGTTTGATGGCGCGAATTTCGTGTTCGGAGTGTTCAATTTCTTTTTCACTGAACAGGTCGGTTTTGTTCAGGAGGACGATATCGCTGCTTTCGATTTGGGCCCGGATGTTGGGGAGGGTTTGGAGGAGAATGGGCAAGGTTCCGGGGTCGGCGAGGCCGATGATGGAGACGAGTGCGTAGGTGGCGTCCAATTTGCTTTCTTGGAGCATTTGTTCGACGACTTTTGGGTTGGCCATGCCGCTGGCCTCGATGACCACGCCCTCCATGTCAGGGAATTGGGGGGGGAGGGTGGAGAGGATACGGATGAATTCGCTGACGAGGCATGTGCAGAAGATGCTTCCGCCGGGAATGCAGAGGACGTCTTTTGCAGAGGTTTGGAGTGTCTGGGCGTCGATATCGGCGGGGGAGAATTCGTTGACGAGGAAGACAAGGTTGCGTCCCGGATGTTGTTCGGCGATGTGGCGGAGGAGGGTGGTTTTACCGCTGCCAAGGAATCCTGTGACGAGACAGAGGGGGATCATACCTTGCCGAGTTCTTTCGCGCGTTCGAGAATGGCGTTAACGAAGGTTTCGGTGTCGGGGATTTGTGAGATGAACGTGACTTTGCCGTCAATGCAGACCGTGGGGATGTTTTTTACGCCCATGCGGGTCATGTAGCCGATGCCTTCGCGGCTTTTGATTTTGTGTTCCCGGACTTCAATGGGGATGTTTATTCTTGCGGCGGCTTTAATGGCGGCGTCGAGCATGTAGAGGCAGGGGGCGCAGCCGGAGGAGTCGAGTGTTATGACGTCGAGGATGACGGCTTTTTCTTCACGGAAATTGGGGATTTTGATGTCGTCGAAGGGGCCCATATCGGTGACGGTGACGGTCATCCGGGCGACTTGCCGCTGATAGTCGTCGTGAACCATATGGGTGACGGCCTGAAGGTTGGCTTCGGGGGTTCCATAGGGCAGATCGCATCCTGGTGCGAGGATGAATCCCCGGTTTCCGCCGGTATCGATGCAACGGATGGCGTCGAGCATGGCGTCGGCGGGTTTGCCGAGGAGGAGGACGGTGGTGAGCTTAAGGTTTCCGCCGGCGGATTTTCCGTTTTTTCGCGCGAGCGTGCAGAGCAGTTCGAGGGGGATGTTTTCGTCCACGGAGATATTATCACAGGCGGTGTGGCACATGACTTCGAGGTTGCGGGTGGCATCGCCGCAGACGAAGAGGGAGGAAAGGCCGCCGTTGAGTTTGATGAACGAAAACAGGTCATTTAGATAGGGGGTGACGAATTCGTTGAAATGGTCGGCGGAAATCTGGCTGGTCATGGGATCGACCACGGCAATGACCTGGCATCCGTTTTGGAGGTAGAAGCGGGCGGTTTGTTTGGCGATTTCGGTGGCAAAGGCCATGATCTCCCTGGTTTTTTCAGGATGGGTGAGGAGATCGAGGAACAACTCACTGCCGCGCAAATGGGAGATGAGGGTGAAGGGCCCGGTGAGCAAGCCGTAGAGGACGATATCGTTTCCGAGGGCGGCCTGGAGGTGTTGCGCGGCTTCGCGGACCACCGGGAAACGGCCTTGATTGGTGGAGAAAGGGGGTAACTCCTGGATTTTTCCCTCGCCCATGAGCGGGTGTGACACTACGGAAGGGGGAACTTCGTCGGCCCAGACCAATTTACATCCGAGGATCTCGGCTTCCATTTGCAGGTCGAAGACGATAGGCAGGCCGTCCGGCCGGTAGAGTTCATAGGCTTTCTTAAGTCCTTTGAATATCAAGTCGCTGGAGAGCAGGTATTCCGATGCGGACACGCCGAGAAGTTTTCCGCCGTGGACGCCGACAAAGGGCACCCAGGCCGGGCGCTGGGTGTGCCCTCCTTGAATGGCGGAAAGCAAGAGTTCTTTTGAAGTCACTAGCCCATACCTCCTGTTTCATGAGGGGATGATAGCTGAAAAGAGAAAGATAATGCACGTGCTGCAAGGATGGAGGCGCTTGCCTGGGATATTTTCGCAGTATTCTTCGGGGTCTTTGTGGAAAATAACAGAAAAAACGCGCAGAAGGATACTTTTTTTATTGACATTCTTACCTACTGCCTATATGCTTATGGTGGTCAAGAGTTGTCTAGGGAAAAACAAATATGTGTTATCGGTGGCGGGTTGGGCAGCGGTAAAAGCCCAGGTAGCAAGAGGGTGGGGAGATCAAAGCGAATACGCGATTACATCAGAATTTTCCCGGGCATTTACCAATGAACAGGTGCAAAGTGAAAAGAATGCGTTGATAGACGGGAGAGTATCATGGGTGAGACGTTACAGCAGGATTTATCGGGCGTGAGTATCCCTGAGGATGAACATGATTCGCAGGGCCTTGATCAGTGTCTTGAGGTGGGGACAGTGGTGTTTATTGAGCTTAATCCGAAGAGCGGTTGTGCGATGCGGTATAAAACCGCGATCCGGGGGTGGGAACGGGATTCGTTTCTGCTGGTGGATAAACCGGGGATCAATGTGCGGAGGAGTCAAGCGTGTGCGGTGCGATTCATGCAGGATGGGGTGGTATGGGGATTCTATACGTTGATAAGCGATCCTTCCCCTGACCGCGAAGATCGGATGATACGTTTGGCATGGCCGAAGGAAGTCCAGCATGTTCATTTACGGCGACATGAGCGTATAAAGGTAACGATCCCGTGCGTTATTAAAATGGTGGACGGAAGCGTTTCAGAAGGCATGATTCAGGACATGAGTTATGGGGGGGGGTGCATTGTATCCGAAGTGCGGGCCTGGGAAGGAATGAAAATTTGGCTGAGTTTTACGTTGCCCGATGGGGTGCAGGTGGAGGCGCTTCCGATGCAGGTGAAGAACCGGCGTCCGGGGAACGGGGCGGAGAGCTTTTTGGGCTGTGCGTTTGTTGATGAGAAAGAGGCGGAGCGTTCGGGGATTGGGATGTTTGTCAACCGGATGATCACGATGGAGCGGGGCCAAGCGGCGGCCCATGCCCATGTGTTGTTGTTGTCGGGCGTGGAGGAGGAGTTGGGGATTCTTCAAGAGTCCGTGGGAAATCCGGCGATGGTGGTTCGAAGTGTGAATGGGGTGGTGGATCTTTTTCATCAGATCCGGGTGCATATTCCGCAGGCGGTGTTTATCAATGCGGTGCAGCGGGACATGTCCGCCTTCGACATATGCCGGATACTTCGGGGGACGGCGGGCCTTGAGGGGATCCAGATCGCGGTGTATGGGGGGGAATTGGGGCAAGTTCAGGAGAAGGCGGTTGCGGCGGGGGCTTCGCTCTATTTAGGGGAGTTGACGGATTCGTTGGCGATCCAGGCGATATTTTCCGGCAAATAAGTGATATGATTCCCGTGGGTGGACCGCCTGGGAAAGCGTTGATCCATCCGCTGGGATTTTGCAGATGCCGGTATACCGATTGACAAAACATATGCTTTTTCCGCCACCCCATCATGCAGAGGATGGTTTGTTGGCGGTGGGGGGTGATTTACATCCGAAACGGCTGTTGTTGGCGTATGGTCATGGCATTTTTCCGTGGTACAGCGAGGGGGAGCCGATCATGTGGTGGTCGCCGGATCCGCGGACGATTCTGATTCCGGAGGAGTTTCATGTTTCACGGAGTCTGAAGCGGGTGATTAAGGGGGGTGAATTCCGGGTTACGCTGGACACGGCGTTTGCGGCGGTGATTTCGGGGTGCGCCACGGCGCCGCGGAAACGGGAAAAGGGCACGTGGATCGTGCCGGAAATGGAGCAGGCGTATATTCGTTTGCATGCGCTTGGATTTGCGCATTCGGCGGAATGCTGGCGTGGGGAAGAACTGGCGGGCGGGTTGTATGGGGTATCGCTTGGGGCGTGTTTTTTTGGGGAATCGATGTTTTCACGGTGTGCGAATGCCTCGAAGGTGGCGCTGGCGTTTCTGGTGGAACAATTCAAGCGCTGGGATATATCGCTGATTGATTGTCAATTAACCACACCACACCTTATAGGTCTTGGTGCGCGGGAAGTATCGCGGGACGAATATTTGAATATGCTTCGGCAACGATTGCATGCGCCCACGCGGCAAGGCGCCTGGCGTTTGGAGTGCGATGGGGGCAATTCTGAATAGCCGGGTTCGGTGGGCGTCAGTGAGTTTTGTGATTGGGGCTTCGGCAGGCATAATAGGGGATAGTATAAGGAGCATGGTCTTATGCAGGTGGTGATACGGAACACGAAGAAAGAGGCGACGAATCTTGCGGCGGCGATTATTGCGCGGGAGCTGCGCGCGCGGCCGAATCTGGTGTTGGGCTTGGCGACGGGGCGGACGATGGAGGGATTGTATGCGCGGTTCGTGGAGATGCACGAGAAGGAATGGCTGGATTTTTCGCTGGCGGTGACGTTTAATTTGGATGAATATATTGGTTTGCCGCCGGAGCATAAAGGCTCGTACCGGTATTATATGAACAAGCATCTTTTCAACCATGTGAATATTGATATGCGGAACACGCATTTGCCCAATGGGATGGCGCGGGATATTGCGTCGGAGTGCCGTCATTATGAGGAGCAGATTCGGGATTATGGGGGCATAGACCTGCAATTGCTAAGCATCGGGGCGTCGGGCCATATAGGATTTAATGAGCCGTTGAGCGCGATGCGGTCGCGGACGCGCGAGAAGGCGTTGACGCCACAGACGATTCAGCAGAACAGCCCGTTGTTTGAAAGACCCGGGGAGATGCCGCGCCGGGCGATTACAATGGGCGTGGGCACGATATTGGAGGCGGAACGGTGCCTGATGCTGGTGACGGGGGAGACGAAGGCGGAGGTGTTGGCGAAGGCGGTGGAGGGTCCGGTGACCTCGATGATCAGCGCGACGGCGTTACAGCTTCATGAGCATTGCACGGTGATAGTGGATGAAGAGGCGGCGTCGAAACTGGAGAATCAAGAGTATTATCATTGGATATTTGAGAATGAGCCTGAATGGGAGGAGTTTCGGGCGAACATGTCCATGTAAACCGCTGTATATTGTTTTTGAGACCCCGTCACAGGGGGAGTATTCTGGAGAGCGTGGAAGGAACATACCATAGATGATAGCCGTGAGACCGCGAATGTATAGAAGTGTGCTTGCCGCCGCAATGGCGATTCTGACGGCGGGAGCGCTTTGGGCGCAACCGTCCACGGAGGGTGCGCCGGATCTTGCGTCGGTGGAGGCGCAGCGGAAGAGTATTGCGGAAGCGCAGGGCATGGAAGAATCGCTCCGGGCGCGGGTATTGGAGCAATACGATGAGGCGATCCGTCAGTTGCAGACGGCGCGGGATTGGCAATCGAAGGCGGGGTATTTTGAGCAGTCGCAGAAACGTGCGCCGGAGGAGTCCAAGGGGCTTGAGGACTATTTATCGAAACCGCCGGAGGTTCAGCCGGTTCAGATCCCGGAGAAGGCGGATCTTCCGCAATTGGAGCGATTGCTTTCTCAGGCGGAGGCGCAATACAAAAGCCTTCAAACGGAATTTGGCCAGTTAATCCGCGAACCGGGCCGCCGCACGGACCGCCGGAATGAGATCGCTTCCTTGCAGGCAGCGGCGCAGCAACATATCCAGGAAGGGCAAAACAAGCTAAATGCGGCGCCGGAGACCGCGGATGCGCCGGAACTCGCCAGCGCCCGCCGGGTGGCTTTGGAGGCTCGGATTGAGGCGGCGCGGCAGGAGGCTGCGGCGTATGAAAAGGAGGTATCCTGTTATGACGCCCGCGGATCGATGCTTTCATTATTACAAGAAGCCAGCAAGCGGCGGCTGGCTCAGGCCGAGAATGAGTACAAGGCCTATCGGGATGCCGTGGCGGAGCAACGGCGCAAGGAGGCGATGAAAGCGGCGGAGGATGCACGGCGGGTGCTGATGGAACTCACCAAGGACGATCCGTCGATTCAGAGCCGTGCGACGAAGCTGGCGGAAGATAATACGAAGCTGGCGGAACAGCGGATGGGGGAGGAAGGGCTTACGGAGAGGATAGAATCGGCCAATGCGACGCTTGAAAAAGAACGCGGCCGGATCAAGCAAATCGAGGAACAATATAACCGGGTTTTGGACCGTGTAAAAATGAGCGGGCTGGATAGTGCGGTGGGCGTGATGCTGCGCAAGCAGAAGGCGTTATTGCCCAGCATACGTGATTTGAAGCGTCAAATTAGGGATCGCAAGGCGGAAATTTCGCAGATTCAGCAGGTGCAGAGTGACAAGCGGGAGCAGCGGTTGGGGTTGGCGGATGTGGAGAGCGAATTGTACAAGGCGGTTACGGCGCTGGGGCCGCGATCGCCGGAAAGTGTAAGCAAGGATATTCAGAAACGTCTTTCGGGATTGATCAAGGATCAGCGTGAACTCATCGATTCGATCCAGCGGGATTGTGAGGCGTATTTGAATATTGCGTTTGAAATCAATGCGTGCCAGGAACGGCTTATCACGCAAACCCGGCAGTTTACTGATTATATAAATGAAAATATTCTGTGGATTGGCGCGACTTCGCCTCTGGGCGTGAACACGCTGGTGGAAACGAAGGACGCAGTGCTTTGGCTGGTGTCGCCGAGTGCATGGATTCAATTGCCCGAATTGCTCAAAGACGATTTTCTGGATGATATGGAGTTGATTGTGCCGGCGCTGGCGGTGCTGTTGGCGTGGCTGGTGATGTCACGAAGGGTCCGGGCGCGTATTGTGGCGCTGGGGGTGGAAGCGAAGAAAAAGCGGCAAACGCGGTTTGTGCAGACCCTGGAAACGGTAGGTTTGACGGTGATGGCTGCGGGGTTTTGGCCCGCAGTGCTTGGATTTGCCGCGTGGCGTCTGGGTTCGGCAGGGGAGACGGTAGACCAAATTCGTTGTGTAAGCGCCGGGTTGCTCTCGGTGGCGTTGATAGCCCTTTGCTTTCAAGTGCTGCGCACGGTGTTATTGCCGGGTGGTTTGGCCGAGGCGCATTTCGGATGGCCGGAAAAGCGGGTGGCGGCGGGACGGCGCGAATTGATGCTGTTGTCCTTTGTCCTATTGCCCTTGACCTTTGTGGTGGTGACCTTTGAAAGTCAGGCCAGTGAATATTGGAAAGACGCAGCGGGCCGGATTGGGTTTACACTGTCCATGTTGGCGCTGGCGGCCGGGTTGTATCGGCTGTTTTCGATTATGCGAATGGGATTTCAGGAAGTTCGGCGCGGTGCGTGGCTCTCGGAGCGGTCTTGGTTGCTGTGGGTGATGCATCTTACACTGACGGGGGTGCCGGCAGTATTAGCGGTGTTGGCGCTGGGCGGCTATTACTTTACCGCGCTTCATCTATCCTCCCGTTTTTTCTGGACGCTTGTTTTTGTGTTGCTGGTGTTGCTGGCGGTGGGATTGATTCGGCGGTGGCTGTTGCTGGCGCGGCGCGCGTTAGCGATTGATCAGGCACAGCGCCGCCGCGAAGCGATGAAAGGGGAGAGCGAGGAACCGCTTGATGAACAATTGGATATTGTTCGTCTTGACACGCAAACGCAGACGTTATTGCGATATGCGACGGCCCTGGTTATTCTGGTTGGCATTTGGGGGATTTGGGTGGATGTGATCCCTGCGTTGTCGGTTTTTGACAAGATTCGTCTATGGGAAATTACGGTATCCGCGGAAGAGCAGGTTCAGGGCGCGGAGGATCAGAAAGAAGTTATTGTCAAGCAGCGCCTGGAGTGGGTTACGCTGTCGGATGCGGGGGTGGCGGCGTTAATTGCGATGATAACGTATTTGAGCATGCGGCATTTGCCGGCGTTATTGGAGATGATTTTATTGCAGCGGCTGAGAATGGGGGCGGGGGAGCGGTATGCGACGCTGGCTGTGATCCGGTATATTGTGGTTACGCTGGGCGTGGTACTGACGTGTTGGATGCTGGGGGTAAGCTGGGGGAGCGTGCAATGGCTGGTGGCGGCGCTGACCGTTGGCTTGGGGTTCGGGCTTCAGGAGATTTTTGCGAATTTTATTTCCGGGCTTATTTTGTTGTTTGAACGGCCCATCCGCGTGGGCGACACGGTGACCATGGGCACGATGACGGGGAAAGTGACGCAGATCCGGACACGGTCCACGGTAATTTCGGACCCGGATCGCAAGGAACTCATCGTCCCGAACAAGGAGTTCATCACGGGGCGGATTATTAACTGGACACTCACGGATTCCGTTACGCGGGTGAGCGTGATGGTGAATCTTGCCTATGGTTCTGACGTGGAACACGCCGTGGCCATCATGGCTCAAACCTTGAAAGATCATCCGGAAGTGCTGAAACAACCTGTGCCTGAAGTGGTGTGTGTGGGATTTGGCGAAGCGTTTATGAAGTTTGAAGCGCGCGGCTTCTGCGAGGATGTCGATACGGCTTTGCGCGTCAACCATGAACTGCATGTGGCCTTGGAAAAAGCCCTGCGCGTCTCGGGCATTGCAGGGTTCCCGCAATGGGCCGCGCCCTTTCGTCCGGAGGGGAAATAATGATTCAACAGGTCAGGGCTGTTTTTGAACATGGCCGATTTGTGCCAGTGGCCCCCCTATACGGGATTCCAGAACATTCTGTAGTAAGAATTACGATAGAATTCTGTGATATAACATCCAAAGATCAAAAATTGGCGCTGTTGCGAGAAATTCCGGTAGACCCCGATTTTGCTGAGGCCATAGAAATGGGGCGGAAGCAACCATGGGTTGTATAATGCTGAGGTATAGTAAAGAACGGCGTGATTAAGTATTTTGCCTGTTAGTAATGGAACAACATAAGGAATAGGAGCAATGCGAATCATGATGGCGATGTTAACTGTACCGACGTTGGCGGCGGCATTGAGCGCCGGGGCTGCAACGAATCCCGTGACGTTTGGCGATGATGTGGCGTTTTTGAAGCAGTATACGGAGGTGGTGACGCTTTCGGATGCGCAGAACGAGGCGCAGGTGGCGGTTGTGCCGGCGTATCAGGGCCGTGTGATGACGAGTTCGGCGGCGGGGGCGGACGGCATCAGTTTTGGATGGATCAACCGGGAATTGATTTCGTCGAAGAAGACGGTGCCGCATATTAACGTGTTTGGCGGTGAGGATCGGTTCTGGATGGGTCCGGAAGGGGGCCAGTTTGCGATTTTCTTCTCGAAGGGCGATGCATTTGATCTGGAGCACTGGCAAACCCCGGCGGTGATTGACACGGATGCGTATGAACTTGTCTCGAAGACGGCGGACAGCGCAGTGTTTACAAAGACCGCTCAGGTCACCAATTGGACGGGAACCAAGTTTGACGTTCAGATAGATCGCGCCGTGAAACTGTTGAATGCGGAAAAGGCGTCTGCTCTGCTGAAGGTAACAGTACCAAAATCGGTAAAGATGGTGGGGATAGAAACAGATAACAAGATCACGAATGTGGGCGGGCAGGCGTGGACGAAGGAGACGGGGCTGTTGTCCGTTTGGATTCTTGGCATGTTTAATCCATCGCCGGAAACGACCATCGTGATCCCGTTTGTGGCGGGGGATGAAGCGCAGTTGGGACCGAAGGTGAATGACGCCTATTTCGGGAAAGTTCCGGCGGACCGGCTGGTGGTGAAGGATGACGTGCTTTTCTTTAGCGGGGACGGCAAATACCGCAGCAAGATTGGTCTTTCGCCGCTTCGCGCAAAGACGTTCGCGGGCAGCTATGACGAGGGCAACAAGGTGCTCACGCTGGTCCAGTATACGAAACCCAAAGGCGCAACGGATTACGTGAATTCGATGTGGGAAATGCAGAAGGAGCCGTTCGCGGGCGATGTGGTGAATTCGTATAATGACGGGCCGCCGGAACCCGGCAAGAAGCCGTTGGGGCCGTTCTACGAACTGGAGACTTCTTCTCCTGCGGCGGCGCTTGCGCCGAAGGCGTCGCTGTCGCATGTGCACCGGACGTTCCATTTCCAGGGCGCAGAGAATGATCTTGATGCACTCGCGCAGGCCACGCTTGGCGTGAGTCTTGCGGATATCAAGGCCGCGTTTAAATAATTATCTTTTTTTCAACATTGGTGTATGATACCCAAGCCGCAGGAAGTATTTGACGCGGCTTGGGTTTTTCTGTGGCTGTCGGCGTAAGAATAGGTGAATGCCATGATGAAAATGTGGGTGTTGTTTCTTTGTATGACGAGTCTTGCAGGTGCGGAGGGCGCCAACTCCATAGTGGTTTCCAATGGAACGGGGATGGAGGCTGTGTTTGAGCATACGGCGCAGGGCTGGCAATGGGTGGCGTTTCGTGATACGAAAGCGCGCCGTGAATGGCCGATCGCGGGGGCGCGATTCAGTGTTCAGATTCAGGAAGGCACAAGGACCAATCTCGGCGATACAGGGTTTGCGAAGATCAAGCAAAAAAAGCTTGACGGGCGGCCTTGTGTTGTGATGGAAACGGAGTTGCCGCAGCCGCCTGTTGCCGTACGGCAGATCTTTTCCTTCTGCGGCGATGATCGCACCTTGCGCATTCAGACTTCGCTGAAGGCCTTGGGTGATCCATTGACGATTCAGCGCACAGGTTTGCTGGAGTTGAAGGTGGCTGGAGAGCTATTCCGAACCACTTCGCAAGAGTTGGTGTCATCGCCTATTTTCAGTGATCGGCTTTTCGCAGGCGTGGAGCATCCCTCGGCGTGGTGCCAGGCGGACCAGGATACGTTTCATTTGGCGCAACACGCCTATACCAAGGTGACGAAGAAATGGGTGAACTTGCCTTCGGTGGTATTGGGGGCGGCGAGTGAAGCGGACGTGGCGGCGGCGGGGAGCGATGCGCTTCGGCGCTCGTTTATCCGGTATTTGGATACGGTGCGGGTGAAGCCCAAGGACATGCATGTGCATTACAATGATTGGTGGACCGCGCCGGTGCCGTCTTCGGAGCAGTTTGTGCTCAGCAATATTGCGGAGTTGAAAAAGGGGTTGTATGACCCCACCGGTTTTTTCTTTGATTCGTATGCACTGGATGCGGGCTGGTCGAATCCCAAGAGTGCGTGGGAGATGAATAACAAGCAGTTTCCGGAAGGGTTTAAGCCTTTGCGGAAAGCCCTTGAGGGTATTGGAAGTCATGTAGGGTTGTGGATCTCGCCCAGCAGCCTGTATCCCTTTGCATTGGACAACAAGTGGCTGAATTCCGCGGGATATGAGGTCATGCCGCATCCGACGTTAGGTTTTACGGCCTGTCTTGCGAAAGGGGGGAAATATCAGACGGCGTTTAAAAAGGCGGTGCTGAAACATGCGAAGGATGGTCATCTCGCGCACATGAAATTCGACGGGTTCGTTCCGCAGTGCGATGTGGCGGCGCATGGTCATCCGGTGGGCCAGGAATCGTGGCTGCCTATTGCGGAAGGGCTGATGGAGGTGTTCGATGCCTTGCGGGAGAAACATCCGGACATTGCGATGGAGCCCACCTGTTTTTGGTATAACCCGAGCCCGTGGTGGCTGATGCATGTGCCGTTCATCATCGGCCCGTTCGGCGACGATTGCCCGCGTGGGCGGTGTCCGTGCCCGGAATGGATTGAATCGCTGACGACGGCGCGGGACATTGAAAACTTAAAAGGCCGGAATGCATTTTTGATGCCGAGCGCGGCGCTGCAATGCTTCGATATTATCGTGCAGTGTCCGGGGGCTTTTCAGAACCACGCGGTGATGGCTATCGGACGCGGCCGCTGGTTTATTTCGACATATATCAATCCGAGGTTTATGGACGCGGCGGAGTGGCGGTTTTTCGCGGAGTTGATGCGTTGGGCGCGCGCGAACCGCGAATTTCTTCAGGAGCCGCTGCCAATCGGCGGCGATCCGGAGAAGCGGCAGGCGTATGGATATGCGTACCAGAGCCCGGAGCGGGAAGTATATTGTTTGCGCAATCCGTGGATAGAGGAAACGTCTATTGCCTTGCCGGCAATACCCGGATCGATTCCATTGTCCACTGCGCGGGAAGTGCGCATGCTGTATCCGCGCAAGGCACTGCTGCAAAACCTGGAACCGGGCGAAATTGGGAAAGCGATTGCTCTCGGGCCTTTTGAAACAGCCATGATCGAAGTATTGCCCAGGACTGGCCAGGCTGCCCCAGTTACACCGCAACCCGATAGACCAGTGGTGACTTGGAAAATAGAACGATCTGCCGCGGAACAAGTGGACTCAACAGAAGAGCAGAGTGCCTTCTGGGAAGGTGTTATAAACGTTGAGAGTTCATCGCCGGTAGAAATGTGTCTGTTGAACGAGGGGCATCCAGGCGTGTCCGCCAGTCAGGCAATACTTCAAATCGACGGTAATGAGACACCACTTTCCATATCACGCACGGAGGGAGCGTTTAGCGCCACCGGGGCGCCGCAGAAGGAATTTTGGTCTTGGTTCACAGCCGCGCTGCCGAACGGCAAGCATCATTTTATGATAAAAGCCGGACATGCGCCCAAGGATTCCACATTCAGTGTGTTTGTCCGCGGCGAAACTAAGGTAAGTAAACAAGAGAACTTGTTCAATGAAGATTATCCGTTCCCGGTGTATTCGGCAGATAGAATTCCATGGTCCTATACGATTTTTTCAGGGAGCGGAACAAAGTAAGGTGGATGTTCCACGGGAGGGCGAAGCTCCTGCTGAGCCGTAAAACAAAATTGATCTATTGTGAATATTACGGCGTGTGGATATTTTGTCATACGGCAGCAGGAGAAACTGTCTGAGAATTCGTAATCATCCGTTTTAAGGAATGGGGAAACGATTCACCATGCATAGTGGCAAAAAACGATTCATCCCCGCAGGGGATGGACAACTCAGCCCAGGATAAGCGAAGCGCCATCCTGGGTGTGTAGGATTTCCCTATGGAGCATACTCTGAAAGAGTTATATATAATATTTTAACCACTGGCGCCCAGCTCCAATGAAAACTTCCGTTGCCAATAAATTTTGCTGATTGATCAAGACACGATGGCCCACTCTATGCCTGAACACTGTATAAAACTCTTACAGAGTGGTATTGTTTGGGGTGACATTGCATACCCAGGATGGCGCTTCGCTTATCCTGGGCTGAGTTGTTGAATTCCTTCGGAATTTTGAGAGCGGTGATTATGCAGAGTGGTATTACATACTCAGGGTGGTGAAGCGCTTACCCCTGTTTATTTGCGTCTTGTGGAAAACCATGGGAATAATCCATTCTAAAATGTTGCATATGACCCATAAAATGTCTGGGCTGAGTTGTTAAATCCCTTCGGGATATCTTCGCCTTTCTATGCGGTGTAAAATAATTCTCAGACAGCCTCTGGAGCCCTCCTGTGGCGGATAAACCTCGCCCTCCCACGCAAGGTGCGCGTTTTTTTAGCAGCAAATTGTATTCACATGTTGCATTGGCAATCCTGCTAGATTCTGCGCTCGCGAAGATACGTTGGAAAGAGGGATAGTGAAAGATCCAGGTTAAGGAATGATACAATATTGAAGAACAAGGTCCCAGTCTATGAAACAGTATGAATTCACGATAATTTATGAACGGGATGAGGAGGGCCGTGTACTGGCCCTGTGCCCGGCGCTTCAAGGGTGTTATGCGGAGGGGAAAACTGAAGAAGAAGCCAAAGAAAATATTCTGGAAGCGATTCGAGCTAATATTGAATCCAGGCTGGCGCATGGTGATCCCATTTATGAGGAAATTGGAACGGTAAAAGTGGCGATAATGGCATGAGAAGGAAATTGTCACATAAAATTTTCAATCTTGATATGTGTAGATTATGACTACTGAACATCGATTATACACACGCGAACCCTTTAATCGGGAGCATTGCACCCAATGCGGGGAGTGCTTCTCGCAGTGTCCGGTGCTCCGTTTTCCGGAGGAGAGGGCAAAGCAGGCGATACAGAGTCTTTCGGAATGTTTTTTTGAAGAAGGGGTTGCGTCGAAGGATGCGCGGCAGGTATTGTCGCGGTGTACGAGTTGTTTTTCATGCAATGTACGGTGCCCGGAAGATTGCCGGCCGGCGAATCTGATTCTTGATCTGTGGTACCGGCAGTATAAGAAAGAAGGGCTTCCGGAACGGGCGCGGTATTTTCTTCCGCACAGCGTGCCCAATTTCCGGACGTATGTTCTGGAGCGGCTCCCGGCGGATGAACAGGCCGCGGTGGAATCCTGGAAGAATTTGGAGCCGTTGGAGGAGATGTTTTATCCCGGGTGCAATATTATTGCGTCGCCATACCTGACTTTTTCGCGGCTTTTCGACGGGATGCCGATCCGGGGCGCGCTGGAGTATTGCTGCGGTGAGATGTATTTCCGGATGGGGCTGTATGATCAGGTGGAGCAAACGGCGCGGAAGACCACGAACTATTTCCAGCGGCTTGGTGTGAAGCGGATCTATATGCTGTGCACCGCCGGGCTGAATCTTTTTACGCATGTTCTGCCACAGTTCGGCGCGGATTTCGAGGGGATTGTGTTTGTCCCATATTTAAAAGTTTTATATGAACGGCTGTCAGCAGGGAAATGGCCAATTGTAAAGCGGTTTGATGGACAGGTGGTCACCGTGCAGGATTCTTGTCACGGGAAGCTTTATGAACCGGATTTTTGCGAGTGGTCCCGGAAAATTTTAAGGTTGTTGGGATTTGAGATCCGTGAAGCGGAGTACAACCGGGAGTCGGCGGTCTGTTGCGGCATCGGATCCGGATTTTCGCATGCCGCGTCGTATGGCATGCCGGCCATGATCCGGGGACAGCGCCTCTGCAGGAAAAATGCGGCGGCGCCGGGCGCGAATTGCATTGCGGCGTATTGCGCGGGATGCCTGGAAATGATGTCCGCCGCCCGAGGGGTGTATTGGGATCGGACGCCGGTGTATCATGTGATTGAATTGATTCAGGAGGCTATTGGCGAGATGCCCCGGCGCCGCCAAGGCCGGGTTGCGTTTGATTTTGTGAAAGGGACCTTATTTAACCAGCGGCATAGCGGCCGCCGTTTCTTTGTGCCGCCATTGGAGTAGCTATGGCATCGAAATCCTTTGCGCTTTCCAGGGAATTTTTGCGGGAACGCTGTGATTATTGCGGTGTGTGCCTGAATTGTTGTCCCGTGATGGCATTGCCGCTGGATCAGGCGCGGAGGGAGATAAAGGCGTTGGCGGAAGGAGAACCGTCGTGTGTTTTAGCGGAATGTACGGGGTGCATGGCGTGCAACGGGTATTGCCCGACAGGCGCCAATCCCCACACATTGATCCTGTCCCGTTGGGGGGAGCGATGCCGGAAGGAAGGGATTCCGCAGCGCGCTTCACTTGTGCTTCCGTATCAAAAACCTAATTTATACACGCTGCTGATTGAGCGGTTGCCGGAAAGCGAGCGAGCGCTTGTGAATGAATGGCGGGAGAACTGGCTTCACCCGAAGGATGCATCCATGATGATCTTTGCGGGCTGCAATCTGCTATTGATGCCGGGGATGGCGGATTCCAAGATATTTTCGGGGGTTCCAATTTTTGGCGCGCCGGAATTGTGCTGTGGCGAACCGTTATACCGCATGGGGTATTGGGAAGCGGAGCAGGCAGTTGCCCGGCATATTCAAGAGGCTTTCCGGCGCATACCGGTGAAGACATTGATTTTTCCGTGCCTGGCGTGCCTGCACATATTTAAGCATGTATATAAAGATGTATTTGACGTGACCTTCGATTTCGAAATGATCTCGATGGAGGAGTGGATTCTAAACCGGATTGATCGTGGGGAAATCACCGTAACACCGCTGAACAAGCGTGCGGTGATTCATGATAATTGCTGGCCCAAGGCCTCGGGCGATGTTTATTTTGACCTTGTGCGGACGCTATTGGATCGGTTGGGGGTTACCGTGGTGGAACCGGAGCATACCCGGGAAGATGCATTGTGTTGCGGGATGTGCGCGCCTGCGGCTCAATTCCGATTACGGGATGCGCTGCGGACCGCGAAGGTGCGGCTGGAGGAATTTGAGGGGGCGGATGCGGACATGGTGATTGATTATTGCGGGGGGTGTGACTGGTTGTTTGCCGTGGCCCGCCGGTTGTTATTCGCGAAGAGCGCCAAGCCCATGTATCATTTGCTGGATGTGGTGCGGATGGCGGCGGGCGAGCCGCCGAGGCATGAAAGCCCGGCATTGGCCAAGGCGATTGTGAGAACGATTGGACCACGTCTTGCCGTAAGCTATATGACGCCGGGGCGATTTCATATCAGGCGCATTATGGATCAGCCGGTGCAGCCTCTTTGAAGCTATGCGCGGTCCAACGGCTGAACATCTTCTTCGAAATAATGATGCAACGATTTTGGGAGCGCGTGATAATCGAGGTGTGCAATATCCTTGGAAAAATCGTTGGAATTGGTGGTGTTCCAGAAGAGGACGGTTTTATCTTTCAAGTGACCCGCGCGCGCGTCGCCAATCAAGGCGGCAAAAGCTTTCCCGGTATAGGTGCCTTCCAATTTCAGGTTTTCTGTGTCGGCCGCCATGTGAACGGCCTGCATGGATTCGCGCGTGAATAGAGCATATTCCTCGCCAAAATAGTCGTGACGCAGGTTGTAGGTATCAAGGGAAAACGGAATGGTTGGGATGGCGGAGCAATGATTGCTGAGCAGCCGGTTGGCGCCTTGGAAGAAACGTTTTGCTTTTCTGAGTGAGACGAAACTCATGGGCGTTACACGAATAGCCATGATACGGGTTCGTAATCCGGCCAATGATACCCCCAGGGCTAATCCCACGGAGGTTCCCATGCTTCCGCAGGCCACATAGAGAACGTCCGGTTCGGGGAGTTCGCCGGCCTTTACTTGGCGGGCGAGTTCAAGTGCGGCGTTTACATGCCCCAGCACGCCAAGGGCGTTGGAACCGCCTGGGGGAATGATGCAGGGCATTCCCCGGCCCGTGGCCGCCAGGCGGGCAAGTTGGACCAGCGCGCCTGCAACCATGATAGGGATGTTTGGGTAGTGGTGAAATTCTGCACCCTGCAAATGTGTCAAGAGTAAATTCCGGCGAAGGTAATGGGCGTTGGCTTGTGGCATCAACATGCAAATAGTGTTGAGGCCGAGTTGTTTGGCATAGAGCGCGGTAGCGAGGGTGTGGGTGGAGCCTGCGGCACCGAAGGTCAGAATGGTCTTTTTACCGCGATGGACGGCTTTTCCCAGGGCGAATTCCAGAATGCGCGGTTTGTTGCCGCCATAGACCGGGCCGGTGTAGTCGTCCCGTTTCACATATAGCTTTTCCAGCCCCAATGCTTTTCCCAATGTGGGGAGGGATTGCACTGGTGTGGGCAATGTTGCCAGAGATACATGGGGAATATGTTCATATACGCCGGGATACTGTTCAAATAATGGGATCATAGATTCTGCTCAAACTCCACAAATTCGATATTTTTTCTTAACATTGTCCATAGTGGTGGCTGTTTGCTATGATAATACTCCTTCAATACGACGAAAATGCAAGGAGATAATTTCATGGCGAAGATTCTTGTGACAGGCGGGGCGGGATTTATCGGCTCGCATGTTGTGGATACATATGTAGCGGCGGGACATGAGGTGGTGGTGGTGGATAATCTTCATGCGGGGAAACGGGAGAATGTAAATCCCCGGGCCGTGTTTTGTCACATGGACATTCGCTTGAGTTCGCTGGAATCGGTGTTTGAGCAATTTCAGCCAGAGTATGTGAATCATCATGCGGCGCAGATCGACGTACGGCGGAGTTTGACGGAACCGGTATTCGATGCGGATGTGAATATTTTGGGGTCGATCAATTTGCTGGAGAACTGCATTAAATATAAGGTGACCAAATTTATTTTTGCATCGACCGGCGGGGCGATCTATGGCGATCCGAAGAATTTGCCGGCCTCGGAGGAATGTCCGCCCAATCCTAAATGCCATTACGCCACGAGCAAATTGGCGTTTGAATACTATCTTCAACTGTACAAAACCCTGTATGGCCTGCGGTATACCGTGCTGCGGTATCCGAATGTATTCGGGCCGCGTCAAAGCCCGGAGGGGGAGGCGGGGGTGTGTTCGATCCTCGCCGGCCTGATGCTGGCCGGGATACAGCCGACGCTCTATGGCTTCGGGAAAGCATTGCGGGATTATGTATATGTGGGCGACATCAGCCGGGCAAACAAGATTGCGTTGGAAAAAGGGGATGGTGAGATTCTTAATTTGGGTTCGGGCAAAGGGACGTCGGTCCGGGAACTGTTTGATATTATCCGTGAATTTTCCGGTTTTGAAGGGGAGCCGCAATTGAAGCCCTTGCGCCCTGGAGAAATAGAGAGGGTGTTTATAACGGGAGAGAAGGCCGCGCAGATCCTTGGCTGGCGGCCTGAAATACTCCTGCGTGAGGGATTGCGCAATACGGTCGCGTACATCCGGCAGCAGCAGTCGATCAATAACTGAGCGGGCGGGTATGAGGACCGTTGTGTCCGGGGAGCTATAACCGATGTCTCTGAAGATGGAACGAAGCACGGAGCGCCGGGGGTATCCTTTATGGGGTCCCCGCTGGGGGGTTGGAGGCTATTTCCTGGTTGTGTTTCCTGTATTTATCCTTTTGACGCTCTGTTTTGGGCTGGGCCGTTGTCTTTATCATGAGGTGCCTTTTTGGGAAACATTTGGTATTGTTCTTTTTTCTCTCACGATGGTGGTGCTGGGCATGGTTCCGATGGGGCTGCCCGTTCTTGTAGCCCTTGCCATGAAAGCCCGTGGGGGCCGGCACTACTATGCTTCGTTGATTCGCGTGCTTGCCTTCATGTTGCCTATTAATCTGATGTTGGCCTTTATACTGATATATGCCATTGCCTTCACTCCGCCGGACCTTGTGGCGTACCCGCTTTTGGGGCCGGCATCGCCCCTGCAGCTTTTATGGGTAAATGTATTGATTGCGCTATTCCTGGCGTGCCCGTTGGTGTATGAACCGGAGAAGCAGGAGCTTGGCCAGTGCCGTGGCGAAACGCTGCAAGCGCCGATATTGCCGCCGCTGGTGATTCAACGCACGATGGTGACGGCGGTGGTAATAGCGTTTATTGCAGGGGGTCTGGCCAACTGGGATTTTCATCATTTGCTTCCTCTGGGGGTGGACCGTCTGACCGCGGCGCAGCATGCACAGACGGTGGCGTTTACTACGGTGGTGTTTTCTCAGATTTTCTATGTGCTTAATTGCCGTTCGCTGACGGAGACCGTTTTCCGAACGGGCATTTTTGGCAACCGGTCCTTGATATTGGGCATTGTGGCGGCGCTTGTTTTTCAAGGCCTTCTGATATATGTCCCGTGCATGCAGCGGCTGTTTGGGTCCATGCCGTTGGGCGTATCCGATCTTCTCTGGACGGCCGCCGCGGCCTTTGTTATTTTTCCTGTGATTACCCTTGAAAAATGGCTTCGGGCGCGGCTGGTTCTGGCGGAAGTTTCAGAATATGATGATCGCCTGGGGGAACGTTCGTCGCTGTCCCATGATTTTTCCGCATTGCTGGAAAGGGCGAATGGAAATCCGATGACAATAGGGGCGATATTGGACACGCTGGCGATTCGGGGGCATGCGTTGTTGCTGGTGTTCTTCAGTTTCCCGCTGTGCTTGCCCGTTGGGATCCCGATTTTGACGACCTTGTTGGGGCCGTTGCTGGCGTTTGTTTCGTTTTTTCTCATTTTTGGGCGGCGTCCGTGGCTTCCCAAGCGATTGCGGAATCGCTCCATCCCCTATGAAAGCCTGGATCGGCTGGTGAACCGGTTGATGCCCCTGGCGCTGAAGGTGGAGAAGCATCTTCATTACCGTTTGTTGTTCCTGACGGAGGAAGGACCGATGATCCGGCTGCATGCGGTGTATATGTGTTTGCTTTCGCTGGTGGTGTCGATACCCCTTCCCATCCTGTTTTTAAATCTGGTGGCCGCGCTTCCGATTCTGTTGTTGAGCCTGGGGATGTTGAAACGGGATGGTTTTTTTGTGATTCTCGCGTATGTGGCGGTGATTCCCTGTATTATCATGTATGGGGGGCTGGTGGTGGCGGGCGTGGAAAGCATTCAGCATATGATGAGCGTCCTGAGTCCGGGCGGTTAAGAGAAAGAGGCACATGACGGACAATGGCCGAGAAGATTTGGAAATGCGCCGGGGCGTTGTGGGTATAGTGCCGTGTTACAACGCCGGGGACCGTATTAGCCATGTTGTTGAGCGGATGCTGTTTTTTTTGGATCGGGTTCTTGTGGTCAATGACGGGAGCACGGACGGCTGTGTTCAATCACTGGATGCGCTGCCCGCCGAGGTTATCACGTTTGAGAAGAACCGGGGCAAGGGGCATGCGATTCTGGCGGGCTTGAAACGGGCGCTCGAATATCCGGAATGCTCCGCATGCTGTTTGCTTGATGCCGACGGGCAGCATGATCCCGCCGAGATTCCCCGGCTCTTTGAACGCATGCGGGAAACCGGAGCTGATCTGGTGATTGGCGCGCGGGATTTTAAGGTGGGGCGCGTGCCCTGGCGGAGCCGGTTCGGGAACCGTGTCACGGTGTGGGTTACCGCGCGGCTGCTGGGGTCGCGGTTGCCAGACACCCAAAGCGGTTTTCGCATGTTGTCGGGGCGGTTTGTCCGGGAGGTGCTGGAGAGTGTGGCCGGAGGGCGGTATGAAACGGAGATGGAGATCATCATCCGTGCGTTGCGGGGTGGATTTGGCGTGGAATCCGTTCCGATTGCGACTATTTACGAGGCGGGCAATCGTTCTTCTCATTTTCGTAAAATCCGGGATTCACTGCGTATTTATGGACGTTTGATACGCGCAGCGGTAAAATATTCTCCGCGCTATTAAGTCTATTGTGGTATAATGGCCATGCGTTGCGGTGAAGGAAGATCTGGCAACGGTGAATGGAGACCGTGGTTATTGAGGAACAGGAAGAACGGAAAAGGGTGCGGAACATGAGAGCAAATGTTATCTTTTGGCCAGTGATTTTGATCATTTGTTTGAGTGCGGGGGCCTTCGCTCAGGAAAATCCGTGCAACATCGTTGTGTCACGCGATCTGCCCGCCATGTATATTCCAGGAGGAACGGTGGAGGTGGAGTTAACCCTGAGTGGAGGGGAATCCTGTGAAATCCTTGCCTTGGGAACGTATGAAGCGATTCCGGATGGCTGGACCTTTGTATCGATGAGTCCGATCAGCGGTACGGCGCCCCAAGTTTATCCGGCGGAAGGCGATTCGGACTTGCTTGAGTTTGCCTGGTTCACGATACCGGCGTTGCCTTGTACTTTTTCATATGTTCTGAATATTCCCTGGGATGCACACGGGGAGGAAACGTTCACCGGGAACGCTGAGTACCGTTTATTGGGCGGGCCGTTAATGTCGGAGGAAACGGTTTCGACGATAGCAGGGCCTGAGACCGAGGGCCAGGGGGAGGGGGAAGCCTGGGGTGAAGCAGAAGGCCAGGGGGAGGGCGAAGCCGGAGGTGTTGGAGAAGGCCAGGGGGAGGGAGAAAGCGGAGATGAGGGGGAAGATGAAGAAGATGGCGCTGGTGTTAACATGCAATTTGTGCGAGAACTTTCCGTGGAGCGTTACACGCCGGGTCAGCCCCTTGACGTTACGATCACGATAAGTGTTTCGACGGCGGCAGGATTAACGGCCGTGGGGTTCTATGAAAGCTTGCCATCGGGATGGGTTTTTAATGGGTTGCGCGGAATAACCGGCGAACCGCCGATTATAGCCCCGGCGCCGGGAGATATGGGCGTGTTGGAATTTGCCTGGATCCAAATTCCAGGGTTTCCCTACACCTTTGGTTATACCGTCACTCCTCCCGAAAGTTCAGGGGGTTTGGCGTCTATATGGGGTCAGACTGAGTATCGCACCAATGGGGGGGCATTAAAATCCCCAGTGGTCATCTCTGAAATCAGCGCCGTGGAAGAACAAACGGAAGGGGAGGGAGAAGAGGGGGAAGGAGAAGTTGGGGAGGGGGAGGGCGAGGGCGATAATCCCTCAGGAATATCGTTGGATCAACAAATAGAGGCGGAAGAATATACTCCAGGCGAAGCGTTGGAAGTTGTCATTACCATAGATACAGAGACGCCGCAAGGATTGCGGGCGCTGGGGTTGTATCAGACCCTTCCAACGGGGTGGGTGTTTAATGGCATGCGTGCCATCAGCGGGGATCTTCCCCTGGTGGCGCCTGAACCCGGCGCCATGAACTATCTGGAATTCGCATGGATCGCCATGCCCAATTTCCCCTATGTGTTCGCCTACACTGTTACGCCGGCGGAGGATGCCTGCGCGCATGTTCAGATCCATGGCCGGATTGAATACCGGACCAATGGCCCCGCGTATTTTACGCTCATTGTCGTTACCCGAATTGCCGGGCCGGGATGTGAACCCCCAAGGGTGATGTATCCCATCGCAAGGGTGTTATATCGTCATTTTAATTGTGCGGATGCCAATGATGACGGCTATCTCAGTTTCCATGAGGCATGTGAGATTATTCCGGGGCTGACCGCGGGCCAGTTTGCGCAACTCGATGTCGATCAGGATGTTCAGTTGTCCCCCTTGGAACTTTCCACGTATTTATGCGAACACGGCCCCGCTCATGGGTGCCTCGGTGGCGATTCTGTCTTAATTACGTTATGGGACACGGTTAAAGAGTATCTTGGCGATTTAGTCGTGTTCATCTTGTTTATATTTTCATTAATTGTAGGCTACCGGCTGGTGTAGCGAAATTTTGATGCCAGAAGACGGATTGGCTTGTGAAGGGGAAAGGGGAAAACACAAGCGCTTTAACGTATTGAATGGTCCTATTGTGTTATAATTTGATTACTTGATGCGGAAACGCGCGCGTGTCGCTTTTTTAACCGCCGTCTGCGTTGGTTGAATGTACGAACACTATGTGGAATAAGGATTTGGCCATGAAACCGAGCTATGTGATGTGGGTAACCGTTCTGTTGGGTGGAATAGTCCTGATGCCGCAGGCAGTGGCGGAGAATCCATTGGGCATGACCCTGAGCAGGGAATTACCGGAAACGTATACGGCGGGCGGCACGGTGGAGGTAGAGCTTACGCTGAGTTGTACCGGCGTGGATACAATCCTGGCCTTGGGGGCTTATGAAACCGTTCCCGCGGACTGGACCTTTGTCAGCATGAGGGAAGTGAATGGTGCGAAGCCTCAGATAGGTCCGCAAGTGGGCGATTCCGGCACGCTGGAATTTGCGTGGTTTTCCATTCCTGCCTTGCCTTGTACCTTTGCTTATACGCTGAATGTCCCCGCCGATGCCCAAGGGTTAAAAACCTTCACCGGGCAGATTGAATATCGCTTAGGCGGCGGACAATTGTTTTCCGATGACGAAACCTCGACAATTGTGGACGTAGTGACGGAAGGCGAAGGCGCAATAGAAGGCCAAGCCGAGGGCGAGGGCGAAGGCATTGTTGAGGGCCAAGCCGAGGGCGAGGGCGAAGGCATTGTTGAAGGCCAAGGAGAGGGCGAGGGGGAAGGCATTGTTGAGGGCCAAGCCGAGGGCGAAGGCGAAGGCATGACGGAAGGAGAGGCGGTTGATACATTGGCGGCGGCGGAGACGTTGCAGAATGGGTTTTCACAAGCGGATCAGAATGCGGATGGTTCGCTCAGTTTTGCAGAAGCCTCCACCTTTGCAGCCGGGCTTACGGAAGCGCAGTTCAACGAATTGGACACTAATGGCGACGGCAGTGTGACGGCGGTAGAATTGGCGGCGTATATTGAAGCGAACACGCTGGTCTGCGGGTGCAATTGTAACAAAGCGGAGATGTATTCCGGAGATTGGTTTAAACGTTCCCTTGGCGATCTGTTTCTTGCCGGACTAGGCTTGGTTATTCTTGTGGCGAGCGCCAGAATGGGCCGGTATGGACGTTGAGCCGGAAAGACTTTGGAAGTTGATGTATAAGGGGGGCGCAGGCGGTGTGGTATAATCGCGGCAATAATGTGAAGTTGGGTGGAGTATGTCACCTTTTTCTCTTCCATCCGCGTTAAATTTATGTGGGCGAACACAGGATACAATAAGGGTTTAGCCGTGCAAAGAAGGAATGTAATGCTGCTGGTGATTATTTTGGCGGCCACGCTGGGATTGATCCCTCAGGCCATGGCCGATAATCCGGTGGGCATGGCGCTGACCCGGCAATTGCCGGGCACTTATACGCCGGGCGGGCCGGTGGAAGTCCAGTTGACTCTGAGCTGCAGCAATGATGAGGGTGCCATCATGGCCTTAGGGCTGTATGAGACCGTTCCGGCGGGATGGACCTTTGTCAGCATGCGTGGCGTAAGTGGTGTGAAACCGCAGTTAGGTCCCACGGCAGGTGAATCCGGCATCCTGGAATTCGCATGGTTCACCATCCCGGTTTTTCCCTATACGTTTGCATATACCCTGAATGTTCCCGCAAACGCCCAGGGGCAACAAACCTTCACAGGGCAGATTGAATACCGTTTGTCTGGCGGGGCCTTATTATCTGATTCTGTTGTTTCAACGATGGAAGCCGGCATTTTAGTGGCGGATGCGGAGGCGTTGCGGGACGGGTTTTTACAAGCGGATCAGGATGCCAACGGGGCGCTGAGTTTTGAGGAGGCATCGGCCTTTTTAGCGGGCCTTTTGCAGGAACAGTTTGATCAGTTGGACGCAGATGGCGACGGGGCTGTCACGTTGGCGGAATTGAATGCCTATATCGAAGCGAACACGTCCGGCGGGGGCTGCAATTGCGGCAAGGCGGCGGCCTTTTCGAAGGATTGGTTCACGCGTTCCCTGGGCGATATGTTTCTGGCAGGCGCAAGCCTGTTGATCCTGGCGGCCGTCTCTACATTAGGCCGCCGTGAAGAGTGATTGGATGGAAAAGCGATTTGAAACAAGAGAGGCAAAAAGACTAACCATGGTCTATCCAGCAATGATACGAAGCCATGTTTTTTGCGTTGGCGCAAGCGTTTTAGGACTTCTTCTAGTTATCCTAAGCGGGGGGGCATGGGCGGATGCGATCTCCAAGGCCGGCGCAACCGTGCAGGAGGGGGAACTCAATTCGATAGATATGCAGCTTTTCCGGCAGTTTACGGTAATGGAATATACGCCGGGCCAGCCGTTTGAAGTAACGATTACGATGAGCGCTTCAACCACAGAGGGATTGACGGCCATTGGATTGTATGAGACCATGCCCCCCGGATGGGTTTTTAACGGGATGCGTGGTTTGACGGGGGATCCGCCCACGGTTTCCCCCCAGCCGGGGGATATGGGCGTGTTGGAATTCGCCTGGATTCAGATTCCCGAATTGCCGTACACCTTTGCGTATATCGTCACTCCGCCGGAAACGGGGGGCGGCGCGGTTTTTATCTCAGGTCAAATTGAGTACCGCACCACTGGAGGGGCGCAAAAATCGCCGCCGGTTATTTCTAATCTGAACGGCCAGGACCGGATTGCTCCTACTATTACGGTGCTTGGCGCCAATCCCCTGGAGGTGACGCAAAATACCGCCTTTGCCGATCCGGGCGCTACGGCGAATGATAATGTGGACGGAGACATCAGCAGCCGCGTTCAGGTGATCGGGAATGTGGATACGTCCACGCTGGGCATGTATACGCTGACCTACCGGGTCAGCGACCAGGCGGGGAATCAAGCGGAAGCCACGCGAACCGTACGAGTGGTTTCGGCATCCACCGGAACGGGCGGGGTGTATACCGGGGGCGGCACTTCTTCCACGGGCCGTACCGGCGGTACAAGCCGGAGCTCAGCGGGCACTTCTTCCGCGGCCGCGGCGTCCAAGCAAAATACCCAGAAACCGGCCAATGTGAATGTCAATGTAACTCCCGATACTACAGCCACTGCACGTCTGGCGGAAATGATGGCGAAGCGTGAAGAAACGCAAAACAAGCTGAAGGAAGCGCAAAAGCATGTGGCCACGCCGGCGAAGAATGAAGGCGGGAAACCGCCTGCAAAAAAACCGGGTGACGCCACGGGCACCCCCGCCGCTTCTACGGAAGGGCAAGCGGAGGAAACTACGGATGCCACCACTGCAAAACCCGCTGAACCACCTAAGGAGGAAGAAACCGCGGCGCCCGTTGCCGAGGAAAATACGGCGCCGGTAGCGTCAAAACCGCCGAAGGTATCCACTACGCCCCCATCCCCGGGGATTTTTGCCGTGTTGAAGGAGCGGTTTGCCCAGATGACGCCTTCGCAACTAGCTAGTTTAATGGTGGGCCTCGCCGTCGCACTTGCATTGTTAGCGTTTACCCTGCTGGCCTGGAAAATAGCCTATAGCCCGCCTGTCAGACGCCGTCCATCTATTGAAAATCCTGTTGAAGAAGAAAAATAAGGCATAGACAGTCTTTTTCTTCATTATAAAGGGGATTCCCTCATTTTTTTTGATTTCCGCACTGTTTTCACGAAACGTGGATTGTGGAAATGCATCATTTCGTGTATACTAATAGTGATGAAAATTAGTGCAGAGGAATGATAGAGGGGTGTTGATGTGAAGGTTCCCCCGCAATGGGGGCCAAGGAATGCGATCTGGTGCAGAGGCTCGTGGCAACCATGAGCGTGCCTGAGTTACGGCATGCCGCACTATAAAAGAGCATTTCCGTTTTGGCTGAGACTTCCAAGTGGCGGTCTTGCGTGTAATGGAGGAAGAGAAATGAGGCAGGAAATGCAGTCCACCATCCGGTATTTAAAGGGTGCTTTCGTTATTGCGTGTGTTGTGGTATTGCTGTGTCCACTGGCGGCTGCTTATCATTCGGCCGACATTGACCGAGACAATACGATCAACCTATCCGAGTTGTTGCGCACAATACAGTTTTATAATAGCGGCGGCTATCATTGTGATGCCGGAGGGGAGGACGGCTATGCGCCCGGCCCTGGCAGCAATGCATGTTTACCCCACGCCTGTGACTATGCGCCTCAGGATTGGGTGATCAATCTTTCTGAATTGCTGCGGATGATTCAGATTTACAACATTGGAGAGTATTACGACTGTCCTGAAGGTGAAGACGGCTTTTGCCCAGGAAAGGATCCGCTGTTGAATGAAGGCGAAGCCGAAGGTGAAGGCGAAGCCGAGGGTGAAGGCGAAGCCGAGGGTGAAGGGGAAGCCGAGGGTGAAGCTGAAATTGTTGTGTTTCCCGATCCGGGGCTGGATGCAGCAGTGCGCGAGGCCATCGAAAAACCCACAGGGCCCATTTATACAACCGATCTCGCCGGTACAGGATTCACGTTCTTAAATGCGCTCTATAGAGGCATTGTGGACCTCACCGGCTTGGAGCATTGCCTGGACCTTACGCATCTATACCTGAGCAGTAATAATGTTCCTGACATCAGCCCTCTTGGCGGGCTTACCAACCTAATTTACCTTACGTTGGGTTTTGATGAGATCTCGGACATCAGCCCCTTGGCCGGGTTAGTGAATCTCGAACACCTATATCTTGGTGGCAACCAGATTTCGGCCATTGGCGCATTGACCGGACTCACCAACCTGACGTACCTGGACATCAGTGACAACCAGATCTCGGATATCAGCGCCCTTTCCGGACTTGTCAATTTAACGGAGTTGTATCTCAGTGACAATCAGATTTCGGTTATTGGTTCTGTGGCCAGTTCCACGAATCTGACGGACCTTGAACTCGCCAGCAACCAAATCTTGGACATTAGTCCGCTGATCAATCTTACCAACCTGACGCATCTGGACCTTGATAGCAACCAAATCTCAGATATCGATGCCGTGGCGGGGCTCACCAACTTGACGGACCTTCACTTGTTCAATAATCAAGTCTCGGATATCGCCGCTGTGGCGGGTCTCATCAACCTGACACACCTGTTCCTCAGCAAAAACGAGGTTTCGGATATTGGTCCTGTGGCGGGACTCAGCAACTTGGCGGAACTATATCTCTACAGAAACGAGGTTTCGGACATTAGTCCCGTGGCGGGACTTACCTCTCTGACGGAATTGTATCTCAACACAAACCAGATTTCGGACATTGGTCCTGTAGCCGGGCTTACCAATCTGACGCGTCTGGATCTCAGTTTTAACGAGATCTCGGCTATCGACACTCTATCCGGACTCACAAATCTGACAAATCTCGGTCTTGCAAGCAACCTAATCTCAGATATTAGCCCGCTTGTTGGCAATCCGGGTATTGGACCGGCTGATTTCGTGTACTTGACGGATAATCCCCTCAGCCAAGACGCGCTATGTATTGATATCCCAATCCTGGAATCGCGGGAGGTCCACGTATATTACGATGGGGTATGCGGAGGTGAAGGTGAGGGTGAGGGCGGAGAAGAAGGGGAAGGCGGGGCCGAAGGCGAAGGCGAAGGCGAAGGTGAAGAAGAGGGTGAAGGAGAGGGTGAAGGAGAGGGTGAAGGAGAGGGTGAAGGTGAAGGCGAAGGTGAAGGTGAGGGTGAAGGGGAGGGTGAAGGGGAGCCCTCTTTATGCGACATCGACTCGTTGGACACTTTCTATACCATGGCACTTATAGTTGTTGATACTGATGAAGATGGAGCGCTTTCGCTGGCGGAAGCAGAGGCGTTGTTCCCGGATGCGGGAACCTACTGGGAGAGCGTTGATGCCAACGGCGACGGTGTGGTCTCGCGTGAGGAATTCGTGAGTTCACCGGTGATTTTGAGTATTTTTCCGGTGATAGACGTGGATGGCGATAACGCGCTAACGCTTGCAGAACTTCAAACATTTGCCTCGGGCATTACGCAGGCAATGTTTAGTCTTTTGGACCACGACAGTGACAGGTTCGTTGAATGTCTGGATCTTGTTGCGCGCGATGAACATCTTCACCCCATCCCGGATGATGCTGACGGCGATTTCCTGGCGAATGATGAGGAGCGGATTCTGAGCAAGAATCCGCTTATCCCGGATGAAGACGGTAATGGCCTGCCGGATGGCGTGGATCTGGCGCGCTTGCTCTATGGAATGGTTGAAGGGCTGGAGGAATTCTCGTATCCGCCGATGGGGGATTTGCCCGCAGATCACGTTTTCAAGGTGATGGAGTACCTGCGGTGTGAAACGCCGTGTTCCGTCTGCGGTGAGATGTGCAACTGCGGCAATATCATCGTTGTTAATCCGATGTTGCATGAGACCTGGGAGCAGGGGTTCCGTCTGCCCTTCATGGCGTTTCACTATATGGCCCATGACTCGTTGAGCTTCGGGTGGGACGGCAGTGCTTACATGGACCGTGTGGATGTGGCGGGTTTGATGGCCGCCCTTATTCTTTTGGGGGCGAATCCGCATTGGCTGCCCGTGGAGGATGATCTCGACGGCGACTTGCTCATGGCAAGTGAGGAAAGCGAATTGGGCTTGAATCCGGAAGTGCAGGATGAAAACAGCAACGGCATTCCGGATGGCGCGGATGTGGCGATGGAGACCGCGGCGCAGATTGAAGAACTCGAGTGGATCTACCTTGAGGGGCAGCCGCCGTACGAGATATGGCCACCTGACTTCGAGAAGACGCTGCCCACTGATCGCCTGTACGTACTGCATTTCGACTATATGGTTGACTGCGTTTACCACTGCTCGATCTGCGGAGAGGATGTGACCATCGGCCACTTGCAGGTGGTTAATCCGGCTTTGCATGAAACGTGGCAGGAGGGGATAGTCATCCCGTTATGCGCCTGGCATTTCCTTGAACAAGGCTCGTTCAGCTATTTCTCCGGCATGTGCGGTCCTGAGGGCACAATTGCGCGCATCGATCCGGTGGAATTGTCTGAGGTATTGAATACGCCTCCCTACACGGGCCCTCAATTTGGGAAATATTATGAGCCGGTTGAACCTCCGGCGACGCCCAATGCCGCCGGCTACGCACTCCCCCTGGATTTGGGCGATATTACGAATTATGACCATGTCGAGGAGGCCATGATCTCGATTCAACTCGATTTGGGAGATACATCATTGAGCGCAAACGGTTTTGCCGTGTATGGCAATATTGATTGGCCTTTCCTGATGCCAGGGGTGCCTTTCCCGCCCGATGACATTATTGTGCCCTACGAGTATCTGCGCCTGCGGGATGTTCCCATTTTTATTACTGCTGACACGTTGCTGCATCTGTATCATGTGCAGTTCGACGAAACGCTTAGGGATATCGAGGAACGCGAGTTTGCCGCGGATATTGAGGCGTTGACCGCGGCGTTGCTTGAACGTGCTCAAGCCCAGTTCGCGCAGTACACAGGCGATCTGGCCGAGGCGGCCCGCCGGAACGTGGCGTATCTTGCCGTGGCCCAGCAGTTGCTTGCGCCCGGCGCCGAGGTACCGGCCCCAGTGGCCTTGGAAGTGGCCGGTGAACTGGCGAAGATCGCGGCGCACGAGGGTTTCGATGCCAGCGACATTTTCCTCTACAACGAGGATTACTCGCAGTATGTGCCGCGCGGCCATTATACGCGGAGCGAAACCCTTGAGCGTTACTTCCGCGCCATGATGTGGTATGGCCGCATGGCATTTTTGCTCAAGGGTGCTGAAAACTGGGGACCGATAGGGGAAGCATTGGTGAGTGAATACGACGCGCGCATCCAGACGCTGCAGGCGGTCCTGCTGGCCACCGCAGTGGAGGCGGTGGATGTCGGAGCACGCAGCGGCCGTGAAGTGTGGGATCGCATGTATGCGATTACGGCCTTCTATGTTGGCCTCGCCGACGATCTTACGCCGTATGAGTATCTTGACGTGATCAACCGCCTTTTCGGGTCGGACTTCGACCCCACCGAACTAGAGGATGAACAGGCTTTCTTCACGCTCAAGACAAGGCTTGCCTTGTTGCGCACGCCGCAGATATTCGGAGGCACGGGTAATGTTTTTGTGGTGCCGCCGGTTACCCCCGATTCACTCAACCTTGTGCTTGAAAAAACCAAGGGCATGCGTTTGATGGGTCAGCGGTTCATCCCCGATTCCTACATGTTTCAGCATCTGGTTTTCCCTGAAGTGCTCTGGTACACCGGCAGCGTCGATCCGGCGCCCTTCACCCTGGGTGAAACGGGTGGCGGCCTTGGCCGCTGCTATCCGCGCGGGCTTGACGTGATGGCCGTGCTCGGATCGTCACTTGCCGAAACCATACTTGTTGAGGGCAGCGACACGCTGTATGAAGGGTACGATGCGCGGTTGGCTGAGTTACGAGAGGAGTTCGCCGGATTCCGGCCTGCTGACTGGCATCGCAATCTTTATTGGGCGTGGCTGGACATGCTTAATCCTCTCATCACCCCGCTGCCGGAAGGCTATCCCAATTTCATGCGGACGGAGGCATGGGGCAAGAAATCGCTCAATGCCGCGCTTGCATCGTGGACTGAACTGCGCCACGATACCATCCTCTATGCCAAGCCAAGCTATACCCCCGGTTTCACGTATGAGCCGGATGTAACCGGCTACGTCGAGCCGGTCCCGGAATTTTATGGACGCCTGCTCGCCCTTACGCGCATGACACGTGAAGGATTGAGTGATTTTAGTGCGCTCTCGCCTGAAGCTGAAGCACGGTTGGTCAGTCTGGATTCGGTGCTCGAACGGCTCCTTGATCTTGCGGGGAAGGAGCTTGCCAACGAGTGGCTGACGGAAGACGATTACGAGTACATTCGCACGTTCGGCAAGGTGCTTGAGAGCGTGGTGTTTGGGTTGAACGAGGGTGAAGGCGAAGGCGAGGGCGTGGCGGAAAGTCTTCGAACCACGCTGGTTGCCGATGTGCATACGCATGGTATCGAAGCACTGGTGGTCGAAGAGGCCGTGGGCAATGTGGACTTGATCGCCGTCGCCTGTCCCACCCCTGCCGGCGAGGTCTTCCTCGCTCTTGGGCCCGTGTTCGCCTACTACGAGTTCAAGCATCCCATGAATGACCGGCTTACGGATGAAGCCTGGCGCGAATTGCTTGCCTCAGTGGATGCGCCCAAACGTTCGGAATGGTACACCCTGGTGGTGGACGAGAAATAGCGGGTACGCCCGGAGAACGGATGGAAGTGGCCTGTAGACGCGGAGGGACACAATAATTCTTTCTTTTCTTAGCACCCTCTTCCCCAAATCCCAAACCTTCTTTTATGCGTTGGGCGGGGTGAATTGGCTCCGGTATTCATCGTCGAGTTGTGTTTGGTAATTGTCGTCCCATTGAGCGGCGTGGTCGTGAAAGGAAAGCTTGATGGTGCTGTATACCTGCCGGGAGTTGCGGAGGGCGTAAGGGGGGCCGGCAATCAGCGTCAGGGCCAGCAGGGCGACGGCAAAGCGGGGGATGAAGGCATTGATCCGGAGCTTGGGGAGGAAGGCAACGATTTCTTGAATAGGTTCGATGGCGGCCATGCGCGTGCGCAGGGTTTCGAAGGAATAGGCGGGGCCGGGGCATACCAGAAATTCGTGGCAATCCTGGAGAAAGTGTTTGGCGTGGGCGAATTCTTCCTGGCAGGCGGGGCATTCCGCGATATGGGCTTCCACCCGGCGGCGCTCGGCGGGACGAAGGTCGCCGTCGAGGTATCCGGTAAATCTGCTCTGTATGGTTCTGCATTCCATAAGGCCGTTCTCCTACACCGTCCGGTCCACTTTGTTGGTAAACACCGTCGATAACACATGCCGGACTTTCTTCACGGCGAGAATCTTTCGGGATCGCACTGTATTGACCGGGCAATCCAATGCCTTGGCTATATCCTCAATGGATAATCCATGAATATTGCGCATTACGAACACCATGCGTTGTTCTTCGGGCAATTCTTCCACTGCGTTCAGAATCTGCTCTTGGACTTCGGAGCGGACCGCGCACACATCCGGGCCGGCGGCGGGATCGGCCGGGACTTCCCATGAATCGTTCAGTTCCTTCTGCAACCCCAGCCGCCAGAGTTTTTTCTGGCTCCGGCAGCGTTCCAGCCAAATCATCCGGGCGATGGCAAACAAATACCCCGGGAAGGCGCCTGTAGCACAATACCGTTTGCGCACCCGCCAGATGCGCAAGAAGGTTTCCTGGCATAAGTCGTTGGCGGCGTGGGGATCGGCGGTCATGCCATAGAAAAAGTTGATCACGCGGTGCTGGTAGCGTTCGTGCAGGGTTTCAAAAGCACGCTCGCTGCCCTCGCGCACCTGAAGCATAAGTGCAATGTCGGAGACCTGTACTGCCGGTTCCATGCCGTAGGATCCTTCTGGCGATACTATGTCTATTCTCGCAGAAAGCGATCAAAAAGAACAGCAGAATTTTTACTTTGGGAGCCTTGATTATGCCTGGCCGTATTCGGGCAGGGTGGCTCCAGGCTGATCCAGCGAGATAGGAACGCCCGCATTGGTATATTTTTTGAGCACGAGGACTCTATAGGCCCTGCGGAAAGATTCCAGAATAACCACCACCACGCAAAACATAATGACGATAGTAAGGACGCAGTCAATGGTTCCCACCAGGAATTTACCGGGTTGTTTGATTAAGGGGAGGTAGTTGTGCAGGACGTTGAGATATCCGGCATACAGGGTGGTGACCGCCAGGAAGGCTTCGGGGATCAGGGTGACCCAGATATAGCGGACTTTTCCGGCGTTGATGATGGCAGCGCCCGCCACGGCCAAAGCGGTGGTGGCGAGCAATTGATTGGCGGTGCCGAACATGGGCCAGATGGTGGAGATGGTGCCGCTCCAGATAAAGTATCCCCAGGAGAACACGACGAGTCCGCTGGTGAGCAGGGTGCCGAACATCCAGTCGGTTTTTTGGAAAGGTTTGTAGACCCGGCCCAGATATTCCTGGAGCAGGAAGCGGGCCACGCGGGTGCCGGTATCGATGGTGGTGAGGATGAAGAGGGCTTCGAACATGATGGCGAAGTGATACCAGTAGGACATGAGCGCTTTCATGCCGGGCAACCCGGAAAAGATTTGTGCGAATCCGACCGCCAGGGAGACGGCTCCGCCCGGGCGGCCTGCGACGTTTTCGCCGACTTCTTTGGAGAGTTCGGCGAGGTTCACGGGGGTCATGTTCATGGCGGCGAATTTTTCCGGGGCCACGTTAATGGCGAAGTAGTCGGCGGGAAAGAGGGAGCAGGCGGCGATGAGGGCAATCACGCTGACGATGCATTCGACCATCATGGCGCCATATCCGATGATCCGGGTGTCGGACTCTTTGGTGATCATTTTGGGGGTAGTGCCGGAGCCGATGAGGGCATGGAATCCCGAGACTGCTCCGCAGGCAATGGTGATAAACAGAAAGGGAAATAGTTTTCCAGGGATGATGGGCCCGCCTCCATGCAGGAATTCCGGATTCAGGGCGGGCATTTTGAGGGTTGGATGCACCAGGAACACACCGGCAATCAGCAGGATGATGGTTCCGATTTTCAGGTAAGAACTCAGGTAATCGCGCGGGCATAGGAGCATCCACACGGGCAAGACCGAGGCGATGAATCCGTAGAGAGCAATGGCGAGCACGATTCCGTTGCGTGAGAGGTTAAAGTAGGGTTCCAGGAAGGAGCCGGGAATGGCGCCGCCGATTATCACGGCTAACAAGACGCCGGTCACGCCTATGGCGCTGGCTTCAGCGATTTTTCCGGGACGTATCCGGTACATCCACAAACCGGTCAGGAGCGCCATGGGGATGGTCATGGCGATGGTGAAGGTTCCCCAGGAACTTTCCGCCAGTGCGTTGACGACGGCGAGGCCAAGACCTGCCAATGCGACGATGATAATAATGATGACGGCCACGGAAGCAATGGCGCCGGCGAGCGGGCTGACTTCGTGGCGCGCGATCTCCGCGAGGGATTTTCCGTCCCTCCGCATGGAGGCCACGAGAATGGTGAAATCATGCACGCCGCCCGCAATAAGCGCCCCCATGAGCATCCACAGAAGGCCGGGGGCGTACCCGAATTGCGCGGCCAGCACGGGGCCAATCAGAGGCCCGGCGCCGGAAATGGCGGCAAAATGGTGTCCGAACAACACGTATTTGTTTGTGGGGTGATAGTTCGTCCCATCATACATGGTTTGGCTGGGCACTTTTCGGGTATTATCCAGCGCCATGACTTTCGCCGCCAGAAAGGCGCTATAATAACGGTAGGATAAAGCTGTAAGGATCAATGCACCCAGGACAATCGGAACCGCGTTCATGGCGCCCTCCCTTTTTGTTGGAATTCATACTCCGAAACAAAAGCATTTGGCGAATTCTAGCAAGTTTGCGGCGCCATCACAACTTAACGCGCATTTGTTCTTGCGGCGTTCCGTCCATTAATGAGGGAAGTTTTTTCCGGGTGTTTAGTTGGAATCGAAATCGCTATCCTCCAGCATCTCTACCCGTTTGCTTGGGGCAGCTAGTCTTCCCAGTTTCCTGGCGGGTGCGTCTTCGATGACTTCGGCAGCACGGACCTGTGTTGCGAAAGGCCTTTTTTCCTGTTGATGCACGGCAGAAGTCTCATCGGATGATTTTCCGCCAATGATGCCTTCCAGAACATGGACCAGGGATCGCAATTCTTCCGCCTGGCCGGACAGTTCTTCGCTGGCGGAGGCGGCTTCTTCCGAGTGGGCGGCATTGGTCTGGGTGATTTTGTCCATTTGGGTAATTGCCACGTTGATTTGATCGATTCCGCGGGACTGTTCCGAGGTGGCGGAGGATACTTCGTCGGAACGTTTTGCCACGCTGTCGATTTTTTCCATGACTACGTTCAGCACGGAAGACACTTCGTTGGATACGCTCACCCCGTGGTCGGCATTTTTTTGGGACTCCTCGATTAGGGCCGAAGTATTTTTAGCGGCTTGTGCGCTGCGTTGCGCGAGATTCCGGACCTCTTCCGCCACGACGGCGAAGCCTTTGCCGGCTTCGCCGGCCCGGGCGGCTTCCACGGCGGCATTTAAGGCGAGGAGGTTCGTTTGAAACGCGATGTCATCAATCGTTTTGATGATCTTGGCGGTTTCATCGGAAGATCCCTTGATGCGGGTGATCGCTTCCGTCATGCGCTCCATGGCTTCCCGGCCTTGTACCGTTGCCTGCCGGGCATCGCTGGCATTTTGATTGGTCTGCCGGGCGTTTTCCGCATTTTGGGCGGTCATGGCAGTCATTTCCTCCAGCGATGCGGAGGTTTCTTCCAGGCTTGCCGCCTGAGAGCTGGCGCCTTCGGCGAGACTTTGGCTGGATTGCGCCACTTGTGCGGCAGCGCCGGTCACTTGCTGTGCAGCGCCCATCAACTGACTGACGACCATGGAGATCCGCCTCACTAGTCCTCTGGCCACCAGGTACCACACCACAATACTCAATACAATTACGGCAAGCGAGATTCCCAGCAGGATCATCATACTGCTGAAGCTGATTTCCTGAACCCGCCGTTCGCCCGCCTGAAATTCATCCATGTACGAGCCCACGCCAATGACCCAATCCCATGGTTTGAAATACATGATTTGGACCACTTTCATGCGGGCAACGGGATCACCAGGATTTTTCCAGGGATACTGATCCTCGGCGATTTCTCCGGCATTGAGCGTCAATGCTTTTCCGATGATTCGTTGTATGAACAATTCGCCGCCGGCATCTTTTGCTTCCCAAATATTCTCGCCGTCCCGTTCTCCATTTTTCGAGATGACATAGTTCCCCTGGGTGGTTCCGGATCCATTCAATACATATACATAGCCGGTGTCCCCTACTTTTGTTTTCATAATGGCCTGCCGCAAACTGGTCGCGCTTTCCTGAGGCACCCCCACAAACAACATGCCCGCCACTTTCTTCTCTTTGTCAAAAATGGGTTCATACGCAGTGATATACCACCCATCCACCACAAACGCCCGCCCGCGGAATGTTTTCCCCTCTAACACGGTTTTAATGGTGGTGTTTTCTTTGCCATCGGGCTCCATGGCGGGAATATACGTTCCCACGGCCCGGCTCCCTTCTTTCGTTTTGATATTGGTGCAGACCCTCAGCATGTCCCCCGCAGCATTCATCCGCTGAAAGATGGTGCACATGCTGTCCGACAAGGTTTTCACCTTATCCACCACCGGCGACGGAACCGCACTATCCATGTTTTGCCCCAACCAGGTTGTTCCGAGCATAAACTTGGGCAAGGAAGCTTTCACTTCTGCCCCGCTTAATTGGTTTTTGGCGTTCCAATCCACCGTTTCAGCACTGAAACTCACTTCTCCGGCATCGTTCAAGCAGTCTCGTGCAACGTTAAGATTGTTACTGACGGTTTTTTGGATAACTTCTTCCTGGGATTCACACAAGGCATAGACTCCCTGGGCAATATGTGCTAGATCCGTTGATGCCAATACCCGGCATTCTTCAGCCAATTCGATTTCCATGCGCCGGTTTTGAAAATAGAGGGCTATGATGATAGCCAAAACCACGAGTATCGTTAACAGCACCCCCGTCCCTATCAGTTTTCCCCGTAGTGCAAGTCGTCCCATTGGATTCATCCTCCCATCGTGTTTTTATTGAAATCGCTAAATTGTTCACACGTATATCGAGCATATCAATTAAACCTGGCAAAATCAAGTTTATAATAATATACGTTTTTTGACAAAAGTTGTGGTTAATCGATAGTAATAGGTTGCATTATAAAAATCCAACGAGGGTATAGACTAGGTTTGCTGTTGAGATGTGGTCAAACCTGTGAGGGGTTTTTTTATAAGAGTAGGGCAACTCACCAGCATTAGAGGAAGTCTAAAAAAGCTTCATAAAGGGCTATAACGTTATCGAGCGGGGTTTCCGGCATGATGCTGTGGCTGGCGCCGGCGATGTAGCCGCCATTGAATTGTCCAAACAGATGCACCAGTTCTTTGGCTTGACGTTTAACGTCCTCAGGGGTTCCATGAATCATGGCGCCTTGCACATCCACCCCGCCGTTGAAACAAACATGGCCCCCGAAATCACGGGCGAGTTGTTGAAGGTCCATGGCTTGAGGCTGGACGGGATTGAGGACATTCAGCCCCAGGTCGATGAGGTCGCCGAGGATGGCGGTGATATTTCCGCAGAGATGCATCCAGACATGGGCGCCGCCATCGCGGACCTTCCGGAACATTTGAGCGTAGGCGGGTTTATAATAGTTGCGCCAGTCGTCTGGATGTATCAATAAGCCGCGCTGGCAGCCCCAATCGTCGGAAAAATAGATGCCGTTTGCCCCGCGCCGCAGGCATTCGTCGATCATGACCATATTGTACGCCAGGATTTTTTCCATTAATGCCCGCCAGTGTTCGGGTTCGGTATAGGGATCCATGAGCATGTTTTCAAAGCCGCGCAGCATCCAGAGCCGTTCAAAGAGTGTAAACCATACGGTGGCGGCGACGTATTTTCCGGATCGTTCCTTGAGCAATGTGCCGGCGTGGTCAAAAAGGCCTGGGGCGGATGGATTGGGGAAGGGATGGCTGGCGGCGAGAAGGTATCCGTTTTCCAACGGATAGGTTTCGGTTTTTGCGCCGTGGCCGTCATCCATCCAACCGGTTCCCCAATGATCTACCCACCGAAGGACACCGTTTTCCGAATGAGGTTTCTTTTGGGGTTGGGGGCACTCATGGATGACCATCCAATCGTCTGGGAGTTGGGCTTGCAGTTGTCGAATGCGATCTTGTTTGGCTGAGTTTTTTTCGTGGAGCCAGTCAAGGTTGCATTCCAGGCGCATGGGCAGATAGTCTGGTCCGTGGAATTCAATTGCACGGCGGAAATTCTCGGCGCCCGTCATGTATAGGCATTCCCTTTTAGTCTGGTTATGTGTATTTTTTTGCTTGTTTTAAGAAGGTGTTGAGAAAGACCGACTGGAGGGGTTTTGTGGCCATCAGGGCGCGGGCTGGCGGGGTTTTTTCCAGCACGCTGAGAAATCGTCCTATGGCCCGGTATCCCAGGCTTTTCGGGTCGTCAAAGAGCAGGTCGGTGAGTTTTCCGCGTTCAATAGCCATGCGGATGATGCGTTCGAAGGTGGTATCCGGGGTGACTACGCGTTTCGGCCGGGGGGTCATACGTATGGCGCCGCGTTTGCATGCGGAGTAACAGACTCCGCAGCCCAGGCATAGATCGGCTTCCCGGACGGCCAGTTTCCGGGGTTTCCCGCCATTTTCATTCTGTTCCTGAGCGATGTCGATGGCCTTCACCGGACATGCCTTTGCGCATTCCCCGCAGCCTTTGCAGCGGGCGGGGTCTACTTCCATGATCCAATTCGAGGTAACGATGGCGTTGCGAATGTCCAGGTGGCGCACGGCATTCATCATGCCGCAGCAGCACCCGCAGCAGTTGCAGATGTAGGTGACGTTCTTTTTTACATTGTCGCCGGTCTGCGCCAGCCCGGCCGCCTTGGAATCTTCCAGAATGCGCATGCCTTCGCTCACGGTAATTGAACGGCAGATTCCGTTGCGCACCATGGTTGTTGCCCCGTCGTTTAGGGTGAGGCATACTTCCATGGGCCGCTCGCAGGCATGTCCGAGATGTTGGGCTTTGTGACGGCACGCGCACATTCCCACGGCGAGCGCGGAAGCGTTTTGTACCAGAAAGCTGGCGCGTTCCCAATCGAGGATTTCGGTATGGTCTTCTTCGGGCAGGGCTTCTTCCCGCACGAGGGAGCGGCCTATCTGGGTCTGCTGCTGGAAGATGGACCGGCCAAAACGCTCATCCTTGAACATGAAATCATCAAATAAACGTGCAAGCTCAGCCATGGGCAATTCATCACGCGCCCGCATGAAGACGAATTCGAAGAACCCGATTACGACGGGGGGCAGCATGTAGTAGCGCCGCCCTTTGATTTCCATATCGAACATGAGCCCGCGCTGGGCGAGGGGTGTCAGGCGTTCTTGCAATTCCTGGGGGGATAGGTTGAGTTTTTGCGCCAGTTTTTCCAGGGAGATAGGTTTTGCGGGTACACGCCGGGCCAGTTCTGCCTCTTCCGGAGAAAACAGCAGTTTCAGTATTTGCATCAGGATGGGGGAATCCGGCGCGCCCGTAGGCATACGGTCCAGACGTTGTTGCAACAACCGGTATTCCCTGTCAGGATTTACGGTATGGCCCATGATGATCTCCTTTATAAACTACAGGAGGTATTGTACAGGAATCCGGGGCAGGATAAACAGGGCTAAAAGCATTTGCAAAAAGTCCTTTTTCTCCTCCGGGGAAATGAAAAGGCGATGGTGTAGTTGTGAAATGCCAGTGATTCGCCTTCTGCCCGGTGTGCTTTTGAGAAAAAGGGCGAATTTACACCTGCCTGAGATCTATAAACATTTTAATTTGGTAAAAACTTGACTTCTCTGCTGATTCATGCGATAAAAGTAGATAGAGGCAGTGGTTAAAGTGAGCAAGGCGAGATAAAAACGAATCTTCCGGGGTGTCGAGGGGCACACCGGGAAGGAGGACAGTATTGTTGAAGGGAATAGTGTTTGAAGTGATGTGAGCAATGGAAAAAGGCCGTGGGATAACGTTCTTGCGGTATATGGTATTGGACAATTGGTAAACGGTGTTTAACCCAGAAAGGGAGGAAAACACACCATGAGAAAGAGGAATATGTTGTTTGTGATGCTGGCGGTGGCCGCAGTTGGCCTGCCAGGAATCGCCCTGGCCGAAGATCCGATTGAACTGACGGAGTACAATTTCTGCGACTATTTCAATCAAGTGGCAAGCAATGAATTGCTGGATGATCTAGGCGAAGAATGGGCCTACCTGATAGAGCGGCTTCAGCCGAATAACGCCGATATCAATGGGTCATTTTACATTGATACGACGGATTCGGATAACATGATCATTAACGTGGAAGGGAATGGAATCCTGGATGCGGCGAATGAATTTGGATTGCTGCAGGCTATATTGGAGGATGGCACCTTCAATAATGGCGTGTTGAATTACGATCAGGTTTGGGCGGCATGGGAACAAAACGTCACCCAATTCCGGGCGGATATCGGGCCGGCTATAGCCATTCTTGATGCGATTATACCGGGGATCGCTCCGATCCTTGAGGCTTATGTTACCTTGGGCGATGGCGATTATACGATTTTTTCTGCTCCTACTCCCGAAAATCCTGATGTCCCGGTGGTGGTTCAAGGAACGGGATCCTTCGGCTTTGTAGCGTGCTTAATGGCGGTACTGAATGCGTTTGTGCAGGACTATCTGGGGTTCGGTTTTACCGATCCGACGCTGGACAAAGAGAATTATTCCTTATTGACCGATTTGCTGCCGGGTAGTGATGCGGATGGCGATGGCAGCAGTAATTATTGCGAGTATTACTATTTTACCCCGGCGTTATGCCCGGAAGAGCCGGTGGAAGGTGAAGTGGAAGGTTCAGTAGAAGGTTCAGTAGAAGGTTCAGTAGAAGGTTCAGTAGAAGGTTCAGTAGAAGGCGAAGGAGAAGGTTCGGCAGAAGGTACTGTGGAAGGTGAAGCGGAAGGCGCCAAACTCGCAATAGAAGGCGAAGGCGAAGGCGAAGGTGCGGAAGAAGGCGAAGCGCATGTTCCGGCGGATCCGAGTACGGTGTATGTAACCGCTGCCTTAGATGCGACCTTTATCCCGGAATACTGCCCTATGGGCGAACCCTGCGAAATCACCCTGTCCGGAACTGAGGTAGTGCCGCCTGTGGACACGGTTGCTACCGGCACCATGACTGCGCAGCCGTTACTCTTTAATTTTACGAGTGATGTGACCCTTCGGATTACCGTTGAGCACACGGTAGTTGATCCCGCGGAAGTGGGAATATATCAGGGGGCTGTTGGAGAAGGTGGAACGTTGATTGTTAACTTAGGCGATCCAACCAGTCCAGTGGTGCATCAGTTGACCCCTGAAGAAGTAGAACTTGTGATGCAAGATTTACCGCTCTATGTGGGAGTCTCCAGTGTCTTGTACCCCGGCGGAGAGATTCGAGGGCAGATTGAATGCGGCGGAACCCCCGAAGGCGAAGGCGCCGAGGGTGAAGGTGAAGGCGAAGGCGCGGAAGGTGAAGGTGAAGAAGGCGAGGGCGCGGAGGGTGAAGGCGAAGGTGAAGAAGGCGAGGGCGCGGAAGGTGAAGGTGAAGGTGAAGGCGAGGTTTGCGGGCCTGATGGGCTGTATGGACAAGCCCCGGATAACTCGATCCTATCGTTCAGTGATGATGCCGCCTCGAATGTCATGTTTGATAACTTCTCCGGTGTAACCAATGACATTGGCGGTGTGGTCTGGTGGGGCATCAATTCCGAGGGAGATCGTGTTACAGCGTGCACCCGTGAGCCGGATACATACCAGGTGTCATTCTATGAGGATGATTCCGGGTTGCCCGGCACCCAAGCTGCTTCGTTTACCCTAACGCCGGTCCGTTCGGAAGTAGCCCTGCTTACCGAAGGGGCAAGCGCGGGCCTGATGCTTTACCGGTTTGAGGCGGGGTTGCCCTCGGTGGTCTCTTTAGCCTCCGGATGGGTTTCCATAAAAGGTGTTAATGTGGCCACGGGATGCTATTTCTTATGGATGGGTTCAAGTGATGGCAATGGCAGCAGCGTGTTTGGCGAACCCGGCAATTATACGGTGGTAGGCCCTGATTTGGCGTTCTGCCTGACCACGACGGGTCCTATTGAAGGTGCGGCCGAAGGTGAAGGCGAAGGCGCTGAGGGTGAAGGTGAAGAAGGTGAAGGAGCCGAAGGCGAAGGTGAAGGGGCCGAAGGCGAAGGGGCCGAGGGTGAAGGTGAAGGCGCCGAGGGCGAAGGTGAAGAGGGCGAAGTCCCTTCGGAGTGCCATGCCGCTGACCAGAACTGCGATAATCTGGTGAATCTCTCCGAATTGTTGCGCGTCATCCAATTCTTCAATTCCGGCGGGTATCATTGCCAGGCAGGAACGGAAGATGGCTATGCGCCTGGTCCCGGCGACACAGGTTGCGCACCTCATACCAGCGACTATAATTCGCAGGATTGGTTGATCAACCTTTCTGAATTGCTCCGGCTGATCCAGTTCTTCAATTCCGGCGGGTATCATCCGTGCGCGGGCGGGGAAGACGGCTTCTGCCCCGGTCCTGCAAAATAAAGTGATTGAATAAGAATAGTTCGGGCGGTCAATTCCGTGAAGCGGGTTGGCCGCCCGGCGGTTTTTGAGGGACTGGGGGGGAATATGCTATGCTACGTCAAAAGATTTCCCCGCGTTTCCCCAACCAATTTTGGAAAGACGTAGAGCCATGAAACAAGGGTACATAGCAGGAATAGTGATCGTGCTGGCCCTGGCGGGTCAGTATGCGTGGCCCGTTTTGGTGGATGGCGTGGTGGCGGCGGTGGGGCCGGAAGTGATTCTCCACAGTGAGATAGTGGATGAAATCGCGCCGTTGTTGGCGAATCTGCGCAACAAGGCGGCTTCGGAAGAGGAGTTTCAACGGGAGGCGGACAAGGCGTTGCGCGAGGCGTTAGATCAGGCCATAGAGTATAAGATTTTGTATCGGCAGGCGGAATTGGCGGGATTGAAGATTGAAGATAAGGCCATAGACGAACGGTTTCAGAAGATTGAAAAGCAGTATGGGACGCACGATGAATTTCTGAGCATGCTGGAAGAAGCGGGGGAAACGATGGGTGACTTCCGCGAACGGATGCGCAAGCAGATCATGGCGATTTCCATGGGGCTCCGGAAACGCAAGGAACTCGAGAAAGAAGCGGTAATTTCCGAATCGGATATGCAGAAATACTATCAGGAACACAAGGATGAATTTTCCCGGCCCGAACGGGTGCGTCTTCGGCGCATTTTTTTAAGCGGGGGGAAGACGCCGGAAGAGCAGGCGCGGGTCAAGGCGCGCATGGAAGCGTTGCGCGAGGAGGTGCTTCAAGGGTCGGATTTTGCTGTATTGGCCCGGCAATACTCTCAGGGTCCTGATGCTCCGGAGGGCGGGATGGTTGGCTGGGTTTCCCATGGGGATCTCGTGCCAGAACTGGAAAAAGCGGCATTTGAGTTGACGTCCGGGGAAGTAAGCTCCGTGATAGCGACGGAATATGGGTATCAGATTTTAAAGTCTGAAGAGAAGGAGGAGGCGGGTCAGTTATCGTATGAAAAGGCGCGCACGGAGATAGAACCGAGACTGCGCGAGAAATTTGCCGATGAACGTTTCAAAGCCTGGATGGACGAACTTAAGAAACGAAGCCGCGTGCGTATTATGCTGTAAGGACGATCCATTCACGTCATGTTAAGCCGGACACTCAAAATGGCGTTCTGGGTGCTGTATGATCACTTAGGCAAGCTCTTGTTGGTCAATGTGATGTGTACGCTGGCGCTCATAATTCCCGGAGGTCTTGCCTGTGCGGCAATTATGACGGGAGATCCGGGTGTGATGTTATGTGTGGGCGTGCCGGTGCTGGTGGTGGTGCTGGGGATAGTATTGCCGGTGGGATGTGCGGCGCTGGCGCACATGCTTAAGGAGCTAATTGATACCCGTGACGGGTCTGTGAGCACGTTTTTTTCCGGCGTGAAACGATATTTTTGGCGCGCATCGGGCCTCGGATTGGTTTATCTGGCTGCGGCGTGTTGTTTGGGCACCAGTGTATGGTTTTATCCCATTCGGTTGGGCGATACCCTCCCTTGGCTGGGGTATGCTCTTAGCGCGGCTGCCTTATGGTGTTTGGTTTTCGCCGGTCTTACGGCGTTGCTGGTTTTTCCCGCGCTTGTCCAGAAAAATGGCGGGGTGTGGGGCACGGTGAAGCTGAGTGCTTTGCTGGTGCTTGACAACCCGGTTTTTGCGTTGGGATTAGCCATAAATGCACTAATTTGGGCAGCGTTCAGCCTATTGCCGCCGGTTTTTATGTTTTTATCCATGGCTCCTTTGATGACCCTGGTGTCCAGTGGGTATGAAATGTTGTCGCGGAAATATGCCGTATTGGATGCTCGACGGGCCGCTGGCGCTGATCCAACGAAGTTGGCGATAGATTATAATGATGAAATGGATGACTATCTGAACCGGGGATTTCGGGATTTCCTGTTTCCCTGGAAAGGATGAAGGAGGCATTTGTGAAATAGTTCTTTTTCCCATCCGGTCAAAAGAAGAGGCAACGGTTTAGCCGTAGAACTACGGGTGATTTGCCCTGTGTCCGGAGTGTGTTTGAGAAAAAGGCTTATCTTCGCAATTGTCTGGAATAAATAGGTCTTGCTCCCCGCGAGCGGGTGCGGTACACTGGAAACAACGAGTAAGGAAAAGGAAAGCAGAGACAATGACGAGAATCACTGGAATTCAAGCACGGGAAATCCTCGATTCGCGAGGCAATCCCACGATCGAGGTAGATGTATTTTTGGCGTCGGGTGTTATCGGCCGAGCCGCAGTGCCCTCCGGCGCGTCCACTGGCGAAAATGAAGCGGTGGAATTGCGCGATGGCGATCCCAAGCGTTATTTGGGAAAAGGCGTGACTCAAGCCGTGACGAATGTCAATGAGGTAATCGGGCAGGAACTGTTGGGCATGGATGCCATGAACCAGCGTGAAGTGGACCATACCTTGCGGACGCTGGATGGGACGAAAAATAAGAGCAAGCTGGGCGCGAACGCGATTTTGGGTGTGTCGCTAGCGGTGGCAAAAGCCGCCGCACAGACCCTGGAAACGCCGTTATACCGGTATATTGGCGGGGTGAATGCACATACCCTTCCTGTGCCGTTGATGAATATTCTGAATGGGGGGCAGCATGCGGACAATAATGTGGATGTCCAGGAGTTCATGATTGCCCCGGCGGGGGCGGAAACTTTCAAGGAAGCCTTGCGCATGGGCACGGAAGTGTTTCATTCCTTGAAAAAGGTATTGAAAGGTCAAGGGTTAAATACATCGGTGGGGGATGAAGGTGGTTTTGCTCCGAATCTGAGGTCGAATGTGGAAGCCATTGAAGTCATCTTAAAGGCGATCAAGGCAGCGGGATATGAAGCTGGAAAGGATGTGTGGCTGGCATTGGATGCGGCGGCCAGTTCGTTTTGCAAGAAAGGCCTGTATGTATTGGAAGCGGAAGCGAAGCGCGAAAAGACCTCGGACAGCATGGTGGAGTTTTGGAGCGATTGGGTGGCCAAATACCCGATTATATCGTTGGAAGACGGGTTGGATGAAAATGACTGGGACGGTTGGGGAAAACTGACTGAAAAGCTGGGCAAAAAGGTTCAATTGGTCGGCGATGATTTATTTGTGACCAATGTGGAATACCTGGGCCGCGGCATTCATGAGGGAGTGGCCAACTCGATTCTGGTGAAGGTCAACCAGATTGGTTCTCTGACGGAGACGTTGGAAGCGTGCCAAATGGCGCACCGGGCAGGCTATACGACGGTTATTTCGCATCGGAGCGGCGAAACGGAAGACGCCACGATTGCGGATATTGCCGTGGCCATCAATGCGGGCCAGATCAAAACTGGATCTGCTTCGCGCAGTGATCGTATTGCCAAATATAACCAACTGATGCGGATTGAAGAGGAGTTGGGCGAGCAAGCGGAATTTCTTGGCATAAATGCCTTCTATAGCATAAAATAGAGTAAAAGCATATTGGGGGGGCGGTGGTAAACCCGCCTCCCCCCTTGAAGTGGAAAGATGGTACATCGTCGAAAACTATACTGGTTGTCCTTAGCCTTGGCAGTGGCGCTTGCAGCGGCCTATGGGTTTCATCGCGAACTATGGGATCGTTATGCGCAATACAGGAAGAGTGAGAATACTGTCCAGGCGGTGGAACGGGAAGTGAATAATCTAAACACCGCCATCACTGTGGTCAAGGGGGAGGCTGAAAAACTCGATACGGATCCCGTCGAAGTGGAAAAAGCCATTCGCCGCATTAAAAAGCTGGTGCGTCCTGGCGAAACCGTATTTCGTATAGAACCCTCTCCCTCGCCGGATGGGAAATCGGCGCCGTCGGTTGTTAAGGACGGCCCAGGGAGCGGCCCGGATATGGGTGCGCGCACAGAGGGTGAACAGAGGAGTGAGAAAGAGCCCTGAGTCACGAAATTCTTCTTAATAACCAGGATGAAGCCATTAAGCTGATGGGCCGGAATGGCGAGTTGCGCAGGCGTATCCAGGATGAAGCTCAGGTGCGCATTGTGGACCGCGGGGCGAAAGTTGTCATTGTAGGTGAAGAGCGGGATGCGCACATGGTGCGCGGTTTATTACGCGATATGTTGGCCGCGGTGCGTAGCGGCCATGTGCCGACGTTGTCCGATTTGAATTATGCTTTGGCTGCGGCGCGCGATCGTTCTGTGCATAATGGGGGAAGCGAAGTGATAAGCGAGAGAAGTCCGGGGATTCGCGAAGATATTCATATCCGGCCTCGCACGCATGGACAGAAGCATTATCTTGAAACTATTCTTTCATGTCCCATGACATTGGTGATTGGCCCGGCGGGCACGGGCAAGACCTACCTCGCCATGGCGGCGGCGGTTTCCTCCCTTTTGAACAAGCAGGTGAAACGTCTGGTGTTGACGCGGCCGGCGGTGGAGGCGGGGGAAAGCCTGGGGTTTCTCCCCGGTGGGCTCGAGGAAAAAGTTAATCCTTATTTGCGTCCTTTGTATGACGCCCTCTACTCGATGGTGGATATGGCACGGGTTCGCCGGTTCATGGACGAGGAGCGGGTGGAAGTGGCGCCACTGGCGTTTATGCGCGGCCGCACCCTGGAGCAGGCGTTTGTGATTCTGGATGAGGCGCAGAACACCACGTCGGAACAAATGCTGATGTTTCTGACGCGTTTGGGGGAGGGATCGCGGGCGGTTATTACGGGCGATATTACGCAGATCGATCTCCCCAAGGGCACGAAATCGGGGTTGGTTGAAGCGCGCCGCATATTGCGGGGTGTTCCAGAGATCGGCCTGGTTCATCTTTCCAAGCATGATGTAGTGCGCCATCCGCTGGTGCAGCGCATTGTGGATGCATATGAGTCTGACACCGTGCAGACGGTGGATTCTGAAGTCAAGCATAGTGGGAGTGCGATTGGGGCATGATGGGACGTTTTGGCCAGAAAAAACAGCGCGCAGGCACCTTCGCCCAGCGTTTGGGCGCGGATCCCGGGCCGCCTGTTACACCGGGAACCCATACACGCAAGCAATATCTGATTGCGGTTATAGCACTGGTTGTTTTGACGCTTGCCTTAACCCGCGAGCCCAAACGGGAAAGCATTATTGCCGAGGATATTGACACTTCCAAGATTTCCGAGACGGAAATTCGGGCGGATTTTTATTTTGAGAGCGTGGATATATTGGCCACCAAAGAAGCGCGTGACGCCGCGATGGCCAAAGTGCCGTCCTATTATGGCGTGGAGCGCGAGCAGGAGCAGAACCAACTCCGTTTGTTGCGCAAACGGATTGAGTTGGTAAATGCGGAACGTGAGAATGTCTCGAAAGCAGTGTTGGAAGCGTTGTACGCTTCCACTTCTGATCAGACGGTGGAGTCCATCGTGTCTGTGACGGTGGCGGGCAGTGTCAACAAGTTAAAGGAAAATCCGGAGTGGGCGGCGTTGCCTGAGGCGCCGGCGCTTGCGTTATGGTTAACCCCGGATCTTCATTCGTTGCCGCAACGGCAATTTGCACCGCCGCCTGTGAAACATGGGAAAGCTCAAGTCGCGGAAGCGCCTCAAACCGTAACCTCTCTTTCTCCTGCCGAACCCGTTCGGCTGGTATTTACGTATGGAGACCGCTTGAATGACATAGCGGTGGAGAGTCTGGAATATGTATTGTCGCAGGGGGTACGCAATCCCGCCGAACAAGCGGAACCTTCCCGCCGGGTGGTTATATTGCGGGATGCGCCCGTGCTCGATCAGCAGGTGAGCAGTGAGATTCAATGGGCGGATGTCCCCGGGCCGGAAGAAGCGGAAGAGATTTTGAGTGAACGATTGCTGGACATGGCCAAACAAGCGGCGCAGGATACCGAGGAACCTGCTGGCTGGGCGAAACTTCATGATGCGGCATTTGCCATGGCCAGGGCATGTCTTTCGCCCACATTACGGTATGACGCGGTGTATACCGCCGGCGCCCGGGAACGTGCGCGGGAGAGCGTACAGCCTGTTTTGCGGAAGATTGAGGCAGGGGAGATTATTCAGGATCGCGGCCGCCGTTGGACGGAACAATCCCGCAGCGATGTGAAAACCTATCTTGAGCTTCTCCAGAGTGAAAAAAAGCCCAGCCAGCGTGTGTTTAGCATGGCTGTATCTAACATGATTATTATCATGCTGGCGCTGTTTTGCCTATACCGCTCGGCGGCGCTTACGCCGGGCATGGAGCCGGAGGAGTTAACCTTACAAACGAATCTTGCCCTGCTGCTGATGTGTGCGATGCTTATCGCCGGGCGAATTGTGTCGTATTTTGAACCGAGTGGTTTTATTCTGCCCGTGGCGGCGGCGGGCATATTATTCGCGATCCTGGTGAATGTGCGGATTGCCGCCATGATGAGCTTTTTAACGGCGGCGCTGGTATCGGTGCAGTACGGATATGATTGGCGGCTGATGGTGGTGGGCAGCGCCATGTCACTGGCGGGGGTTCTCAGCATCTTCAAGGTTCGCCGCCGCAGCGATATGGCGGGCGCTTCGCTTAAGGCCATGGCAGTGGGGCTGTTGGCCATCACGGCGGTCTCACTCGCCTCGGATTCGCTGTTAAATGAGGCTGTCGTGCGCCGCCTTTCACTTATAGGGTTGAATGGGTTTTTATGCCTGTTGATCGTGCCGGGGCTGTTATCGCCGCTCGAACGGCTTTTTAAGCTCACGACGGACATTCAGTTGTTGGAATATTCCGATTTGAACAATGAAGTCATGAGCCAATTGGCCATGAAAGCGCCTGCCACCTATGCGCACAGCCTGATGCTGGGGCAGTTGGCGGAAGCCGCGGCGGATGCTATTGGCGCGAATGGGCTGCTGGCGCGGGTCTGCGCGTATTATCATGATATCGGCAAGATGTTGCGTTCGGAATATTATTCGGAAAATCAAAATGGCTATAACATACATGATGAATTATCGCCGCGCATGAGTGCGCGGGCAATTGCGGCGCATGTGGTGCAGGGAGCAGAGATGGCGCGGGAATTCCATCTTCCCAAGCCCATCATAGATGGCATCTGTGAACATCATGGGACGTGCCGGATCGGATTTTTTTATCAACAAGCGCTCGATCAGCAGAAGCATGGTGATGTCCGGGAGGAGGATTTCCGGTATCCCGGGCCCAAGCCGCAGCGTCCGGAAACGGCTATTCTGATGATATGCGATGCCGTGGAATCCGGGGTCCGCTCCATCAAGAACGCCAATCAGGAACGGGTTCGCGAATTTGTGGACAAAATCATTTCAGCCCGCGCGGCGGACCGGCAATTTGATGACTGCAATTTGACGCTCAAGCAATTGGACACGATTGCGGAAGTGGTTTCGCGCAGGATAATGTCGAATCTGCATACGCGTTTGGCGTATCCTGAGCCCGCGCCGGAGAAGGTCACAAATGTAATTGCCATGCCGGGAGGTGTCGAATGATTCATTTAGCCATGCGAAACGAATCCAAACGGAAAGGGTCGTCCCTGTATCGCCGGGATGAACTGACGCATTTGGCCGAACGGATATGCCGTGGTGAAGGCATGACAACGGAATCCGAACTTAGTTTGTTGTTATGCGACGATCCCTGTATTCAGGAACTCAACCGCACCTATTGCGGCGTGAACGCCGCCACGGATGTGCTTGCTTTTTCACAGTCGTGGAAGAGACCGCAGGGAGTGCCGGTGTTAGGGGATATTGTCATTTCGTTGGAAACGGTGGATAGGTTCTGCGAAAGCGATCGCCGCGCCATGCACGATGAGGTGCGGCTGTTGTTTTGTCATGGTCTCTTGCATTTGCTGGGCCATACGCATGACTCGAAGAAGGGGCGGCAACACATGTTGGAGAAACAGGCGCTTTACTTGTTTCGCGATCTGGAGTCCTCGTGGCACTGGTGATTGGGGGGTAGCCTCCCTTCTGGTGCGGATCCGGAGAGCAGGATGCTCCATGGTCCGGTTCAAACAGGAGTATGTTCAGTATTCAAAAGTCGGGTGATATATGAGGCGAATGAGATCCGGAAGAAGATATTCCGGCCGATGGGCGTCTCCATGGATATGTATTATGGCCGGGTGCGGGATGGCCTTTGCCGGGACGGAATCTCTGCCTTCGGCTTCTGGCTGGGCTAAAATTCTTACGCCGGAGATTTGGGCCGCAACCCTGGTCTTTTTGATGTGTTCCGCGTTTTTCTCCGCTACAGAACTGGCGTTTTTCTCGCTGCATCAATTGCGTCTCCGCAGCATGCGCGAAAGCACGCATGTTCTGGATAGGCTGGTGGCGCGGCTTATGGAACACCCCAGCAACCTGCTTATTACAATTTTGATGGGGAACTGTGTTGTGAATGTTGGATTAGGCGTGGTGTTTGGCGGGCGGGTAGAGCAGGCTTTCCAAGCCAACCTTCCAGTTCCCGATGCGGTTTCGTATGCCCTGGCGGTGTTTTGTTGCACGGCGGTTGTATTGTTTTTTGGCGAGATTACCCCAAAGATCGCCGTAGTTTATTTCAGCGAGCCGTATGCGCGGACCGCGGCGGTTCCCATTTTTATCATTGATCGCGTACTCTCCCCCCTGCGTGCGGCGATCATTCAATTTGTAGCGTTTTTATTTAGGATCACCCTTTTCAGCCAGGTGCGTCCGGCGCCCTTTATGACCGATGAGGAATTTTTGTCCCTCTTGTCTGAAGTAGAAGCCACGGGCGTAATTGAAGAAGACGAACGTTTTATGATCCAGGGGATCATGAAGTTTAGCGATGTCACCGTGGCGGACGTGCTCACCCCGCGTCCGGATATGGTGGCCTTGCCCGCGGAGGCGAGCGTTCGTGAGGCGCTGGAACAGCTTCGCACCCATGAATATGCCAGGGTTCCCGTCTATGAAGGGGATTTGGACCACATTGCGGGGATCTTATTTGCCAAGGAATTGCTGCCCAAGGTGATTTGCGAGCATTTCGATGATCCGATCCGGCCCTTGCTGCGCAAGGCTCATTTTGTGCCGCATACAATGAGTTGCGCTGATTTTCTGAAAACCGCGCAACGGTTGCGGGCGCATATCGCCATTGTGGTGGATGAATTTGGAGGCACGGAAGGGCTGGTGACATTGCAGGACGCCGTGCGTGAGGTGGTGGGGGACGTGGGGGAGGATGCCGAGGAAGCAGAACACCTGTATTCGGAAATTCAGCCGGGGGTATATCGCTTGGATGGACGGCTGCCCTTGGATGAATTGGAACAGTTGACGGGCAAGTCCGTGGAGGATGATGAGCATGCAACCGTGGCGGGATTTCTGATGAAGCAGGCGGACAAAGTGCCCGCCCCCGGGGACAAAATCAAGCATGATGGCGTGTTGTATGTGATAGAAGAGGTTCGGGGCAAGCGTATTGCCCAGGTGCGGATGCAGGCGCCCATGAACGCGAAGAAAGGAGTGGGCGCATGAATTCCGTGGGCATTCTACTCCTTGTTTTTTGGGTGGCGTTGTTGTTTAACGCTTTTTTTGCGGGGTATGAGACGGGTTTTGTGTCGTGTAATCCCATCCGGGTCCGTCATCTCGCGCAAAAGAAAAATCACCCCAACGCCCAACGCCTTCTGAACTATCTGAATCAACCGGACCGTATGATCATTCTGGTGTTGCTGGGCACGAATCTGGCCATGATTGCGGCGACTATCGCCGTAACGCGGTTAACGCGTGACCTGGGACCCTGGTGGGCTTCGCTGATTGTTACCCCGGCCATATTGGTGTTTGGTGAAATCGTGCCGAAGAGCATGTTTCGATCTCATCCCACCCGGCTTTCTCTTGCATTCACTCCCGTGATTCATTTTTTCGATCGTCTGTTCGCGCCGGTAGTAGTGCCTATTGCGTGGGTTTTACAGCGGTTTCTGGCATTCAAGAAGAATGATCGGCAGGGGATGCGAGTGTTGATGCGTTCGCCGGAAGACATGCGGGTGCTTGTGGACGAGAGTGCGGACCGGGGCGCGATTGCGCAAGAAGAAAAGGAGATGATCCATTCTGTCATGGATCTTCAGAAACAGTACGCCAAGGAGGTGATGGTTCCCCGTATTGATATCCAGGCGCTTCCGGAAGACGCCACGAAAAATGAATTGGAAGCTTTCCTGATGGATTGCGGCTATACCCGCGTTCCGATCTACCGGGATACCGTAGATGAGATCATCGGGGTGATTAACGCCTTTGATGTTTTGAAAGACACACAACCGGAGAATACGGATATTCAGCGGTTTATACGGCCTGTCATGCACGTAACGGACACGATGCCGCTGGATGATTTATTGCAGGCGATGCGCGATGAAAAACAATCCGTGGCGATTGTCATGGATGAGTATGGAGGGACAGACGGCCTGGTAACCCTGGAGGATATTCTGGAGGAAATTTTCGGCGAGATACACGATGAATATGACGATGAAGCGCCTTCTATCCGCAAGGCCGGCCCTAACACGTATGTGATTGAGACCCGGATGCCGCTGGAAGACGCCGCAGATTACCTGGGAATCGAAATAAGCGACGAGGATGTTGAAACCGTTGGGGGCTGGGTGATGCACGTAGCCCGCTGTATCCCGCAAAAGGGCGATGTCATCGAACATGGCCGGTTCAGAATTACCGTGTTGGAAGGCGGCCCTAGTTTTATCTCTGCAATACGGCTGGAGATTTTGCCGGCGGGCGGGAATGCGGTTTCCCCGCCCGTTGAAACAAATTCCAAACCGGCTCCGTAAATCGCTGGTTTTCCGGTTCTTTATTCGAGCCAGCGTTCCACTTCAAACATCCCTCCGACGCCGAAGGGTTGTACACCCGCCAGCAGAATGACCAAGGACCAATTCCCGGCGTAGGTGTCCATCAAGTTATCGTTATCCGTGGTGACTCCCTGACCGCCGAGCATGAGTATGGCGCAGGCGCCTGTTCCGCATCCTCCTGAGAACAAGGTGAGCCGCCCGTCATCGGCCAAGAGTCCGGAAACATTCACTTTGGATGCCGGAAGTTCGGTGATGCGGTCTGGAACATCGAGGCAGCTATAATCAATTTCCACCCATCCTTTTACCGCATGATCACCGGGATAAGAAGCGGTCAGGGTTTGCTCCAGATGCAGGGTCAAGGGACATTCAATTCGTTGTATCTCTTCCGATTCATCCACGAGGCCGGACCATGTTCCTTTGTACAGGCCCGTGGTGTCAAAGGGCGGCTTGGGCCATTGAGGGCATTGCGTTTGTCCCAGGGTTAACACCGCCGCCACTACACAAAACATCAGGATAAAAAGTTTCGAGCGCATGACGAGATCTCCTGTCGGTTATTACTTCCCTCGGGCAACTTCCTACTTTAGAATACCACAAGAAAGGCCTGGTGTTACCGAGTTTTGCAAGGGGGCAATTGCCGACAAGTAATGCAAGCGACAATTTTGTTGCAATGATGTACACTGACAGGAAATGAAAAGGAGGAGGTTATGCGCTGGTTTGTTATTTGTTCGGTGGCATTTTTATTTGGAGAGGCGGCTTGGGCGGGGGGAAGTCTTCAGGTTTGGCTGGTGGATCCATTGGAGAAGGTGTTTAAGGATGCCCAGCCGGGCAACGAGGGCACAGTGATTGCGGAGGTGGCCCGGGGCGAGAGTGCCACGCTTCAGGCCGTGGTGCGTGCCGATAAATCTGTCACGGGATTGCGTGCGGATCTTGCCATGATGACGCGGCGCTGGGGTCATGAAACGCTGCCTTCCGGCACGACACGTTTTGTGGGATATGTGCCGGTGGACCGGCCCACGCAGAATCCGTCAAACGATCAGCTTCGCGTGCCGCCCGCGGAGTATCCGGATCCGTTGTTGGAGGAGGATTCCCTTGATGTGTCTGCGAACCAGGCACAACCCATTTGGATCACAATCCCCATTCCGGAAGAGGCCATGCCCGGGTTGTATATTGGAAAACTGACCGTTACGGGAACTGCGGGGGAACAGACCGTATCCGTCACACAGCGGCTTAAGGTTCGTGTGTACAGGGCTGTTGCGGGCCGCTCCAGATTATGGGTCACGGATTGGTTCGCCATGCACTGGCCGCATATGGCGATATCGCCGCAGCCGGAGTCGGAGGAATATTATTCTCTGTTGCGCCGCTATGCGCGGAATTTGGCGGAGCATCGGCACACCGTGGCCTTGATTTCGCCGATAGGATTAATGAACGTGTCGGTGGACGGCAATAGCAATTTTTCATTTGATTTTTCCCGGTTTGACCGATGGGTTCAGATTTTCAAGGAGGAGGGAGTTATTGGCCGGATCGAAGGGGGGCATATCGGCGGGAGAAAAGGCGGCTGGGAATCGGATTTTGTGGTGACGGCCTGGCAGGTGAAGGATGGCGGGGCGGTGCGTGTCAGTGTGGATCCTGATAGTCAGGGAGCCGAAACGTTTTATGCACAGTTTTTCCCGGCGCTGGTGGCGCATCTGAAGGAGAAAGGATGGCTGGACATTTATATGCAGCATCTGGCCGATGAGCCGATTGCCTCAAATGTGAGCAGCTATAAAGCGATGGCAAAGCTCGCTCGTACGCATGCCCCGGAATTGCGCATCATTGAAGCCTGCCACACGAAAGACATTACGGGCGCCATTGACATTTGGGTGCCCCAGCTTAATTATCTGCGTGACAGTTTCGGCCATTATCAAGAACGTCAGCAGAAGGGAGAGGAGGTGTGGTTTTATACCTGTGTGTTTCCCCAGGGCGAATATGCGAACCGGTTTATCGAACTGCCGCTTATCAAGACCCGGCTTTTGCACTGGATCAATTTCCGCTACGGTGTCACCGGATATCTGCATTGGGGCTATAATCATTGGACGGCGGAGAGTCCCTTTACACACACGACGCGGCCTCATGGCGGCCCGCCTTACCTGCCGGCGGGCGATGCCTGGATTGTGTATCCCGGAAAAGAGGGGCCTCTGGATTCCATCCGTTTTGAAGCCATGCGCGATGGCATCGCAGATTATGAATTGTTATGTCTGTTGAAAGAGCGCGATCCTGCTGCGGCGCAACGCCTTGTTGAAAAACACATCCTTGATTTTAATCGCTATGACACCAGCATCAGGAATTTTCGGGCGGCCCGCCATAAATTATTGCGATTGCTCAGCCGGTAATTAGCCATGCAATTGTTTTCGCAAATGCCTCTTAGTGTATTCCTGTCACAGCGGGCAGAATCCGTCCTCGGTGGATTTTTCCGGACACCAGAAATATCCGCCGGAATTGTAGAATTGGATCATGCGCAAGAGTTCGGTGACGTTAATCCGCCAATCCTGCGTGTTGAAGTCGCTATCGTGCGGAGGACAGGTTTCAGTCCCTGAACCGGGCGCATATCCGTCTTCTGAACCGGGCTGACAATGAAGAGCGCCGGAGTTATAAAATTGGATGACGCGCAGCAATTCGGAAACGCTGATGTGAAAATCGCCATCTTGGTCCGCGGCATGAATGATTTCCAATTCTTCTCCCTCGAACACGCCCTCTCCTTCGAGTGGCATGCCTTCCAGTTCACCTTCCCCGCCTTCACTTCCGCCTTCGGCGGAACCTTCGGGCATGCCTTCGGCTTGCCCTTCGGCTTCTCCGCCTTCACTTCCGCCTTCGGCGGAACCTTCGGGCATGCCTTCGGCTTGCCCTTCGGCTTCTCCTTCTTCTTCCCCGCCTTCACTTCCGCCTTCTGCTGAACCTTCGGGCATGCCTTCGGCTTGCCCTTCGGCTTCTCCTTCTTCTTCCCCGCCTTCACTTCCGCCTTCGGCGGAACCTTCGGGCTGCCCTTCGGCTTCTCCTTCTTCTTCTCCGCCTTCACTTCCGCCTTCGGCGGAACCTTCGGGCATACCTTCGGCTTGCCCTTCGGCCTCTCCTTCTTCTCCCTCGCCTTCCTGTGAAAAACCTTCAAATTCTCCTTCTATGCCGCCTTCCCCTTCTTCTGGTTCCCCTTCCGTGGCAAAGCCTTCTTCTTCGCCTTCGCCGATTTCTCCTTCCATGCCGCCTTCCCCTTCCAATACGCCTTCCGATTCACCTTCAGCGGTGAAGGTCTCCGCGAAATAGTGCAGAAGGCCCGCGGAATACCGGATGCATTCCGGCAATAATTCCCGGGCATAAATATCGAGCAGACTGTCGCCTACCGTAAATTCAGTGTTTTTTAGCCGGTTATTGTCGAAGTTGCAGGGTTGAAAACAGGTGCTGCCGTCGCGGAGGTTTTCAACATACACTTTTCCCGCGGTGAATTCGTTTCCGTCCTGCATATAGGTGGTGAAATTGCCGTCCGCGGGCCACCACTCATCATCACCCAGATCGAACAAGGGGTTTGGATCGTATTCTCCCACCAATTTATTGTTGCGATCTTTCAAGGTCCAGCGGGTGTCTTCAAACCATCCGTCATGATAGGCCAGTTTGAACATGCGGCCCAGATCGTGATCCAGCCAATCCTCCTGTTCATCCGGATCATCCACGAGAATGGCGTCGTGGGCGGCCAGGGCGTAGGAATAATCCGCCATGTTTTGGAGGAAATTCTCGATGGACGGATTCTCCGGCAGCACGGGCTCCAGTCCCTCCGCCGGCATGGATAATCCGTTCTGTTCCATTTCCTCCAGCCAAAGTTCAAAATCATCCCCGGCAGAGTCCAGGTGATTATCCACATGGCTGTGTGCGGGCACGCTCATATCTTGCAGCAAATGCAATACCTGGCCTAGCAGGTGATATCCTGCGTTGTATCCGAGAAGGCTGTTTTCCGCAAAGGCGGCTTCCGCTTTGTTCCAATGTTCAATGGCGCTTTGCACTGCGGTATTCTGTATGCCGGGATCACATGCATAGATGGGAATATGCGGCAATCCCGCGCCTGTATGGGCATTGAAAAAATGACGGTTTGCGCTTTGGCAGAGATCTCCCAATGAACAGGCGTTGTTGCCGCAATCCTGCAAGTCTTCTTCAAGAACGGCATCATGGACTTCTGTGTACGCGTCGCCTTGGTAAAAAAATACGTCATTGAACTGGTTCTGTTCCAACACCGAATAGGCGGCCTCGAAAAATGACTGATGCGTGGACCCCTGGAATTTAGTGAAGGCCTTTTCCGATCTGGGCACAAATATTTCTTGCCCCATGCGCCAACGGAGCAATTGTGCGGCGGCGCGCGCCGCAGGTCCGCTGGACTGGGCAATGCCGGTTAATGTTTCCTTTAGTGTAAGATCCGGTTCCTCCGCCATGGCTAATACAGCGCATTTTGCGGTATCGGGATCAGGATCGTTGACCAAGCCCAGCCAAATGGATTGCCGTGCCTTCGGATCCTTTACAAACTGGAGTTGTCTGCGGATTTGCGACAATCGCGCTTCCGCATGCCATGGAAAGTTGGGATCATTGGCTATTTTGTCCAAAACCACGCCTGTCTTGGAATCCGATAGATACCCTAAGCCGATGACTGCCACCCGCTGCACAGAAAGTGTGCCGGTGCGTACCGATTGAAGTAATAGAGCGGTTCCCTGTGAATTACCCAAGGCGGCCAAGGCACAGGCGGCGGTTACACACACGCTAGGCCGGGCATCATGCAGGCAAGGGGAAATCAGGGCAGCATCTGCAATATCACCCCGTTCGCCCAGCGCCGCAAGGCATGCCCGCAATTCGGCGCCATGGCCCGATGCCTCGGCTTGTCTAAATGCATTTCGCATTTCCGGCAGCAATGATTTATCCCCGATGAAACGCAAGGCCTGGATGGCGTGCTCCCGCACCCGTGGATCTGAATCATTTAATACGCCGGCGATTTCAGGCGCGGCAGCATGGGTCCGGGTTAACCGGAAGAAATCACACGCCAGACGTTTCTCTTCCTTGGCACCTGCATTAAGCAGTTCATACATCTGCCGTATCGCGCTTGCCCGATCTTCAAGAAGACTATCCATCAGGGCTTCTCCCGCAGGGGGAGAGGAGAACGTTGCGGATCCGGTGGAGGCTATTAGCACCCCAATGAAAACCTTACATAATCCTAACAATTCAAATACTCCTTTTCTATGAGCATTAGTGAATGAAAATGCAGGCCGCTTTGACTGCGAATGTTAAGCACTACTCTTTGGTTCAGCGCATACTGAATCCAGGCCTTAATAAGGGAAGGCACTTCTGAAAAGAGATAGCATCAGGATGTGTTATCTATTTAATGTACTGCTGTATAATGTCTTATGTCCTGTCCTGGGGCCGCTGTTTTATCTATTATATCATGAAATGCAATTATTTCAAATGGCGGTATAGATTTACTGTATTTATTGGAATTAATTAAACAATAGCGGCTGGTGTTTTTCAATCAAAACGCGTAAAAAGGGGTTTCTGAAAAAGAGGGGCTGGTTAAAGAAGATTTTTTCCTTGTACAAATATGTACGATCCAGGGGATGAAAAAGTTCTATGTACAAAATTGTGCGGTCCAGGAAAGGCTTGATACATGTTGCAAGTATTTTTGTATGAATAACTTATGAGAATACAACGTTTTGGCACGGGGGTTGCTTTATTGTTGACTGCGCGGATTGGAAGCGCAGTTTTAACCAATAACTGGAAGGAAACGCCTTGTGGCACTAGGAATGATCAAGATGACTCAAGAATTACCCCCCGCCCAACCTGCCCACCATCAAACGACTCCCCTGTGGACGTATAGCGCCCCGCAAGGATCGCAACCCGCGAAGTTGCTGGTTGTGGATGACGAGAACGGTCCGCGTCAGGCGCTTCGGATGTTGCTCAAGGAAGAGTTTAATGTTGAGCTGGCGAATGGCGTGGATGCAGCCCTTGAAGTCCTCAATCACGAGGCGGTAGACGTGATTATTACAGACATCCGTATGCCGAATAAGTCAGGTCTGGATCTATTGCGGGAAGTAAAAAAACGGTATCCGGATATCCAGGTGATAATTTTGACGGGTTTTGGGCAACTCGAAAGCGCCATGGAGGCGATTGAATGCGGTGCGTTTGCGTATTTGGAGAAGCCTTTTGACAGTAATGTGATGATGGAGAAGGTGCATGCGTCGGTGGAGCGGCGCCGGGAGGAGCAAAGCCGCCGCGCCATGGAGTATCTGGCGGTGGAGGCGAATCGTTTTGAGACGCTGGGGCACATGGTATCCGGCGCCTTGCACGATTTGGGCACGCCGCTTTCGGTGATTGGGACAAATCTGGATTTACTGCTGGACCAACCCAATAAGCCAGATATCGAGCGGCGGCTGGAGGTTATGCGGGGCCAGGTGAAGCACTGTACGGATTTGGTGCGGACCACATTGAATTTTCTGCGCCGTTCCCCGGAGGTTCAACTTGAAATCAGTTTGAACCAGGTGGTGGAGCAATGCCTGGAGGTGGCGCGTCCGTTTCTTATCAGTCATCAAGTGGCCTCTTTTTCCGACCTGTGTCCGTCGTTGCCGCCCATCATGGGGGATATTGTGATGGTACGCCAGGCGGTGTTGAATCTGGTTTACAATGCGGCGCAGGCGATGCAGCAACAAGAGGACTCTCGCGTGATAAGCGTGCGTACTTGGAGTGAGGAAGGATTTGCATGTCTGGCGGTGGAAGATACGGGGCCGGGCATTGCGAAAGAAATCCGGGATCATATTTTTGACACCTTATTTACCACGAAAGGCAAACAAGGCACGGGATTGGGATTGTCGGTGGTGAAGTATGTGATGCAGCGTCATGGGGGGGAGGTCCGGGTGGAAGATGCTCCGGATCAAGGCACACGTTTTCTGTTGCGGTTTCCCCTAACAAAAGAGAATTGAGCGCACTGGCTGCGGTGGGTGACATCGATACGGGGGTTGGCCGGCATGCAATGCCTTCAGGGGGCGTCGTGCCGGCCAGTTCTTTTTTTAGAAATAAATAACGGTGGACAGGTAGAGGAAATGTTGATCGACGCCCATACTGGTATCGCGGAGCCCGAAGGTGGCTTGGCGCACATTATCACCCCATCGGTATACGTAGGCGAAGTCCAGGTTGACCCGGTTATGTACTAATAGTCCGGCGCCCACAGATACGCCGAAGAAATCATCAGGATGTCCGCTGCCTTTTTTGAGACCGAACCAACTGCGGCGGCGGTTGCTGGCAGGTTCTGGGTCATAGAAAAATCCGGCGCGCAGACTGGGGAGGTAGTTCTGTTTGGGTTTCTTTTCGAAGAGAAATACATATTCCGCTCCCAGACGAACGCAATAGGTGGGATCGTTAGGACTTTGGTTTTTGGGAAGCCCGGTTACGCCGGATCGTTTTTGCATGCTGAATTGACTGTTCTTCCGATCCCGGATAACGAACTCGTCCCATTCCCTGCGGGTGACGTCAAACGAGAGGGTGAGACGGTCGCCGGGGAAGCGGTAGGCAATGCCGATGCCGAAGGCGCTTGGGAAGTCGTATTCAAGCGGGCGTACGCTGCGGGTATATCCCGGAAATGCACTGACCTGGCTCATGCGCACCACTTCGGTGTATTTCACCCGGGCCTTCAATTTGCTGTGATAGACCGCGCCAAGGCTCAGCCGTTCGGTCGGTTTAACAAGAATGCCGACGGTGAAGTTCATTCCGTCGAAGTTCTCGTAGTTTTTCTCGATGCGCAGTTTGGACTGGTTGAAGGGGGCCAGCACACCGTTGATAAGCCCCCGGGAACGCACTTCGGTCCGCTCCTCCCACTCATTTTTCGGGAGAATGTCGTGATACCAGAGATTGAGTACGGCGCCCACGGAGATGCGGTTGGTGATCTCGAAGCCGAACGCGGGCGAGAGCGCCGCCAGTTCTCCCCGTTGGAGATAGCGGTACTTACTCAGGGTGGAGGCCGTGCCTCCACCGAAAAGGCTTCCCACCGTGTTGTAATTAAAGTTCAGGTCGCGGTCGAAGTCATATTTTCGTTGATAATTGAGGCTCAGCACCAGGTTTCGGCCTGCGATGGTCCAGGGAATGGGCCAGGCCACGCTCAGATAATTGACCCCGTTCAGGTCCACGGTTTCCTGGCTGTTCAGTTCAGAATGGTCTTTCGAGCGGACGTTTTCACGGTAAAAATCGAAGTCATGCACGAATGAGATTTCCGGGCGTTCGAGTTGGGTGAGGCCGCCCGGATTCCATGAAGCGGCGGTGGCGTCATCGGCCACGGCAATGAATGCGCCGCCCATGCCGATGGCGCGCGCCCCGCTGCCCACGGGATTGGGCGAGGACGTGATCGTGAGCTGCGCTCCCGCCCCGCCGCACAGAGTGAGGGTCAGCACGAGGTTACATAGTAATGGCCGGAAGCCCTTGATCAATCTTCGCGCCCTCCTTCGTTGGCGCAACGGTTTGCGCCTTGGTGCCATTGGACATCACACTCATAATCTTTGCCCTGCCCACTTCCACAAATTCTCCCGGTTGAAGCACTTCGCCGGTGGTTTGGTCGATCCATGGTTCTTCTTCATGAACGATCAGCACATAAGCGCCTTCCCGCACGCCGTCTTCCTTGGTCCAGTTCAACAACAGGTCTTGATTGCGCACGGCCATAACTTCGCCGGAAAGCCGCGGGTACAGCTTGGTAAGTTGCGCCACCAGATTTTCGCAAGCTTTATTCACCGCTTCGCTGTTATCCCGGTTATCCACAAACGCGTCCAGAGTGGCGATTACATCGGAGGTTTCCGGGCTGAGAACCCGCGCTTTAATCTCGATGCCCTTTTCATCCCGCGGGAAAACATCAGCGACCAAGAACGCTTGTGCAGGAGTCACTTTGCCCAGGGTGATGGCTTGATTGGGATCGGCCAATGCGGCGGCCAATTGCTGTTCGGTGAGCACTTCCTGCAAGCGGGTGCGGTCTAAAACCCGGAACCGCTCCTGCTGCACCATCTGCGCTTCGGTGGTGGTGCGCAGAAGCGCGCCGACCGATGTGTCCACGCCTTGTCCCGCAAAGGCCAACACGGCCACGGGCATATGGGATTCCTTTGCCGCTAACTGCACGGGGCGGACATCCACCTCCACGGTTTTATCCAGTGCGGCGCCCGCGGAATCTTCCGCATGAATGGCCACGTTGAGTTTGCCCGTTCCATCTTTTAATTGCGCTTCATCGATGGGGATGCGCCGGTTGAAGCTCTCTTTGGGGGCGCCGGTAAGTTCCTGGAAGGGTTCGCCATTAATAGTCAGGGCGGCTACTTTGGTTTGCGTGACCACTTCTCCGGAAATGCATAGGGTGCGGTTGTGGCGGTAGGGGCGGTCCGGGGTGGGGGATTTCAACCGGATTTCACTGACAGGGTCCGCCGTGGCGCTTAATAGGATTTCAAGCGGCACCGTTCCTGACAGAGCCAGTTGAAGTTTCTCCGGATGTTTTTGTTTCAACAGCCACAACTTGGCTTCCGGTGAGTTCGGATTGCCTTTGAATACTTTAACGGCGGACCGGGTTTCGTTTCCGGCCACGTCGCGCGCGGCGACGATAAAGGTGTTCTCACCATCGCCCAGTGCCAATTCCGTGTTGAAGGGCATGCGGGGCTTGCCATTGGGTTCGCCGAGGGAACGCTCGCTTACGCCTACGTAGGACAAGCCATTTTTGTCCACCGATGCCCCATCCAGGATTACGGTTCCTTCTTCGGTAACGGTGGGTTCAATGGGCGCGAACACGCCGATGGTGGGGCCGGTGAGGTCCACGGTCACTTCCACCTGTTGCTCCACTTTCTTTTCCGCAAGGTCTGTAACGGCCACATCAATTTTCTGCGGCCCTTCCTTCAGGAGCACCTCTTTCTTTACGTCAACCTTCTCCGCACTGCCGCGCTGCGGCACTTCCGTGCCGTTCACTGTTACCTTGGCCACCCCGACATCGTCCTTGGCATTAACCTCGAAGGTGAGTTCGCGCGAAGCAATAATGGTCTCTTTTGGCAGTACAATACCGACTTCTGGCGCGGTGTCGTCCTTGAGTTTCCCCTCCTGAATCTTTTTCTTTTTGATCATATCCAAGTAGTAGTGGCCGCGGATGGTGTCCATTTCCTCCAGAGAACGGTTGAGGCATTGCTCGGCTTCGTCCAGCCGGTTCAGGTGAAAATAGGCAATCCCCAGTTCTCGATTGGGGAAATATTCGACAAAATGCAGGCCATAGGTGCGGGCGCGCCAGGAATCCTGTTTTCGCCCTTTCAGGGCTATCTGAAAATCCTTTACGGCCTCATCATAAAATTTTCCGGCTAAAAAGGAAGAACCCCGCTCGTAGTAGCTCCACCAGCGGCCGCGGAATACACCTTTCGTTACGCCATACGTTACCCCATCCCGGGTGTAGGCGGACTTCAGTTCGGCGGCACAACTCCCCAGGAGAATCCCTGCCACCAGAACTACGGCAATCTTTCTTACCATCACACACCCCGTCCGTTGTTTCTGTCCATAGGGTACCATAGCCGGGGGAGAATGTAAAGGGATCGATGAAAATGATAAAAAGGGGCCAGGTGTATAAAGGGCTGCCTTTGTTTTATAATTCCATCAAATCTATATAAGATTTAGGTATAATGAGCGGTAGATACTTGGACAACGAACCATGAATAGAGATTTCCAAATACGCATTGCCGAGGCAGCAGAAGCCCTGAAAGAGGCGGGGGCCAGCGAGGTGTTTTTATTTGGATCGGCCACCCGTGACCGTATGAACGAAAACTCTGATGTGGATATTGCCATCTCAGGTTTGCCCCCGGAACGGTTTTTTAAGGCAATGGGAATAGCCAGAAATATTCTGGGGCTACCTGTTGATTTAGTTGATTTGGATGAAAACAACCCCTTCACCCAGTATCTTAAGGAGGAAGAGGAGTTGGTACGTGTGGGATAAGTTTAAGAGGCAAGTCCAAGTGGATTTGGAACAGATTTCTGGGATGTTTCATATGCACTACAAATTACTGGAAAAATGCCAGACAGAGTGTCCCAATACAGATGAAATCCCCGCGGTTGCCGCAATCCTGCATTCTTTTTATACAGGCGTTGAGAATATTTTCAAAAGAATTGCTATCGAGATTGATGGGTTGGCTCCTACTGGCGCAATGTGGCATTCGCAACTTTTACAATCCATGGTTTCTTCAAATTCGAAGCGTCCTGCGGTAATCTCTCATGAACTGTATGAGGACTTGCAGGAATACCTTGATTTTCGACATGTATTCCGCCATGCCTATACGTTTGATCTGAAATGGGTGAAAATGGCATCTTTGGCACAACGATCCGGGGATATGCTCCATCGTCTCGAAAATGAATTACAGGTATTCTTGAAAACGCTTTAGCGGCGTTGTCAGTCCAGTGAAAAAAACTGGCAATGATGCTTTTCACATAAATCCGAAAAATAAACTGCTCAGGGAATTTCACCTATGTTGTTTAGTATTGGAATAAGCATGATTTTTTGTAGTATAGGAACCGGTGTGGTTGTGGAAACAGGTACAATGCACATTGACTTGCTGGGAGAGAGCGCGGTGCGGCTTGAACGGGCCTATTCCCGGTTGTGCGCCCCGCCGTTGAGCGATGCGGAATTTGATTTGTCGGATGTCAGTTTCAAGTATACCCGCCGTTTCACGGAATACAGCGGCGATATTTCCGGGCGGATGCTGGGTGCGCTGAATGCCGCCGAACCGCTGTTGGGAAAACAGAGTCCGCTATTGGACGCGCTATTGGCCGGATTTCCCCTTTACCAAAAGGAGGATGGTCATTTTGGGGCGCCGCAGCAATTAAGCAAGGAAGTGAACCAGGATCGCGATATGCCGATTCTTTGGGGGAATGGGCGTCTGCTGCTGGCGCTGTCCGAACGCTGCAAAACGATCCCGGATGAAAAAATGCTGGTGATGGCGAAACGGTTGGGGGACTATGTTATTTCCACCCGGCCGTACTATGGCCTAAAGGAGAACTTTGAAAAAGTGGGGGGGAAGTATTCGGCGGGATTTACGACGTGCTATCCTTCGTTGATTGACGGTTTGGTGGCCTTGGGTGAATTGACGGGGGATGCGCGCTATTTGGACGAAGCACGGTTTATTGCCACGTTGTCGTTGCTGGACAAGGAGTTCAAAGGCCATCACAGTCATGGCCGCCTGGTGGCCTACCGGGGAATGCTGGATCTCGACCGTATTTCGGATAACCGTGAATTTACGGATGCTGTGCGGGAAGGGTGCACGCGGTTTAATCAGGATTTCATTTTGCCCACGGGCGGGGTGACTGAACTGACGGACCGCGCGTATATCCGCGATGAGGGGTGCTCGGAAGCGGATTGGATTCGGGTGAATTTCCTGCTGTGGAAAGCCACGAACGAACCACAATGGCTGGATGTCGCCGAACATGCCTGGTGTAATCATCTGCTGGGCACGCAGTTTGCCAACGGGGGATTCGGCCATAGCACCTTTACCGCATTGAACTTCAACGGGAAGAGTTATCCCGGCGGGCGGTTGGAACACTACGTTTCCGATTCGTATTGGTGCTGCTCCATGCATTGCACCCAGGTGCTGGCGGACTTGGCGCACTGGGGCGTGCTCTTTGAAAAAGATTCGATTCGGATTCCTTGGCTGGCGGAAGTCCGCGCCAAAGAACCTTCCGGCGCGTATACGGTGACGGTGGAGAAATCGGCTCAGGGCGTTTGGAAAGTGAAACTGGATTCTAAGGAAGAACAAACTCTCAAAATGCAGTTGCGAGTACCGGGCTGGGTAGATGCAATACAAGTAAATGGTCAATTGCATGCAGGCCAACAGGGCTGGGTGGAGATTCCCTGCACCTGGAAAGGGTCGAAATTATTGGAGGTGCGGATGCCGAATACGATCCGGCTAGCGGGGCCGTATGGCAAGGACGTCCAAGAATCCGAGCCGGTGCGGATATTTGCCGGGGCCGCGATGTATTGCCTCCCGGAACCGTGGCTTTCTGATGGGCTGGTGGACAAACACGCGGTTCCAATGATTTGGATGGCGTCGGAAGAGCCCAAGCAGGGTGCTATTCCCGTGGTTGTGGAGGGTGATAACGGAAAGCTGCAACAGGCGCGGCTGGTTCCGTTGGCGGAACGGCCCTTGGGGGCGTGCTGGATGGTGTTCCAAGTGAAGAAACTGGAACCGGCCCAATTTGAGCAACGTGTGGCAAGTGCGGTCCCCGAATCCAAACCTGGAACGCCGGTCGAGTTCATGTTTTCATCGGAAATGCCCTACATGTGCTATATGAATGGCCGTCAGATGTTCCAAGGCGAGGGCTGGCAGGAAGCGCCGCGCGTTACGGCCTATACCCGCGAGAAGAAAATTGTGATGGCGGTGAAAGTGCCCATGGGCAAAGAAAAGCCGGGCGTCATCGGACAAATTCTTACCGGAAAAGGCGCGGTGGTCACGCAACCGGATACGTGGCAGGTGCTGGCGTGCGATGAGGAGCCGCCCATGGAATGGCTCATGGATCTTTCCAAAGGCGCGGACCATATTTTGCCCATCACGGACCTTGGCGGTTACGGCGCGGAACCCTGGAAACACACCCCCGCCCATTTTTCTGGCACCAACGCACGCTGGCTCTGGGCCGACACGAAGAACGCTAAAGAGGAACCGAAATGGCTGCTGTTCCGAAAAGAAGTTGAAGTGAAATAGCGCCCGTTTCAGATTTTAGGCGTTCCATACAGATAGTGGTCAAGATTTATGGAACCGTCTTTAGGTAAGTCGTTCGCGATGCCGAATATTGGGCGAAGACGCTCATAGAGCGACATATCTGAATCTTCTATTGAGGATACTTCGTTCGATTGATCTTCAGGTTCGATCATCATGATAGAGTTTGCTCATCAGGAAAGTTGTTCATACGAGATAAACATCCTGTTTTTTGCTGGATTCTTTAAAGACGGCATTTTCCTGTTTTCTTCTTCGCAGCCAGAGAATACAATAAACGTACGGTAAACTATTCAAAATGAACCAGCAGAATATTTTCCAATCGAAGCCAATAATTGAGAAGCCCATCACATATATTCCCCACACGATGATTAGAAGGACGACAAGCAATTTTTGTGCGTGTTTTGTTTGTTTAATGCAGCGAAATAATACTAGCCAAATTAGACACAAGTACAATAACGGGAAACATGTTTTCAGGATTATTTCTTCAATATCCTCGGCTAAATGATGGACAATAACAGCGCCAAGAAGGAAGGTCCACAGAAGGCCGATGATCAAAATGCCCAAATAATAACCCCACAAAAGCATCTTTTCCTTTGAGATGGACATCATCGGCATATCCTCACCAACCTTGATAATTATCAATATCTCAAAAGCATCCTTGCGTTGTTCTCACTATACATGATCTTCTTTGTTATTGCCAGCCTTGGCCGCCCAGCGAATTACCGATCAAAAGCACGATTTACTCAAAACGGGGTGAATAGTAGGTCCTATCTCCAGGTAGGACATTTTTTCATATAATTGAACCCGATTTGATGTGATTTGATGTATATATGACACCCTGATAACCGTGCAAACTACGCATCTACAAACGTTTCAAGCCTGTTATAGAAGGTTCTTTCCGATGCCGCAGCGTTGTTACTTCAGGATTGAATTTTGGTGCGGGATGCGCGTTAAAAAAGTCCCACCTGGAGATGTGACCTACTATTGACCTCGGTGTAGGTAATGTGCTTTTGGTGGGTGAACTGTCGACAAAGGCAGTTGGAGACTTACAATAACACAAGTTCTTTATTCCCATTCCAGGTGGATGGTTTGGCGGGTGGTTGCGCCGTTGTTGGGGTGGGTGATGTAGGAGGAGGAAGTGTCGAAGGGTATTTCTTCACCGTTGAGCACAAGCTGCTTTATCATGAGGCTTTGGGGGACAAATACGAGAGTGGGCGCGGTGGTGTTGATGGGATCATAGGCCAAATCAAACGTTTTATCGTGAATTCCAAAAATAGGATTGGTTCCCGCGATGCGTTGCGGATAGACCTGGATCAGGTAATCCAGTATGGGGCTTCGGTTGCCGTTTTCGTCTAAAATCCCAAAACTCTCGTGCGAGCATTTATCGTAGGAATAATAGGTCCAGCCGAAGGCATAGTGATTGGCAAGATCAAGAAAATCGCGCAGGTATTCCCCGTATCCTTCGGTGCTGGGGGCGATTCCGAATTCCGTCACGAGCATGGGGGTGCCGAAGCGCTCCGCTTCCTGCACTTTAACCCGCATGGCATAGGGCATCAGTTGCCGTCCAAACCATTTGTACGGTTTTCCTTCGTGACACAACGGGTCGTAATAATGCACGGAATATACGGAGCCTGTTTCGGGAGCAAAGGTCAAACGGCTTCGGAATCCGGCGCTTGTATAAATAACTGGTTCGAAGAGGAACGGGATTCGGAAATTGTTGCGCTGCCGCATGGTCTGAATTTTTTCATATAGGCCGGCAAGCGCCTTTTTCTCGAAGCCCAAACCCGTCCACGGGAACGGTTCATTCATGATTTCCACGCCAATTACATTATTCTGGTTGTCCACGCTTTGAAGAAGATGTTCCACCATGCGCACATAGCGGTCTTTAAGCGCTTCGCTTCGCCAGAAATGATCGTAGGCATGCAGTACGGCCGGATCCAAATAATTGATATTCCAGGGTTGCGCCGGGGTGAATTCATGCCCGCCAGTGTCCACGGTCCATTCGGGAAAGCCATTGCCGGTGAATTTTCGGCAATAGAGGTCCTGATGGATGTCCAGCACTACGTCGATGCCCTGCTCTTCCATCCATTTCAGGCGTTCCAACGTTTTTTCGATGTAGTTTTCATCAAATTCCCCATCCGTGGGTTCGATGGCCTCCCAGAACACCAGGTACCGCACCAGATTGAAGCCCCAAGTCTTCATGCGCGCGAAATCCTCGCGGGTATGCCAGGAGAGGAAATCCGGTGCGGTTTTGGCGTAGTTCGACACATTTAAGCCATGGTAGATGACGATGCGCCCTTCGGTATCCGTGATGAAGTGCATGGTGCGGGCGGGCAGGCAGCCGCGGAAGAGCACTGCAGCGAAAAACAGGACAACAATTCCAATGATCCCAAGCCCGATACGCATACACCCTCGCTTTGTGCGGAAGTTCCAACGGGAAGAAGCCATTTTCAGGTTACCGAGGCGAGCAAGGTGAAAATATTGTCGAGAATGCTCACCCAGGTTTTGCTCACCGGGTATTGCGTGGGGTATTTTACGAAGGCCACATGACCGTCCAGGTACAGGACATTCCCGCCGCCGGGGATATGATTGAACCGGCTCATGGTATCGCCTGGGATGGTGCTCTGGACCATGTCGAACATGACCACGATTTCGGTCTGGGCTTTGCTGCTTGCAGCCGGATTGTTGATGTCGGTGATAAAGAACCGTTCGATGCCTTCCCGCAGCCGATAGATGGTGGTTGGGCCTCGCTCTTCGTGTTCAAACTCAAAATCATTGTCGTAATTTTCAAAGGCCAATTCGGGATGCGCCATGACTTCCACAAATAGATTCAGCAGCGTATCGATAAGGTTTTGTGAATAGTCCGTGCCCGGTTGTGCCGGATAGACATTGTCGCCGCCGCCGGACGCGAGCAGATAGTGCTGCGGGGCCAGCGCCCAGCCGATGTAATAATACGACACGGAACTCATGGCGCAGGGATCAAACTGATGCTCGCCATTCCCCGTAAAATACCAGTTGTCTTCCGAGACCGAAATGCCGTCGGCGTCCGATGGACAAATCAGGATGTTGGGATCGTTCAAGTATTCCGGGTAAACCGCCGGACAATTAAACACAAAGTCTTCAAAATTGGACTTGTCGCAAAAGTAATCCGGGGGCAGGAAACTGCTGTCCCGCAACTTTAATGAAGGAAATTTGCCAGCTTTGTCTTCATTCGCATACATCTTATAGACCAGCCCCATTTCCTTGAGGTTATTCTGGCAACTGGATCGCCGCGCCGCTTCCCGCGCCCGGGCCAGCGCCGGCAACAGAATGGCCGCAAGAATCCCGATGATGGCAATCACGACCAGCAATTCGATTAGAGTGAATCCAACGCGCCTTGTCTTCATAACACCATTCTCCCTTTACCCCGGGCTGCATGTCCCGTCATGGCAACACGATAATCCTGTTCCCGCCAGGAGTCAAGCACTACTTCATGGCATGTATTTTTTCGCGCCAGCGTTCTGCTTCCTTTTTCATTGCGGCGGCGATGTCCGGGTGGTTATCCTTGAGATTGATTTTTTCACCAGGATCGCTTTTCAGGTCGGCCAAATGCACTGCATCCTCCGGCGGGGCCTCTTCCACCAGTTGCCCGTTCAGTACCAGTTTCCAGTTCCCTTTACGCAAGGCGGTTTGTTTGCCCTGTTCCCAGAAGATGGCCTCATGCGGACTTTTGGCGTTTTGCGTAAGCATGGGCAGGATATCGCAGCCATCCACGGAATATTGAGAAAGATCACCCCCGGCGGCGTTAAGGAAGGTGGGGAAGATGTCCATGGCCGCAGCCGGTTCCGAAATGACTTGTCCCGCCGGAATGCGCGCAGGCCAGGACATGAGCCCTGGCACGCGAATGCCGCCTTCATACAAACTGAACTTGTGTCCTTTGAAAGGACCGGGCGTTCCTCCATAGTAGGGGGTGCGGGTATTGTCCAGCCAGTTGCGCGTTTCCCGCGACGGGCCGTTGTCACTCATGAAAAAAATACAGGTGTTTTCGTAGACGCCCTGCTTTTTAAGTTCCTCGACGATGGCGCCCACGGCGTCGTCCACGGCACTAATCATCGCGGCCATAATCCGGCGTTCCGGTGTCAGGTTGGGGAATCGGTCCAGATATTTTTGCGGGGCATGCATGGGGTAATGCGGCGCATTGAAGGGAACATATAGGAAGAACGGCTGCTGTTTGGCGGCGGCGCGCTGGACGTAATCCGTGGCGCGTTCCGCGATCATTTCCGTGAAATACTGGCCGTTGGCGTAGATTTCCTGACCATTTTCCCATAGGTCATGCGCGGGATCCTCTTTGCCGCTGGCCATGCCCCAATAAAAGATGTGGGAATAATAATCGATGCATCCCGCCAGAAAGCCAAACCACTCGTCGAATCCGTGATGGTGGGGACGGAAGGATTCTTCCGCGCCCAGATGCCATTTTCCGAACATCGCGGTTTGATATCCCAGTGGTTTCAACGCTGTGGCTAACGTGGGCACTTTTGGAGAAAGCCCGGTGGCGGTCCGGTGCCCGGCTAGGATCGAGCGCACCCCCGCATGGCCGGGATATCTTCCGGTCAGGAGCGCCGCACGCGATGGAGAACACACCGGCGCGTTCGAATACCAATCGGTGAACCGCACGCCGCTGGCGGCCAAGGCGTCAAGGTGTGGCGTTTTGAGATCGGTGGCGCCCACGCATCCCAAGTCTCCATAGCCTTGATCATCGGTTAGAAAAATGACGAAGTTTGGTGGTTTCATGGGAGTTCCCTCGGTTGATGCTGCGGCGGATGGTTTTAATGCGGCGCATCCCCCGGCAGCCATTAATGCACTGCTGCTTTGTATCAAAAATTCCCGGCGCGTATTACGATGCATGACAGCTTCCTTCTTAGTTGACTTCACCGGTCTTCGGATCGTATTGCCAGGTTTGGCCTTTGTAAGGATTTGGTGGAAGTTGGGTGAAGGGTCCTTTGCGGACCAAGTCTTCCAGATCGGGTGGCCAGGTCCCGTGTTTTTCCCGGTATTTACTTAGTGCATCGCGGATAAGCTGTGTGTTCTGCGCCTTAATGCTGTCCAGCAAGGTGGTATTCTGCACTTTACCGTCCGGGTCGATAAAAAAGCGTCCGCCAAGGGGGTCAGGGGGAACCGCTTTGATGAGCCCGGCCTGCACGAGTTCATCGAACGACGCAGCGGGCCGTCCTGCGGTTTGCGCGAACTGCTGCATGCGCTGGTTGAGGACATGGCAGGCTTTGCGCAGTGTGAGTTCCTGGAGTTTGCGCGCGGCAAGTTCGCGCAACAAGGTATCGGGACTTTTCAGCAGGTTGTTCCACATGTCCCGCTCAATCTCAAACAAATCCATGCGTCCTTGTAGTTTTGCGGCGATATCCATGACAAGAGGAGGCGCGTTTCCGGTGGCTGCGCTCATGGCAAGGTAAAAGGCGGCTTTTTGTTGTGAATCAGGGTCGGACTGCCGGTTGAGAAGATAGATCATGGCGGCTTCATACGGCAGTTGCCATGCGCCGGGATTTTTGACCATGCCCCGTTCTATAAGTTCCAGGCTGGCGGAATCTTCTGCTTTTAGCGCGGCGAGAAACATGCCGCCATACCGGTAGGCATCGACAAAATACGGATCCAGCCGAACCACCGTATCCAACATTTGATCCAACCATTTGAATGCGCGTTCGCCCTGGTTTTCTTCGGCAATATACTGGACGCATCGAATCCACAGCAAATCCGAGATTATGCTGTTCATGCCGGCTGTAAAATGCTGCAGGAGCGCGGCGTTCGGCAAATAGAGCAACTCGCTTTTAAACGTTTTGTTCCGTGCGTTGTCTACTTGATGCTGTGCAACCAGCATCAGGGCAAAGAACACCGCCGCGCCGAACAGCGCTCCGAATCCCTTTCGGGACAGGCCGCTCATACATCTTTCTCCTCAAAAACGAGTGCCGCGAGGATCAAGAACACGCCGGTATATGCGGCGGCATAGGTTATCGCCCACGCCACATACCCTAAAGAAACGGGAACACCGTTGGCCGCTTCCGAACGGATGTCGAAGTTGCTGAGATTGGGTACGATGTAGTATGCGATTTCCAGCAGTTGTTTGGCCAGGGTGCCGTCGAATTGCGGCGGCAGATTGAGAAAGACACCGGTGGCATGGCCGAAAATATAAGCCATAAACACAATGATGGCGCCGAGAATGGGTGAACTGAGCGAAGAAAGGAGCAGGGCGATGGCCGTGACCAGCGTCAGCTTGCAGTAAATCAGCAGCACCGCCAGGAAATACATTTTCTCCAGGCTTCCACCCAGTAAAAGCACGTACACTGCGGATACGCCCGTCATGATCAGCGTTACTACCGCTAACAATGCCATCAGCCCAACGTATTTTCCCAAAATAAACTCATAACGGTGCATGGGCTGGGAGATAATGGTGTAAAGCGTGCGCTTGTCAATTTCCTTATAGATGAGGCTGGTGCCGACAAAAATCGCGATGAGCACGCCGAACAGAGAGATGGCGGCAAGCGTGACGTCTTTTACGATCTTAATGTCCTGTCCGATGCTGATCCAGGCCAGGGCTTTTGAGCCGAAGATCACCACCGCCGCAAAAAATAGCAGCACATACAGCACTTTGTCGCGCACGGCTTCACGGAACGTGTTCTGGGCCATGGTGAGGATTCTCATAATTGGAGATCCCCTTTTTGCTGTTCGCGCAGGAAATAATCTTCCAGTGTTTCCCGTTGGTTGTCCTGACCGCCGAGCAATTCGTCGATCTGCCCTTGTTTGCTCAGACGCCCCTTGACCAGGATGCCCACGCGGTCGCAGAGCTGTTCGACATCGCTCAGCACATGCGAACTGAAAAAAATCGTCTTGCCCAACTCATGTTGATGCCGGATAATGTCGCGGATCATGCGGCGGCCCAAGGGATCGAGGCCGCTCATCGGTTCATCCAGGATAAGAAGCGGTGGATCACCCACGAGCGCCACGGCAAAACCCACCCGCTGGCGCATCCCTTTGGAAAAACTTTTGATACGGTCCCCGGCGATCTCCCGGAGTTCCAGCATCTCGGAAAGCCGGTCCCAGTCACGCGCCCGTTCCGCCGCGGATAAACCCCGTAGCCGCCCGTAAAAATCCAGGGTTTCCTTTGGAGTGAGGTACTCGTAGAAATAGGGTTGTTCTGGGAGATACCCCAGCAATCGGCGCGTGGCGCGGTTGCGCGCATTTTCTCCAAAGATGTACGCGGTTCCGCCGGCGGGCTTCAACAAGCTGCACAGGATCTTGATGGTGGTAGTTTTTCCCGCGCCGTTGCGGCCCAAGAATCCGAACACTTCCCCTTCCCCCACGGTGAGATTCAATTCCGTGAGCGAATGCACCGTGCGCTTGCCGATGCCTTTGTATACTTTGCTGAGATTCTCGGTCCGAATTGCGTCCATCGCGAGTCCTTATTTCGGGAACATCATACAAAATTCCGGGCGGGAAGCATAACTGCGATTATCGTGGTGGAGTTTCAACGATACTGATGCGGCCTTTGAGGAGCAACTCCGGGTGATGGCCGTAGAACACGCCTTCCACTTCCGCGCCGCCGGTTTCTCCGCCGATCATGTAGACGGTGTCTTCGTGAACGAAGGTCAGGGAAAGATTGTTGTTCAGCGGCATGGAGTCCGCGCGGCCAAAGAGTCCCGTTTCGGCATCGTAGACGAACATGTCGTTATAGTAGTCGCCCGTGTTGTGAAACCGCCGGGGGGCGCCATAGGGAGGGCGGGTGGAGCCATCCGGATTGGCTACTTGGGCGTATTGATAGCCGCCGCATAAGAGAATGTAGTGATCCTTGAATACGATTTTCCCGGAAGGGAAGTTACCGGAGGCGATAGGCAGATCGCGCAAGCGGGACCACTCATTTTTTGCGGGGTCGAATTTCCAATTGTCCACCACGGTGCTGTATGGATCGCCCGTAGCCCCGCCAAACAAATATATCTGGCCTTTTACGGACGTCATGGCTCCGACCCAACGTGGCGTGCCGGGACACTCCGGCAGCCGCTTCCATCCTTGACCCGCGTGTTGGGTATCAAACGCGATCAGGCGCGCGCCCATGCGTTCACAGCCGCCCTTTCGATCTTGCCGGGTGTAGAAATGCTCGCTGTCATAATCCGCGCCGCCGCACACGTAGATCGTTGTTCCGATAGTGCATGCCATGCCGCCGCTGATGGGCCATGGGAGGTCCGGAAAACGTTCCCAGCGCCATGTTCCGTTTTCTTGGGCAAGTTGATAGCCATCGGAATAACAATACGGTTCCGAATAATTGAATCCGCCCCAGCAATACAAAGCGCTGCCCACGGGCAGCCCCACGAGCCCCTGCCGGGCCACGCCGGGAAACTCCGGAAGATTCTGCCACCCCTTTGATTCGTTTGTCAGATCCAGCGCCCAGGTTTTCTGTAAAAATCCCCGGGGATATTTTCCGGGTTTTTTGTCATTGTTGTGACCTGCGCAAAAACCGCAGGCGGTGAGGATATACTTTCCCGCCACTCCGCCGGCGCTGTCCTGAAAACCCTGTGGCAAATCCGGACCGCGGCTCCAGGAGATATGCAGGAGCAGGGGCAGTTCATTCTCTTTTTGCGGGGCATACTCTTGCGCGGCGCTGAAAGACATTGCGCCGAACAACGCCATGAGGAACAAAACCGGAATTTTATTTGCGGGAATGATGGCCCCAGGGCTTTTCATTTGTGTCTTCCTCCTCCTCTTCATCATCGGAGTACTCTTCGTCCTCCTCATCATCCATGATATACAGCATGTCCCGCTGTGTCATAAGATGGTCCAGGATTTTTGGAAAATCCTCCGGATTGAAGTTATCCGTGCGGGTTTTTTGTTGGAGCAGAAGGAGGTCAGGCTCGCCGGGAATGGGAGAAGGCATGCCGCACACAGCCGCGTCAACGAGCGCCACGTTGGCATACAGCAACTCCAGGAGATCTTCCCGCTCATACTCATCGGCGGAATCCAGCACCAGGGCTACCGTCACCGTGGGAATCCCGGTGGTTTCCTCGCCGGTGTCCATGAAGACAAACCCCGCTGCGTCCTTCGTTGTGAATTGCCAAAGTTTGCTCCCGCCCATCAAACCGGGCATGGCTTCACAATGCGTGGAATGTTTCTTGACGATCCGGTCGAGCGACTTGGCGAGAATGCGCGGTTCCATGTGTAAATACCTTTCCGTTCGTTAATGAATGAAGTGTATCTTGATCTCCGCGCATTATACCCGATTGCCCCATCCCATATATATGTCCCGGCTATATGTCTCGGCATTGTCCCGAATGACGGGTGTGCCCGGCGCACCGGAAAACGGGAAACGAGTTACCATGAATCGTAGATTCCCCCAGAAACCATGAAAATACCCTTTTGGGGGAAATGGGAAACGAGCCCCCCTTTGTCCCCTCCCCGCATGTGAGGGGGAATTTTCAGAGCAGACTGGGGTGAAAACATTCTTGTGAAGAGTATTAAAACCGCGATTTTAAGGGGCGGCCAGAGCACTTTTTTGCAAATTCTCAGCGTTCAGTTTTAATCTCAGCTCTTTTTTTGCATTAAAGTGATTTTTTGTGTTCATTTTCTTATAATTTGCAACTGAACCAAAAATTAGGCAATCATCCGGGTGGGCTTATGAATGTCTTCTACGGTGAGAATATCGCCAGGTCATAAGATACGGGTGTAATTCTTTACCGGAATGATTAAGACCGTTAACGCTGCATTGTATATGAATAACGAATAATGGTGAATTAGAAACTAAATGGCAAACAAGGAAGCAACAGCCCGAATCAAGATCAACAAGCTGCTCGAAGCAACAGGATGGCGCTTCTTTCAGGAAGGGAACAAACCTGCTAATATCCGACTTGAACCCAGTGTGACAATCAAGCCCGCCGAATTGGAAGCACTTGGCGAGAACTTCGAGAAGACAAGCAAAGGCCGTATTGATTTCCTTCTTCTCGATGCCAAAGGTTTCCCACTCATTATCCTGGAGGCCAAATCGGAGGACAAGAACCCGCTCGTCGGAAAAGAACAGGCCCGTAAATATGCCCGATCCCAAAATTGCCGCTTTGTCATTCTATCGAATGGAAATCTGCACTATTTCTGGGATCTTGAGCGCGGCAACCCTTATATCATCACTTCCTTCCCTACGCCGGACTCAGTGATCGGCTACAAGAAGATCACGCCCGACCCACGGCGCCTCATCGAGGACCAGATTAACGACGATTACATCGTGCTAACCCAGCACCCCAACTACCAATCTGAAGCGGCGTGGCGCAATGAGGCTGAACGCCCTGGTTATATTCAGGCTAATAAACTGCGTTTCTTGAGGCCTTACCAGTTGAAGGCCATTTATGCCCTGCAACGGGCCGTGTCGGATGGTAAGGATCGCTTCTTGTTCGAGATGGCCACTGGCACAGGGAAAACTCTCACCGCCGCTGCTGTTATTAAGCTCTTTCTTCGTTCGGGCAATGCCCGGCGTGTGCTCTTTCTGGTGGATCGCATAGAACTGGAAGATCAAGCAAAGAAAGCATTTGTTTCACTGTTATCCGGTGACTATACAACGGTAATCTATAAGGAAAATCGCGACGATTGGCAACATGCGGAGGTTGTTGTCACCACTGTGCAGTCCCTGCTTTTCAATAATAAATATCAACGCCTCTTTTCTCCGACCGATTTCGATCTGGTTATTTCTGATGAAGCGCACCGTTCCATTGGGGGAAATGCTCGTTCTGTCTTCGATTATTTCATTGGATATAAGCTTGGACTTACCGCAACACCGCGCGATTATCTAAAGCGTTTTGATGGAAGCAAACCGACTACTCGTGACCCGCGCGAAGCCGAACGCCGGTTGATGCTGGATACCTACCGTACTTTCGGCTGCGAAAAAAGCCAGCCAACCTATCGATATTCCTTGCTTGACGGTGTGAAGGAAGGTTATCTGATCAATCCCACCGTCGTGGATGCACGAACTGGTATCACCACCGAACTGCTTTCAAAGCAGGGATTTATTGTCGAATTTGCGGATGACAATGGGGAGGATCAGATAGCAGTTTTCATGCAACGCGATTTTGAAAAGCGTTTTTTCTCCGATGCAACCAACCAGCTTTTCTGCAAAACATTTTTAGAAAACGCCCTGCGCGATCCCATCAGCGGCGAAATTGGAAAGTCTATCATCTTCACGGTTAGCCAGAATCACGCGGCAAAACTGGCGGATATCCTGAACAAGATGGCGGATCGCATGTTCCCCGGCAAGTACCAGTCCGACTTCGCCGTGCAGGTTACCTCATCAATCCCCGATGCCCAACAAATGACCATTAACTTCACCAACAACCGATTACTTGGTTCGGGTAACTTTATCTCCGCCTATAAAACCAGCAAGGCCCGCGTTTGTGTTACCGTCGGGATGATGACTACAGGGTATGATTGCACGGATATCCTCAATCTTGGCTTGTTTCGCCCCATCTTTTCGCCAACCGATTTTATCCAGATTAAAGGCCGCGGTACGCGCAAGCACAACTTTCTCAATGAGCTTTTCGATAACAGTATAAAGGAAGGTGTCACGCAACCGCAGAAATCGACATTCAAACTCTTTGATTTTTTCGCCAACTGTGAATATTTTGAAGAGAAGTTTAACTATGATGAGGTGTTGAAGCTGCCTTCGCCAAAGGGTAAAAGCCTTGGAAATGAAGGAGGAACAGGACCCGTGGCAGTGGGGGGAACTTATGACCACCTCGGTGATGATATCTTATCTTCGATTAAGGAAGAAAAGATCGGCGCAGAGGGAATGAAGATTGACCGGATGTTCTTCAGCAGGTTCGAAGATTCGGTCCGTGAAAATGAAACCATCGCTGCGGCAGTGGAGGCAGGACAATGGGATCGAGTCATCGATTACGTCAACCGTGAAGTGTTTGATAAGCCCGAGGAGTATTACACCCTCGACAAACTCCGAAAGGCCGCCGCGGTGGACCGCCGCCTCACCTTGCGCGAAATACTGGAAAAAATCTTTGGGCTTATCCCGCGATTCAAATCCAAAGACGAACTTCTTGAGGAAGAGTTCGCCAAATTCGTCGCTGATGCAAAACCCGAAGAAGCAACCGCAATACCGGCCATGAAAACCTTCTTCAAGGCGTATGCCACCAGTGATCAGGTGCGCCATATCATTGAGACCCGGCAGTTCACCGACCTTGCCACCAACCCGGTCTTTTCCACGCGTGACTTTCGCGCCGTACCGCCGAAATACCGTTCCTTAATTCCAGAATATATCAAGGATTATGTATCCTTGAACCAATTCGCCGCATAGGAGCCAGTATGCGTAAAACGGAGAAGACAACCATCGAAGTACGGGGAACGTCTGTTACGGTTCTCAATCAAGGGGAGGAAGATTACATCTCTCTGTCCGATATTGCCCGGTATAGGGATGCGGAACGGACCGATTACATCATTCAGAATTGGTTGAGGAATCGTAATACCATCGAATTTCTCGGAATCTGGGAGGGCTTGAACAACCCCGGGTTTAATTCCATCGAATTCGATGGGTTTAGAAAACAGGCCGGCATCAACAGCTTCATCCTTACCCCAAAACAATGGATTGCAAAGACTTCCGCCATTGGCCTGGTCTCCAAACCGGGGCGTTACGGGGGCACCTACGCCCACAAGGACATTGCGTTTGAATTTGCCTCCTGGATCTCAGTCGAGTTTAAACTCTATCTTATCAAGGAGTTCCAGAGGCTTAAAGAAGATGAAAACCGCCGCTTGTCGCTTGCCTGGAACCTGAACCGCACCTTGTCCAAGCTGAATTATCATATCCACACGGATGCCATCAAGGCCCGGCTGATTCCCCCAGAAATAACGCCCGAACAGGCCGGCATTACCTATGCCAATGAAGCAGACCTCCTGAATGTGGCTCTTTTCGGGCAGACCGCGAAACAATGGCGCGATCAGCACCCCGGCATGGAAGGTAACATGCGCGATTATGCCACCATCGAACAGCTACTGGTCTTGGCCAACATGGAAAGCTTGAACGCTGAACTGATTCATATCGGGTGGAAGCAAGGGGATCGCCTCAGACATCTCAACGAAATAGCCATACGCCAAATGCGGGTGCTCACTGCTGTATCGGCCAGTAAACAACTCAAGGAATAATTATGCTCGACACCGATACCAAGCGCCGCATTGACACCGCCCGTGACATTCTTGTTGGCAAGGTCCCCGACCCCAAATCGCAGGTCGAGCAAATCACCATTGCACTTATTTACAAATTCATGGATGACATGGATGCCGAGAGCGAGGAGTTCGGCGGAAAGCGCAAATTTTTCGCAGGCAAGTTTGCACACTATGGCTGGGCCAAACTGATGCGCTCCGGTCTTGGCGGCCATGAAGTGTTAAACCTTTACGCCGAAGCCATCGCTAAAATGCCGGAGAATCCAGGTATCCCGCCGCTTTTCCGGGATATCTTTAAAAATGCCTACCTGCCTTACCGTGACCCAGAGACCCTCCGCGCGTTTCTAAAGGTAATTGATGAATTCTCCTACGATCACAGCGAGAAGCTTGGCGATGCCTATGAATACTTGCTCTCTGTGCTCGGCACCCAGGGCAAACTCGGTCAACTGCGCACCCCCCGGCATATCATTGATTTCATTGTTGAGGTAATCGATCCCAAGAAGACCGAGACCATTCTCGATCCTGCCTGCGGCACGGCTGGGTTCCTTATCTCCTCCTATAAACATATTCTTAGAGCCAATACCGACAAGAAAGGCCATAATACCCTTTCTCCTGACGATAAAGGCCGCCTCGCGAAAAACCTGACCGGATACGATATTGATCCGGGCATGGCCCGTCTTTCCACTGTTAATTTGTATCTGCACGGCTTCGCCGACCCGCATATCCACGAGTACGACACTCTAACCAGTCAGGACCGCTGGAACGAATATGCCGATGTGATCCTGGCCAATCCCCCTTTCATGTCCCCCAAGGGCGGTATCAAGCCCCATAACCGCTTCTCCGTGCAGTCCAAGCGATCTGAAGTGCTGTTCGTGGACTATATGGCCGAGCACCTCACCCCCACCGGACGCGCAGGCATTATCGTGCCCGAAGGCATCATCTTCCAAAGCCAGACCGCCTACAAACAACTCCGCAAGATGCTGGTCGAAGAGTTCCTGGTTGCCGTGGTATCGCTTCCGGCAGGCGTGTTCAATCCCTACTCCGGCGTTAAAACCTCTATCCTCATCCTCGACAAATCGCTTGCAAAAAGAACCAACGCTATCGCCTTCTTCAAGGTCGAAAACGACGGTTTTGGACTCGGCGCGCAACGCCGCGAAATTGATAAAAACGACCTCCCCGATGCCATCAGCTTCCTCAAGGAATGGTTGCAATCTATTCCCACCGCTAAAACTGCCCCAACTGCCCCTAATGCCATTATCGTTGAAAAAACCAAAATAGCAACTAATGACGATTATAGCCTCGGTGCCGAACGATATGTACAGCAAGCTCGTTTACTCACTGCGAAATGGGAAACCGTTAAACTTGGAGAAATTTGTACATTTATGACTGGGGGAACACCAACATCAACTGTTAATGAGTATTATGAAAACGGCACTGTGCCATGGTTGGTTTCTGGTGATATTCATAAAATGGAGATTCACAATTGTGAAAACCGGATTACTTTAAAGGGCGTTGAAAACTCCAATGCTAGATTTCTTCCAAAGGATAGCGTTTTGATTGCACTCAACGGCCAAGGGAAAACTCGTGGGACTGTTGCTCTGCTCCGGATGGAAGGCGCTACATGTAATCAATCATTAGTGTCCATAATGCCCTCAGACACTTCGATGGTGATTTCGGAATTCATATTTTGGATTCTACGGTCAATGTATTTTGACATTCGTGCATTAACCGGTGACAATGAACGCAGCGGTCTTAATATTCCGATTTTAAAAAGTATTCAAATCCCCCTTCCCCCAGTTGAAGTACAAAAAGAGATCGTGGCGGAGATCGAGGGCTATCAGAAAGTCATTGACGGCGCCCGCGCCGTCCTCGAAAACTACCGCCCCCATATTCCCATCCACCCCGACTGGCCAATAGTAATACTTGGGGAGATTTGCGATGTTCGAGATGGGACACATGAAAGCCCAAAATATGTTCTCGATGGATATCCTCTAATTACATCTAAGAACTTGAAGAATGGCTATATTGACTTCAGCGATGTGAATCTAATTAGCCGTGAAGACTTGATTGCGATTAACAAACGGTCCAAAGTTGATAATGGTGACATCTTGATGCCTATGATTGGAACGATAGGAAATCCGGTGATAGCCGATACAAGTCGTGAGTATGCGATCAAGAATGTTGCTCTGATTAAATTTTACAAAAATTCTAAAATCGACAGTCTTTTCTTAAGAAATGTGCTGGCTTCTGCATCAATGCAGTGCCTCTTTGATCGTCAAGCTAATGGTTCGACCCAAAAGTTTATGCCGCTGAAATTTATTCGATCCCTTCCAGTCCCCCTTCCGCCCCTCGCCACCCAGCAAGCCATTGTCGCCGAAATCGAAGCAGAGCAGGCACTGGTCGCCGCCAACCGCGAACTGATCGCGCGCATGGAGAAAAAGATCCAGGCCACCCTTGCCCGTGTCTGGGGTGCGGGAGATGAGGAGGGATGAAAATGAGGGACGACGGATGAATTATTTTATGGCTGTGCATTGTGGTTAAATATAGGGAGAACGATGCGTTTGTGGTCACCGCGTATCTGACCGACAAACCGAAAGCCGGAGAAGACCTATGAAGGGTTGCGCTTCGGGGAGCAGCAGGGGCGCCGAGAAGGCGGAGGGAAGAAGACGGGGTCCGGGGTCCGTACTTAGGGTTGACAACAGAAACTGACGACCTATTTCAATTTCTTTCTCGATTTGGGAGGCGGGAGAAAACTTTCGCTGGTTACCCTCAACTTTCCGTCAGGAGCTTTCATTTTCAACTATCGACAAATTGTCGACAGTTTGAACCCATCCTCTGTTCTTACTTACTTTCGGGCGACACAGGTTCACACTTGGCAATATAGGCGGGTACACTGACGCGATACCCGCCCTACCGAGGTCATTCCCGTTCAAGATAGCATAGGGCGCTTTGTTTGATGCTGTCGGCGTGGAATTTTACGCGGGAGGGGCCGGGGAGATCATCCACGTCGATGAGGGAGACGACGTGACTGAAGGGTTTCGCTTCGGGGAGGAGCGAGGGGGCTTTGTTGGGGGCGGATTCGAGCAGGGTGCGGTTCAGCCAATGATCTTCCTGTGTGGGGAAGAGGGCAAGGTAGATCATGTCCATCTCGACGAGTTCGCTGAAGAAGTGGGTGCCGAGGGAGACGTCGGGCACGAGGTCTTCGCGCATGGCGACGATTTCGCACACGATGCCGGCGGTATTGATCTCCGCGAAGGAGACGGGCACGCCGAGGGAGGGGGTGGTGGTGCCCCAACGTCCCGGACCGAGCAGCATGAGGCATCCCGGCGCGGCCGGGGCGGGGAGATGCGTCAGTTTTCCGATGAGCCGTGCGATGGCATAGCGATCCCGGATGGGGAGTTGTCCGTAGGTGGACGGATTGACGTAGAGGATGCGGTGGATGTAGTCAATGCGGCTTCGGCCAATCACCGGGCCTGTGGTGGAGAGCAGTATGTCCGTTTGGTTAAGGTCTTTCGGAACTTCTTCCACGAGCGATTCGCTTTTTACCTGCAAGGGGCGGCATTGCACGAGATTGACTTTGTATGAATCCGGGCTGGCGAAATTAGCAGTGAATTCGATATCAACCGGGTAATCGTAGGCATCTTCAATGATTCTGAGCATGCCGCGCATATTTTCAATGAACGAGGTTTTGGCGAGGAGCTTGTCGAAAGTGAGTTGTGGCGGAGGCGGCGTGCGCTGGCCGCGTTCCCGCGCCATTCGCGCGAGTTCCGGATCGCGCGTGGCAAAGAGATCCAGCGGCAGATGGGGACTGCGAGAAAATACATCCTGATAGTCCGCAGTGACCAGTTGGTTGTTTTCCAAATCCAGCACGTCCACTTTATGCTGGGCAAAGCGTCCGCCGCCTTCGGATTTGCTTTCCGGACGGCGTTCCGGGGCATTGAGCGCCACGATGCGTGTGTAATCGTCGTCGGATCGATCCACGGCACGGGTGCCGAGTCCGAATACAACGCGCAGCATTCCGGCTTTGGGATCGATGTAATCGCTCCACACATAGGGATTGAACGAGAATCCGACGCCTGCGATTTGCGGGTAGAACAAATCGTTGTGCATGGAGCCGGAAACGCGTTGTACCAGCAGCGCCATGAGTTCTTCGCGGTCGAGGAGGCTGTGGCGCGCGCGGTAAGCCAGTGCCTCTTCACTCATGGTGCTTGCATAGATCATGCGGACCGCCGCGAGGAAATCCTCCATATTCTGTACGCGCGAGCCTTGGTTGGGGCAGAACACGCTGGCATATTTACCCGCGAAGGAATTTCCGAAATTATCTTCGAGGAGGCTGCTGGATCGCACAATAATGGGGGATCGCCCGAAGTAATCGAGCATGTCTTCAAATTGTTCTTCAATTTCCCGGGGAAAGGACCCGGTAAGGATGCGCTGGCGGGCCTGTTCCGCGCCGCGCAGAAAGGTTTCGGGGTTCTTCTGGTTTTTCCAGGTCCACCAGCAGCCGTTCAGCACGAGATACGTGTAGAAGACGTCCGAGGCGATGAAAAACGAATCGTGCATTTCAAGCAGGCCGTCCCATTTCGGATCCTGTTTGTGAAGAATGGCGCGTGCCAACAGCATACCCACCGCCTTGCCGCCAATCAGACCGGTTCCGATAGTGCGCTTGCCAATTTCAAGCACGCCGTTGATATCGAGAAATCGTTCCGCAAGCGCGAGCACGCGATCTTCCCTTGAGACCACCATGCGCAACAATCGGCGGAACATATCATCCGGGTGGGCGTCCAAACTGCAGGCATTGGCCAGGCTGCCCATGGTTTCTTCGGCCTGGAGAAAAGCGCGGTTCCAGACGTCGAGCCGGTAGATGGCCGACTCGAGCGCGGAGTGGGGGGTGGAGGTGAGCACTTTCGCGATGACATGGCTTTCACGGACGGGCCGGAATTCTCCCTGTTCCCAACTGTGCAGCATGTGCATGGTGGGGGAATACCGCTGCACCACCTTGAGCGGCCGGACGTAAATCTGGCCTTCGTAACCGTACACGTCCAGCAGGAGTTGCGTGGTGTTGCGGATGGGCGTGGTGGCGTGCGAAGAGTGGTAATTGCGCAACAGCCCGAAGTACGTGACGGTTTCGAGATCATACAAATATGGACAGGTAAGCTTGAAAAAATTGCCGAGCATTTGATCGCTGAACCAGTCCGCAGCCAGGTCGGAAAGACAATCGAAGACATAGAAGGCGCCACGTCCGGCGCGCTCGATAGTTCCGTGGATGTTGTCAAGAAAAGGTTCAAATCCTTCTTGAGGATCCAGGTCGATGCGTTCAGCGTCGATATTGTCCGGAAGGAGCGCTTCATGGCGTGCGAACCGGAAATAGATCAGTTTACGACCGCGCGCCACGGCATTTTGGCAAAAGGGGGTGACGAAGGCCTGGTAGTCTTCGATGCGCTCCACCTGCCACACGATGTTGTCGCCGGATTGGAATCCGCGCAGCAATTGATCCAATTCTGGGAGACCTGAACTTAAATCGGGATTCGTCGACATTATCGTTCGCTCCATTTCTCACGGATGTTAGTATACGGTTTTTTGGGCGCACGTGTATTAACGCAAATACAACGGGCCCGGTACTTCCGCCGGGCCCGTCAGTATTCTACATGCGTTATTCAGGATTAGACCAATCCCTGGTCCAGCATGGCATCCGCAACTTTCACAAAGCCGGCGGTGTTCGCACCGACCACGTAGTTGCCCGGACGGCCATATTCTTCGGCCGCTTCCCATGCCTGGGTATGAATCGCCTTCATGATGTCGCGCAGGCGGCGATCCACTTCTTCGCGGGTCCAAGTCACATGCTGGGAATTCTGGGCCATTTCCAGTCCGGAAACCGCCACGCCGCCTGCATTCGCGGCCTTGCCCGGCCCGTACAGCACGCTGTTTTCCAGGAAGATATCCACCGCGCCCGGCTCGCTCGGCATGTTGGCGCCTTCGCTTACCAGGAAGCAGCCATTCTCCACCAGCTTGGCGGCATCTTTGGGATCAATTTCGTTTTGCGTGGCGCTTGGGAATGCACAATCGCACTTGATGTCCCACGGACGCGTACCCGCGCGGAATTCCACGCCCTTGAACTTGTCGGCATATTCCTTGATGCGGCCGCGGCGAACGTTTTTCAATTCCATCACAAAGGCCAGTTTGTCCGCATCAATACCCGCGGGATCGTAAACGGTGCCGCTGGAATCAGACAAAGAAACGGCCTTTGCGCCCAATTGATTCAGCTTCTCCACGGTATACTGCGCCACGTTGCCGGACCCCGATACCGTGCATATTTTCCCGCCCATATTGTCGCCGCGCGTGGCCAGCATGTTCTCCGCGAAATACACGGCGCCGTAACCAGTCGCCTCGGGACGAATCAGAGAACCGCCCCAATTCAAGCCCTTGCCTGTCAATACGCCGGTGAATTCATTTCGCAGTTTTTTGTATTGACCGAACAGGAAGCCCACTTCGCGTCCGCCTACGCCGATATCGCCTGCGGGCACATCGGTGTCGGGACCAATATGACGGAATAACTCGTTCATAAAGGATTGACAGAACCGCATGACTTCGGAATCTGACTTGCCTTTGGGATCGAAATCCGAGCCGCCCTTGCCGCCGCCCATTGGAAGTGTTGTAAGGGAGTTTTTGAAGATTTGTTCAAATGCGAGGAATTTTAAAATACCGATATACACCGTGGGATGAAACCGCAATCCGCCTTTGTACGGCCCGATTGCGCTGTTGAATTGAATCCGGAATCCGCGGTTGACGTGAATGTTGCCCTTGTCGTCTTGCCAGGGCACCCGGAACGTAATGACGCGTTCGGGTTCCACCAAACGTTCCAGAATGCGGTTGTCCTGGTATTCCGGATGCCGATCCAGAACGGGCTCCAGCGATTCCAATACTTCGCGGACTGCCTGATGAAATTCAGGTTCATTAGGATTGCGCCGCGCGACAATTTCCAATACATCCGTCACATATGACACGTTGAAGATCCTCCAGTTGGGCGTGTTTGACCAAAATAAAGTGATTTTCGCGTACCCCGCCGGGTAACATGAATACGGCATATACCAGCCGGTTATAGGTAGTGTACGCTTTTTCTTCCTGCCATGTCAAGCGGGAATATATTCTCTTTTTTCCTGCGTTATTCCTGATTTTTTAGGTTTTCCTCAATTTTGGGCGATTTTTTATCAGAATGGCGGTTATTGTTCAGTTACGGCAAAATTGCCGGTTAACTTGACATGAGCGGGTGTGCATGATAGCATCTCGGATATTCGATTGCGTGAAGGCACGCAAGACTGCGCGAAGCATTGCCGGGATGGCAAGGAGGATAGTGCTCTGGATATCAAGACCCGCCGAAAGATGATTGCCATATTGCGCGTTTTGCAGGCTGCCCCCAAACCCATGGGCAGCCAGCGGATTGCAGAGGCGCTTCTGGCCTCTGGAATCGATTTGGGCGAGCGTACTGTTAGAAATTATCTGGCGCAGACGGATGGGCTGGCCTGGACGGAGAATCTTGGACGGCGCGGGCGGCGGCTTACTCCGCATGGCCTTCAGGAATTGGAAAGCGCACTGGTGGTGGACAAAGTGGGGTTTGTGGCGGCCCGCGTGGATATGCTGGCGTACCAAATGGATTTTGATATCACCACGCGCAAAGGCAAGGTAATAATTAATGTATCGACGTTTAATCCCCGTGATTGGCGTTTTGCGTCCCGTGTTTTGACGGAAGCCTATGATGCCGGGCTTAGCATGGGACGGCTGGTGGCGTTCGGAGGCCCGGGGGATTCCTTGGGAACGTTCAATGTGCCCAAGGGAAGCGTGGCTGTGGGCACCGTATGCAGCGTGAGCATTAATGGTATTTTCCTGCGCGCCAAGATTGCCACCACCTCCCGGTTCGGAGGATTGGTGCAATTGGAAAAGATGCAGCCGCGGCGGTTTACGCAAATTATTACCTATGACGGGTCTTCTCTTGATCCCCTGGAAATTTTTATCCGCGGCCACATGACCAGTGTGATGAATACCGCCCGGACGGGGTTTGGGGTGGTAGGCGCCAGCTTTCGCGAAGTTCCGTCTATTGCCATGGAGGACGTGCGCCGTTTGGTCCGGCAAAGCGAACAGGCAGGGCTGGGGGGATTGCTGGCTATAGGCACTCCCAATCAGCCGTTATTGGATATTCCTGTAGCCCAAGGACGGACCGGGCTTGTGATATGCGGGGGGCTGAATCCGATTGCCGCGGTGGTGGAATCGGGCATTTCCGTGACCAGCACGGCCATGTGCACGCTCTGTGAATTTGATGACTTGGTGGATTACACGGATCTTCGGTCTTTTGCCGCCAAACGGGGTCTATAAGGAAATCCCAAGAGGGGGAAGGCCTGTCATTTTTAGTAGATTAGTGAAGTGAGGTGAAGACACTTGACATTTAGCAGAGGCTATTCTATGATTTTGATTGATGGAGTGATCGTGGCGGCGCATGGTGTGAATGGAAAAACCCGTGCTCTGGGCGGGTGCGTTATTAAGCGCTATGTTAACGATGCGCTTTGCGGTTGATATTAAAATTGTTGGGTTGCTTACATATGGAAGTTAGGGCAGAGATGCCGGAACAAGAAAGGGCTGCTGTCGTGAAAAACAATCAATCACATCTTCAACTCATGGTTGTCGGCATACTGCTATTGCTCGCATGCGGCGCAGTGGCGCAAGTCAGCCCGCCGGTGGATTACGCGCTAATCTTCGGCGACATGGAGAATGTATTGGGCGCCGCGCTGGTGGATACGAGCACGGAACCCGATACGGATCTCTGGCATGATCATGGCGGCGCAAATGGCATTTGGCGTAGCGTGCCCGGACAGATCGGCCCTGGTTTTGTAAAAGTAGATAATGATGGCAACGGAATATATGATGATGATCACTTTGCCTTTCTACAATCTCTTCTGAATGCGGAAGGCTGCACCGCCGGCCTTAATGCGGCCCAGTTGAACAATATCCGCACGTCGTTTGATCAGATGCGCGCCGCCATCAATTCGTTCGAGATTACCCTGAGCAATATCCAAATCCGCAATGGCGGCATTACGGTTCCCAACCAGAACATCAGCATTACCACGGGGGCGGAAGCATGCATTGACACACTGATTGGCGAACAATGCTTTGACGTGCCTTCCCTCTGGGGCGAGGACGGCGTGCTCAACGACGCGGATCCCCGGTTGGATGATTACCTCCGGGATTTGGGGGCAGGATATACCACCATGGGGGACGCCCAGGCCCTGGCCTATTTCCAAGGCTTGGTGGCGCAGATTGTGATTAAATACATTCCCATTCTGGTGGACAATCTCCTTGCGGATCTGAAGAGTGGCGGGAAGGCCTATGTGGCGCCGGACGTGAAGTGGGATTTCGAGAAAGCCTACACGGTACCTTGTAACCAAATTACCACGCTGACCAAACACGTGTGCATTACCGATCCCATTGAGATTTGCGTGGACATCACGGTGACCAACACGGATCAATGCGCGGCCATTCAGAGTTTTATCAATAATTTTAACAGTCCGCCGCATACCAGCTATGGGTCGCTTCTGGCTGCGGGTGGAAACTTAAATGGCATCGCCCCCACGAATCTTGGCTCCTACACCGCCGCGGGCGGCGTCGTGGCGAATTGGCTGATCCGGGAAAATCTGGACAACCCCGCTTCTTTGGTGATTACTACTCAGCCGGCCGGAAACTATTCCGGTTCGGGCCCGGGTGATCCTTTGTGCACGGGCAATTGGACCTTTACCGTCGGCATGGAATACACCAACTTCGCCTACACCTATTATTGGTATCAAGGACCCAACCCCGGAAGCTTGGCGCTGGCGGAAACCACATCGGTCCCGCAACGGGTGCTAACCAGCCTGCCTTATGGCATCACCTACCATCAGGTGCGGATCGCCGGACCGTGGACGGGCGGATGCGCATTGCCACAAGTGACTTCGAGCACGGTCGGCTTGCGAGTTGTGCCGCCCATCACGTTTATTGGAACGCCACCCACGCGGATTGACATTCCGGATGGTGAATATTACGAAGATTATCCGGTAGGCGCCATCATCGGCGATTCGAGTCCGCTTACGTTTACGTGGTACCGGAAGCGGGCGATCGACACGGATTTCCTTGAATATAGTGTCACGAACGACGGTGTACTAATGATTCGTCTTGATATGAGCGGCGCGCAGACTTCGGACAGCGGTCAGTATTATGTCCATGTAAGTTCTGATGTATACGGCCATTCGGTAGATTCCCCCGTCATTCGCGTGAATGTGGTGACCTTTCCCACGGATGCCTATGATCCGTTGGCGCAGGCTGGACCTCAAGGACGAACCTTGATCGCCACCAATTCCGGGTCTCCTGCAACTATCCAAATTTTCACGGGAGAAACACCTCCCAGAATGAACGTCAATGGCACCAATATTCTGGGTGAGGTTGCTGCGGCGACGGTGGAGGTTGGCGTGGCCACCTTCCGCTTTGAGCAGGTAAATGTCCAGTACGCAAATGTGACCATCATGACCGGCAGCAACCGGCCGCTCTCGATTCTTTCCGCGGGTGACTTGAATTGGGGCAATGTCACTATTACCGTTCCCCCAGGGTACATGGGTGGCGGGGCTGCCGGCAACCGAGGGCTTGGTGGAAATGGCGGAAGTGGCGGCTCTGGTGGTGCGGGAGGTATTGCCGGACCGGGCGGAAATGGCGGCAGTAGCGTACAATCCACTTCCGGAACAGCCAATGCTGGAAGCCCTGGGGGGAATGGTTCCATCGGTTATGCGGGAACAAATCCTTCCGGTACCTTGGGCGATGGCGTTGCCGGGCAGGATGGAACGGATGGCGGAGCAGGCTTTAATGATTTGGCAAGCACCTTTGGTGCAAAAGGCGTAAAAGGCGCCTATGCGCAAAATCGCGGCACCCCTGGCGCCGGTGGCGCCTATGGAACAGCGGGCAATGGGGGTGCACCTGGAAACAATGCGGGGGATAATGGTTCCCCGACAGGTGGGAGTTCGCCCACCATCGCCGCAACGGCAGGGAGTAAACCCGTCAAACCCTCAAGTGCGGGTAGTGGACAAATTGGCGGTGTCGGCGGTGACGCGACATATTCCCAAAGAGCCAGGGATGCTTATGCAAAATTGACCCTTATTGCCGGACCAGGTGGTGGTGGTGGCGGCG